>Ga0214919_10000034_pt1 | contig 198293 bp, 162 predicted proteins | sample LL1503_MetaG_FD_177994 | JGI IMG/M metagenome (GOLD analysis project Ga0214919, IMG submission 177994) | Freshwater microbial communities from Lake Lanier, Atlanta, Georgia, United States - LL-1503 | ecosystem: Environmental > Aquatic > Freshwater > Lake | place: USA: Georgia | collected... | reverse complement strand
CGAAACTGCTGCCACCCGTAGGTGTCTGGACCGTGTCTCAGTTCCAGTGTGACTGATCATCCTCTCAGACCAGTTACCCGTCTTAGCCTTGGTGAGCCGTTACCTCGCCAACTAGCTGATAGGCCGCAAGCTCCTCCTGAAGCGCCGTTACAAGCTTTGGAAAGAGTCAGATGCCTGACTCTTCACCATCCGGTATTAATCCTAGTTTCCCAGGGCTATTCCAGACTTCAGGGCAGATTGCTCACGTGTTACGCACCCGTTTGCCGCTCTAGTATTGCTACTATCGCTCGACTTGCATGTCTTAACCACGCCGCCAGCGTTCACTCTGAGCCAGGATCAAACTCTCCAAAAATCCACCCGAAGGTGGCATCTGAAGGTTCGGATCCTGGGATCCGAACTATTTATATTTTCTCAAGTTCCTTAGTGAACACCGGAGATATTGAAAATCGCGTTTTCTAATTTTGGTAGAACCCGCGACATAATATCGCCGGGTTCACCAGGTGTAAGGTTTGACTAATACGATAGGCCGTATTGTCGCACAAAATGAACTCTCAAAGAACCGAAAGGGATCACCTCACGAGGAGGTGGGAGGGCGGACGGTGCGGGCGCTGAATGTTTCGTCAACGTCTTTTTTTAGGTTTAGCTCACTTTTTGAAGCGGCTTTCTAAAACACCGGTCGATCCAAGGAACAGACTCCCACAAGGGGGAGAAGAGTTCTGAGAGTGAAGACTTTACTGCCCGAATTCAAGCGGATTTTTGTCTTTTTTCACACAATCATACAACGCATTAAGAACCTATATATCAATGAGTTACAGTGTGTATCTTTGTTTTTTACGTTTTTTTAACCATCACCTCGTTCTTAGCCTGCGCTCGGAAATGCGTCTAACCACTGGCCGCCCGCCTTTTTCTCCACCGTTTTCTCGGCACTGAGCCTGGAGGAACGCCCAGGAAAGGCCCCGCTTGCCGTTTAGTCTGAATCGCTTGGGGCACCTCTAGCCCGCAGCCGCTCACTGGCGCGGCTACCCCTCTGCCTGTAAGCATGTGACGGATACGCTACGACCCCGAAGCGATTTGCTCGTCAGGGCCGATGTCTTGGGCCTTACTTGGAGGATGCTCCTTGCCCCACTGCTTTGCTTCCTTAGCGCCGCCTTGGCACCGCCAGGACAATCGGTTGATTCCGCTGCCGATGATCGCGCACTCTTCACGCAAGCGGAGACGGCTACCACTAACCTTGCTGAGGGCAAAAAGTCGCCGCTCAACAAGGAAACCCGCTTGGCCCAAGTCAAACGTGCGACCACATCCGGCGTGCGTCTCCTCGCTCCAGTTCGTGATAAAAAACTGGAAGGTGAAGAATCGTACCGCGTCGCAGCAGCCGCTTCCGTTCTGATTACCGGCGCCTATAAGTGCGATAAATGCACGCGGTGGCATTGCACCCTCGCGAGTGGCGTCGTGGTCGACCCTGACGGTGTCATCGCTACTAATCACCACGTCGCGGCAGGCGAAACCGCCGAAGCGATGGGTGTGATGACCGCCGATGGACGTTTCTTCCCAGTCATCGAAATACTCGCTGCTAATAAGAGCACCGATGTCGCCCTGCTGCGGGTCGACGCCAAAGGACTCACCGCCCTGCCCGTTCGCGATGACCTTGGCGCGGGTGCGGCCATCTACTGCTACAGCCACCCAGCTAACTCGTTCGGCTGCTTCACCGATGGCATCGTGACGCGCTACTGTCGACTCGGCGGTACGGACCGCAACGGTGCAATCTTCATGCAGATTACAGCGGACTACGCCCGCGGCTCCAGTGGCGGCCCGATCATCGATCAAGCCGGCAATCTGGTTGGCCTAGTTTCCTCAACAGCTCCCATTCTCTATACCGATAACGCGGCCGCCAAAGGTACAACGACCGGCCAAGGTAACTTACAAATGGTGCGACATAACTGCGTGACGGGCCGGGCCATCCTCGATCTCACCCGTCCGCCCGCCAAGCCAACCGCCGCTAAATAAAGGACTTACGCGTGGCCCGGGGTGCGGGGGAAGGCAATGACGTCGCGAATATTACCTTCGCCGGTGACGAACATAAGCAAACGCTCAAACCCCAGCCCGAAGCCGGCATGCGGGACTGACCCGAAGCGGCGGGTATCGATGTACCAACCATAGGACTCGAGATCCAGCCCGTGGGCCTGCATGGCCGCGACCAGGCGATCGAGACGCTCTTCACGTTGACTACCGCCGACGATTTCCCCGACACCAGGGACCAGTAGATCCATGGCGGCAACGGTCCGGCCGTCGTCATTCTGTCGCATGTAAAAAGGCTTTGCGGTCTTCGGGTAGTTATAGACGGTCAATGGGCTCTTGAAGTGCACCTCGGTGAGGTAGCGTTCGTGCTCAGACTGCAAGTTTTCGCCCCAGACAACTGGGAATTCAAAGGGGCGTCCACACTGCAACAGGATGTCCACGGCCTCGGTGTAAGAGACCCGGGCGAAGGGCCGCTCCGCGACGAAACGTAGCCGCTCCAGCAGGCCCTTATCCACGTAGGCATTAAAGAATTCGAGTTCATCAGAACACTCTTCCAAGGCCGTCTTTACTAGGTGTTTCACGAGTTCCTCGGCACAACGCATGTCACCTTCGAGGTCACAGAAAGTCATTTCTGGTTCGATCATCCAAAATTCGCTAGCGTGGCGACTGGTGTTAGAATTCTCCGCCCGAAAGGTCGGGCCAAACGTATAAACATCACCTAAAGCACAAGCCAAGGTCTCACCCTCGAGCTGACCAGAAACGGTGAGGTAAGATTGGCGCGCAAAAAAATCCGCCGACCAATCGACGGCTCCGTCTGGACCCTTCGGCGGTGACGCCGGATCAAGCGTCGTGACACGGAAAAGTTCGCCGGCACCTTCGCAATCGCTCGCGGTAATGATAGGGGTATGAACGTAGGCAAAGCCGCGCTGCTGGAAGAAACCGTGGACGGCCATGGCCATACGGCTCCGCACGCGCATGAGAGAGCCGAGTCGGTTCGTCCGCGCCCGGAGGTGCGGGATGGTCCGGAGGAACTCCACGGTGTGCCCCTTTTTCTGCAGCGGGAAAGATTCATCGGCCCGGCCGACCAAGCGGAAAGCCGTGGCTTTGAGCTCCCACTTCTGTCCCTTAGCGGGCGAAGGCACGAGCTCGCCCTCGATCGAGACCGAGGACCCTGTCAGGGCGTCCTGGAGGTCGTCAGCACCAGGTAACGCGTGATCCACCACCGCTTGGAGGTTCTTAAAGCAGGAGCCATCGTTTACTTCGACGAAGGAAAAGCCTTTGGAATCACGGCGCGTCCGGACCCAACCGGAAACCGTCACGCCCACGAGGGGCTGCTCCGCCGACAATGCCTGCCTGACCTTGATGCGCATAACGGCACTGTGGAGGAGTCTGGCATCGGAAACAAGCGAGAGATGGGCCAACGCCCGCGGTAGCGGCGCTTCTCTGGCTGGACAACCCAGCGGGCATCGACCACGCTGACGACCTCTAATTTATGAACGCACTCGAGCAACTCCGCCAACACACCAAGGTCGTCGCCGACACCGGCGACTTCGCTGCCATGAAGGCCTTCAAGCCTCTGGACGCCACGACCAACCCGAGCCTCATCCTTAAGGCCGTCCAGATGCCTGAGTATCAGGCCCTCCTCCAAAAGGCCGCCCAGGACAACAAGAGCAAGGGCGTCCAGGCCGCCGTCGACGCGCTCCTCATCTCCTTCGGCACCGAGATCCTGCAGATCGTCCCGGGACGCGTCTCCACCGAAGTCGACGCCCGCCTGTCCTTTGACAAGGCCGCCACCGTCGCCAAGGCCCGCGAGCTCATTGCTCTCTATAAGGCCGCTGGCATCCCCAAGGAGCGCATCCTCGTGAAGATGGCCTCCACCTGGGAAGGTATCCAGGCCGCCGCTGAGCTCGAAAAGGAAGGTATCCGCTGCAATCTCACCCTGCTCTTCTCGTTCGCCCAAGCCGTCGCTTGCGCCGACGCCAAGGTCCAGCTCATCTCGCCCTTCGTCGGACGCATATACGACTGGCACAAGAAGGCCCAAGGTGCCAACTGGAACGAAGTCGCCTCCTCCGGCGCCAACGACCCGGGCGTGCAGTCCGTCCGCCGCATCTTCGCCTATTACAAGCGCAACGACATCAAGACCGAGGTCATGGGCGCATCCTTCCGTAATTGCGGCCAAATCAAGGCGCTCTGCGGTTGCGACCTCCTGACCATCGCCCCGAACCTCCTCGAAGAGCTCTCCAAGGACTCAGCCGCCGTGCCCAAGTCACTCGATGAAGCCGCCGCTAAGGCCGAAGGCGAAGCCGCCAAGGTCTGGGGCGAAAAGGAATTCCGCTGGTTCCACAACGAAGACGCCATGGCCACCGAGAAGACCGCCGAAGGCATCCGCGCCTTCGCTGTCGACGGCAAGAAGCTCGATGATCTGGTCGACAAGGCCATCGGCTAAGCGAGTCGACGGATTTGCAAGTAAGGCCGGGCCCTTCGCCCGGCCTTACTTATTTACGGCGCACCAAGGACAGTACGAGCAAGACGGCGCCGGCAAAGACGAACAGCCAACCCAAGGGAATCAGGCCGAAGGGCTCATGCAGGATGCCCTGGTCGTCGACGTGGCTACCGAGGCGATGGAAGAGCTCGTAGCAGCCCTTGGCGGCAAGAAAAGAGGTAATGGCAGCGACCAGATACCGGAGGTTCATCACTTACTTCCGACGCTGCCGAACGGCCTCAAACAGCACGATCCCCGCCGCCATCGAGACGTTCAGGGAATCCGACAAGCCCGCCTGCGGAATCGAAATTTCTTCGTTCGCCGAACCGAGCAGGAAGTCGCTGAGGCCATCCTTCTCGGAGCCCAGCAAGAGCGCGCTCGGGCCACGGCAATCGACGTCCCAGAAGGTCTTCGTGGCCGCCGGCGAAGTCGCCAGCGAGCGGATGCCCTTAGACTGCATCCACGCCACCGCTTCGGCCGAGGAGCAAACTGCCACGGGTATCGAGAAGACGGCGCCTTGTGAGGAACGCACTACATTCGGGTTAAAGAGGTCCGTAATGGGATCGCAGACGATCAAGGCATCGCAACCGGCCGAATCCGCCGTCCGGAGTAAAGCACCAAGATTACCGGGCTTTTCGACTGATTCAGCGACGAGCAGCAAAGGGTTTTTGGAGAGTTGCAGGCGCTCCAGCGAGCAATCCCAGGTCTTAGCGAGGCCGAGGAGACCGTCGGGGCCTTCGCGGCCACTGATTTTCTCGAAGGCTGAGCGGCCGACCTCGCAGCAGTCAATCCCGGCGGCTCGGCAACCTGACACGAGTTCGGCGGCTTCGACCCCACGGAATAACTCGGGGCAGAAATAGACTTCCAAGACCTCCACTTGGCGTTCCCGCGCACGGCTCAGTTCACGGAGGCCTTCGGCGATGAAGAGGCCACGGGCTTCCCGCTCGGGGCGGTCGCGCAGACGGGCGACCGCTTGAATGCGGGGATTTTGGCGGCTCTGGATGACCTCGTCGGACACGGGCGGGATGAAGCAGGATTCCCGAGCAAAGGGCAAGGAAAGCCGTCAGCTGGCCAGCGAGGCAGGGTTAAGGCTCGACCTTCCGGGCGGGTAGCCGAGTTTGCTCACATGTCCGAAGAAGAAGCCATCGATGCACCGCAGGGCCGTAAGCCTGACTCCTCCAAGTTCCGCGAGGGCAAGTTCACCTACCACCAAGAGGTGGAAGTCGACATTGCGACCATCACCAATCTCGGCGACGGCCTCGGCCGGATTGACGGTTGGGTCGTCTTCATCCCCGGAGCCCTCCCGGGCGAAAAAGTCGTCGCCCGCATCTGGCATAACGCCGCTAACTTCTCTCGCGGCGACCTCGTCCGCGTGATTATCCCGTCCGCCGCCCGCGTCCAACCCCGTTGCGAACTCTTCGGCGAATGCGGCGGTTGCCAGTACCAGAATATGGCCTACGCCGAACAGCTCGTCTGGAAGCGTAAGCAAGTCGCCGAAGTCTACGAACGCCTCGGCGGCCTGACAGTCGAAGTCGAACCGACGCATCCTTCGCCCAAACAGTACGGCTACCGCTCGAAGATTACCCCGCACTTCATGACCCCGCGCCGGGCCGATTTCCCGATCGGCTTCCTCGCCGCCGGCACGTCCCGCCGCGTCGTCGATGTCGCTAAGTGCCCCCTCGCCACGGATGCGATCAACGCGGCCTTCGCCCGCTCGCGTAAAGACATTCGCGCCAACCCTGGCCGATTTGAACGTGGGGCCACCCTACTCTTCCGCGACTGCCAGGAAGGCGTCGTCACGGATCCACGCGAAACGGTCACGGAACAGGTCGGCCGCGTGAAGATGAAGTTCCTCGCCGGGGAATTCTTCCAGAACAACCCCTCGGTACTCGAAGACTTCGTCGGCCACGCCATCGGTCTCGCCAAGGCCTCTGGTGCCAAGCACCTCGTCGATACCTATTGTGGCTCCGGGCTCTTTGCGCTCTCCGGTGCCCGCGAATTCGAATCCGTCAACGGGGTCGAAGTCAGCGCCGAAGCGGCCCGTAAGGCCGCCGAAAACGCAACGCTCAACGGCTACGTCAACTGCCGCTTCATCGCTGGCTCCGCCGAATCCATCTTTGCCAAAGTCCCCGTCCGCGGACCCGAGACCGCCGTCATCGTCGACCCTCCTCGTCGCGGCTGCGATGAGTCGTTCCTCGAACAGCTCCATGCCTTCAACCCGCGCCGCATCGTCTACATCAGCTGCGCCCCGGACACCCAAGCCCGCGACCTCAAGTACCTCTGCAGCCGCGGCTGGAAGGTCATCTCGGCGAAGCCCTTCGATCTCTTCCCCCAGACGCGTCACGTGGAGTGTATCGCAGCCCTGGAAAAGGCCTAAAGCCGCCAGCGGGTAGGCACAAAAAAGGGGCGCCGTGAGGCGCCCCTTCTGCTTTCTGCGCTGGCCGCTTAGGCCTGTGGCTTGGCGGCGTTCTCTTCCTCTTCGTCCGAGCGCTCGACCTTAGAGATGCCCAGCAGCGACTCGCCTTCCTTGAGGCGCATGACGCGAACGCCCTTGGTGTTGCGACCTGCCGTGCAACGGATGTCGGACACCTTGGTACGGATCGACTGACCACCCTTAGTCAGGAGCATGACTTCGTCGGCTTCCTGGACGCTGAGGGCGCCGGCGACGCCGACTTCAGTGCTGATGGCGATGACGCCCTTGCCGCCGCGGGTCTGCTTGCGATAGACAGGCTCCTTGGTCTCAGGATCGTCGAAGGGCGTGCGCTTACCGATACCGTCGATGCCGACGACAAGGAGCGTGCAGGATGCATCGACGACTTCCATCGCCTTCACCTGATCGCCGCTGTCGAGTTTCATCCCGGAAACACCGGTGGTATCGCGACCCATCGAACGAACGTCGGACTCATGGAAGCGGATGGACATACCCGACTGCGAAATCATCACGACCTCGTTGTCGCCGTTGGTCAGCTTGGTGGAGATGAGGCGATCGCCGTGCTCGATATTAATGCCGATGATGCCACCCTTACGGTAGTTGGCATACTTGGAGATTTCGGTCTTCTTAATGGTGCCATTAGCCGTGCACATCATCAGGAACTTACCTTCCTCGAAGTTAGAGACGCAGACCATTGCGGCCAACTTCTCGTCATCCTTCAATTCCAGCAAGCGGGCGATAGACTTACCGCGGGAAGCCCGGTTGGCCTCTTCGATTTCGTAAACCTTCTCCACGTACACGCGGCCATTGTTCATGAAGAACAGGATATGGTCGTGGGTATTGGCCGTGAAGAGGTGTTCGATGAAGTCGCTGTCGTCGTCGGAGGCCGCCTTGGAGAGCTCGGCGCCCTTGGTGCCCTTGCCGCCGCGCTTCTGGAGGCGATACTGGGCGACCGGCGTGCGCTTGATGAAGCCAGCATGCGAGACGGTGACCACGCAACCTTCGTTGGCGACGATATCCTCCATCGAGAGGTCACCTTCCTGGGCCGTGACCTTCGTCTTACGAGGCCCGTTGTGCTTCTTGGCAGCGGCGCGCAGCTCATTCTTAATGAGGGTGAGCAGTTTTAATTCGCTCGAGAGGATACTGCGGAGCTCTTCGACGAGCGCCATCAGTTCGCGGTACTCAGCCTCAATCTTATCGCGTTCGAGACCGGTGAGCTGGTAAAGGCGGAGGTCAAGAATGGCCACGGCCTGGCGTTCGCTGAGGCCGTACTTAGCCATCAGCTTCACACGGGCCTCGTCGCGGTTGGTCGCGGCGCGGATGATCTTCACGAAGTCGTCCAGGTTACGCAGGGCGATCTTGAAGCCCTCGAGGATATGGGCGCGGTCCTCGGCTTTACGGAGACGGAAGCGCGTACGGCGGGTGACCACGTCCCGGCGGTGCTCGACGAAACATTCGAGCAGCTCGCGGATATTCATCTGCTTCGGGCGACGCTTGTCGAGGGCGAGCAGGATCACGCCGAACGAGTTCTCGAAGTTCGTGTGCTTATAGAGCTTATTGATGACGACCTTCGGGTTCTCGTTGCGCTTGAGTTCGATGACCACGCGAGTGTTTTCGTCGGACTCGTCGCGAAGGTCGGAGACCTCATCTAGCACCTTGTCGGTGCACAGTTGCGCAATATGCTTCACCAAGGAAGAGCGGTTAACGTTGTACGGGAGCTCCGTGAGGACGATCTGCTCCTTACCATTTTTCATCTCCTCGGTGTGAGCGACGCCGCGGACGCGGATGATGCCGCGGCCGGTGCGGAGGTACTGCTTGATGCCTTCCTTGCCGTTGATGACGCCCCCGGTGGGGAAGTCTGGGCCGATGATAATCTTCTCCAGGTCTTCGACGGTGGCGCTGGGCTTGTCGATAATGAGGCAGGTGGCCTCGACGAGCTCATTGAGGTTATGCGGAGGGATATTGGTCGTCATCCCGACCGCGATGCCCGTCGAACCGTTCATCAGCAGGTGGGGTAAGGCACACGGCAGGACCGTCGGCTCGGTGGTCGACTCCTTGTAATTCGGGATGAAGTCGACGGTGTCCTCGTCGATGTCGGCGAGGAGCTCGGCCGAGACTTCGGAGAGACGACACTCCGTGTAACGGTAGGCGGCGGGCGGATCGCCGTCGACGGAGCCGAAATTACCCTGCGGCTCGATGAGCAGGTAGCGCATGACCCAGTTCTGGGCGAGGCGGACGAGCGTGTCGTACACGGAACTATCACCGTGCGGGTGGTAGTTCTTAAGCACTTCACCGACGACGCCGGCGCACTTGTCGAACGGGCGATTGTAGACGAGGCCTTCCCGCATCATCGCGTACAGGATGCGACGCTGGACGGGCTTCAGGCCGTCGCGCGCGTCCGGGAGGGCGCGGGAGACGATGACCGACATCGAGTAATCGATGTAGGCCGTCTGCATGATATCCGTGATGTTGGCGGTCGTGAGTTTTTCTTTGTCAGAATACATTGTCGAAGAGGTCTAGGGTGAGGTCGGAGTGGGCTTAGACGTCGAGGTTCGAGGTATTGAGCGCGTTGTCCTCGATGAAGGCTCGACGGGCGGGGACATCCTCGCCCATGAGCATGGCGAAGATGCGGTTGGCTTCAGCGGCATCGGCGATGTCGACCTTAAGGAAGCGGCGCTTGGCCGGATCCATCGTGGTCTCGAAGAGCTGCTTGGGGTTCATTTCACCGAGGCCCTTGTAGCGCTGAATGGTTAGGCCCTTACGGCCGAACTGACGAATCTGGCCGATGAGTTCGAGGATAGAGCCGAGCGGGATAGGCTCGGCTTTTTTGACAACCTTCTTGGCGGGCTTTTCTTCGCCCTTGGCCTCTTCTTCGCCTTCGACCGCAGGAACTTCCTCGGCCGTCGAACCATCGATGAGGTTGTAGCGTGGTTCTTCGCCTGGCGTGAACTGCTTCACGTCCATGCCTTGGGTTTCGAGTTCCTTCAGCACCTTAGAGATGGAGTCATTCTCAAAAATCTCGATCACGTTGACACGCTCCTGGACGACCGTGCCATCCTTGAGCTGCTTCTCGCGGTCGATCTTATCGGCGAGGAAATCCTCGACGCCGGCCTTTCGCAGGTAGGCCTGCTTGGCGTCGGTATCCAGGAGGAACTCGTAGGTCTCCTCATTGCCCGTGCGGGTACGGACAATAAAGCGCGGGAGCGCATGCGTCTTGTGATCCTGCTGGTCGAGGAAGGTACTGAGCTGGCAACCGGTCCGACCGATGGCCGAGCCCAAAGACTCAAGGCGGGCGAGGGATTCGACAATCTTATCAAGTTTCTGACCTGGGAAGACGTGCTTATCGCGCAGACGCAGTAGGTTCACGTCCTCGGAGCCGAGTTCCAGGAGGATACGGTTAAGCTCCGGGTCATTATCGACGTACTGCTCGCGCTTCTTGCGCTTGATACGGTACAGTGGCGGCTGGGCGATGTAGACATAGCCCGCCTCAATCAAGCCAGGCATCTGACGGTAGAGGAACGTCAGGAGCAGCGTCCGGATGTGCGAGCCGTCCACGTCGGCGTCCGTCATGATCACAAGCTTGTGGTAGCGGCACTTCGTGACGTCAAAGGCGCCGTCGCCCTCGTGCTTGCCGATGCCGGTACCGCAAGCGGTGATAATCGTGCGGATTTCTTCGTTGGAGAGAATCTTATCGATGCGGGCCTTCTCGACGTTGAGAATCTTGCCCTTGATCGGGAGAATCGCTTGGTAGCGCCGGTCGCGACCTTGCTTGGCGGAACCACCGGCGGAGTCCCCTTCGACGATGTAGAGTTCGCAGACGGAGGGATCGCTTTCGGAGCAATCGGCCAGCTTACCCGGCAGGCCACCCGAGGACATGGCGGACTTACGGACCGTCTCGCGGGCCTTACGGGCGGCCTCACGGGCACGGGCTGCATTGAGACACTTGTCGACGATACGACGACCCGTCTTGGGGTCGCGCTCGAGGTAATATTTCAGCTGCTCGCCAACGACGGAATTTACGATGCCTTCGACTTCGGGATTCGTCAGGCGCGTCTTATTCTGCGATTGGAACTTCGGGTCGGGGTGCTTGACGGAGATGACGGCCACGAGCCCTTCGCGCATGTCGTCGCCGTTGAGCTTGGCGTCCTTATCCTTGATGAGGTTATTGGACTTGGCGTAGTGGTTAATCACGCGGGTGAGCGCGGAACGGAAACCCGAGAGGTGGGTGCCGCCTTCGGGCTGATTGATGAGGTTGGCGTAGCTAAAGACCATCTCGTCGTAGCGGTCGTTGTACTGCAGGGCGACATCGAGGGTCATTCGGCGCTGGCCGGGCTTGGGCTTCTCGCCGTCAGCCATCACGCGCGGGTTGGATAAATCGGTAAAATCAACCTCCGCGGAGATAAGGATAGGCTTATCGAAGAGACGCTCTTCGTTCGCATTAAGGAAGGACACATACTCGGCGATGCCGTCCTTGAACTCAAACTTGTCGGCCCGATTCGAACGCTGGTCCTTCATTTCGACCGTGATGCCTGGCACGAGGAAGGCGAGTTCGCGCATGCGGCGGACGATGGTGTCGTACTTGAACTCCTGGGTGGCGACAAAGATTTCCGGATCAGGATGGAAGGTAATCTTCGTACCCGTGCGCTTGGTCTTACCAATCACCTTAATCGGTTGCGTGACTTCGCCACGGCTGAACTTCATCTGGTGCACTTCGCCTTCGCGGCTGACTTCGGCGATGAAGCTATCAGAGAGCGCGTTGACGCACTTTGCGCCGACGCCGTTGAGGCCGCCAGAAACCTGATAGGCACCCTTGTCGAACTTACCACCAGCGTGTAGGTTGGTCAGCACGAGCTCGAGCGTCGGGACTTTCTCTTCCGGGTGCATGGCGACAGGGATACCGCGGCCATCATCTTCGACGGACAGCGAACCATCCGCATGAATCTCGACCTTGATGCTCTTGCAATAACCAGCGAGCGCTTCGTCGATGGAGTTATCGACGATTTCATAGACACAATGGTGGAGGCCCGTTTCGTTCGTATCGCCAATATACATACCGGGACGTTCGCGCACAGCCTTGAGGCCCTTCAGACGCTTGATGTCGGCCGCACCATAGCTTTCGTTGCCGGCGTGCTTGCCGCGGTTCGGGTTTTTCTCAGAATTTTCGCTCATGTTTTGGTAATAAAATAAGGATAGGAAACCCGCCCAGAGGCAGGTCCAAGAAGCGTGTTTTTCACACCGTTTTCTGCAATAGGAAACGAGGGGTGAACGAATGTTTTTACCTCAGCCGAAACACCTACTTATCAACCCCTTACGAAAACTAATACGGGGCTTAAGAAATGCTTGTTCACAGGGCTTTTCGCACCCTATCCACGGGGCTATCCACAGGGGTAATTAGACCCCCGTCAAGAAATCGACGGCCGCCTGAATCCCACTGTCCCCGCTGTCCTCTAAGACGTAATGGCCGGCGTCAGGGAAAATCCGCTGCTGAGCCTCTGGGAAGCGCTGGGTGAACCCCGCTAAGAAGGACTCGTCGAAACAGAAGTCCTGCAGCCCCCAGAGGAGGAGCATCGGCTTGCCACGGAGCATCGGCAGGGCGGCTTCGACCGCGGCCAGGACGGGGCGGGTCGGGTGGTCTGGCTCCATCGGGATATCTGCCACGAAGTCCGCCACTGCCCGGCGGCTAGCAATCGTGCGGTAGGGAGCCAGGAAACCAGCCTTTACGGCCTTAGAAAGTGGTTTTTCGACCGCCATCCACGTGGCTGGCCAGGCAAAGCCATCCAAGTGCTGGGCGATCCAGCGTCCGACCAAAGGGGCCCGGCACAGGGCAATCCGTTTAGGGATGCGGTCCGAGAGGAAGGCTCCGGTGTTAGTCACGAGTATCCGGCCGATGCGGTCAGGCATACGGGTCGCTAGGCCCAAGCCGATGGCACCACCCCAATCATGGACCCCCAGGTGAAAGGACTTCAGACCAAGGTGGTCGACCAAGCCATGGACGGCCTGGATACGGTCAGCAAGGCGCAGGAAACGGTCTGGGCGAGCGGACAGGCCCATCCCGAGGTGGTCGGGGGCAATGACCCTATGACCTTGGGCCGCCAGGGCTAGGATGAGGTTACGCCAGAGGAACGACCACGAAGGGTTCCCGTGGAGCAGCAGGATCGGCTGGCCCTCGCGCGGGCCATGGTCCACATAACGCATGACACCGTCGGGCGAGACCCAGCTTTGGACGTCAAAGGGGTAAAGGGCCTTCACCTCAGCGGGTAAGGCGGCTGGGTCGGGGGTTAGCATTCGACGGCAAGCATGAGGCTGGCCAGCCCACTGCCGATACCCAGCAGGGCCGCCTTGTCACCACGCCGGACGCGCCCCTCGGCACGCGCCAAGGCCAGCGTCGCTGGCAACGAGACCGACCCGACGTTGCCGAGCCGATCAAACGATTGGTAGTCCTTCGCGGGATCCAAACCGAGGCGCTCAAAGAGTAAGGAAGAATGCCGACGGCCCACTTGGTGGGTGATGATGCGGTCGGGCGTGGTTTCGCCCCACCCACTCTCGACCTTAAAACGCCCCCAGCAACGCTGCGCGAGGCCGACGCCGGCGGCTAGTAACGCTTCCGAGTCCGTGCGCATGTCGAGTTCGTCGGAGGATGTGTCGCCTTCGCATAAGCCATTCGCCGATGAATCGGTTTCCCACGCGCCCGCGAGCAAGCGAATCGCATCGGCACCGGCTAAGTCGTCACGCGAAACGACTGCCGCAGCCCCGCCCGCGCCAATGGTGAGGTTAGCGAAGTACGGCTTGATACCATCGCGCGTCAACGTGAGGTCTTCGTTGAGCAGGCGGATGGTGCGCTCGACAAGCGGGCGACCGTTTTCGCCGGAGCACACCAAGGCCCGGCGGATTTGACCAGACTCAACGAGCCCCGCCGCGAGCACCACGGCATTAAGAAAACCCAGGCAGGCGTTGGAGACGTCGAGAATCTGGGCCTGGGGCCCAAGACCCAAGAGGCCATGCACATAAGCAGCCGTCGAAGGCTCCAGACGATCGCGGCACACGGACGAATGGATTAAGAGGTCGATGTCCGCTGAACCGACCGAGGCCGCTTCCAGGGCGCGCCGACCCGCGCGGGCGGAAATTTCCGAGGGACGGATAGCCTCCGGCCAAAAGCGCCGTTCCTTAATGCCCGTCATCAATTCCAAGCGGCCTTCCGGTAATTTCAGCCGGCCATACAAGGGCGCCAAGCGGCGCTCCACTTCGTCGGAGGTCCAAACCTCGGGCGGGAGTTCGGCCACTAGGCCGGTCAGGACTGAACGCTGGAACTGCACGTTCAGAGAAGACGGGCCGAAGCCTTCACCAGCTCCTCGTCGAAGAAGTTCAGGCCCATGCCGGCATCGACGATGATGCCTTGCCCATTGACGCCACTGGAGCGCGGCGAGAGCAGCCAAACCGCGGTATCCGCAACTTCCTGCGTCTTGAGGGCTGCCTTACGGAGCGTCATCTTTTCGGCGTGGAGGTAGTTATCGAGGTAGCCGGGAATGCCGGCACTGGCGCTGGTCTTGAGCGGGCCAGCGTTGACGCTATTGAAGCGCACGCGGGTATCGGTGGAGAAAGACTTCGCGAGGAAACGGCTGGCGGACTCCAAGGCCGCCTTAATCGGCGACATGTAACCGTAGTTGGCGGCGGTCACTTGCGAAGAAATGCCAATGGAGACGACCGACGCATCCTTCGCCAGGTGCGGCTTGAGTGCGCGGGAGAGCTCCACCAAGGAGAAACAGGAGATCGCGGTGGCCTGCAGGAAGTCAGCACGCGCCGTCTCATGGAAAGGCTGCATCCCGCGGGAGAAATTAGCAAAGGCGACGCTATGTAGGACGCCGTCGATTGGGCCATGCTCGCGGCCGACCGCCGCCGCCAGTGCGACGGTTTCCTCTTCGCGTTCTAAATCGCAAAGGTAGGTCGGCTTACCGTCCAGCAGGCCTTTCAGCGAATCTAGCCGGGCCTGCGAACGTACAGAGTAGACGACCTTGGCACCCTCCTCCTCGAGCGTCTTAGCGACATGCCAGGCGACCGACTTTTTGTTGGCCACGCCCAGGACGAGGAAGGTTTTGCCGCTAAGGCCGAGGAACGACATGACGTGATTTCAGGCGGGCTGGTCGACGAGGGCGAGCGCGAAACGCAACGTCAGGACGGCCTTACCATCACGACGGACCGTTCCCGTGAGGAAGTGAAACTGCTGTAACGTCTCCACATGCTTCACTTCGATGACAACCGTATCGCCAGGCTTCACCATGCCCTTAAACTTAGCTTCTTCGATGCGGCAGAGTACCGGTGTCTTACCATCGGGGGCACCGCCCTCGGCTTGCAGCTTGCGGGTCAGGTAAACCGCACCGGTCTGAAAGACCGCCTCGCACAAGAGGACCCCGGGGGTGATGGGGTTCCCAGGATAATGGCCGGCGTAAAAAGGCTCATCGGGCCGGAAGGTACGGGTGCAAATTGCCCCATCGGCCCGGACCTCTTTGATTTCGTCGATGAAGAGGAAAGGGGGACGGTGCGGGATGGTGGCGAGGACTTCCGGCAGCATGCGAGCAAATTGCCCCCAGAACTCGTGACAAGCGACATGAAAACACCCTAGGGATGTTTGCTTTTTTCTAGGAACGGCCCAAATTCAACGGGGTATGAAAGCCCTCGCCACCATGCTCCTCTCCCTCCTCCCCTTCCTCGGCAACGCCGCAGACCGCCTCGCCGTCGGCGACGCTCTACCCGCCGTCACCTGCAACGACCAAGACGGAAAGCCGCTAGACGTGGCGGCCGAAGGCACCAAGGGCTACCTCCTCGTTTATTTCTACCCAAAGGCCAAGACGGGTGGCTGCACCAAGCAGGGCTGCTCCCTCCGCGACAGCTGGGCTGATCTCAGCAAACTTGGCGTCAAGGTCTTGGGCGTGAGCACCGATGGCGAAACACTCCAAAAAGAGTTCCGCGATGAACAGAAGTTCCCCTTCCCCCTCTTGGCCGACAAGGATAAGAAAGTCGTCGCCGCCTTTAAGGTCCCCACGACGATGGGCTTTGCCAGCCGTTGCGCCTACCTCTTCAAGGACGGCAAGTGCGTCTACGCTGACAACAAGGGTCACACGGGCGACCAAGCCCAGCAAATCCTCGAGTTCCTGAAGAAGTAAGCGGACTCGCTGAAAACAAAAAGGCCGCCTCAAACGAGGCGGCCTTTTTTATACCTAGACCAGAATCTCAGTGGCCCTTAATCGGGAAAAGGTCCGTCACACTGTTATTGCCGTGGATGCGACGGATGGCGTCAGCGAGCAGCGGAGCAATAGAAAGAACGGTGATCGGCAGGCCGCGGGTCTCGATGGGCACGGAATTAGTCGTGATGACTTCATCGATGACGCCCGAGCGGAACCGTTCGTAGGCGATTTCCTGGATCATGCAGTGGGATACCATGGCGCGCACCGAGCGGGCGCCGTTCTTCTTCAGTAATTCGGCGGCCGCGGTCAATGTGCCGGCGGTTTCGGTCATGTCGTCGACTAAGATGATGTCGCGACCTTCCACCTCGCCAACGAGGCTGGTGGCCTGAACGGTCGTCGCGCTCGTGCGGCGCTTTGCCACAAAACCATACGGCAGATGCAGCATATCGGCCACGGCCGAGGCGTATTTGAGGCCGCCGACGTCGGGCGAGAACACCGTGGCATCCTTGAGCCATGGCTTATCCTTGATGTGCTTATAGAAGACCGGGGAGGCGTAGAGATGGTCGACGGGGATATCGAAGAAGCCTTGAATCTGCTGAGCGTGGAGATCGACGGTGAGGATGCGATTAGCACCGGCAGCGGTCAGGAGGTTGGCGACCAGTTTAGCCGTGATTGGCACGCGGGGCTTGTCCTTACGGTCCTGACGGGCATAACCGAAAAAAGGAATGACCGCGGTGATGCGGGCGGCCGAAGCGCGGCGCAGGGCATCGATCATGATGAGCAGCTCCATGATGCGGTCGTTGGCTGGTACGCACGTGGGCTGAATGATGAAAACATCGCAACCACGGATATTCTCGTTAATCTGTACAAACGTCTCGCCGTCGGGGAAGCAGTTGACCGTAGCCGAGCCCAGCGGCTCGCCGAGGTTTTGGCAGATTTCCTGGGCGAGCGCCGGATTGGCGTTCCCAGTGAAGATTTTCATCGCAGGCAAGGTCATGGATTGGAACGGCTACCAGCGTCCAAGGACGCGACCAGCGAATCAACCTTTTTGAACAAGTCGGGGAGTTTTCGGGATAATACGACTAACCGCCGCTCCAAGCCGATGGGAATGGCCGGCGTGCCGTTATAAAAGCCGCCCGCGGGGATATCGACGAACACGCCCGTTTGGGCGCCCAGTTGGACACGGTGGCCAAGGGTGAGGTGGCCAGCCACGCCCGACTGCCCGCCCAGCACACAGAAATCGCCTAGGGTCGTGCTGCCGGCGATACCGACCTGTGCGGTGATAAGGCACTGTTGGCCGATACGGACGTTATGGGCAATCTGAACTAAGTTATCGATCTTGGTACCGCGGCCGATGACCGTCTGGCTAAAGCGTGCCCGGTCGATAGTCGTGTTGGCGCCAACATCCACATCATCCTCGAGGACGACGTTACCAATCTGCGGAATCCGGTGAATCTGGTCGCCCACTGGTTCGTAACCGAAGCCATCCGCGCCAACGACCACGCCTGGCTGGAGGCGACAACGTGCGCCCAAGCGGCAATAATCCGCCAGCGTCACACCGTTTTTTAACCAGCAGCCAGCACCGACAGTCGCCTGCACCCCGATCAAACATTGGGCCTCGAGCACGGCCCCCGCGCCGATGCGCGCACCAGCGCCAATCACGCAGAGTGGGCCGACATAGGCGGAGGCGTCGATGACGGCCGTGGCGTCGACCACTGCCGTCGCATGGATGCCGGCGGCGGGCTTCGGCCAAAGCTGGGCCTCGATGGCAGCGCAAACAAGTGCCAAGGCATAGGAAGGCTTGGCGACGCGCAGGAAAGCCTGCCCAGCGGCGGGCTTCCCCACGTAATCGCCGGGAACGAGAATGATGCCAGCCCGGGAGGTCGGGACTTCCGTCGCATACTTAGGGTTACCTAAGAAGGACAAGTCCTCGGGGCCGGCTTCAGCCAAAGAAGCCAAGGAACGCACCTTGCCCAGATACTCGCCCTCGACGTTCGTCGCACCGGTGAGGGCGACGAGTTGTTGGGTGTCGAGCGAGATGGACATGGGCTGAAATAAAGCGCCCCTGACTAGCAGGGGCGATTGGTCCTTATTTGGCGGCCGGCTTGTCGCCAGCGGGCGCCACGGGAGCGGCTGGAGTAGTCGGTGCGGCTGGAGTAGTCGGTGCGGCCGGTACTTCGGTGGGCTTGTACCCGGCATTCAGAACATTCACGACCTCATCGGTGATATCGAGCGAAGCGTCCGTGTAAAGGGAGACGCCCTTCGGAAGGACTAACTGCAGGGACTTCACTTTGGAAATTTTTTCCACTTCGGCACGGACCTCAGCACCAATCGTCTTGGTCATCTCGGCCTGACGCTGCTGAATGGTGGCGTTGGCTTCCTGAATGAACTTCTGCAACTCGGCGCGGCGCTGCTGAAAGGCTTCGGATTTGCTCTGGAATTCGGCTTGGACCGACTTCTTACCAGCTTCGCTGAGGAGCGGGCTCTGGCCGCGCTTCTCGATGGCTTGCAGTTCGGCAAACATGCCTTCGACCTCCTTACCGCGCTCGTTAATGGCGGCCTGGGCGGCGGTCTGGGACTTCTGGATGTCCCCCTGAATGGCGACGGCCTTACCGTATTTCTTCATCACTTCTTCGGCGTCGACCACACCGATATTGGGGGCAGCGGCGTGCAAGGTGACCGAGGCGAATAGAAGGGCTAGGAAAAATGACTTCATAGTGAGGAGAGAAAGAAGGTTGGCGGAAGGCTTGGCAATCAAAAGACGGACCCGAAGCTGAAGTTGAACTTCATCCCGCCGCCATTGAGCACGGCCCCCGTCGCTGGGTTTTTCGTGGTCTGCAGAGGAAAAGCGAAATCGAGGCGCATCACCGAGCCGCCAAGGAGGATGCGCATCCCGACCCCCATGTCAGAATTTGCTTCGGACAGGCCGAACTGGGCGGCGTCCTTATTAACGAAACCATAGTCATAAAAAGCCGCGAAGCGGAGGTTGTCGGCCGCCTTGATCGTATACTCCGCACTCAGGTAGCCATAGCTCAGGCCCCCGACTGGCTGATTGCCGTTAGTTGTATCCCAAGTCGAGGCTCCCCCGACGTCATTATAGTCGAACCCACGCATATCGTAGGCCCCACCCAGGAAGTAGCGCTCGTAGAATGGCAGGTAACCGCCGGAGCCGGCGATGGTCCCAACGCGACCAAGCAGGCCAATGGTCTGCTCTGCGGTCTGCGAAACCAAGAACCACTTACCCGTTCGTAGCTCGGTCTTAAAGTAATCCAAGCTGCCACCGAGACCATTGCCGGCAATTTCCTCAGAGAGTGAAAACCGCGAACCCTTCGTAGGGAAGTTGTATTCATTGCGGGTGTCCTGCGTCAAGGAGAGCGTAATCGAGGAAATCGTCTTGGGCTTTCCATCCTCGAGCTTGACGTCGAGGGGCGCCGTCGCGGTGACATTGCCCACGCTGACCCGTCGGAGGTCGTAGGCGATGCGGCCTTCGACGTTGCCGAAGAGCCGATGGCGGGCATAAACGCCGATACCTTCATTAACGACGTTGTAGTTGGCCGAAAAATACCCCGTGTAACGGCGCTCAATCTTGTAACCGACCGCCAAATCACGGTCCCAGAGTGCGGGCTCTTCGAAGGAGTGCTCCACGGAGTTGGAGACGCTGCCTACCTCCAGCTTAACCCGGAACTTCTGGCCGCCGCCACGATACCAGCCCTCGGGGTTGGTATAGTCGAAGTTGCCCTCGGAGTACTCGATGTAGGTAACCAGTTTATTCACCGTACTGTAGCCCGCACCAACACTCACCGAACCAGTGCCACCCTCTTTAACGATGACCTGAAGGTCGCTTTGGTTTGGAAACGGCGAAGTCACTGGGACGACCTGAACGTCTTCAAAGAAATGCGTGTTTTTCAAGCGTTCCGCGGAGACACGGACGCGGGCCAAGTCAAAGACTTCGCCGGGACTCAGCGCCAACTCGCGCGCAATCACGGTGGCTCGCGTCTTGGTGTTTCCCCGGATGTCCAGGGAACGAACAGTGAAGCGCTCCCCTTCCTGAATCTTGAAAGACACCGCGATTGCGCCCGTCTGAAAGTTGGGTGCACGGAGGGCTTCCACCTGTGCATTAAGGTACCCCATCTGTCCGTAGTACTCCTTCAGCTTCTCGGTGGCGGTATTTAAGGACCGGATTGCGAAGGCCTCACCCGTGATGAAAAGATCCTCTTCAGCGGGATGGGCACCAGGACGCAAGGACGGCGAAGCGATCACCTTCTGCAGCGCCTCGGTCGTAAAGATGGGGTTCGTCGCTCCGAGCTTATTACCCGAGATAGCCAAGGCACCGATGGTGTAACGTCGGCCTTCCTTGACCTTGAAAATAACTTCCAGTTTACCGGAGCCATCCTTCAGGTCCTTTATGCCACAGGCCACCGCCGGATTGAGGTCCTCGACTTCGACGTCTAGAAAGCCTTTGAAGCGATAGAAATCTCGGATACGGTTGCAATCTCGGCGGTATTCCTCGGGGTCGAGGCTACTGGTGAACAAGGCTCCCCCGAAAAGGCGGGACCAGAAGCCCGGCTCCGCGGTCTTCATTTCCGCGCCTGCGATAATTTCCTTCTCCGGGAGGGCCGAAGCACCCTCGATACGGATAACATCAATCACCAAGCGAGGGCTTTCACTGGCGGTCAGCTCGACGCGCACACCCGTCGGTCCCTTGACCTCGGGCGATGTCTTTGCTTTCAATACGATGAAAGGGCGTTCCTTGCGAAGCTCTTTCTGTAAGGCCTGCACAGCCCGCTGCATCGCGGCGTCATCGAGCGGTTCACCCACACTGAAACCAGCGACCTTCAAGGCATCGGACTCGAGGTCGATTAACTTCCCGGCCGCGACGATTTCCCGGAGGATCGGGCGCGGCTCAACGGTAATCTCTAAGTCGACCTGTCCGGTCTTCGGGTCCAACGTCGGCAGCACCCTAACCTGATTAAAGCGGCCGGTGGCGTAAAGCGAACGAACCGTGTTGGTCACGGCATCGCTCGTAAACGGCTCACCCGCACGTAAGGCGACATGTCCGAGAATAAAGGCCTCCGGGGCGGGAAGAGTTTCAACCTTCTTGTCCTTCTCGTCTGAGACGATTCTCTCCGCTCTAATCGTAACTTTGCCGACCATCAGCGGCTTTTCGAGGGTCGGTGCATTCACCTGGGCAAGACCACCTAAGGGCACCAAGGCCAAAGCGAAACAGGCGGCCCGGAGGAAACACCGGCATACGGTCACATCATTCATTGGAATGGCTTTTGGCAGGTGTTTCGAACCTTGTCAGCCCTGGATTCCAGAGCAGGTCGAGGTCATTGGTTGGACCGTTACGGTTCTTAGCGACGATTAATTGGCGGGCAAAGCACCCATCTTGACCCATTTGCTCTGCCTCGGCTTCGGCCGCCTTGCTTTGACTGACATTAGGGCGGGAAATCAGCATCACAATATCGGCATCCTGCTCGATAGAGCCCGACTCGCGGAGGTCGGACATCTTGGGCTGGCGAGCCTCGTCCTCGGACTTTCGGTTGAGCTGGGCGAGTGCGATGATGGGGATCTGGAATTCTTTGGCCATGGCCTTGATACTGCGGGACACCTCGGCGATTTGCTGTTCGCGCGCTATACTGGCGTCCAAGCCGTTGATGAGCTGAATGTAGTCGATGACGACCATGTCGAGTTTACGGCGGCGGGCAATCCGCCGGCACTTAGCACGGATCTCGAGAATCGTCTGTCCGCCGTTGTCATCAACAATGAGCGGCTTTCCGCGGTATTCATTGGAGGCCTGCACGAGGTCGAGTTGCATTTGGGCGTCGGGCCGGCTGGAGCGCATCTTCTGTAAGTTGACGCGGGCGCGGGAGCACAGGAGGCGCATCGCCAATTCGCGGGCCGGCATTTCCAGTGAGAACATCACGACATGCGCGGGTTCGCGGCCAGAGTTAGGCGGCGGGAACATCGCGGCTTCGATAAAGTTTAGGGCGATGGAAGTCTTGCCCATACCCGGGCGGGCTGCGACGACGATCATTTGGCCGCTCTGGAAACCATAAGTCAACTTATCCAGCTCCCGGAAGCCCGTCGGCACGCCCTGAACACGGCCATTTTCCGCAATCATCCGGGCGACCATCTCCATCGCCTCTTCAATCGGTTTGTCGATCTGCTGCGACGTTTCGGCGATGCGGCTTTCGCTAATACGGAAGAAGGATTGCTCGACGTCCTCGAGGAGGCGATCGATGCCTTCGGTGTGAGCGTGGGCCTTCTCGACGGTGCTGACCGAAGTGGAAATCAGGCAGCGCAGGAAGTGCTTCTCACGCACGATGACCATCCAATGTGGGGCGTGCGCCGAAGAGGCTACCTGACCAGTCAGTTCGTTGACGTAGGCGGCACCACCGGCGGAATCCAAGCGGCTATCGCGGCGGAGCTGCTCGGTCAGCGTAATCTCGTCGATGCCCGTGTTTGCCTGCGACAGTTTGACCGCGGCCGCGTAGATATCTTGGTGCTTCGGATCGAAGAAGAAGTCTGGCGTGATCTTCTCGGAAAGGCAGCGCTGGAGCGTCTCCCCGTCGATGATGATACTCGCAATCAACCCGCGCTCGGCGTCGAGATTGTGCGGCGGCACGCGGTCACCGTAATTAGGCTGGGTATCGCGGCGGTTACGGGGGGACCGGCCGGCGGGGAAATCACTCATGGAAGGGGGACTTTGCGGGGGGACGAGAAGGCTGCACAGTCCGAATTAACGCCAAGTTACACCCAGCCCTTTGTGAACAAAGTGGTAGGCTATTGTCACAAATGCCATAATTTATGACTGCCGAGGGACGCGTGACAGTCCCGTGGCAAAAAGGCACCCAGCAGGTTAAACCCTGCGCTCATGCCTGCAATAGAATAGACCCCCAAAACTGCGGAGTCTGAATGTCCAATATGTGGTTTAACTTTATTATGTTGGCAGCGGTTTTACCAGATCCGGAAGCCATCCCCGTGTCCGTGAAACTGATGAGTTTTGACGATCCTCAACGCGAAGTCGCCGTCCTTAATGCAGCCGGTAAGCCGGAAGCCATCCTGCTTTATTCGCATAGCTTAACGCCAACCATCGTAAGCCAAGCGAAGGCAGGGAAGTTCAGTATTTTCAGTAAGCCTTCCAGCCCCGACCCCAAGGCCCCCCTCCGCGTCCTCGCGGCGGCGGACCTCCCCCCCGGCGAAGACAAACTCATCGCCATCCTCTCGGGCGCAGGGGACTCTATCCGCCTGAATCTCATTCCTGACCACTCCGGAACAAGTGCGGCTGGCACCCTCCGATTCTTTAACCTTTGCCCCAAGCCCGTAGGACTAAGCTTACCCGGTGAACGACAGGTGATTCCAGCAGGTAAAGAACTCGTCATCCACCCGAAGGTAAAACCCTCCGAATACGGGCAAGCGCAATTCTTCCTGCCCAAGGAGGACGAAGGCTGGCAGGTCGCGGGCGGCCTGCGTTGGCTGCAACTCGAAGATATCCGTTCAATCCTATTCTTGTTACCTGCGCCCGGTGACCCAGGGATAATCGTCATTCGGGGCGTCGAGGAGCGCATCGCCGAAGAAATCAAGTCACCCACGGCTCCTGCACAGGATAAGAAGATCTCGAAAAGCAAAGTCCTACGCTAAGGTGAAGCCGGCGACACTAGGACGTCCCAAGGTCAAGCAAGGGTTTTCCTTGGTGCTATCGCTGACGATCATGGCCATGATCGTGCTGACCGTTTTAGTACTGGCCGCTTTTATCACGGTGGAAACGCAGGCCTGCAAATGGCAGGCCCTCCGAGCCCGAGCACGGCTCAACGCGACCATGTCCGCGCGCCTCGCGCTGGCCCACCTTCAGCAAACAGCCGGACCCGACGTGCGCAGCACAGCCACTGGCGAACTCGCCTGTAACCCTGCCCCAGTCAGCCCCTACGATCCCAATCTGGCATGGAGTGTCCGGCCCGGCCAAGGACAACGCTATTGGACCGGCGTCTGGCGCACCAACAAGCCAGATGAGCCACCCCAATGGCTCATCAGCGGACGCGGCGGAAAACCGCTGGACGACTCAGTCCCCTACCTACTCCAGACAACTAGCCTAGCCGGCACGACCGACTATGACTTAGGTTACTGGGCTCCGTGGCAGACGGACTACCCGTTGGCCTTTTCGGCGAGCGGCGCGGATTCATTCGCGACCTTGGTTGGCAACGGGAGCGCCACGCTGGACCCAGGACCCGACGGACTCATCGGCACCAGTGATGACGTCGATGGACGGGTGGCGCTACCGAAAGTTCCGCTGCCCGGAGCATGGCCCAACTCCACCACTGGGAATTTCGCCTACTGGATTGGAGACGAGGGCGTGAAGGCCGCCATTCACCTCAACGAGATCCGCGACCCGGCCAAAGCCGCGCCTACCGCACTCACGACCGCCACCACGCTACGCTCACCAGGTCGACGCGGAACCGAGCTACTCCTAGGCCAGAAGAGCGTAGACCCCTATGAGGCGACCCGGCCCGCGATTATCTCCGCCGCCTCGCTGGCCCTACTGACTGGGTACAACGAGAACGACCCCGCGGCTAACGGCCAGCCCGCCAATAAACTGACTTTTCATCACCACACGCTTTGGTCAGCGGGCGTCCTCGCCGACAGTTACCGGGGCGGCCTCCGGCGAGACCTCTCGTTAGCCTTCGAGATGGATGACTCCCAGTTCGATAAATCTGACTTCGGTTCAGGTGCTGGCCACGAAACCGTGACGGAGGCCTACACCACCGACTTGTTGCTCGGTAAACGAAGCTCGTGGTTCCCCAGCTATGGAACTGCGAAGGTCAACCCAGGGCTCATCAGCTCACCGGATCCACGCCCGCGTGTCTGGGTTCCGATGTATGAAGTGAACGCAGATAACCCCGGGCGCAACCTCGGGAACACGGGAACCAAGTACTTGCCTTGGACGCCGGTCTTTATTCGCGAAGACGAGATTGTCGGCCAGCCGCTGACCGACACGAGTAAGAGTCAGGCGACGACGACGGTGAATTCGCTTTGGGACAAGCAACCGCGCCGGCTTGTCGGCCCCCTCTGGCATCTCGTCCGCGACTACTACCGCCTCTACAAAGACGTCGACTGGGCTGGAAATGTGCCAGCCTTAGGCGCCCGCGCCTTCTACCCCAATACCAACCAATTCGATAAAGGCGGCTACCGTATGCACAAGTATGCGCGCTTCGATTTGGACGACGCCTTATGGTCGGGCGGCGGGAAGGCCACCGCCCCGTTCACCGACTCTTACGATAGCACACCTGACCCTTTGGGCTGGGTCAACGGACTCAAAGGCGGCGACCTTACGGGCCACAGCGTGGGCCGCTTCATCCCGCGGGCCGTGCGCGGTGCCTACATGCCCACGGTGCACCGCTTCACCATGGTGTTCTCTTTGCGGCGCGTGAACGTTGGGACCGACTTCACCCTGAAGCTGGTCTGCACGCCCGTGCTCGTGCTACACAATCCCTACAACATACGGATTAAACTCAAGGAGCCGGAGACAACTGAGCCCGACCCACGCGTCAAAGGCGGCCTAAAATTAGTCTTCTCGCAGTTCGACCAAATGCGCCTGCAGATCTTTACCCATAACGGTAATGACCCCGCGCAGCCTTTGGCCACCACCGCGACGCCGCGCCTCATCGACTCGCTTTATAACTTTACGGCCGCTGCTTCCGGCGCCACGGGGGCAAACCCGGAAAACCTCGTAGCCGTCGTACCGGCGACAACCCTCGAGCCAGGCGAGTTCGCGGTCTTCACCACCAAAGACCTCGTCGATGCCTCCACCTTGGACCGCTCAAACGAAAGCACGCCCGTGCCGATCCTCAACATGCAACGAGGCTTCTACTTCACGGGCGGCTTCCATACGGACATCAAGGCATCGACCGTCGCCGCCCCCTACAAGTTCGCCGCCGCCGACCAGGTCAAATGCTGCATCGACCTCACGAGCTCGATGTATTGGCACCATTGGATTTACATCAACTCGGGGTGGAAAAAATCCCTCCGCGACGACACCGTGAGCGCCGACGGCCAAGACCTCGGCTTCGATGAAGTGCTCGGCACCAGCCGCAATAACTCGTATGCCAGTTATGCGCACTATATCAATGTTGGCGGTAGTAACTTCGGGGTAACGCAACTGGGCGACGGCGGCAGCGTCGCCAACCCGGTCATCATCGGCCCCGTCTCAGCCATCCGCACCATCAGCGAAACGGCGCCCGGGCCGGTGGTCGCCGCGTTCGATACGCGCGCGCGCCTCCCCGACACCGCGCGCACGACTAGCCACGACCGCAACGTGCTATCTTGGTTCTCTGCCCAGTCGAGCCCAGTGCCAGCGGCCCACCCTACTTGGCTCTTCTCGAATCCTTTGCCGCAGACCTCTTCTAACCCCGCGCTTAACGGGCTTCCTGGTATTGGCACTGCGAGCCTACGGACGCAGCTCTTCGGCGGCGACGAACTAGGTCTCACCGGCGCCACCTCCTCGTGGAGCGCCATCCTCCAAGTCGACGCGGCGAACGCTAACGGTGGCAACGCACTCGGGGGCTCGTCACATGGCGCCGCCGGCCTCGGAAAGTCCACTGAAGTGGAGATTCCCCTGACCGCACCCACCTCACTCGGCCAGCTGATGCACGCCAACCTGAGTGCCTGGGACTGGATGCCCTATCGAACGGTCGGCAACTCCTTCCCTTCCATGGTCGTACCTCTCGACAAAGCGTGGACGCAAGGGACTCCCCATACCAATGCGAGCTACATCGGCGGTCACACCTTTGGCGACATGAGCTACCTGATGAATAACGCGCTCTGGGATAGCTTCTTCTTTTCTGGTGCTGCCCCCACCTTGGCCGACAATCGTTCCCGTCAAGGTAACTATAATAAAGTCCGGAGTCGAACGCTGGCCGAAGTGATGACTGATTTTGCGAGTGGTGCCGGTACGTTGGCGAATCCGCGCCTGATACTCTACCAGACGAGCGCTAACTCAGCAGCGAGCGCCATCACCGCAGACAACTTCGCCACGGATAGCTCCGGTGCGGCGACCGATGGCTACCGGCTCTTTTCCAGCTACCTGCTGAACGTCGGCGCATTCAACGTCAACTCCACCTCCGTCGAGGCTTGGACTGGCCTTTACGGGTCGCTCAAGGGACTGGCGCTAGGCTCCCAGGCAGCCAACGCTCCCTCCGCCTCTAACAATGCACGCTTCCCTCGTATCCTCGGCGACACGTCGCAAGGCCCGACGACGCGCAACATCGCCGATGCCGCGTATTGGAATGGCTACGCCAACCTTTCGGATAACCAAATCCGCGCCTTAGCGGTCGCGACCGTCGATGAGGTGAAAGCCCGCGCCAAGTTTCTTCAGCGAACGGAGCGCGATCAAGAATACCTCCCCGCCACGCGGCGCTTCCGTGGCTTCCCGCCCGCTCAAAGTCCAGGCACTCCGTTCCTCGGACTCTGCGAATTCGTCAATCGTTACCTAGGGCCGACCCGCGTAGCTGGTGCGATGGTCAGTAACCTCGTTACATTGAACCGCTCCTATTACCCCATCGAAAATACCGCCGCCAGCACCGCCTTGCCCACGGCGGCACAAAACGTTCGATGGATGTTCCGCTCGGGGACCTTGGAGTCGGCTATCGCCCGGGCCGATAAAACCCTTGGCGCCGAAAGCCTCGCCAAGATGCCTACCGGGGGAAAGATGATTGATCCTGCGGTCTCGCATAACTGGCTCTACCAAGGCGTCGCTGGCGGACGGACCGGAATGCCGCCCGGACTTTACTTCCGCAACGTCGAAGTTCTGGACACCGACAACGTCAACCGAACCCACAATGGCTTCGGGGCAAACGGCTGCCTCTTCCAAGGCGACCTCCTGCAGGCCCTCGGGCCCATCCTAGCCACGCGTTCCGATACCTTCCGTATCCGTGCCTACGGAGAGGCCCTCGATGAAGCCGGCACCACGCAAAGCTCCGTCATGGAAATCGTCGTGCAGCGTACCCCTGACTACATGGATCCTGCCAATACCGCACACGACCGACTCAGAGACGCCAAGCGCTCGCTTGTGAATGTATTGCTGGGCCGACGTTTTATCATTATTTCCTCGAAATGGCTTTCGCCGGAAGAAATCTAAACAAAGACCATGGAACCACTCCACCTCCGGGCTATTCGTAAAAGTTACCCCTCCCAGCCGCAGGCTGTCCAAGTCCTCGATGGCATCACGCTTTCTATTCAGCCTGGGGAGTTGTTCTTCCTCCTCGGTCCTTCTGGCTGCGGAAAAACCACCCTGCTCCGTTGCTTGGCCGGCTTGGACTTCCCCACCAGCGGCGCGATCTTCTTCGGTGAACGCGACGTCACGAACCTTGCGGCGCACCTGCGTGAGACCGCAATGGTCTTCCAGAGCTATGCCCTCTGGCCGCATCTCAACGTCGAGGAGAACATCGCCTTTGGCTTGGTGGAGCGAAAAATCCCCACTGCCGAACGGACCCAGCGGGTCGAGCAGGCACTACGCAGCGTTCGACTTGAAGGCTTAGGCGGACGCGCCATCGACCAGCTCTCGGGTGGACAGCAGCAACGCGTCGCCCTCGCCCGAGCTCTGGTCGTTCGACCACGTTGCCTGCTGCTAGACGAACCGCTCTCCAACCTCGATGCCCAGCTTCGCATCGAGATGCGTCGAGAAATCCGGCGTATCGTGAAAGAAAACGGCCTTACTGCCGTCTACGTGACGCACGACCAGGAAGAAGCCTTAGCAATGGCCGACCGTATGGCGATTTTGGAAAAAGGCGTGGTCGCGCAAGTCGGCACACCAGAGGAGATCTATCGACGCCCCGCCAGCGCCTCGGTGGCGCGTTTCATTGGCGAAACTAACCTCATCCCGGCCGAACTCCTCGCGGCGGACGCCGGGCACATCCGCGTCAACTCAGCTGCAGGCGTTTTCACGGGACAAGGTGCGCAGGCCATGCTAACCGCAGCTGCGGGTACTCCCGTCACCCTCTCCGTACGCCCCGAAGCTTGGCAGCCCGCCGCAGTCGGTGCGGCTAATTCGATTACTGGTCAGGTGATGGAACGAGTCTACCTGGGGGCACGCGCGCAACTCACCTTAGCGAGCCCTCTGGGGCCGCTCAGCGTCGTCATCCTGAATCCACCGGCAGGCTTGACGACCGGACAAACCTTGACCGTTGCGGCGGCGGCCCAAGATATCGTGGTCCTTCCCCACGCATGAAAAACCTGCGGGTATGGTGGCTGACCCTGGGGTGCATCGGGCTACTCATCGCCCTTCCCTTATCCCTCCGGAAAGATTCCACGCAAACTCCCGCCGCCGGGGCGCGGCGGCTCGTCATCTTCACTCCACACAGCGAAACCATCCGCAAGGAATTCGCCGAGGCCTTCTCGCGCCATTGGCGAAAAAGTCACGCGGAAGATGTCTACATCGACTGGCGCAGCCCAGGCGGAACGTCGGAAATCCGACTCGTGCTCGACGCCAGCTACAAAGCTGCCGATGAAAGCAAGCGCGCCGGCATTGGCGCCGACCTCTTTTTCGGCGGCGGCGAACCCGACTTTGCCAGCCAAGCCAAAAAGGGTCGCTTAGCTCCACTTCAGGCGTTCCAAAGCCACCCCGAGTGGTTCGCGCCCGGCGGGCCCATCCCGGAAATGTTCACCGGTGAGCGACTATGGGCCAAGGATCGGACGTGGTCTTCTTCTTGCCTCTCCCGCTTCGGCATTTGCTGGTCGCCCGCCCGCTGGCAAGCCCTGGGCTTGAGCCCGCCCACGCGCTGGGCTGACCTGTCCCACCCGAAACTCCGGGGTCAACTCGCTTTGGCGGATCCGACGAAGAGCGGCTCAGTCGCCCGCACGTTCGAGCTGATTATCCAAGCAGAGATGCAACGTAGCCTGACGGATCCAGCGCGCCAAGGGTTGCCGGAAGCCCAGCGGCTAGCCCTCGGCTGGACCGATGGCCTACGTCTCTTGCAACGTCTCGCTGCGAATGCCCGCTACTTCTCAGATAGTTCCACCAAGGTTCCCCTCGATGTAGCCGACGGCAATGCCGCCGCGGGCATGTGCGTGGATTACTACGGGGCCGCCTTTGCCCACCAAGTTAACCGACCTGGCACAACCCGCTTAATCTGGACGGCCCCGGCCGCGGGCACCACGGTCAGTGGCGACCCGATTGCGGTCCTTCGTGGGGCCCCCGAGCCTGCGCTCGCCCAAACCTTCGCGGAATTCGTGCTGAGCCCGGAGGGGCAAGCACTCTGGAGTTCGCCCGTCGGTGCGCCGCATGGCCCCCGCGAACGGGAACTCTTTCGTCCGCCCGTCCGTCAGGATGCCTATAAGACGCTGCCCGCTGAACGGGCCGCCCTCTCGCCCTACCGCACCGGTGATCACCTCCAGTATCGCCCCGAGCTTACTTCGGCGGCCTTCGGCACCATCCGACGGGCGGTTCGGGTGATGTGCATCGATACGCACGAAGAACTCAAGGAGGCCTGGACGGAAATCGTCCGCGCTGGCCTGCCGGCAGAGGCGCTGGCAACGATGGCTGACGTCAGCGCTTTTCCTTACCGTGAAGGCGGCAAGGGGGACCCGGGCTTAGACAGCACCGACCCACTCGTCTCCGCCCGACGCATGTCCGAACTCGCAGAAATCTTCCGGCAGAATTATCGCCGGGCCGCCGAACAGGCACGGCAACACCCGAGCCCCCGCTAATATGCACCGCCGCACCGCCTGGATTTTTTGCGTGACCATTGGCTTACTCTTAGCCGTCGGTTTTCTCTTCCCTGCCGCCAGCGTACTCAAGGAGGCTTTCGTGGACCCACACGATGGCGCCTTCACCTTCGGCTTTCTTTTCGCCGTCCTCCGCGACCCACTTTATCGCGAAGGCCTGACGAATGCTTTACTGCTCGGGGCGGCCAGCACAGTCGTTGCGGTCCTATTGGCGCTGCCGCTGGCCCTCCTCAACCACCGTTTCACCTTCCCCGGTCGCGGCTTCCTTTCACTGGCCTTACTCATCCCAATGATTCTGCCGCCCTTCGTCGGGGCAGTGGGTATCAAATGCATCCTCGGCACGGAGGGCTCACTCAATGCGCTCCTGATGGCGCTAGGTTGCATGGACCCCGTACACCCGTACGACTGGATATCGGAGCATCGCTTACTGGGTATCGTCGTGATGAATGCGCTGCATCTTTACCCCATTCTCTACCTCAACGTTGCGGCGGCCCTCGCACAAGTAAACCCAGCGTTAGAACAAGCGGCCGCCAATCTTGGCTGTCCGCCGGGGCGAAGGTTCTTCCGCGTGACACTTCCCTTAATCATGCCGGGCTTATTCGCTGGCGGAGCGCTCGTTTTCATCTGGGCGTTCACCGAACTCGGCGTCCCCTTAGTCTTCGACTTCCCGCGGGTCGCTCCCGTGCAAATTTTGGATGGGATTAAAAACCTAGACCGCAACCCCTTGCCCTATGCGCTCACGACCATCGTGCTACTCGTCGCAGGTGGCGTCTTTCTCGCCTCCAAACTCGCCTTTGGTCTAGGCCAGAGTGGCGCAGCGCCCCGTCCCAGCCAACGCGCCGAGCCGCAAGCCCTCCAGGGCTGGTCGGGCTGGGCCTGCTCGGCCCTCTTTGCTGGCGTGGCGGCCGTCGCCTGCCTCCCGCACCTAGGTGTCTTGCTTTTGTCTGTCTCCGGCTACTGGCATCAATCCATCCTGCCGGTCGAATTCACTGCAGCTCATTGGCAAGAAGCCTTAGGCAGTGCCTTGGTCGTACCCTCCATTCAGAACAGTTTGGCTTATGCTGGCCTGGCAACCTGCCTTGCCCTCGTGATCGGCACAGCCGCTGCTTGGGTCATTACCCGCTCGGACCTCCGGGTCAGGCACCTCCTCGACACTTTGACGATGTTGCCGCTCGCAGTCCCTGGTTTGGTGTTAGCCCTAGGCTACCTCTCTCTCTCCCAAGAAGGTAAGCCCTTTGCGATCCTCGTCGGCGCCGGCGGGAGTCCCTTCCTGCTTCTAGGTGTAGCGTATGCCATTCGTCGGCTTCCTTACGTCACTCGAGCAGCCTGTGCTGGCCTGCAACAATGTGACCCGGCACTGGAAATGGCGGCGCGTTCGATGGGGGCCTCACTTTGGTCAACGTGGCGGCGCATCACCCTACCCCTCCTTGCGGCACATCTCGCCGCAGGCGCAGTCCTCGCCTTTGCATTCTCGATGCTCGAGGTCAGTGACAGTTTGATTCTCGCCCAGCGAGCGGAGCACTTCCCGATCACCAAGGCAACCTTCGCGCTGATGTCCGCCCTCGGTGACGGTCAGCAACTAGCAGCGGCACTGGGCGTCTGGTCCATGGCCTTCCTGTCCGCGTCGCTCATCGGAGCCGCCCTCCTGAACGGACGACGCTCAGGACTCGGCGGCAACTAAGGTCGAATTAGAACGAAGCTTAAGCCTGCGGGGCGGACTGGCGGCGGCGGCGCACGGCGACGAAGGCCAAGGCCAAGCAACCCAGGCCTAAGCCATAAGTGGAAGGCTCAGGAATCGCCGAAGCATAGGCGAGGTTGATAGCCGCACCGTCAAAAGCTAGCGACCAGTTCGCGGGATCGGCCTGCGTGCCATCGGAAAAACGGAACTGCGTCAGGTCGTAGGCGAAGAGATCTGTGATATTATTCGTCGAGCCAGGCATCGTGATGGACGCCACGTTCGCTAAGGTGAACGTACGGGCCTGCCCATTGGCAAAGGCCGTGGAATTGCCAAACGCGGCGTCGCCATTTGGATTGGCAAAGGAAACGACGCGGATGGTTGCCTTGTTCGCGGCCGAGAGGTTGCTAAGGTCGAGACCCAAGCCGAAAGCGAAAGTATCATAACCAATGCCAGCGAGGCCGGCCGCATCATTGACCTTCCACTCGAGGACGGAGCCAGACTTCAACGTCGTGAGTCCATTAGTGGTCAGGGTAGCAGCGTTCAACAGACCAGGAGTCGTGGCGGCGGCGAGTACGCCGGTCGAATTCACGGTGACCGCACCCGTGGCACCATTACCAGCCAAACGACCACCCGCATTAACGATGAGGTCGTTGGTGATGGTCGTCGTAACGAAGAGCTGGCCCGTGCCGCCGATGACAACGCCACCGGTACCCAAGGCAGAGCTACTGGTAGCGCCATTCGTAGCGATGACTTTAAGAACGCCGTCGTTGACGGTTACCCCACCCGCGAAGGCGCCGTAACCAGAGAGGACCTGCGTGTTAGTGCCCGTCTTCACAAGGGAAAGACCGCCCGTACCGTCGGTGAGGTTACCCGAGAAGCCGGTGCCCGGAGAAGTATCTCCGCCCAAGGTGAGCACCGAAGCGGTCGCACCGTTATTGGTAATCGTCAGGTATTGCGAAACGGAGACGAGGGCACCGTCAGCCAGATAGGCCACCTGCTGACTGAATCCATTCAAGTTGATCACCGGGAGCCTCACACCCGTCTTGGTGCCGACGATGATACCCGTGGTCGTCGGGAGGGCGTTGTTGATGCCGAGCACCAAGTTAGCACCCGCCGTCGGGGTGTTTGCGTTGATGGTCGTGTTACCAGTATAGGTGCTCACGCCCGTGAGGGTCAACGGCATCGTACCACCGCCAGTCGAGGAATTATTGGAAATATCTACATCCGAGTTGCCGCTAATCTTATTAACCGACAACGTGCCACCGCTCGTCCCACCGATGGTCGTCGAAAAGGTGGCCGAAGGGGTATAGGTCGTTCCGGACCAAGCGCCCTTGGTGAAAGCGGCACCCGTGCTATTAAGAATAATTTCGGAAGTAACCGTCCCGCCTAAGTCGCCTGACGTGTTGGAAATGAGCGTACCTGTGCTGACCACCTTGATTGCACCTAGACCGGAAATCGTGCTGCTGCCATCGACGTCGAAGCGGATGGGGCCGCTGAGGATCAGGTTACCCGTTAACGTCGAGTTCGCGAAGACCTTAACGATACCCGAAGCCTGCCCGATGACGAGGTCGCCCGCCGTGACATTAAAGGCGGCCCCGGCGGAAGAAGAGATGGTGCCACCAAGGGTCAAAGTACCCGTGCCCAGTTTAGTCAGAGCTCCCGAGAGACCCACGGCACCAGAAATCGTGCGGTCGGCGGCAGCATCAATCGAACCACCCGCGGCCCCCACGCTGAGGGCGTTGGCAAGGGTATAAGTCCCGGCAGCCAGCTGCAGGGTGCCGCCGGCGAGGGCGATGGTGCCCGTGCCGAGTCGGCTCGCCCCATCGACGATGATCTTACCACCACTGATGGTGGTGCCGCCGGAATAATCGTTGTCGGAGGTCAGCTGCAAAATACCGTCGCCGCTTTTCGTCAACGACGCTGACCCGGTAATCTTGTCGCTAGCGGCGGCGCCGCTGAATACGTAGGTACCAGAGGCGTTGCTCACGTTGACCGAGACGGGAGCCAAAGCGCCCGAAAGCGTGATGGTGCCACCCGACCCATTGAAAGTAACGCCGTCCCCATTGATGAATGCAGTGGAACTACCACTGCTCGTCCAATTCGAAGTGGAGGCATCCCATGTTCCACTACCCGCTAAGGACCAAGTCAAATTACGCGAGACTGGCACGCTCAAGGAGAAGTTATCCACCCCGGCGGCTGAATCAGAACCAGCATCATCCGTATCAGCCCAGCGAAGGAAGATATAGGAATTATTGGTCCAATTAAGACCCGAAAGCACCCCGGAAATACCTGCAATTTTCGTCACCGTGTTGTTCAAGGTGGTCTGGGTAGTGGAGATGCCACCCGTGCCCGTGGTCGGCGTCGTAAACCCTAGGGAGGTCGTGGTCCACGTCCCGGCGGTGTCCCTAAAAGTTCCCGCACCCGTGGCCCCAGCGGTGGCAACCGGCGCTGTCGACCCTACCAAGAAACTGAGTGGATAAGGATTGGCGGTGGTAGAGGGATTGCGATTCATCACCTCATCATAGGAGAGACTGAGGTTATTAATCGTGGCACCAGAAGTATTGCGGAGGACAAGGCCAAAATAGTTCGTGCCGCTAGTGGACGTGGCCACGGAGCCTAAAGCGTGGCTAGTCACGCTTCCCGCCGACGCAGAGTTAACCAAAGAGTAAAGACTACCGGTGCTCACCGAGCCATTCTGCACACCCCAGTTTCCCTTGGTCGTGCCTTGGACGAACCAGGAGTTGACGGAATTACCAGCAATCGAAGAAACTTCGTTCATACCAGTGGTGGCCAGCAACGCGGGTGTTAAAGTCGTTGAAGAAAGGCCTTCGAAGTTCTCCGTGTAAGTACTCGCACCCGTGAAATCAATTACGGCCGCCGGAGCGAGCGATCCCAACGCGAGTAAGGCAGCGAAGGAAATAAATGGGCGGTCTGAACGAGCGGAAAGGTTGTTCATGTTTATAAATATTATGTATACAAAAGTGAAGTGACAGCGACCGGGCTCGAGCGTGAAAGCTCCCGGACGGGTTACATGTTCTGGGCGGATAAGTGACGGACAAATGCCACAGAATATCGCGTGGGTATAAAAAGCTGGCGCCGACAAATAGTCGTAACCTTTTCGATACCTGTTCTTCACATTTTTGCCGTGGGCTAAAGTCTTCACCCGAGAATGATAAGTACACCTTGCATCCATGAAACGCCTCCTCTCCCTCTGCCTCTTAATATGTACGTCGCTAACCTGGGCGGCGGAGACGGCTACTCCGACAACTCCACGCTTCAGCGTGATGGCCTATAACATGGAGAACCTTTTCGACCTCGATGAAGTCTCCCTCTATGATGACTTCGTCGTGACGGGCTCCAGCCCCGAGCGCTGGACGCCCGAGAAGTTGGCGGGCAAACTCGGCCGGATCGCCGCCGTCCTCAAGGCCAGTAACGGCGGCCGCGGACCCGATGTTCTCATCCTCGATGAACTCGAAGCGGATCACACGCCTGGTTCGACCATTACGCCCGAGGCCTTCATCGTGGCTCAACAAGGTAAGAACTACCGCAACCTCCTCAAAGGAGAGCTGCCCGCCGAATTAGCCGGCGCCCCCATCGAGGCTTGGCTCATCAAGGCTCTAGAAGATGAAGGCCTGAGCGGCTATAAGGTCGTGCTCGGCGATATCCTGGATATCAAACAGGAAGCCATTCATTGCGCGATTCTCACGCGCCTACCCATCAAATCCGTTCGTCAGCACCACGTGCAAGCAGCACGGACTATCGTGGAGGCGGAAATCGATGTCGGTGGTGAATCCGTGTTCGTCTTCGCCAACCACTGGAAGAGCGGCGCAGGTAGCCCCGCGACAGAGACGACCCGCATCCAAAACGCGGGCGTGGCCCGCGCCCGCCTTGACGAAATCTTCAAGGCCGATTCGCACGCAAACATCGTCTTCGGAGGAGACCTGAATTCGCACTACAACCAAAAGCAGCGCTACCCAGCCATGGCCAAAACTGGCATCCAGGACGTTCTACGCTCCCAAGGCGATCCCGCCAAACTAGCGAACGGCAGTGCCGATCTCTTCAACCTCTGGTATGACGTCGAGCCGACCGCCCGGAAGTCCGATGAGTATCGCGGCGAATGGGGCACCTTGATGCACCTCATCATCTCTCAAGGCTTGGCGGACGGCAAAGGCCTGGACTACATTCCCGGCAGCTTCGGGGCGGTGATTCTTCCCGAACTGAATGCCCATGCCTACCCGGTCACTCCTTGGCGCTGGACCAGCTACGGCTCAGGCGCAGGCATTAGTGACCACTTCCCTATCCAAGCTGAATTTACGATTCACGCCAAGGCGGCAACCGCCCCGCTGACCCGCCCAGAGTTTTCACCGAGCGAGGGCCTCGCAGCCTTCCCTGCGATGCTCGACGTCTCCAAATTCGTTAATGCCAAGACGATTCCTGCCTTGAGCCCGGACGAGATTGCCAAGCAGATCGGTGAAATCTTCGTTCTCGAAGGCACCTATAATGGCGGCGCCAAGCCCTCCGTCCTCATCGGCGATAAACGCTACGCGCTCTACGTACCCGATGAAGCCTTGCTCAAGACGGTAAAGGCCACGAAGAAAGGCCAAGCGGTCCGCTGGCTCGGTCAACTCAACTTCTACAAAGGCCAACTCGAGTTTATGGTCAGCAGCCCCGACTGGCTCAAGGCACGCTAAGCGTAGACCAAAAAAAGCCCGCTCAGGGAGCGGGCTTTGGGATGGGTAAGAACCGAAGGCTTACTTCGTTTCTTTCTTGTCCTTGCGCGGCTTGCGGGGCTTCTGGTCTCGGTCGAAGCGTTCCGGTGCCTCTTCGGCTTCTTCGGCGACGGCCTCGATCGGATTCTCGGAGACGACTTCAAACTCCTGCTCGATCGAGACGGAAGCGTGGAGACGGATGGTCGTGAGATGCTTGCCGAGAACCTTGACGGGACCTTGGCTGAGGTGGATACGCTTGCGCTCCAGCTCAATGCCGTGTTCGGCGAGCTTGGCAGCGATTTCAGCGGTGCTGATGGCGCCGAACATCTTGCCACCTTCACCGGTCTTGACGGCAAAGACGAGCTTGAGGGCGGCCAGCTTGGCAGAGGTCGCAGTCGCGGACTCGAGGTCCTTGGACTCACGGGCTTCGCGGGCCTTCTTCAAGGACTCGATGTACTTGGTGTTGGCGCGATTGACGGGGAGCGCGATGCCCTGCAGGAGCAGGTAATTGCGCGCATAGCCCGCGCGGACGCGGACCTGTTCGCCTTCGGCGCCGAGGCCGTCGACGGGCTTAATGAGTAAAACTTCGGTGAATGCCATGTTGGTGTCTTGCTTGGGTTAAAGAGAAAGTGGAATTTAGAAGGGGACGTCGTCGCCGCCGTGGTCGCCAGAAGGAGCGGGGGTGTCGCCACCGCGGGAACGCGGAGCGGAACCGCCCTCTTCGCCGCCTTGGGCCTTGCCGCCAATAAAGGTGAAGTTCTCAAGAACAACGCCGAGGCGCGAGCGCTTCTCGCCGGTCTTTTTGTCATCCCACTGGTCGAGCTTGAGGCGACCTTCGACAAGGATGCCCGAGCCCTTACCGCAATACTTGGCGATGATTTCGGCCTGCTTGCCGTAACTCTCAATGTCGACGTAGGTCACTTCCTCGCGCTTTTCGCCTTCCTTGGTGGTGTAGGCGCGATTGACAGCGAGGGAGAACTTCGTGAGGGGCTGGCCCGAGGGCAACGCACGCGCTTCTGGGTCGCGGGTCATATTGCCGGCGAGGATCACGCGATTGAAGGACGAGGCCATGGTCGTGAGGAGACGGGACGGGGCTTAGGCGCGGACCGACTGCACGAGGATACGATCCACGGTGCGGTCGAGGCGAAGCTTGTCGGCGAAGGCGGTCGGTGCGGTGACCGGACCTTCGAAGTGGAACTGGACGTAGAGGCCCGAGAGGAACTTGCGGTCCACGGCGCGGCTAAACTCGCGCTGGCCAAGGTTTTCGACCTCGGTGACCTTACAGTCGACGGACTTAAGGATTTCCTTCAGGCGTTCGATAGCGGCCTCGGGAGCCTCGGCGGAACCGCGGAGGTCGAGGATCAGGCTAACGCGGTAGGCGCGGCGAATCGTGGCGGTGGTCATGGTAATGGTGGTTTTCTGTTGGTGAAGTTTTGGGCGGCCGGGAGGCCGCGGGAAAGGAGGGTTTCGAGTCCTAAGAGGAAGTCAGGGGTAGCTTGGTGGAGGCGCTGCAGGTCTTCGGCGGGGAATTTACCGAGCACATGGTCGGCGAGGTCTTGGGCGGGGTGCCGCTTGGGACCGATACCGAGACGGGCGCGGAGGAACGCTTCGCCAAAATGCTGGATACAACTGGCGATGCCGTTGTGACCAGCCGCGGAACCACCTTGGGAAAGTCGCATCTGGCCAGGCTCGAAAGCAATGTCGTCGTGTAAGACGACCATGTCGGCGGCGGTGAGGCGATGGAAGTGAAGGAAGGCGGCCAAGGGTTCGCCGCTCAAGTTCATGAAAGACTGCGGCTTGACCAAGAAGACTTGCTGACCACCGAAGGTGGTCTTGGCCACGGCGGCCGGGAAACGGCTTTCGTGCTTCCAATCCGCGCCGGCCTTGGTGGCCAGCGCATCCAGGATGATCCAGCCCGCATTGTGGCGGGTGGCGACGTATTCCTTGCCGGGATTGCCGAGGGCGGCGATGACCGAGAATACCATCTGACTTCAAAGAACGGGTGCCGGGGACGCCCGGCGCGGAAATTACTTCTTGGCAGCCGGAGCGGCGGCCGGAGCAGCACCAGCGGCCGGAGCAGCGGCACCAGCGGCCGGAGCAGCCGCACCTTCGACGCCAGCGAGCGGAGCGGCAGCGGCGGCTTCGGGAGCGGCTTCTTCGGCGGCCATTTCGGAGCAGACCACAACGACACGGGCGGGGTCGCCAGGGAAAGAGATGCCAGCCGGAGCCTTGAGGGCGCCGACGTGGATGGATTCGTTGACCTTCAGTTCGGTCACGTCGACTTCGATGAACTCCGGGAGATCCTTCGGTAAGCAACGGACGTTAATGGTCTGGGAAACGATAGCGAGCGTGCCGCCATCGGTCTTCACACCATGTGCTTCGCCCACGGTGCGAATCGGGATCGCGACGCTCATCGGAGCGTTCGGGTCGATCTGCTGAATGTCGATGTGCAGGAACTTCAGGGTGATGGGGTGACGCTGGAACTCCTTGATGATGGAGAGCATCTTCTTCCCTTCGAGGGTCAGCTCGATGAGGGCGGCAGCGTTGCCCTTGGCACGCATGAGGTCACGGAACTTCTCCTGTTCAACGGAAACACTGTGGTTGCCGGCAGGGCCATAGATGATGGCTGGGATGGAACCCGCATTGCGCATGCGACGGGAGTGGCCACGGCCAAGGTTCTGACGATTGGAGACGGTGAGACTGAGCTGCTTCATGGTGTGTAAAGGTCTTTGGGAGCCTAGTAAGTCGCGGGCCCGCGTTGTGCGGCCGTGCCTTGCCTAGGGAAAGGAGGGTCGAAATTGATAACCCCTGCCACGGAAGCAAGCGGGAAATTAAAAGGGGGCTTTCCTCGCAGAAAACCCCCTAAAAAGCCCGAATTAAGCTCCCAGCTTACTTATAGGTGGCCAACCAGGCGGCAATATCGGCGATATCCTGAGCGGTCAGGCCTAGCTGATCGGCCGAAAGCATCAGGGATCGGGTCATCTTGGACTGACCCGCGATACGGTTCTTGGGGACGAGTTGGGAGACGCCACCGGCAGACTTGATGACGACGGGGTCGTTATTGGACTGGATCAGGCCATCAATCTGGCCACCGGACTTGAGCTTCACGGTCGAGCCTTCGTAACCCAGGGCGATACTGGCGGAGGGCTCAACAATTGCGACCACGACGGATTCCAGACCCTGACGGGTGGCAAAGCCCCTCAGTTCGGGACCATAGCCAGGGCCATTGGCACCAATCTGGTGGCACATCGTGCAACGCTGAACGAGTTCCCCACCCTTGGTGGCGTCGCCCGTTTTAGCGAGCACGTCTTGAACGGTGAAAGTGGCCTTCGGGGCCTCGGGGACTGGAGCCGGGACGACCACGACCTTAGCTTCGTCGTATACGCCCGCCTTCTTCAACTCGGAGCGAATATCAAAGGCCGACCAAGTGCCGGTCATGCGCATCAGGGCCCAAGTGGCGGCTTCGCCCTTCACCGGCGAACCTTCGCCAGCGAGTTTGATCATGGCGAGGGCGGCTTCTTTCGATTCAACAAAGGAAAGCGTTTCGGTCGCCAAGGTGCGCTGGCCAGCGGATACCTTCGTCGAAGTAGCCTGAGCGACGAGTTCGTCGACCATCTCAGGGGTGTGCAGGATCCAAGCAATACGGGATACTTGCGGGGACCAACCTTCGCCATTCTTGACGTAGGCAGCTTTGACCGCGGCCCAAACGGCGGATTCCTTGCCAACCGAACCGATGCCGAAGGCAGCCAGAGAATTCTTGTCGGTGACTTCGAGGTTCTTAGCGAGCTCTACGAGGATGGGCACAGCCTTATCGGCTGCGACGGCGTGCAACGAAGTGGCGACGTCGCGACGAACGGCGACATCTACATCGGAGGCAAGGGATGCCGACACCGCGAGCACATCCTGGTTGGCGCGACGCAGAGACTGGAAGGCGAGGCGGCGGTTCGCTGGATTGGAGTCCTTCAAGAGTTCCTTGGTGCGGGCGATGCCTTCGGCGCCGAGGTAAGGCAGCAACCAGACGGCGCGGGCAGCGATGTAGGGATTCGTATCCTTACCGAGGTCAAGGACAGCCGGCAGAGCCTTAGCGCCGAAAGCCTTTGCGGCGTTAAAGCCGAGGTGACGGACGTTGACGGCTGGGCTGCGCAAAGCATCAACCGCGCCAGCCGGGCTGGAGAGGTCGAGCTTCGGGATGACGGACTTGAAGCCCTTCGGGGCGATGCGATAGATTGCACCCGTGCAGGTGTCATCGAGCGTCTGGTGACCGCCCACGCGCGTGTCGTACCAATCGGCGACGTAGACGGCGCCATCGGGGCCGACGGCGACGTCCGACGGACGGAACCAAATATGTTCACCGCTCTTACCGGGGGTCTTGATGCGATGAAAGTCCGTGCCTTCGAATTCGCGCGATGGATTCGAGGTGATGAAGTCCGTGCGCGTGGCTTCGTTCAAAGCGAAGGCGCCCTTCTGCGGCTGCAGCTTGTAGGCGAAGATTGTATTACGGGACGGCTCGCAATTCAGGAGCGTGCCATTGAACGCCGCACCGAGTGCGCCGTTTTCGTAGACGGTGATACCAGTCGGTGAGCCGGAGCCGTAGACGTCACCGACATCCATGGTGTCTGGGTCGTCTTGGCGCCAGTGAGCGCGCGGGGTAGACTGGCCTGGGCGGCGAACGGAGTTGTAGCCAGCAGCCTTGGGCGTGGTGTAACCAGCGGTGCCGTACTCAAGGACGTAAGACGTGCGGCAACTGCTGGAGTCATCGTTATCACCCTGGAAGAGGTCGCCGAAGGAGGACGGGAAATGCTCGAAGCTATTGCGGTAGCCATTGCCGATGATTTCAACGCCCGAGGCATCGTCGTTCATGCGGGCGGAGAAACCAGAGGACCAGACGAAGCCGTCATCGCTCTTAGCGCCAGCCGTCACCTTAGGGTCGAAGGGCCAGGCACCGCCGCGCTGGTCGACGTAGCCAGAAGAGACCCGGTAGGTCTTGCCCGACTTGTCGGTGAACGAACCACCGCAGTTGCCGGAGTTAAGGTAGAGCTTGCCGTCGGGACCAGCGACAATCGCGTGGAGCGAGTGGTCATGGTCCTGACCGCCGAAACCGCCGAGGAGCACCTCACGCTTATCAACTGCTGGGTCGAATTTGCCGTCGCGGTTCACGTCGGTGAACTTGATGAGGTCGGGCGCGTGCGAGACGATGACGACATTATCAAAGACCGCGATGCCGAGCGGAGAGGTCCAGCCCGCGTCTTGGACGAAAGTGTTGGCCGTGTCGGCCTTACCGGCGCCCTTGCTGTCGCTGAGCACCACGACGCGATCGCCTTCGGGGCGACGCTTGCCGCCCTTATTGTAGACGCGATAGTTCACACCCTCGGTGACCCAGACGCGGCCTTGGGCGTCGATGTCGAGATTCGTCGGGTTGGCCAGCATGGGCGAACGCGCCCAGACCGTGACCTCCAAGCCTTCAGGGACTTGGAAGAGGTTGAGCGGAATGGAACCGCCTTCGGATGGCGCGTAAGGTTGGGGGGCGGCCGAAAGGGAAACGGCGGCCAGCAAGAAGAAGGCGAGACGGGGCATCCCTCGATAACAAGCCGCCCATGGGAAAGTTCCAGCCTAACTTATCGACCATCCAAAAATCAGGCCCACCAGGCCCGGAGGGTCGCCAGATCGGCCCGCGAAGCCTCGATGGCGTGATCCAGATAGCCGGGATCACCGATGGCGCCTTTCAGGTATTCCACGTGGAGGCAGACCGGCCCCTGGTAACGCGAGGCCTTCAGCATCTTTACATAGCCAGCATCGATAATACCGTCAGCCAGCGGGCAGGAATCCACCGCCCGCCCCTTCCAGCGGAAATTCTTGAAGTAGGCCATGGCCAGGCGCTCCCGGGCCAAGGCCACTTGGTTAGGCCAAGAGAGCCCGCCCTCGACGGTCGCATGCAGGATATCAAAACTCCAAGCGAGTTCCTCAGGGCGATACTCGCGCATCAGTTTAGCCATGTCCCAGACCGCGGCCCCGACGTTCTTGGCGCCCGAGTGATTCTGATAGCAGGGCTGAATCCCAATCTCCTTGCTCAACGCAACGAGGTCGCGCAACCGCGGTTTGATTTCGTCGAGCTGCGCCCACAAAGGCTTATCGGGCGCATAGGCATACCAGTTCATGCGATACCGCTTAATGCCTAAAGCCTTGGCCGTCCGCAGCACGGCCTCGGTGCGCGTGGTATCGCTCACCGCGTTGATGCCCGTGGTCAGCATCGAAATGCTGATGCCATTGGCTGCGAGCGCCTCGACGAGTTTAGGCAACTCCACCTCCACCTGAGCCGGGAGCACGTGGCCGCCTAGCCGCACGGGGGCTTCGATACTCGTCACGCCAATTCGCACCACGGCCGCCGCGAGTTCACGGTGCGAAAGCCCAATCAGGTGCTTAGTGAAAAGACTGATCTCCGGCCCCGCGACGTTCGCCGGGGGCTCAGCGGCCGCCGCATTCCCGGCCCACAGGCCCGCCAACGCGGTGCTCGTCGTAAGCAGGAAGTCGCGGCGCGTCGTCATCGCCGCTTACTTCTTCGGGGCGAGGCGCTTCAGCTGGCCAGAGAGCGTGACGAAGAGCACGTCGCCGTTGGCGGGGTCGTGGCCGAAGCCAGCGATCGTCATATCTTTGGCAATCACTTCACCGGTCCACTTGCCGTCCTTCTCTTTCAGAGCGAAGAGGCGACCCGAGGCGTAATCACCAAAGACATAGGCGTCACGGATGGCCGGGATCCGTTCGCTCCGGCAAACGACGCCCCCAGTCACGGAGTTACCGAGCTTGCGGTCGTATTCGTAAATGGGCGCCACATAGGCGGAAGCGGGGGCCAGCTTCGCCGGGCCTTGTTTGGCGCTGGCGTCCTTTTTATTGTAAATATGGTCACCTTCGATTTCGCTCCAACCATAGTCCCCGCCGGAGACCAGAATATCGATTTCCTCAAAGAGGTTCTGGCCGACATCCCCGGCAAAGCAGGCCCCGGTCTTGGGGTCGAAGGAGAAGCGCCAGGCATTCCGGAGGCCGGTCGCCCAGACCTCCGTCCGGACGGACTTGGCCTCCAGGGGCTGCCCGCGGTGGGAAGTCGCCTTCACAAACGGGTTGTCGGCGGGGACGGCATAATAGGCCTCACCCCGGGCATCCACGACGACCGAGGCATGCGGGTTAGGGGGGAGGCTCCCTGCCTTCTTATCAACGTCGATTCGGTAGACCCCGGCATGGAAGCCCTTGTTAATAAAGCCGGCGTTGTTGAAGGCATCGCCACCGGCACCGCCGTCGCCGCAACTGAAGTAAAGGTAGCCATCGGGACCGAAGTGCACATCGCCGCCATTATGGTTGGAAGCCGGGTCCGCTTGGGTCACCAGTGGCTGCTCGCTATCGGGGTCGATTTTAAAGGGCTTTTCCTTGGAAACTAAGAATCGGGAGAGACGCTGGTACAGTTTACCGTTAATCTTAAAGCTATAATAGACAAACACTTGTCCATTTTTATCGACATTGGGGTGCAGTGCCAAGCCCAGCAGCCCGCATTCGCCGCCCGCCTCGAATTTACCATCCTTCACCTGTAGTTGGAAGACTAGGCGCTTGGTCGGTTGGCCGCTCGTCAGACCTTCGACCATCTGTACCTTGCCCCCCAGGAAGGCACCCTTGTTCACTGGATCGGGGTCACCCTTTTCAAGGACGAAGAAGACATCGTTCCTCCCTGGGTAAGGGGTCACTGCGACGGGCAGACTGAAGCTCAGTCCGGGGTAGGCCTGCACGACCGAGACCGAGTCATCGGCTCGAAGCGGAGCCGTGACGTGGACGGCCGCCAAAAGAAATGTGGAGAGGATCGAAGGCTTCATGGGAGGCGAGGGTGAGTGCCTTATGGCAGACACCGTCCCCGAATAAAAGTTTTTTAAATATGCGGCGGTCCGGGGGCGGACGGTAACCTTGCAAATACCTTTATTTTTCGCTGGTTTTCACCACGCAGTTCGATACTAAATAGAACCGCATCACTGCACACCAACCCATAAACACCATGTCCAAAGCCCTCACCAAGTCCCAAATCGCCGCTGCTATCGCCGAGAAGGCCGAGCTCACCAAGAAACAGGCTGTCGCGATCCTCGAGATCATTGCTGCCCTCGCCTACAAGAACGCGAAGAACTCCTTCACGCTCCCGGGCCTCGGCAAGCTCGTCCTCGTGCACCGCAAGGCTCGCCAGGGTCGTAACCCTGCCACCGGCGAAGTCATCCAGATCAAGGCTAAGAAGGTTGTGAAGTTCCGCGTGGCTAAGGCCGCGAAGGACGCGATCCTCGGCGCTAAGTAATCTTCGATTACATCTGCCACCAGAGGCGCCTCGTAAGAGGCGCCTCTTTTGTTTGGCGTGGTGCATAACCAGCGACGGTTTTTCTTGCGAGCGCCCGCACGAGCAGAATGAATGTTGCTACGTAAGACGCCCGGGTGGCGAAATGGCAGCCGCAGCGGACTCAAAATCCGCCGCCCTCTAAAGGCGTGAAGGTTCGAGTCCTTTCCCGGGCACTTGCGTGAAGGTTTCGTCGCGGCTCACGCCGCGGCGAGCCACCACGCACCCGCACCCGCCAGCAGGCCCAGCCCGCCGACGACGAGCGCGGCGCACCCACGGTTCGCTAAGCGTTCACGGTACGAGAGTCCCGTACCCGGCACGCCCACCGTCCCATCGATGCGATCCTTCCGCACGTTGAGCGTCGCCCCGGGGCGCCCGACCGAAGCCGACACGCCCGTCTTCGAGAGGTTGAGCTTTAAGAATCGACCCAACGGAAGGACTTTGCGGAAACGAAAGAAACCCATGCGTTCTTAAGAGAATAGAAGAAGCTGAGGGACCGCGAGCGCTTTCCGCGGAGGCACTGCGAGGTTGCGGCGCGGCCGCCACGCGCTAACGTCCCCCCATGCTCTTCGTCTTTGCCGCCCTCAGCTTGGCCGCCGCCACACCCGATTTACCGCCGGCGCCGCCCCGGGTAACCATGATGACCATTCCCGGCCGCGACGTTTTCGCGTTAACCTACGACGTTAAGCACATCGACCTCCCGACCAGCCGACAGGCGGAAATCGCCGAGGCCCTGCAAAGCGCGCGGCTGGATCAACTGTTGGCCGCCCACCTAAAACTCCGGACGGCGACCGACGTGGCCAAGAAAGCTGGCACCGCCCAAGACGAAGCGGCGAAAGCCGTCGACCGCGAGAAGGACCAAGTCCAGCGGCAGCAAACCGACGTGGACAAGGCGGAGAAGCAGGTCGCCCTCGCGAAGCAAAACCTCGAGGCTGCGCAACGCCGCCGCGAAGACGCCAAGACTATCGACGGCTATCAGGCAACGCTCACCTCCATGAATAACCGGGTCAGCAATGAACAGAAGCAGGTCAATCGCGCTAGGGAAATCCTCACTCGGGCTGAAGGCCGCGTCAAAGAGGCCGCGCAAGTGGAAGCCCAGGCCGAAAAAGCCCAGAAGGTCGTGGCAGACGAATACGCCAAAGCCGCCACGACCGCCGAGCCGGGCTTGCGTAAATTACGCGCGGCGGCGGGGCTACCCGAGCCGAAATAAGGCCCGAAACGCCTATGACACAGGCCAAACCGGCCTAGGCTTGCCTTGGGCCGACCGCCGACCATGGTAAGGGAAGTTCCTTAACAGACGCATCACGAGCAAAGCAGCCACTGCCTTGCACCAACCGAGCCTTCTAGGCCGCGGTGGTTTTCAGGATACCCATCCTGAGATGAGGACCGAAAGGTCACAATTCATCCTCCCCCGGAGTCGATCGTGCTGCGTGCCGCTTTTATCCACACGCCATGATCAACACCACCGATACCGCTCCCACCGCCCCGCGCCTCTCCATCCGCGTCCAGGGCGAGAACCCGTTGCACCACCTCTGGAACAACAACGGAACGTGGTGGATCCATTACACGATTCACCCCGACGCCTACACGAAGGCCCGCGTCCGCCGTTCGTTACGGACGCACGACCTCGCCACGGCCCGACACCGGCGCGACGAAATCCTCGGCGCCTTACCACGAGCAGCCACCGCGGCCCACGTTGCTTAAGGCCATGGCTGGCCTGCGCGGCTCAGTAAAACTCGACGATGTATTCGAGCTTCGCACTCCGCCAGCCTTTGACTGGTAAGGAAACCCCGAAGCGGTTACCGCGCTTGGGGGCGACTTCGGGCCGAAAGATCACGCACTGGGCGATGCCCATGCCCTCACGACCCACGCGTACATCCGTCAACTTGAGTTCCTTCAGCCCCTTGGTGTCTTGCGGAAAATGGTCCGTGCCGCCGAGGAGGTAAACCTTCAGCTCGGGATTGTCCTCCACGTGATAACGGCCTGGGTCGAGCGAAATGCTCCAAGCAGGCTTGTTCGGCCAGTAAGCCAGCGGCCAGAAACCCGCCGCCGGAAAACAGACGATATGCTCGCCCTGGCCGGCGGCGTTACTCGCATCCATGGACCACATCGCGGAATAACCACGGACTTGGCCAAACCCGGTGGCACCCATCGCGGGATTAAGGCACCAGCGACGATGCCCGACGCGCGCGACGTTGGAGGCATCGCTGTCGTCCATATAGCCGTTGACGGACCCCGTTAGCCCATCGGGACCCGATGACCAGAAAAGGTTCGAGTGAGAAGTGCCTTCGTAGCCTTTCTTATAAACTAATTCATCCAGGCCCGCCGGCTTCGCCGGGGTGTGCTCGATGTGCCCGATCACGCTGCAGAGATAGGCACCAAATTTACACGTCAGATTATACTCCTCCTTAAGCACGACGTCGGCCTCGAGCCCGCACAGGTATCGGTAGGCGTTCAGCCGAAGTAGTTCGGCCCGGGCGCGTTTGAGTTCATCGGGCTTAATCACCAGGTCATTTACGATGGCCTTGGCCCCCTTCCCCTCCTTGAGTTTATCGGCGGCTTCGGGCACCTTCGGCTCCTCTTTGGCTGTGCGCGTCTTGGTCTCCAAGGCCTTCAAGCCGGCCTCGATTTCTGCACGCGTCCGCTTCGCGGTAGTATCAGGAGAAACCGCCGCACCAAGCGACGCGGCGAGACAACAGAGTGCGAGGGTCCAGCGCATTGAGGACGGACGCGGGCTTAGAAACGTGCCCCGACGCGAGCGGAGAAGCCCCACGTCGCGGCGGTTTGGAAGACGCCTTGGGTCTCACCCGCGTGCACGAAGGATTGCCGGGAAAACGCCACCCACTCGAAAGAACCTTGGACAAACCAGGTACCGCTACGCTCAAGGAATTGGGTGACACCGATACGAAGCGGCACCTCACCGATGGAAACGGCTCGGCTACCATAGGTCGAGCTATCAGCCAGCCGGAAAGTTAGCGTCTCATACATCACTGAAAGATCGACGCGCGTGGCCCGGTCCTCGGTCAGATAACCGCGGATGATGAGCCCGTTCTGGAGGCCCGTGGCCCGCAATTCGACCTCCGCGGCTTGGCAGGGCCGCCAGACCGCCTTAAAATAGGGTACTGGGAGCACCCCGGCTTCGAAGCGGTCTTGCAGCATCACGCCTAAGGTAATGTCCGTCTCGGCATCTGGCCGCCAACGGGCGGCACCGCCGAAGCCCCAGCGAAAGCCCCGCGAAAGGCCCACCCCTTCTTCATAGGCGGATTCCAAGGCGTAGAGGGTTTGCACGGAATATTTGGCATTCCAATCCCACTGCTTGAAGCCGGTGAGCATCAAGTCCGTCGTGTGGCCGTAAGCTTGATCAGAACCTTGGATGTTTCCGGTGAAATCGTTTTTGTAGCGATAGTACTCGAAGTCGACCGCGGCGGTCGGGGTTGCCCAGATGACTTCGGTGCCCGAACGGGAACGCCCGAAAGTCCCGCTGACGGGGTCTGCATGGTTGACGGTTTCGGCTCTGCGGGTCTGCCAATCTGCGATCACCATCCAGGGCTTCACTGGGGCCTCGGCCGCCTGCGAAGCCGTAAAACCGGCTGCCCAAAGTAAGGCAAAATGCGTAAGTTTAGACATTATTTAAACAAGAAAATATAGTTTGGCGTGGAAACCCTCGAAAGCAAGCGACTAGCAAGTGCTGTATAAAAATTGGCACACATCTTGCTCAAAAAAAAGCACTATGCTCTTTTCTATCGCTGCCTCCACCGTCACTGCAGGCGACAACGCCTGGGTCCTCATCAGCGCCGCCTTGGTTCTACTGATGTGCATCCCGGGGCTCTTCCTGTTCTACGGTGGCCTCGTCCGCACCAAGAACGTCCTCTCCATCGCCGCCCAGTGTGTGGCCCTCACCGCGATGGGCCTGCTTTTGTGGTGGGCGTTCGGCTATTCCTTGGTTTTCGGCAAGAGCCTCCAAGGCACCTTCCTCGGCCATGTCTTCGGCGGCACCGAACACCTCGGCTTCGCGGGCATCGGAGCGGAGGCGAGTTCCTATGAAGGTCGCATCTCCGCGGGCGCCTTCGCGCTCTTCCAGGCTATGTTCGCGGCCATCACCCCAGCCTTGATCATCGGTGCCGTCGCCGAGCGCATGAAGTTCTCGGCCGTAATGCTCTTCTCCCTACTCTGGACCATCTTCGTGTATTACCCGATCGCGCACGCCGTCTGGGGCCAGACGGGAGACTTCGCAGGCTTGGCTAATCCGCATGCAGCCTTCAAGGCAGCGGACTTCGCGGGCGGTATCGTCGTGCACATGACCTCAGGTTGGTCCGCCCTCCTGCTTTGCATCATGGTCGGCCCTCGGGCGGGCTTCGGGAAGCGCGCGATGACGCCCCACAGTATGGTGCTTTGTGTGCTGGGTACGGGCTTACTGTGGGCTGGCTGGTATGGCTTTAACGCCGGCTCCGCCCTCGCCGCCGACGGCGTCGCGGTGCAGGCCTTCCTGACCACCACGCTCGGGGCCGCCGCGGCGACCCTCGTCTGGGCCATCGTTGAAAAACTTCACCGCGGGAAACCTTCGGTGCTCGGGCTTTGCTCCGGCGCCATCGCAGGCCTCGCCACAATCACGAATGCGGCCGGCTTCGTTTCAGGCGGTTCGGCAGTCCTGATCGGTGCGCTGGCGGGCGGCCTCTCTTATTGGGCCTGCTCTGTCTTGAAAGGTAAGCTCGGCTACGATGACGCCCTTGATACCTTTGGTGTCCACGGCATCGGTGGCACCTTGGGGGCGCTCGCCACCGCCCTCTTGATGAGCTCCGCCGCCCATGCGGCCGGCGGGGCGCTCATTCCCCAGGGTCTGCTCCAAGGCCAGCTCTTAGCGATGCTCTTGTGTATTCTTGTTTCCTTAGGAGCGACGTGGCTGATTGCGCTATTTGTTGCGAAGACCATCGGCCTGCGTCCCACCGAGGAAGAAGAAGCCCAAGGCTTGGACATCGCGGACCATGGCGAGGAAGGCTATCAGCATAATTAAAGGCTAAGCCGGGTCGGTTGAACGCTTAAGTGCCCCCTGATTGCTCGAAAAGAGACAAGGCTGGGCGGCCGCTGAGGCTGATTTTAATCAAAAAAGCAGGGGGGGCGTTTCCCTGCACGGTTGGCACGACCGTTGCGATAGGGGGAATGCCATGAACTCCCTGCTTCGCACATTCACCATCCTCGCTCTCGCGGCGGCGCCCTTCTGGACGTCGGCGGCGGAGAGCGCCCCCGCCTCGGCAGCCGCTCCTGCGGCTGAAGCGGCTAAGACCCCCCCCGCCCCGCCGGCCCCGACCCTTGAACAGCGCTTAGCTGGCATCGAGGCCTACCTCGGCAACGGCGACCCCTCGGCCGTCCTGAAGGTTGGCCCCAAGGATAAAGACGGGAATGCCACCATCCCGGCTGGCCTGACCACTCCGGCCGCTAGCTCCACGGGCCCAGGCCACAACGGCTTCATGATGATCTGCGCCGCCTTGGTGCTCTTCATGACGCTCCCTGGTCTCTTCCTATTCTACGGCGGCTTGGTCCGCTCGAAGAACGTGCTCTCCGTCGTCGCCCAGTGCTTCGGCCTTGCTGGACTCGTCACCATCCTTTGGTGGGCCGTCGGCTACTCGCTCGTCTTCGGTAAGAGCTTCGACGGCACGCTGCTCGGCCACGTCTTCGGCGGCAGTGAGTTCTTCTTCATGAACGGTGTCACCTCGGCACCGAATACCGACTACGCCTACTGGATTTCCCAGAACGTCTTCTCGATGTACCAGCTCATGTTCGCAATCATCACCCCGGCCCTCATCGTCGGGGCCGTTGCGGAACGCATGAAGTTCTCGGCCTTGATGGCCTTTATGACAGCTTGGATGTTCCTCGTCTACTTCCCGATGGCCCACGCCATCTGGGGTATCACCGGCGACATGAATGGCGTCTGGAACGCTAAGGCCACCATCAAGGCTATCGACTTCGCGGGCGGTACGGTCGTCCACATGACCTCTGGTTGGTCCGCTCTCCTCCTCTGTATCATCCTCGGACCCCGCATCGGCTTCGGTAAGAAGTCGATGAGCCCGCACAGCATGGTCCTCTGCGCGGTCGGTACGGGCATGCTCTGGGTGGGCTGGTATGGCTTCAACGCTGGCTCGGCCCTCGCTGCGGACGGTGTCGCCGCGCAGGCCTTCACCACGACGACTCTCGCCGCGGCCGTTGCCGCTTTCACTTGGGGTGCCCTTGAGTGGATCCTCCGCAAGCACGCCAGCATCCTCGGTCTCTGTTCAGGTGCCGTCGCTGGTCTCGTCGTCATCACCCCGGCTACGGGCTTCGTCTCCAGCACGGGGGCGGTTATCATCGGCGTCCTTGCCGGTGTGATTCCCTTCCTCGCGGTGGTCTACCTGAAGTCTAAGCTCGGTTACGACGACGCGCTCGACACCTTTGGTGTGCACGCCGTCGGTGGTACCTTGGGCGCTATCATGACCGGTATCCTCGCCACGGTCGACGCCAACGCCAACTTGGCCACCAACCTCAAGGACATCGTGGGCAAGACGCTCCTCACTGAACAGTTCAAGGCGATCGGCATCACCTTGGTGTTATCCCTCGTGGCCACGGCTGTCATCGCCTACGCACTTAAGGCAACGATCGGCCTCCGCCCCACCGAAGAAGACGAGTCCCGCGGCTTGGACATCTCGGACCACGGCGAAGAAGGCTACAACCACAACTCCTAAGCCCCTCACCAGGGAGTCAGGCCGCCAGGCCGCCCAGCAACGGGCGGCCTGTTTTTTGGCCTAGCGGAACAATTGCCCCTGCTGGGTGTTAACAAACCATGATAAAGGATTGCCACATCAGCCGATGCTGACACCTTGCTGTCTATAAAAGAACTCTATGTTAAAAATTTCAGCCCAAATAGGAGACGACTTCCTCGGCACCGCCGAAGAGCTGGCCCACCACGTCTCGAAAAAGCTCGAGGAACTGGGCTTCGGCGATCGGCACCACGCCACCGAGCGTCTCGTCCGCTTCTATACCTACGAAAACCTCATCTCCAAGCCCGAGCGGGCCAATGATGACCGGCGCAAAGCCAACTACGGCAGCCTCCAGGTGCGCCAATTGCTGCTGGCTAGGCTGTTGGCCGAACGCGGCTGGGAACTCGACCGCATCCGCAATCTGCTCAAGGACAACGCCCAGGTCGATAAACTGAACAAGTTGATTGATGAATTAGCCCAGCCCAACGAGGCCGAACGCCTCTTCTTCCGGACGGCCGCGCATCAAGACCCCGAGGGGCATATCCGCCCAGCATCGGTGCGCGCCAACCGGCTCTACAGCATCGACTCTTTTGACGCTGCTTCGCTCAATGAACCCGACGCAGGCATGCCCCCGCCGCGCAAAAGCCGGTTCGCCCATGAGACCTTCCAGCAGCTGCGCGACCTCTCGGAATCCCCGATGCCAGCCCTGCTGTTCCGCAAGCTGGTCGTCAAGGAGTCCATGCGCCCCGATCTAGAGCCGGAAGTCCGCGAACTTTATCAGCAATTATTGGCCTTCCATCCGACCTCCCGCGGGGAAGAACCCAAGCGCGAAAGGTGGACGCGTTTACGCCTTTCCCACTGGTGCGAAGCCTCTTTCCATATTGATAACCGCGGTCGGCCTAGCGAAGAAGACCTAGATGAAATCGTAAATAAATTCCGCAAAGCGTTGAAAGATAGTTATTTAAGAGTTTAATCCATATTTATGACAGTATCTTTTCGGTGTTAATAACAAAAAAGATGCTCTGGTGGTGTTGACAGTTTACGGGTGGTATGCATAGTGGTCTTTCCATGATCGCTCCTATGCACTCCCCCACCATCGAAATCCTGCCCCTGAAAAAGGGCTTCCTCCGTGCCGCCGCTGATGCGACGCACGTCCTCGTCCGTCTCGTCGCACCGGCCCAGCCCGTCACCGAAAACTCCGCTTCCGCCCAGCGCGCTCCGCTTGACCTCGCCTTGGTCATCGACCGTTCGGGCTCCATGAGCGGCGACCCCCTCAAGGCCGCCCTCGAAAGTTCGGTCCGCATCATCCAGGGCCTTCGCTCGGATGACCGCATTGCCGTGGTCACCTTCGATGACCATGTCCAAGTCGTCCAACCCTTGGTCGCCGTCGGGGACGCCCATGACTTGGTCACCCGCGTCCGCCTAATCGAGTCGGGCGGCTCCACTGCCCTCTTCGACGGCTGGCAGGAAGGCGTCAAGCAGCTCGCGCCGTTCGTGAAGAAGGAGCGTATCGCCCGGGTCATCCTTTTGACTGACGGCCAGGCCAACCACGGGCTCGTCGATGAGGCCAAGATCTTCGAACACGTCGCCAAGGCCGCTGGCGCCAGCATCACGACTTCCACGGTCGGCCTCGGCCACGGCTTCAATGAAACGCTCCTCACGGGCATGGCTAAAGCCGGCGAAGGTGCCGCCAACTTCGGTCAGACGGCCGATGACCTGAGCGAAGCCTTCGAAGAGCAGTTTGCCATCCTGTCCAATAGCTTCCTCCGCCAGGTGAAGATCACCGTCCAGGGCGGGAGCGATGTCCAGGCCCGCCTGCTGGGTGAATTACTCGAAGACGGCGTGACGCGCACCCGTAAGCTCGGCACGTTGCCTTGGAATTCCGCGCTGACGGCCGTGGTCGAACTCAAGATCGGCGCCAACGCCAAGGCCGATTCGTTACTCGCGGTGAACTTCACCGCCGTCACCAAGGACGGTACCTCGGTCGCCTTCGGTCCGCAGATCCTCGTACTCCCGGAAGTCGACCTCGCGACGTTCAGCACCCTGCAGACCGACGTGAATGTGGCCGCCGCGGTGGGCGAAGCCGTCACGGGAGAAAAGCTCGATGTAATCCAAGCCCTCGTACGCGGTGGCCAAGTGGCCGAAGCCAAACAGAAGTTGGCCGAGCTCACCCAGCAGACCGATCTCTCCGAGTGGGCGCGCGAGAAGGTCATTTACCTGACGGGACTCCTGGAAGAGGACCAGATTATGGCGATGAAGGAGATGCGCTACGCTAGCCGCAACTTCAGCCGTAGCATTAAGGGCAGCAACGTCGCGGAAAACTCCGAGCGCTTCAATGAGGACATCGAGAGCGCGAAGGCTCTCTTCCTCCGCAAGAAGCGTGCGGCCGGGCGCAGTTCGGCCCCCCAGCCGCCCCAGCAGCCTCCGCAGGCCTAAAGAGCCCGCCTAGACTCGATCGCCAAGCCCGGTGGGAGTAATTCCACCGGGCTTTTTGTTGCCCGGTTGCCGAAGCCGCCCAATCTGGAGGCATCGTCCCATGCCCCGTGCCCTTCGTATTAGTCTTTGGACCCTCGGTGTCGTCGTCGTCCTTCTGGGTGGTGCCGTCCTCTGGATTGATTCTGAATTAAAACCCGACCCCCTCGGCAAACGCGTCGCCGCCGCCTTGGCCGATGCGAAGATCAAAGGGGGCATCGGTAAAGTCTCCGCCGCCCTCGATGGCACCTTCGAAGTCCTCGGCGTCGACTTAACCCTCACCGACGGGACCAAAGTCAAACTCGCGAGCGCCACCGGCAAAGCCGACGTCTGGGCTTCCGCCTTCGGCAGTTACACGATCGAGAAAATTGCCATCCGCGGCTTCGACCTCGACCTTTCGACGCGCGTGCCCGCCCCCGCCGAACCCACCGGCACCCCGCTAGTACCCGCGCCCACCGCTACCCCGAAACTGCCGGGCTTCAAAGTCGGACCGTACTCCGCGAACGGACGCGTGACTTTAGTGGACGGACAAGAGGTCCGCTTTAGCGCCGCAGGTGAAGGCATCGACTCCGCTGGAGCCGTCGCACTCCGGGCCGGCGTGGTATGGCCAGGTTTTAAGATCGGGACGACCATCACGCGCCCGCGCGCCGAAATCATCTTCAAGGGGCAGCTTCAACGTGCGCTTGGTCAGGCCGGGCTCGATATCAAAAATCTGACCGACGATGTGAAATCGTTCGAACTCAACGTCATCGCCAAAGATGATAGCCCGCTGGCCGCTGGTGCCATGGGCTTGGAGTTACGTGGTCAACGCGAGCCGCTCAAGCCCTTGGCGCTGTCCGGCCAAGTGCTCGATGCCACCCGCCGGCCAGCGCTCAAGTTCACCGGCACCGCCGACCAAGGCACCCTTAGCTTAGAGGCGACCCTTGACCTGGATCCAACGCGCTTCGGCATTCTCAGCTCCAGCCTCCCCGACTGCCAAGTCGCCGGCCTCATCAAAGCACAGACGGCTCCGCTGGCCGGCACCTGGGCCGTTCAAACAGACGTGAAGGCGACTTGGACTGACCTCTCGAAATTCTCTAAAACGATCCCGCGCAACACGACTTCCTCGTGGACGATTAAAGCACAGGCCCGCAATGCGGCCGAAGGCCTCGACGTCGAGCAACTCGATGTCTCGGGCAATGGAATCTCCTTAATCCTCGCCAAGCCCTTACACCTCGCCAGCGGCAAGCTCCCCGAGGAGGCCGCCCTCACCTTGACGGCCCGCGACGCCAACCTCGTCTCGCTCACGCCGTTCTTGGCGATGGCTGAACTAACCGCCACCACTGGACGCTGGACGGGCGAAGCCGAACTGGCGCTCGTTAAAGGCGAACCGACTATCACGACGATTAAGACGCACGCGTTCGCGGGCCTGACTCTCGAGCGCGCGGGCAAGGTCCTCCTGAAGGAGGTGGACGCCCAACTACCACTACGCTCCGAAGGCGGCGCCATTTTCATCGCCCCGTTTTCGCTCAGCTCCGCCGCTGGTCAAATCGCCTCTGGCGATGCGGTCGTGCGCCCGGGCAAGGACGGCGCGTGGTCCGTGACAGCGAATGCCCAAGTCGGTATCGCCGAACTCGCTGAGCAACCGGGCTGGGAAGACCTGCCCAAGGATAAGTTAGCCGGCATCCGCGTCTTCGCGAAGACGGCACTCGGTGCTGAAGCCGGCAAAGCCCCGGCCCTGAACACCCTCGAAGCACGCATCACGCGCGGCGGCGAAAACCTCCTCAGCCTCAAACTGCGGCAACCCTTCCCCTTCTCCGGCGAGAAGCCGACGGGCGTCCTCGTGGAAGCAAGCGCTGCGAAGCTACCACTGGAATCGCTCGCCGCATTGGTCCCCGGCTTGAAACTCTCCGGCAACCTTGACCGCGCGGACCTCGTCGTGGGCTTTAAGTCCGGCGGACTTTTCATCCGCACCGAAGGCACCCCCGTGGCCTTCGTCGACACGAGCGTGAGCTGGCGCAATAAACTCTGGGTCAGTCACTGTGACCTCACGGCTGGCCTTGACCTCAGCTTCGGTGACAAGGCCAGCGTGTTAGCGTTCACTCAAGCGAAGCTCGCGAACAAAGGCCGCATCTTAGCAACGGGCGACCTTTCTTGGGGCATGGGTGAGGCCCCCACCACGATGCGCTTGCAGGGGAATTTAGGCGCTATGGCCGAACAGCCCTTTGCCGAGGCCCTCAACCTCATCACGACCGGTAGCTACGCAGCGTCGGCGATGATGGCTCCCACCGGCGAAATCAAGGCGACGCTCAATCTCAAGGAACTCGCGTTTAAGGACCGTGAAGGCAAAGTAAAAGCCGCCACACTGAGCGGGGCCTACACCCCGAACGCCCAAGGGCTCGAAGTTTCCGGCCGCCTCCGCATCGAAGGCGACGGCGTCTCCGAAGGCCAGTTGCTTATTAAACAGACTAAGCACGGCGAACGTACCGAGTGGAAAGTCCTGGCGGAATTCCCCAACGTAGCCGGCGACGATCTCCTCGCCGTACTGTCCAAGGCGGAAGCAGAGCCGACCGATAAACCGGTCAAGCCGAACACCGCTAAGGATGCTAGCCCGCTCTGGCATAACCAGTTTGGCCAAGCCCAAGTGCGTATCGGGAAAGCCTACGCCAAGGGCATCGTTGCACAGAACGTTTCGCTCCAAGTGGACATCATCGAGGAACAGGTCACGCTCTCGAAGGTTCAAGGCAAGATCGCCGAAGGTACCTTGGGCGGGGGCGGTAAACTTTCCTTCCAAACCACGACCACGGGCGGCCCCTATGCGCTGACCTCCAAGCTCACATTAACCCAGTTTGACTTTGGCTCCGTGGCCGCCGCGTTCCCCTCGTTGCGCGAATTCGTCGACGGTAAGGCCGATGCCTGGGCCTCCGCGGAAGGTGTCTCGGGTAACCTCGACGCCTTGGCGGCCAAGATGAACCTCACCGCTGGCCTGACCTCCAAAGGCGGCCGCATCCAAGCCTTCGGCGGGAAGGATAGCGCCATGGCCCTCACCGCGAATACAGCTGGCAACACCGCGGAAGTCGTCGGTGGACTCGCCATCCTCGCCGGGGTACTCACCAAGAATCAGCAGCAAGGCGAGAAGGTCGCCAAGATTGGTGCCGCCGTCGCCGCCGTGGGGAAACTCCAGAAATCCCTCGCCAACTTCCAATACGATAGCGCGGAGTTTCTCGCGCAGCGCATGCCCGACGGCACCATCAAAATCACCAAAGCGCAGGTCACCAACTCCGAGTTGACGCTCAGCGCCCTCGGCGAAATCGGCGCCCGCCCGCAACTGGGCTTCACCGACTGGCCGTTAAGCCTGTCGGCCGAAATGCGGGGTAAGGGCGACTACGCCCAACACTTCGCCCTCCTCGGCTTTGCGGATGGTATCGCGGTGCCGGATGGTTCGACCAAAGGACCAGGCGTGAAATTTAGCGGTTCGCTGAATAACCTGAAGAACGACCTCGTGGAACGCTTGCAGACCGCCGTGGGCAACATCCGTTCGGGCGCCAACTACCGAGACCAGAATACCGTACAGCCCGACCGGACGACGCCGCCGAATAATAACGCGACGCCGAAACCGCGGAACCCGTTCGACTCCTTGTTCGGCAAGTGACGATGAAGTGTCACGTCGGCACCCTCGCCCTCGCTGCGTTACTCTTGGCCTTACTGGCCTTAGCGGCGCTTGCCTGCGGAAGTGCTGGCTTCGGCTGGGGCACCAACGGCGAACTGCTCATGCTACGCCTACCGCGCGTACTGGCCGCCCTCGCCGCTGGACTGGCCCTCGGGCTGGGCGGGGCCAACCAACAGGGCGTCTTCCGCAATCCCTTGGCGGATCCTGGACTGACGGGCGTCTTCGGCGGGGCCCTCCTCGGCATCGCACTGCTCTTGGCAGGAGCTACTGAATTTACTTGGAATCATCGCTGGGCCCTCCCCACCGCAGCCTTCGGGGGAGCCTTGGCGACCTCAGCCGTTTTAGTTTGGCTCGGCCGCGGTCGGTCGACCACGAAACTTCTGCTCACGGGACTAGGCCTGAACGCCTTTACGGCGGCCGGAACATTGCTGATTGCGGCCCGCTTTCCGGAGGCGCGCGATATTTTGATCAATGGCGCCGCGGGGGATTGGCTCGGCACCGCCACGCTCGAACTAGCTTGGCTGCCAATCCTCGGTTGTGTGCTGGCTGCGCTCTTATTGCTGACCCAAGCGTCGGCCTTGGACCGACTCGCCCTGGGTGAAGATATGGCCTTCTGCCTCGGAACCGACGTCGCGCAGACTCGCCGTCAGGGCGTCCTGCTCACCGCACTCGCGGCGGCGGCGGCGATTTGCCTCGTCGGACAGGTAGCCTTCATCGGTTTACTCGCACCGCACCTCGCACGGGCGCTCGTGGGACCTCGGCATCGGGCCATGCTACCGTTCGCCGGTTTACTCGGGGCTGGCCTACTCCTTTTAGCGGATACCTTAGGCCGCTCGCTGTGGCCGCAGACGCCCATCTCCGCCGCCGCGATGACGGCACTCCTCGGGGCCCCAGCGTTTGTCTGGATCGCCTCCCGCCGCCATGAGTGAAGTCCTCCTCACGGCACTCCGCCTCTCGGTGGACTTAGCTGGACGCACCGCTCTCGATGGCGTTGCCCTCACGGTCTCCGCCGGGGAAGTCGTCGCCGTCGTCGGGGCCAATGGGGCCGGCAAGACAACGTTGCTGCGTGCTTGCGCGGGCCTGCTGCCGGAGGCCACCGGGGACCTAATCCTCGGCGGAGTCGACCCTCGGCAGACCGCGCCTGAAAAGCTCGCGCGACTTCGCGCCTACGCCCCGCAGCACCCAACGTCGGCCTGGGACTATACACTCGCAGAGCTCGGCACGCTCGCGTCTTCGGCGGACGAGTTTCGCTACTGGCAAGAGCGCTTCGGGTTGGGTGAGCTGACGGCGCGTAAACTTTCCGAACTTTCCGGCGGTGAACGCAAGGTCGCCCACCTGAGCCTAGCCTTCAGCGCCCTCGGCGACGCCTATGGTAAAGTCCTGCTCCTCGATGAACCGACGACTGCGCTGGACCTCTGTCGCGCCGAGCTCGTTGGGCGGGCCATCCACGCCAGCGCCCAAGCAGGTGCAGCGGTACTCGTCTGCACCCATGACCTCGCTTGGGCCCGGACTTGTGAGCGGGTCCTCGTACTCAGTGAAGGCCGCCTCGTCTCGGACGGACCACCCAGCACCGCACTCACCGCCGAGCTCGTCCGCGCGACTTGGGGCGTGGCTTGACCTCGTCAGCTGGCAGCGCGTAAGGCTGCAGCAAGCAGCCGGCACGAGCGGCGGCGAAAAGGTATTGCTGGGCCAGGCCCGCCGCTGGGCCGAAATGGGCGCGCCCAAACTCCTCTAACCGGGCGGGCGCCCAGCCACGGAAACCATAAGCACCGGCGAGGGCTTGCACGACCCAAGTATCGACCGGGAAACTTTCCAGCCGCCCAAACCCAAAGAGCGCCACGCAGGCGGCAACCTTCGGTCCGACGCCTGGTAAACCCTGGAGTTCGGATAATAAATCTGGCGTCGATAAAGCCTGAAATTCTTCGGCCCAAGGGGGGCGCGACTGTAAACGCTGGGCCGTGCCACGCAAAAAGGCTGCGCGGTAACCGAGCGCGCAGGCCTTTAACTGACTGTCCGTCGCGGCGGCCAACTGCGCCCACGTCGGCAAGGCATGAAAACCGCCGCCCAACGGTTCACCGAGGGTCGTCGCCAACTGCGCGACCATCTGACGAATCTGTAGGATACGTTTATTGGAACTACAAAGGAAGCCGATGAGGGCCTCATGCGGATCTTGGCGCAAGATACGTAACCCGGGATTCGCCGCGATGGCGGCACGCAACACCGCATCGGAGCGCCAAGGCAAAGTCTCCACGAGCCCGGCCTGCACACCCGCTGCGTCTAAGTAGGACTGCAAGGCGGCCTCGGTGGTCGACACCCCGACGACCCCGCGCCACTCGAGGCCATTCGAGTCGGGGCGTACCCCGGCGACGGTGCGTCCAAAGACGCCCGTCCACGTACCCTCTTCATCGCTATTCCAGCGAAACGCCTGCCCCCCATCGAGCTGCTCACGCAACGTCTGCGTGGGCACCGGGTCGGCGAGCCGCAACGGGCGCCAAGCGGTCCAAGCCACAGCCTTCATCGTTTACTTCTGGCCGAGATCCGTGGGCGAACCCCAGAGGAAACTGTGCGTCGCGGCCAAGACTTTACCTTGGGCGTCGACGACGGATAGGCGCCAAGCAATCGGTACCCATTTCGCATTACCCGCGTCTTTACCTGTCAGGCCGATGACATATTCACCGACCGGAAACTGCGGTCGAACCTTCGTCGAGAAGACATAGCGTTCGGGCGCCGTGGCCTCGGTGCGCACTACTTCCAAGACCACGCGGGCGTCGCCGGGCGGCTCAAAATCGAACTTCGTGTAAAAATAGTATCCAGCGCGCTCGGTTTCAACCGAGCGAAAAACGACGTCCTGCCCATGCGTCTCCTTGGCGTAGAACGCCTCCGAAGCACGTTGAACGTCCGCTTCCGAGCGTCGCTTGGGGTGGACATAGGCCACGCCCGGCAGATCGACGGTGGAAGGCGGCGGGGAGTCGCAGGCGGTCAAGGCCAGCGCGATGAGCGCGGCCTGCCAACAGGCCATGCCACCGCAGCGCTTCACTTCTTCGACTTCTTCTTGCTGGCGGCGGCGCGGGCGGCCTTGATCCGCTCCTTCTTGCGCTCGAGGTAAGCACGGAGACGACGACGCTTGATAACTTTATTAGTTTGCTGGCCCATAGTGACTTGCATCCTCCCGTAACCGCCCCCGTGGTCAAGGAGAAGGTGAAGGTAGCGAACCCGTCCTGGGGAGGGTCGGCTTGCTAAAAAGTCCCTTTCTGGCTGCCTGGGTAGGGATCGAACCTACGACCAAGTGATTAACAGTCACCTGCTCTACCGCTGAGCTACCAGGCAGTGCGAAAGGACCTGAATGAAGGCAATAATCGGGCAAGGGTGTCAAACAAAACCCATCGGGGGATTCGGCGCCCCAATCGAAAGGGTCTTAACGACTAAAAACCCTAGGGTTATCTGAGTAAATGATGAGACTCGGTTGGCTAATCTCTGGACAGGGGGCGTGGGGCTGTCTTCCTTATGTTGTGATGCCAATGCGCTGGTCCCGAATTCCTGAATCTCCCAACGCCCCGGGCGTGGGCGGTGCCTTCCTCGGCACGTCCGGCGACCTCCTGCTCATGGCCGGAGGCTCCAATTTTCCGACTAAGCCGGCGTGGGAAGGCGGTGCCAAGGTCTGGCATGATACGGTCTACACGATTGGCCCACGTAACCGCAAGTGGACCGAGGCCGGGAAGTTACCGCGCCCCATCGGCTACGGCGTCGGCATTTCCATTCGCCAAGGCTTGCTGACCATCGGCGGCGCTAACGCTGAACGCCACTATCAAGATTGCTACGTCCTCAGCATCGAAGAGGGCGAACTCAAGGTCCGTCCGTTCCCCTTCCTCCCCCGACCGCTCGCTTATGCGGCCGGCGCCCTGGTCGGCAGCAAAGTCATCGTCGCCGGCGGGACCGAGCGCCCGGATGCGACCGCGGCGTCTTCGACAGCTTATGCCATCGACCTCGCGAACCTGACCGGCGGCTGGAAAGAGCTCCCACTCTGGGCGGGCTCGGGCCGCATGCTCGCGCAAGCCGCTGGCACCAAGGACACGTTCTTCCTCTTCGGCGGCGTGGCCTTAACCGCTGGAGCGAAAGGCGCCGAGCGCGAGTACCTGACCGATTGCCACGCCTTCACGCTAGGCAAGGAATGGCGCCGCCTCGCGCCGCTGCCTCGTCCGATCGCCGCCGCCCCATCGCCCTGCCCCTTTGTCGGCGAACAAGCGCTCCTTCTCGGCGGAGACGACGGCACCTTGGCTGGCAAAGTCGAAGGCGCGAAGCACCCGGGCTTCTCGAAGAAGATTCTTTCCTACGATAAGACGCTAGATACCTGGGCCGAGGCTGGTGAAGCCCCCGCGGCCTTGCTGACGACAGGCTGTACGAAGTGGAATGGAGGGATTGCTGTCGTAAACGGCGAAATCCGTCCGTGCATGCGTTCCTCTGAAGGCTGGTTGGGTCGCGAAGAATAACGCTTAGGCTGGCAGGTATCCGTTGAGATGGTATCTACGTAGATACCCCGACATGCCCCTGTCCGCTCTCCGTATCTTTACCCTACTCTGCCTCGCCCTCCGCTTGACGGCGGCCGAGCCCTTGCCGGACATCCCAGATCCACTGGGCCGCGCCGGCATGATGGCCGCGGTGCTAAAGGATACCGACGGACAAGAAATCATCCTCGCCGCGGGCGGTAGTAATTTTCCCGGTAAGATGCCTTGGGACGGTGGCACGAAAGTTTTCTACACGGATGTCTTCCTCCTAAAGAAAACTGCTGGCAAATGGGCCTGGCGACTGGTCGGACAGCTCCCTACGCCCACCGCCTACGCGGCGTTCGCCGCAACGCCCACGCGTGATGGGCTCGTCATCGCGGGCGGGTGCAACGCCGAGGGCCACCTCTCGGCGGTGCTCGTCGTGAAGGCCGACGGTCAATGCACCCCGCTGGCCACTCCCCTTCGAGAGCCGCGCGCCTACGCCGGCTGCCTGAGCGTCGGGACACGCTTAATCATTAGCGGAGGCACCCCACAACCCACCTCGACCGCCACGCTCGCAACGATGACCATGCTCGACTTGGCGCGCCCGCAAGACGGCTGGAAGTCAACCGACGACAAAGAAGAATTTGCTCGGATTCTCCCGCTGGTCGGCGCCGATGAAAATGGCGTTGTCCTCTGGGCGGGCGGCTGCGCTTTGAGCGCTGACCAAGGTAAACCGCTGCGCGACTACCGCGATGCGTTGACCTACAATAAACCCAATGGCCAAGGCACAAAATTCCACGCGCTGCCCTCCCCGCTCGCCGCGAGTGCGGGCCCGGGCGTCGCCGCGGGTCATCACCTCTTCTTCGTCGGCGGCGATGACGGCAAACATTACGGGAAGCCGCCAGCGACGCACCCTGGCCAAGGCACGCAGGTCCTGGCCATCGATACGGAAACCATGGAAGTCCAAGTCGTCGACCAGTGGCCGCACCCCGTAGCGACCGCACCGTTACTGCGGCTCGGCGATGACCTCGTGACTATCAGCGGCGAAACGCGCCCAGGGATCCGTACGCCCGCCTGCACGCGCTGGACCATCCCCCCCAAGCTACGATGAAGGACGAAGAATCCAACGCCTCCTCAATGCGTACGGCGTGGCTCATTGTCGTACTGCTCATCCCAGTCGCCCTACTCAACTACCTCGATCGCCAGATGCTGGCGGCGATGAAGGGCTCGATGATGACCGACATCCCGGACATCGGGAGCAAAGCCAACTGGGGCCTAGTGTTAGGCTCCTTTAAGTGGGTCTACGCCATCCTCAGCCCGCTGGGCGGATACCTGTCCGACCGCCTCAACCGTCGCAACGTCATCTGCGCTAGCCTCCTCGTCTGGTCAGCAGTGACTTGGTACATGGGACACGTGCACAGTTTCCCCGAGCTACTCACCGCTCGGGCCCTCATGGGCGTCAGCGAGGCCTTCTACATCCCCGCAGCCCTGGCCCTCATCACTGATTTCCACTTGGGCGAGACCCGCTCGCGCGCTGTCGGTTTTCACCAGATGGGCATCTACTTGGGCGTTATCCTCGGAGGCTTCGCTGGCTTCGCGGCGGAAAGCCCAGACATTGGCTGGCGCGCGGCCTTCGATTGGTGTGGAGCGGTTGGCGTCTTCTACGCGCTCCCGCTCTTCTTCCTGCTCCGCAACCCACCCGTGCGGCCAGATGCCCCGACCGCCAGACCTAGCTTCTTCAGTGCATTCCGAGCACTCCTCACCAACCGGAACTTCCTCCTACTCGTGCTCTACTTCACCTTACCGGCGCTAGCGGGCTGGGTCGTGAAAGACTGGATGCCTGACATCCTCCGCGAACAGTTTGGCCTCGGCCAAGGCCAGGCGGGCGTGTCGGCTGTGCTCTATGTCCAGATTGCTTCCCTGATCGGCGTAGGGATCGGCGGCTGGCTGGCCGACCGCTGGATGCAACGCACGGAACGTGGCCGTATTTTTGTCAGTGCGCTCGGCATGAGCCTCTTCCTGCCCGCCCTCTTCGGCGTGGGCAATGCGGGTACGCTCGTCGAGGCCATCGACTTCCTCATCCTCTTCGGACTCGGCTGGGGCTTCTTCGACTGCAATAATATGCCCATCCTCTGTCAGCTCGTTCGCCCGGAACTCCGGGCCACAGGTTACGGGTTCATGAACCTGGTTAGCATCAGCTGCGGCGGTTTGGCCGACTGGGGCTTCGGCCTAATGCGCGATGCGCACGTCCCCCTGAACGTCATCTTCGGCTCCTTAGCGGCGATTGCTTTACTGTCCGTTGGGGTCGTCTTATGCATAAGGCCTAACGCCGCTTTGCGCCGCTAAATCCCTTTCTCATGTCCGCTTTCAAGTTCCACGGGCTCTGTCCCGCCACCCACACCCCGTTCCACGCCGATGGTTCACTGAACCTCGCGGTGGTCGAACGGCAGGCCGAACACTTACTCGCCCGTAAGATTGACCGCGTCTTCATCGGCGGTACGACCGGCGAAAGCGTCTCCCTACAACTCACCGAACGCCTCGCCCTCGGCGACCGCTGGGCCGCCGTGTCCAAGTCCAGCGGCATGAAGGTTGTTGTTCATGTCGGTGCTAACTGCCTCGCCGACGCCGCGACGCTCGCCGCCCAGGCGCAGCGCAATCAAGCCAGTGCGATCTCGATGATTGCGCCGTCCTACTTCAAGCCGCGTAACGTGGAGGACCTTGTCGCTTGTTGCGCTCAAGTGGCCGCCGCCGCGCCAGCGCTACCGTTCTACTATTACGACATCCCGACGCTGACGGGGATTAACTTCCCCGTCGACGATTTCCTGAAGCTCGCCGCCCAACGCATCCCCAACCTGGCGGGCGTGAAGTATTCCAACCCTGACCTCGGCACCTACCTGCTCGGCAAGCGCTTGGACGGCGGCAAATACGACCTACCGTGGGGCATCGACGAATACTTCCTCGCGGCTCTCGCCATGGGCGCGCAAGGCGGCGTCGGCAGCACCTACAATTTCGTCCCAGGCCCACTCCAACGCATGATGGTGGCCTTCCCCAAGGGCGACCTCGCTACCTGCCAGCTGGAGCAAGATCGCATGATGCAGGTCATCCGGATCGTCGCCAAACGTGGCTACATGGGCTGTGCCAAGGCGCTGATGACGCACCTCGGCGTGCCCGTCGGCCCAGCTCGGCTACCGAACGCCAACCCCGACGCCGCCGGCGTCCAAGCCATGCTCGGCGAACTCGAAGCCATCGGCTACTTCTCATGGAAAAACTAATCGCCCTCTGCCTCCTGTTACCGGCCTGGCTCACCGCCGCGCCCAAGCCCTCCGACACTCCGGCGGTGGCGGTTTTTGAGGCGAAGAAGAACATCCCGCACGCTTCCGTCCGCATCCCCGCGTTGCTGATGACGGCTAAAGGCACGCTCATCGCTATTGCCGAAGGCCGCGACAAGGCCACCGACCAAGCCGGCAACGACCTACTCGTCGCGCTCTCCAAGGACCAAGGCCAAAACTGGACCAAGCCAACCATCGCTTACGACCAAGGCGACGACAGCTGCAATAACCCCTGCCTCGTGCAGGACGCCACCAGCGGTCGCGTCTTCCTCTTCTTCCAGACCTTCCCCGCAGGTGGCAAAGAGTTCAGCGGCCTCCCCGCTGGCCCGAAGGACCCCAAGGGCAACCGCCTAAAATTTGTGACGTCGGACGACGACGGCGCGACTTGGTCCAAGCCCGTCGATGTGAGCAATGAATTAAAGCCTGATAACGCCGTGACCTGCGCCTCCGGCCCCGGTATCGGTATCCAACTGCAAAAAGGTAAATTCGCGAATCGCTTGGTGATGCCATTCAACTCCCAAGACACGCAGAAGAATTTCGTGAACTGGGTGGCCTACAGCGATGACGCTGGCAAGACTTGGAAACGCGGCGCGGAAGTACCCCAGGAAGGCATGCAGCTCAACGAAGTCCAGGTTGCCGAAACCGCCGACGGTTCGCTCTACCTCAATTCGCGGCGCTGGCGTTCAGGCGCCGCCTTGCGCAAGGTCTCTTGGTCGCAAGACGGCGGCGCTACTTGGGCGAAGGCCACGGAAGATGCCGCCCTGCCCGAGCCCGTCTGCCAAGGATCCCTGCTCTCCGCCACGGCCGCAGGCAAGACGACCATCTTCTTCCTGAACCCCGCCGGCAAGGGCCGGGCTAACGGCACGTTCCGACGCTCCGAAGACGGCGGCAAGACCTGGGCTGAATCAACCCTGCTCTTCCCCGGCCCCTTCGCTTACAGTTCGATGGCAAAGGTGGGCACAGACGTGGGCGTACTCTACGAGCCGGCAGGTAACTCCATCGTACTCTATCGCGCCATCACAGGAACCCAGCTCGAAGGTAAGTGATCCGACCGATGCTGAGTCTCGGGTTTTGCTTCATTGCTAGCCTCGCGGCAGCGGCGGAGCTCGATCCTTGGTTCGGGGACGGCATGGTACTCCAACGAGAGCAGCCAATCCGAATCATCGGAAAGGCCCAGCCGAATAGCCAAGTCACTGTTCGGCTCGGCAAGCAAACTGCGTTGGCAATGACCGACGGCACCGGCCGGTGGGAACAGGCCTTCGCCCCGCGGACAGCCAATAGCCAACCGACAACGCTGACGGTCCAGGAAGCTGGCCGGCCCGACGTCAGCGTGCGCGACATCCTGATGGGCGATGTATGGGTTTGCGCCGGTCAGTCCAACATGGAGTTCCCCCTGAGCCGCGATGTAGAGGCCAAGCAGGAACTCGCAAATGCCAACCTTCCACTTATCCGACTCCGCAACCATAGCTTCGCCGGACAATACCGCTCCGCCGCACCACTAGACGCGACCATGGTCGCCAGGATGACAGTCACCAACTTCTACGCTGGACGCTGGGAGTCTTGCACGCCCAAGGCCGCCGCCCCCATGAGCGCCGTCGGCTACTATTTTTCCAAACGCGTAACGGCAGACACCGCAGTCCCCATCGGACTCGTCAACTACGCGGTGGGCGGAGCACCGATTGAAGCATTCATCAGCCGCGAGGCCCTCGCCAAGAGCGCAGTCTTCCGAAAGAAGGTCACTGGCAACTGGCTTACTAATGAAAGTATCGAAGGCAGCTTCGTGCGTCTCCGCGCCCAGCAACACCTCAGCGGGGCGAAGGACGCGCCTAACGACGATTGCGGCCCCAACCACGGCTTCAAGCCAGGCTTCGCTTGGGCAGCCGGACCAGCCCAAGCCACCCACTTTGCAATCAAAGGCGTCCTCTGGTACCAAGGCGAAAGCAATGCCATCCGCCAAGAAGACATCGCCGAATATGGCGCCCTAATGAAGCTACTCGTCGCCGACTGGCGCCAGCATTGGCACCAAGCCGACCTCCCTTTCTACTGGGTACAGTTACCTTCCATTAACGAACCAGCCCGACAGTTCTGGCCGGAGTTCCGCGAGGTCCAACGTCAGTTGACGACAGAGATTACCGGTAGCGGTATGGCCGTTGCACTCGACGTCGGCACGCCCAAGGACGTGCATCCGCGCAATAAGCGCCCTGTCGGCGAACGCCTCGCCGCACTGGCGCTCCGCGACCTCTATGGGCGCAAGGACCTCATTGCCGAAGGGCCCGTGGCAATCGACGCGCGACAAGCGGGAAAAACTATTCGTGTGCGCTTCCGTTCGGCGGATGGCCTGACACTGGTGGGCCCGCCGACACCACTAGTCGAAACGCGGCAAAAGGGTGCCGCCGACTTTAAAGCTGCACGAGAAACGCGCGTTGAAGGCAACGAACTAGTCGTCGAGACCGATGGGCTGGTTGTTGAGCTTCGCTATGCTTGGCACATGAATGCGGCGGCGGCTGTCCGTAACGGTGCTGGCCTCCCGGCGGGGCCTTTTGTGCTCAAGGTTTCGGAATAAAGGCAGCCGACTCGCCCGCAGCACCGTTGTAGAAGCCGTCAATCGCTCCCGCAAGGTACTCCTTCACGTCCTTGGCCAAGAAGGAACCGAAACTGATTTCTTTGCCATCGGACGCCAAGACGACGGCGTTCACTGCGCTATTATTTTCGCGGGCACCCCGGTAGGCCAAAGAAATCCGAATGGTTTCGCCAACCGCCAAGCGCCAAGTCCATCCGACGAACGGGAACAGCCGAAACCTTACGGTCGCCTGCGCGTCCGCCAGTCGAACGGTGTAACGGCTGAGGGTGAACGCGAAGCCAACGGCAAAGAAAATTGAGTAAAACGCCGAGAGCCCCAAGTAATGCCAAACGCTCGGGTGCGTGACGACCTGGTGGTTCACGCGGAGCGTTCCTTGGGAGAGTCCATAGAACATGAAACCGCAGTGGACGGTCGTGAAGGCCAGCCAGAACCAACCGAATAGCGTGCCCTGTCGCGTGACGTAGACCTGCTCGGCGCCTTCGATGCGTTGCGTGACCTTGGGGTGCGTCGCGCCGACTGGCAACGGGTTGACGACCACCTGCCCGCCCGAAGCATCCTGCGCGGCTTGGCACCAAGGACACGCGACCTTACCGTCCACGAAGCGTGCGCGCGGGATGCCGCGATCACATTCAATACACGGCACGCATTCATCACCTACCATCGCCTGCGCCCAGTCATGCATGGAGTCAGCTCAAGCCCTCCAAGAGCTGCCAGCACACCAGTTTTTGACGGGGCATATGAAAAGGCCCCTTCCACATGTTACCCTTGAGCTCGGTCGTCGGACGGCCTTCGCGATCAAGGTAACCGAACCATTCGCCGCCTTCGCGGTCGGGGAAATGTGCATAGGACCAATCGTGCACCTGGCGGTGCATCTCGGCGTACTTCGGGTCACCGGTCATCACGTGAGCCATGAGCGTCGCGATAATCGCTTCGTTATGCGGCCACCAGAATTTCATGGAGTGCCAATACTCTTGGATTGGCTTACCGTAGAGGTCGACGAAGTAGAGAATCCCGCCGTGCTCGCGGTCCCACCCGCGGGCCCACATCCAATCGAGCATGTCGAGCCCGAGTCGCTGCATGGACTCATCGCCGAGATGACGAGCCTCGCGCAAAATAAACCAAGCCGCCTCGATGGCGTGGCCAGGGTTCAGGAGACGGCCGTCAAAGTGATCATAGATTTCACCATTGGGGCCCACCACCTCCATGACTGCCTTAAGGTCGGGCTTCACGAAATCGGCATGGATCTCGGCAATCGCCTCGGCCGCCCACTGCGTCAGCGTCTTACCGCGCACAAAAATATCACCGAGGTCGGCCCGCATATCCTGCGCCGTGACCAAGGTCATCATCAGCGGCGATAGGCCCTTCATCGGCCGCGTCTCCGGCGAGGTCTTCGGCGCGATGTGGCCGGGCTCACGATTAAACTTCAGGAAAAGATCAAAGGCGGCGATGGCCCGCTCCTTCCACTGACCTTGGCCGGTGGCGTGAAAGAGGGCCCCGTAGGCGATGGCCGCGAAGCACTCGCTGAAGACGTAACGGCGCATGCGGAGCGGGTCGCCCTCGGCCGTCACGGTGAAATGCAGCTTGCCAGTCAGGTCCGGGCAGCGGTCGTGTAGGAAGTTGCCGCAGGACAAAGCCGCCTCGAGCCATTCCGGCCGCGGCTCAACGGTGTTATAGAGATTCGCAAACGTCCAAGCCGCGCGACCCTGAAACCAGACAGATTTATCCGAATCAAGGAGTTCGCCGTGCCGGCCGAGCGCCGTGTAGATGCCGCCATTTGTGCGGTCCATGCCGTGCTTCAGCCAGAAAGGAATGATGTCCTGGAGGAGTCCATCGCGGTAGGCCGTGAGGAGTTCAGGGCGACGCTGCTGCAGGTAAGGAGTCACGGGACTGGGTGTAGCCACAATCTCGGGCAGGTCAACGCAGGGCCCTCAGCGGGGCTGGACGGCCCGATGCCGCACCTTACCCTCGGCGTCAAAGAAGCGGATCACCAGTTCCTCACGTCCGAACTCCAAGGCCGTGAAGCCGGCATAGGTACCGATGAACTCCGACCCCTGGCCGGAATCAATCGGGTAAAGGTCGGAGCCATTGCCGCAAGTCACGTAGGCCACGCCCTTTTCCTTCACGAGTTCGGCGTGGTGGTTATGACCGTTCAGGTAAAGCTGCACGTGGTGCTTCTCCAGCAAAGGCACGAGGCGACGGATGTATTCGGGCTCCGTGGAATGGATACCGTGGCTACGGATTGGCAAGTGGCCCACGACGACCTTCCAGCGGGCGGGCTTGGCTAGTTCAGTTTCCACCCATGCCCATTGGGCCGCAGTCTCGCGCTCCGCCTCGGCACTGAAATACCGTCGATTCCACAGCGGGCTAAGTGAACAAGCGTCCAGCACGATGACCCGGATATCCTGCGCTGGTAAAACGTGTGCGTAATAGCGGGCTGGCATGACCCATCGGCCTTTGGACTTAGCCGCGTAGTCAATTTCCGCCTGGGCCGTCGTGTCATGGTCGTGGTTACCGAGCGAGGCGACCCAAGGAACCAATAGCGACGGCGCGGTGTAAACCTTCTCAAAGGAGGTTACCCATCGGGAATCCTCAGCGGAGGCCACGCCGTTCGGATAGAAATTATCTCCCGTAGTCAGCACGGCCGTAATCGGCTCTTTGGCGGCTTGCTCCGCCATCGCCTTCGCCACGGCCCGTTGCAGGTCGGCGTTTTGACGGACCAAAGAATACTGGCGTTCAAGGTCCGGGTCGGCCCAGCCCCAATCCCCGAGGACAAACAACCGTTCCACCGCTGGTTCGGCCGCGGCGGCGGCCAGAGCTAAGAAACACAATGCAAGGGGACGAAGCACAGACCCACTTTGTCCGAAGGACTGCCCACGGCAAGCCCTTGCCCGCCGAAGGTTTTCTGGTCAACCTGCCGACATGCGCCCCCTGCTTACGCTCCTCTTGGCCCCCTTGGCCCTCTTCGCTGATGGCCAGAAATTCAGCGTCGATTACCCGATCTCATCTCTCCCGAGTGGGTTCGGCTTTCCCACGACCTACAACCTCTGGATTCCCGAAGGCGTGAAGACCATTCGCGGCGTCATCGTCCATCAACACGGTTGCGGCGAGGGCTCAAACAAGAGTGCCGTCACCGCCGCGGACGACCTCCACTGGCAGGCCCTCGCCCGCAAGTGGGACTGTGCCCTACTCGGCCCCGTCATCCGTCAGCCCGAAGCCGCCAACTGCCGAGATTGGTGCGACCCGCGGAATGGCTCCGAACGCCTCTTCATAAAGGCCTTGGGCGACCTCGCCCAGCGCTCGGGTCACACCGAGCTCGCCAACGCCCCCTGGTGCCTCTGGGGCCATAGCGGCGGGGGGTTCTGGTCCAGCATCCTCCAGGCAAAGTACCCCGAACGTATCGTTGCCATCTGGTTCCGCTCCGGCACGGCCTACAGTGCATGGCAAAAGACCGATGACCCTAAGCTCGTCGGGCAGGTCCCGTTCGTCGAACTACCCCCAGCGGCCTATGAAATTCCGATGATGGCGAACCCCGGTGCCAAGGAGAACGGCGACAAGCGCTTCAATGGGGCGTGGACTGGTACGCTGGCCATGTTCAAGGCCTACCGCGCGAAAGGTGCGCCCATTGGCTTTGCCCCGGACCCCCTAACCTCACACCAGTGTGGCGACCAGCGCTACGCTGCCCTCGCGTTCTTCGATGCCTGCCTCGGCCTGCGCCTGTCGGAATCCGGCAACACGCTCCGCAAGATTGATCAAAGTAAAGCCTGGCTCGCGCCCTTGCTGGGTGACGCCGCCGAGCCGGCCGCCGATTACAAGGGCAACGCCACCGAAGCCAATTGGCTGCCCAATGCAGCCTTCGCCAAAGCGTGGACTGAATACGTGAAGACCGGGGCGACGACCGATACGACACCGCCCGACGCGCCCTTTAGCATCACCACAAAAGCGTCGGCCGCTGGCATCGAGGTGACTTGGGATGCACACGCCGACCTCGAGAGTGGCCTGCGTCAGTTCATCGTGCTACGTGACGGCCAACCCGTGGCACGCGTCCCAGAAAAACCTGCGAATTCCTATGGCCGTCCCCTCTTTCAAAACATGAGCTATGGCGACACCCCCGGACTACCGCTCGCCCAGATGCGTTACGTGGACAAGACCGGGCAGGCCGCCAGCCGCTATCAAGTCATCGCCATCAATAGCGTCGGCCTCGCGTCGACACCCTCGAAGTAGGCCCATAAAAAGGGCCGCCCCTGTGGGCGGCCCTCGTCGAACGAGCTAAGGCGAAGGGTTACTTCATCCAGCGCATCGTGCTACCGGCGTAGATTGCGTGCTGGCCGAGCTCTTCTTCGATACGGAGGAGCTGGTTATACTTGGCGACACGGTCGGAGCGGCAGAGCGAGCCGGTCTTGATTTGGCCAGCGTTGAGGGCGACGGCGATGTCCGCAATCGTCGCGTCTTCCGTTTCGCCGGAGCGGTGGGAGATGATGGCGGAGTAGCCAGCGCGCTGGGCCATGGCCACGGCATCGAAGGTCTCGGTGAGCGAACCAATTTGGTTCACCTTCACGAGAATCGAGTTAGCCGTCTCGGTCTTGATACCGCGCGAGAGGAACTCGGTGTTGGTGACGAAGAGGTCGTCGCCGACGAGCTGGGTGTTAGCGCCCATCGCGACGGTGGCGGACTTCCAGCCCTTCCAATCGGCCTCGGAGAAGCCGTCTTCAATCGAGACGATTGGGTAGCGCTTCTGCAGGTCCTGGTAGAACTTAATCATCGCTTCGGAGTTGCGCTGCGACTTGTCGGACTTGTGGAAGGTGTACTTGCCGGTCTTCTCGTCGAAGAACTCGGTAGCGGCGACGTCGAGGGCGAGGAAGACCTCGGAGCCGAGCTTATAGCCAGAGGCCTTGACGGCGGCGACGATGGCTTCGAGGGCGGCTTCATTGGAGGCAACCTTCGGGGCAAAACCACCTTCGTCACCAACGGAGGTCGAGAGGCCCTGGGCCTTGAGGACCTTCTTCAGGGCGTGGAAGATTTCCGCGCCCATGCGCAGGGCTTCGCTGAAGGACTTGGCGCCGCTAGGGACGACCATGAATTCCTGAATGTCGACGGGGGCGTCGGAGTGGGCGCCACCGTTCATGATATTCATGAGCGGCACGGGGAGAACCTTGGCGTTCGGGCCGCCGATGTAGCGGTAGAGGGGCTGGTTGAGCGCGATGGCGGAAGCCTTCGCGACGGCCATGGAGACGCCGAGGATGGCGTTGGCACCGAGCTTGTTCTTATTCTTCGTGCCATCGAGCTTGACCATGGCACGGTCGATACCGACCTGATCCTGTGCATCGACGCCTTCGAGCATCGGGGCGATCTCTTCGTTCACGTTGGCAACGGCCTTGAGGACTCCCTTGCCGTTGTAGCGCTTCTTCGGGTCGACGCCCTTCGGGAAGGACTTGGCGCTCACGTCGGAGTCGCGGAGTTCGTGGGCTTCGTAGGTGCCGGTGGAGGCGCCGGACGGAACGGCGGCGCGGCCGAGGGCGCCACAGGCCAGACGGACGTCGACTTCGATGGTCGGGTTGCCGCGGGAATCGAGGATTTCGCGGGCGTTGATTTCGGTGATATGGGTGCTGCTCATGTTAGGAAATACGCTCATAGGGGTAAGGACAACCGATGGGCGTGAGCGAGAAAAAAGGTGAGGCGAGGCCCCGTGAGGCCAGGCAAAAAAGAACCCCAGCCTAAGTCGGCTGGGGTCTTAAAGTGGTGGGAGTAGAAGAACTCGAATCTTCGACCTCCTGAATGTCAATCAGGCGCTCTAACCAACTGAGCTATACCCCCAAAAAGCGGAAGTTGAACAAAGGGAACAGAATGGCTGCTGGCAAGCCTTCAGTGCACATCCCCCAAGTAACGCGCGGAGCCATCCTGGAGGGACTGGGCGATAATCGCCCCTAGTCCCTGCGGGGAAAGGGGGTAATCGGCCAGTTTTTCCAAGGGAATCCACTCGAAACCAATCTGCCGACGATCGGTAGTCAGGCCACCGCCGATGGGTGAAAAATCGGTGCAGGCACAGTGGAAGACTGCTTCGACCTGATGGAAGCGTCCATGGATGCGGTGCATCCCATGGTTCTTGCCGACATATTCGCGGAGGTAGACCAAGCGACCAGGAACGACCTTCAAGCCTAGTTCCTCAAAAACCTCTCGCTGGACGGTATCGGTCAACGTTTCGCCATGCTCCTGACCGCCGCCCGGTAGGACCAGAAATTCCCCTTCATCGGTTCGTACCCTGACGACTAACAACTCCGACCCCCGCAAAATCACCGCGCGGGCCGCCGTGCGGACGGTTGAGGGGCCAGGACGGGACGAAGAAATAGAGGCCACCCCGACAGGGTGGCCTCAAGGCAGCGCGCTGGGAAGCCGGAAATCGACCTACCCGAGCAACTTCTCGTCGATCTCGTGGTTGCCGTGCACGGCCTTCACATCGTCGAGGGACTCCAAGGCGTCAATGAGTTCCATGACCTGCTTGGCGATAGCTACGTCGCTGACTGGCACCGGGATGCTCGTGACGTAGGCAATTTCGCTGGATTCTGGCTTCAAGGATTTTTCCTGCAAGGCCTTGGCGACAGAGTCGTACGAGGCAATGGTGCACAGGACCTCGAAGTGGTCGCCGTGATTAATGATGTCATCCGCGCCGGCTTCGAGGGCGAGCTCCATGAGCTGGTCCTCGGAAATCTGGGCCGCGCCAATCAGGATTTGGCCCTTCCGCTGGAAACTATGCGACACAGCACCGGTCTGGGCCATGTTGCCACCGTTATCGTTAAAGGCTTGGCGTACTTCGGCCGCAGCGCGGTTCTTATTATCGGTCGTGATCTCGACAATGATGCCGACGCCACCGGGGGCGTAGCCTTCGTAGGTAATCTCTTCGTAAATGACACCCGGGATTTCGCCGGTACCTTTCTGCACCGCGCGCTTAATGTTGTCCGACGGCATATTCGCCGCACGGGCCTTATCCATTAAGGTGCGGAGACGAGCGTTGGTCTCGGGACTACCGCCGCCGGCGCGAGCCGCGAGGGAGATTTCTTTCGCCAGCACGGAGAAAACCTTGCCGCGCTTAGCGTCGATGACGGCCTTATGCCGCTTGGTCGTGTGCCATTTACTATGACCTGACATGGTGGGATGGGGTTAGGGAAAATCAGCCTTTGGCCTTCTTCGGACGGGACTCAACCACGACCACGGCCGTGGGGTTCTTGGTCATCTTGGCCTGTACGATCGTCAAAAGGTTCTGCACTGTCATGTAAAGGGCCAAGGCCGCGGGAAGCGAATAACAGATGACCGGAAACACCAAGGCCATCGTGTACATAATAGTCTTCTGCGTATCGTCGGCCGAGGGGTTCGGGGTCATGCGCATCGAAATCCACATGGTAATGCCCATGAGAATCGGGAGGATGTTCACGCCGAAGCTACCGATGTGGAAGACGGTGTCCGGGGCGGCCAAGTCATGAATCCAGAGGAAGGATTCTAGGCGAAGCTCTACCGTGGTCTGGAAGGCTGTGTAGAGACCAAAGAAGACGGGAATCTGAATGAAGATTGGTAGGCAACCAGCGAAGGGATTAATCTTATGCTTTTTGTAGAGCTCCATCATCTCCTTATTCAGCTTCTCGGAGTTATCCTTGTACTTCTCGCGCAATTCCTTCATCGGACCGGCGAACTCCTGCATCTTCAAGGCGCTGCGCTGCTGCGCGGCGGTCAGCGGCCAGGTGAGGATTTTAATGAGGACTGTCAGGCTAACGATAGCCCAACCCCAGGACCAACCACCCGTCCAGGCCATCAAAGCATGCACTCCGCCCAAGCAGAACAGCAGTAGCTTGCAGATTGCTCCAAAAGAAATGAACCCGAGAATCTTGGAGAATTGGAGAACCGCCACCTGACTATCGGGCAAGGCTGCGACGCGGGCGTACTCCTTGGGGCCGACGAAAAAACTGCCTTCGGTTGTCACGGAAGCGTCGCCCGAGACGGGGCTATCCCAAGTGGCAAAGGCCTGGATACCTTGAGTATCATTGGTGAGCTCGACCGGACGGGCTAGCAGTTCCGCACGTGTGCCACGGCTGTTAGCGTCAACGTGAATGATGGAAGCGAAGAACTGATTACCGGAAGAGACCCACTGGTAGGGCTTAACGACCGCGGCAGCGGGGTGTTCGACTTCGGCCTTATGGGCACCGAGACCAAAGAAGCCGCTGGAGTCCTTGAACACGTCGGTGCCGACGCGCGTTAGATCATCGCCGTCATGGGCGAGGACCGAAATATACTGGTTGGCGGTGTCACCCGTGGTCAAGTTCCAGCAACCGGTGGACAGCCAGACGCGCGTGGCAGCAACGCCCGCGGCGGGCGGCACGACCTTGGTGCTGAAGCGAATCGCATAAGGCTCTTCGCCTTCCTTCTCGCCGAGGTTTAGGGAAAACTGGCGAATCACGCGGGTGCCGTCCGGCAACTTACCAGTAAACGTGACTGCGCGAGCCTGCTCGTCGACGCTCGCCGAGAAATCAGAATAGACTGGCTCCACCTTATTGGTCACCGCATTGCGCACGCCCAGGGCGAGGGCGGCCTCGGCGTTCTTATCGTTGAAGACGACCTTGCCCTTGCGCTCGGTATCGGCGAACTGCTTAAGGAGCTCGACCTTCTCAATCGCGCCACCACGGGAGGTGAAGGTAACCTTGATGAAACTGTTCGCCAGGGTGACACGCTTGGCGTCGGCCGGATTGATGGCGATGCCACCGGCGGCACCAAACGTGGGTGCAACTGGAACCACCGGCGCCGGCACCTTCCCGGGAATTGCCGAACCGCTCTCGACCGCCTTCGGCGCACCTGGGACGACCGGAGCCGGCTTCGGGGCGTTGAAGATGTAGAGGAAGAGGGCCAGCGAGACGCAGCCGAGACCTAAAAAGAGATTCTTGCGATCCATAGAAAGTGCAGGCTTGGCGTAGGGAAGAGCCTTGCCGGGTGCAAGGCACAAGGCGAACCAGCCCAGTTTACGGGCGGTTTAGCCCGCTAGGAAGGCCCAGCCCGCCAACTTACGACCCCGGCTTGGTGGCCGGAATCTTCGCTAAATCTGCTGGTACCTGATCGGCCGGGTAGGTTGGGAAGGTCAGTTCCATTAAAGCGATGAAAGGCACCGTGAACTTAGTCTGACCGCCAGACCGGTCGACGAGACTCGTCGCGGCGACCGTCGTCGCCCCTTGCTGCGCGACGATGTCCAAGCATTCCTGCACGCGCCCGCCACGGGTGACAACGTCCTCGGCAATCAAGACCCGCTCGCCTGGGCGGAAGGTGAAGTTGCGGCGGAGGACTAAGCGGTCATTCTCCTTCTCCACAAAGATAAAGCGGACGCCCAGCTGGCGGGCGAGCTCCTGCCCCACGACCAAGCCACCCATGGCCGGAGCTAGGACGACATCGCAAGGGTACGCGGCCAGTTTAGGGCGGAGCAGTTCGATGAGTCGAGTGACCTTGTCCATGTACTGGCAGACCTGGGCGCACTGGAAGAAGTGGCCGCTATGCAAGCCGGAGCGTAGAACGAAATGGCCCGTCAGGAGGGCACGGGAGTCACGGAAGATCTGAAGGGCTTCTTCTTGGGACGAACTCATGATGACGTTGGTCTAATGCCCCCCTACGCCTAAGGGCGAGGCGATATCCTCGGGGCGGCGTAAAATAAGAAAGGGTCGACCGAGCCGTGAACAGGGGTTATCCCTCCCCTACCCGTCCCATGAAAACCAACGCAGAAGCTGACACCCCGGCCTCCCGTGCCCGTAGCACCATCATCGTGGCTACCGTCCTCTTGATGCTTTTGCCCGTCGGCCTGTTCTTCTGGGTGAACCGCACACACGCCGTGGACCCTACCAACGTCTGTAAGATGGTCTGGATCCCTAGCGGGGAATTCCGGATGGGCACCATCAACATCGACGACAAACACAAGGAAGAGGGCCCCGCCCACAATGTACAGGTTAAGGGCTTCTGGATGGATGAAACCGAAGTGACCAACACCCAGTTTGCGGCCTTTGTCCAAGCCACGGGCTACGTTACCGACGCGGAAAAGGACCTGAGCGCCCAAGATTTTCCCAACGCCCCAGCCGAGTACCTTAAAGGAGGTTCGCTGATCTTTAAGCGCGTCCAAGGCGTCGACCCCTTCCAATGCGGCACGAGTGGCAACCTGCCTTGGTGGAAGTTCACAGCCGCAGCGACGTGGCGCACACCCGAAGGCCCAGGCTCAACGATTGAGCAGCGTATGAACTATCCCGTCCTCTGCCTCACCTGGAAAGACGTGCATGCGTTCGCGACTTGGGCCGGTAAGCGCCTGCCCACCGAAGCTGAATGGGAATTCGCGGCGCGCGGCGGGCTGAAAGATATGCCGTACGCCTGGGGCAAAGAGGAGCGTCCCAACGGGAAATACCAGTGCAACCACTGGCAGGGCACGTTCCCTGCCAACGACACCGGCGTCGATGGCTTCAAGAGCGTCGCGCCCGTCGCCAGCTTCCCGCCGAACGGGTATGGCCTCTACGACGTGGCTGGTAACGTCTGGGAAATGTGCGAGGACTGGTATCACCCCGACTTCTATAAAGTCTCGCCCGCCGTCAACCCGCTGGGCCCTACCATCGGCTTCGACCCCGAGCAGACTGGCTTCGGCCAGCACGTCATCCGGGGTGGCTCCTGGCTCTGCGACGAAGGCTACTGCTTCCGCTACCGCGCCACGTCCCGCCAAGGCCTTGATACGCTGACCTCAACCAACCACGCCGGCTTCCGCTGCGTGGCTGACCGGCCAGCACCAGGCGCTCAGAAGTAAGCCTTACTTCTGCTCCTGGTAGTCGAGATCCTTACCGTAGGTCTCTTCCATCCTCCAGAGCGCCAAGAAGGCGGCGCCGAAGCAGACGATGCCCAAGATTAAGCCTGCGGTCGAGGGGGCGTAGTTCGGAACTTCCTTCGTGCCGATCAGCATCGTGAAACAGAAGGTGAGTAAGACGAGTGACCCGCGCGCGAAGTTCGGGACGGTCGTCGCAACGGTGGCGCGTAAGTTCGTACCAAACTGTTCCGCCGCAATAGTGACGAAGAGTGCCCAATAGCCCATGCCAAAGCCCATCAGGAAGATGAGCCGGTAGTAGCCCGTGGTCGTCCAACCATCCGCACCATAGAGGTAGACGCCAACGCAAAGCAGGCTGAATACAAGGAAGGCGGCGACGACCTTCTTGCGCGACTTTAATAGCTGGCTGGCGATGCCGCTCGCGAGGTCCCCGAAGGTCAGGCCGAGGTAGAACGCCGCGACGGCCCAATTCGTCTGTACCTTCTCGCCTTGGATTCCCGCCGCCGGGGCGAACACGGTGGCCGCACGTTGGACGAGGATACCAATCATAAACCAAGTGGGGAGGCCAATGAGCACACAGCGGGCGTAACGGGCGAAGCGCTCGCGGCTGGTGAACAGTGCGAAGAAATTACCGCGAGCGATGGAGCCTTCAGCGGCGGAAACCTTCGCATGCTGAAACATGCCGGACTCATGCACGCCCACGCGCAAGAGAAGCAAGGCCAAGCCCAGGCCGCCCCCAATGTAGTAACTCATCCGCCAGCCGGCCGTCCCAAAGACCGCCCCAATGGCGTCAACATGGTCCGCCATGAAGCCAGCGACGACCGCCCCAAAAACGCCCACCGAAGCAACCAAGGCAGTTCCATAACCGCGGCGCTCCTTGGACAGCGTCTCGGACACGAGCGCAATGCAACCACCGAGCTCACCGGCGAGGCCAATTCCCGCGATGAAGCGCCACGCGGCGTAAGCGTTAAAAGTGTCGACCATTCCGTTCGCAATGTTCGCGATGGAATAAAGGAGAATGGATCCGAACAGCGTCGTCAGGCGGCCCATGCGGTCGCCAAGGATGCCGAAGAAGATACCGCCGAGGAGCATACCCGCCATCTGCCAAGAGAGTAGGTCCTTATACCAAGGCGCACCCGAAATAAGGCTCTCCAATCCTAACCCGCCGTCTTTCAGCGGGCCGAGGCTCTTCTCACGCACCGTCATGAAGAGCGTGAGGTCGTAGATGTCGACGAAGTAGCCCAGGGCGCCGACAATCACGGCCGGTTGCACAAGGTCCCGCCATAACGGACGTGGGGTAGACGAAAAATCGGGCGCACTCATGGGGATGGGGTCAGGCCTTTAAACCATGTAGGTTAGCCATCGAAATACCAGAAAGCATTGCGCCGGTGACGCCCAAAAAACCTTGGTCCGTGCCGATGAGAAAGAGGTTGGCGACATCGGTCCGGCCATCCCGGCGCTTGGTCGGAGCCCCGTAGATGGCCCCGTTTAAGTGCCCCGTAAACTTACGAACAGTGCGGGGCGTAAAGACGTCGGTCGAAGTCTGGGCAGCGTCATGGGCCGTATCGAGTACCGCGGGCAAGTGCGCCCGGGCCACACGATTGAGGCGCGTACACCAAGCCTGCTTCTGCGCCAGGTACTCGACTTCTGGCAAACAGCACCAAGCGTCGTGATTAGCCAAGGCAGTGACGCGTAACCAACCTTCATCCAGCGCCCGGCCCGCACCGTAGTGGTAATTATTCGGAATACAGATGACCCCAGAGCGCGGATCGACCAAGTCCGCCGGGGCACGATAAGCGAAGCGCTCGTCGTCGCAGAAGAAAATAATCGTATCCTGCCAACCAAAGTTCGCGAAGGCTTGGGGCTCGTAGGTGGCAATGGTCTCGGCGTAACCCAAGCGGCCAACCTCACTAGCGCCGACGAGGGGCGCCTGATCGGAGCGCAGGCGCAAGGTCTCGATGGCACCCGCCGAGGAATATACGCGCTCAGCGGTGACCTCCGTGCCGTCGTCCAAAGCGATGGCGGACACCCGATCGCCCCGTACCTCGAGGCGACGAACCCCACACTTCATGCGTCGCTCGACACCATGCTCGCGGCAACGATCGATGAGTAAACGAATGACCTGACGGACACCGATGAACGGGCGAGCGAAGCCTTCCTTAAACAAGGAGCGCCACATGACGGCAAACTGCGAGACCTCGATATCGTCTTCGACTGCGCTGCCATAGAAGCACGTCGGGAGGAGGAGCATATCGCGCAGGAGGGGGTCGCCGAGTCGTTCATCCAACAGCGCACGGGCCGAACCGCCGCGCGCCTCCAAGGCCGCTTCATCCAGGCCCGACAGATAGGCATCCAGCGCGCGGAAGCGATCGATGGAGTGCGGAAACTCTCGGGCGACATCCGCCTCGAAGTCCGCGAAGCAATTATTTATGCGAAGATTCCGGCCAGCCATCGTGACGCGGGAGCCGAGCTGCGGACAAAGGTCGAGCTCTTCACGACGAATCCGGAGCTGGCGCATCAGTTTGACCAGCGGGGCCCCCTTGGTGCCTTCGGGCACCCAGTTGGTGAGGGCGTGCAGGCCGACGTCATACTTGCGCTGCCCACGCGCGTAGAAGGAATTGAGTCCGCCCGCGGAATTATGCCGCTCAAGGACCAGGACCTTCTGGCCGAACATCCCGAGACGCACCGCCGCCGCGAGGCCGGACATACCGGCGCCGATGATGACCGCATCGTAATGGGTGCTCGCGACGCTCATAGGCTTACAGTCCAAGACCGCGAATAAGGGTCAAGCGAACGCATCACGGATTACTCAACTGCAGGACCTCTTCGGCCGCGCGAATGACTTGGTCGGAAGTGATTCGAGCCAAAGCGCGATCCATGCGCTGTCGATAATCCTGAGGTACTTCACCCTCGAAGGGCGTGGTATCCACCCGAACAATGCGATGGAGCACGCCCCACGGGCGGGACCGAATGTAGTCCGAAGGCCCAAAGACGCCGACCACGGGCGTATTCACGGCAGCCGCCAATTGCAGGATAGGCGAGTCAGCCCCCATGAAAAGCCGCGCTTCGCTGATCAGCTTGGCTAAATGGGGGAAGCCCAACCCGCCGCGGGTAGGCTGGGCGGCGGGACCAATCAAGCCACACAAGGCCTCCGCCATGATTCGTTCGGAGGAAGATGTGCCCGCCGAAACAACGATGCGATCGACCCGGCGATTAGCGACGAGTTCGCGGCCGACCTTAGCCCACTTATCCACCTCAAAGACTTGTTCGACGCGCGATGCTCCCGGGTGAATGACCGCATAACGGCGCGGCTCCACCAAGAGTCCGTGTTCCTCCATGCGCGAAGCTGCATACCAAAGCCCGGGCACTTCCTGGCCCAAACCAAAGACCGCCGATAGCACCGCATGGTCGCGTGAAGCCTCGTGTGGATCGGTCACGGTGCCAGTCACCACTTGATGAAACCAGGGGTAGAGGGCCCAGGAGGGTTGGCCCGCGCAGGCACGCTTGGCGGCCCCGCTCCACGCCACTAGGCGGCGGGATAAAGGATCCACTCCCAAGGCGACCGCCGCATCAAAATACTGCCGGCGCAGATGGTTGAGTAAGGCCCAAGCTTCCCAAGCACTGGCCTGTGGGTCAAAGGCCACAATCTCGCTGACGACCGGACATCCCTCGAGGCCAGGCTCGCTACCAGGGGCCGTGACGAAGGTAACCGCCGCGCCGGGATGCCGCTCCTTGAGCGAGCGAAAGGCGGCCGTGGTGGCGAGGGCTCCGCGCAGGCTGGAGAACTTGACCACCAAGATCCGCATCACGAAATACCTTGGGCTTGGTTATCCCACAGACGCCGAAAGAGTTCGTTCGAACGGTAGACCTCTTCACGGGGACCGTCCGCGACGATACGGCCACCATCGAAGACGAGCACGCGGTCGACATCACGGATGGTCGAGAAGCGGTGCGCCACAATCAGCGTCGTGCGCCCCTTCATCAGCCGGGCGAGCGAGTGCTGGATACTTCGCTCGGTATCGGTATCCAATGCCGACGTGGCCTCGTCCAGAATGAGGATGGGGGCGTCCTTCAAAAAAGCGCGCGCAATGGAGACGCGCTGCCGTTGCCCACCTGAAAGGCGCGAACCGCGTTCGCCGACCAGCGTCGCGAACCCCTGCGGCTGGGCCTCGATGAACTCCAAGGCTCCCGCCAACTGGGCGGCCGCACGGACCTCCGCATCGGTAGCGACCGGGCGACCGAGGCGGATGTTCTCGGCGATGGTCTCATTAAACAGTACCGGCTCCTGCGAGACTAAGGCGATGTTGGCCCGCAAATCAGCCTGCTTCACCGTCCGTAAATCGTAGCCGTCGACCTGAATTGAACCAGATTGCGGATCAAAGAAACGTGGCACCAGATTGACGAACGTGCTCTTGCCGGCGCCACTTGGGCCGACCAAAGCCACCGACTGCCCGGCGGGAATCCGCAGCGTGACGTCACTCAACACGGCATCTGTACCATAAGCAAAAGACAGTCCGTCCAGGCTGAGCTCCCCCCGCACACGGCCTAAGGCCAAGGCATCTGGCGCATCGTCCACTTCAATCCGTGCTTCGAGGATTTCCGCCAAGCGCTCCAAGCCCGGCTGAGCCATACTCATCCGGCTGCTCACATACCCGATCCGCTTCAACGGGCCATAGGCCACATAAAAGGCGGCGATGAGGGCCAGCAGTTCCTCGAAGCGAAAACCAATGCCTGCGCCCACTCCAATCGCCAAGGCAATGCCGATGGCGGCGGAAATTTCCAACATCGGCGATAAGGCTTTCTCGTAACGGACTAACTTGGCTTGGATACGTAGCCCTTCACGACTCGCTGCGTCAAAGCGGGCGCACTCGCGCTCCTGCAGGCCATAGGCCCGGACATCGCGCGCCGACTGCAAGTTCTCGACCGCAATCCCGTTCAGGTCGGATGCCGAGACTAAACCCGAGCGGGCGCGCTTCTGAATGGCCAGGCCGATATAGCGCACGAAAAAGACCGCCAGGGGTACGACGAGCAGGCAGCCTAAAAACCAGAAGCCATCGGGCTTAGACAGGCAGAGCCAAATGACATACCCCAGCGCGAATACCATCGTGAGTGGTTGGATTAAAAGGTCATTCGAGACATCCACCAAGACCATACGGACCGCGTTGGCGTCGTTAATGACCCGCTGCAAGAGGTCGCCGACGGGCAACTTGCCAAAGAACCCGAGGTGGAGCCGTTGCAATTTAGCGAAGACCGCCCGGCGCACAGATTCCACCACCCGGAGACCAGCTACGTTCAGGAAGTAGTTGGAGCAGAATTCTGAAATCCCACGGACCAGAAAGACCGCCGGCAAGAATGCGACGGCAAAGGTCACCTCATAGCCCTTGGGCAGGTAAAACGGAGCCCACCCTAACCAGGCTGGAAAGCTGACTAAGGGAGCGGCCCGCTGTTCGGCAGAACCAAAGACTGTTGGTAAGACCTTACCGATGAGGAACGGAATCCCCAGTGCGTTGCTCGCTGCAAAAAATAGCCCGAACACAATCGCTAGTACCAACAGCAGCCGGCTGCCTTGGAGGTGGACCAAGTAGGGTCGATAACGGCGGTTGAACACAACGCCAGCGTGGCGAGAACCCCGGACCGTGGAAACACCAAAAACCCGGTCAGGCCTTCTTCGGGAAGGCCACCGAAAGAGCGATAGCCATCGCCAAGATCACGCCGATGACGCCCAAGGAAACCTGGGTGGGGAGATGGACCAAGCCATCATGCACGATCGCGGCCGGCACCCAGGCAGCGACCTGTCCGTCGGGCTGGCCGACCTTAGCCGCCCACGGCAGCACCATCTTGATGCCAATGAAGACTAGGATAAACGCCAAAGCCGGCTTGAGGAAGCGGACATACTGGACAAAGCCGCTCAGCGCAAAATACATCGAGCGCAGGCCCATGATTGCAAAGATATTCGAGGTAAAGGCAATGAAGCGCCGTTCCTCAATCGCCATGCCGGCCGGCAAGATACCAAGGACCGCCGGAATCGAATCCAACGCAAAGATTAGGTCCGTTCCCTCGACGACCAACAGGACGAGGAACAGGGGCGTGAAAACGCGCCGGCCGTGCTCGACCGCCCAGAAGGAATTGCCATGTAAGTGAGTGGTCAAGGGGATGCACTTGCGGGCAACCTTGACAATGAAGTTCTCCTCCATGCTCTTGCCTTCATTTTCGTCCTTGGCGAAGGCCAGCTTGAAGCCCGTGAAGAGCAGGAAAGCTCCGAAGAGCGGGAGTAACCAAGTGAATTGATCGACCGCGGCAACCCCCACGATGATGAAAAGTGCACGCATGGCCACGGCCCCAAGGATACCCCAGAAAAGGACGCGATGTTGCAGGCGCTCGGGGATACCAAAGTGGGCAAAGACGAGAATGAAAATGAAGAGGTTATCGACCGAGAGGGCCAACTCCAGGATGTAGGCCGCCGCAAACAGTTCGGCGTCTTCGGAGCCGCGCCAAGCACTCAGCAGGAACGCAAACGCTCCAGCCAAGCTCACCCAGACGATGCACCAAGCGACGGCCTTCCGAAAGCTGGGTGCCTCGTCCTTCTTACTGAAGACTCCAAGGTCCAAAGCCAGCATGGCTCCGACGAAGAGCAGAAAGGCTCCCCAAGCCCAGCCGGGGATGACTAGGGGTGCCTCGGAGGCTAGAAACAGCATAATCACAGGGTAAAAAATTACCTTAATCCATAAGGAGTCAAGCCGACCCGCCGATGGAGGCTTGCCCGCTCCCCCGACCCCGAACTAGATGGAGACCGCGTTCCCGTAGTTCAACGGATAGAACATTGGTTTCCTAAACCGAGGATGTGGGTTCGATTCCCGCCGGGGACAGCAGGGGCTTCAGCGCTTGAGGCGGAAGCCCTGGATGCGGGTCATCGGGGAACGACGATAAATCGAGTCCACGTCTTTGATCTGCATTAAAGCCCAAGGCGCCAAGATGCCGTCGCCGTTCTTCGTCAGGACAATGTCGTCCGCGATGTACACGCACGTGTGGAGCCCTTCGCCGCCATCAAGGAAGCATAGCACATCGCCGTACTTGTAGGGCATTTCAACCGTGGTGTAATTCTCAACCAACTGAGCTGCTGCCAAGCGGGTATCGAGGTAGTACTCCTTAGGCGTGATGTTAAAGAAGTTGAGCGAGGTCCAGTGACAATCGGGGAAGCGGCCCTTTAGCCCAAGTTCTATTTCCGGAAAGGTATACGCCCGCTGCCGCATAAGCGATGGCAGGAAGTGCGTGATGTCCACGGTCTGCGGGGCACGCCGCTTCGTAATGGCGTTAACGAAGGTAAGGCGCGGCGCATCGGTCTGGCCAGCCGACCAATATTCAATAAACTGATTCCGGTCGCCCTTGAGCGGGAGTTGTAGCTCAACAATCAGACAGCGCACGCGCGTGACCGCCCGAAAAGTCGATAGGACCTCAGCCGAGGTCTTGGCTAAGGTGAGCAAGGCTTGAATATCACTGAAGACTAGTGCCTCGCCGCGCTTCCAGACAAGTTTACGGAAAAGGTCCTTCTGCTCTTCGCTTAAGCCCGCATCCATCAACCAGTCGGTCAAATCTCCGCCTAAGATGTAAACTGGATCCCGCTGGTACTCGTTGGCCGACGATTTCGCTAATTCTGCATAGAGAGCGCTACGGCTGGCTGGCGAGAGGGCTACTAAATCATCGACCGACGGATAAAGACTAATCACATTACCCGTAGCGACTCGACGGGCCGGATCCAATAAACGGTCCGTGACGCCTGCTGGCACCTCACAGCGCAGCAACACCCCGCGCACAGCCGTCTCCGTCGTCTGCTCGAAGACCCAGCGCGTGACGGAATTGGGCTTGGCTACCGAAGCTAAAAGCGTGTCTTGGGCCTCTAGGTAGACCGTGCGGACCTCCAGGTCCCCCCAGGGGCCTGGCTTGACCTTCCACACTGGCTCTTCGTGAACAGCAAGGAGTACGATCGGCGACAAGAAAACGGCGACAAGAAGAGACCCGAACGAAAAACGGCGATTCACATCTTTTTAACAAGCGAAACGGGCTAAAGTTCCAATCTAAATATTCGATTATCACCCTGCGTTGACCTGCACGTCGTAATCCTCATGAATCCACGCATGTCAACCGACGGCTTTCACGTTCACGGACCCGACCAACATGCACTCGAACACCAAGCAGCTCACGGCGATAGCTTGGCGGTGCGGGTTTCCATCATGACGGCGATACTAGCGACCTTTGGGGCTGTTTTTAGCTATCTTGGCTCGTCGCAGCAGTTAAAAGCCACAGATCTGAAGAACGATGCCATCTTAGCGAAGAACGAATCCATCCAACTCCGAACGCAGGCTGCGAACCAATGGGCGTTCTACCAAGCCAAGAGCACTAAACAAAACCTAGCTGAACTGGCGGAAGCTTTGACCCCAGATACGGCCCTCAAAACGAAGTATTCGGAGGAAACCAGCCGTTACAAAAAGGAAAAATCGGCGATCAAACTGGAAGCGGAGGCACTCGAAAAGCAGGCCGACACTTTTGACGCCAAGGTCGGTCCGCTCGTAAAGGAAAGCGCGGAACTCATGCACCCGCACCACCTACTCGCACAGGCGATCACCCTCATCCAAATCGGTATCGCCCTCGCATCTATCTGCGCACTGACCAAGGTGCGGGCCTTATTCTGGGCCTCAGCCGCCGCCTCGACTGCGGGCCTTTTGCTGGCCATTTGGGCTCTGCTTCCGCGCGCCGGGCATACCAACGTCCGCCATGAATCCGCTGTGAAAGCGGCGGTAACCACCCCTGCCCATGCCGAAAGCGCTGCCGCGACGGGCAAGTAGGTCCGCTCGGGGTCGTTTCGCATTGTAGTAGGGAAGGCTTCCCGACAGGGATAGGAGAACCTTTTCATCCTTCCCGTGGCCCGTCCTCCGTCCAAAAAAGCACCCGCCCCCCGCGGTCGCACCGCCAAACCCTCCAAGCGCCCGGCTAAGGGCCGCACGCCTCGCCGCCAAGCCGACGCCGCCTCGACCTCGACCCCCGAAGCCGCCAAGGGCCAACAGGGCCAGCGCATCGGCGTCTTAATCGACGCCGACAACGTCTCGCACCAACACCTCCCTACCCTGCGCCGCTTCATCGGTGAAACGCCGATTGCGGCCGCCCGGGCTTATGGCGACTTCCAAGGCCGCCTCAGCGGCTGGCGCGCCTTCGCCCAGGACTGGCCCGAACTCGAACTCGTCGACCAGCGTAGCTACACGCCAGGTAAGAACGCCGCCGACATGCGCCTCACGATTGATGCGGTCAAACTGATGGCTGGGGCCAACCCACCGACGACGCTCATTTTCGTCACCAACGACAGCGACTTCACCCCCGTGGTTGAAGACGCTAAGCGCCTCGGTGTCCGCATCGTGGTCATGGGCGAACGTACCCACAAGGCACTCCGCTCGACGGCCCACCACTACCTTAACCTTTCGGAACTCCGCGAACGGATGGACTCCGAAGAACAAGCGAAATCCGACCCGCGCGCCGCCCTCACTGTGCTAGCTCAAGCGATTCGCGAGCTGACGCCCAAGACCAAGACGAAGGCCTTAGCGTTGCTTGAGCAATTTGAGAAGATGTTGCCCGACCTCCGTTTCGGCGAGGTTCGTCCGCCACGCGTCGCTGCTCCCGCTCGCGAACCGCGCCCGGCCCGGGAACCCCGCCCCGCCCGGGAACCGCGCGGCCAACGTCAGCCGCGCGCACCGCGCCAAGAAAACCATCCCGGTAACGGCCAAGATTACCGCGATACGCCGAACCTTTCCGCAGCGCAACAAGCTCAGGGTAAAGCCGAGGCCGACCAGCGCCGGCAGCAGTTGCTGTCCCGTAAAGACATTATTGAGGCACTCATCGACGTGGCCACCGGCCTCGCCCCCGAAGGCGAATGGATCAAGGTCGAGGTGATCAAGAAGTTCCTGATTCAGGAATACCCAGGCCTCGAACGCGATGCCCCTCGCTACGCGAAGTTCTATCGAATGCTCGAGGATACGGGATGTTTCGAAGTCCAGCTACAGGGCTCGACAGTCATGGCGAAGCTTAAGCCACAGCCGGGCGACGAGGCGCGCAGCGGCTGATTACTTCCCAATCGTCCGCTCAAGGAAGGCCAAGGTCGGCTCCACGAGGTCGGCGCCAGCGCTCGTCTTCTCATTCCGCGTCTCGTTGCCGTTCGCCGGCCAACGCAACGCTGTACGCGTCCAACCTAAACCCTTCGGATGCAGGTCAAAGGTGTGCGGCGCACCCGCGACGATGATCAGCTCATGGTCGGCCTTCGCCTTGGCGAGGGCCGTAGCCATGTCCTTCGACTGCTGGATATCTACCGTCGTATCAGCAGTGCCGTGCAAAATGAGCACGGGCGGATCGAGGGGGTCACACTGGTTTTCGGGCAGGTAGGCGGCCTGCTCGGCGGCGGCTACACCCGAGACTTCGCCCTGACCATGCTTGGAGAAATTCACCACGCCGTACATGTCAATGACCGCGGAAACCTTGGCCGAGACCGTCGCCTTCGGGTCGCCCCCGGGGCCAGTCTTGTCGTCGGAGAGGCCGACCATGAGCGCAAGGTAGCCCCCAGCCGAACCGCCCGCGACGGCGATCTTGTCCGGATTCACGCCTAGTTCTTTCGCATGCGCCCGCACCCAGCGAACAGCGGCCCGGCAGTCAGCGATATTCTGCGGCCACACGCCTGCCTGCGTCTTAGCACCGAGCACATAGTTACAACTGACGACGACATAGCCGGCACGGGCGAGGTCAGCGCTGACGCTCGCAGAACGGTTCTCGGCCTTGTCGCCACCCGTGAAGCCGCCGCCATGGATAAAGACAACTGCCGGGCAATCCTGCCGAACCGGTCCATTCGGTAGATAGAGGTCGAGCTTCTCCTTTCGCTCAGCCGCAAGGAAGGTCAAGTCACTCAGACGGAAGACGGGGTTGGGCATCTCCGCCGTAAACATCTTCCCCTGCTGGGCCTTTCGCAGCCGCGGGAGATCGGCTAAGGTCGCTGGCTTGCCGGCCTCAGCGATATCATAGATACGCAGCTTGGCTTGATCAGGCGCAGCGAAGATTGTCGCCGCAGTAAACAGGAGTAGGAAACGCATAGGGGCTGGGCGGGAGTTCATCCAAGCCCGCCCCCACCGGGCAGTCAATCCGTCAGCCGATGCTTAGGATAAAGCGTAGGCATAACCATCGACGATAGCCCGTAAGGACGCCTCGATGAGATTATTACTGACGCCGACCGTACCCCACGAGCGGGTGCCGTCGGTGGAACGGATGACCACGCGGGTCTGGGCAGAGGTCCCATCCTGGCCGGCGAGAACGCGGACCTTATAGTCAGCGAGGTGCACCTTCTTTAACTTGGGGAAAGCCTTCACGAGGGCCTCACGGAGAGCTTGGTCCAACGCATGCACTGGGCCTTCGCCTTCCGCGACGGTCAGGGATTCCTTGCCGTTGATACGGACGCGCACGGTGGCTTCGCAGCTGGCGTCCTTGAGGCCACCCTGCACGGAGATGTGGTACTTCACGACTTCGAAAGGCACGACGGCGGATTTACCCATGTGACTGCGAAGCAACAAGGCTAGCGAGGCATCGGCGTCCTCGAAGCTCCAACCTTTGTGCTCGAGCTTCTTGAGTTCTTCAAGCGCGACGCGGGTGGACGGAGCATCCTTGTCGAGTTCGATACCCAGCTCGGCGGCCTTGAGGAGCAGGTTACTACGGCCCGACTGGTCGCTCACCAAGACGTCACGCGCATTACCCACGGCGGAAGGGTCAACGTGCTCGTAGGCGGCGGAAAATTTTCGGATAGCATCGACGTGCGTGCCGCCCTTGTGGGCGAACGCGGCCGCGCCCACCCACGGACGACGTGGATCGGGTGCTTGGTTGGTAACGCCATCGATGAAGCGGGAGAGAGCGGTCAGACGCTGGAGCGAAGCGGCGGGAACGCAGCTCCAACCGCGTTTGATCTGCGCGACCGGGATGACGGCGGTGAGGTCACAATTACCGGTGCGTTCACCGATACCATTCATCGTGCCCTGCACATGGATAGCGCCCGCGTCCAAGGAGGCCAAAGCATTGGCGAGGGCTAAGCCCGAGTCATCATGGGTGTGGATGCCGATGGCGGCCTTGACGGCGGCACGGGCATGGCGGGTGGCCTCGGCAACCTCATCAGGCAAGCAGCCGCCATTGGTATCACAGAGGACGATGCGCGAGGCGCCGGCTTCGGCGGCGGCGCGGAAACAGGCCGCCGCATAGGCGGGGTCTTCCTTCCAGCCGTCAATCGCATGCTCGCAGTCGTAGACGACCTCACGGCCATGCGACTTCAGGAAAGCGACCGTGTCGGCAATCATCGCCAAGTTTTCCTCCGGCGTGCAGCGCAGGACTTCCCGGACGTGTAGGGCGGAGGTTTTTCCGTAAATAGTGACGACCGGGGTCTCGACCTCGAGCAGGCCCTTGACCTGTGCATCCTCAGAGGCACGGATCCCCTTCTTACGGGTGGAGCCGAACGCCGCGAGCTTGGCGTGCTTGAACTTCAACTTGCGGGCTTCGTGGAAGAATTCGATATCACGCGGATTGGAACCGGGCCAGCCGCCCTCGATATAGGTCACCCCGAAGCGCTCGAGCTCCTGAGCGACGCGCAGCTTATCAGCGACCGAGAAATGAATCCCCAGACCCTGCGAGCCGTCGCGGAGGGTGGTATCATAGATTTCGATTTTTCGTGCCATAGTGGTGGGGGTGGTAAGAAGTGTAAGGGAGGTCGCCGTTCCGGAGGCCGCGGAACGGGAAGTCGCCGGAGGCGAGCCGTTCAGCGGACTTAGAGCCCGATGATGATAATCGCAGGGATAATAGCACGACCGCCCACGAGGGGAAGGGTCTGAGACTGTGCCGTGGATTCCATGGGAGAAGGCCTACTTCAGGGAAATCCCCGGTTTGAGTCAAAGGCAAAGGGAAGCAGGCACAGACTCGGCTCGCCAAAACCCCGATTTTAAGCAGAAAATGGTGTTATGCGAAACTTGGTCGCCCTTCTCGCCCTCCTCGGGAGCACCGCCGGTGCCCTCGCCCAGTGGAATATTTTTGCAGAAAAACTCCCCGCCCCTGGTTCTTGGGCAACCTATCAAATTAAAAAAATCACCCCGGAGCCAGCGGGAGAACCATCGACCATTAAGCTTTCGGTACGCGACGGCGGAGTGATCAAGGATAAGCCACACGTCTGGTTGAGCGTCGAGCCCGTGGCGTGGCTAGGTTCCAGTAACAAAGCGCCGCTACGGTTTCTAGTGCCCAAAGACCTTAGCCGTGAAGGCGCGAACAAACTCCTCGAGTCGTCGGTAGAGATTCTCTTCTCCGAACCCATCAAAGGACCTTGGCATATGCTGCCAGAGGACGTCGCCTCCATCGCTGATAAGGCTGGCTATAAAACTACCAACACGCTCGAGTTCGAAGGCACCGCACTCGAATCGCTGACACTCGGAGCGAAAGCCTTCCAGTGCCGACGCCTTAAGATGGAGTCCTACACCATCATCGATCCGCCTTTTGTGAAGAAGCAGACCATCATCCTCAGGGGGACAGTCTGGCGCGACGACGCGACGCCCTTTGGCGTCGTACAGGCGAAGTGGACGGAAAAGACCATTAAGGCCGATAAGACCCGTGAAGAGGAGAAAGTCATCACGCTGGTCGAGTTCGGTAAAGACGAGACCCCGCCGCCACCTCTGGTGCACGGCGAGCGCTTCTCGATGATGCGCCTACTCTTTAACCGTTAAAAGGTCCGGCCCGCCTGAGGATATCAAGCGGGCCGGTTTGAAGTGGTGGCCTGAGTCGGAATCGAACCAACGACACGACGCTCTTCAGGCGTCTGCTCTACCAACTGAGCTATCAGGCCAAATTAACTAGAGATTGAAGGTGACCAAAGACCCCCTCCCCTGTCAATCCGACAAGGAAGGGGTCAAAAACGGGCTTAGAAAGCGAATTTCCAAGCCGAAAGACGGCGCTCTACCTCGGCGATGACCTCGGCTTCACCGGCTTCACCTTTATCCGAGACAAAGGTCACAGAGAAACGGACGAACGAACCGCAGTCGTCCCACGGCACGGTCGAGATGAGGTGTTCGGTAATCATCCACTGCGAGAAGGCCTCGCCAGAATCGAAGTTCACCGGACCCGTCGGACCAGTCGCCGACTTCGGGGCGGGCATGTAGAGGAAGAAACCCGCGCCGGGCTTACGCACCTGGAAGCCGAGTTTGGCGAGGACGCCGACGAGCTTGTCCATGCGACGCGAATACTTCGCGGCGATGGCCTTCGGGATGGAAGCGTCGTCGAGACCGGCGACGCCGGCTTTCTGGATACCGAGGAACTGACCGGAGTCGGAGTTATCCTTCACGTCGCCGTAGGCGCGGACGATGAGGGCGTTGCCAGCGACGAAGCCGATGCGCCAACCGGTCATGTTGTGGCTCTTGGAGAGGGAGTGCAGTTCGACGGCGACATCCTTGGACCCCGGAACCTGCAGGATTGACACCTGCTCGGCGCCGAAGTGGAGCGAGCCGTAAGCGGCATCCTGGATGACGATCAGGTTGTGCTGCTTGGCGAAGGCGACGACTTCCTCGAAGAACTTGCGCGTGGCGCAGGCGCCCGTCGGGTTGTTCGGGTAGTTAAGAACGAGGACCTTGGCCTTAGCGAGGACGTCAGCGGGAATCGACTTCAGATCCGGGAGGAAATTATTTTCGGCCGTGAGCTTCAGATTATGGACGAGGCCACCGTAGTACTTGGCGTGCGTGCCGAAGACCGGGTAACCCGGGACGGTCATGAGGACGTAATCACCCGGATTGATGAAGCACGCCGGCATGATGGACAACGCGGCCTTGGAGCCGATGGAGTGTAGGACCTCCGTGTCGGGGTCGACGGTCACCCCGAAGAGGTTCTGCATGTAGCGGGCCGCGGCCTGCTTGAAGTCCGCGCCGCCGTTGTCGGCGTAGCCGCGGTTCTCGGGCTTGGCAGCTTCGGTCTGCAGGGCCTTCACCACTTGCGGGAAAGCCATCTCGTCGGGCTCGCCGACGCCGAGGTCAATCAGGGCGACGTCCGGCTTCGCCTTCTTAGCGGCAGCCTTGGCGCGTTTGATTTTCTCAAACTTATAGATGGCGGTGGACTTGCCGTAATTAACGCCGCCGATACGTTCGGCGAAGAGCTGCTGGATATAAGGGTCGGACATGGCGAGGTAACCTCGAAAAAGAGGGACAAAACGGCCGATGGCAAGCGGTCATCACCGTTGCCTTGCGCCAGTCAGGCCCGCCGCCAGCCTCAGCCCATGGAAACCCCTGTCTCGCGCGGTTCGGCCGTCACGCTCGTCGGCCTGATTATCCTGACCCTAGGCATCGGCGGGCTGGGCTCAATGGCGACCATGTCCGAAATCCCGACCTGGTACGCCCACCTCCAGAAACCCTCCTTCAACCCGCCTAACTGGATCTTCGGCCCGGTCTGGACGACCCTCTACGTCCTCATGGCGGTCTCGATCTGGCGGGTCTGGCGCTCCCCGCATGCGGACGCGCTGAAGACGAAAGTCGCGTTCTTCCTGATGCTCCTCCTTAACGCCGCGTGGTCGCCCGTCTTCTTCGCGCTACATCGCCCCGACCTCGCGCTCTGGATCATCTACTTCTACGTCGGAGCTCTCGCCCTGCTCATCCGCAACCTCTGGCGCCAAGACCGCCTCGCGGCGGCCCTGCAGTTCCCACACCTCGCGTGGGTCCTCTTCGCGACCGCGCTGAACTCGGCCATCGCGAGCCTCAATCAATAAACAGGCCCCGGAAGACCGGGGCCTGCGTAGACGGCTGGGGCGACGCTTAGGCGTCGAGCTTGGTCCAGCGGGCGTTGGCCTTCGCGGACTTCACCGCGGCGGCCACGAAAGCCATGCCGGTGACGCCATCGTCGATGCTCGGGAAATCGTAGCCAGCCTTCGGGGCCTTGCGGCCAGCGAGGCGGTCCCGCACGGCTTCCGTGACGGAGCGATAGACGTTGGCGAAGGCTTCGATGAAGGCCTCGGGGTGGCCGAACGGGGTACGGGTGTACTTCTTACAGGCGTCCCCGTTGTAGGAATTACCGCGCCGGTGCACCTGACGAGGCTGATCGAGGTATTTCACGATGAGCTCATTCGGGTGCTCCTGATGCCACTCCAACGAAGCCAGGGTGCCGTAAACGCGGATATTGAGGTTATTCTCGTCGCCCGTCGAGATCTGCGAGGCGTGCAGCACCCCCTTGGCGCCACCCTTGTAGCGCACGAGCATATTGGCGTCGTCGTCGAGTAGGCGGCCAGGAATGTAGGTGCTGAGGTCCGCAGCAATTTCCTTAATCTCCAGACCGGTGATGTACTGAACGAGGTTTTCGGCGTGCGTGCCGATGTCACCAACGCAATTGGAAAGGCCGGAGCAGTTCGGATCCATGCGCCAGTTGGCAATCTTCTGAATCTTGCCAGATTGCAGGGCGCCGATGGCGTAACCCTGCGGGTACTCGACGAGGACCTTGTTAATCTTGCCGAGTTTCCCAGCGGCCACGAAGTCGCGGGCTTCCTTGACCATCGGGTAGCCGGTGTAGTTATGCAGCAACGCGAAGATTAAACCACTCTTCTTGACAATGGTCCGCAGCTTCTTCGCTTCCGCGAGGGAGAACGCGAGCGGCTTCTCACAAACGACATGGATCCCAGCCTCGAGAAAGGCCTTGGCCACGGGGTAGTGCATGTCGTTGCGCGCGACGATGGAGACGAAATCAATCCGATCGCCGAGCGGGCGCTGGGCCTCAGCCTTCGCCATTTCTTGATAACTGGCATAGACCCGAGCTGGGTCGAGGAACAGGTCCTCGCCGGAAAGGCGGGACTTCTCGGGATCCGAGGAAAATGCCCCGGCCACGAGTTCAATTTGACCGTCGAGGGCCGCGGCCATGCGATGCACGCCACCGATGAAGGCACCCCGGCCGCCACCGACCATGCCCATACGAAGTTTACGATTCTGAGTAGCCATAGGAATTAGATGGAGACGGGCTTGCCGGTCTGGGCGGATGCATAGATCGCATCAATCACCTGCATGAGGCGGAGGGCCTGCTCTGGCGTGTTGAGCGGCGCGGCCTTGCCTTCAATCGCCTCGATGAAGTTGGCGGCGCTGGCGATGCGACCCATGTCTTCGCACGCGGGGGTGACGATGGCGCGGTTCACGCTGTGGCCGTTCTCCTGCACGTAGAGTTCGCAGGTGTCGATTGCGGTGTTGTCGAGGCCGTCGATGCCGAAGAGGCGCTCAACCTTGCCGCCGGCCTTGGTGCCTTGGAAGACGACCGAGACCTCCTCGCGCTTGACCATCTCCGCCCAGGAAACCTGGAGCGTGAGGACTTGGCCGGACTTAAACATCACGAAGCCATGCGCGGCGTTCTCGACGTCCGTCACGCCGCCCACGCGGTCAGGGATGCCCCACGGGCCCTTGAAAGACTTGTCCTCGATGAAATCATTGAAGGTCTGGCCGAGCACGTGCGCTGGCTCCGGGTAACCCATGAAATACATGGCGAGGTCGACCATGTGCAGGAGGTCAATGAGCGGACCGCCGCCCGAGAGTTCCTTGGTCGTGAACCAACCACCGAAGCCGGGAATGCCGGTACGGCGGATCCACTTCGCTTGCGCGGAGTTGATTTTTCCGACCTGGCCCGCCGCAACGTACTTCATCATCGCCTGCGACTCAGGGCGCGCGCGGTTGTTGAAATTAAACATGACCTTCTTGCCCGACTTCTGGGACGCGGCGATGATACCGTTGACCTCGGCGGCGCTGAGAGCCGGAGGCTTTTCGCAGAAGACGTGCTTGCCGGCGGCAAGGCACTGAATCGCGAGGGCGGCGTGGAACTTGTTCGGGACGATGATGCTGACGGCGTCGAGCTCCTGGCATTCGGCGAGCAGGGCGTCGACGGATTCGTAGGCGTGCTTGGCGCCCCACTTGTCGGCGGCCTTGCGGGCCGCACCCGGAGCGGCGTCGGCGATCGCGACGATTTCAGCACCGGCCTGCTTGAAGCCAGCGGCGTGGTACTGGAGCATGCCGCCTGCCCCGATGATGCCTACTTTGACAGGTTTCCGGCCGTTGATCTCGTTCATAGTGAAGAAAGTCTGGGCGGGATTACTTCTTGGCCTTCTGCTTGGCCTTGTCGAAGGCGGCGTCGAACGCGACCTTGTTGGTCGGGAAGGCGAGCTTCTTGACGAACGCGCACGACTCGGTGGCGCCATGGAAGCGGTCCATGCGGCCGTCTTCCCACTCGACGGAGAGCGGGCCGGCGTAGCCGACGTCGTTGAGGGCAACAATGACGTCCTCGAAGCGGATATCGCCGCGGCCGACGGAGCGGAAGTCCCAGGCGCGACGGGCGTCGCAGAAATCCGTGTGGCCACCAAACACGCCGACGGTGCCGTCGCCGTGGCCCCACCAGACGTCCTTCATGTGGGCGTGGTGGATCTGCTTGCCGAAGGTGCGGATGAACTTCACGTAGTCGACACCCTGGTAGCCCAAGTGGCTGGGGTCGTAATTGAAGCCGAAACGCTTGTGGTGGCCGACGGCCTCAAGGGCGCGCTGGGCCGAAGCGATATCGAAGGCGATTTCGGTCGGGTGCACTTCGAGCGCGAAGTAGACGTCCTGCTTTTCGAAGGCGGCCAGGATAGGCTGCCAGCGCTTGGCGAAATCGTCGTAGCCCTTCTGGAGGAAGGCCTGGTTGGTCGGCGGGAAGGCGTAAAGCGCGTGCCAGATCGAGGAACCCGTGAAGCCGTTCACGACGACCTTGCCGGAACCCTTTGGCTTCTTGGCCATGTAGGCCTTACCCGCATTGAAGAACTTACGGGCGGCTTCGGCGGTCAGCGCCATTTCCTTGGCGGCACGCTGACGGACGCCTTCGGGCTTACCATCACCCCACACGTGCGCGGGCAGGATAGACTTATGACGTTCGTCGATATTGTCGCAGGTGGCCTGGCCGACGAGGTGCGAGGAGATCGCCCAGCAACCGAGGTCATGCTCAGCGAGCAGTGCCCAGATGGATTCGATGTAGCCCTTTTCCTTCAACGCACGGGTGACATCGAAGTGGTCGCCCCAGCAGGCGAGCTCAACGCCTTCGTAGCCCATGGCTTTGACCCTGGGGAGGAGTTCGGCGATCGGGAGGTCGGCCCACTGGCCGGTGAAGAGAGTAACGGGGCGTTGGGACATGGCGGGAGGGATGAGGGACCTATGAGTCAGCCAATCGCCCCGCTTTGTTCAAGCGGGCAATGCGGGAAACCGCTCGAAACCGCTTACTTGGCCAAGGCTTGGGCGAGCTCGGCCTCCAAGGCATCGTAAGCCCCGCGTAGGCTGGCATCGGGCGAGACCTGACCGGGGGCAGGAGCGCAAAAAACAGCCTCTAAATCAGCCATTTTCGCCCCACAAGCCGCATGAGCCGCCCGCAAGGCTGCACCGAGGGCGGCGGAATCGGAGACGGCCAGACGGAGCACCGGGGCTCCAAAAACATCGGCGAAAATCTTGGCTACGGAGGGATTCTCGGAGGCCCCGCCCGTCAAAAGGAGGTGCGTCGTCGGTGTGCCCACCCAGCGACTATGCAAGCGGAGGCTCAAAGCTTGGCCTTCGACGGCGGCACGCGGCAACGTGGCCTGTGTGGTGGGGGTGCCCAAAGCGATACGACCTGCGGCACGACGCGGCGTGATTTCAGTCTCCTCCATCGGCAGGACCGCAGCACGCGCGGCGGGAGCGGCGTCGACTGCAGCAGAGAACGCAGCCCAATCGGCCAAGCCACATTCGCGACGAATCGCTTCACGGGCGAGCGAACCATTACGGACGCAAATCAAACTCATGCTACCGCCTTGCGGGTTACCGAAAGCATGGCCGAGGCCAGCGCCGTCGGTGCGGATACCTTCGATCGCAGCGAAGAGCGTGTCGCTCGTGCCGAGGCTGATGACTACCTTGCCTGGCTTGGATGCGCCCATGCCGACAAGGCTGGAAGGATTATCACCCGTACCGATGACGACTTGGCAGTGCGGCGAGAAGCCGTAGCGATGAACGAAGTAGGCGGAGATGAGGCCAGCCACCGTGGCACCCGGACGGACCGGAGGCAGCTTATCGGCGAGGCCTGGGGCGGTGGCGCTGAGTGCCGTCGGCGACCAGTCACCTTTGCGGATATCCATCAGGTTCATCCCCGCACCATCACCCGTATCAATCGCCGCATCTTTGCCGGCCAACACCGAGGCGAAGAACGAGGAGACCAAATGGATGCGACGCGTACGGGCCCAACCCGCCGAATCAGACTTAAAGAAACGACGGATTTGCGGGCCCGTAAAGCGGGGCGTGGCAACGCTCCCAGTCAGGTCGCAGAGGGCCTGGTCGCCGCCGAGCGCCGCCGCGATTTCAACGCACTCTGCGGTCGTCGAAGAATCCATCCAGATGGGCGAGGTCGCGCGCGCGAGCACCGCTTTGAATTTAGCAGACAGAGCCGTGGTACCGTCACCATCAGCTAAAGCGGCGGCGTAACCATCGGCGAGGTAGACGCTCCCGTGCTGCTGGCCTGAGACCGAGACCGCGTCGACCTTTGAAAGATCGGTCAACTGAGAGAGACGCTCGAGCGTGAGCTCAAGGCCATCGAGCCACAGCAAAGGGTCCGCATGAACTACCCCACCCTGTCCACCGGGCAGGAAACCTTCGGGATGCCCTCGGCCGGGAAAGTCGGTACCGAAACCCGCGCGAGCGCGGGCCAGGGTCGTGCCGACTTGCGTGTCGAGCACGAGCGCCGTGGCGCTCTGCGTGGACAAGTCCAGACCAAGGACAATCGCCATAAGCTCTTAGCGGATGTACTCGTTAATGAGATTCTCGAGCATCTCTTGGCGGCCGGAAGCGAGGCGCGGGGCCTGAATGCCTTGGGCGTAAGCGTCGAGCTGAGCGAGGGTGACCTTACCGGACTCGACCTTCTTACCGATACCGGAGTCCCAGGAAGCGTAGCGGTTCGAGACGAACTTATCCATCTTACCGTCCTGGACGATCGCATGGGCGATCTTCAGGCCGCGGGCGAAGGCGTCCATGCCACCGATGTGGGCGTGGAAGAGGTCGACCGGCTCGTGGGATTCGCGACGACGCTTGGCGTCGAAGTTGAGCCCGCCCTTGGTGAAGCCGCCCATCTTGAGGATGCGCAACATAATGTTCGTCGTGAGGTAGAGGTCGGTCGGGAACTGGTCGGTATCCCAGCCCAAGAGCGTATCGCCGCGGTTGGCGTCGACCGAACCAAGGGCGTTCGAGCCCATCGCGACTTCCATCTCATGCTCCATCGTGTGACCGGCGAGCGTGGCGTGGTTGGTTTCGAGGTTCAGCTTGAAGTGCTTCAGCAGGCCGTATTCACGGAGGAAGTTAAGGCAAGCGGCGGCATCGGAATCGTACTGGTGGGTCGAGGGTTCGCGCGGCTTGGGCTCGATTAGGAACTGGCCTTTGAAGCCGATCTTCTTCGCGTGATCGACCGCGAGGTGCAAGAGCGCGGCGAGGTGGTCGAGTTCCCGCTTCATGTCGGTATTGATCAACGTGGCGTAGCCTTCGCGACCGCCCCAGAAGACGTAACCTTCGCCGCCGAGAGCCTTGGTGGCCTCAAGCGCGTGGCGGACTTGGCTGGCGCCGTAGGCGAACACATCGGCGTTGGGCGAGGTACCCGCGCCCTGCGCGTAGCGCGGATGGGAGAACAGGCAGGCGGTACCCCAGAGGAGCTTCTTGCCGGTGCCCTTCTGGAAGGCCTTGAGCTCCTGCGTGACGCGATCGAGGTTCGCGTGCGTCTCAGTGAGGGTCTTGCCTTCGGGAGCGATGTCGCGGTCGTGGAAGCAGTAGAAGTCGATTTGGCACTTCTGGAGGAACTCGAAGAAGACCGGCACGCGGCGGAGGGCGTTGTCGAGGGAATCGGAGCCGTCATCCCAGGGCATGAGAGCGGTGCCGGCGCCGAACGGGTCGGAGAGGCTATTACGCATCACGTGCCAGTAGGCCGCGGCGAAGCGCATGTGGTCCTTCATCTTCTTCCCGCCGATTTTCTCGTCCGGGTTGTAGTGCTTGAAGGCGAACGGGTTCTTGGACTTCGATCCTTCGAACTCGATGACTGGGACAGTAGGGAAGTGCGACATAGCGTTAATGAGCGATTTCCAACTTTGGGATTCGGGGGACGACTGCCAAGAGGGTATTTTCAATAAAAGAATAAAAGTCTCCGTTTAGGATTAATACGACCTAGGGCGGCTCGCGGACGGGCCTAAATAACTGCGCCTTGCACCCCCTGCCCTGCGCCCTAGCCTGCCTGAGATGCAGGTCGTCCAAACTATCACCGAACTCCGCGCCGCCGTGGCCCAAGCCCGCGCGGCCGGTAAGTCCGTCGGCTTTGTCCCCACGATGGGCTGCCTACATGCCGGCCACCTTGCCTTAGTCACCCGCGCCCGCCAAGAGGCGACCTTTACCGTAGTCTCCATTTTCGTGAACCCGACCCAGTTCGGGCCGAACGAAGACTTCTCGCGTTACCCTCGGACCTTCGACGCGGACCGGGCCGCCTGCGAAAGTGCGGGGGCCGACCTAATCTTCGCACCGACCCCAGCCGACTTCTATCCCGCGGGCGCCTCGACCTGGGTCGACGTCGAAGGCATCTCCACCGGCCTCTGCGGTGAATTCCGTCCCGGGCACTTCCGCGGCGTCGCCACCGTCGTGGCCATGCTCTTCAACGCCGTCCAAGCTGACGTCGCCATCTTTGGGCAAAAGGACCTCCAACAACTCGCTGTCATCCGCCGGATGGTCCGCGACCTACACTTCCCCGTGCGCATCATCGCCCATGAGACCGTGCGCGAAAGCAACGGCGTGGCCATGAGCTCGCGCAACCGCTACCTCTCACCAGAGGACTTCCAGCGAGCGACCGCCATCCCCGCCGCCCTCAATGAAGCCCGTCGCCTCGTCGCCGCGGGCACGACGGAGGCGGCTCAGGTCCGCACCGCTGCGCAAGCCTGCCTCGCCCGGGAACCAGCCATCCGTCTCCAATACATTGCGCTCGTCGACCAAGAGACGATGGCCCCCGTGACGCAGGTCACCCCCGGCCGCTGCGCCTTGGCGATCGCCTGCCACCTCGGGAACACCCGGTTAATCGATAATACCCTACTCTAAGTTGGGTCGGTAGAAAAAATACCGCCGGGACTGGCAGGCACTTGCCCCCGACCGCCTTTCGGGCACTCTGGCGGCATGGGACAATACGCGTACAAGAACGACCTCGTCACCCCTTGGCGCAAGACCCTCTCGGAGCAGCTGGTCCATGACCTCGCTTTCGTCCCAGCGGGACCGCTACTGGCGCTCGCAAAAAAGACCCCGGGTGGCTGGAGCCACCGGACGCCGTTCCTCAAGAATGCGCGCCGCCTTTTCCAGGCCCGCTATAGTTTGATCGCTGCGGATTTCGATGCGATTGCCGACGAGTTGCCGTGGATGCCGGCCCTACTAAAACTCGAGAAGGCGACGCTGGTGGCGCACCTTGACGAACTCGCCAACATCCTCGGCGGCCCGCGCACCGCCCTCCTCTGCCTCGTGCGGGCCGCGCGCGCGGAAGATAAGGACGCGGCCATCGCTTCCGAACTCTTCACCAAACACGCGAGCAACGGCAAGCCCAGCACCGCCAGCCCCGAAGCGAAAGCCCTGCGCCTCTGGCTTCAGAAGGTCGGGGCGCCGACCGTCGAGCCCCCCGCCGAAGAGGCAGCTGCTTCCAGTTCCGACCCCTCAGTCCGTAAACTGAAGGAAGAAATCGACCGTATAGCGACGGCCCGCGAAAACGAACTCCGCGCGGAACGTCGCCATCACGCCCACCTCCTCGCTGAACGTGATGTCCAGGTCGTCGCCCTCGAAGCTGCCGCAAAAGCTCACCTCGAAAGCCAAGCCCTGCAACTGGCCACACAGGAGGCAGCCGCGCAGGCCTTGCAGGCCCGCCTGGCCAAAACCGAAACCGAAGTCAGCCGGCTAAAGGGCGAACTCGATCAAGCCCGCGAACACGTTGCGAAGAAGGCCCGCGAAATCGCGGAACACCTCCTCTCCGAAGAACTGCGTCCGTGGTTCACGGATGCGCGTAAATTACGCGAAGCGTCCGATGAAGTCGCGCAGCTCCGGCACCTCACCGCGGAAACCGTAGAAGCCGTCCGCAAGGCTCAACGCGACGCCGACCCCTTCTTAGCCAAAGAGCATGAACTCCGTCAGGCGATTCCGCAGATGGAGGATATGTTGAAGTTATTGCGACGTTACCAGCGGACAGCGGGAAATATTCTGCCCGCCATCGTGAACTTGGAGAAGCGCGTTACCGAGCACATCGAGAAAGTCCGTTACGAACTTGAACGACGCGACCTCCCTTCCGACCCCTTCCTCGAACGTATTGCTGCTAAGATTAACGTGGCCGAGCCGGCGGAACTCAAGGCCATCGAGGCGGCGCTGGCGGCTGCCGAACAGTCTGGCCTCGTTGATTCGCGGCACGCTGACCTTTACCGCGGCGACATCCATCGGCGGCGATCCTTCACGGCCGACCAGCGGTTCCACGACCAAAAGCCATCTGGGCCAGTTGCGCTCCTCGAGCGAGCCGTGGCGTTAGGCGAGCCCGCCCGACTGGGAATCGATGCCAATAACTTTGCCTGTCTCCAACAGGCTTACCTCGGCTTAAAACTCGCCTCGAAGCGCAACGCCCAAGGCGATCTGCGACTACTCCTGGATACGCCCGCCCGTCAGAAGGTTCTCAACCTCTTAGAAAAACTCGCCCACGAAGGAACCGGCCTACTCATCTGGGCGAGCTTTGATGGGCAGGCCTCGAACCTGCGCCTAGATCACCCTCGTCTCAAGACGACCTTTAGCCGCGCGGGCGCTAAGGCCGACCACGACCTCATGGACCTCGTGGGGAAGGACAAGTCCTCGGAGGGCCCCTGGTTCATCGTCTCTGACGACGCCGAGGTCCGCGACGCCTGCACGCGTCAGGGCGCATTTATTCTGAGCAACGAAGCCTTCGTGCGCCTGCTGGCCGGACGCGGACTTCGTAGTTAAAACAAAAGAGGCGTCCCACGCGGGACGCCTCGATGGTTACTTACCGGACGGGCTTACTTGGCGGCGGGCTTCTTCGGCGCAGGGGCCGGAGCGGCGACGGGGTCAGGTAGGACGCCAGCGAAATCCGCCGCCTTCAAGCCCTTGTGGAAGAGGTTAAAGGAGTACTTGCTCGGCTTCCACTCAACGAGCGGGGTGACGTCAGCCTTAGCCGGGACGTCGAGTTTGAGTCCCCAGAAGAGGCCGTTCACGAGCAGGCGACGGAGCGACTCATCCTTGAGGTCACTGGCGGAAGCCATCGTGGTGCAGAGAATGCGGTTCACGGTGCCAGCGTCGTTCTTCAACTCGCGGGTCCACGCTACCGCCATCGCCGGGTCATTCACACCCTGCTCCTGCTTGTCGGACGCGCGCTTCTTGCGGCGCTCACTGGGCGGGCTCTTGGGGTCCATATCCTTCAGGACGATGCCGCGGAAGAGCACCTTGGCATCAGCCGGCGGGTAAGCTTCATAGACGTCGGTGTCGCCGTAGGCGATGTCGACGCCGTTAAGGATAGGATTCTTTTCCGAGCCTGGCTCGACGGCGGTGCGCGTTGCTTCGCCCTTGTGGTTGCCCCAGTGACTGATCCAAGTCTCGCCGAGCACATTCTTTCCGAAGCCGCCCTTGGCATTCCAGTTATAGGCGGCAAAGGCGCTCTCCTTCGGGATACCCGCAAACGAGTGGGTGCTCGTACGCGTGCCAACAATCGGCACGCCACGCTTTACAGCGGCATCGAACTTAGCGAGGGTCGCCTCATTCCACTTCCGGAAGCGAAGGCCCAGCACGAGCGCATCGGCACCATCGAGGGCCTCGGGCTTACCGAGGGTGGCGCCGTTGTTCGGGTTAATCACGCCATCGTCGTGGGAGAAAAGAACGACCGCGTGGAAACCATGACGCTCGGCCAGAATGCGGGCCAGCATCGGCAGAGACTCTTCAGAGCGGTATTCTTCGTCACCGGCCAAGAGAACGATGGTCTTGCCAGCGCCCGGGCCCTTGCCGCCCGGGAAGTCGAGCCAACCGGGACCAGAAGTAAACGTATCGGCAGCCAGCAGGAGCGGCGCCGCGAGGATGAGGGCAGCGGTGGCGGCCCAGCGTGTGAGGGTGTGCTTCATGGGGTAATGAAAGGTGAGACTGCCAACGGCCGAATAAGTTGCAAGCGACCTATGCGCCTGCGGGGCTTCATTTTCGGTCATTTTTTGCCGTCTTTAGTCCGTGGGGCAAAGGGATCGGGGCGAATGGTTTCGGTCCGGCCATCGCTAAAGGTCGTTACCTGATTACCGAACGGATCCACCCGTGTCGTCGACCTAGTGCCATCGCTATAGACCGTGTCCGTATTACCTAGGGCGTCTTTGCGGGAGTTCGCGGTCACCCCATTAGAGTAATGGGTCGTCGTGCCGCCCAAGGTATCGGTGCGTGAGGATGCGGTGACTCCATTGCTAAAGCGGGTCGTGCTCCCACCCAAGGAATCCTTGGAAGTCGTCGCCGTCACGCCATTGTCCAAACGTACCTCACGATTACCCAAGGCATCCATGCGGACCTGGCCGCTGGTGGGCAGCCGGCCCGCGGCATCTGCCTTCACCTGGGCAACGGAAACAGGGGCGGGCGACAGGTCGCCGGAATACCCACCAATGACTCCGCCCTGAATGGGCGCGACGGCCGGGCGCGGGCGGGACCGCACCAGACTATCCGCCGACGGCCCACCGACCACCGCGCCTGCGGAGGTCTCGGGGGCGGTGACCACGGCGTCGGACGGGATCACAACCGCCGGAGTCACGCGGGTCGCCGGACGGGCCCCGCTGGGTGCACGCTCACTCGGCCAGGTCAGAAAGGCCACCGCGGCGCCGGATGCCAGCAAGACCATGAAGAAACGAAGCGGCATGGGGTACGTCCTTCTAAGATACAATCAGAAGAAAGTTCTGCAAGCCTCGGCACAAAAAGGGCGGGCGTCCAGAGACGTCCGCCCTTTCAGGGCGCCAAGCGCTAACCGCTTAAGCGATGACCTTATTGACCACCTTGCCGAAGTTATCGGTCAGGCGGAAGTCACGGCCGTTGTAGCGGTAGGTGAGCTTCGTGTGATCGAAACCAAGGAGACGGAGAATTGTCGCGTGCAAGTCATGGACGTCGACGCCGTCCGCGGCCACCTGGCTGCCGATTTCGTCGGATTCACCGTAGTGCATACCGCCCTTGACGCCGCCGCCAGCCATCCAGCAACAGAAAGCCTTGGCGTGGTGGTCGCGACCGGAATTTGTGTTCACGCGACCAGCGGTCGTCGGGGTGCGGCCGAATTCTCCGCCCCAGATGATGAGGGTCTCATCGAGCAAACCACGCTGCTTGAGGTCAGCGATGAGCGCAGCCGCCGGGGTGTCAACGGCAGCACCGGTCCGGGTCGCGGAGGTGAAAATGTTCGTGTGGTGATCCCAACCGCCGGCATCGACCTGCACGAAGCGGACGCCACGCTCAACGAGGCGACGGGCACAAAGGAGTTTGGCCCCGAGGTCGCTCTTGCCGTACATGTCGCGGGTCTTCTGGGACTCCTTGGAGATGTCGAAAGCGTCGGTCGCAGCAGTCTGCATACGGAAGGCGAGCTCGAAGGATTCAATGCGGGCCTCGAGCTGCTCGTCTTTCTGGACGGTCTGCATGTGGCGGTCATTGAGCTGGTGCACGAGGTCGAGCTGCTTGCGCTGGGCTTCTTCCGTCGTGAACTCGCTCTGGAGATTGGCGATCACCTTGTTGGCCGGAGCGCCCGGACGGAAGGAGGTCTTCGCGCCCTGGAAGATGCTGGGGAGGAAAGCCGACTGGCGGCCATCGGCACCACCACCGAGGCTGACAAAGCCGGGAAGATCTTGGCTCTCGGTGCCGAGGCCGTAAAGGATCCAGGAACCGAGGCAAGGCTTGGTGAGAATCGCCGAGCCGGTATGCATTAGCTTGGCGGCGGGACCGTGGGCCGGGATGTCGGAGTGCATCGAACGGATGACACACATTTCGTCCGCCTGCTCCTGGAGCTTCGGGAAAATTTCCGAGATTTCGAGGCCGGACTTGCCGCACTTCTTAAACTCGAAAGGCGTCGGAAAGAGGACGCCACCACCGCCACCCTGAGACTTCTCAGCGTAGGCCTTCATGCCTGGCTTGTAGTCGAAGGTGTCGAGGTGCGAAGGCGCGCCACCTGCGAAGATGTGGATGACGTGCTTAGCCTTGGCCGGCAGCGGAGCTTGGCGAGGCTTGAGCGTCGCGGTGATCTCGGCGTGCGCCGGATTAACCATGTAATCGGCGACCATGGTGCCAAAGGCGATGGTGCCCATGCTCATGCCGGTCTGGCGAAGGAAGTCGCGGCGGGAGGATGGCGTCGGGAGGCTGTTGCTGCAGTTCTGGGTTTCCATTGGAGTGATGTTTATATGTTTAGTATGAAGGGTGGCTGGGGTTAGTCGAGGTAAACGAATTCGTTCGAGCAAATCATGGCTTGGGCCAACATTTCCCAAGGGCTACTCGGGGTTTTGCGGGAGATTTTCTCGCCCACATTGACGATAACGCCCCCCGCAATGGTGGTGGCCCCCTTCGTGGCGGCTTGGCTAGGGGCCGAGGTAGATGGCAAGAGGGGCTTATTCATCATTTCCTTGGCCTGCTCCTTGGTGACCTTAGTGGAGGCGACTGGGGTCTTGGGCTTGGCCGACGGGGCCGGCTCATCAATGTAGCCAGCGACCTTCTTGACGAATTCTTTTGCCAAACGGACTTCCTCGGGCTTGGGCACGCGCTGGAACATCACGCGGTAGAGGGCCGCAACGCGCGCTTCATCGCTGGAGGCGCTCAGGAATTCGGGACGGGTGGCGACCGCCCGGGCGACCTCAACCGAGAGCGGGTTGTTCATGAAGAACAGCGCCTGCTGGGGGACGATAGTGGTACCGCGCTTGGAGTTAGCCATCGACGGGTCGGCGAAGTCGAACTGCGACTGCAGGTCGCTAAGCCGGTCACGGTCAATGTAACCGTAGATGCTGCGGCGGTAGCTAATCGGCTCTTCAGTGATATTGACGGGTCGGCCGCCGACGGAGAGATCCATCTTTCCGGTAAGCATGATCATGGCGTCGCGGATACACTCGAAGTCGAGGCGGCGGAGGTTGGAGCGCCACAGGAACTTATTGCCAGCATCCACCTTTATCGGGTCAATCTCGCCCTTCTGAATAACCAGCGGGTTAAGCAGAGGATTGGCCGACTGACGGTAGGTTTGGGACGTAAGGATCTTACGGTGCAGCTTCTTGAGCGACCAACCCGCGTCGACGAAGTTGGCGGACATCCAATCGAGGAGCTCGGGGTGCGAGGGCTTCTCGGCCATATTGCCGAAGTCGTCGGGCGAAGAAACGATGCCCGCGCCGAAGTGGTGCATCCAGACGCGGTTGACGAGCACGCGGGCGGTCAGCGGATTAGTGCGGCTGGCGATGGCCACAGCGAGCTCACGGCGGCCGCTGCCGTCGAAGAAGGGCTGGCGGTCAGGACCAGCCAAGATTTCCAAGAATTGGCGGGGCGCCACAGGGCCCTTCTTATTACGGTCACCACGGATGTACACGTTGGTGTCCTTCGGGCGCTCACTATCGGCGACGACCATCGCCGTGCCGGGGCCGCCTGGGTGGGTCAGCTCGAGCTTATTGATGTCATCGAAACGGAAATACTTGGTGGGGATATTGCCGTTACGGAAGCTCGGAGCAGACTGCCACGACTCGCAGAAGCTGCGTGTCGAGATGAGCACGGTCATGAGCGGCGTCGAAGCGACTTCCTCGTAGTTGGGCAGCGGCCAGGGCCAGGAGGCCAACTGAGCGAGTGCCTTGTCATCCCGCTCACCAGCACCGCCGGGGCTACCACGCAAACCGATATGGGCAACGATGCGGGCATGATGCTTCTGGAACATGGCCTGATAGGCCAAGGCGACGTCATCAAGAGTCTTCGGCTTGAGGTTAGCCAAGGCCTCTACGACCAAGGGATTCACCGGATACTTCTTGTCCGTAAGGGCGGCGGCGAGAACTTCCGGGGCACGGGCGGCGAACTCAGCGTCGGTCAGACGACGCAAGCGGGCCAACGGGCCGGTGATCGGGGAGTTGGGGGCGATGTTAATAGAACCGTCGACCTCACGCACGGGCTCAAACTTGTACTGCTTCTGGATATCGAAGCCCTTTTCCGAACGCTGGCCGGCCATCTGGAACATGGCACGTCCGGCGAAATCCTTATGCATAATCCCCAACTGGGCGGCGATATAACGATAGTAGCCGCGGGTATTGGACTCCACCAGTTCGCGCAACTTCTTGTCGTAGTCGGCACGCTCGGCGGCGTTGCCGATACGGGTGCCACGAATCACCGGCTCCTGCATCGGCTCGATGGTCGAAGCGAAGATGCCGTGCATGGAATAATAATCGGCCGCCGGAATCGGGTCGAACTTGTGGTCATGGCAACGGGCGCACGAGACCGTCAGGCCCAAGAAAGCCTTGCTGGTCGTATCGATGCGTTCGTCGATAGTGTCGTCGTTATTATCGAAGCGCTTGCCGACGGTGATGAAGCCGAGGGCGGCGAGCCGGGGATCGTCCTTGGAGAGGTCCGGCAGACGGTCGGCCGCGAGCTGCTCAATGATGAACTGGTCGTAGGGCTTATCCGTATTCAAGGCCTCAATGACATAGTCGCGGTAGGTCCAAGCGCTCGGGAAGCGTTCCCCTTCGATATCGCGGCGGTTGCCGCGCGTATCCGAATAACGGGCGGTATCGAGCCAGTGGCGGGCCCAGCGCTCACCGTAGCGAGGTGAAGCCAATAACCGGTCGACCGCACGTTCGACCACCAGGGAGGCGGCCCGGGCGGGCTGGCCATTACGCATCGCATACACGTCGCGACCGACCGCCGCATCGTAATCACGAGCGAACGCATCAGACTCCGCCGGGGTGGGCGGCATGCCATGCAAGTCATAGGTCAGGCGGCGCAACAAGGAATCGCCATCCGTCGCTGGGTTGGGCTTCAAACCGTTCTGCTCGAGCTTCTGCATCACGAAGACATCGATTTCGTTTTGCGCCCAAGCTTGATTGCGGATCGAAGGAAGTTCAGGTAAAACGACTGACTTGAACGCCCAGTGGTCACGGGCCTTCTGCGAGAGGCCGGTGAGCTTGGCGGCCCCCGCACCCACTGGGGCCGGCGCACCCATCATCACCCACTTCTCCAAGGTCTTGATTTGGTCGTCGGTCAGTTTAGCACCGGCCTTGCGGGGCGGCATCGAAAGCTCGGGGTCGGTCTGATGCACCGAAAGAATCATTAAAGACTTCTTGAGGTTATTCGGGACGACGGCGGGCCCTTGGTCGCCACCAGCCAGCATCGCAACGCGTGAATCCAGCAGCAGGCCACCCTTAGAGGTGCTCTCGGCGGCGGAGTGGCACTTGTAACAACGGTCCGTCAAAATTGGGCGCACGTTCTTCTCGAAAAAGTCTAAACCAGCCGGATCCATCTTCTCTTCCACCTTGGCACTGGCCTTCGCAGCCGCGTCCTTCATCGCCATCTCCTGCATCTCTTGCGCGAAGGCACAGGGCGACAGGAGGACAGTAACAAGCAAAGCCGTCAGGAAATCAGGAAGGGGCCGACGCATAGGATGGAGAGATAGGAGTGGAGTGGAACAACGCCTCGCATGCTTAGGGAAAAGCCTGGGGTGCTCGATAGAGGGGAGTACTGCTAATAATTCTCTATTTACCCCCAGAGAGTGCAAGCGGTAGATTTAGACTGATATAAGAAAGAAAATGGCGAGACGGAGCCCCCACAAGGACTCCGGCCCGCCAAGGGCTAAACCCAGGAACTGGGCCTTAGTTCACGTAAACAAACTCGTTAGATAGGAGTAAGGCGTGAGCCAGCAACTCTATGGAAGTCAAGGGGTTGCGTGAAACCATCTCCCCAACGTTCTGGAGTACGCCTTCGGCACCTCCGCTGGTCTTGGCTTCCATCATATCCGCACCCTCCTTCATGGCCGGCCCAGTCTTGGTCGCGCCCGCGGTACTGGTCTTCCCCTTGGCTTCCGTGGACTTACCATCTTTGGCTACGGTCTTGGTGCCCTTAGCCGGAGCCGCCCCCGGCGGAGTCGGCGCAGCCTTGCCCGACGCGACCGCCCGCTTCGCCTCATTCGTCAAGGTTCGCTGCTTCGAAAGGAAATCGCTGGCCCAGCGGATTTCATTGGAGGTCGCCCGGCGTTGGAAGAGCGCGAGGAACATTGCATTGATGCGGGAGTCCTCGGACATCGCCTTAGCAACTTCAGGACGAGCCGCCACCGCGCGGGCCACTTCGACCGAGAGCGGGTTGTTCATAAAGAACAACGCCTGCTGCGGAACGATGGTCGAGCCACGCTTGGAATTCGCCATGTCCGGATCGGCGTAGTCGAACTGCGAAAGCGTGTCGCTCAAGCGCAAGCGGTCCACGTAGCCGTAGATGCTGCGACGGTAGGAGTAAGGTTCGTCCGTGATGTTGGCGGGCTGGCCGCCGACGACGGGGCTTAGCTTCCCGGTGAGTTTCAACATCGAGTCACGGATGGCTTCGAAGTCGAGGCGATGCAAGTTGGCGCGCCAGAGGAGCCGGTTACCGGCGTCGATCTTCAACGGATCAATGGAGCCCTTCTTCGCAACAAGTGGGTTGACGTTCGGATTGGAGTCCAGGCGGTAGGTAGCGCTCGTCATAATGAGTCGATGTATCTGCTTCAGGGACCAATTATTCTCGGTGAACTCACTCGCCAACCAATCCAGTAACTCGGGGTGCGAAGGCTTCTCGGACATGTTGCCGAAGTCATCCGGCGAGGAGACAAAGCCCTCGCCGAAGTGCTTGAGCCAAACGCGGTTCATGGCAACGCGGGCGGTCAGCGGGTTATCCTTACTCGCGATGGACTTCGCTAACTCCAACCGACCGCTACCCTCGGTATAGGGCTTACGGGGACTGGTCGTGAGAATATCCAGGAACTGGCGGGGGGCGACGGGGCCCCGCTTGTTCTTATCACCGCGCAAATAGACATAGCTGTCGCGCGGATTGGTGGCGTCGGCCACGGCCATCGCTTCCCGAGGCACGCCCGGGTGCGTTAGGCGCAGCTCATTGATCTGCGTGAAGCGGAAATGACGGGCGGGCGCACGGTTACCTTGGCCGCCGTAAATGGGGCGGTTTTGCCAGTCGTTACAGAACTTACGCGAGTTGAACATCGCGATGAGCTCTTCATTATCTAAGATACTCTCTACGTCCGGCACGGGCCACGGGTAGTTGGCCAGTTGGGCGACGGCGGGCGAAGAATCCTTGCTGCTATGGCCGGGCTTCGCGCAGCGCGCAATGTATGCGAGGATCGAGTCCTTGGCGTCGATGTAGACCTTCTGGTAGGCCATGGCGACGTCATCAATCGACTTAGGCTTCAAGTCGCGGAGTGCCGCGGAGATAAGTGGGTTCACCGGGTGCTTCTTGTCTGCGAGGGCGGCGGCGAGGACCGCCGGGGCGCGTTCGGCGAATTCGGCGACAGGAATCGAGGCACAGCGGGCAAAGGGACCAGTGATAGGCGAATCAATCTGGACGCGCATAGGCTCGAAGTCCGGCAATGGCGTCTCAAGCTTATAGCGCTCGTTGACATCGCCCCATTCCGCGGAGCCACGGCGGAAGGTCGTCGCGACGAGGCGGCCAGCCATCTCGCGATTGTAACGGGTGCGCATCTCGCGGATGTACTCGTAGAAGCCGGCGGCACTCTCCTCCTGTAGTGACTTGAGGCGCTTCTCGAAGTCGGCCCGTTGCACGGCGGCATCGGGCGAAGAAATCAAGGGGCGCTGCAACGGCTCGATGGTCGAGGCGAAGATGCCATGGAGCGAGTAATAGTCTGCCGATGGAATGGGGTCGAACTTATGGTCATGGCAACGGGCACAGGCGACCGTTAGGCCTAGGAAGGCCTTTGTCGTGGTGTCGATGCGTTCGTCGATCGTGTCGTCATTATTGTCGAAGCGTTTGCCGACGGTGATAAAACCCAGGGCCGCCAGGCGGGGGTCTTCTTTCTTGAGGTCGGGCAGACGATCCGCGGCCAATTGCTCGACAATGAATTGATCATAGGGCTTATCCGCGTTCATCGCGTCGATGACGTAATTACGATAAGTCCAGGCATAGGCGTAACGATAATCCTCAAAGAGGGTGTTGCCTTGGTTAACGGGTAGGCCGCGCGTATCGGAGTAGCGGGCGGTATCGAGCCAATGACGGGCCCAGCGCTCGCCGTAGTGCGGCGAGGCCAGCAATTCGTCCACTTCCTTGGCGATGAGGGCATCGACGGCCTTACCAGGCTGGCCGCGCTGCACACTGGCGGCATCGACCGTGAGAGCCGCGGCATACTGGGTGCTGAAGGTATGAACCTTATCCGCCATGGGCGGCAGACCGACCAAATCATAATGGATACGGCGCAAGAGCGACTCCGGGTTCGTGGCTGGATTAGGCTGCAGGCCAGCGGACTCGAGCTTAGCGAGTACGAAGGAGTCAATTGGGTTGTGCACCCAGACTTTGTTTTTTACTTCGGGAACAACGGGCTTCACGACAGGCTTGTAGGCCCAGTGATCGCGGGCTTTCTGCGAAAGGCCAGTTAACTTATTTCCAGCGCCAACGGGAGCCGGGGCGCCCATCTTAACCCACTCCTCCAGCACTTTGATCTTGGCGTCGGGAATCTTACCCCCCGCCTTCTTAGGCGGCATCTGGAACTCATTGTCGGTATAGGTAATCGCGCGGAGCAACAACGACTTGGCAGGATTGCCGGGCACCACAGCTGGACCTTCATCGCCCCCCTTCAACATGCCGTCCCGAGAATCCAAAATAAGCCCACCCTTCGCCGTACTTTCGGCGATGGAGTGACATTTAAAGCAATGCTCGGACAAGATGGGACGGACGTTCTTCTCGAAGAATTCGAGGCCGGCCTTGGTCGGCTCAGGGGCGGTCTCGGCGGCGACGGCGAGCCGAGCAAAGCATGCGGCGATTAGGAGGGGCAGGCGTGGAAGGAAAACATTCATGAGCAACGGCGAAGTGGTGAAGAATTAAACAGCGACCCAAGTAAGAAGGTTCCGAGGTGGAGCTTTAAGGGTAACTGCTTAGTAAAGTAAACCCACAGAGAAGGGATGCAAGTGGGATGGGATGGGGAAGCTAAAAAGGCGGAATGCCCTTCCCCGCTAGGGCAAACGATGCTAAAAGAAGCCGCCTATGCGAATCCTCCTGGCCAGCGACAAGTTTAAGGGAGCCCTGTCGGCGCAAGGAGTGGCTCAGAGCTGCGAAAAAGCCCTCCAAAGCGTCTTTCCGGGGGCAGTATTTGATGCCTGTCCGATGGCCGATGGCGGCGAAGGAACCACGGAGGCGATGGTGGCGGCCCTCCGCGGGGTCTGGCGGGAAACGACGGTTCTCGACGCCCAAGCCCGGCCGCGACTCGCCCGCTACGGCTGGGTGCCCGCTCCCCAGGTCGCCGTCCTCGAGATGAGCGCCGCCAGCGGCCTGGCCTTGGTGCAGGACCTTCCCCTAAATCCGGTACGGGCTAGCACCTTCGGCACAGGCGAAATGCTGCTCGCGGCGATGGCGGCGGGCGCCAGCAAAATCATCATCGGTATCGGCGGCAGCGCCACCAACGATGGCGGCCTCGGCGTCGCCGTGGCGCTGGGCTGGCGCTTCTTCCGGGCCGACGGCGCGGCCTTTCAGCCCACGCTCGAAACGGTCTTGGCCGCCGTGCGAATGGAAAGCCCGTCACACCTGCTACCAGAAATCTTGGTCGCTTGCGACGTTGATAACCCCTTGCTCGGACCGCGTGGCGCCACGCGCGTCTACGGGCCACAAAAAGGCGTGCAGGATTTTGCGTGGTTCGAAGAGCGGCTCGCACACCTTGCACAGTTGACAGCGATGGCCACAGGCACCGACCACCAGCATCAACCGGGCGCCGGCGCGGCCGGCGGCCTCGGCTTTGGGCTGATGGCCTTCGCCAGTGGGAAACTAACGAGCGGCTTCGAGCTCGTGGCGGCCCAAGTCGGCCTCGCCGAACGCATCCGCCAGGCCGACCTCGTCTTCACGGGCGAAGGGCGGCTCGATGACCAGAGCCTGCAAGGTAAAGGACCGATCGGCGTCGCTAAACTCGCGAAAAGCCTCGGTAAAAAGGTCGTGGGGATTGCGGGCAGCGTGACCGACGCCCCTAGCCTCCGCGACTACTTCGACCTACTCATCGCCATCAAACCGACGGACATGCCTCTCCCCGAGGCGATGCGCCGCACCGACGAACTCATCGGCCAGGCCATCGCCGCGCAGACGGCCGAACTACGCGCCCTGCGCTGATCAGCCGAAGATATTCGCGGACTTCCCTTTGCCGTCGACCGTCGCGTAGAAGGGCCGTCCTTCGATGTCGAAAGCCGTTTTCGGACTGATGCCCATCGCCGTAAAAATCGTCGCGTGCATGTCCTCGACGGAGACCGGGTCTTTGATCGCAACGAGCGGTCGCTCATCTGCGGTTGCGCCGTACACCTTGCCCTTACCGACGCCGCCGCCGAACATAACAACACTGGTGCCGCCGGTGAAGTGACGGTGCAGGCCGTAGTGGTCGGGGTTCTCGATGGTCGTCCCCTTATGGAAGGATTGGTCACCCGCCTTGGAGCCCGGACGGCCTTCAATCATCGCATCGCGGCTGAACTCGCTGGCGATGACAACAAGCGTCCGGTCGAGGAGACCGCGGGCCTCGAGGTCACGAATCAGGCGCGCAATCGGCCGATCGATTTCCTTATGCATCTTCGAAACCATATCGTGTCCTTTGCCGTGCGTATCCCACTGGAAGAAAGGCACGTACTCCGTAGTCACTTCGACGAAGCGGGCGCCATTCTCGACGAGGCGACGCGCCAGCAAGCAACCCCGGCCGAAGCGAGAAGTGTCGTAGGCCTGCTGCACGTCCTTGGGCTCCAAGGTTAGGTCAAACGCTGCACGCTCCTTTGCACTGAGGAGGCGGTAGGCATTATCCATCGAGCGGAGCATCGACTCCTGCTGGTAATCGCTGAGTAAATCGCGGTGCGGCGTCGCATCGACCAAGCGACGGAACTCCTTATCGCGGTTGACGAATCGGCCTGCATCCATGCCCTTGGGCGGACGGACAGCGGCGGCGGCGTCCTCCGGAAACGGCAGGTTCATCGGACCGTATTCACCGCCAAAGAAGCCGCCGGTTGTAAACGCCTTAAGCTCTTCGCTCTCGCCCACGCCCTCAAGGCGCTGGCCGATGTTAATGAAGGCCGGCATGACGGGGTTACGCGGACCGAGGACGCGCGCCATCCACGCCCCGATGTGCGGCGCCGCCACGGTCTGCGGTGGGACGTAGCCCGTATGCCAATGGAATTGGTGACGAGAGTGCAGGATACTACCGAGGTCGGGCTGAACTGCCGAACGAATGAGCGTCGCCCGGTCCATCACTTGAGCAATCGACTCAAGGCCTTGGCAGATACGCACGCCATCCACCGAAGTGTTAATGGCTGGGAAGGTACTGAGCACGCGCTTATATTCTAAGCCCTTCTCGTAAGGTGCGTAGCGCTTCGGGTCGAAGGTCTCGGGCGCCGCCATGCCACCCGCGAGCCAGATAAGGATACACGCGTCGGCCTTGGCCGGCGGATGGAGGATGGCCTTCACGTCCGCACCGAGGAGCTTCGGTGCCCCCAGCGATAACGTGGCTAACCCCGCACCGGCGAGGAGGCGGAGAAATTCACGCCGGGCCAAAGGCTCAGGCAAGTTGGGGTCGAGGGGCAAACCGTGAGGGAGGGACATAACGTTTAGCGGATAGTCTGAAATTCGGGGAGCATGCAAACGGCCCAAAGTAGGTCGGCGACGCCCTGTTCGTTAAGCCGCGGTCCGAGGATTTCCTGCGCAACCTTCAACTCAGCAGCAGAGGGCGAACGGCACAGGGCGGAAACATAAAGCCACTGGGTGAAGTCATCGGGCGACTTCCACGGACGGCGCAAAAGGTTGACGGCACCTCGGCCGAGCAGGTCAGTGAAGGCTTGGCCATTGGCGAGGTCGATGGCTTCCAACGTGCTCAATTCATTGGGGCGCATGGAGACAATCTGCTCGCGATTAGGACGACCCAGCGAACGCTGCAGGAGGTCGGACTTCACCAGCGAGGCGCGTGCCGGGGGGGCCCCCTTGCCGGACAACTGCGCGAGGAGCTCGGCCATCTTAGGCTCGCCCGATGTCCAGACGGGATTGGCCAGCACCGCCACCGGGCGCCAGGTGGCGTTCGCCGGTAGGACGCCTTTGGCGTTCGGTCCCGCGGCCGTCCATTCCCACGCGCGACTGGTTGCGATTGTAATATCCTTACCATTGGCGTCGCGGAGGAAGGCCTGTAGCCAGACGGCAGCGGGGTTCGGCGCATTGCCGCCATTTCGACCGACCAAGAGGAATTCATTTTCACCCGCGTGGAGATAGGAGGTTAGGTCGAAGGCCTGCGGCGTCTGCCAATCGTCGCCCTTGGAGGCCGTCTTACCATTGACGAAGAGTTCATAGCTGTTGTCGCACGAAACAACACAGCCGGCTTTGGCCAAAGTCGCGGGAACCTGGAAGCGCAGGCGGAAGACGCGCGTCTCACCCACCGGAGGAAGCTCGCCCTTGGCCTTATCATTCGACCAAAGTGGTTGCGCCTGCCAAGCCATGGACGCCTGCCCCGCCGGGGTCCGGGCCACGGCGGCATCGACCTTCAGCGGGGCCGTACCCGTCAGTCGCCAGAGGGCATCAACGAACTGTTCAGCCGTCAGCCGTTTAGCACGCGGGCCGCGATACACGTAGCCTTTATCGTCCGTCATGCGCGTTAACGTTTCGGTCCGCGACTGGTAGGCCTGCGAAGTCGCGATGAATTCCAACACCGCCTTTAAATCATACTTGGACTCGACCAGACGATTGGCGAGGACATCGAGAAGGTCCTGATTCCAGGGCTCGGTCTGCATCGAGTCGACTGGATGGACGACCCCGCGGCCCATGAGACGATGCCAGAGTCGATTGACGATTGTACGCTGCAGCCGACCGTTCTCCGGATGCGTCATGAGTGCCGCCAATTGTTGTAAGCGCTCGGTGCGTGGCTTAGTCGGATCGACCAGGCCGAGCTCTGGGAAGGGCCAGGCGGCTACCGCCGTCTTACCGGTGGGGATATCGCAACGCACCAGCTCCAAAGGCTGATTGGAAGTGATGGCCGCTAAGCCATAGGCGTCGCGGAGCTTCCAGCGATCAATGAAGCTGTCGTGGCAGGACGCGCACTTCATGTTAATGCCCAGAAAGGTCTGGGAAATACTCTGGGAGAATTGCAGCTCCGGGCGCGCCCCCGCGCTCACGCTCCCACGCCAGATGATGCCTTTAGTGAAGCCTTCGCTCGCTGGAGTCGGCGCGATGAGTTCGCGCACGAAGACATCGTACGGCTTATTCTCCGAGAGGGCGGCGTACAGCCAGCCAGTAATCTGCTTACGGCCACCATCGATGTAGCCCGTACCGGCATAATCGTTACGGAGAAGATCGTTCCAGAATACCATCCAATGGTCCGCGTAGTCGGCGTCCCGAGATAACAAGGCCTTCACTAACTTGGCCCGCTTGTCCGGAGCGCGCTCAGCGAGGAAGGCTGCGTTTTCGGCGGTCGTCGGCAAGACCCCGACCAAGTCCAAATATACGCGGCGCACGAAGGTCGCGTCATCGGCGACGACGGGGCGCGGCAATTGCTTCTCCTTGACCCACGCATCGAGGACGCGATCCAGGGGGTGCTCGCGGCCATCCTGCGCCGAAGGCAGCACCGGCGTCCGTGGCTTCAAGGGCGGCTCGTAAGCCGGTTGCTTAAAGGCGAAGCCGTTCGTCCAAACCGCCCCCTCGGCAATCCACGCCTTCAATTTGGCGACCTCCGCTGGACTCAGCCCCGGCCCCTTGGGCGGCATGCGTACGTCTAGGTCAGCACTCGCCACAAGTTCTAGTAACTTACTTTTGGTGATGTCCGACGGCACCACGACCGCCCCGTTCTCGCTGCCCTCGAGTAAGGAAACACGGGTATTCATCGAGAAGCCGCCTTTTCGCTTGTCGCCCGTATGGCACTCACCGCACTGCTTGCGGAGCAAGGGCACAATCTCGTGGTCAAAATCCACCGACGCAGCCAGCGGGACGGCCGCGAGGAAAAGTAAGTGGGCTAGGGGGCTCCGCATTTGGGCAAACTAGGGGGTCAACGCCGCTTATCAAGCCGTTGCGCAAGTTCGCATGGTTTTACCTTTCCGTCTCTTTCAAGAATCGTCAGGCTCTTTCCATGTCCCCCCGCCCCGCCCTCCTGATTTGCTTGCTTTGCAGCCTCTTCGCCTTGGCCGGAGCTGTGGACACTAAGCCCGAGACCAAGCCCGAAATCAAGCCGACCGCCCCGAAGGTCGCACCTCCCGCCATTCCCGTCTGCCCCAAGTGCAAGAAGGAGATGGAACTCGAGGGCTTCGAAATGCTGCCCGACGAAGGCGGCGGCATCTTCAAGATTTTCGTCTGCAAGGCTTGCAAGACCACCGACAAGCGCAAGCGCGACTGATCGCTGTAGCTGCCATAACGAAAAAAGGCGCCTAGTGGGCGCCCTTTTTCGTTGGTCCAGTAATCCCTTAGCGGGCGAAGAGGATAACGCACGAAGAACCAGCCACCACCGACTGCTTAGTGTCCGTCAGCTTACCGGTCTCAGGGTCGACACGATAAGCGTTAAGCGTACCGGACTTCTGGCCGGCGCACACGAGCCAGCGGCCATCGTTGCTCAGACCAAAGCCGCGCGGCACTGCCGGGACGTCCAAGACGTGCTGAATCAGTGAGAGTTTGCCGTCAGCGGCGATGGCATAAACCGCCAGCGAGTTATGGCCGCGGTTGGAAACATAGAGAGCCTTGGCGTTAGGCAGGCAGAAAATCTCCGCCGTTGAAGCGCCCTTCGCGGAAGCACCCTCTGGCAACGTTGGCAAGACCTGTACTTCCTTCAAGGCGCCCGACGACGCGTCCACGGCAAACGTGCTCACTGTCATCAGCATCTCGTTACAGACATAGGCAAAACCACCCTTGGGATGGAAAGCGAGGTGACGCGGACCAGAGCCCGGGGCCACGCGACCGGACTTCGGCTCATTCGGGGTCAGCGTGCCCTTAGCCGCATCAAAGCGGTAGATGAAGATATCATCCGTGCCGAGGTCGGGTACGTAAACAAAACGATTGGCGGCGTCGGGGTAAATGCCGTGGGCATGCGGGCCTGCTTGGCGCCCCTTATTCGGACCCGACCCTTCATGCTGAAAGAAGCTACTGGCCGGTCCAATGGAGCCATCCGCCTGCAACGGCAAGCAAGCCACCGAGCCCGAGCCATAGTTAGCAGCAAAGAGGAACTTGCCCGTCTGGTCGACCGAGACGTGCGTGGCGCCCTTCCCCTTCGTGTCTTGGCCATTGAGGAAGGTAGCCTTACCATCAGCCGATAGGCGATAGGCGGCGACGCCGCCACCCGCGACTTCGGCGGTCGCGTACAAGACCTTACCGTCGTTGCTCAACGCTAAGTAGGAAGGCCCTTTTGCGTCAGCGATGACGGCGGGGGTCGAAAGCTTGCCAGTGTCGGTATCGATGGTGCCGCGAAGGATACCCTTGGATTCGGCACCAGACGTGCCGATGTAATAAGTGAGGTCAGCGGCAAAAGCGGGGGCAGACATGAGAGCGAGGAGGGGGAGGAGCGGGCGCATAGGCATAAAGATATGAGGTCGAGAGCGAGTAATAGTTCCAAACAAAATCTCAGCGACCATCCCACCAGGCATCCAAAAGGGCGGTGAGCCGTTTCACGTCGGCCGGACGTTCGGTCGCGAGGTCGCGTTGTTCGTAAGGATCCGCCTTCAGGTCGAAGAGGCGCGGTGGTTCGGTGGCGTCGGTGGAGCCATTGGCCGTCTCGCCGGTCTTAAGGCCGCTCGAGACGATGAGTTTGAGGTCGCCGGCAACGAGCCAGCGGTAACGCAGACTGGCAGCGGGGCGGCCCAGCTCGCGGATATCGTGGGTCGAGTTCTGTCCCGCGACAAACGGACGGGCCTGCAGAGCCGCATCGTCCAGTAAGTCAAGGCCGTCGCCATCGGCTGGCACCTTCGCTCCGGCGAGTTTGAGTAACGTCGGCATGAGATCGACTGCGCTAGCGGGAGCGTCAATCACGGTCGGCTTAATGTGCCCAGGCCAACTCACGAGAATCGGGCTGCGAATACCGCCGTCAAAGGGCGACTGCTTCGAGCGCGCAAAGTCCACCACCGGCTTATCCGTGCGTGGAATCCAGCCGTTGTCCGAGATGTAGACTATGATTGTATCCCGGGTCAGCCCCTCCTTCTCGAGGTGTGCACGAACCTCCCCGATAGTCTCATCGAACCACTCGACCATCGCGTGGTAGCGGGCGGCCTGCGGGGTCGGCGAACGGTCACGATACTTGGCGAGTAATCTTTCCGGAGGATTATGCGGGTCATGCGGCATCATGGGCGCATACCAAGCGAAGAACGGCTTACCGTCTTTTTTCGCACGGGTAATGAACTCCGTGAGCGGAGCCAGAGTCTTGCGGCCGATGTCGAGGCCAACGTCGCCATGCCGGCCACCCTTGGTCATGCCTTCGGTGAACCCACCCGTCGTGTAATCCCCCATCCACCACTTGCCCGTCTGCATACTGACGTACCCCTGCTCAGCCAATAAGCGCGGGAGATGCGGGGACTGCTGGAAAAGCTTAATCATCTGGGCGCGGCCCTCAAGGAACGCGGGGCTGGTCTGCCTAGTCGCCGGGCTCACGGAGGCGGGCACGAGCGGATCATTGCCGGTAATACCATGCCGATGAACGTGCCGACCGGTTAAGATAGAGGCGAGGCTCGGACCACACAGCGAATTAGTGTCGTAGCCGCGCGGGAAGACGCGCGACTCGGCCGCCAACTTATCTAAGTTGGGCGTGCTGACCGCCTTCGAACCCATGAACCCATAATCAAACCAAGCATGGTCATCCGAAATGATCATCACTATATTCGGTGCCTTCACGGGTGCCGCAGGCTCGACGGCCCCCAGCGTTAGCGCAAAGAAAAGAAAGCAGAGAGTTCTCATATGAAAGGATTACCAGATCTTGACGCGATCCTTCGGATCGAGCCACATGCTATCACCGGGCTTGGTGCCGAAGGCTGCATGGAAGGAGTCCACGTTGCGAAGGACGACGTTGATGCGCTGGGGCATCGGCGAGTGCGTGTCGGACAGCAGGCGATTACGGAGCGTCTCCGGCCGGATGTTGCCGGCGAACGCGAACGCGTGGGCGAGGAAAAAGCGTTGGAGGGGCGTCTGCCCGGCAATCAGACGGCCCGAGCGGTATGCTTCCGTCGTGCGGAAAGCGTCGAGGGCAATCTCGACGCCGCCGAGGTCCGCGATGTTCTCGCCCAAGGTGAGCTTACCGTTGACGCGGATACCTGGCAACGGCTCTTCCTTGTCGTACTGAGCGACGATCAAATCGCAACGATCCCGGAAGCCCTTTTCCGTCGGTGGCGACCAGCCCTGCTCCAGACGGCCCGTCGGACCGAAACGGCGGCCAGAGTCGTCGAACCCGTGCGTGAGCTCGTGGCCAATCGTACAGGCAATGAAACCGTAGAGGACCGCGTCGTCGAGCAATTCGCCATCGTACGTCGGTACCGCGAGGATGGCGGCGGGCATCACAATCTCGTTATTCATCGGACTGTAGTAGGCGTTCACGGTATAAGGACGCATGCCCCACTCCTCGCGTTCGGGCGACCCACCCACGCGGGCGAAAGTACGGGCCCGCGACCACTTGCTGACGTTGACCATGTTCTGGGCGAGGCCCTCGGCGCGGATCTCCACGCCTTCGTAGCCGCGGAATTTATCGGGGTAGCCCACGCGCAGTTTAATCGCCGCGAGTTTACGCAAGGCCCAGGCCTGCGTGTCGGCATCCATCCACTCCAGTTTACGAATCCGGGCCGCGAAGGCAGTCCGGACATTTTCGCAGACGAGGCGGAAACGTTCGCGCTGCGCCGGCGAGAACCGCCGGGCCACATATTCCTTGCCCATCAAGTCGCCCAAGGTGCCATCCTGCATCTTTAAGGCACGCTCCTCGAGGCTGCGTTGCTGCTTAGCGCCCGTCAGGACGACCCCCTCGAATTCAAAGGCGGCACTCGCCGTGGTCGCATTGAGCACGGAAGCATAACCTGAGATTGCTTGGAAACGCAGGTAGTCACGGACATCTTCCGCTGGAGTTTCGGCGAGGATGCGGGCGAGCGCCTTCAAGAAATCGGGCTGGCCGATAATGACCCGGGTGACCGCGGGCGCGCCGGCTCGGCGGGTGGCGGCTTCCCAGCGTAGGCCAGGCGTGAGGGCATCGACTTCGGCCCAAGACATGGGGTGATAATGCGCATCGGGGTTACGCAGCTTCACCATCGGTAAGGAGACTTCGGCTAGCTTGACCTCGAAAGCGAGAACGGCGGCGCCAGCCTGCTGGGCGCGCGCGGCATCGTAGCCTAGAAAACCCAACATCTTGGCGACGTGCGCTGGGAAAGCATCGCGCACGCGCTTGGTGGCGGGCTCGTCACTGAAATAGAAAGCCCGCTCAGGCAGGGAGAGCCCGGCCTGCCAGAGATACAAGGCAACCTTGGTCTCGTCCTTTTTATCTTGGGAGGCAAAGACACCCAAAAAGGTACCGGTTCCTTCGGCGTAGAGAGCCGCCGAGGCATCCAGTAACGCCTGCGGGGTCTTCGCCTCGTCGAGCTGAGCCAACACGCCACGTAAGCCCGCGGGCAGCTCGGTCGGGCCATGCTCAAACCCAAGGGCGGAGCGCCAGAAATCGGCGAGGCGACGCTGGTCGCCGTTGGCGTCCTTCTTCAATAATAAGTCAGCGTTAATCGCGAGCAGGTCCTTCTTGATGAGGTCATCCTGCCAAGCGAAGGAATTGTAGACTGCCCGATCGGCCGGAATGGGGTTCGCTTGATTCCAGCGTCCATTAGCATGGAGCCAAAAGTCCTTGGTGGGCGCAATCGTCGTATCGCGGTTCGACTCGACGAGGTCGGCCTGAGCCAAAGCGGTAGCCAGCATCAGGGCCAGGCAGGGGGTACGCAGCATGCCAAACAGTCAATCCACCCGCCGACTCTGCGGAACCCTTTTTTTAGGAAATCGCAGACACCCCCCTTGCGATCCCAAGCCCCTCGGGTATACTGTCGGCTGAGCCTCAGACCGAGCCCAAGGTGTCCGTCCCAGACGACCACCGCCGGGGGTACTGAAAGTATAATACGATTTTATTTCACTGATTATCAGTTGGTTAGGAAAACGTGTCCCCCAAAAGGCCTTTTAGGAGCCCCTTATATAGAGGCCCATCACTTTTTTTATGATCACACTCATCCCCACCGCCACGCCTGTCACCCCGACCACCCTTGATCGCTTGCCCACCGAGCAGGCGCTGCTCCGCCCCGTCGTCGACGCGGCCGAAGAGACGTCGGACGCCTTCGAAGCCGGCGAAGCCATCGAAATCTCCGGCTACCAAGCCTACCTGCAGCAAGCCGGGCAGCATAAAATTCTGACCGCCGCCGAAGAGCTCCAGCTCGCCGTGCGCATCCAAGCCGGGCGCCTCGTGGAAGGCCAGTTCACGGCCGACGCCCTCCAGGCTCGCGACGAGCTCATTCGCCATAACCTCAAGTTCGCGGTCTACTGTGCGAGTAAGTATGCCCACACCCTGGAGGAGCGCGAGGAACTGACCAGTGCCGCCAACCATGGTCTCGTCATCGCGGCGGAACGCTTCCTCGCCGAGAAACAGGTGCGCTTCAACACCTATGCCAGCTGGGCCATCTATAGTCTCATCATGGCGGAGATTGGCCGCCGCCGCGTGGTCGACCTCCCGCGCAATATCCGCGAAGCCCTCAAAGTCCTGCGCCGCGCTGCGGCGACCCTCCTCCAGAGCGAGGGGCGCGAGGCGACCGATGCCGAGCTCGCGGCGGCGATGCAGGAAGACGAACATAAAGTAGCGTCTTTGCGCCGACTCTCGCAAAGCAACGTCTCGCTCGATGCCCCGATCGGCGAAGACGGCGAGCTGACGCTAGGCGAAACCCTCCGCGACGACGAGGCCCCGGGAACAGCCGACCAAGCGGCGTTACGACTCGACGCCGAACTCATCCGCGCACACTTGCGGACGCTGAACGATCGGGAAGCCCTGATTATCGAGCTCCGCAACGGGCTGCGCGACGGCGCTGAATGGACCCTCGATGAGGTCGGCGGACGGCTCAACGTCAGCCGCGAGCGGGTGCGACAGTTGGAGGAACGGGCCTACCGTAAACTGCGCGCCCTGCTGATGCCAGCGGCGGCGAACACCAACTAAGTTCTGGCTCCAGCCGAATGCGCTGAAGCCATTCGCTTAAGCCGCCAGCGCGTTCGGCTAATAACCCGAGACACTGTCTAGCGGGCGGAGGCTGACCTTGTCCTCCCCGTCCCCGCAGCATAGGCTTTCCGCATGAAGACGCCCATCCGCATGCTCCGGAACCTCTTCCTAGCACTCGGCCTAGTGATACTTACCGCCGCGGCTCGCAGTCAAGAGGCAGAGCCTTTTGAAGACCCGCCGATCAACTATTCGGCAACGAAGCCGAACGACCGGGCGACTAAACTCAACGAGGCTTTCCAAAAGCAGGCCGACGAAATCCGCGGCTGGCCCGCCCGCCGGCGGCTCCGCTGGCTGCTCGAACAACTCGACATACCCGTCGACTCGCAAATTCTCGTCTTCAGTAAGACCAGTCAACAACGCGCGCTCATTGGCCCGAAGAACCCCCGCGTTCTCTTCTTCTCGGACGAAGCCTATGTCGGCTGGGTGCCGGGCGGCGCCATGGAAGTCACGCTCTTCGACCCTGTCCTCGGGGCGACCTTCTATTTGCTCGATGCGCAAGCGGACGGCGAAAAGCCGCTGCTCCAGCGCGACAACCAATGCCTCTCCTGCCACAAGAGCTATGAACGGACGCCCAGCCTACGGGCTCGGTCCGTCATGCCCGACGCTGAAGGCGAAGCCCTCAGCGGCTCCAGCATTTCCAATATCGAGCCGGACACCCCCTACACGGACCGCTGGGGCGGCTGGTACGTCACCGGGGCGTCTAGTCCCTTTCGCCATCGTGGAAATACCGTAGGGAAAACGGAGGCCGACTTCCTTACGGCGACCGGCAAAGGTGGCATCACCCTGCAAACGCTCAAGGACTACTTCGACATTGGTCGCTACCCGAAGCCGACGAGCGATATCGTCGCGCTCAGCATCCACGACCACCAAGTCTACGTCCATAACGTCATCGCCGCTGCCAACCAGACGGCCCGCCTGTCCTTGGCTCGCTGGCCAGCGACCCGCGAAATCCTGCAGTTACCAGCCGACGCCCCTTTGGCTGGTTCCACGCTCGTCACCCTGGCGAGCGAAGCCGAGAAGGTGGTCGCTGCACTGCTCTGCCGGGATGAACCGGCTTTACCGAGCGATGGCCTCCACGGCGATGGCGACTTCGAGAAAGCTTATGCGAAAGGTCGGCGGCCCGACCCTCAAGGCCGGTCGCTCCGCGACCTAGACCTTAAGACGCGACTTTTCCGTTACCGGTGCAGCCCCCTCATCTATAGTGAATCCTTCCGCGGCTTCCCGTCGGAACTGCGGAACTTGGTGTTAATCCGTTTGGCGGCTATCCTCCGGGCCGAAAGCCCCCCTGCAGACTACGCCTTCCTCCCGGCTGCGGAACGCCAAGCCATCGCCGAAATCCTCACGACGACCCTCCCTGACCTCCCGGCCGCCTGGCGCCAGAAGTAGTTTTTAATACTTCTTTTACAATTCACTGGCGAGATGTCGCTTGTGGGGCTTCGGTCGGGTGGGCAAGATACGTGTAAGGATATGGCTACTTACCCCCTCCATCTCCAAGGCGGACACTTGTTCGTCGAGATTAATAACCAACGCTGGCTGTTCGATACCGGCACGGCCGTCAGTTACGGCATGACGCCGAGCCTGATGCTTGCGGAACGCACCTTTGCGCTGAAGCCCATCATGACTGGCAAGCCCGGCAAGCCCATCATCGGCGTGCCGAAACTCGTCCAATTTCTGGGCACCCCTTGCGCCGGCCTCTTGGGCATGGACATCATTGGCGAGTTCGACTGGACGCTGAACGCCGCCAAGCGGACTTGCACCGCGACGACGGAGGTAACGCTGATTCGTGACCGGAGCTTCCCCCTTAAGACAGAGAACGGCCAACTCAGCACCCGGGTTTTGATCCGCGACCGCGACTATCGGCTGCGCTTAGACACGGGCTTTCAGCTGACCTTTCTCGAGCACCCCGTGATTGAGAATTTTCCCTCGGCCGGCAAGGGCCGCGACTTTCACGTCTATTTCCTCGGGGGCTGGTTCCAGACGGATTCCTTTCACGTCCCGATGAAGCTTGGCCTGGAATTCGCGGCGGACAATCTCCGGACTGGTCGGTTACCGGCGAGCCTCCGGAAGGAAATCCTACCAGCGGACTTCGATGGCATCCTCGGGGCGGAGTTCTTCTCCCGGCATTTTCTCGCCTTCGCCCCGCGCCGTCAGCTCATCGGCTTCCTGACCTCCGGCGAATAGGCACGCAAAAGGCCGACCCACGGGGTCGGCCTGCGTGACCATCGTAACCGAAGGGTTTACTTAGCGAGCTCGGCGAGCTTCTCGCGGATGGCGTCCGCTTCGATCTGATAGCCCTTGGCGTTGAGGTGCAACTGGTCAGGCATGATTTCCTTGGAGAGCGTGCCGTCGGCAGCGAGGAACTTAGCGCCGATGTCGAAGTAGTGGACCTTCTTACCGTCGTGTAACTTAGCGATGAGTTCATTCACGGCCTTGTTCTTGGTGCGACCAGGGTTGTTGGTTTCACCAGCCCCACGCGGGAAGATAGCGAGGAGGAGGATCTTGGTGTCGGGCGTCCGCTTATGGATGGCGACGATAGTGTTATGGATGCCAGCGGCGATCTGTTCGACGGAGTTCTCGCCGACACCACTATTATTGGTGCCAATCATGAGCACGACGACCTTCGGCTTGATACCTTCAAACTCACCGTTCTCGACGCGCCAGAGCACATGCTGGGTACGGTCGCCACCAATGCCGAAGTTAGCGGCCTTATATTGGGCGAACTCTTTTTCGAAGAGGGCCTTCTGACCGTTCCAGCCGGCGGTGATGGAGTCACCGAGGAAGACGACTTGGGCTTCCCCCTTCTTGGCAATTTCTACGAAGGACTCATGCTGCTTCTGGAAGCCAGCTTGGATTTTACCGTCGGCTCCGACCTTCGGGGCAGCGACATCGGCGGGTTGGCCCGGAGCCTTCGGGGCGGCGGCCTTGACGGCGACCTTGGTCGCATCGGCGGCAGGCTTCTTCGCCTCGTCGGCACCATAGAGAGAAACCTGAGCCAAGAGGGAAAGGCCCAAGAGAATGGAGAGTTTGGATTTCATCGGGATATTTGGGGTAGACCCTTCATTTCGGACGGCGACCTACCGGAGTCAACAGTGACCCGCAGGTGCATTCTTGCTCCCCCGCCCTAAATGACGCTAGGTTGCGGAAATGAGCCCTAACTTGCGCTTCGTTACCCCCGCCAACGCCTTGAAGGAAGAATATAAAGGGCGGACTAACTACTGGCTCTGCCGTCCAGGCGTGACCGAGGCCAAGGCCCTGCAAGTCTGTGAAGCCACGCTACCGGCGGGGGAAGGTCACAACTTTCACACCCACCCCGAGCTCGAAGAGATGATCTACGTGCTCAAGGGAGAGGTGGAGCAGTGGGTTGAAAAAGAATGCCGAATCCTCAAAACTGGCGAAAGCGCACACATCCCTGCGGGGCTCGTCCATGCGACCTTCAATAGCTCGCAGGCCGACGCCACGGTCTTGGCCATCCTTTCGCCCGGCAACAGCCAAGGGCCTTTCATGGTCGATGTCAGCGACCAAGCGCCCTGGAAGAGCCTACGCGGCTCGCGCTGAATTACTTTAGTTCACGGAGGCGAACGCCGCGATACCAGACACGCTTCGCTTCGTCCTGGAAACCAACATGGCCGTCAGCGGGGCGATCCTTCATCGGCGATTCGTCGAGCTTGAGGATGATGATGCGCTGGCCGTTAAAATCCACTTGGAGTAGCCGATCTTTGAGCGTCAGCGTATAGCGATTCCACTCACCGGCTGGCTTTACCATGTTCTTGGCCGGCGCCATCGCTTTGATAATCCCGCCGCAGTCATGGTTGCCGGGCGTGGCCAAGCCATAGGTGTCGAGGACTTGGAGCTCGATGCCCTTGTCCACCGGGTTGAGCGGGTCAGCGACACAGAAGAAGACGCCGGAATTGCCGGTGGGCTCGATCTTGAATTCGAGGTCGAGGACATAATCGCGGTATTTCTTTTCAGTGAAGAGGTACGCATCGAAACGCTTCCAGCCAGTCTCACCAGCCCGGGGCTTTAATGTGACAGTCCCGTCCGTATCGTAGACCCAATTACCCTTAGTCTTCCAGCCGGCAAGGTCTGTGCCGTTAAATAATGGAGCGAAGCCCGGCGCGTCGGCGGCGGGGTGCGTCACCGCGATTGCCGGGGCCGAGACCGGGTAAGGATCCTTCGCAGGAGCTGCGTGGAGGATAGCGGCGAGGCCGCAGAAAGAGAGGAGGGTTTTCATATCAGAGAGTTAGTAGGGCGGTGGGGCAAATCTGGGGGTCGAGTCGCTCGGTCAGCGCTGTGCGAATAACGGCTTCCGTCCGGGGGACCTTGCCTTGGAAAACCTGCTCGCCATTCACGGTCACGGTCACGGGCTCATCCAGATTGAGGAGCGCATCGCTGAGGCGGAGGGCAGTGCCCTTGGGGATATCACCCGCGAGCCCGACAGCCTGCCCCTTGACTGTGGCCACGAGCTTTTGGCCCGGCTTAGCAGCGTCGACTGGCACTTGGAGCCAGTAGAATTTGTCGTGCGTCACACCCGTCTGCACCCAGACGACTTTTTTCGGCCAGGCGGTGCGTGTGAACTTCGCCATCCACGGTAAGGCCTCCGCATCCTTCAGGCTCATCCAATGAGGCAGGCCTTCGTAGACGCGGCCCAGATGTTCATAGCCCTCGGGGTCCTCCTGATGTAGGCGACCAAATTCGGTGATCTTCTCAGCGACAACTTTATTGCGATTATAGGCCGCGTCAGCGCCCCCGACGAACATTGCGAAAGGCAGGTTACGCACGCCGAGCGTGTTCACGCCATTGGTATGGCCTGCCATCATCGCGGCGGCCGCGAAACGGTCAGGCATCCGTGGGGCTAATTGCCAGACGCCATCACCACCAGCGGAATAGCCCAGGAGATAGACCTTCGCTGGATGCACGCCGCGCACGGCGACGAAGTCATCAATCAACCGGGCGAACATCGGGTCAATATGCCCCTCGTGCCAAAGGTTCCAAGTATTGGTCGGAGCGCGCGGCGCCACGACGATGCCTTCCGCCGGAGTATAGAGACGGATTTGATTCTTCCACTGCTGGTCATTGACCGCGGCCGGTGCGCCCCCTCCGCCGTGCATCGAAATCCACAGGCTACGCTGACCTTCCGGCGCGAGGTTAAATTCCATATCCAACCAGCGGAGAGACTTGTCGCCGAGCTTAAGTTCTTTCGCAGCGACCTCGGGACCACGCACTTTCCTGAGCTCAACCGTCCGCTCGGCGGTGATCGCCGCGACGGCCGCTTCCGCTTGACTGCGGGTCAGGCCCTCTGCGGCAGGCAAGGTCAAGCCGGCTAGGCAAAGAAGCAGCATGTGGGGCAACAGGCGATGCATGACGCCAAGTTGGCGGCCGAGCTCGGGCGAGGCGAGCCATCTTCGGCATCGACCAACCCAATGTCATACCATTTATATGACAATATCATGGTTCGCCCCGCCCTGCTCAGCCTGCTGCTCCTGCTGTCCGCCTGCCAGACCGCGCCGCAGCACCCGGCCAACCTCGTCGTCGAAGGCGTTCCGGCCATCAGCCCCGAACTTAAGGCAGAGCTCGAGCCTTACGCCAACCTCGGCGGCGCCAGCTTCCGCGGCTGGGCCACCACCCAGCGCACCATTTTAGTGACCACACGCAACGGTGACGCTTCCCACCTGCACGTGATGGCCGCGCCCTTGGCGAAGCGCACCCCGCTCACCCGCGGACCCGACACGGTGCGGAGCGGCACGTTCCAGCCCAAGGGCACGCTTCTGCTCTATTCCGTAGATAAAGGTGGCGATGAAAACTTCCAACTTTGGCTGACGGACGCGGCCCACCCCGAGCAGGCGCCCCACCGCCTGACGGAGGGCAAATCGCGCAACACCGACGCCATCTGGTCCAAAGACGGCACGCTGATTGCCTATAGCTCGAATCGGCGTAACGGTAAAGACAGCGACATCCTCATTGCCGATGTACGAAATAGCGGTGAGCCGCGCGAACTCGTGCGCCTGGACGCCGGAGGCTGGGCGCCAGTCGATTGGACCGCGGACGGTAAGTCCGTGCTGGTGCGGCAGAGCCTGGGTAACGCCGCCTCCCGCCTGTGGACCGTAGAAGTGGCCACAGGGAAACGTACGCAAGTCAGTCCGAAAGGCGTCACCTGCCTCTACCAGCAAGCCGTCTTCGCCGAGGGCGACCGGGCAATCTATGCCTTAACCAACCATGGATCCGACTTCCTTTCCGTGATGCGCCTCGAGGTCGCGACGGGGAAACTCACCCTCTTAGTGCCAGACCCCAAATGGGACGCCGAAGAACTCGCCGTATCATCCGACGGCAAGCGCCTCGCCTTCGCCGTAAACGTGGAAGGTTTCTCGCAACTACGTTGCTGGGACCTCGAGACCAGCAAGGAAATCCCTGTGCCGACACTTAAGCCTGGCGTCCTCAGCAACCTCACCTGGCGGGCAGGGAGCCACGAGCTCGGCTTCACCTTGAATAGCGAAGACTCCGCCAGCGATGCTTGGTCGCTGGATCTCGATGCGGGTGCGCTTACCCGCTGGACGAACCGGACGACGAAGGCCAAAAAGGAAATTTCCGTGACCCAACCGGAAGTCGTGCGCACGCCGAGCTTCGATGGCCTCAGCATCCCCTCCTTAGTCTACTACCCGGACGCCCAGAAGTTCCCGGGGAAGCGGCCTGTGCTGATGATCTTCCACGGTGGCCCAGAAGGCCAATCGCGCCCAGGCTACCGCGGTTCGGCACTCTATTACCTCAACGAACTTGGCGTGGCCTTGGTCTACCCGAATATCCGTGGCTCGACAGGGTATGGTCGCAAATACCTGAGCCTCGACGATACGATTAAGCGTGGGGATGCGGTCAAGGACGTCAGCGCCGTCCTCGATTGGGTCGCGAAATCTGAACGCCTCGATTCCAAGCGCGTCGCGGTCTACGGCGGTAGCTACGGCGGCTTCATGAGCCTGGCGTGCCTGACCAATTACCCCGAGCGATTCCGTTGTGGCATCGATAATGTCGGCATTGCCAACTTTGTGACGTTCCTCCGGGATACGTCGGATTATCGCCGTGCCAATCGTCGGCTCGAGTACGGCGATGAAAGTAAGCCTGAGGTTCGCGCCTTCCTCGAGCGCATCTCGCCTGCGAACCACGCCGACCGAATCCGTGCACCGCTGCTCATCATCCAAGGCCGCAACGACCCCCGTGTGCCCTTCACCGAGGCGGAGCGGATGCGGGACGCGATCCGCGCTCAGGGCGGGCGGGTCTGGTTCGTAATGGCCAACGACGAAGGCCACGGCTTCGCAAAGAAGTCGAATGCCGACTTCCAATTCCAAGCCACGGTCCTCTTCTTAAAGGAAAACCTTCTGAACTGACCGGCGTCTATTAGACAATAAATGACGGTGGCTTTGGGGAGATTCCCCTCGCAGTCCGAGGAATAATCGCCGAGTGTAGATTCCGTGACCACACCCCCGTGGTCAATCCCCCCTCCCCCTACCATGAACTGCGTGAAGAAACTCACGGCGGCGCTACTGCTGTCCATCCCCGCCCTCGCCCGCGCCGGCGAAGCGGATATCCGAATCCCCGACCTCGCGAAGACATCGTTCCTCGGCGGCACGGTTAGCGGCCCCCAAATCCTGTGGCTCGGCCTGATCGTTTGCGCCCTCGCGACCGCCTACGGTTGGTGGCAGTACCTGCAGACGCGGGCGCTCCCGGTCCACCGCTCGATGTCGGCGGTCTCCGATATCATTTGGGAGACGTGTAAGACCTACCTCTGGCAACAGGGCAAATTCCTCGCCGGCCTCTGGGTGCTCATCGCCGGTTGCATGACCTACTACTTCGCCGGCCTCGAGCATAAGGACGCCTCGTCCGTCGCAGTGATCCTCGCAGCTTCAGTCCTCGGTATCCTTGGCAGCTATGGTGTCGCTTGGTTCGGCATCCGCATCAACACCGTCGCTAATTCGCGCGCCGCCTTCTCCGCCCTGCGCGGCAATCCGCTCGCCACGTTGCTCATCCCGCTCAAGTCCGGCATGAGCGTGGGCCTGCTGCTCGTCGCCATCGAGCTCTTCTTCATGATCGGGATCCTCCTGTTCCTCCCCCAGGATCTCGCGGGACCCTGCTTCATCGGCTTCGCCATCGGCGAATCCCTGGGCGCCTCCGCCCTCCGTATTTGCGGCGGTATTTTCACCAAGATCGCGGACATCGGTGCCGACCTGATGAAGATCGAATTCAAGCTGCCGGAAGACGATCCCCGCAACCCCGGCGTCATCGCCGACTGCACGGGCGACAACGCGGGTGATTCCGTCGGTCCGACCGCGGATGGCTTCGAGACCTACGGCGTCACTGGCGTGGCGCTCATTGCCTTCCTCGCGCTGGCCCTGGCCGCCAATCCCGCGCTGTGTGCGACCCTCATCATCTGGCTCTTCGCCATGCGTATCCTCATGGTCGTCACCTCGCTCCTTAGCTACTGGATCAACGACGCCGTGAGCCGGGCCGTCTGGGGTCAGGCTAAGGACTTCAACCTCGAGCAGCCGCTGACGAACCTCGTGTGGATTAGCTCACTGGTCTCGATCGCGATCACCTACCTCGCCAGCTACTTTCTCCTCGTCGACCAAGGCGGCAGCCTCTGGTGGGTACTATCCACCATCATCTCGCTCGGCACGCTCGCCGGCGCGCTCATTCCCGAGTTCACCAAGGTATTCACCTCGACCGAGAGCCGCCATGTAAAGGAAGTCGTGACGTCATCCAACCAGGGAGGCGCTTCGCTCAACATCCTCTCTGGCCTCGTCGCGGGCAACTTCTCCGCCTTCTGGACCGGACTCTGCATCCTCGGCCTGATGTTCGGGGCGTATCTGCTCTCCACGCATGCCGCTGTCGCCGCGCTGATGCCCGCACAATTCGCCTTCGCCGCCCCGATCTTCGCCTTTGGCCTCGTCGCCTTCGGCTTCCTAGGCATGGGCCCGGTGACTATCGCGGTCGACTCGTTCGGCCCGGTCACCGACAACGCCCAGTCGGTCTATGAGCTCTCGCAGATCGAGAAGCAGTCCGGTATCGCCGCTGAGCTCGAACGTGACTTCGGCTTCCGCCCAGACTTCGAAGGTGCTAAGCACCAACTTGAAAAGGGTGACGGCGCCGGCAACACCTTCAAGGCGACCGCCAAGCCCGTGCTCATCGGCACTGCCGTCGTCGGAGCGACCACGATGGTTTTTGGCATCATCATGATGCTGCAGGAGCATTACCGGGCGATTGACGCTAAATTTAACGTCTTGGAGAAGCTCTCGCTGGTCCACCCCGAGGCCCTCATGGGCCTCCTCATGGGCGGCGCGGTGATTTACTGGTTCACCGGCGCCTCTATGCAGGCCGTCGTCACCGGCGCCTACCGCGCGGTAGTCTACATCAAGGAGAACATGCAGCTCGACGCGACGACGGCGACGACGGAGTCCTCCAAGGAAGTGGTCCGCATCTGCACGCAGTATGCGCAGATGGGTATGACGAATATCTTCATCGTCATTTTCTGCTTCTCACTGTCCCTCGCGCTCTTTAACCCGTTCTTCTTCATCGGCTACCTGGTGGGCATGGCCTTTTTCGGCCTCTTCCAGGCCATCTTCATGGCCAACGCCGGTGGCGCTTGGGACAACGCCAAGAAGATTGTCGAGGTCGACCTCAAGGCCAAGGGCACCCCCCTCCACGCCGCCACGGTCGTCGGCGATACGGTCGGGGATCCATTCAAGGACACGTCTTCGGTCTCCCTCAACCCGGTCATCAAGTTCACGACGCTCTTCGGCCTACTCGCCGTCGAGATCGCGGTGAAGATGCCGGCCGATCCCAAGCTGCTCCTCGGAAGCACGATTTTCCTAATCGCCCTCATCTTCGTCTACCGGAGCTTCTACGGCATGCGCATCCCAGTGGCGGACAAGGCCCGCTGACCTGGCCAGCCGACGGCCCCCGAGGGCTCAGTGATCGCTGGGGTGCCGCTGCATCTTCTCGCCCCAGGCGAAGAGGATCATCGAAAGCAGAAAGACCCCGTGGATAATGGCCTGCCAGAGGATGACTTTCTCATGGCTGGCGGTCATCGGCTTATCGGCGGAGGCCGCCGAGGTGATATCGATAAAGCTTTTTAGCAGGTGGATGGCCGAGATACTCGCCAAGCTGCCAGCTAGTTTCACCTTCAGCGTGTTTGCGTTAATGTGGTCAAGCCAGTCTGGGCGGTCACCGTTGTCGCCGAAGTCGATCCGACTGACGAACGTCACGTAGCCGCCAACGACAACCATATTCACTAGATTAGCCACCATGGAGATATCGACCAGAGAAAGGATTCCCAACATGATGGAACTCTCCGTAGCGGTCGCGAAATCGCTGAGGAGATGGATTAATTCTTGGACACTCTTCCACGCATAGGCGATGGCGGCAAAGATGAGGGCGACGTAAATCGGGGCCTGCACCCAGCGGCTGGCAAAAATAAAATACTCCAGCCCATGCTCCAATTTCTGGGCAATCCCTTCGGACTTTGCGTCGTTAGCCATCGCGGGAGAATTAGTATTCTAATCTCACCGTCAAGCCCTAGCGGCGGTTAGACCCCCGCGCTCGCCGCGGCCTCGCCGAGTGGTCCAGCGTCCGGATCACGCAGATAGGCATCGGCCTTGGCGGAAACAATCACGCCGTAATTAATCGTGCCTAACCAACCCGACATAATGATACCGACGCTACCGGCGTGGTACAGCCCACCCACTTGCTCGGGCAGCCCCATTGAAACCTTAAGCCCTTCGAACTTTGTGCCAAAGGAAGTGCCGCCCACGTGACGGACGTAGCGGTTGACCGTGCGCGGGGTAGCCGCCTCGGCGTGGTCGACTTTAGAACGAATATCGGGGATGAACTTCTCCAACCCCCGGAAGGATTCCTCAATAACGCGCGCCTTGTGCGTCTGGTAGTCAGCCTCGGAGAGGTTCGCCCAATCCTCGTACTTCTGATTGACCGAGGTGACGATCGCGTAACGGGGTATCTTAGTGTGGGGACGGGTATCCGGGTAGTAGACTGAATAGGTCCGCGAGGTCGTATGGAAATCAATGAGCTCGCGACTGGAGAAGGGCTTCGCCTCGGAGGTGAAGACGAGGTCGCCGATATGCGGGATACTCTCGCCCGTCCGTACGCCCATGTAGACTTGGCAGGAGGACGTGTTGACGCGCACCTGGCGGGCTTGCTCGAGGAAGGCGCCATCGAACGACGTGGCGTCCGTCAGCTTCAGCACCGTGTCCTTGATGTTGGCATTGGAGACGACCGTGGCGCAGGCCACTTCGGCCTCTTCGCCCAGCCGCGTACCGCGGAGCTTGACGCCGACCACCCGGCGGCGGCCGGAGGCGTCTTTCTCGACGAGGACCTTCTCGACGAGCACGTTACGGCGGATGTCGACCCCGTTGGCCTTCATCTCCGCAGTCATGAAGTTGATCATCGTATCCGTGCCGCCTTGGAAGATAAACACACCCTTCGACATGAAGTTTGAGAAGACGATACCAAACGTAATGGCCGGGTCGTCGAGGGTCGAGCCGTTGGCGTAGGCAATCGGCTCGAGCAGGAGACGCTGGATATCAGGGCGACCGGGAAAGAACTGTTCGAAGAGCTCGCGCGTCGTGCGCGGGTCATTGTCGTAGTAGTTCATCTCCCGAAGGTGCGCGAAGAACGCCTCGACGGTTTCGGCTGGGACGCGGAACTGCTCGATCATAATCCGCGTGAAGTCTGCGCGGTCGAACGTCGTGCGTACGTCAAAATCCGGATTGATGAAACGGACGTCGCTCAGCTGGTGAATACGGTCCGAGATCTCCTTGGTCCAGTAGCGCCGGGTCGACTTGATCATCCCATGCGGAAAGCCATGCAGGGAGATATCGAACACATGGCCGCCGGCGCGCTTAAAGAAAGTCGCCAACCCGCCGAGCTGGTAGTGGTGCTCCAGTAGAAGGACCTTCCGGCCGAACTTGGCGAGGTTGTTCGCGGCCGTCATCCCGCCCAGACCCGCGCCAATGACGACGGCGTCGTAGCGGGGGAGCAGGTTTTCGAAAGGCGAAGGCATCGGAAAGGGACTGGAAGAAGGAAACGGGCGAAAGGCAAAGCCGAAACCCGTTTACAGGCGGCCTTTAAGGTGTCCGGAGGCTCCAGCCGGCCCGCGTCTTGGACAGCACCACCGGCCGGCCAAATAACTGGGCCAACTGCGGACGACGCAAGACTTCGGCAACGGGACCAGCGGCTAGCTTGGCGCCCTTCCGTAAGAGCAGCGCGTGTGTAAAGACCGGGACGATTTCCTCGACATGGTGCGTGACGAGCACGATGGACGTGCGCTTAACCACCGTCGGCAGCCGCTGCAGCAACGCCAGAAAATCCGCCCGCGCCGCCGGGTCGAGGCCCGCACAAGGCTCGTCTAAAATCAGTAAGGCCGGCTGGCCGATCAACGCCCGCGCAATCAGCACACGCTGACGTTCGCCCTGAGAGAGATGCCCGTACGGACGGGAAGCCAGTGCACCTACCTTCAACCGCCGCAGCATCGTACGGGCGCGCGCTAAGATTGCCGCGGGCGGGCGACGCCAAAGGTTGATGACCCCAGCGACACCCCCAGCGACGACGTGCAGGGCTGGTTCGGCCGGCTGCACCAGCGCTGCGATGGACGGGCCCGCCAAGCCGATGCGCCGGCGCAGTTCGCGCCAGTCGCTGCGACCGAACGTTTCCCCGAGGACGGTGACGCGGCCAGACGTGGGGGCGAAATAACCCGTCAAGGCCGCCAAGAGTGAAGATTTGCCCGACCCATTGGGGCCGAGGAGTACCCAATGCTCGCCCGCGTGCACCGTCCAATCGATACCTTTAAGGATAACCTTACCTTCGCGGGCGATGCGCAGGCGGGCGACCTCAAGGACAGGCGGAAGCGGCGGGTTCATGGGCGAGCTTCATTAGGCTGACCTCGCTCCGGCTTCCAAGTCACAAAGCGTCTACGCCCGTCCTTGCCCTCCACCCCTTGGTCCGTTTATTAACAATAAATGCGCTGGGCAACCCCACTCCTCCTTCGCCTATGCCTCGTCTTGGGGGCGGCGGAGAAACCTGCGCCGACACCGGTTTCGAAAGACGACCTCGCCGAACTCGAACAACTGCGGCAAAAGATGCAAGCCGACAGCACCAAGCCCGAAGCCGCCGCCAAGCCAACCCCGATGAAAGGCGGTATGAGTCAGGAAGATCAAGCGGAGTTCGACGCCTTACGCTCCCAAATCAAGGCCCGCCAAACGGAGATTCCGGCGAGCAGGCCCTTGCTCGTGCAACTGATTCACACGCAACTCGACGGCCTGGAACTCGTGATGGTCCTCGACGCCGCCATACCCACCCCAGTCGTTATCCAAGGCAGCGGACACACCTTGGGGCAGAAATTTAGTATCCAAGGGACATTCAGCGGTGCCGCCAAATTCGAAGGTGCCTACTACTCCATACTCCAGACGAGCGAGCCCGTGGTCAACGCCGTCGCCACCAAAGACGCCCCCAAGGAAGATGCCGCCCTGCGTCCCGTCTTAGGGGCGACCGACGGCGAAACCGATGAAGGTTTTAGCGGCTTCCAGTTGAGCAATATTCTGTTTGCGGGCTTTGCGGCTATCTCGCTCGCCATCGTCGGCCTCAAGCTCAAAGCCAAGATTGATGCGCTGAAAGGCAAGCGACCTAGTCGGCGCTAGTGATGATTTCGCTAATGAAGTCCATCGTCACCCTCCTCGCCCTCGGCGCCATGACCTGCGCGCCGCAAGTCGCGAATGGTGCCACCAACGCCGAAAAGGCCAAAGCCACCGCGACCGCTGTGGCCGCGGGCGGCGGCACGGCCAGCACCGCCACCACCGGCGCCAAGCTTACCCCAGGCAAGCCGGACCCGAAGCCCGACCCGCAAGGCATGGAGGAAACTCCCACTCCCCTGACCGAGGCCCTGAAGGACGGCACCGAAGCGCGCATCACCTGCGTCTACAAAGGCACCGGCAAGTTGGCGGCGATGTCCGGCACCTACCATTACAAACTCTGGGTGCCCGAAGGCTACTCCGCCGACCCCAAGAAAACCTGGAAGACCCTCTTTATCGCCGACCCTAGCGGCAAGGCTAAGCTGGGCGTGATGGGCGACTGGATCAAGGCACACGGCTACATCGCCGTGATGCTCGAGGAATCCAAGAATGGTCCGTGGGGGCCGACCATCGGCAACTTCCTTGCGGCACATGACGATGTCGTGAAACGAATGCGGGTGGCGGAAGGCAAAAAAGTCGCCACCGGCTTTTCGGGCGGCGCCCGCGCCAGTTCGCTCTTCGTGACACTCGCCCCCGGCTTCGGCGGCCTTATCTTTCAGGGTGCCGGCTGCAGTGACGTGAACCCCGACGGCACGTACACCATCAAAAATATCAAGTGCCCGACCGTGGCCGGAACGTTTGGAAAGAAAGATATGAACTACAAGGAGGCCGCCCGCCTGAAGAATGCCTTCGGCGAGCGTATCGAGATTTTTGAATTCGAAGGCGGGCACCAGTGGGCCCCCAAGGAAGTCATTGAGCTGGCCTTGAATGCAGTGGACAGCAAACTGCCCAAGTAGCCTAAGGAGAAGGTTTGCAGGGAACGCGGAAGCGGGCTTGGGTGTCCTATCCCCATGAAGTCCCTACTGCCCCTCCTCCTGGCCCTCACGGGTTTCGCGGCCCCAGCGGAAGCTCCGCTGAAGTTCGCCGACCCCAAGCCGCAGGCCTACAGCCTGACCCTGCGGGCGAGTGAGATTGACCCGCGCTGCAAGTCGCATCCAGAAGTCGGGTTTGTCCTCGAGGCCGCCGGCAAGCCCGCCGACACCGAACATGCAAATATCGACACGCGAGTCGCACCGCGGGGACAGCTCGTGATTTGGCTCATGGGCCACAGCCAGCCACTCGCCGAAAAGGTCAATAGCTACGGCCTGCACTACATCCAAGTCGCCTATGCGCGCGAGTGGTTTGGCAAACTCAACACCGAGCCGCTCGACGATTCGCAACACCTCGGCAACATTCGCCTCGAAGCCCTCACCGGCGTCGACGCGTCCAAGGCCATCGATATCCCCGTGCCCGACAGTATGAAGGAGCGCGCGTACCAACTCGTGAAGACGTTGGCGAAGTCCAACCCGCAGGGGCATTGGGAATTCTTCCTCACGAAAGATGGCAAAGCCCTCGATTGGGAAAAAGTTATCGTCTCGGGCGCCTCGCACGGGGCGACCTCGTCGGCGCGCTTTGGCATCGCGCAGAAGTGCGCGCGTATCGTCATGTTCTGTGGCCCACGCGACCAGCTCGACGACTGGCAGGCACTGCCTTCGGCGACGCCAGCGAATCGCTTCTTCGGCTACAGCCACGTGCTCGATGGCGGCTGGAGCGGCGACCATTACCCCCGCTCCTGGTTGCTCATGGGCCTGAACAAGTTCGGCCCCATCGTAAATACCGACGAAGCGAAGGCCCCTTACGGCAACTCGCGCCGCCTGATCACGAAGTACGACGTCAAAGGCGACGCCAACAAGGCGCACGGCTTCGTCCAAGTCGGCAAGAACCCACCCAAGGACGCCAAGGGCGTGCCGCTGCAGGAAGACGTCTGGCACTACCTCTTCACTTCCTCGGTCGACGAAGTCGGCAAGCCGGTCCCAGTCGAGTCGGAGACCCGCATGAACCTGCGTAAGCAGAAGTAAGCCCTGTTACCGAGGCTTGCCCTCGGGCAGCTTTCTCCCGTTGGATGGCCTGACATCGCCGTGGCCATCCGCATCGACCTACTTACCCTCTTCCCGGCCATGGCCGACGGCTTCCTTCAGGAGTCCGTCATCGGCCGTGCCATTGAAAAGGGCACGCTCGGGTTCAAGGCCCACGACCTGCGTCAGTACTCGAAGGACAAGCACCGGAAGGTCGACGACATCCCGTATGGGGGTGGTCCGGGCATGCTGATGACCTGCCAGCCCCTTTTTGATGCCGTGGACGCCCTGGCCACCCCCGATTGCGAGGTCATCTACCTTTGCCCTGACGGGGAGCAGTTGACCAACCCCTTAGCCCGGGAATTAGCCCAAAAAAGCCACTTAATCCTCGTTTCTGGACATTATGAAGGCATTGATCAGCGCTTCCGGGAGCGCAAGGTTACCCGCGAAATCTCGATTGGTGACTACGTTTTGACCAATGGCACCCTCCCAGCGTGCGTCCTGGTGGATTGCATCGGTCGGCAAATCCCTGGGGTCCTCGGCGAGGAAAACTCCTTGACTGGGGATAGCTACAACGGCAAGTTGCTCGCCTTTCCGCAGTACACCAGACCCGCTGTTTATGATGGTCTCGAAGTGCCCCCGGTCCTCCTAGGAGGACACCACGCCGAAATCGAAAAGTGGCGCCGGGCAAAGCAAATCGAGAAGACAAAGCACCGCAGGCCCGACCTACTGGAAGACCAAGAACACCAGCCATGAGCAACCATCCCCTCCTCCAATTCGCTACCCAATCGCAACTGAAGCCCGGCCGCGGTCACGACACTTTCAAGGTCGGTGATGGCGTCCGCGTCTCCACCAAGGTCCGCGAAGGCGACAAAGAGCGCACCCAGCTGTTCTCCGGCATCGTGATCTCCCGCAAGGGCGGCAACGTTCAAGAAACCTTCACCGTCCGCCGTATCTCCTTTGGTGAAGGCGTTGAGCGCACCTTCCCGGTCCACTCCCCGAACATCGAGAAGATTGAAGTCGAGCGTGTGTCCCAGGTCATGAAGGCCCGCCTCTTCTATCTCCGCGATCGCCACGGCAAGTCCGCCACTAAGGTTAAGGAAAAGCGTTACGACCCGTCGGCTGCGGCCGAGGTCAAGTAAGCGCTCCCTGCGCCGACCAAAAAGCCCCGCTCCCGGGGTTTTTTTATACCTAGAGATAAGGGCCTAGTATCGTAAACGACTGTAATCAGGCAAATCAACCTGCTGTTAATAAGTTACTTACCCTGCATAGACTCGTTTCACGTTCCCGCAGGGGGGCTTTAAGTTTTTTCGAAAAACGCCGCCTGCAGGCTTGACTCTCCCCTTCCCGCCTGCGTCTTTCCACATCCCTCGTTTGGCTAGCCCCAGCGTCCGGAAACTCCCTCCCTCTTCCCAACTACTATGCTTCGCATCCGCCTCCAACGCTTCGGTACCAAAAACGAGCCGACCTATCGCCTCGTCGTTGCCGAACAGAGCGTCCGCCGTGACGGTCGCTTCGTCGAAGTCCTCGGCCACTATAACCCTGGCGCCCGCGGTAAGGCCATCCCTCTCGTGATCAACGTCGAGCGCGTCGACCATTGGGTCAAGCTCGGCGCCCAGCCGTCCGACACCGCGAAGTCGCTCGTGAAGCGTGCCCGCGGTGCCGCTACCGCCGCTCCGAAGGCCTAAGTCCCCTCTACACGGCGGAAACGCCCACCCTGACGACGTCACACCCTGCCCACCAGCAGGGTGTTTCGTTTGGTGTGGTCAACGAGCCAGCTTAGTTGACCTTCGTCCAACCGCCGTCGCCGTTCTTCTCCAACTTCTGAAAGCCCGCCTGCGCCAAGCGCTTTTCGGAAACGGCCTGCTTCATGGCTCCTTCGCCGTAACGAATCGTCAAGCTCGGCGAAGCGAGGAGGCGTCGGCAGGCCTCCTGCGTGACCGGGTGCTGAGTGAAATCAGGCGCTTCCGCCGGCAGATCGACCTCAAATTCGTCACCCTCGGTGCCGTCGGCCTTCATCACGATGTAACGACGCAATGGCATCTTATTTCTTGGCCGTACGCGGGTCAAAGGCATCGCGCAAACCATCCCCGAGGTAACTGAGCGAGAGTAAGGTTCCAGCAAAGACGACGGAGGGGATAAACAGCAGCCAAGGGCACTGCTCCATGACGTCGGAGCCTTCTTTGATTAGCATCCCCCAGGAGGTCATCGGCGACTTCACGCCGAGACCCAGGAAGCTGACGAAGGCCTCGAGCAACATAACGCCCGGAACGGTAAGGGTCGCATAGACTGCGATGGTACCGGAGAGATTCGGAAGATAATGGTGCCAAACGATACCCCGGCGCGATTGGCCCAAGGAAACCGCCGCCTCGACGAATTGGCGGTTCTTCAGCGAACGGGTCTTGGTGCAAACGATGCGAGCCATCGTCAGCCAAGACACGCCACCCACCGCCAAGAAGATCATCCAGATATTCTGCCCAAAGACCACGGTGCAGAGGATGACGATGAGCGTCAGCGGGAGGGTGCTCACGATATCGACCACCCGCATGGCGAGATCCTCGAACCGTCCGCCGATTTCCGCGGCGACGACACCGTAGATCACCCCGACGAAGAGCGCGACGGTCGTGGCGATTAAACCGACAGAGATAGAAATCATCCCGCCTTGCAGCAGGCGCGCGAGCAAGTCGCGGCCCAGCAGGTCCGTCCCTAACCAATGCGCGGCGCACGGGGCGACGGGACCGAGGGTAAGGTCTTGGGCCTTATAGTCGGGCAGCCAGTGCAGGTACGTCAGGAGCGGCGAACTAAAGCAGAGGGCGGCGATGCCGACCAAGAACCACAGGGCGATGACTGGGGTGCGATCTCGCTGGAAGCGTTGCCAGCCGGTTTCAGTCGGGGCGGAGGCGTTGGTCACGGTGGAATTCATCGGCGGTCGCGCGCGGTGCGCGGGTCGAGGGCGGCCTTCGCAAGGTCGGCCACCAGGTTAAGGCAGAGTAAAGCGACCGCGTAGAGTAACGTCGTCCCGAGGATGACGGGGACGTCGCGATTGATGATGGCGGTGACAAAAAGGCGGCCGACGCCGGGAACGTCGAAGAGGGATTCAACGACAAAGGAGCCGGAAACCAAGCCGGCGGCGGCGGGCCCGAGGTAAGTGACGACGGGTAAAATACCGTTCCGCAGCGCATGCACGAAACGCACTCGCATCGGCGAGACGCCCTTGGCGCGCGCGGTGCGTACGTAATCCAAGGTATAGACTTCCATGAGTTCACCACGCGTCAAGCGCGCCAAGGGCGCAGCGGTGATTAAGCCCAAAGCCAAAGAAGGCAGCACGAGGTGGGACACCGAACCCCAACCGCACGGCGGGAACCAACCCAGCTGGAGCGAGAAGACCAAAGCGAGCAAAGGTCCGAAAACAAAAGATGGTACGCAGATGCCAATCAACGCAAACCCCATGGGCACGCGGTCCATCCAGGTATTCGGACGGGACGCCGCGATTACCCCGATGGGGATGCCCACGAGGATAGCGATGAGTAAGGAAAGTGAACCCAAGACGACCGAGACGGGGATGCGCGCGCCGATGATCTGGTTCACCGTCCAGCCGGGGTACTTCATCGAAGGGCCCAGCGAGCCTTGGGCGAGATTACCGATATAGTTGCCGAGTTGCACGTAGAGCGGCTGGTCGAGTCCGTAATAGGCCTCGACCTGCTTCTTTACTTCCGCTGGCATCGGCCGTTCCTTATCGAACGGTCCTCCAGGCACCGCATGGGCTAAAAAAAAGGTGGTGACGACCACGACCAAGAGGACGGGGATCATTTCAGCCAGCCGCTTGAGGACGTAGAGGAACATCGGGGCGAGGCCAGCGTGGGACGGACGAGGTGGGTTGCAAGCCTACGGGACTGAGGCTGCTTATCTTTGGTCGCCCTGGAACGGCGCGCCATTTTCTCCGTGGATAGAGTAGCCGGCAGGCCACTCGCCTTCGACCGCGAGCATCAGTTCCCCGGCGAAGGTGGGTCGGATTTTCATCCGCGCAGATTAATCTGCGAGGTGAGTGGGGCTCAAGAGCGCACAAGCCGGGGGCCGACCAAACCAATGCCGGCGATGGGCGATGAAGTCATAGAGCGCGTCGGCCAGAAAGGTGGGCGCCCAGGCGAGCGCCCAGGCCAAGAGACCCCAACCGCCCCCCAAGCATTGCAGCATGTATAAAACGGCGGTGGACCGAACGAGCCGCTGCGAGCCGACCCAAGCAACTATTGTCCCCTGATCACCCCCGGGAGGCTCGCCGAGGATGCGGGCCGTCTCCCCGGTGTTCGTAGCGAAAACCATGGCCCCAAGGGCATCGCGGGCCGAGAACCATTGAGCCGACCGGTTGCACAAAGCACAGTCTCCATCAATCAAGACGATGATAGGGCTAGCCTCCATGCTCCCTGAATGAGCCAAAATTGGCGGGGAGTGAAGGCCTTTCCGCGTTTCCAGGCCCGAACCGCTAAAAGCGAGGAAAAGCGCTTGTCACGGGAGCCTCGGACTGCCAAATAAACCCTTCCTACTGGCCGGAAGGGTATCCAAGTGGCTAAAGGTCGCGGACTGTAAATCCGTTCAGCTTCGCTGTTCGTGGGTTCGAATCCCACCCCTTCCACCAGCAGGACAAATTAGACGACGCCCCCGACTCCGGGGGCGAAATCGTTAAATCCGCGTTGACTCCGAGGGCCGCCCACGGCTTCCCTACTGACACACATGGCCAACATCAAAGCTAACCAGAAGAGCATCCGCCAAACCATTGCTCGCGCCGCCCGCAATAAGATCGTCCGCACCCGCCTCAAGGGGCTCGTCAAGGGCTTCGTCGCGGGCGCGGCTTCCGCCAGCCCTGCCGCCGTAGCTTCCGCCGCCGACAAGGCCGCTAAGACGGGCGTCATCCACCGCAACAAAGCGAACCGCATCAAGGCTCGCCTCGCGAAGAAGCTGGCTGCCGCCAAGAAGTAAGAGATGCCTTGCGGGCCTCTCCACAACCCCGCCGTCTGAGACGCCGGGGTTTTTTGTTTTAGGATGAGTCAGCTCCCTTCCTCCATCGGCTTCCCGTCGGGAGTCTTCGGCGTGGCGCCCTTGCGGCTCGACGTACTCACGCACGGACCAGGCTGGGTCGCCCTCAACAAGCCAGTCAATTTGCCCAGCGACGATCATCCCTGGCAGGAAAACGCCGCCCACTTAGTCGGGGAACTCCGCGCCCAACTTCAACTGGAGAAACCCGAGATAGTTAAGCTCGGGCTAAAAGAACCAGCCGTGGCCTTCGGTCCGGAGCCGCAAGTCTCCGGGTTACTCATCCTCGCAGACCGGGCCAGCACGCTCGCCGCGTGGCGCGAGGCCATCGGGTCGTTTCAACTTAACTTTACTTACGAGTTCATCGCCCGCACCGAAGAGGCCCCCGCCGAAGGTGGGCTCTGCGATCTGCCGCTGGGTATGGACGACACGCGCGGGCGCGCCTTCGTCTCGCATCGCCTCGGCAAACAAGCCGAGACGACCTTTCACGGCGGCGAGCTTTTCAATCGCTGGCGTCGCTGGACTGCGACCACCCGCTTCCCACGTCGTGACCAAATCCGCGCCCATGCCAACGAATGCGGACTGCGTATCGCCGGCGAACTCGAATACGCCCGCTCGGGCCGCGTGACGCTCACCGATACGACCCGGCGAGGTCGCCTGAACAAGGGCGACGATAAGCCTCTGCATCGTTGCCTACTGCTCCATCTCGGCCGGATTCAAGGCCTCGTGGCCGGAGTCCCGATCGACTTGACCGCCCCGCTCCCCGACGACTTCGCAACGGTCGTTAAGCGCCTCGGCAAAGCCGCTTAACTGCGGGGTAAATCCTTGCGAAAGATATCCCGCGTGCGCACGTAGCCGTCGGGGCTATTCATGCGCCCGATCGGCGCATACTGCGCGTAGTCCACCCGCCAGGTCACTGGATCGGCGATGCCCGACCGCACATGCGCCAAAAGAATTTCCACGACGACGACGCGGTTCTCGCCATACATCCTGATATCAAGGACGCGACACTCCAAAGCGACGGGGCAATCGACTAAGATAGGCGGACGGACCCGTTCCGCCGGACGCGTCGCCAGACGCTCGCGGTCGACTTCACTCTCCCCGGGCGGCAACGGTCGCGCACACGCCACCATGCGGTCAGCCAGCGGCTCATCACAGAGATGAATCACACACTCGCCATTGGCTAGCAGGTTGGCGGCGGTATCCTTCGGCGTGCCGTCAGCGCGGTCGCCTGGTGCTAATACAGCCAGCGGGGGCTCCGTACCCATGACGTTAAAGAATGAGAATGGCGCCGCGTTGACGACGCCTTGGGCGTCGATCGTCGTAACCAGCGCGATGGGCCGCGGAACCACCAGGCCTGCCAGTAGCTTGTAGGCGAGGGCACCCGGGTGCGCCGCCACATCGAAGCGCACCGCATCCATCCTAAACCCGAGGCTGGTCCTCGCCGGCGTGCGAGGTGATGGCCTCCCGCCGGAGATAATCCTGCCGGTAGGACATGCAGAGGTAGATGACGACGCCCATACAGATACAGGAGTCAGCGATATTGAACGCGGGGAAACGATAGCCGGGCAAATGGACGTCAATAAAGTCAATCACGTGATCCCCGAAGAGACGGTCGCGCACGTTGCCCAGCGTCCCCCCCACGAAGAGGCCAAAGGCCAACTGACCACCAGCCAGCTCGCGCATCAACGGATGGCGCCAACGCCAAACTAAGGCCAAGACCGCCAACGCCAAGAAGACGAGGAACGGACGGACGTCATACTGCGCGCCCAAGCCCCAAGCCGCCCCCTTGTTCCCGACATGGACGATCCAAAGCCAAGGGAAGATCGCGATGGGCGAGCGCTCGGGATTTTCAGCAAAGTAATAGACCCAGTCGTTTTCGAACCGGAGCGGAAAGAGCCGCTCGATGTGCAGCTTGGTCAAGACGTCGGTCACAAAAGCCATGACCGCCACCGCCCAAAAAGTGACGTACGCTCGCAGACGCAAGGGACTGAAGAATCCGGTGCTCAAGTCTCGGGCTGATCGTCTTCACCGCCGCCACCGCCGGTACCGAAGCCGACATCATCGCCGATTTCGCCGAGCGGACTACCGCCACGGCGACGATGCGCCCGGCGGTTGCGTTCAAGCTCCTTCTGGCCTTCCAGCGAGTAGCGGGTGAACGGCACCGCCATCAGACGCGCGTGCGGAATGATCTTATTAGTGATTTCGCAGATGCCGTACTTACCCGACTTAAGGCGCTCGATGGCGTCCGCGATTTCCTTCAACGCTTCCTGTTCGTTGGAAATGAGGGAGAGCGCAAAGTCGCGGTCCGCCGTGTCCGTGCCGGCATCGGCCAGGTGCTGGGAGTAGCCCGAGAGGTCGCCAGCGTCATCCTTACCGTTCTTCTTGAGGGCCTCTTCGGAGTGGAAGGCTAACCCCTTCTGGATGACTTCACGCATGGCGGTCAGCAGGTGGTAATAGCGGCGAAGTTTTTCGGGGATCTGCTTGGATTCATCAACCATGCCGCCGCCCTTGCGGAACGGATTGACCCCACCGAGGAGATCAGCAATCGAAGCGGCCGCGATATTATGCGACTTGTGACCCTTGTCGCGGGCCGCGGTGGCGGCTTTCTCGCGCGCCTTGCGCTCTTCTTCGGGCACCCAGAGGTTCAACTTGGAACCTTCGCGTTTACGGCCCTTCATGTGCTCGAGGACGTCAGCAAAGGTAAAGAATTGCAGCTTGGTGCGCACCGGAGCGTCGGGTGTACCCACCTGATCGTGCATGCCGCGATGCTTATCCAGGAGCTGCTTCTGCTTCTCGTGTTCCGCCTTGGTCTTGGCCTGAATCTTCGCGCCCTTACCGGGCTTAACGGATTTGGGTGCGACGACGGGACCCTTCGCCCCCTTGGCCGGGACAGCGACGGGAGCAGGCTTACCCGCGGGCTTACCCGCCTTCACCGGCGGGGTCTTGATAGCGGGCGTCACCTTGGCCGCAGGCTTGGTCGGCAAGGACGTCTTCTTCAAAACAGTTGGAAGCACCTTGGGCACGGGCTTCTTGACCGGCTTGAGGGGAGTCTTGGCTTTGGCGGCAGACTTAGGGGCAGGCTTAGCGACAGACTTGGCGGTAGTCTTGGCGGCGGGCTTCTTAGGAGCGGGTTTCTTGGACATGAAGATTGGTGGTTAGGATTGCGGGTACTTGGCGGCGAGGGCGGCACGGCACCGTGGGGATACCATACCGTATTTTCCGGCGTCCACAAGCGTAGGCACCCAGCGCCATGACCTCGGGCACTTTACCCCAGAAGCATGGTCGACGGCAAACGCCAGCGGGGCCTGCGGTTGGGGCTGCAGCGTGACGGCCGAGACGATCCAAAGCTCAGTTAAAAGGCCCGCATGCTGGGAAAGGATGGCGAAAGCAGGGTCTGTCGGGTCACCCGTTACGACGACGGCGGCTTCCATCGACTGGCCAATTTTCTTCTCCTGCCGGAGGCGCTCCATGGGGACGTTGACCTGGGCGGCCAAGGCCTGGATGGCGGCGACAGCGGCATGGGCAGCTAAACCGGGGGCATCTTCCCAAGCCACGTCGACGACGGGCCAGTCTTGCAGGTGGATGCAGGTGGCGTCGATGTACTCGGTGCGGGCGTGCAAGTGTGACCAAGCTTCATCCGCCGTGAATGGCACGAAGGGCGCGATGAGTTTCAGGTAGGCGCGCAACACGAGGTCGAGCGCAGTCTGCGTCGAACGGCGCAAGGGGTCGTTTGGCGCAGTCGTGTAGAGGCGGTCCTTGACGACATTATGGTAGGTCGCCGAGAGCGTGCCCGTCGTGAAACCAGCCAAGGCGGCGGCGGCGCGGTGAAACTCGTTGCGCTCGCAGGCGTCGGTGACTTCGCGGATGAGCTGGGCGGTCTCGACGAGGACCCAGCGGTCGATCGGCGTCAACTGCGCGACCGGGAGCGCATCCTTGGTGGCATCGAAGTCGAAGAGGTTACCGAGCTGATAGCGCAGCGAATTACGCATGCCGCGATACTGATTCGAAATGGTCTCGAAGATGGCGTCGGAAATCGGGATGTCGCTCTGGTAGTTTTCCGAGGCGACCCAGAGGCGCACGATATCGGCGCCGTATTTCTTGACGTAGTCATCGGCGGTCTGCGGCTTACCGCTCGGGTTGTCGGACTTCGAGATCTTCTGGCGCTTCTCGTTGACGACGAATCCGTGCGTGAGGACGGCACGATAAGGCGCTGTGCCCTTAACGGCGATGGCGGTCCAGAGGGAAGACTGGAACCAACCGCGATGCTGGTCGGAGCCTTCGAGGTAAAGATCGGCGGGCCAATGGAGGTCCGGATGGCGGGCGCAGACGGCCAAGTGGCTGGAGCCCGAATCAATCCACACGTCAAGTGTGTCGGTACCCTTCCGGAGATCTTTTGGCCAAGCGGCGGGCACGGGAGCGCCGGCGAGGACTTCCGCGACGGAGGAGGCCCACCACCAATCGCCGCCATGGGTAGCGACCTGCGCAGCGACATGCCGGACGATACCCGCATCGAGGAAGGACTCGCCCGTCGATGGCGAGTAGAACGAAGGAATCGGCACCCCCCAAGCGCGCTGGCGCGAGATACACCAATCGGGACGACCTTCGAGGGCAGCGCGGATACGATTCTCCCCGCTGGCGGGAATCCATTTCACTTGGCCGACCGCAGCGAGGGCCTTAGCCCGCAGGCCACCGCGATCGAGGCCAACGAACCATTGGTCGAGGGCGCGGAAGACGACTGGTGACTTGGAACGCCAGCAGTGCGGATATTGGTGTTCGAAGCTCTGCGACTTCAGAAGCACACCCTTTTCCTTGAGCAAGCCAAGGACAGCGATGTTGGCTGGATTCTTTCCATCGGTCTCGAGGACGGTCACGCCCACCAAGGCAGCCGGCACCTGGCCATCGTCGGCGTAAGTGCCATCATCGCGAACTGGGCAATAGGGCTCGAGGCCGTATTTATTGCCCGTCTGAAAGTCTTCGAGGCCGTGGCCGGGGGCGGTGTGGACGCAGCCCGAACCCGCATCCGTGGTGACGTAGTCGGCGAGTACGACCGGCGCGGGGCGGTCGATGAAGGGATGGTGCGGCTGCAGGCCTTCGAGGGCGCGGCCCTTCACGCGAAAACCATCGGTCGCACCTTCGAGGCCACACTCGGTCACAAAGGCATCCCGGCGGGCGGCGGCCACGAGGAACGAGCGATCGCCATGGCGGACCTCAACGTATTCAAGTTCCGGATGCACGGCGATGGCGAGGTTGGCGGGCAACGTCCACGGGGTGGTTGTCCAGATGACGACGGCGAGCGGGTGCGCCGGGGTGAGGCCCTTGGCGGCTGGGTCGGCGACGGGGAAGGCGACCCAGATGGAGTGCGAGCGCTTGGTCAGGTATTCGATCTCGGCCTCCGCCAAAGCCGTCTGGCAAGGGATGGACCAATAGACCGGCTTCTTAGAACGGTAGACCAAACCTTGTTCAACGAAACTGCTGAAGCCCATGAGAATCTCGGCCTCGTAAGCGGGATCCATGGTGCGGTATTCGGACTTCCAATCGGCAAGGATGCCGAGCCGGCGGAACTGCCCGCGCTGTTTCTCGATATAAGCGGCGGAGAATTCGGCGCAGGCCTTGCGTACGCCGAGGGCGTCGAGCGACTGCTGCTTCGCTTGAAGTTCCTTCATCACCTTATGCTCAATCGGTAAACCGTGGCAGTCCCAGCCGGGGACGTACGGCGTCCGGAACCCGCGCATAGACTTGAAGCGGAGGATCGAATCCTTCAGCAGTTTGTTCAACGCAGTGCCGATGTGGACGTCACCGTTGGTAAAAGGCGGGCCATCGTGGAGCACGAAGGCGGGCTGGGCGGCGGCACGCTGCTGGATGGCGGCGTAGAGACCATTCTTCTCCCAGTGAGCGATCCGCAGCGGCTCGCGTTCAGCCAGGCCGGCCCGCATGGGGAAATCGGTGACAGGTAGGTTAAGGGTATCCTTGAGCTCTTCGGCCATATTGACGATAAAATGAGGGAGATTGACCCGGTTAGGCAATACCCTGCCGGGGCGGGCAGGGTGAACGGCCTGACGGGCGTGGCAAGGGCGGAGATATCCGCCCGAGAAAGGTCAAAAAGCATGGGCGGGCGGGGCGAGATTGACAGGCGGGGCGAGAAAGGCACGAATGAGAACCCATGGACAACAACATGAAGCCTAAGCTGGTCACCAAATGGGGGGTCATCGTCGACCTCACCGTGACTGTGATTTTCTACTTCTGGATGGCCACGATACTTAAGAAGCACGTGCCTTGGGTCGAAGCCGGCGAAACCACCGTCTGGGCGGGTGCCCTGCTCGCCTCCGCCTGCCTATCGGGCGTAGTCTGGATGGCTCTCAGCCTTTTCCGCGTGACCTTAGCGGACCAGATGCTGCCTAAGGATATCTCCGATAAACAGGGGCGCTAAGCCTCGCCGTCATCTTTAAAAAGGCCCGCCGCGTGCAGGCCTTTTTTATTTCAAGTTCGGCTCAACCAAGACACCTTGGATTTCCTTCCGCATTACCTCGGCCGTGCGGACCTCTTTCTGGAAATCGGCCCAAAGGGCATCGAGCTCCTCGGGCGGAGACTTCGGAAACCGCTCCAGCCACGCCCCCAAAGTACGCCAAGCATTATGGTAGACCGGGTTCTGCCGGAGGATCTCCCGGCGAAGCACTAAGAGCCGCGCCTCCATGCCCTGCCGCACGCCCACGACCTCGCGCTGCCGCACGACCTGCGGGCCCGTCAGGACGACATCGCCAGCGCCGAGGTCGAAGACAAACCGAGCCGCATCCTCCAAGGCTTCCGCAGACTCACGCATCCCCAGGCTCACGGGACTACGTGTCAGGAGCAGGTTAGCGCGGGCGACCAGCCACCATTCCTCCTCGGACTTCGCCAAGGTCGCTAAAATTTTCCGCGTGTCGCGCCCCTGCGCCGCGGCGATGAGCACACGCGTCTGCTCAGCGGAGACGCCGACATCATGGCGGAGCGCTCGCCAAAATAGGAAAGCTTCCCGCTCCGCTGCCTTGCCTTGCAGGATATCCGCTAGGCGTGCGGGGGCGGCCATGCGGCCTTCACGATACCAGAAATCGACCATGGCCGGACGTAACAACGCGCGGGTCTCGCTCGCCAAAGCCTGGGCCACCCATGGCTCGCTAGCGGTCACGGGCTGGCCAGCCGCAAAAGCTACCCGGCCCACCCATGTGCGGGCCGCGGCTTCCGAGGCCCGCTGGGCCGCAGCTTCGAGGGCGGTGAGCCGGAGCGAGACAATTACCTGGCCGGCTTGCACGCGGACGCTGACATCCGGCTGCCCCGGCAGGTCGACAATTTCCAAACGGCCTTTCGCCTGAGGCACGCCGTTAACGACCCCAGGGATGGCCGGAATCGCCAAGACTTGCTGCGTATAACGCTCGAGGGCGGAGCAGTGCACGGCGACAAAACTGACTTCGGCTAGTTCATAGCCGAGGACGACGGCTAGGCCGCCCTCATTGGCAAAAATACGTGGGGCCTCCGGCGCAGGCGCCGCGACGGGCTCGCCCGCCGCCAGGAAGACCCACGTAGCCAAAAGGCTCAGCATCGCATTACGAGCCCGTGAAGTGACTCTCATCGACCTCGACCGGCTCGCCACCAGAAAGGTGCAGCGGTTCGCCTAAAGGCGTCTGGTCATTCTTCCAAATTTCCACCGTCGCGGGCGCATCGGGCTCCGGCGAGACCCACTGCCAGCGACCGATACCGAGGAAGGTCATGAGCTGCCCGTTATCCTGGCTCAGGCCTGGACCCGTCCCGCGGACATACGGCTTGTTACCGATGCCGATCATTAAGTTAATCGTCAGCGACGTGCCGCCACCCGCAGGAATGGAAGCCGGCGCGACCGAGCTGACTTCATCGGACTCTTCTTCAATCGCTTCTTCTTCCTCCTCGTCAGTGGCTACTTCAACCGGAGCCTCGGCCGGTGCTTTCACAGCCGCAATCGCGAGGTCTTCCGCGTCAGCCTCCGGCTCTTCGTCGGCAAGCGACGACGGGCTAGGAGCGGAGGCGGTGGGCGGGTTTGCCTGTAAGGACTTTACTTCGGCCTGCACGGACTCGAGTGCTTCGCTCAGTTTGTCAGTGGCGGCGGTAGCCTTCTGGCCAGACTTCTTTAAATCTTCGCGTAGTTTCTTGAGGTCGTCGGCCACGGCGGCCTGCTGCGTCCCAACTTCGGTGCGCAGGGCCTTCATCGCCTCGGCGGTTTCCTCCACGTCAGCCAGCGTACCGCGGACAGACACGGCCAAAGACTCAATCTGCGTGGTCAATTCTTCGACGGCTTCCTGCTTTACCGAACTGCCGCTAGCGGCCACCGCGGCCTCCAAGACCTTCGCCTTGGCTTCTAAGGCAGTGACCGCGGCCTTGAGCGCGTTGAGTTCAGCAGAGGCGCGCTGGGCGACCGCGGCGGCGGCGGCCTCACCGGCCTGACGGGCAGTGACTTCGATTTCCCCGACGCGGCGGGAAACCGCTTCGGTACCCGCACGGAAATCATCCCGCAGCCCGTCAATCTCCGCGGCCAGCGCCGTCCGTAAACGTGCCTGCTCGGCGAGACGCTCGCGCTTGTCCCCGCCATCCATCAACACCGGGATGACGACGATGAGCGAAGCACCCAAGATACCGAGCACGGCCAGGAAGGCCTCCAGCCCGTTGTGGGGATTGAGGTCGAGGCACAAAATGGCGATGACGGCGATGAAGTCAGCCGCCACTAAGTACCATTTTTCTTTGAGGATTTTTTCGAGGTCGCGGTTCATGGGGTGGGGTTGGGGTAAAAGGAAACTCAGCGCGGGCGCTCGACGAAGCCGACCTTGCGGTTGACCTTAGACATCGTGCGGAAGGCCGTGGCTTGGGCCTTTTCAGCGCCAGACTTGAAAATCGCGTTGAGTGCTTCGCGGTCTTTAATGAGTTCGTCGTAGCGCAAGCGCACTGGGTCGAGGGTCGCGACGACGGCGTCGGCGACGGCCTTCTTGAAATCGCCATACCCTTTGCCTGCGAACTCTGCGGTGAGTGTCGGGACATCGCGACCCGTGCAGGCCGAGAGGATGGTGAGGAGATTGGTGACGCCGGGCTTGTCGTCGCCAGGACGGACCTCAGCGCCCGAGTCGGTCACCGCCGACATAAACTTTTTGCGGATCTCTTCGGGCCGGTCCGTGACGTAGACCGTGGCAGACTGATTGAGGTCGGACTTCGACATCTTCGCCGTCGGGTCCTGCAGGGACATAATGCGCGAACCCACCTTAGAGATAAAGGGGGACGGGACCTTGAAGGTGTCCGAATAGCGGTGGTTGAACTTCTCCGCCAAGTCGCGGGCCAGCTCGAGGTGCTGCTTCTGGTCGTCGCCCACCGGCACTAGATCCGCATTATAAAGGAGGATATCCGCCGCCATTAGCACGGGATAGAAGAGGAGGCCCGCATCAATCGACTGCTGCTTCTTGGCCTTATCTTTGAACTGGGTCATGCGCTCCAGCTGGCCCAACGGGCAGAGGCAGCCTAAAATCCAGGCCAGTTCCGTATGACCAATGACATGGGACTGGGCAAAGAGATGGCTCCGGGCGGGGTCGAGGCCGCAGGCCACATATTGGGCTAGGCAGGAGTAGGTATTATCCCGGAGTTGGGCCGGGACGTGGGCGACCGTGATGGCGTGCTGGTCGACGATCCCGAAATAGCACTCATAGTCGTCCTGCATCCGACCCCAATTCAGGACGGCTCCGAGGTAATTCCCCAAATGGAGGCGGCCCGTCGGCTGGGCGCAGGTCAGGACCACCGGCTTGGCGGGCTTTTTTTCGGCTATTTCGCTCATTCCTCTGGTCGCCAGCGTGGCAAGGCACAGGCTGGGCATCAAGCGGATAGGGATGTCACTGACGCTTGAAAAGGCGGATTCTTCCGCCTAGATAAAACAACGCTCCTCCCCACCTTTCCCATGTTCCTCGCTCAAGTCGCCCCCGCGACCGCTCCGGCCGCCATCAGCTCGGCCAATAAGTTCTATATCATCGGTGACCTCGACGCCGTAAAGCCGGACATCCCCCCGAGCTGGACGGACGTCATCCTCCACAACCTCGGCTACATCGCCTTGGCCTTCGTCATCGGCTGGGTCGCCAAGAAGGCCCTCGGCTGGGCCGCGACGAAGTTCGAGCAAAGCCCCATCGCTGAGGCCGCTATCGCCGCCATCGGCAAGGCGCTCCCGACCCTCCTACCCGCCTACGCCCTCCTGATCATCATCAAGGAGAACGCCCCCTACCTCGCCCACGGCGACTGGCTGCATTTCGCGGCCGTCAGCGCCATCTTCCTCACTTCCTTGGCCCACACGACCGCCATTTTCTACCTCGTGGAGATTCCCATCGCCTGGGCCAAGAAGATCGCCGATCAAACCGATAATAAGTTGGACGATATCCTCGTCCCGATGATCTCCACAGTCATCAAGATCTCCGTCATCCTAGTCGGCGTATTCAAGGCGATCTCGATCATCGACCCCAAGGCCTCCGATGCCATCCTGGGTCTACTCGCCGGCGCCGTCGTCGGCTTGGCCTTCGCGTCGCAGGACACCATTAAAAACGTCTTTGGTGCGGTCATGCTCATTATCGACCAGCCCTTCACGCTCGGCGATCTCATCAACACGGGCACGCATGAAGGTAAGGTCGAGGCTCTCGGCCTGCGCTCCACGACCATTGAGCTCCTAGACGGCCAGAAGCTGGCCATCCCGAACGGCGACCTCGCCAACCGCGCCATCGTTAATATCACCCGCCGCGATTTCATCCGCGCCCAAGACCTCGTGCACCTCGAGGTCAACACGCCGTCCGCAAAAATCCACCAGGCGGTCACGATTGTCCGCGAACTACTCGTGAACCACGAAGGCTTTGACTCGCGCCACCCGCCGCTGGTGCACGTAACCGAGTTCAGCGACTGGGCCGTGAATATTCGCCTGATGTACTGGTTCCGTCCGGCCAACGCCACTAAGCAACTAGAGTTTAACCAGCAGCTCCTGATCCGTATCAGCGAGAAGCTCCAGGCAGCGGACATTCGCCTCGCCGCTCAAGGCACCCCGCAAACCCGCTAATTTCCCCATGGCCCTCATCGAAGTCTCCCAACTCCAAAAATCCTTCGGCGCCATTCACGCCGTCAAAAACGTTTCGTTCTCCGTCGACCGCGGCGAAGTCGTCGGCTTCCTCGGGCCCAACGGTGCTGGTAAGTCCACGACGATGAAATTACTCACGGGCTACCTACGGCCCGATGCGGGAACGGCCATCGTGGCGGGCTTCGATGTCGTCGAGAACCCCGTGGCCGCCAAGGCCCACCTCGGCTACTCACCCGAAGGCGCGCCGGCCTATGGCGAAATGACCGTCCGTGAGTTCCTACGCTTCGCCGCCGAACTTCGTGGCCTTACCGACCCCACCCAACGCGTGGCCGACACGCTTAAGCTCTGCCGCCTAGAGGAGGTCGCTGGCCAAGCCGTGGACACGCTCTCCAAGGGTTACCGCATGCGCGTGGGCTTCGCCCAAGCGGTCATCCACGACCCGGCGGTGCTCATCCTCGACGAACCGACCGACGGCCTCGATCCGAACCAAAAATTCGAAGTGCGCCGCATCCTCAAGGACATGGCCGCCCGCAAGGCCGTCATCGTTTCGACGCATATCCTCGAAGAAATCGATGAACTCTGCACGCGCGTGATCGTCATCGCCCAAGGCGAGGTCCGCTGCGACGAATCCAAGGAACGCTTCCTCCAACGCGGTGCCGACCTCAATCAGGTCTTCCGTAAACTCACCGCCTAATCCACTTACGACCATGTCCGACCAACCTGCCTCTCCCACCCCGCGTCCCGGCGCCGCCTTCTGGGCGGTGCTACGTCGCGAATTCGCGGGCTACTTCCGCACGCCGCTCGCGTACGTCTTTCTCGCAGTCTTCAACGCGTTCGCCATCTCCTTGGCTTTCTTCGTGGGTAATATCTACGAAGCCGGCGTCGCCAGCCTCGACCGCTTTTTCCTCTACCATCCGTGGCTCTGGGCCTTCCTTGCCCCCGCCGCTGGCGCACGCCTCTGGGCGGAAGAACGCCGGCAAGGGACGCTCGAACTGCTCCTCACCTGGCCAGTCACGGTCTGGCAAGCCGCCCTCGGCAAGTTCTTCGCGGCCTGGCTCTTCTTGGGCAGCGCCCTGCTCATCACTTTACCGATGGCCTTCACAGTCTGCTACCTCGGCGACCCTGACGTCGGCGTGATTGTCTCGGGCTACGTGGGTTCCTTCCTCTGCGCAGGCGCCTGCCTTGGCATCGCCGCCATCGCCTCTGCGCTCACGCGGAGCCAGGTCATCGCGTTCGTCACCGGCTTCCTCGCCTGCTTTGTATTAGTACTAGTCGGCTACGGCGTCTTCGACGAACTCCTCTCGGGGGTATTCTCGTCTGGTACCGTCGATGAAATCCGTCGCCTCGGTCTCTGGCGTAACCTGGAACCGTTCACGCTGGGCCTCATCGACCTGCGCCCCACCGCCTATTTCTTGACCGTGGCCTTCGCGGGCCTCGGCCTCAGCACTCTCATCGTCGAACGCCGCTAATCGGAGAACCCCACCATGTCTCGCTCCCAAGCCTTCTTCGCCGCCCTCGCCATTCTGGCCGCGGCCTTCTTCGTCAGCCTCATCGTCGGCGTCGTCGGCGACCGCTTCGGCGGTACGCGTCTCGACCTCACGGAAGACCACACGTTCACGCTCTCACCCGGCTCGCGCCGCATCCTCGGCAAGTTAGATGAACCCGTGAAACTGGAGTTCTTCGTCAGCCGTACCGACGTCAAACTGCGCCCCTACCTCGAAAGCTATTCCCGCCGCGTCGAAACGTTGCTCCGCGAATACGCCGCCGCCTCCAAGGGCAAGGTAACGCTCATCATCACCGACCCTAAGCCCGACACCAAGGAAGAGCAGCGCGCACAGCGCCAGAACTTAGGTGCGATGAATACCCCGAACGGCGCAGCCTACCTCGGCGTCACGGCCCAGCAGGCCGACACGGTCAAGGCGATCGCCTTCCTCGACCCCACGCGCGAGAAATTCCTCGAGTACGACTTGTCTAAGTTGATCGCTTCCGTGGCCCGCCTCGAACGCCCTAAGCTCGCCATCGTCAGCACGCTGGCGATCACGAACACGGCACCGCAAGGCGGCGAGCAGCAACCCGGTGCTGCCGACGTGCTCATGGCTGAACTAGGCCAAACGTTTGAAGTCATCACCGTCAGCAACCAAGCGACGGAACTCCCGAAGGGTACGGCCGTGGTCGCGCTGATCCACCCGCACCACCTCTCCGATAAACTCGCCTACGCCATCGACCAATTCCTGCTGAATGGCGGCGCCGTCTTTGCAGCGGTCGACCCGCTCTCGCGCTACCAGAAGTTTCAGCAGGGTGGCATGCCTTTCATGGTCGCCCCGATGGCGCTCGGCGCTTCCTCCGACCCGGCCCTACTCCGCGGCTGGGGTGTAAACGTCGAGATGGACGCAGTTTCTGGCGACAGCCAGCGCTCCGTGCCGATCCGCGGTTCGCGTAACCAGCCTGTGCAATACCCACCAGCCTTCTCCGTGGGCCCAGAGTCGCTCTCCAAAGAGTCACCACTCACCTCCGACCTACGCGAAATGGCCTTCATGGAAGCCAGCGAAATCACGCTCATCTCTGGTGCAGAAAAGCGCCTAAAGATGGATGTGCTGATCGCCCTCAAAGGGCCGACCACGGGCGCCGCCGCCACGACGCTCGCCAACGCGGGACCGTTTGAGAAAGTTGCTTTGGGCTTCAAGGCCGATGGCCGCCCCCGCATCCTCGCCGCATCGTTCACCGGCACGTTCACTTCAGCCTTCCCCAACGGTGTCGTCGCCGACGAGAAGGACAAGACGCCCAAAGCCGGCCCTGACCACCTCAAGGAATCAAAGAAACCTGGCCGACTCTTTGTGGTCGCGGACTCCGACTTCATGCTCGATCCCTTCACGGTCCGCCAACGCCAGCTGAACGGCCAAGCGGTCATGGAAGAATTGAACGATAACTTGAAGTTTGTGCTGAGCTCCCTCGAGACCCTCGGCGGTTCTGATGAACTCGTGACGCTGCGCTCCAAGGGCACATCCATCCGCCCCTTCAAGCGCGTCGTCGCCCTCGAACGCAACGCCCAAACACTCTATCAGGCGAAGCTCGACGAGATCGAGAAGCGCCTCGAAGAGGCCAATAACAAGGTGAACGAAATCTCCCGCCGCAGTGGGGGCGATCTCTCCAAGGGCCTCGTCATCACGCCCGAGATGCAGCGCGAGATCGACAAATTCCAGAAGGAGGTCGCGGAACTCTCCGAACAGCGCCGGCAGATTCGACGTGGCCTCAGCGAGGACGTGAACGCCCTCGGTCGCAAGTTGGCCGTGGTCAACCTCCTCATCGGGCCGATCCTCGCCGGCCTCTTCGGCCTCCTCTACTTCCTCTCTCGCCGCCGTAAAGCCGCCTAACCCATGCGTAACAAGTCCCTCCTTATCGTCACTTTAGTCCTAGGCGTCGGTGCCCTGGCCCTGCTCAACCTCAAGCCGCAAGATACCGCCGACAGCGGCCCCAAGAGCCCGCTCGTGGCCACCGAAATCCTCGCCCAGCCGAAGAGCCTCACCCTGAAGGCCAACGGCAAGTCGACCACGGTGGAGAAAGCCGCTGACGGCACCTGGGTCGTGAAGGAAAAGTTTAACCTGCCAGTGGATGTCGAAAATCGCCTCCGACCCTTGGTGATCGCCTTACAGAAAGCCGAGAACCTCGGCGTACTCACCGGCAACCCCAAGCGACTGGAAAAGCTCGGGCTCACGGATAGCTCGCTCAGCGTGACGGGCGAAAACGGAAAGGTCTTCGCGGCGGAGATTGGTAAGCCGACCGACGACGGTGCCGGCCTGTCGATGCGCCTCCAAGGCGAGACGTCCGCCATCCGCACGAGCTTCAATGGCTACCTTGAAGCCGACCCGACCAACTGGATGGACTCGGTGTTGTTCAACGGGAAGCCTGAAGACATCAAAGCCATCTCATTCACTTGGGCTGATGGACAGCAGACGTTCGCTCGCCCCGAAAAGGGTAAGCCGTTCGGTGGCAAGGAAGGTCCAACCGTCGAAGACATTGTCAATGCGCTCGCGATTATGCGTGCCTCCGACGCCGCCGCCAAGGGCGACAAGGAAGCCGCGGCCGCGTTCGCCAAGTTCTGGACGGTTAAACTCGAACTCTTCGACGGCGCCACGGTGACGGCGGTCTTCGCGAAGGGCCCCGCCAGTGCCCCCAACGAACAACCCAAGCTCTTCACGCGCGTGAGCCACTCCGACCCCAAGCACGTCTCGAATGTGATGGGCGCGAAGGCCGAGTTCCTCTCCCAGCCTTGGCTCTCCGAGCAACTCCCGGCCTCTCTCGCCGAATTCAAGCGGCGCGTCAGCCCGCCCGCGGAGAACCCCGGTCAACCCGGCGCTCCGCAACTGGGCAACTTCCAGGGCCTCAGTTTACCGGGCGGAAACGCCCCTGTTTTGACCCCGCCGCCGGCCAAATAAGGCGACGACGAGCAAAAGCCCTTGCCTCCCTCGGTCAGGGCTTTTTCGTGTCTTCTTCCGATGGTCCTCGCCGAAGCCCAGTCCCTCTCCACTTACCTACCAGTCTTCATCCAGGCCCTCATGGGCTTGGCGCTGCCCGCCGGTATCTTGGCCGCCAGCCACCTCTTCGGCCAGCGTGCGAAGGGTAACTACATCAAAGATAAGGCTTATGAATGTGGCCTCCCGATGGAAGGTAAGCCGCATCCACGCTTCGCAGTGAAGTTCTACGTCACTGCGATGTTGTTCATCCTGTTCGACATCGAAGTCGTCTTCTTGGTGCCTTGGGCCCTGGTTTACCGCGAATTCCTGGCTGCTGGTATCGCCATCACGGCGGCCACCGCTGTCTTCCTCGGCACCCTTGTCCTCGGCCTCGCTTACGAAGTGAAGCGCGGTGCGCTCGAGTGGGATAAGTAAGCTGGGCTTAACACCGACACAAAAAGGGCGCCCAGTCGGGTGCCCTTTTATTTACTTGGTTGCGGGCGCAGCTGGCGCTTTCAGGTGCTGATCAAAGAAGGCTGTGACGAGCGGACGGAGGTCGCGTTGCTTGGGCTGCAAGTCGAAGGTGTGGGGCGCGTCCGGAATGACCTCCAACGCACAGGTGGCCCCTTTTTCTTTGGCCGCCTTTAGGAAGGTTTCGCTTTGGCTGAGCGGCACAGTCGTGTCGGCGGTGCCGTGTACGAGTAACATCGGCGCATCCTTCGCATCCAGGTAAGTCAGCGGCGAGCCTTTCTTATACAGTTCGGGGGCTTCCTCGCGGGTCTTCGCAAACATTTTCATGTCGTGGTAGTTCATGAGGTCAACGGCCCCATAGAAACCAATCGCGCAGGCGACGCGCGCCGAGACATCCTGATAGGGCTCGCCCTTGACGGCATCAAAGCCATCCGTAGCACCCGTGGTCGCCAACATCATGGAGAGGTTACATCCCGCCGAGCAGCCGATGACGCCGATCTTCTCGGGGTCGACGCCGAGGGTCGCGGCCTCCTTGCGAAGATAACGTACGGCGGCCTTTGCATCATACACGCTCTGCGGCCAGGTGACCTGTCCCAGCGTGCGCCGCAGTTTGTAGTTGATGCTCATGCAGACGTAGCCTTTGAGCGTCAGGTTCTCGCTGATGTTCAGTTCGCGGTTACGCGCCTTGTCGCCATCATTGAAACCACCGCCATGGATCACAATAATGCCGGGCAGGGGCTTGGCCTTGTCATGATCGAGCGGGAAATAGAGGTCGGCCTTTTCCTTGCGGGTAATACCGAGATAGGGGACGTCCGTCTGCACCCTCACCGTCTTTGGATACACCGGGACTTTCTTCAACTCGGCCGGGGTGTCTTCTGAAGCGGGCTCGCCAACGGCCTTCGTGGCCACAGTGGACTTAGCTACTTTAACGGCGGGCGCAGGCGAAGTCACAGGGTCAGCCATGAGGACCGCCCAAAAGCAGAGAAACGGGGTCATGACTTAACCGATACACTTAGGATACGGGCCGTCAACGTCCCGCATCACTAGCCTTCACTCCGCCTTAGGGCGTTTAGTGCCCTACCCGCGACTTCAGGGGCCGCAGATGCCGCAGCCAGCCGGGAGGTTTAAGAAGAAGTCATTGCCCTTATCATCCACGAGGATGAACGCGGGGAAATCAACGACTTCGATTTTCCAAACGGACTCCATGCCGAGCTCAGGGTAATCGAGGACTTCGACCTTGCGGATATTTTCCTGGGCGAGAATCGCGGCAGGGCCGCCGATGGAGCCGAGGTAGAAACCACCGTGTTTCTTGCAGGCGTCGGTGACGGCCTGACCGCGGTTACCCTTGGCAATCATGACGAGCGAGCCGCCGTTCGCCTGGAAGAGTTCAACATAACTATCCATGCGCCCCGCGGTAGTCGGACCAAATGAACCCGAGGCCATACCGACCGGGGTCTTCGCCGGACCGGCATAGTAGACGGGGTGCCGTTTGAAGTACTCAGGGAGGCCTTCGCCGCGCTGGAGGCGTTCCTGTAGCTTAGCGTGGGCGATATCACGGGCGACGACCATGGTGCCGGTCAACGCGAGGCGCGTGGTGACGGGGTGCTTGGAAAGTTCGGCGCGGATCTCCGCCATCGGACGGTTCAGGTCGATCTGCACGACCTTGGTGGCGTCGGCGTGCTTGCGCGCCTCGGCTGGAATGAACTGACCCGGGTTGGCCTCAAGCTGCTCAATCCAGATGCCATCCTTATCGATCTTAGCCTTGGCGTTGCGATCCGCCGAGCAAGAGACGGCCATGCCGATCGGGCAGGACGCGCCGTGTCGCGGGAGACGGACGACGCGGACGTCGAGGGCGAACCACTTGCCACCGAACTGAGCGCCGATGCCGAGCTGGTGCGCGGCCTTGAGGAGTTCGGCCTCGAGGGCGAGGTCACGGAAGGCTTGACCGTGCTCATTACCCTGCGTGGGCAAAGCGTCGTAGTAATGCGTAGAGGCCAGCTTGACGGCCTTCATGGTCGCCTCGGCGGAGGTGCCGCCGATGACGAAAGAGAGGTGATACGGCGGGCACGCGGCGGTACCGAGGCTCTTCATCTTTTCGGTCAGGAAAGCGACGAGCGACTTTGGATTCAGAACGGCCTTGGTCTCTTGGTAGAGGTAGCATTTGTTCGCCGAGCCACCGCCCTTGGCGACGAAAAGGAATTCAAATTTCATCCCGCCCGTGGCAGCGATGTCAATCTGCGCCGGTAGGTTGGTGCCCGTGTTTTTCTCCGTGTAGAGGTCAAGCGGTGCGAGCTGCGAGTAGCGCAAGTTATTCTGGGCGTAGGCTTGGTAGACGCCGAACGACAGAGCCTCGGCATCATCGCCGCCCGTCCAGACCTGCTGGCCCTTCTTAGCGGTGATGGCAGCGGTGCCGGTGTCTTGGCAGAACGGCAGCACGCCCTTGGCGGCGACTTCCGCATTGCGGAGCATTGCCAAGGCAACCGCCCGATCATTGTCGCTGGCTTCGGCATCGGCGAGAATTGCGGCGACCTGCTGGAGGTGTTCCGAGCGCAGGTAGAAATTAATATCGTGGAACGCTTGATTGGCCAAGAGCGTGAGCCCTTCGGGTGCGACCTTGAGCACTGGCTTACCGTCAAACTCGGCAACCGAAATGTAGTCCTTGGTGACCAGACGATACTTGGTCGTATCGGGTCCCAGCGGGAAAGGTTCCTGATAATGGAATTGCGAAGCCATCGGCTTCTAATGAAACGCCTCAAGGCTTAGTCGCAAACGGAAACCGAACGAGATCGGGGACTCGCTTAGGCCTTAGCGCACGGCAACGCCGCGGGCGCGCCCAGCACCACCCCGCCGCTTACCGCCGCACAAACCGTACCCACTGGCTGGTCGAGGTTAACCAGTGCCAACCCAAGCGGGCCCGCCGCAGAACGGACCTTACCGACGACCTTGCCCGCAACCGAGAGCTCGGAGCCGGCCACTAAAGGTGTGCCGTCGACCGATTCGACGCGACGCAGGATTCGACGCAGGGAACCCATGGACTGAATGCGGGCCATGACTTCTTGGCCCAAGTAACACCCCTTCGTGTAACTGACCCACGGCTCGAGGCCGCACTCCTGTGGAAACTCGTTCGCACCACAATCCGCGGGGACCGCCGGCACGCCGGAGTGGATGCGGAGGGCCTCCAGTTCGGCGAGGTCCGTAAGGTTGGTCGGAGCGGCCACACTTGCGGGCGTCAGCACATCCCACGCTGGGACATCGTAGCGCTGCGTCGCGAAAACGCGCGCGTCCGCGAGCGCGGGAAGTTCACCCCAAGCCATCCAGCGACGCCAACTCGCAGATTCATCTGTGGCGACGACGTCGTCCGCAATCACGTTGGCCGTCACCACGGAAAGCAGTGCCTCCGCCGCCAAGTGCGGCGCCAGGAGTAAGAACGAGCCGTCGGCTTCCTTACTGACCACCGTGTGGGCAAGCACCCGACCCTTGCGATTCAACCACAAGGCATCGGCGGACGTTACGCCGCGGAGGTCGGCCGTACACTGCCCCTGTAGGAAAGTTGCCGCATCCTCGCCGGTGACCCGGACGACCGCGGTGTCGGCGGCGGCGAAATGCGCGGCCATCAGAGGATGACCCAAAGCCAGGCCAGGGCGTGCAGGACAAGGTTCGCGTAAATCGCAGCCATCACGTCATCGAGCACGATACCAAAACCTCCGGGCAGCTTCTCGAGTGCCTTGATGCCGAAAGGCTTCGTGATGTCGAAGAGACGGAATAGCAGGAACCCCAACAGAATAAAGAGGAGGCCCGGCTTCGTGCCACCGTGCATGGCCGGCCCTAAGGGGTTAAATAAGTAGACCAGCGGCATGGCGACAAACTCGTCTAAGTTAATCTCTTGCGGATCTTTTCTGCCGATGATGGCCGCGGCGACACCGCATAGCACGATACCAAACAGGACCACCAAAAAATCGAAGGCTAACTCATGCTGCCACCCCTTATTGTACGCGAGGCGCACCACTAAAGCCCACCAGAGGACGCCAGCGGCGGAACCCCAAGTACCCGGCGCCCGGAGTCGTCCCAGCGGCCCCAGCGTGGCAATACCGACCATCATTCAGACAAGCCCGGCAAGTGCCGGCGATGGCGGATAAGATAACTCGCACCGGAGATGACCGTCAGCGCGACGGAGAGCCAGAAGAGGCTCATGATAATCACTTCCCAACGCTCGTGCCAGAGCGCGGAGAGCTTCCAATGCGTCTCATAGGCACGCAGGCCGATGAGGTGGCCGATGGCCAAGATTTGGAGGAAGGTCTTAATCTTACCGAGCCCCTCGGCTTCGAGCACCTGCCCCGAGGCGGCTGCCACGAGACGCAGGCCCGTGATAAGGAATTCGCGGCAAAGAATCAGCACCACCCCAAAGGCCGCCAGCAGGCGTTCGCCGTCGGAGGGGCTCAAGTAGCCAGCGGCCGGCAAGTCACCCATCACGGGCCCAAGCACGTGACGACCCGGCAGGCAATCGGCAGCCATCAAACCCACGAGCAGACCGAGGATGAAGATTTTGTCGACCAAGGCGTCCATCAACCGGCCGAAGTCCGAGACCGCCCCGAGTTTACGGGCGACCCAGCCATCAAAGATATCGGTCAACGCGGCCAGAATGAACAAAGCCAAGGCGGCGCTAGCCCATACCCCCGCCCAGGAGGTCCAGAGTGCTATCAGGAAGACCGCCGGCAACCGGGCCGCAGTGAGGAGATTGGGGATATGCCGAAGGAAATGCATGCGGGCTTGCGGGGACAATGTTCTGGGGCGAGAGTCAGCCGCAACAGGAAAACAATGGCCCTCAAACCGCGCATCGCCGTCTACCCCGGCACCTTCGATCCGATTACCCTCGGGCACCTGGATGTACTTCGTCGCGCCTCCCGGCTCTTCGACCGCGTCATCGTCGCCGTCGCGCCAAGCGACTCCAAGAACCCTTTATTCCCTTTGGAGGAACGCCTGATCATGGCGCGCGAAGCCTGCAAGGGGATGGGCAAAATCCGCGTCCTCTCCCTCGACGGCCTCACGGTTGAGTTTGCCCGCAAACAGAAGGCCGTGGCCATCATCCGGGGCCTCCGCAAGTTCAGCGACTTTGAGTTCGAGTTCGACCTAGCCCACGCCAACCGCCTCATGGCCCCCGAAATCGAGACGGTGGTCCTCATGCCCAGCCAAGACCAGTTTGTGACCTCTTCGACCTTCGTGAAGGACATCGCCCGCCATAAACTGTCCCAAGCAGCCGCTTTTGTGCCCCGTTGCGTGCTGCCGCGCCTCAAAAAACGCCTAGGTTCAGCCTAAAAAGGCCCTTCCTCCGCTGTTGACCGTGGGGGAATGTTTCATTTGCTCCCCCTTTCCTCCCTTGCGAGCCCGCTGGGGCGGCTCCCAACCTTCCTTTCTATACATCCATGGACATCAAAATCCAAGTTACCAACCCGACCCGCCGCTCCGTCACCGTGACGATTCCAGCAGCCACCGTCGCCGCCTCCGAAAAGGAAGTGCTCAAGGGCTTCACGCGCGAAGCCGCCCTCCCCGGCTTCCGTCCGGGCAAGGCGCCCGAAGCAATCGTCCGCCAGAAGTACGCTAAGAACATCGCTGATGAAATCAGCCAGCGCCTCCTCGCCCAGGGCTATGATCGCATCAAGGAAGAGAAGAGCTTCACCGTCTACACCCTCGCCGACGTCCAGAAGGACGAAGCGGCCCAAGGCGCCGACGTCGTCATCCGCTACGAAGTCGATGTGCTCCCTGAATTCAAGACCCCCGATTGGCAGAGCATCAAGATTGCCAAGGAAGTCGTCACGGTGACCGACGCCGAAGTTGCCGAGCACCTCCAGAAGCTTCTCCAACAGCGCGCCCGCTTTGAAAAGACCGAAGCCGCCGCCGCCAAGGGCGACTACGTCCGTGTCAGCTACACCGGCACCGTCGACGGCCAAGCCGTGAAGGAAGTCGACGCCGAGGCCGGCCCGCTGGGCTCATCTGAATCCACTTGGGAAGAAGCGGGCTCGGAAAGCGAAGTCGTCGCCGTCCCCGCCATTGCCAAGGCCATCATCGGTCTTAAAGCGGGCGACACCGCCCAGGCGGAGCAAGCCTACGGCGCCGACGCCACCCGCGAAGCCCTCCGTGGCAAGACCGTGCAGTACGCCCTCACCGTCGCCGAAGTCCGCTGCAAGGAAATCCCTGCCGTGGATGAAGCCTTCTGCAAGTCCGTTGGCGTGAAGGATGAAACGGACCTCCGTGACCAGCTCCGCAAGGGCATCACCGGCACCAAGGAACAGGCCGCCGAAACCGCCCGCCGCGAAAAGGCCCTCGACGCCCTCATCGCCGGCCTCGACCTCCCCCTCCCCCAGTCCGCCGTCGATTCGGTCGCTAATGGCCTCTTTAATGAGTACCTGCAGCTCCGCCTCCGCAATGGCACCCTGAAGCCCGACCAATTCGAAGCCCAGCGCGAGGAGATCATCACGGAATCCCGCAAGGCCGCTGAAACCAAGGTCCGCGCTCAGGTCGTTCTGGTCCGTATCGCCGAAGAAAACGGCATCGACCTCACCCGCGAGGAATTCACCCAGGCCATCCTCCGCGAGGCCTACCGCACCAACGTTCAGCCCGAAAAGCTGGCCAAGGACCGCAATCAGCTCCAGGTCCTCCGCCGTGACGCCGTCCTGAATAAGGCCCTCGACCTAGTCCTCGACGGGAAAGCCCCGGAAGCGGTTGAGAAAGCCTAAGGTCCGGGTATAGTCCCCGATAACCCCTTCCCATCATGTCCTACATTATCCCCAACGTTGTTGAAAGAGATGCACGCGGCGAACGGGCGTGGGATATCTACAGCCGCCTCCTCAAGGATCGCATCATCTTCCTCGGCGCCCCCATCTACGACGAAGTCGCCAATGCCGTCATCGCCCAGATGCTGTTCCTGCAGATGGAAGACCCGAAGAAGGATATCTCGATCTACATCAACTCCCCGGGCGGCTCGGTCACCGCGGGCATGGCGATCTACGACACCATGAACTTCCTCACCTGCGAGGTGAACACTTACTGCATCGGCATGGCCGCTTCGATGTCGGCCGTCCTGCTTGCCGCTGGCACCAAGGGTAAGCGTCACGCACTCCCTAATTGCCGCGTCATGATTCACCAGCCCAGTGGCGGTGCGACCGGCCAGACGTCCGATATCTCGATTGCCGCCAAGGAAATCCTGCGCTGGCGCGACACGCTCAACCACGTCCTCGCGAAGCATAGCGGTCGCACGGCGGAGGAATTACAGCGCGACTCGGACCGCGATAATTATATGACAGCTGAAGAGGCCAAGGCCTACGGCCTCGTCGACCACGTCGTCCTGCCGAAGGCAGGCCGCCCTTAATCCTCATGGCCGGCGACCAGGCGGAGTGTTGCTCCTTCTGCGGCAAGCCCGCCGCCCAGGCCGGCAAGCTCATCGCTGGTCCTAAAGGCATCGGCATCTGTGACGTCTGCGTCTCCACCTGCGGACGCCTCATTGATCGCGAGCGCACCCGTGAAGGTAAGCCCAGCGCTGGCTCGGCGGCGGGTCCGCTCATGCAGGCCGGCCCGGCCAAGTATATACCGACTCCCGTCAAGCTCGTGGCCCCCGCGGCTCTCCGCGCGGAACTCGATATCCACGTCATCGGTCAAGACCACGCCAAGAAGGTCCTCTCCGTCGCCGTCCATAATCACTACAAGCGCCTCAACGATCGCCTCACGCAAGCCGCGGGCGGCGACAAGACCAACGCCTTCGGCGAGGTCGAACTCGACAAGAGTAACGTCCTCCTGATTGGCCCAACTGGCACCGGCAAGACGCTCCTGGCCAAGACGCTCGCACGCATGCTCGATGTGCCGTTCGCCATCGCAGACGCCACCACGCTCACCGAAGCCGGCTACGTCGGCGACGACGTTGAAACCGTGGTTCTGCGTCTCCTCCAGGCGGCCGACATGAACGTCGAGCGCGCCCAGCGCGGCATCATCTTCATCGACGAGATCGATAAGATTGGCCGTAAGTCCGACTCCGCTTCCATCACGCGCGACGTGTCCGGCGAAGGCGTCCAACAGGCCCTACTCAAACTCCTCGAAGGCACGGTCTGCAACGTGCCGCCTGCTGGCGGTCGCAAACACCCTGAGCAGCAGTGCATCCAGATTGATACAGGCGATATCCTTTTCATCGCCGGCGGCGCGTTCGTTGGCCTCGACCGCCTCATCGCTCGCCGCTCGGGTACCAAGGCATTGGGCTTTATCCAAGGCGGCGATATCCCGCCGACGCTTTCGGCCGAACAGGTCCTCGCCGGCCTCCAGCCAGAAGACCTATTCTCGTTCGGGATGATCCCCGAGTTCGTCGGCCGCCTCCCCGTCATCTCCGTCCTCGAGCCGCTCAGCAAGGATGCCCTCATCCGCATCCTGACCGAGCCGAAGAACGCCCCGACCAAGCAATACCGTAAACTCTTTGGCCTTTCGGGCATGCATCTCGAATTCACCCCCGAAGCCCTGGACGCCCTCGCCGAACGCGCCCTCGCCCTCGGCACCGGCGCCCGTGGCCTCCGCTCCGTCCTCGAAGGCGTGTTGCTTGAGACCATGTACGCCCTGCCGGAATCTACCGCTGGCTCCAAGTTTACGGTGACAGCTGAAGCCATCCGCGGCGAGAAGCCGGTGACCGTGACCGCTGCCAGCACGAAGGCCCGCAAGGGCGCCTAATTTCATGATCGTCTATCCCGCTATCGACATCCGCGGCGGTCGCTGCGTACGCCTCAGCCAAGGCCGCGACGACGCGCGGACGAACTATTACGAAGACCCGGTCGAGCCCGCCATCCAGTTCGCCCAAGCCGGCGCGGAATGGATTCACGTCGTCGACCTCGACGGTGCTTTCGGCGGCGCCCCGCTCAACCTTGCGACGCTCGCTCGCATCGCACAACTCGGCCCGAAGATTCAATTTGGTGGTGGCATGCGCGACCGCGCCCTCGCTGAGTCCGCTTACGCTACCGGCGCCAGCCGCGTCGTCATCGGTACCCGTGCCGCGACCGACCCCGCTTTCCTTAGGGAAATGGCTAAGGCCCACGGTCCGCGCCTCGCCGTTGGCATCGACGCTAAGGATGGACTCGTCGCCGTCAAAGGCTGGACGGCCGTCACCGCATTACAGGCCACCGATTTCGCCAAGGAGGCGGGCGAACTCGGTGTCTCCACCGTGATCTATACAGACATCGCGACCGATGGCATGCTCACTGGTCCAAACTGGAACTCCCTCGAAGCCGTTCTTAAGGCCTGCCCTTGCGGCGTCATCGCTTCGGGCGGCGTGGCTGGCACGGAAGACGTCCGTCGCCTCGCGCAGTTGTCCAAGGCTTACCCCAACCTCGTCGGGGCTATCGTCGGCAAGGCGCTCTATGAGGGCCGCTGCGATGTCGCCGGCCTCTTGGTCGCGGCCCGCGGTTGAGCCACCTTAGCGCGCTGGCGTCAAAGACGGACCGTAACCGCTCACGATACCGTTCAGCAGGCGAACTTCATGCGTGATTGCAGGCACCGCGCGCTTCTCGGCCGCATTCTTCCAGCCACCTAAAGCTTTGTTCGCCGAGGCATATTCGAGTTCCGCCGAAGTCGGTAGCATCCGGAAGTAAAGGGTCTCCATCGTCCCGTCAGCCGCCGCATCGCTCGGCACGCCGAGGAGTTCGATGACCTGTGCGCGGGTATCGCCGACTTTGATGAGGTGTAACTTCGTGGCGGTGTGATTGCGCCATTCGTCCTCGGGCTGGGCGTTCTGGCAGGCCGTGAAGGTCAGGGTCAAAAGCAGCAGCGCAAGGATTCGCATGGCCCAAAACTTAGGCGGTTAGCCCGAAAGGGTCAATGCCGACCCCACCTGACAGGGCGGAGGCTTGCCAAGGCCCACCGCCAAAGCCATACCCAGAAGCCTTATGGCATCTTTCCGGACCATGCTCGCTTGGCTAGCCTGCGCGACCTGCGCCTGCGCCGCCGACCTTACCCCCGCCGAGGTCATCGCCAAGGCGCGCGCCGCCCTCGCCCAAGACCCCGCCGCCCTCGCGAAGGTGCGTAGCCTCCAATTTGAACTGACGTCCGTCGATGCCGAAGGAAAGCCCGCTGGCTTCACCCTGCTCGAGGTCAACACCCCCGATCAACGCTACCAGCTCAGCCTCAACGCCAACCGGTCCGTCGAAGAGATCCTCGCGACCAACGGTAACGAAGGGTGGCGCAAGTCCACGCAGACGACCCAAATCGGCGTACTGCGTTCTGAGTTCGTCAGCGTGCTCCGCGACATGGCCACGAGCGACCTGACTTTCTTTGCCGCCCCGGCCGAGCGCCAAGGCGTGGTGAAGGCCGCCCCTGCCAGCGAGATCAACGGGCGCAAGCAAGTGGCCGTGGAATACGCCTACAAGAGCGGCTTCCGCCTCATCCGCCACTTCGACGCAGAAACCTTCCGCCTCACCGCGACCGACCAGCCGATGCCCGACGGTAAGACGCAACGCCAGCTGGTCATTGCGACGACCGTCGTCGAGGGTATCCTCTTTACGCAGAAGGAAACCATCCTGATTAATAGCAAGAAAGTCGCCGAGGCCACCTACGAAAAGGTTGCCGTGAACCCCACGCTCGCGCCCATTCACTTCATCTTCCCGACCCGCTAAGCCCATGCCCGTCCTCCAGGCCCACGCCCCTGACTTTCTTGCCCGCCTCCGTGCCTTCGTTGGTAATGGCGAAGCTTCGACCGACGTCCGCGCGACGGTGGCAGGTATTATCGCCGACGTCCGTGACCGTGGAGACACTGCCGTGTTAGCCTACACTAAAAAGTTCGACCGCGTGCAGTTGACGGCCAAGCAGCTCCGCGTTCCCGAGGCCCGGCTCAAGCAGGCCGCCCAGCAACTCGCCCCGGTCAAACGCAAGGCCATCAATGAAGCGGCCCGTTGCGTGACCGACTTCCATCGCCGCACTTTGCCCAAGGGCTGGTCCGCGAAGAACCCGCATGGCGCCACAGTCGGCGAACGTCACCATGCCATCCAACGTTGCGGCCTTTACATCCCGGGCGGCCAAGTCCCGCTCGTTTCGACGGTCCTGATGACGGCACTCCCCGCGAAGGTTGCTGGCGTGCCTGAGCTCTGTGCCTGCACGCCCCCGGGACCCGACGGCCAGATTAATCCAGACATCTTAGCCGCCCTCTACCTCTGCGGCATCAAGGAAGTCTACGCCGTTGGCGGCGTCCAAGCCATCGCAGCACTCGCACTCGGGACGAACTCCATCCCCGCCGTCGATAAGGTCTTCGGCCCCGGCAACGCGTATGTCACCGAAGCCAAGCGCCAACTCTTCGGCCTCGTGGGCGTCGACCTTCTGCCTGGCCCGAGCGAAGTGATGATCATCGCTGACCGCACGGCTAATCCCGTCTACGTTGGCGCCGACCTCTGTGCACAGGCCGAACACGGTAGCGGCAAAGAAAAGCTCTACCTCGTCTGCGACCAAGCGGCCTTCGCCGACCGTTGCCTCGCTTCGGCCCACGCCCAAGCCCTCACGCTCTCGCATGGTGCCAAAATCACGAAGGCACTCGAGAAGATGACCTGCGTAATCCTCGTCCGGAAAATCTCCGAAGCGGCGCGGGTGGCCAACCTCGTCGCCCCTGAACACCTCGAACTCATGGTCGCAAAACGCGAAGAAGCAAAACTCTCCGCCGCCATCACGACTGCGGGTGCCTTACTTCTCGGTCACGAGACCCCGACCGTCCTCGGCGACTTCACCGCTGGCCCGAGCCACACGCTACCGACTGGTGGTACCGGACGATTCTTTAGTGGCCTCCGCGTCGCCGACTTCCTCCGCCGCACGAGCTTCGTACGCTACGACCAGCGCTCACTCGCTAAGGCCGCTGGCGTCGTCGCCGCTTTTGCCGGCATGGAAAGCCTCGACGCGCACGGGCGCTCGCTGCAAATCCGCCTCGCGAAGAAGCGTTAGTCGTTCAGGGTCGACAGTACTTGCGCGTGCAACTTCGGCGCGGCGGCAATGATGTTGCCGCTCGCGACGGCGTTGCCGCCGAGCCAATCGGTGACGACGGCGCCGGCGCCCTTAAGGACCGGAATCACGGGAACGAGGTCCCACGGGTTCATCACCGGGTCAGCCACCACGTGGGCCCGGCCGCTGGCGACGAGCATATGGCCATAACCATCACCCCACGTGCGCGTATGGGCAACCGAATCGGCAAGGCGGTTCCAGCGGGCCCGCTTATGCAGGCGCCGGATGTTATCAAAATCAGTCGAGACGACGACGGCATCCTTTAATGCGACTTCAGCCACCTGCACGGGCTTACCGTTCAGGCGGGCCGTTCGGCCATCGCCGACGATGCGTTCGTCCAGTATCGGCTGATCGATGAGGCCCAACAACGGCTGACCTTCATAGCGTAGTCCGATGAGGGTGACGTAGAGCGGGACGCGCGAAAGGAAGGACTTCGTTCCGTCAATCGGATCGAGTACCCAACAGAACTCGGCATCGACGTTCTGCGGGCCAAACTCTTCGCCTAAGATCCCGTGCGAGGGGTAGGCCTTAGCGATGAGCTGACGCATGAGCCGCTCGGCTTCCTTGTCGGCCCAAGTCACGGGCGTGCCGTCGGGCTTAATCTCGAGGCGGGTGTCCGGGTCGGCGTGCGCCGGAATAAGTACCGAGCGGGCGACGTCCGCCAGGGCTTCGGCAAACTTCAGCAACTCGGCTTGGCGCACATCAGAGAGCATGGGTGAGGGTTAAGCCCGTTCGCGGACCGCTCCAAGCGAAAAGCCACGAGCCTACGCTTGAAGACCTCGGGAAACTGCGAAGAGTCAGCCCATGCGCTCAATCCTCGTCCTGCTGGCCAGCTGGCTGCTGAGCCCGGGGCTATTCGCGGTCGAGCCGTGCCGCATTGAGGTCATCGAGAAAGGTACCCAGTGGCCGGTGCCCGGCGTCGAACTGCGCACGGTCCATGGCGTCCGCTTGATCTCGGATAACGCCGGCGTCATCGCCTTCGACCTACCAGAACTGATGGGCCAAGAGACTTGGTTTACAGTGAGCGGCCATGGCTACAGCGTGAAAGTCGATGGCTTCGGGAACAAGGGCACCCGCCTCCAACCCGAGCCAGGCAAGAAACTGACCGTCATCGTGGAACGACGCATTTTAGCTCAGCGGCTCGGTCGCCTCACGGGGACGGGGCTCTTTGCCGAAAGCCACAAGGTGGGCGAACACCTGGATTGGTACGACGGGCCGGTGGTGGGTTGCGACAGTATCGTCAACGCACGCTTCGGCGGGAAACAATTCTGGTTCTGGGGCGATACCAACCTCTCAAATTATCCGTTGGGAATTTTCAACGTGTCCGCGGCGACGACAGCGGACTTCGTGCCGCCCGCCCACCCACCGTTAAAAGTGCGCTTCGATTACTTCCTTAATCAGAAAGGCGCCGCCCGCGGCGTGGCTGACGTCCCGGGCGATGGCCCGACTTGGGTCTGGGGCGCCGCCACGCTCAAAGACGCCCAAGGCCAAGAGCACCTCGTCGCCTCTGCGGTTAAAGTGCGCGGCACTATGGAGGCCTACCGCTGGGACCTGGTGGAATGGGATACCGCTGCGCTTAAGTTCAAGCCTCTCCTGACGTTTTGGACGAAATCCTCCGAGCAACCCAAGGCCCCCAAGGTCCCTGATGGCCATGCCCTCCCGTGGACCGACGCAGCGGGTAAAGCTTGGCTGCTCTACTGTAACCCGTTCCCGACGCTCCGCTGTCCGGCGACCTACGAAGCCTGGAAAAATCCGCAGACTTGGGAAACCCTTACGCCCGACCGCACTATCCTCACGCCCGAAGGCAAGAAAGTCGAAGCGCATGGCGGCGACTTGGCCTGGCATCCGTGGAGCAAGCGCTGGCTCCTGCTGTTCACGCAAAAGGGCGGCGACACCTCCTTCCTCGGTGAAATCTGGTTAGCCACCGCACCCAGCCCAACCGGCCCTTGGACCGGTGCGCGCAAGGTGGCGACGCACGACAACTACACGTTCTATAATCCCGTCCTTCATCCCGAGGCCTTCCGCGACGACTCGCCGGTGATTCATTTCGAGGGCACCTATGTGACAACTTTCACCAATAACCAGCAGCCCACCCCGCGCTGGGATTACAATCAGGTGCTCTATCAGGTCGACTTAGCGCAGCCGGCTTTCCAAGCCGCAAAATAAGGGGGCCGCTTGACCGCCCCACCAAAGCGGACGAAAGTGCGGCGTGGATCAGGCCACTCAACGTCTCCTCACCGCCGGACAGCACCCGGGCCGCCGGGCAGTCATGCGCCAACGCTGGGATGATCTCTTTTTCTTCCATTGGCGCGTCGACCCCGCGGAGGTGCAGCGACGCCTACCGCGCGGCCTGACGGTTGACTGCTTCGGCGGCGAGACCTACCTCGGCGTCGTCGGTTTCAAAATGAACGCGGTTCGCCCGGCCGGCTTGCCGCCGCTGCCCTGGCTCTCGTACTTCAACGAACTCAACGTCCGCGTTTATGTGCGCGACGCGGCCGGCGAGCCCGGGGTATTCTTTTTCTCCCTCGACTGTGACCGCTGGCCAGCGGTGAAGATCGCCCGGGCCCAGTTCGCGCTCAACTACCAGTACGGGCAGATGAGCCACCAGGCCGACGGCACAGGCTTCACCCTCGACTGCCGTCGCCGAGGCGAAACCACTACCGCCCGCTACGCTTGGCAGCCCACCGGCACCCCGACAGCGGCTGCGCCAGGTACGCTCGAATTCTTCCTCGCTGAGCGCTACAACTTCTTCACCGAAAAGAACGGGCGCCTGCTTCGAGGCCAAGTCCACCACCCGCCCTACCCGTTACAAAAAGCCGAGGTCCTCGCATGGAGCGAAGCCCCCGTGGCGTGGGATGACTTCCCCACCACGCAACGCCCCCCAGACCTCGCGCATGCCAGTCCCGGCGTCGCCATCGAAGCCTTCGGGCTCGTCCCCGCCCATGCGTAAGCGACTCACCGATTACCGCCACGCCGTCTGGGACTGGAACGGCACGCTGCTCGACGATACTTGGCTCTGCTGCGAATCGCTCAATGAAATGCTCCGCGCCGCTGGTCGCCCCTTGGTCGACCACGTACGCTATCGGCAAATCTTTGAATTCCCTGTCATCAATGTCTACCGCAAGGTCGGCTTTGACGCCGACGCGGCCAGCTTCCACGCCATCTCTCATCGCTTCATGGCCGCCTACGAAGCACGCAAGGCGGAGTGCCAACTGCACCCAAAGTCCCGCGAACTACTCGCTGGACTATCCCGTGCTGGCCTGACGCATTCCGTGCTCTCGGCCTATGAGCTCAGCCTACTGATCACAACCCTGCGCGACTACGAACTAGCGCATCATTTCATCAAGACTTGCGGCGGCAGTGATATCCACGCCGGCAGTAAAGAAGAACGCGCTCGCGTCCATCTGCATGACCTAGGCATCGAGCCCGAACACGTCGTCTACGTCGGCGACACGGCCCATGATGCGGAAGCCGCCCACGCTATGGGCGTGGATTGCGTCCTCGTCGCGCACGGTCATCAACACCGCGACCGCCTGCAAGGGCTCGACGTCCGCGTCGTGGACGGCTTCGCCGAGCTCTTGGCCGAACTCGGTTAAGCGGATTTGCAATATTTCAGGCTAAAGCGGGCTTTTCAGCCATAGTGGTCGCGTTTTGGTTGTCCTTTTGAGACCGCGGAACTCAAATAGCCCACCCCCGCCCCGCCCATAGCCTCACTCGCTGCCTCCCATGGACCCCAACTTCTACAATAGCCCCTGGTTAGTGCTGTTGCTCGCAATCCTCGTGGCGTTCGCCGTCTACCTCATCCTCCGTCCGCGTCGCCTAGCCCTGACCGAGGTGAATGAAGAAATTGCCGATGTCCAAAAGGCCGCGTCCGATGGCTTCAGCGCCTCGGAGAAAGTCTTCCCACCCTCAGCCGATTTCGTCTCCAAGGCGCGCGTCAAGGGTATGGATGGCTACAACAAACTCTACCGCCGCTCCATCGATGACCCGGAAGGCTTCTGGGCGGATGAAGCCAAGGAGCTGACCTGGTTTGAGCCTTGGACCAAGGTCCTCGACGAGTCGAAGAAGCCCTTCTTCAAATGGTTTGTCGGCGGCAAGACTAACATCGCCTATAACTGTCTCGACGCGCAGATTACCAAAGGACTCGGCGAGAAGGTCGCCATCGTCTTCGAAGGCGAGCCGACCAAGGACGGGCAAGCCACGGATATCCGCCGCCTCACCTACCGCGAACTCCACGCCGAAGTCTGCCGCTTTGCCAACGTCCTCAAGGGCCTCGAGCTGGTTAAAGGTGACACCGTTGCCGTCTACATGCCGATGGTCCCCGAGCTCACCATCGCGGTGCTTGCGTGCGCACGGCTCGGCATCGTTCACTCCGTTGTCTTTGGTGGCTTCTCCGCTGAATCCATTCGCGACCGCGTCAATGATGCGAAGTCTAAGGCTGTCATCACGATGGACGGTGGCTACCGCCGCGGGAAGTTTCTGCCGCTCAAGCAGACGGTCGACGAAGGCGTGCAGGATTGCCCGTCGATTGAGAAGGTGCTCGTCGTCCAGCGCCACCTCGGCCAGACCGACGCCGGTTGCAGCATGCAGGCAGGTCGCGACGTATGGTATCACGAGGCCGCCGCCCAAGTCACGGCGGACTGCCCCGCCGTCTGGCAGGAGTCCAATGACATGCTTTTCCTGCTCTACACTTCTGGCTCCACTGGCAAGCCCAAGGGCATCATCCACGGCACGGGCGGCTACATGCTACAGGCCTACACGACCAACAAGTATGTCTTCGACCTCCGCAACGATGACCTCTTCTGGTGCACCGCCGACGTGGGTTGGGTGACCGGCCACACGTACGTTGTCTACGGCCCGCTGCTCAATGGCGCCTCGATACTCATGTATGAAGGTGCGCCCGACGCCCCGGACTTCGGCCGTTTCTGGAAGATTGTCCAGGACCACAAGGTCACGGTCTTCTACACGGCCCCAACGGCCATCCGCGCCTTCATGAAGTGGGGCGATGAGTGGGTGCAGAAATACGACCTCTCCACGCTCCGCTTACTCGGCTCTGTCGGAGAGCCCATCAATCCTGAAGCTTGGCTCTGGTATCACCGCAACATCGGTGCCGAGCGCTGCCCGATCGTCGACACTTGGTGGCAGACCGAAACCGGCGGCCACATGATCACCCCGATACCGGGCTGCACGCCGACCAAGCCGGGCTGCGCCACGTTGCCGTTCTTTGGCGTCGATGCTGCGGTGCTCGACGAAAACGGTAACGAAACCGACACCGGCCTGCTCGCCATTCGCAAGCCTTGGCCCGGCATCACGCAGGGCATTTACGGCGACGAGAAGCGTTACATCGAGGCTTACTGGAGCCGCTGGAATGGTGCTTACTACTTCCCGGGTGACGGTGCCATCCGCGACAAGGACGGCTACCTTTGGATAACCGGCCGCGTCGACGACGTGGTCAACGTCTCGGGTCACCGCATCGGCACCGCGGAGCTCGAAGCCGTTTTCATCGAGCACCCCGCCGTCGCTGAGTCCGCCGTCATTGGCGTGAAGCACGACCTCAAGGGCCAAGGGCTCATGGCCTTCGTCATTTTGAAGACCGCTGCCGCCCAGACCGTTAACGAAGCCGAACTGGCTAAGACGCTCAATGGCATGGTCGACGCCAAGATCGGCAAGTTCGCCCGCCCCGAGCGCATCGTATTCGTGCCCGACCTCCCCAAGACCCGCTCTGGGAAGATTATGCGCCGCCTCCTGCGCGATGTCTCCGAAGGCCGCGAACTCGGCAACATCGCCACGCTGGCCGACCCAGCCGTGGTCGAGGCCATCCGGAATAAGTTTAACGCTAAGTCCGCCTAAACAGAGTTTCCTGGCCGCCAGCACCACCCACCCCCCTTTTCTCCCGAACAGGGGGTGTTATTAGAATTGTCCGACCAAGCCTTTTCCGGGTTGAGCGACCGCGGAAAACGGTAAGGATGATTCCATCATGCGCGCCTTCCTGCTGCTCCTGCTGACCGCCTCCCTTTCCGCCGCTGGCCTCAAGGTCGGCGACGACGCCCCCGTCACCCGCCCAGCGACCCAAATCCAAGGCCAAGCGGTCAAGGATTTCGAAAAGGGGAAGGTTTACGTCTTCGAGTGCTGGGCTACTTGGTGCGGCCCTTGCATCACCGCGATTCCCCACCTCAATGAGCTACACCAAAAGCTCGGCCCCAAGGGCATCGTTTTCACGGGCGTCAATGTCTGGGACGGTGAGAAGGACGCCAAGTCCGCCGAGAAGGTAAAGGCTTTTGTAAAACAACAGGGCGAGAAAATGTCCTACGCCGTCGCCATCGGCGGCGATGCCTTCATCAAAGATTGGCTCGAAGCCGCGCGCGTGAGTGGCATCCCCCACGCCTTCGTGGTCAGCGAGGGCAAGCTCGTCTGGACCGGCCATCCGATGGAGATGAATGAAGAGATGCTCGGCGATATTTTGACGGGGACATTCGACCCAAAGAAGAGCGGCAAAAAAGTCGCGGCCGGCCCCGCGGTCGATCCCGAAGCCGAAAGGGCTCAGGCGAAACTCAACAAGCTCGGTGAGGCCATGGCCCGTAAGGATTGGAAGGCCGCCGAAGCCGCCCTCGCCGACGCCGCTTCCGTCCTCCCGCCGGAAGAACGCCAAGACCTCATCAACTCGGTCGGTGCGACCATCGCCTTGGCTAAGGGCGACCCTTCCAAACTCTACAAGATGCTCGAGAAGGTAGCTGAAGCCGAGAACGACGACGCTGAGTCGCTCAATGAATTAGCCTGGGACCTCGTCACCAACCCTGAATACGAGAAGCAGCTCAACCTGAAGCTTGCCGATCAGTGCGCCGCGCGGGCGGTTGAACTGACCAAGGGCGAAGAAGCCGATAAGCTCGACACTTTGGCCCGCGTCCGCTGGCTCCAAGGTAAGCGCGAGGAAGCAGTCAAACTTCAGCAGAAGGCCGTCGCCAAGAGCGCCGACGCCGAGATGCGCGCGGCCACCCAGAAGACCCTCGACTCACTCCTCAAGGGCGTCTTGCCCAAGGCCGACCTACCGGAAGAGCGCTAAGTTTCCGCCGTCATCCAGCCATTACGGAGTCCTCGCTTCCCTTCCCCGTTGTAGTGGGTAAGGTAACGCCTTCCCCCGATGGTCTCCCGCTCCGCCCTTGAACGCGCCCGCTCCGCGCTCCACCTCCGCCTCCTCGCCGCCCAGCGCAGACTGGAGTCGACTGGTCGCGGCGCCGTCATCCTGCTCGGTGGCAACGACCGCCTCGGCGCCTCGGCGCTGGCCAACCAGCTGACGGAGTGGTTCGACTCCCGCCGGGTCCGGATTTGCGCGCCAGATGGCGCCGCCGCCGAACTCCGCGGCCGCCCCTTCCTCTGGCCCTACTGGCAAATGATGCCAGCCAAAGGCACCATCACGATGGTCGTCGGGGATTGGGTGACGCGGACGGCGCTGGCCGTCGCTAAAGATGAACTTTCCGGCGAGAAACTTCGCCAACGTATCCGTGCACTCAAGCAGTTCGAAGAGATGCTCGCCGCCGATGGTAATTCCGTGGTCAAGGTCTGGATCGAGACGCCCGAAAAAACCCTCCGCAAGCGCTTACGCGAAGCCGAAGACACCGACGCCCAGGATTGGGTCGTCTCCGCCGATGACTGGCTACTGACCAAAAACGGTGGGCACACGCTGACGCGTAACCTGCGCGCATCCGCCGCTGGCCGTAACCTCCCGTGGAAGGTGATCCTCGGCGGCGAAACGAAGGCCCGCGACCTGCATGCGGGCTTAGAAATTGTCCGCCAACTTTCCTTGGCTTCTCGGCGACGCGCGGCAGTGAAGCACAAGAAACCGAGCGGACGCCCGCGCGGCCTCCTCGAAAGCGTCGCCGCCCACCCCACGCTGGACCGAAAAGACTACTCCGCCCAAATCGCCAAGCTGCAGGCCCGTCTCGGTCGACTCACCCGCCTCGCCGCCGCCAAGGGCCTGAGCACCGTCTTCGCCCTCGAGGGCCCCGATGCCGCCGGCAAGGGCGGTGCGATTCGCCGTCTCTGCGGGATGATGGATGTCGCGCACTATCAGGTCTACCCGATACCCGCGCCGACCCCGGAAGAAAAAGCCCGCCACTACCTGTGGCGCTTCTGGAATAAGACGCCCGCCCCGGGACACCTCGCCATCTTCGACCGCTCTTGGTATGGACGCGTGATGGTCGAACGGGTCGAGGGCTTTGCCACCGACGCCGAGTGGGCGCGGGCTTATTCCGAGATCAATGACTATGAAGCGCGCCTCGCGGAAACGGGGATGATTGTGCTCAAGGTCTGGATTAATATTTCCAAGGAAGAACAGATGCGCCGTTTTAAGGCCCGCGAAGACTCGCCGCATAAGCGCCATAAGATGACGTCGGAGGATTATCGTAACCGCAAGAAGTGGGACGATAACCTGCGCGCCGCGGAAGACATGATTGCCCGCACCGATACGCCCCACGCGCCGTGGCATGTCATCCTCGGCGACGACAAACGCCATGCCCGCGTAGCGGTCCTCAAGGCTATTTGCCGCGCGCTGGTCGATCGCTTAGACTAAGCCACTCACGGACCCAGCGGAGGTGCGGGCCGGTCAAGGCCACGGAGTCTAGGTCCGTCACCGTAACCCATTCCAACTCGGCGTCCTGCGACCACGTGCGGACCGAGGATGCCGTGGCGACCACTTCCAGCAAAGTCTCTTCGTAGGTGACGCTACCAATAGTACGGCGGCGGATCAGCACCGGCTGACTAGCCGCCGCACCGCGCAAGGTCACTAGCTCTGGCAACTCCGCCATCCCCGCCAAGCGACGGGCCTCACGTGGGTTGCGCCGCACGAGGATTTTACCGCGGTACTGCACCAAGGCGCGCGTGACTGCCGCCGTCTTCCGTACCTTAGGCTCGAAGCGGGGTAGCTGCGCGGCCTCCGCCCGCCCACTCACCGCACACCAGCGGGCCACCGGGCAGTGCGCACAGTCGGGCGCGGCCTTGCGACAGACAGTCGCCCCCAGCTCCATCATGGCCTGATTGTGATCACCTGGTCGCTTCGGATCGACGAGAGCGTTCGCTAGCGGCGCGAACGACTTCGCGGCCGTCGCGGTGTCCTTGAACTTTTCCCTCACGCCACCGACGCGGGCCAAGACGCGGACGACGTTGCCATCGACGACCGCTACAGGTTCGTGAAAAGCAATGCTGGCGATGGCCGCCGCCGTGTAGGGACCGACGCCCTTAAAGCCCTGCCACGCAGCAGCGGTGCGCGGCTCCGGCCGACCCACCACCTGTTGCGCAAGGGCGAGCAGATTGCGCGCCCGCGTATAATACCCGAGGCCCGCCCAAGCAGCGAGGACGTCGGCTTCCTGGGCCCGAGCCAAGGACTGAAAGTCCGGCCAACGCGCCACCCAGCGCTCAAAGTATGGGAGGGCCGTCGCAATCTGCGTCTGTTGGCACATGAGCTCCGAAACAACGGTCCGGTAGGCCGAGACCTCGGTTCGCCACGGCAAGGGGCGCTGGTGGCGAGCAAACCACGCTAACAAGGCCTTCCGGAACGCCGCGGCGGCTGGAATCAGCTTTTGTTCATGGGGCGTCATGGGATGGGGCTGGATTTGAGGGCCAACTCGGCTAAACCTTGGTCCCCATGGCAAGAAAGGCAAAGCAGGACTCCGACGACGCGCCCAAGAAGGTGGCCATGCACACCCTCAAGCTCGACGTAGCCCAGGCCGAGAAGCTGCGCCAAATTATTGTCGGCAAGGGCTGGGTCTCCTTTCCGGTCGACCATTCGGCCTTCGCCTTCAAGGGCCCCGACGTCAACGTGGTCCATTACAAGTCTGGCAAGTGCGTCATCTCTGGCCGCGGCACCGAGGAATTTGTGAAATTCAGCGTGGAGCCCGATGTCACCGGCCAGGCGACCTTGGGCTATGAGGAGGAACTGAACCCCGATTGGTTCGAGGAACACGCGGGGCTCGACGAATCGGGTAAGGGCGACCTTTTTGGTCCCGTGGTTTCGGCCTGCGTCATCGCGACTGGCGAGATGACACGCGAATGGATCAGCCTCGGGATCAAGGATTCCAAGAAGCTGACTGATACGAAAATCGCTGAGCTCGACCGCATTATCCGCGCGACGCCCGGGGTGTCCGTGAAGACGACCTTCGCACGCATGGCGAAGTATAACGAGCTCCACTCTCGCTTCGGCAAAAACCTCAATCGTCTGCTCGGCTGGATGCACGCGACGTCGTGCGAAGAAGCCCTCAAGGACTTTGAACTCCAGCACCAGCGTCGTCCTCAGTGGGGCCTACTCGACCAATTCTCAGAAGAACCACTGGTGCAAAAAGAACTCGCGCGCAAGGGCGTCGAATTCGACCTGCGTATGCGGACCAAGGCGGAATCCGACCCCGTCGTCGCCGCCGCTTCCATCGTCGCCCGCGCCTGTTTTGTGCGTGAGCTCGACCGCCTGTCACAGGACTGCGGCGTGACACTCCCCAAGGGCTCGGGCCGCGAAGCCAAGGAAGCGGGCATCGAACTCGTCGGCCGTCTCGGCCCCGCGATCCTTGTGAATTTCGCGAAGCTCCACTTCCGCACGGCCTATGAGGTCCGGGGGCTGGAACCGCCAGAAGCCAAACCGTTCATCCGCCGTAAGAAGGCGGAGTAGTCCGATGGCGTCGCTGGCATCCTTCGACCGTAAGCGCGGCGCCGGACGTCCGGGTATCGCAGGAGTCGATGAGGCTGGCCGTGGGCCGCTCTGCGGGCCCGTGGTGGCGGGGGCCGTGCTGCTCGACGCTGGGTTCTACGGCGAAATGGCTTGGATACGGAAACTATCCGGAGCCAATGACTCCAAGAAACTCTCGCCAGAAAAGCGGGCCGAACTCCGCGCGCGGATTGCGGAGATGCACGCCGAAGGCAAACTGCGCGCCGTCTGGGCGGAGGCCTCGGTGCTGGAGATTTCAGCGCACAATATCCTCGGAGCGACGCGGATGGCGATGGCCCGCTGCATCGCACAATTAGCCCAAGGGTCGCTGGCGGCGCTCTTCCCGGCCGCGGGTACGGAAGGTGAACTCTTTGGCCGCACCGAGGAGCGCAATATGCTCGTCCTCGTGGACGGCCTACCGTTACGGCCGTTCGCTTGGGCGCATGAATCAATCAAAGGCGGCGACGGTAAGAGCCTAGCCATCGCGCTGGCCTCGATCGTCGCAAAGGTCGAACGCGACCGCATGTTAGTCGAATTAGATAAACGCTATCCGGAATACGGATTCGCCCGTCACAAGGGCTACGGTACGCCGGATCACATCGAAGCGCTTCGACGACTGGGCCCCTGCCCTGAGCACCGCGAACTCTTCGTGCGCGGCATCCTCGCCGGCGACGACCCGCCCCCCGAGTCCTTGGACAGCGAGTTTAGTTTTGAGTGAGTGGTAGGCTGACCTGTGTCGAGGTAGGGTTGGCACTGCGTGCCCTTTTCCTCCGGTTCCCGGTCCCCCTTTACCTCTGTAATCTGTACTCCGTACTCTGTAATCCTGCATGTCAGCACGAAGCCACGCCCCTACCCAATAAAGGAAATAGCGGTTAGCGGTTGGCGGATAGGGAATGGCTCTGCCTCGAGGTAGGGTTGGCACTGCGTGCCAACCTAGTTGCCTTTGTTTTGACTCGATGCTGCTAGGTCAGCACGCAGTGCTGACCCTACCTCGCGAAGATACGGACGCGACGCAGTCGCGCCCCTACCTATTTTGGTATTTACCTTTGCACAGGCCATAGGCCGATTTGCACTTTTGCACCTTTGCACCTTTTCCACCAGTACCCTCGCGAGCTCCGCTCGCGCTCACTTCTTTGCGGGCGCGGGTGGGCGGAGTTCGTCGGCGGACCACGAAGCGTGCGTGCCGAATTGATCGCGGAGGGTTTTGACTAACTTGGCGTCGACGGGCGCAGCGGTATGCTCCCATTCGCGACGTACATAAGTGACGACGGCGGCGAGGTCTTCGTCATTGAGCTGCGCCATGGGCGGCATACTCAGGTCCCAGGTACGGCCACCGACCTTCACTGGGCCACCGAGTCCGTTCATGATAATACGCGCCACGACGTCGGGCTTGCCGAGCACCCACTCACTATCGACGAGCGGCGGCGCCAAGCCATCGAGGCCATAGCCATGCGGCTGGTGGCAGGCGGCACAGAGACCGTTGAAGATAGTTTTACCACGCTCGAAAGAGGCCGCCTGGGCTACCGTCAAAGGCGTCACGACTGGAGGCTTCGGCGCACCAGGCTTCCCTGCCCACATGACGCGTTCGTTCACGCCGGCTAGGGCGGCGGCGCCAGCCTTGTCCGTCAGGGCAGCCGTGAGCTTCGCCATCGCTACCGGCTCAGCGGGTAACCACAGGAGTTTAGCGACCTTACTCGGGGCGGTGCCTTTGGTCGGCTTAGCTTTCGGGTCACGGCCACCGCGATCGAGGCCGCGCACGAGTGCTAATTGCATAGCCTTGTTATCCAAGGTGACGGCGAGGCTCAGCATATCCTCCACCGGGCCAGCCTTACCCGATTGCGATACGAGCGTGGCGAGGGCTTCCACGACGAAGCCAGCGCCTTCCGCATTGGCGGTAGTGGCCTGGGCGGCGACGAGCTTCGCAATGGTGGTCTCCTTACCGCGCATGCCGGTCAAGGCACCTTCGCGGACCAAGGTATTTTGGCCATGGGCCACGAGTAGCTTAGCCAACGCCACATCCGCATCGGGCGAACCCGTCGCACCTAGGCGAATCGCGAGATGCGCGAGAACGATGGCTTCCTTTTCGCCAGTCATGGCGAAGAGTTCAGGCAAGAGATCCAGTGTCGCAAGCCGCACCCCCGCCGCACGGACCTGTGGGTCGGCATCCTTGATCGCCGAGCGTAACGTGTCGGCATCGAGCGCATTCAAACCTTCCAGCGTCCAGAGTGCATGCAGGCGTGGGAAAGCGTTGGCGGCGCCCTCAATCTTGAGCAGTTTGCGCAAGGCAGGTACGGCCGAAGCGTCCGCTGATTCGACCAGTAGGCGTTGGGCCGTATCGCGGACCCAGCCCGAAGGATGGCGGAGCAACTCCACACGCGCGGCGGTACCCGCCGGCACTTTCACGGCAGCGACCGGCGGCGCCTTTTCCGGGACGATCCGCCAGATGCGTCCGCGGTTCACGGGCTGCTCGAGCTTCCGATCTTTAATATTCGCAACCAGGTAATGCGTCAGGAAGCCCTGGTGCTGAATAATCCCGCGATACATATCGACGATGTAGATGGCCCCATCGGGCCCGTTCACGATTTGCACGGGACGGAAACGCTCATCCGTCGAAGCGAGGAATTCTTGGCCAGCCTGGGCAGCAGTGCCCTTGACCACCCCATCCTTCTCCGTGAGCACGATGCGCTTCACGAGGTTGGCGGAAGGCTCGGGAATAAAGGCGTTGCCGTGGAATTCGGGCCCGAAGAGATGCCCACGATAAACGACGGCGCCACAGGTGGCCGTGGCTTTAGCGAGCGTCCCATCGGCCCGCAACGTGCTAGCATCGTAGCCACGATTCACGCCTGGAGTCGGGTGGATGGGGTAGACCGACTGGTCGAGGACCACGGGGCTGTTAACACTGGTTACATTACGTAGGAGCGGATTGCGCGCGAAGGCGGTAGCTGGGAGGAGATCCGTACGCAGGAGGTCGGAGTTATAGTTATAATACAGACGACCCGCATCGTCCTGACAGAGGCCATACTGCCCACGGCCAAGTCCAGCGCCGCGTTGCCACGTGCCTGCATTGAGGCGGAAGCTTGTACTGTAGCCGGCACTCCAAATACGATTGTCCATCGCCCAGGTCGGCGTGTTGGCCATATGCTCCGGCTGGCCACCGCGGGTCCCGTAGTCGGTCGCGACGACCGTCCGCACATCGGCGACGCCGGTGCCTTTGGTGTCCTTACAGAAAAATAGGTTGGGGGATTCGCCAATGAGAGCACCCCCGTTCACCGCGAGGACGGACCGAGGCATGACGAGCCCGTCGACGAAAGCCGTGGCCTTGTCCATCCGGCCCGTGCCCTTCGTGTCTTCCAACAGCGACACGCGGCCCGAGGGGTCTTTCTCGCCGGCGCCGTTCACATCATTCATGTAGCCCCGCATCTCGACGACGAACATCCGGCCCTGATCGTCGAAGCTAATGGCAATGGGCGATTGAATCATCGGCTCACACGCGACGAGCTCGATGCGGAAGCCCTTTTCGATTTTAAAGGTCTTCAAGGCCTCTTCGGGCGAGAGCACCGGAGCCGGAGGCAGCTTGAACTTCAAGGTGACCTCCTCCGGGCCAGCGTTGCCCTTGTTCAGGGCAAAGGCGGGCTGGGCTAGGAGCAAGCAGCCAGCGGTGAACCAAAGGGAAACGGGGGCCTTCATCGGGGTACGGGGTCTACTAGAACCTGTCCCCGACTAGGGGCAAATGTTCCCGCTTCTTACTTATCCTGCTGCTTCTTATTGCCGGTTTTCTTGACCAAAACCACGGGGACATCGTTGGTGAGGTCCGGACCTGGGGTACTCCGGCCACGGGCCACTAGGGCCTGCAGGGCGGCCTTCATACTCGTGACCCGTTCGGGGTGCTGGACCGAGAGGTTGGTCTTCTCGCCTGGGTCCGTCGCTAAGTCATAGAGCTGAAACTCGGGTAGGCCCTTCTCTTCCTTGGAACCAGGCTTGGGATTACTCCAACCACCGGAGCCCGCGCAGAGGGCTAACTTCCACTGACCATCACGAATCGCAAAACTTCCGTTGATGGACTGGCTCACGATAGACTGACGCTGCGGGCCGTCGCGGCCGAGTAAAGCCGGCAGGAAAGATACGCTGTCTTCACCGGCCCCCGCAGGCACGGGCACGCCGAGCGCCTCGGCGAACGTGGCCAAGAAATCGATCTGGCCGATGAGTTGCGGGTTCACGCTGCCGGGCTTCACCTTCCCTGGCCAACGGACGATGAAGGGCACGCGGTGGCCGCCCTCAAAGATATCCGCCTTATGTCCGCGGTAGAGATAGCTGGGCTCATGACCCTTCGCCTGAAGTTCGTCGATCTTGGCGGCCGGCGAGCAACCATTATCGGAGGTAAAGACAATCAATGTATTTTCACGCAAGCCCAACTGCTCGAGCTTGGCTAAGAGCCGGCCCACGTCGGAGTCGACCTGCCGCACGAAGTCGGCATAAGGGTTGAGGCCACTGGAACCCTTGAATTCATTGGTCGGAACGATGGGCGTATGCGGGGCGTTTAGCGGTAGGTAAATAAAGAAGGGCTTCGGCGGGTCAGCCTGCTTCTGCGCCGTCACGTAAGCGATGGCTTGATCGATCACGCCCGGCAGGACGTCGACGGCTTCAAACTTCGGGCCGGCTGGACCAGTCCGCAGCCAAGTCTTGGTGGCAGACGGAATCTCCGTCGTGCGCCGATCCTTGATCCAGACAAACGGCGGCATATCGAGCGAAGCGCTGATGCCATAGAATTGGTCGAAGCCGTGGTCTAACGGGCCGTCCTTGATGTCAGCGGCGTAGTTGACTTCCTGGCCAACCTTGGCGCCAGCGCCATCAAAGACTCCCTTATCGTCGGCGACACCACCGGCCTTAAGCGCAAAGGACATCCCGAGGTGCCATTTACCGAAGCAAGCGGTGCCGTAGCCTTGCTGCTTAAGGAATCCTGCGACAGTGAGGCGATCTTTCGCAATCAGTGGAGCAGAATAGCCACCCAGCACACCGCTCTGCAAACGCGACCGCCAGTGGTACCGTCCGGTTAATAAGCTATAGCGGGAAGGTGTGCACACCCCCGAGGTCGTATGCCCATCGGTAAAGCGCATCCCCTCGGCGGCTAAGCGGTCGAGATGGGGGGTCGGGATTTTACCCTGAGGATTGTAGGCGGAAACATCGCCGATGCCTTGGTCATCCGCCAAAATAACGATGATATTAGGCCGCTCTGCAGCCGTGAGGGCCAAAGTCGCAAAAAGGGCAAGCAGCGTGGGGAAGCGCATGGGGAGAAGCCAACCATCTGACCTGCAGACAGCAAGAGTTTGGCACCGCAGCGGGGAGGGTTGGCACTTCATTCCCTTTTTCCTCCGGTTCCCGGTCCCCCTTTACCTCCATACTCCGTAATCTGTACTCTGTACTCCGTACTCTTCCTATTGCCTCCCCTCTCCCACCCGACTACTCCTCCCCCTTCTCCTCTCGCCCGTCGCCATGTCCCCCCCAGAGCTTAAGAAAGTACTGTCCTCCGGCCTCCTGTCTTTCCCAATCACCGACTTTTCGGCGAACGGCGATTTTGACCCCGCTGGCTATGCCAAGCGCCTCCAATGGCTCGCCCCATACGGTGCCACAGCTCTCTTCGCGGCCGGCGGCACGGGTGAGTTCTTCTCCCTCGAACCCAAGGAATACTCTTCCGTAATCAAGACCGCCGTCGATACGTGCGTCGGGCTCGTCCCCATCCTCGCTGGCGCCGGTGGCCCGACCCGCGTCGCCATCCAATACGCCCAAGAGGCCGAACGCCTCGGCGCCAAGGGCATCCTCCTCCTCCCCCACTACCTCACCGAGACCAATCAGGATGGGGTCGCCGCGCACGTCGACCAGGTCTGCAAGTCGGTCAAAATCGGGGTCGTGGTCTACAACCGTAACGTCTGCCGTCTGCAGCCCCACCACCTCGAGAAGCTCGCCGCGAATAACCCGAACCTCATCGGTTATAAAGACGGCTTCGGTGACATCGAACTCATGGTTTCGATCCGCCGCCGGATGGGCGATCGCTTCAGCTACCTCGGCGGCCTGCCGACCGCGGAAGTCTATGCCGCCGCCTACAAGGCCATGGGCGTACCCGTTTACTCATCGGCGGTCTTCAACTTCATCCCGCAAGCGGCGATGGACTTCTACCACGCCATCGCGGCGGACGATGTTGCCACCCAGAACCGCCTGCTCGACACCTTCTTCCTGCCCTACTTGGAGATTCGTAACAAGAGCGCAGGCTACGCGGTCAGCATCATCAAGGCTGGGGCGACCATTGTCGGCCATAGCGCCGGTCCCGTGCGCGCGCCCTTGACCGACCTCAAGCCGGCGGAAGTCGAACAACTCGCCGCCCTCATCGCCCAAGCGGGCGTCAAGTAAGCCGTCCCTTGCAGGAGTTCGCGCCCAGTTCACCGGACAACCTCCGCACCGCCGTCACCAAGGTGATGTGGCGTGTGCTGCCGTTGTTCGTGGTGATGTTCATCGTGAACTACGTGGACCGGGTGAACATCAGTTTCATCAAGGAACAGCTGGAATCCGAAGTCGGCGTAGGCGACTTCGCGTACGGATGGGGAGTGTTCTTCTTCTTCTGCAGCTACGCACTGCTGGAAGTGCCGGCCAATCTCGCGCTCGAACGCCTGGGCGCAAAGCGATGGCTAACAATCATCGCCGTAGCATGGGGAGTGATCGCGACCGGATTCGCCTTCGTCCGTAATGAGTATGAATTCTACGCGCTGCGTTTCGCGCTAGGGGCGGCTGAAGCCGGCTTCTTTCCCGGTGTCGTTTATTACTTCACGCGTTGGATTCCTGCCGCCGACCGAGGTAAGGCCATGGCCATTTTCCTCAGCGGTTCCGCGATCGCGACGATCATCTCCGGACCTCTCTCGGCTTACTTGCTGCAACTCAGTGTCCCTGGCCTACAACCATGGCAATGGATGATCATCCTTGAAGGCGGATTCTCGGTGCTAATGGCCGGAGTCCTCTGGAAGTTGCTCGATTCGGATATCAAGGAAGCGACTTGGTTGACTCAAGGAGAGCGTGATTCGCTTGCGCTTAAGATCGAGCAGGAGCGAGCCAAGACACCACAGAGCGACCGCGTCGATAAAACCGCGCTCCTGACCTCGCCGGCGATGATTGCTTTCTGTGGCGTCTATTTTTCCATACAGATAACGATCTATACCGTCACCTTCTGGCTGCCGACCATCATCAAAGAGATGCTGGCGGCACCAGGTCCACATGGTGGCCTGCTTGGCTGGATGGAAACTTTCGTCGCCTGGCTAGGATACGATGAACCCAAATCCGCCGCTACCATGGCAGGCGGATTCTTGAATTCCATCCCATGGATAGTCTCTATCGTCGGCATGGTGCTTGCAGCACATGCGGCCTCCCGATGGAAGAACCAACATGTGTGGGTGGCGCTCGCCATGACAGTCGCCGGGGTTGGCATGCTGGTCGCCGGGCACGCGACGCCGACCGTGGCATTCGGAGCAATCTGCTTCGCGGCGCTAGGATTCAAATCAGCCGCCTCGCTTTTTTGGCCTATTCCTCAGCAGAGTCTGGACCCGCGAGTCGCTGCAGCAGGGCTGGCGCTGATCAATTCACTTGGAAATCTTGGTGGCGGAATTGCATCACCCTTATTCGGGTGGGTCAAAGAGTCCACCGGCTCCGTGTATGTCGGCCTCTATGGCCTCGCCTTCACTTCGCTACTGACCGCCGCCCTCGTCTTCTTCACCCGCCCCAAGGCCAAGGCCTGATTCGTCCCGACCCCGACCCTGTCCCCACCCCTCACTTCCGATGTCCTCTCCCCTGATCCAATCCGTCCGGGTCGTGCCGGTCGCCGGCCACGACAGCATGCTGCTCAACCTCAGCGGCGCCCACGGACCTTTTTTTACCCGCAATATCATCCTGATCACCGATAACGCGGGCCACACTGGCCTCGGCGAAGTTCCCGGCGGCGAGAAAATCCGCCAAACGGTCGAGGATGCGACGGCGCTGCTCCTTGGGCAACCCATCGCCGACTACGCGTCGTTGTTAGCTAAGGTGAGCGCAGCGTTCTCCGATCGTGATGCTAGTGGCCGCGGCCTGCAGACCTTTGACCTACGCGTGACCATCCACGCCGTGACAGCGATTGAGTCCGCCCTCCTCGACTTACTCGGTCAATTCCAGCAGAAGCCCGTCGCGGCCCTACTCGGCAAAGGTCAACAGCGGACCGAGGTCGAGATGCTCGGCTACCTCTTCTTCATCGGTGACCGCCGTAAGACGACCCTCAGCTATCGCGATGAATCCACGTCCGCTCACGCTTGGCATCGTCTCCGTAATGATGAGGCGTTGACGCCCGAGAGCATCGTCCGGCAGGCCGAGGCCGCCCAGGAACGCTTCGGCTTCCAGGACTTTAAACTCAAGGGCGGCGTCCTCAGCGCCGCCCGCGAGGTCGAAGCTGTCCGCGCCTTGGCCGCCCGCTTCCCGCAGGCCCGCATCACCCTCGACCCGAACGGCGCGTGGCTCCTCAAGGAAGCCGTCGAGGTCTGCCAGAACCTGAAGGGTATTCTCGCCTACGCCGAAGACCCCTGCGGCGCCGAAGGCGGCTTCTCCGGCCGCGAAATCATGGCGGAATTTAAAAAGGCCACGGGCCTACGCACCGCGACTAACATGGTCGCCACCGATTGGCGCCAGCTGGAGCACGCGCTTAAACTTGAAGCTGTGGACATCCCGCTCGCGGACCCACACTTCTGGACGATGCAAGGTTCGGTGCAGGTCGCTCAGGTCTGCTCGGAGCGCGGCCTGACGTGGGGCTCTCATTCCAATAACCACTTTGATATCTCCCTCGCGATGTTCACGCACGTCGGCGCCGCCGCCCCCGGCGATGTCACTGCGATGGACACGCATTGGATCTGGCAAGAAGGCCAACGACTCACGAAAGAGCCGCTGCTGATCAAGGGCGGAAAGATAGCGGTCCCGCAGCAGCCGGGCCTCGGCGTCGTCATCGACCCCGCTCAACTCGACGCCGCGCACCAACTTTATCTCAAGCTCCCCTCCGGCTCCCGCGACGACGCCGTCGCCATGCAGTTCCTGATACCCGGTTGGAAATTCGACCCCAAGCGCCCAACGCTGGACAGGTAGGGTTGAATCGAGAGGGGTTGGGGGTTGGGGTTGGTCGGCTGCCTCGGGTAGGGACAGCACCACGTGCTGTCCTCACTGCCTCAGGTAGGGACGCGACTGCGTCGCGTCCGTTCGCCGATAGACCGAGGATGCCACCCTGCTTGGCTAGACGCGACTGGCTCCGGTCGACGGACGCGACGCCGTCGCGTCCCTACCCTTACCCTACCCCTCCCAACAAAAAGCCCCGGGAGGCCCGGGGCTTCGAAGTTAGCTAAGCGTGCCGCTTACTTGGCTTCGGCGTCGGTCTTACGCTTGTTGCGGCGGCGGATGGCGGCGAGGGCCAAGGCCAGGCCAGCGAGGCTCATGCCGTAGGTGGACGGTTCCGGGATCGCGGTGAGGACGATGGCACCGTTGATGCTGTCGTTAGAGACCGTGAACCAATCAGACTGGGCCGAGACGCCGTACTTGTCCTTGAAGTTGGCGTAGTTGACCGTGAAGAGGTCGGCCACATTCGTCACGCCGTTACCCAAGGTGAGCGTGCCGTACGTGAAGAGCGTGAAGTTCTTCGGGTCATTCCAAGCGAAGGTCTGGTTGGCGATATTGCCACCCGCGACATTCGTGCTATCGAGCGAAACCACGTTCAACGTCATGCGGCTGGCAGAGGATAGGCTCGAGAGGTTGAGCGCACCCGTGACCGTGACGGAGTCGAAGCCAACCCCGCGAGCACCCGTGCCGTCCTTCATCGTCATCGTGTAAGCCGAGCCACCACCGAAGCCGAGGCTCGTGAGCGTGCCCGATCCCTTAGCGGTCGTACCCGACTCGAAGGCCAACTTACCCACCTGGTCGGCCGTGACGGTGATGGACTGGCCACCGGCGTAGGTCATCGTACCCGTGTAGTTCGTGCCATTGGTCACCGCGCCGCCCGTGTTACGGACCGCATTGTTGAAGCCGGCTGCGAAGTCGAGGGTCGTACCGGTCGAGGCAATCACGCGAGCCGAACCGAGGGAGCCAGAAGCAAAGGACTTGGTACCGCTGAAGGTCACGTCACCCGTGTAGCCCGTGGCGTTGGCCAGCGTGCCGTTCGTGTAAGCGATGGACGAAGTGGCGGTGTTGCCGTTGAAGTCGACCGTACCACCCGAGAGGGCGATGGCGTTATTCAAGCCGTTGTTCGCGAGGGTGACCGTGTCGCCCGACCCAACCTGGAGGACGCCGTTGCCGAGCGTCCCAGCCGCGAGGGTGACGGCACCGAGGATCTCGACATTACCGGTGTAACCGTTGGCGTTGGAGAGCTGGCCGGCGAGGTAACCGAGGTTCTTCGTGGAGCTGAGTCCCTGTAGGTTGATTGTGCCGCCCGCGAGGGTAACGGCGCCCGCCGAGATCGTCGCCGACGCATCGAGCGTCGACTTCACGATGAGCGTGCCGGTGAAGCTCGAGAGGCCGGTGACCGTACCCCCGTTGAGCTCGATGTCGCGGGTTTCGCCGTTGATCGCGGCCGTCTGGCCAGCAAGGACGCCAACCTTAGTGTTCGTCCCGGCTAGGCTGAGGGCGCCGGAGTCCAGCGAAGCGGCCGTGAAGGTCACCGTGCCGGTGTAAGCAGACGGACGCTGTAACGTACCGCCCGCGAGGACGATGGAGGCGCCGGTCGCGTTGATGGTGTTGAGGTCGAGGTAGGAACCTGCGCCGACCGTGACGGTCGAGGTACCGAGGGCGCCCGCGTTGGCGATGCGGATGGAACCACCCGTGACGTTGACGGGACCGGTGAGGTTGTTCGCTGCACCAAGGACGAGTGTACCCGAGTTGGCCTTCACGAGGGTCCCAGCGGCCGTGATTGTCGAGGCATAGGTCACGATGTTGCCGTTGGTGTCGACCGTGAGGGTCTTGCCCGCGGCGATGGTGCCGAGCTTACCCGAGACGTCCGTCGTATTACCCGTGCCGTAGAGGAGCGTCGCCGAGCCGGTGACGTTGAGCGCGGAGGCGTTGATGATGGCGTTGAAGGAGTTGAGCTCGAGGGTACCCGCGGCGAGGGAGACCGCACCGGTGTAGCCAGCATTGTTGCCTGCGAGTGTCAGCGTACCATTACCAGACTTCGTGAGGCCGACGGTGCCAGCGACGGCGCCCGAGATCGTCAGCTTAGCGCCCGTGCCGACCGTGGCGTCCGTGGCCGTGGAGAGCGTGAGGTCCGTGGCGATGGTATGATTACCCGCGGTGGCCGTGACGGTCGCATTACCCGAGCCCGAAGCGAGGGTGAGCGCACCGCCGGAACCGGCATCGATGGTATAACCACCGCCCGTGGTGTTGAAGGTGATGGCCTTGAGGCTTGGTGCAGTACCGTCGAGGCTGACCGTTCCGGTCGTGTTGGTCGCGAGGACGGTGTTATCGAAGGTCGCGGTGTCGACGTTGGCGAAGGCTGCGTCGAGACCCGGCGAGCCCTGGTTAGTGCCCCAGTTAGTGCCGAAGCCCGAGACCAAGCGACCCCACGAACCGCTCGTAGCGTTCCAGGTAGACAGACCCGTGTAGACTTGGCCCGTCGTCGTGACGTTGGCCGAGGTCGTGAGAGCCTTAGCATCGAGACCCGAGACCGTGTTGGTCGAGGTCAGCGAGAAGTTCACGCTACCGGCGAGCGAACCAGCGGTAGTGGCCGAGGCGGTGAAGACCAAGTTGCCAGAGGAGCCAGCGGCCATTTCGGACAGGGTGTTGACCGAGAGACCCGTGACCGCCGTGGCCGTCGCCGTCAGGTTATCCTGATAGGTGGCGCTGGTGATCGCGGTGTTGGCGACCGACACATTACGGGTGACCGCCGCGGCACCGACGTGGACGGTGCCGAAGGCCAGCGTCGTGCTGGAGAGGACCGCATTGGCGTAGTCGTAGGCGGCGCCGGTGACGGCGACGGTTTGGCCGGCGAGGGCCACATCGTTCAGGCCAGTGGTCCCGGCGAGAACCTTGGAGGTCAGCGCTAGGTTGGCCGTACCGGTCAAGCTACCGGCGGAGGCGGCGGTGACGACCACGTTGTCCGAGGTACTGGCGGCCAGGTTGGCTGGGTTGGCGAAGGCGAGCTTCGTGTTCGTCGAGGTGGCGACCACCTTGAGGTTATCTTGGTAGGTGGCGTTACCGCCGGTGAGGACGGTGTTCGTTAGGCCGATGTTACCGGTAGCGAGCGTACGGACGTTGCCGAGGGCGAGCGTCGCCGAACCGAGGGTGGCCGTGGCCACGTCGTAGGCCGTGCCGGTGAGGGCGACGGTTTGCGTGGTCAGGGCGGCATCGGTCAAGGTGATCACACCGGAGAGTACCTTGGAGGTGAGGCCGAGGCTGATGGTGGTGTTAAGCACCCCGACGTTGGCGGCGGTGACCACCACGTTACCGGAGATACCCGCGGCCAGATCGGCCGGGTTAGCGAACGAGAGGTTCGCGTTCGTCGCGGTGGCGAGGACGTTGAGGTTATCCTGGTAAGCGGCGTTCGAGACCGTCGTGTTTGTCACGCCAATGTTGGCGGTCACGTTGCGACGGATATCGCCGAGGGCCAGCGGAGTGGTCACGACCGTCGCGTTGGCGAGATCGTAGGCGGCGCCGGTGACGGCGACGGTTTGGCCGGCGAGGGCCACATCGTTCAGGCCAGTGGTCCCGGCGAGAACCTTGGAGGTCAGCGCTAGGTTGGCCGTACCGGTCAAGCTACCGGCGGAGG
>Ga0214919_10000033_pt1 | contig 200961 bp, 221 predicted proteins | sample LL1503_MetaG_FD_177994 | JGI IMG/M metagenome (GOLD analysis project Ga0214919, IMG submission 177994) | Freshwater microbial communities from Lake Lanier, Atlanta, Georgia, United States - LL-1503 | ecosystem: Environmental > Aquatic > Freshwater > Lake | place: USA: Georgia | collected... | reverse complement strand
AATCACCAAGTAAATCACCAAGTAAATCACCAAGTAAATCACCAAGTAAATCACCAAGTAAATCACCAAGTAAATCACCAAGTAAATCACCAAGTAAATCACCAAGTAAATCACCAAGTAAATCACCAAGTAAATCACCAAGTAAATCACAATCAGTAGTTTCTAGAAGACAAACAAGAAAATTACAGCAGCAATCTGCAAGGTTTGATAAACTAAAACCTCGTCACAATGCAAAGGGTAAAGGTACCTAACTCAAAAACTCGACCAACTCGGCCTTCATCGCCTCTGCATCAAAATCCTCCTTTTTTTCTGGAACAATGTACTGTATTTTGGGTTTAGTAAACATATCTTTTAAATAATGAATGAGATAATTTAAGACAATGATGATAATAAATGAAAAAAGAATTGTTTTTATCATTTATCTATAAATAGTTTAAGTCTTGTGTTTTTTAACTAATCGGAAACAATTTAAACCTTTACTTAATTATATTATAAAAATGGAAAAAATACCATTTGTTATCGTGCAAAAAAATGGTGATCTTAAGGAGGGCGTTTTACCATTAGAAGAGTCTTTACTATACAAAAAATGTGGTTATAAAAATCCGGTTGGGTTTGAAAAACAAACCACTTGGAAATGCCGTATTAATGGAAAAATGACAAATGTAATTCTTTATGCAAAAATAACTGGACGAAGTGGAAGTGAAAACAAATATGACTTTCCACCACCGGTGGATAATATTCTATATTTTGGAAGTTGTTGTTTAGTTGCAAAAAACGGCGAAAAATATTCAAGTCTTACAATAGATTTATGGAAAACAATTTATGAAACATTATTTGGAGGATTTGAAGATTTAAAGAATACTGAAAAGGAGGATGAAGAGGAAGAAGACGAGTTGGTAAATGTAGACCCTTCATTGAAAACAGAGGATGGTTATCTAAAAGATGGATTTGTAGTGAGTGACGACGACTTGATCAATTATGATTCAGAATTGTCAGAAGAAGAGTATGAATAACACAAAAACATTTCTAATTTATAAATTCACCAATTTAAAGAACCCGAACATATTTCTTTAATCCCTTGTTCTTGCTTCTAGGAGCACTTGCATTTTTAATAGCTTCTTCCAAAAGATCTCCTAGCTTTTCTCCGTCCTTCGCGCGCTGAAGTCTTTCCTTTTTGCTTGGGAAAGTGCAGTGTTTTGGAGTGTGTCCCATGTTACCACACTTTGTACATTCGTTTGCCAAGAGCTCCTTGCAAACGACTACTTCGTCTTCCTTGAGATCGTGATCATAAGGCTTTCCGCTTTGTTTGCAGAACGGGCAAAACTTGGGCGGAGGTTTTGTGCAATACTTGCGTGTGTGACCAAGCTCTCCGCAATTAGGGCATTCGAGGCTTAACAAGTATTCACAAACGACAATTCCATTTTCCATAAGATCGTGATCATAATCATTGCCGGCATCTCTGCAAACTGGACAAAACTTGGGGGGATCAGCTGTGCAATACTTTGGTGTATGACCCATTTCACCACAATTGGTGCATCCAGTATTCATCAATTCCCAGCAACTTATAAGACCATTTTCCCACATATTATGGTCGGTGTGTTCTTTCCCTAAATCTCTGCAAAATGCACAAAACATCTTGGGTCGACTTGGAGCTGGACAATATCTAGGCGTATGACCAATGCAACCACATAGTTCGCAATTATGCGAAAGCAGTGTGACACATGTCACCATTCCAAACTCGTTTTTCACCGAGTGACTTGTGAAGACTTCTTCTGGTTTTCCGGCATCGAAACAAACTTTGCAGTACATCTTTTTCTTTTGTAGAATAATTACTTTTAAATTAATTTCAATTTTTTCATTTAAATTTAAATTTTTTAGGAGTTTGTGAAATATTTTACTCGAATTTCACAAACTTTGTCATTCAAAACCTAAAATCTGGTTCTTTTAATTGTTTTCTTTTTCATTGTTTTCTTTTTCATTGTTTTCTTTTTCATTGGTTTTATTGTTTTTCTTGGTTTTCTTCGTTTTTTTAATTTAGCACCATATTGCATTTGGTCTTCTAAATATACGCTAATTGGGTAATGGTCGGAAACATCTTTTATCATTGTTGATCCAATATTTTTTAATATTTGAGGATTACTATAATTCATATTTGTCAAAATAATATCCAATCTAGCATCTTTAAGAAACGTACCAGGTGTATTAACATCATGAGTTCTTGTTAATCTTCCGAATTTTTTTAGTGTTCTAGCCGTTAAATTTACAGCTTTTTTAACCAAGCTGGTTTCATGAACATGTCTGAATGATTGTGTAACCTGGTTTTCACAGATATCTGTACACACATCTTGTAACCCTAATTCACTAATCAATGTTTGCATATTTACTATATCATCCCGCCATTCTCCTTCGCAAGACTCGAGCAATTCTGGACGTAATATGTCATCTTTTAAAACTCCATATTTTCTATAATTTGTATCACCTCCTATGACAATATTGATATCTCTAGGATTGTAATATTTATTTAAATTATACAAAGAATCAGCCAACAACTTTGTAAATTGTTTAGCATGGAAATCGGGATGATACTCAGGATTAAACGCATTTAAATGGGTAACAATTACTGCAATGGGTTTTGTAGCATTCAATGGTTCCAGTATAACTAACAGATTGTCTTTATCTTTACCAGTTGTATAAAATTTTTCTGTTCTTGTTGGTGGCTCATTCATAAGTTTTATAGAAAACACAGCAGGTTTTTCTTCTAACATAGGGATTTTGAACTATCGTAAATAACTGCCACTCTATCTACAAATACAATCGCATATTTACCACCATGTTCATTGTTAAGCCCTTTTAAAAAGGCACCACCTTGTTCGTCTTCAATTCCAATATGTTTCCATTCTTGAATTAAAAATATATCGTAATCCAAGTTTTGATAGAGATCACTTGTGTAATTTTTAGATAGCATTTCAAAATCTTCAACATTCCAACAAATTACTTTAGACATATAGTATAATTTTATAAATAAATTATGCATTACCATATTTTCAGTATTAAAAATGGTAACTTTTCATTTGAACGGACAATTCTTCATGAGTATAATCTATAAATGATTTTTCGTAGTTTTTTTCAGAAATATTTAAATAATCTGGTACGGTTACTGGTATTTTATCATTGTAGTTTATTATAAAATTTTCGCGACTTAAATGAATAACCGTTTCAATTCCATTACTTGATTTTCTTATTGTGTATGGACAATATTTTAATTCTTGAATGTTATAAAAATGACATATAACATCTTTAGGAGAAATAATAATCAAATTACGCAAATCAACCAATTTACTGTTCACTGGAAATTCAATTTTTTTTACATTTAATTTACTCGATTCATCTACAACAAATTCATAGCTTTCACGTATATTTTTCTTTTCGTCGAGTATTTGTTGAATGTCATCATTTATAGTGAAGGAAATATTACGGTTTATTTTTAATTTTAATTTTTCTTCGTTTGATTTTTTTAAAAAGGCAATGTGTTTTAATCGATGATCTTCGTTACCTTTGTATATATAACTAGTTTGAAATTTTTTTAAACATTGCATAACGTCTGATAATTCTATATAATAAAACTCGATCATTAAATTATTGTGTATTTGTTTTAATATTTGCATATCTTGTCGCATATTTTGTCTTTTTTCCAATTCTTCAATAGTTTTTTCTTCCAATACTTTGAATTTTGATTCTAAACCCTCAATTCGTCTAAATTTATTTTCTTCCAATTTTGTTTCCAACCTATCAATATGTTTCATTTTATTTTTCTTCATTTTTTGCAATTCCAACTGCATTTCTTTTACTGTTTCTGTTAATTCGTCAATCTTTTTTTTCTGAGAAATAACATTTTGTTCCAAGTCATAATAAGAAGGCGTTGAAGGTAAAACAACATAATCAAAATCTATTAAATCCATTAAAATAAATGTACATATAATTTTAAATTCATTTGTATTTCTCGTTTATAATTTGTATAAAACAAATTAAAACCAAAGTATCAAGAAAAATATGATTACTTGTCAATTGTCTGGGGGGCTTGGCAATCAATTATTTCAAATATTCACAACATTAGCTTACTCAATAGAAAATAATATTTCTGTAATGTTTGAATATACAAATGAAACAACAAAGTATTTAACATTAGATGGTGAAAAAATGCGCGATACTTATTGGAATACATTTTTTGTTCATATTATTAATTTAACTACTTATTCTTTGTCTAAAAATTCAACAATTGATATTTCTTCTTTTTTTCCATATAAAGAACCTTGTTTTGAGTATACTCCTCTCCCAATAGAAATTGCTAGTCGAAATATGAAACTTGTTGGGTATTTTCAAAGTCATAAATATTTCTGTAAAAAGCAGCAATATATATTTAAATTGTTAAAATTGACACAAATGCAAACAATGGTGAAAAACATATATGATGAATTTCCGTTTTCTTTAGAAACGGCAGTTTCACTTCATTTTCGTATTGGCGATTATCAATTCTACGAAGAACATCCAGTTCTCCCATTGGAATATTATAAAAAAGCATTAAGGCGTATAAACGAAAAAAACATTCTTTATTTTTGTCAAGAAGAAGACGATTCTCTTGTAGAGATGCAGATAAATGTATTGAAAGAAGAATTTCCAGATTTTTTATTTGTAAAAGCGCCCAATACGATTACGGATTGGGAACAAATGTTATTAATGTCTTGTTGTAAACATAATATTATAGCCAATTCTACTTTTAGTTGGTGGGGAGCATATTTAAATCAATTAGAAACCAAAGTAGTATGTTGTCCTAAAAAATGGTTTGGAACAGATAAAATTATGGATATTCCGGAAAGTTGGATTAAAATATAAAAAAATTGAAAATATAAAAAAATTGAAAATATAAAAAAATTGAAAATATAAAAAAATTGAAAATTATTATTTGAAGAAATTTCACAAAAACAATGGAACTAATGAAACGAAACGTAGCGATCTCAAGAGCAATCCAGGATGGGTTTTATAATGATTTAGGAGAAGTCGAACTTTGTGAGTGTGTACTTGAAGAATTCAAAATAAAAGTCATTCCACACGAAGGTCATCATGCAGGAGTAGAATATATAATTACACTAAAATGGGAGGAAGAGTGGCCACTCGTTTTTATAGATTCTGCAATATTTGATAGAATTAAAACAAATCAATATTTACAAAACAGAGGAAAAGTAGGAAATCATAAAGGTATATGTATAAAAAATTTTAGCCGCGGTTATAGTTTTCGAAAAAATTTTACGCAGTTGTGTGACAATAAATGGGATAATTATGTTTATTATTTGATTACAGTCTTTAATAATATTCAAGATTTTGAAAAAGGCAATGGAATTAGATCTAACTACAAGGAAATATTACAAATTGATGGCGATATAACCACCAATTAGTGATTCTATTATTGTAATGAACCAGTAATATATGTCACTAGAAGACCATTGATAACCTATGTCAAAATCACCATAAATTGTTTTACTTAGAAGAGATCCAATAATAACTGACATTAATAAATGTGGAATGTTTGACAATTTATTTGGTATGAGAGCGCCCAAAAATCCACCAATAACTGTAACTATCGCTTGAGTATAATTATTTTTATTTTGAGTTAACATATAATAACAAAATTTTAAACTATTTCTGTTTTACAACTAATACTTTTAGTTGGATCACATTGTAATCCTTTATCAACACGCTTAATTAACTTATTATCTAAATTATATATATAACTTCTATCGTTCTCAAGTAATGCGCGTTTTAATGAAATCAAATTTGAAAAAGTACTTCGAGATAATCCGATAAATATTTCACTTCTGCAACATATTTCAAAATTTATAGCAGCATTTAATTCATATTCATATTCTTTTTTATAAAAATAAGATGCGTCTATATTTTTTTCTAAAAAAATAGTTTTTACCTTTTCTTGAGTTTCTCCAGTTGTAAAGAAAGTTGATTGTAGTTGAAATTCGTTCTTCATCATTTGTATCAATGATGGCACATCTTGCAAGATTTTCTCATTTGAAGGAAGAGATTTATTATATTTTACCCAGTCAGATTCTATACGTATATGAATTGCAATAGGAAAAATTGTCGAAATAAGATGTTCATACTTTTTATTTATTTTCAAAGCTTTCAATACAGCTACATTCATGCAATGATTATTCATTCTATTTTGCGATCGCTGTATTTTTAATATATTCTCACTATAACCCCAAAGAGCAATCTTATTGTCAATTATTTTATTTGAATTTTTAACAATAAGGTCATAACCTCTATATTTTCTCATACTTTTATTAAAAAAATCAATATCGTATATTTCAGAAAATAAAATTGGGGTTTTCCACCCAAAAGTTGGATCAATAATTCTACATTTGTTGCGTAATGCTATATCACACGCACTGAATAAACAAAAAAGTTTATTACATAATCCACCAGTTAACTTTACTCGAATACACACCATAGTTAACACGTTTATTTTTTATTTTTATTTTCACTAGATTTATAATGTCATATTCAGTTTGGAACGATGCTTCTATTTCATATGCTTGTATTAGGTTAATGAGTAAAACAAATTATCCGTACAACGAAGATTTGTTAACACCTCGAGAATTTATAGAAGAACGCAATTTATTAGAAGGCTACATTGAATGGAAAAAAGAAAACCAAAAAGGTTCAAGGTTTTCACCAGAAAATTTAATAAAGTTTCTGAGTTTGCTTGAAGGGGAGAAACAACCGTTACTTGATTTTTGGGAATTTATGAGAACTCAAGAAAGCATAAGACTTTCATAATTTATTTCTTTTTTTTCAACATCACTATAACCAGCTTTTTGTGTAACAGAAAGAGGGTAGATGAGATACCATTCATCTTGTTTTTGCAATTTCAACCAATATTTATCAATTGCATAATAAAAATGTTTTTTTGGATATTGTAAAAGGTTTTTTATTCCTTCACGAATATTATGAATAAGAGTTTCATAATAATGTGATTTTACAATATACCCAGTAGTTGTTTGACAATTTTCTGCTCTTATTGCATATGGCGAAACGATAGAATATGGTTTTGTAATGTTACCACCTAGCAAGAGAACATCCCATTTTTTTTGACTTTTCAAGAAACATTTTAATTGTTTTTTGAAAAACTCTGGTTTTTTGAAGCAAATGTCATCTTCGCATATAATAACTTCGGGTAAATCATTCTTTTTGGCTAGTTCTAAAATAGCCAAATGACTCAATGAACAACCTAACCTTCCATTGGAAGAGTAAACTGCATTGAATCTTTCAAAATCAAACTCAACAGATGATAATTGTTTTATAGCATTTAACTTTCGATCTTCGCGAGTAGATAAATTAATATAGTATGCTTTCATTATTAAAGTTAGTAGAATTATTCATATATTCTTTTAATTAGGATATTTTTTCAAAATAATAGACGGTATCAAAGTTTCCTTTAATTTTTCCATTTTCTTATAACATTTATTGATGGTTACTTCACTGATCTCACTAACATTTCTTATATCTTTTTTAGAAATGTCTAATTGACACAATTGGACAATAAAATAAATTACACCTGCTGCAATAGAATGTGGTGTGTTCTCTGGCATTAAATTTTGTTTTTCTATCTTTACAGAAACAAACTCACATAAACGAGTCAATTCTGCATTTATTGACAATTTACTACAATAACGTTGAATAAAAGAGTCTGGTGTCGTTTTATTAAACGTCGTTTTTTCATTCATGGTTAAATCTTTTTCTAAATCATTCAAAATAACTTGTGCTGTTTTACAACCTTTTGTAGCACAAGTTATGTCCACACCAAAAATAATGGATAATTCCTTTGCAGTTCTTGGATACTTGTTTTGTCTACAAGAAATATATACAGCTGCTAATAAAAGTCCATCTTTGTTTTCTCCGCGAAAAGTTTGCTCATATTGAGAGATTTTTTTATGATATAATATTGCATCATCAATAATAATTTTAGGTATACCAGCGTTTTGTGCAAACATTGATATTTTTTGAAATTCATCGTATTGCGCTTTTTCTTTATACGGCATTGATTGCCATTCTGTATAGCGCTTGATTTTTCGCATCTCATAAGAAATTTTATTTGAACCTAATGAAATGACTTTACAACCAAATGAGGATTCTGCCAATAAAGGGTTGATTGGCATGCCGCATCGTGTAGGATCGCTACTATGACTATCATCTGCGCCATAATATCTCCACTCTGCACTTTGATCGACACTGTCTTTATAAATAATTCCACAAGAAATTCCAGAACAAACATTGAAACCTTCGTCAGAAATGAACAAGATTGATTCACATTTATCACAATAGTCCTTGTTTTTATCTTGCACCTCTTTTCTTTTTTCTACTTCCTCTTCGATTTCTTCGTCAAATGTTTTCCACATGTCATTTATATATTTCTTTCTAAATGACATTTTATATATATAAACACCACATCTTTAATTCAATTTTAAATTCATTTTGAAATATTATTTATCTAAAATGATATATATGGGTATATCATTATCAAAAAGTGAAACAAAAATAGACGAGTCCGTTTCTGCAAAATTAGATTATATTGCAACATATTATATTTTTACAAGTAATTTTGAAAGCTTGAAACAACTTTATAAAAAAGAATACTGTGATGATTTGATAATATTAACATCGGATATAATACAAAAAAATTTGTCTTATCAAGAAGTTGAATATATGCAAGCACGTGTACTAAACGGTGAGATTGCTAATGATATGCAAACACAACCAATGGCGTTTTTTTCAAAAACGGCAGTAGAAAAAGATTACAATAAAAATATCAGCACTGAAAGAAACAAAACTAGAATGTGTATAGGAATTGCTAAATTTTACATAAAAGTTGCACATATTTTTGCAGCAATTATTACATCAGTGAATCCAATGTACACTTATATAGAAGATGGTGTTGAAAAAATGGTAGATGATAAAAAAAATATTCCGGATGGAGCAACAATAAAAACACATACTGGTAATTTGTGTCAACGACGTTTAGAAGCATTGACAAATGGGTATGAGTATGACAATAATTCTACGCAAATAAAAGTCGGACCTAATTTATGTTCATTAAAACCAGATATTTATTTGTTGGAAGAACCTGGTATTGCAGAGCTACAAGAGCTCTACTATGACAAATATGATTTTGAGAAGGGTAAATTTTATGGAATGAGTGAATCTTCGCAAAAAATGTACGAAGAAAACGTAAAATCGTTTTATAAAAAATTCGCGGTATCAGAAACTGTTCCAGAAAATATTAAAAAATTTTCAGACATTAAGATAAATAATTATGCAGAAGATTGTCAAATTGATGCATTCAAACGAACATATGAAGGATCGCCATCAGATGTTTTATTTCATAAATATTCTGAAAATATTAAAAAAATGATAGCAAATACAACAAAAAATCAAGAGGCATTAATAAATATAATCATCAATAATTTATTTGTTAATACAATAGATGCTACTACTGGTGACAAAGTGGTACGAGTGAATCCTCTTTTGACAATGGAAACATTAGATGATATTACTGTACAAACACGAACTTTGCTTACCGAATTGTATTTAACTTGTGAGGAAGATTTTAATAATGGTGTTGAAATTTTTAAAGATATTGCAGAAATGGTGAAAGTAAATAATTTACATAATGAAATTAATCAATTGGAAAATAACACTTTTAATTTGTCAGAAACTATAAACTTGGAAAGTGGAAATTCAAGTGAAATAAATCCAAGTGGAAATTCAAATGTAAATTCAAGTGAAATAAATTCAAATTCAAATGTAAATTCAAGTGAAATAAATTCAAATCCAAATGTAAATTCAAGTGAAATAAATTCAAATCCAAGTGAAATAAATTCAAATCCAAGTGAAATAAATTCAAATCCAAGTGAAATAAATTCAAATCCAAATGTAAATTCAAATCCAAATGTAAATTCAAGTGGAATCAATCCAAGTGGTATCAATTCAAGTGGAATAAATCCAAATGTAAATCCAAATGTAAATTCAAGTGTAAATCCAAATGTAAATTCAAATGAAATAAATTTAGAACCTAGATTACAACCAGATGACTCTAAACCAAAAGGAATTTTTGAAAAGGGGGGAGTATTTGGTTTCTTTTCAAAAGATGATAAGGAATCCAATATTCCGAACGAGTCACAAAATCTTGTGAAAAAAGACGACTCGAGTGGAATTTTAGGCTTGTTTAAATCAACCGAAGCTCCAGCAAAAGCCCCAGAAGCTAATGGAATTCTAGGGCTATTTAATTCACCTGCAACCCCAGATAAACCATTCGAAACTCCAGCAAAAGCCCCAGAAGCTAATGGAATTCTAGGGCTATTTAATTCACAATCAAAAGCCCCAGAAGTTAAACCAATTGAAGTTCCAAAAGCTCCAGAAGCGAATGGCCTTCTAGGTTTGTTTAAACCAACAGAGGCAAAAGCCCCAGAAGTTAAACCAATTGAAGTTCCAAAAGCTCCAGCTAATGGAATTCTAGGGCTATTTAATTCACAATCAAAAGCCCCAGAAGTTAAACCAATTGAAGTTCCAAAAGCTCCAGCAAAAGCTCCAGCGAACGGATTTCTAGGGCTTTTTGATTCACCTGCAAAAGTTGCACAAGTTAAACCAGTTGATTCGTTAAACTTAAAACAGAAATTGATTCAACCTCCAACAGAAAATGCGAATCGAGTGAAAGAAAATGTTCAAGAAAAAACGAATATGTTGAGGGTTGGTAACAATAAACCACAAATAGCAACAGTTGTGCCCCCTAAACAGGGGGTTGTAAATTATGAAAAAAACACACAACAATTGCTTGCTCAACAAGCAAAACAATATGAAGAAAAATTAAAAACTGAATTAGCGAAGCAACAAGCTAAATATAGAACTTACGACAACTCCCCAAATGAGTCTTTATTTGGTGCAGTCATGTCATCGAAAAGTTACAATACCAGTGACTATATTTTATATAAATCATCAACAGGATATTTTCTTCCAGCGAAAATAATAAATAGAAATTACAATAATAACCTAAATATACAAGTGTTGAGTGATGGCGTCACTCGTTTAGACATTCCCGTTAGTGATACCAAACCACTTAGTTTTTTGAATGGTAAAAATGTATTTTATAAAGATAGCACCGGTAGATCAGCCGTTACTTTTTTGAATTCTAATGGATCAATGTGTACAATAAGAACATTATCAAATAGAACATTGAATGTTGAGTTAAAATATATATCTTTTCCTATACCGAATGAAGTTAAATCTGTACCCGCTGTTGTACCCGCTGTTGTACCACCCGTTGTGTCAAATAATGGTGCGCCAGCCAACGCAGCAGCCAATTTAGATGCCAAATCAGACGCCCCAGCAGCCAACGCAGCAGCCAACACAGTAGCCAACACCAATTCAGAACCCAAACTAGTCGCCCCAACCAACACCAAACCAGAAACCAATTTAGGTGCCAAATCAGACGTCCCAGCAGCCAACGCAGCAGCCAACGCAGCAGCCAAACCAGAAGACAAGACAGGACCCAACGCAGCAGCCAAGACAACCAATCCAGTTGTCCAACCAAACAAACCAGAAGCCAAAGTAGTCGCCCCAGCAGTCAAAACCAACCCAGCAGCCAATTCAGACGCCAACGCAGCAGCCAACGCAGCAGCCAATTCAGACGCCAAAGCACAATTCAAAGTAATCGGACCAGGAAACAAATCAGCCAATCCAGTTGTTCAATCAAACAAATTAGAGGCCAAAGTAGAAGACAATCCAATAGTGATACAACAAAATGAAGAAGCCATCACTATTGTTAAAGGGTTAGATCAAGATGAACTTAAAGATGGCAATTTTTTAGTAACTATTAAATTTAAACCTTTAGACCAATATAATCGTATCCAAAAATTAATGGAAATTAATAACAAAGATAACAATGCAAAAACAAGATCAAATGATAAAACAATTACCTTTCCTATTAACAATTTAACCATTAGAGAGGATCTTCATGTTCCACATGTTGTTCTTTATAATAATGATAATTTTTGGATACAAGGTATTTTAACAAAAACAGATATTAATAATTATTATCATTTGGGTAAGGTTGACATTGGTAGTTTAATTGTATCAAAACGCCTGGGTGAACTTTTTTTTATTAACCCATTTAAAAGTATAGAAGCTATAGAAGCTTTGACAAACCTCGATGAGAAAGTAAATCTCGTTGAAGAAGAAAATGTTCAAGATTACACCATTGGTAATATCGGAGAAAGTGGTGCAAAGTTTAGTCAAGACGAAGAAGCTGATAAATATTTGCATTCAATTCTTATTAAGAAACAGGAAGCCATAAATACCCTAAGAGAAAACATTGAGAAAAACAACGAACAAAAAAACCAACAAGAATACCGACAAGAAGACCAATCAAACCAAGATAAAATAGCTAAACTAGAAAAAATATTTCCTTGTTATCAGCATGGTAAAGAACCATTTGAATACAAATTAAATGAATTACTTGATAATTTGTACTCTGAAATAAAGAAGCTTGGTATAGATAACGAAGATTTAAATATTGAAAGTCAAGTAAAAGGACATGCGTTGGGGGATAATTTGGGTGATTACATTACTTTTTTATTACCTATATTTAAAAAAATTTCCGACGATTTGATTCCTCTTAGGAATAATGATCATTCAAAAACTGCGCAAATTGATGAAATAATAAAGCAAATTGGGGCTATTAGAGATTTTTTAACTGAAACATTAAATTCAATTCCTATAAGTTCTTCAAGTTCTCTAGGTGGAACCAAACGTAAGCGACGTTCTAAGAAAAAAAAGTCAAGACGTCGCTAATGCTTTTTACGTGTTTTTTTTTTCGTTATTGAAAATTCTGTCCATTCTTGTGGTGGTCTATCCTCCAAATAATTTTTCATAAAGGCCCATTGTGGGTGTTTTTCGCAAAATTCAGAAACGATAAAGGGAATACCACACGAATTTCCCCACCGCAATAAAAATTTCATTTGTTTGGCTAGTTTACTTGTAATAATACATCCATCCACAGCACCTCTTGCTGCAAACGGTAGTGGTCGTGATTCTTGCGACATGAACTCACGCGGATCCAGTTCATAATGTGCACACACTGTTCTGGAACAAGGATTATTTTTGTGCAAATAAACATCATAATGATCAGCAATCATTGCTTTTGCTGTTGTTTCATCAATTCTTCCTTTGTACTCTTCCATTAATTGTGGCAGTCGTACCTTTCTTGCTCCTTGGTGTCTTCGAACATCATCGATCCCAGTATTTTTGCATTCCAAATTTCTTATACGCGGATCATACGCAGCATTCATTCCTATAAAATACCCATTAGTTTTGCGTTTTACACTTACATATTCTAGTCCCAATTCAATCATCATTATTTCATTAGTTTTAATATTTCCAAAAAACCATGCATTAGCGTAATCTCCAGCGTTCCCTTTTTGTAAAATTTCCAAATAATCGTCAAGTGAATTACCGTATTGCATACATTGTCGAATTCGACAAGAAATGGGATAATTGTTTTCTTTATATTTATAAAATCCTCCAAGAGTAGATTCTGCACCTATAATTCCGGCGCTTGTCACAAAAAAATCAGTTCCACTCCACATCCACCCAACAAATCCTTGTAATAAAATGCGGTTACCTTTAGTGGGCTGAATATCAAGCACAACGTTTGCAAATTGACCTTCAATGAATTCCGAAAAGTTGCTGTGACACAAAACAATGCCTCCGTCTTTTGTATAATCTCCACATGCGATAAATGAACTACATCTGTCCCTCGCCCCATCTTTTACTCCTGTTGCGTATGGATGAACATAATCCATTAAAGAAATCATGTTGTTCCATGCAACAATTTCATGAATATTTGTAGACGTCCCCCCAGCAATACATCCATTTGTAAATCCTGTCATTTCATCAAAAAACTCCTTGAAATCTTTTTTAATGATATCAAATAAATATTTATCACTTAAATCAATGAAATACTTCCATTCGTAGCCATAATTTGTAAGACAATTGAATTGCATCATTTCAAATACTTTTTTCATTCTTTCCGCAACACACAATCCATAATCGTATCCCCTTTGTTCTGGTTCTCCTTTGATAGATACATATATCCACCCATTCTTTTCATAACAAGTCATATATTATGGAAAGAATTAAAACATTGCATTTTGAATGATTAACAGAGCCATAAATAACATCAATATAAATGGAGCAAGAATCAGGAGCCAAGAAATACCAACATAACCAGCTTTGCAAATGAGAGAAAGTATCCAGGTCCAAAATAAAATAAAGATGATTTTAAAAACCAACATCATTATTGGATTACCTTTAATCATCATTGATCCTATTTTACATCCATTTTTACTACCTAAATTTTGCATGATACATACAAGAACTGCAATCATAGAAACAACAAAATAAATTAAAGCCGGGGGACACAGATTTGAAAATTGATGTCTAAAACTCATATAATAGAAATATAAAAAAATAATTAAAATTGAAATTTAAATATAAAAGGTATAAGTATAAAAATGATTATTCCAATCAAATGTTTTTCGTGCGGCAAAGTAATTGCAGACAAATACGATTATTATTGCAAAGAAATTAAAAAGGCAAAGCATGGGAAAGATGTTGCAGATATATATTTTTCTAAATCTAATTGTGAAAAAACAGCAGAAGGATTAATACTAGATCGACTAAATATTACAAGATTGTGTTGTAGACGCATGATGTTAACACACGTCGATATTTTATAGACTTGCAATAATCGTTATTTTATTATGATATTCTTTCATTGTATTAAAGATTCTTTCTTTAATCATTTTATAATATTTATGATCTAAATATATGTAATAATAAAGATATTTAAGGATAAATATTTGCACTGCTTTTATAAAAGAGGGTTTTAATTCCTTTATGTTATAGTTTATTAAATAATCCTTATCTTTAATGTTGTAAATAGATATTTCGAAACGTTTACATGTTTCAAAAAATAAATTTTTGCGTGGTATATTTAAAATATAATTTGTTTTGAACCCATACATTATTTTATTTTCTTTATTTGTTTCGAGTTTAAAAACTTTTATTTTTGACCTATTAATTCCTAAAAAAATAACAAGTTTATTGATTACTGTCATTGTGTCGTTTGCAAATATAGCAACATCAATGTCACTCTTATCTGGAAAGTAATCACTACGTAAAATACTTCCATAAATGTAAATTGGAATACCTAAATAATTTTGCATTTCGTGTAAAAAATTTTTGTCATCACAAAATAATTTATTTTGTAATTTTGGTATTTTCAATAATTTTTCATATTCCATATAGTTATAAAATATTTAATTGTCTAATAAATTAGACAAGAGAACGTCTTTATTTTCATTAAAAACAAATCCGGCCAGTTGTGCATTATTGTATATATTTCGCACAACTTCATTCGGGGCACATGAACCAACTTGTATCAAACCTTGTTTTTTCAATGTTTTTTTCATATCTTCGCTTGTTGTAGATTTTATTTTTTTTATAAGTTCAGACTTATCTTTTTGTGTTTTTTTGTTAGGAATGATGATTCCTAGTTCTCCATTTTTTTTTCCTAGATGATATTTTCGTTTTATAGTTTGATTCACTTGGATATTTACTATCTCGGTTTCTGGTTCCAAAACTTCTTTCACAATTTCAATCTCTTTTTCTTTCACCTTTTCATTCTCCACCTTTTCATTCTCCATCTCTTTTTCCATTTTAGCGAAAGAAATTGGTTTTATATCAGTTGAAATATCTAAGTTTAGATCAATTGGTTCTAAACAAACTGGTTTCACAACAGGTTCACACACTTTCATTGGGTTCAAATCAATCTCTATTTTATCGATTTTAGTTACAAACGGTGTAGTCAATATTTCGGGTTCTATTTTAATATCTTCATCACTAATGACAATCTTGTCATCTCCAACTCCTTGAAATTTTTCAAGTAAATCTGTAGAAAATTGTGTCTTTCCATTTATAGCTTTGTTTATTTCGCTTTCCATTATTCTTTTTGCTTCTTCTTCTTCAGAATAATTTACAGCCTTAATATGATTTGGTTGTTTTATTTTTTTCCCCAGTTTCCAATTTTTCATTGTTGGTTTAAGACCTCCTTTCATGTTACCGTATGGTTTTTCATTATCTAATTTGTAATTTATATCTATTACATCCATTCCAGTTGGTTTGAATAAAATATTTTCAATAGATTTATTGATAGATGGATGTGGATAATTATTCAATGGAGCATTAACCTTTAATGTTTCATTTTTAGGATATTTTTTCAATATAGTTGTTAAAAAATTATCTGATTCATCAAACTTGTTTGTGTTTATTTCTTGAGGTTTCGTTTTTTTTTCCTTAATTCGATTAATTAATGTTTTGTTGATTAATTTATCCGAAATAATTTTTTTTTTTTTTGTTTTTTTACGTTTAAATAATTCTGGATTAATAGTTATTATTTTACTCATAACATTTAGGAGCAAATTTTAAAATTTTTTGAAACGCGTTATTTACTCCAAAATAAAGAAAATAATGTAAGTATAGAAAACATAAAAATAAAAGGTTTCACGTAAATTGTTAATGATTTAAGGTTGTTTTTAAAAGGATAAAATATGTGAATCAACATTAATAACATTAATAGTTTAAATATAAACTCGATTTTTTTTTTCCATATAACAATAAAAGGATTAACATTATTTTCTCGCAATTGAATTGCATAAGTCAACTCAAAAATAATAAAGAGTATTTTTATAAAAAAGACAAAGATTATAGAATACAATAATGATTTTTGCATAATATTGGAATAGAAAATCAAATATAAAAAGATATATAGAAAGATTTAAAGATTTTTATTTAAAGTTATATTTATATAATTATATAAAATGGAAGATGAAAAACTAAAGGACGAGAAAAAGAGATCTCCTAAATCTTATCCTAAAATGAATATCCCAGAGGTAGTTGAAAACTTTATTTCGTCAAAAGAAACGCGAGCAAAAATTCAAAATATTGCCAATAAGATAAATAGTAGAAAGGGAAAGAAGGACCAGGTATTTAATATAGTGTACACTGTTAAACCTGATGAGTTTGAAACCGAAAGTGATGAAGACGAATACGAAGATGATGAAGATTACGAAGAGAGTGAGGAAGAGAGTGAGGAAGAGAGTGAGGAAGAAATTGACGAAGATACGAAATGGAAAGATAATGATATTTTGCAATTTTTATCTCAACATCAGTCATCAGATCCAACTAATAAAACAATTCAGACATTTATAGATATTTGCAACGAGAAGATTATTTCACAAGAAAAAATATTAAAAAAACGAACAAAAAAAATACAAGAAAAAAACACGGATGAGTTTAAAAAATTACTCAAAAATAAACAAACAAATGACGACGTTCATTTTTTTTCACAGCTTGATGTAAAAGATCAGGAATCGCATATTACAGAACTTCAAAAAATAAACGAAAATAGTATTGTAAAAAAACCTTATAAAATTTGGGTATTGGAATCAGATATTAAGCCTTCCATTAAATCAACCGCATTGAAAAAGATACATTCTCTTCATTTTATGGATCCTAGTTCAGGCGAATATCATAAATTACAACAATGGGTAGAAGGATTCATGAATATTCCATTTAATATTTACAAAACGCTCGGGATTTCGTTAATGGATGGTCAAGAAAAATGTGCAGAATTTATGGAAAAATCTCGAAATATACTCGATGATTGTGTTTATGGATTAAATGATGCAAAGGTGCAAATTATGCAAATGTTGGCCCAGTTCATTTCTAACCCAAACTCTATTGGAAATGCAATTGCTCTTCATGGTCCTATGGGAACCGGTAAAACAACATTGGTAAAGGAAGGGATTAGTAAAATTTTTAATCGTCCATTTGCATTTATTGGTCTGGGTGGGGCAAGTGATGGCAGTTTTATTGAAGGACATTCGTTCACATATGAAGGAAGTAATTGGGGGAAAATTGTACAAACATTAATTCATTCAAAATGTATGAACCCTATTATTTTTTTTGACGAATTAGACAAAATAAGCGAAACTCCAAAAGGAGATGAAATTGTGGGTATATTAACGCATTTGACAGATACTACACAAAATACTCAGTTTCACGACAAATTTTTTAATGAAATTGATTTTGATATGAGCAAGTGTCTTTTTATTTTTAGCTATAATGACGAATCTAAAATTAATCCTATTCTACGAGATAGAATGTATTGTATAAAAACAAAGGGATATTCAAAAAAGGATAAGATTACGATTGTAAAAAATCATCTTTATCCGAAATTGTGTGAACAAGTATCTCTTACGCCAGATGATATTTTGATTGATGATTCGGTTTTAGATTATATAATAGAATCAAAATGTGCTAAAGAAGAGGGTGTTCGAAATTTGAAACGATGTGTGGAAACCATTCTTACGAAAATCAATCTTTATCGTTTAATGACTCCAGGAACGCAATTGTTTGACGAAAAAACAATCAAAATCGACCTTCCTTTTACGGTTACTCGAGAATTTGTAACAAAAGTTTTGCCTTCAAAGGAAGATGTATTCAGAGGATTGTATGTTTAATTTAAAAAGAAACAATTTTTGGGCTTTACTTGTTTATGAATATAATTATAAAAGTAATACCCACAAGATATTGTTTCTATCGGGCTTGACTTTATTTTCAAATTTTCAGAAATAATAATATTATCACCTAATTCTTCTACACATAGATAGGCAAAATTTTCATTTTTCATTAAATAAGACAAAGAACATTTAAACAAGTCTACAAAATCCTTCCCTTTTAAAGAAGCATATAATATTAATATTTCCTTGTTTTCAAAAATAGTACAGCTTTTACGAAAAAAGTAGCAAGATACAACATTGTCGTTTTCAAGACACATATAGATAATTACGTTGTTTGTTCGTACAAGTTCTTGTAAATTTGCAATATCATTGTGAACAAACATTTCACACGTGTGTTTTTGAATAAAATCATATAATATATGAATTGTCAATGGAGTAACTTTGAGTATTTTGTATTTTGGGGGGTGATGAGCTTCTATCCAAAATTTCATTGAGAAGACAACGCAGTTAAATCGAACCAAAGGAACGATATATGGTACCGTTCCTTCGCGCCGAAAAAGAGAAACTTGATGTTTTGAATTATGTGATTGATGATAATCGTGTGTTTGAATAAGTTGCGAAGCAAGCCCCTTTTTACGCTCTTCTTTGTCTATACATAAAAAATCTACATAATAAACAGTTTTTGAAGGATTTTTTATGTAAAGGGGTCTAGATGTTAACATACCAATAATTTTTTTATTGGTTGTATTAAAAGTGTGAACAGTGTCATAGTAAAGTGATACAAACGATGGAAAATTGTGACTCTTAAAATATGGTTCAATTTCATTTACACTCGGAGAATACGTGTTTGATTTGTTTTTCAAAAAATGCTCACAAACAAATTTGGTTATATCCTCCCAACTCACTTTATCAGAGGTCGAAAACTGTATTTCAGAATTATAATATTTATTTTTTTCTGGTAAATCTTTGCGAATTTCACGTTGACGTCCCCCCCAACAAAAAATATTGAATCGATGATAAACTGGTTGAATAAACCAAAAGGGGTGTTTCCATTTTAAATAAATGTAAAAACATACAAAACACAAAATAACTATAATTATAACAGCAAACATTTTATATACATGTAAAATCTTTCATAATACAAAACGAAATGTTAATTTGTATAAAATTAAATATTTCATTATTTATATGAACAGTCCAAAGAAAACCCGAAAACGTTCAAAATCGAAATCAAAATCAAAATCAAAATCACCTAATATAGAAGAGCTTCGTGAAGCCATATTACCAGTAAAATCACTAGAAAATTCGAGAACATTCAACAACGAAATTAGAGGTCAAAACTTTTCAAATCGTTTAGTAAGAGGAGTTGAAAATCCTCATCTCAAGGAGATGATAGATGCTGTGGAATCTCCTTCCAAATTATCTCCATACTTGGGAGAAGAAGAAGTAAAAAGTTTTACTCGCGAAATGCCTGAAAAAAGAATGCGATATGAATCTCGAAGTGTCGTTCCAAAAATTCGAGGAATTACTCTTTTATGTTTTTGTCATGGAGCTATACCAATGCGTATAGGTTTTGTAAAGTTAACTAAATCTTACAACGACTTAAAATATATGGATAATTTTGTTTGTACAAAAGATGAAAGAGATGATGATACAAAACATTCGTGTCGGTTTAAAGATGGTAAAAAATTTTTTGATTTTTCTTATAATACTGTAAAATTTGAAGGACGTTTTACAAACGCCGGATCATGTTTAGGGTTAAAAGTTGCAGCTACAAGTCAAGAGCCATTCGATGCTCAAAATCGCGTTTATTCTGAAAAAGAAAGATTAATCAGAGGAGATGCTCCACTTAGAGCTGATATAGTACCGCGTGTTTTATATGACAATGTTCGCGAATTATGCAGGTCATCTGAATATAAAAATATGGATTTTTCCACAACTACTGAATTCACTGGTGATGACACTGGTTGTGTCAATTTATTTATCCATGATAATGATAGTACAAAAAGTTTATTAAACAAAGAGTATACATCTTATTCAAATGAAACAGTCTTAACAAACGGTTCCGAATCAGAACTAGATGTGTACAAGTTTGTAATGTTGCTAGCATTAGAAGTGGATGGTTCTATTGTTGTACACAAAACCATTCTCTTAGGAACAGGTGTTGAAGAGAGTTTAATTGAGTTGGCAGAAATATTAGGAGATAGAACAATCTGTGACGAATACTTGAGCTCTATGATTATCAGGGAAAAATCTGGTATAATCTCTTATAGTTCAAACACAAAAAACATTATTAAATTTATTAATGCAATAAAAGACGAAGATACTAAATTAAATTTTTATGACAAATCTTGCAATATAATTTTTGATTCACAAACCAAACCTGCAAAGAAAAAGCAAATTGAGCCTCATGATGAAAATTTGCTTTTACGAACAATAAATTATTATTTGAATTACAGTCAATATCTTACGGGCGAAGGACTTTTTGGATAAAAAAAAATATATTTATATTATAATGCCGCTTATTTTAGGAGAACATATAATAAATTACATCAATGGTCCTAGTTCAATGGTAGTGTTGAAACCAAAAGACCGTGGTAATACATTTCTACTTTTTGGAGAATTTCACTATGAAGAATTTTATTCTGAATGTGAATATGAAAATTGCGTTGAGTTGCAAACTGAATTTATACAAAAATTAAATGACTTTGCAAAAGATCATCCAACTGATTTTTTCCTTGAACACTATTTCAAATATGAAGATAATGCTCTTATGGATGTAGAAAACATTGATGAACTTGATACTAAAAAACAATCACAATTTTTTTGGGGTCTAACTCAAAAAATTCGTGATTACAAAGCGAATCCAACAGAAGAAAAAAATATGAAATATAAATTACTAAGAAAAAAATATGACAATGTATATAACTTGGCAACAGAAAGTAATATGACTCAAATGGATCTTTTATATAGACCTTGTTTTTTTCAAAAAATTAAATCACTACAAAATTGTCCATATAAAAATATACGATGGCAATATGCTGATATTAGACAAAGCTGTCATTATCGATCAAGTTGTGGTATAAGAGATTTTGATTTTTTAACTACTTCGCACGTTATACATGATGTTTTAACCGCATTTATACTCTATTTTTCTAAACCAGAGTTTGATGAAATGGATATAGACCATATATTTTCTGATGTTGACAAAATAATATTTGGATTTGAACAAGTTCTGTTGTTATTGAAAGATACTCGTCAATTTGTTATTGAATTTCTAGAATTTCCCTTTTTAAAAAAAGAATATGACAAAGTAGATAAGAATCTTTTTACAGTTGATTCATTTGTTGCATTATTTGACAACTATTTACAAAACTATGGAATTGATGAGAATAAAAAAGTAATTGTTATACATTTAATTGAACTATTACATGAGTGGTATACTATTTACAAGTTGAAACGTACTTTCTCGTCAAAATCTGAAGAATATAAATCATTAAAAGCAAAAATTGAAGAATTAAAAAAAACTATAAAGGTTATTTTTGATTCGGCATCAATTAGAAGAAAAGAAACAATGATTCCTTTAAATATTTTACATTTTTTATTGTTTTCATTTTATGTGGATATATATTTTATATTACGGTCATATAATACCTCAAAACTAACAGTAGGATATTTTGGAGATGCACATGTAACTTCGATAAAAGAATATTTTGTAAATATCATACGGACACACACACTTGAATTTAGTCTGCATCAAAATACAACAGAAGGTCATGTTAATACACCTATTTATATAGGTAATGTAATTAACATAAATGACATTCTTGAAAATACAAGCAAATCAAAAAGCAAAACAAAAAGCAAAACAAAAAGCAAAACAAAAAGCAAAACAAAACGACCAAATAGTAACCCAGAACGTATAATAAAAAGATTATTACGAAAAACAAAAAGTATTTAGTTGGCCCATTCTACTAATTTACCAAATTCAATAACTAACTCATAACCACATCCCTCTCTGTTTTTCGAAGAATAGTACCGATTTGGTTTGAACCCAACAGCTTCCCAAAAGCCGTTACTTGCGTCAGTATCCACATAAATGAGCGTTTCGGGTGAAAAATTCAATTTTTTGCATAGCAATGATACCATTAGTCTTGCTAAACCTTTTCCTTGATATTCGCCAGTATTAATTGAAACTGAATAAGGGTTTTCATGCATGGTGAAATAAGCAATTTCTTCCTCGTCGCAGTGAACCGAAACAGTATTTAAGTTGCTCATTTTTATGATACAATGTAATCTAAATTGAAGTCAATTTAAAATTTTATCAATACAATAAACGATAAAAATTGAAGGCACTTAGGATATTTATTTGTCCTTTATTGTTGAATACAAATAGTAAAGATTTAAATTTTTATCAAATTCAGGAAAGTTACATTTGTAAGTTAATTTAAATAAAGGTATTATTTTATTATCTATATTTTTTTTGGTACAATCATCCAAGTTACTAAATAATCCTTTTTCTTGTAAATAATGTGGACCTAATCCATTTGCATTTAATTTTGGAACATTATCCCAGATTTCTTTAAATTTACTATCATTATTATAACAATTTTCAAATTGGTAGTGAAACCAAAAATAAGTATGTGGTTTTTTGTTTATTTCTATATATTGCAAGATTTTATTAAACCATAAATCAATAATATAATTTTCTTTTTCGGCATATATAAACCAACTACTTAATAATCTATCTGGTCCTGGTTTATTAAAAGCAAAAAAACCTTCTTTAGTAAAATTTAATAACCAATCATCGAGTTGTTTGTTACAAAATGTTGTTGCATCAACCCACAACCCTCCATATTTTTTCAATAATAAAATACGAATAATATCTGATAAGGCAGTATAGTCATATGTAAAAGATTTATCTATGAATTCTTCTAAATTTATATAATCATTTAAATTTTTATTATCAATCAAAATTATCTTCCATGAAGGATTATAATGTTTCCATGATTTAACACACTGTTTAATAATATCTGGAGAGTCATCAAAACCTTGTAACCACAATATATATATTATTTTATTCATATATACATATATGAAAAAAATAATAGTATGCTGGTATGGATCATTTAGTAATAATGGAACAATTGGAGATTTACTTGCTGTTGAAACACTAACAAATTATTTATCAAATTTTTATAAATTTGATCATTTAACTTATTGTAATAATTTCAAAAATATTAAAGGAACAAATGTTTATCAAAATTGTGACTATAAATCATATGATATATTTATATTTTGTTGTGGCCCAATAATAAAAAGTCATTTAAACTTTAATAACTTAATAAATAAATTTAATCATTGTTATAAAATAGGAATAAGTGTAAGTTTATTTGATAAAAAACATTTTAATTATTTGAATCCATTTGATTATGTTATTTCTAGAGAAGGTGAAGAAAATATGTATGAGGATTTAGCAATATTATCAACAAATAAAATAGCTTCTTTGACACCAAGTACAAGTAAACAAATTACAATTGGTTTAGTATTAAGAGGACACCAATGCGAATATGGAGAAAAGAATTGTCTTAGTAGAGAAGTAAATTATTTGATAACCGAACTTCAAAAAAAATACACAAATATTTTATTCATAGATAATCATCTATATGCATCTAATATGTCACCAGATGAAATTTTAAATGAATATTCAAAATGTGATTTTATTATTACAACAAGGTTCCATGGGTGTATAATTGCGATTGGAAATAATATTCCATTTATAGGTATAGACCAAATTCTGAATGGAGCAAAATTACAAAATCTAATATCAAAAAATGATTACGAATATATTTTTAATATTAGAGAATTAAATATAGAAATTATTAATGAAAAAATTGAGGAAATCTTAAATAATAAAATATTATACAACGAAAAATTGCTAAATATAAAAAATAAAAAAATAAATGACGCAAATAATAGTTTGAGTTTATTAAAATATAATTTAGATAAAATTTTGTATTAATTTTTAAATTATTTTTAACATATATGGGCGTTTAAATGTTCAAAAGATATATTTACTTAAATATAATAACTTAATATCATTTTAACAAATATAATAAAAATGCTCTTGAGTATAGATATTGGTATCAAAAATTTATCGTATTGTGTTTTTGAAAACAAAGAAATTATTGATTGGGGAATTATTGATTTGTCAGACTCTGAAAAATGTTCTTGTGGAAACATCTCAACCTTTATTGGCACCGAACCATATTGTACAAAACACAAACCCAAGAAATCATATATTCTTACAAAACCAATTGAAAAAATGAAATTAATCGATTTCAAAAAAAACAAATTGTTTCAAAAATGCAATAGTCTAGAAGAATGTGTTTCTATCACCGAAAATCTTTCATTGCTGAGAAACAATAAAAAAAACGCATCGACGATAGATTTAATTCAAGTCAGTCGTAATATTCAAAAACAATTTGATATCAAATGGAAAGATACACTATTTGATGTAGTAATTATAGAAAACCAAATTAGTCCACTTGCAAGTCGAATGAAAACCATTCAAGGAATGGTTACACAGTATTTTGTAAAAACTGTTCCGTGGATTCAATACATAAGTTCTTCTAATAAATTAAAACATGTAAAAACCAAAATGACTTATCAAGAAAGAAAGAAAGAAGGTATAAAACAATGTGAAGAAGGGCTTACAGAAAAATGGCGCGATTTTTTTTCTAAAACTGACAAAAAGGATGATTTAGCAGATTGCTATTTACAAGGAATTTGGTTTATTGCGAATAAATTAGAAAATATAAAATAACATATTTTTATGGGAAATTATAATTCTAGCGAAGAGCCGATTGAACCAGAAAGTACAGTAAAAAAAACTGTAAAAAGAAGGAAAAGGACGAGCGGTAAAAGTTTAAAAAATAAAAAAAAAACATATTTTAATGATAATTTTACTGAGAGGCCATATTCGGAATTCATTTGACGATAGTCGCCTTTATCACTTTATAAAACAATTATCATTTGTAGAACCTATAAAAATATATATTCATACATGGAATGTAAAACAATCAAATGTTAGTTGGAGAGATATAAAAGTAAACAATACTAAAATAACAGAAGAATTTATCAAAACGTATTTCAATGATTTGAAAGATTCGATATCAAAAATAATAATAGATAACGATAAAAATAATAAATTAGTGGGACAATTGAGAGGAAATGTTTCATTGAGCGTTGCTCCAAAAATAGGATGGAAAAATATGTGGTATGGAAAAAAAAGAATAATTGATGAAATAGGAAAACATGAATTAATAAACGAAAGAATTATTAATTTACGGTTTGATATTTTTTCCAATTCAAACCCTTTTAATATGAATATTTCATTAAATTTTATAAAGACAAACACTAATATTGGTAAAAAAAATATTTTTCTTTTTAACAGAGAAAAGTGTGGTATAGACAATATTTACATAGGAAATTTTAATACAATGTTTAACTTGATATATCATTTTCATTATAATTTGGATTACATATTGACAACTAATTTTGTTTACAATCAAGAATTTCTTGTTTTTAGAGAAAACCATAAAATGAGAATTTAATTATTCGTACTACTTAAAATTAAGTTTTCTTAATTACTATAAATGAATATCATTGAATTAAGCGAACCGAAATCTGTTAATTTTGGCGGAGGAATCGAATTATTAATGAATGATAAAAAAACAGATATAAAACTTGATGAGATAACAAATCTTGAACAAGAGTTGAATGACCTTGTTTTTGATTCAAACATTGAAACGAGTTCTTTCAGCCTTTCTGACAAACCATTAGAGTTTTTTCCTTCGTTTGACGAGCCAAAAACAGAAATAAAGGAATTGAAACCAGAATTTAAAAACGATGTAATCAAATTAGGCGAGTCAACGTCGCAATCGGCCGAAACAAAGACATGGGATGGTTTTAATAAATTCAACGAAATACCCGTACAAGAAAAGGAACCAATGACAAAGGAAGAATTGTTACGAGAAAAACTTAAAATTCTTAGAAAATTAGAAGCACTCGAATCAAAAGGTGTGAATATTTCAAAAAAATACAGCATGGAGTCATCATTGTTGGAGATGCAAGGTGAGTATGAACTTATTATGGAAGAAAAAAATAAACAAAATTCAATAAAGTTTCAAGGGAATATGTTAATGGCTTTTATAAACGGGCTTGAATTTTTGAATAATAAATTTGATCCGTTTGACGTAAAATTGGAAGGTTGGGGAGAGCAAATTAATGAAAATATAAACGATTATGACGAAATTTTTTCAGAACTTCATGAAAAGTATAAATCAAAGGCTAAAATTGCACCCGAAGTCAAATTACTTTTTCAGTTGGCTGGAAGTGGAATAATGATTCACATGACAAATAGTATGTTTAAAACAGCCATTCCGGGGATGGATGACATATTAAGACAAAACCCAGATTTAATGAAATCTTTTCAAAATGCTGCAGTTAATTCGATGGGAAATAATCCAGGTTTTTCCGGATTTATGAATGGGTTGATGAATCCCACATCATCTTCAACATATGATGTAGGTGGTCCACCACCACCTTTAGCGACTCAAGGACCGAATGCGATACCACCTCCTCAACGTCAAGTTAATTCTAAACCAACTATGCAACCATCCTATAAAAATACTATGAGTATGGCGTTGGATTCTGAATTTAGACCAGATATGAGAGGACCTACAGATATTAATGATTTGTTATCTGGGTTGAAAACAAAAACAATTGACATTCATCAATCAAACAGTACAATTAGTTTGAGTGATTTGAAAGATTTGGATAACGATCAACTCCCCAAAAAAAGTAAACGTCGTAAATCTGATAAGAATGTAATCGATCTCAACTAAATAAACGACTATATGTTTCATGCTGATTTTCAATTAATTTCTTTTTTTTTGATTTTTCCAATACACTGATAGCTTTATTCAACTCTTCATCAGATATTTCTGCTTCAGTTTCTACACATTTATATTTTAAAGGTAAGCAACACAATTTACTTTCAAAATTTAACAAATAATCAAATATACAGATAAATGCTACTGTTAATAAGAGAGCGATAAAGACATCGCGAGTTCCCATCCACGCAATTGCAAATATAATCAAATCTCTTGGAACAACTGATTTTAAAAAGTTTTCAGTAGTTTTATTTAAACTAATTGGAATAATTCTGCTTCCAATATTCAATATGATAATTAAGACACCAGCAAAAATTTTACTTTTATCTAAATGTTCACTAATTAATTTCAAAGTTTTGATCATATATTTAAAAATTATAATATATATTTTTTGAATAAGGTGTCACATTTTTTGAAGGTTTGGTAGAAAATGATGGAATTGATTTTGATGATTTTGGTCTTAGTTTTTCACTTTCTTTAACAACATTTACACCAACCTTTTTGGATTTCTTGTATACATTATCCGACTTGTAATTTTTATATAAAAAATTATTATTCAATACGTCTGAAACATTAATTCTATCCATTTGATCAAAATTTTCTGTATTACGAGGCTTGTTAAATTTTGAAAAATACATAATAACCATCAAAAAAATAAAGGATAGCCATACACTTATTATAGCGATAGAGATTAACAATAATACAATGACAAACCGTCCGGGTTTACTATTGTAAAATTTGTCAAAAAATGTTTGATCAAAGAATAAAATTATCAATAATATCAAAACAATTAGTGTCAAATTAAAATAATCCATTATTATTTATCAATAAATAAATTTTACATGTGGAAATAATTATCTTATTTTTTAATAGAGAATGTCTTTAGCAATGTATGCTTCGCCGTATGATTCAGATGAAATTGAACCAAAAAAAATAGCACGGGCAAAAACACAGAAAAATGTTTCGGAAAAGGTAAATGATGCACTACAATCAATGAACGAAGATACCTTGTCCGAATTTGTTGACATAAAGGAAGATGCTACATTGGAAGAAATCAAACAACATAACCACCCACGATCAATCACTAATTATCATAAACATTTGATTCCTTCTAACGAAATTGAAAAAGAACTTCCTAGAGAAAAGGATATTTTAATGGAAAAAATAAATTATATTATTGGTTTATTAGAGAATCAGCAAGATGAAAAAACAAATAATATAATGGAAGATCTTCTCATTTACACGTTATTAGGTTGTTTTATTATTTTTGTTATAGATAAATTTGTAAGTGTTGGAAAATATGTGAGAGATTAGATTGTTATAGATGGACAAACAATTGGATCCTTTTTCAAAAAGGATTGTTTAAGATCGCTTGGATATTGGCTATTATAAGAATATCCTCTTTTATTTACATTAAAAACTTGAGGCGTGTCCACTATTGCATTTTTAGTGTTTTGATTAATAATTAAATCAGAATTTGTTTGTAAATAAGTCCGATGTTTCCATGATGTTGTCAATTGATCATTTTGATTAATTCTTTTATTTTTTTTACACTCCCAATCACAATTGATTTTGCCAGTTGGATAATGTATAGGAGAAGTATAATCGATCCAACTCATAAAGTATAAAAATAAAATATTTTTGAATTTATATTGAATATTTTCAATATAAATGCCTTTTATTGAGAAAAGAAGCTTTCCAAATTCTTCAAGAAATAAAAACTGAAAAATGTAAAGATAGGTGTCGAAGTGTTTGACTACGTATGCATTAAAGACAAAAACAAATCCATTGAACTTGACAAAAGTAAAAAAATGGCGAAAAAATATTTTTCAAAAGCTAAAAATAAAATATGTTGTTACTCAAGTAAGCTTAACAAATCCTTTTTTTTCAATTTATTCGCTTCTGATGGCGTTTTCAATTTTTTTGAAACAACCGCTTGAATAAGCTGTTGTATATTCATTTTTTTAATTGTTTTAAGTTCCATATCGTCGGGTGAAACTATATCTTTAACTTCCGAAACTAAAAATTCACTTTCGGGCAAGACAGATTCGATCAAGTCGCTTTTGATCAAGTCGCTTTCGATCAAGTCACTTTCGTTCAGTTCAGACAATTCAAATTCTTTAAAATCCGATTCTGTCATTGTTATTTTGTCACCCTTTACAAGATCTATTTCTCCTAAATTGATAGATTCGTCTGAATCAGAATCGTCAGAATCAGAATCGTCTGAATCGTCAGAATCAGAATCGTCTGAAATTTCGTCCTTTAGTTCACATATTTGAGGTTCAATTTTTTTTTCAGGTTCCTTTAAAGCAGTAATTTCATTTGCCATAGTGGTTACTAAACTCAACAATGATGATATTTTATGATTTTGCTCCTTTATTTTTTGCATGATCAATATATAAAGCATACTAATTAAACCAACAATAAGTAGTAATTTAATGAAATTAACTAAACCAGAATCAAAGAAGGACATTTAATAATATGTGGTATTATTTATTTTTTACCCAAACGAATTAATATATTATTCAATATTTCTTCTGGAAAATTCATGTCATTTAAAATTTTTATCCCACCCTTTACTTTAGATATACCAGGAATTAAATTATATGTATAAGTAATTTTTGAATCCTTTTCTATCGTTTCCATTTTATAATTATTCATATCTTTTAACAATGTGCATAATTCTGTATAATGAGTTGTTAATAAACAATCCGCTCTTTTATTCAAATAATTCATAAAAGCATTTGCACTTAATACGGCTTCTTCCGGATTCGTACCAGAATAGAGTTCGTCAAAAATACAAAAATGTTGTCCGTTGTTTTCTTTTATACAATCTAATATTTCTTTGCATCTTCTAGCTTCTGCTTGAAATAAACTGTCCCTACCAGATGTATCCGGAATATTTAAATAACAGTGAAGATAATTATATAGCTTTATCTGAGCAGATTCATAACAACCATAACCAAACTGTTGTGATAAAATTATGTTTATCAGGGTGGCCTTTAGAATTGTTGTTTTTCCAGAAGCATTTGGTCCAGTAATAATGATATTTTTAGAAATACTTATATCATTCTTTATACCAGAAAGAAGTGCAGGGTAAACCATTTTTTTAATATTTGTAGTCTTTGCAAATTTACATTTCGTAATACCATTTCCAATGCGAGTTGAAAAACTTTCTATATTATTCAAAAATCCTATACATTCAAATGAAAATAGAATAGATGATTCATATTCTTTATTATTGTATAATTGATAAAACTGATTCATAACTGAGCCTATTTGCTGAAGTTTTAATAACCTTAAATTTAAAGGGCTAACAGTTTTTAACTTGAACAAAATAATTTCTAATTTAGTACACTGATTCATCATGTCATTATAAAATCCAATATAGGATTTATAAGTAATAATAATATTTCCAAACATTTTCATTTTCTCTGTTACTACTTCTAAATAATCACGCATTAAAAATAGGAATTCGTGGATTTTTTTAATATTTTCCACAAAACGAATGCAAAACATTGTATTTTGATAAATAGTGAACAAGTAAAATAAAAGGCTAAATACTGTATACATTTTTTTATTCATATCTGTTTCATTAAAGCACGTTAATGCATTGGTCAATGCGTGGTTTTTTAACGTGTATTTTAAAATATCAAAATATTCCTTACAGTTAAGTGTAGAACCTTTTAACTTGATGATAATAAAAGGTATTAGTAGACCGAAAATAGGAATAGAAAGTGAAAGAATAGGAGAAAGTAAAGTATATATAGTTATAATTTGCAAAGTTGAATCATTATTGTTTAAAAATTCTAAGGCACTCCAGGAACAATAGTTGTAAACATCTTTGAAATTTGTTGTATTTTTTATTTCATTCCATTTAGAGTATACAGTGTCTAAATTCAAATCACTGTGTTTTGATTTGTAGAGTTTAATCACCTTTTGTGTTTCTTTGAGATAATTCTTATCGTAACTATACAAATGAGTCATCTTTATCAATGCATTTTTAGTTATTGCATTATCTGATTTGAACAATTGACCAAAAATAGATTTTTCGTCAAACACGTCTGCAGTTTCGTTTAATTTTAGCAATTCTAAATCATCGACAATATGTGTTGCCAAAATCATATGTTTATTATATTCAATAGGAAGTTTAAACATAACATTTTGTTAGAAATATCTTCATTATATTATACGAATTTCTTTAGATAATATAATGAAGATTTTGCCATTTATCATTTTAGTGTACATTTATCTCGCGTATAATTATTTAGCTAATCTGACATCATGTAAATGTGTAGAAAGCAAGTACGTAGAAAAGGTAAAAACAGCAGAAGGCTTTATGCTATCAGTTATTTTATTATGGATTTTTTTAAAATTAATGCATCGTCGTAATCCTATTTTTTCAAAGTTACTAAGTATTATTTTATTTTTGACTTATCTTTATTTTTGTTATTATGTTTACCAGATGAATAAAACTACCAAGGAAAATTGTCAATGTGCTATGAAATGGCAAAGCTGGTTAGTAAACATTCAATACATACTACTACTTTTTGAAATAATTTTAGTTTTGATAAGTAGTTTACTTTAAACTTTCATCAAAGTGTATAGGCAATTCTTCCATTTGTTTATCATAATGCGCTTCGATCATTTTGACATACTGAACATCATATTTTGTAATAAAATTAATACCTATACCCTTTCGCCCCCATCTACCTGATCTTCCTATTCTATGTAAATAAATATCTGGATCTTTTGGCAAATCAAAATTAATTACAATACTTACTTGTTGTATATCTATACCTCGTGCAGTAATATTTGAAGATATTAAAACTCTAAATTTACCAGCTTTAAATTCATTGAATGTAGTACTACGCGCGTACTTATCCATGTTACTGTGTATACAACATATTGGATATCCTTCTGCCTTCATTGCTTCTCCCAATTCAGCAACTCTTTCTACGCTATTACAATAAATAATTGTCTGACATACATCAAACTTACCAAACAAATCTTTTAATACTAAAAACTTTTCTTTGTCGTCGAGCACAGTTACATAATATTGAGATATACCGTCCAAAACTAATTTTTCTGGTTCTAAAATTATTTTTATAGGGTCTTTCAAAATAGATGAAGTTGTTATATGTGATGATATAGTTGCACTAAATAACGCAATCTGAATATCTTTATTAAGTTTACTAATGATATCCAATACTTGGTCTTTAAACCCAAAAGAAAATAACTCATCTGCTTCGTCAAGAACAATTATTTTTATATGAGAAGGTTGTATAACACGCTTATGGAGCATTTCGGCAATTCTACCAGGAGTTCCAACTACAAAATGCGGTGGTGTGGTTTTTAAATCATTAATATTAACAATTGTTCCACCAATAAGAGATTTTATATTTATATTCATCATATTCGATAGTTCAATTGCAACATCTGTTGTTTGTAACGCCAATTCTCTCGTTGGACTTAAAATAATTGCTTGTGTTTTTGACACTTGGGGATCTATTCTAGCGAGAGTTCCTATAACAAATGCACCCGTTTTCCCCGTCCCAGATTGTGCTTGTGCCAAAATATCTTTTCCGTTAATCAAATGTCCGCACGACAATGACTGAATTGCACTGGGCTTTTCAAAACCATATGCATATATACCACGTAATAAATTACTACTCAAATTCATATCATCCCAAGTTAACTCCATTGTAATTAACTAATTACAATATTTATATTAATTTAAATTAATATAAATATTAATATTGGGTTTGTATTAATGTATACACTGTCTTTTTTTAAACAATTTGGGTCGAATGAACCATTTGAAATAAACAAATTGATTATTAATAACTTGATTACTATAACAAAAAAAATGAATATCCCAGTAAAATTTACAGAGGATGTCCCGATTGTTTATCACTTTAATAAGATATCATTTGTTCAAAATATAAGTACAAAGATTCTTACAGATAACGAGAAAAACGAAATACAAATAAAAAGTTTTCTGAACAAAGTAACAAATGAAAACATTGAAGAAATGGCAAATAACATATTTCAAATAATGTGCACTGAATCATTTAGTATAATATTTGACATTTCGTGTAAAAATAAATTTTTTTCGAGTACTTTTTCAAAATTAATAATAATTTTATGCGAGAATTTAGAATTTAAAAAATATCTTTTATCTCGTTTTGAAAAAATAAATACACTCTTTGACGATATTCAATACGTAAGTGATGAATATATTAACAATAAAAAATTGGATGAACGAGAATCAATGTCTTGTTTTTATACAAATTTATACATTCAAGGTCTTATACCAAGAGAATCTATTGAATCATTTGTTTCTTGTTTACTAGTAAAAGTAGAAAATTATTTGAATGAGGAAATAAAAAAACAAGAATTGGAGGAATTATTAAGTATAGTTTATTTAATTTTATCAATGACATTAGTGAACATTGATAAAAATATTATTGAAAAAATAGGCAAATCAACAAATAAGACATTTAAAGGTATAACAAACAAAAGTATTTTTAAATGCATGGACATTATGGAATTGAATTAAATATAATTATATATAAATGGTGGTTTCACGCATTAATAATAAAATTTCTTATGATGAATCACAAGAAATACACGTTTCTGATATGAATTGTAAAGGTGAATTATTAAAAACAAAAGTACATGATATTTTAGTAGGAATAACAGTTGGAAAACGCAATGACATTTATATAAAAGATGGAATTGTATTTTTTCCAATTTATTTGTATAAAAACAACAACAAATGTATTCAAATAGGTGTTTACGAGATAGAAAAAAATAAACGTATTGATTTCCAGTCCAAGGTACCATTGATTTTTGATAAAATAACACCAAATTTTTTGAAAAAAAATAGATTTATTTTTTCACAGAGAAATACTTTAATGAAAATGGATACCACTTTTTCAGAAGAAAATGTCATTCAAGACTACAGAATTCCATATTTTTCATTAATGGTAGGAAAAAAAATACCAGTGTTAAATGAAGAAACGTTTGAAGAGGTTAAAAGTATAACTTCTAATTTTAGTAAAAATCGCAATCCAACTTGGCTTCAATCTTTTTTTAAGAATAATCACTACATTATTCAAGATACAGATGACGAAGAGATTTTTTATACTATTAGAAATGCCTTTTTAACAATTGGACAAGAAACAACCGTAACAAAATTACGTGAAATTGTTGTTTCAAATGTAAAGGAGGAATTGTTTCGTCGATTTCATCAACTTTATCAAGAATATTCATACATCTCGACATTATTGAAAGAAAAAATTAAAAAGGTGAAAACTGTCTATGAAGATATAGAAAAAAGGATAAAAACCGAAGTTGACTATGAAAATAAAGTAGCATTATTAAAAAAAACAATAGAGATTAAAAATCTACGAAATGTTTTGGTTCGACAACAAGAAACGACACAAAGAATTCTTAAAAATGTAAGGTTTATTAAAGATGTGACAAATTTTAAACAATTTAAAACAAAGTTGAGAACATCTTCGTATCCGACTGAGTGGTGTATTGAAATTTTAGAAAATGTATTAAATATAAAATGCATCATGTTATCGAGTAGACGCTATTATCAACAAGATTTGGATAATGTATTTGTTTGTAGTTCTGATATTAACATTGACGATAAATATTTTGAACCAGATTATTATATTATTATGGACGAAAAATTTAGATTGATATGTTACAAAGGAGCCTGTATATTTACTCATAAAGAACTTCCATACGATTTGAAAAAAATTATTATAAATAAATGCATGGAACAAAAAACGATATTCAACTTTATTCCAGAATTTATTGCAACCAAACCATTGCAAGTAAACACGGAAGATAACCTACATTTACTTTGCGACGCCCAATTATATGATTTGTTTGATGAACGAATTGAATTTATACACAGCCCTACAGCTTCTGATGAAATACCGGGAAAATTAGGAGGTGAAAAAATACCAAATGGTGATATGAAACATTTTTTAGGGTTGCCAGAAAATTGGAGGAAAAAAATGTCAAATGATTGGATTGATCCATTTATATTTGATAATCGTAGGTGGGCGAGCGTAACTCATCTTTATGAAGCACTAAAGCATAGATCAAAGCCAGAATATTTGCATTATTCTTTGGACTCTGGAAATGCAATTTCTTCAGATGTGTTACTAGCAAAAAAATATTTAAAGGTTCCAGATGCAGATTTTGAGAAAAATAAAAATGAATATTTGCAACAAGCTCTTTGGGCAAAATGGAAAAAGGATGAATATAAATCATTATTGATTGCAACTAAAAAGGCAACTCTCTTGGAATTTAAACGAGGACAAAAACCAATCAAATCGTGTATATTAATGAATATAAGAAGAAAATTAAATTTAGCTAATTAATTTAATGAACAAAATATGTTTTTACTCTAGTTTTATTTTTGTTACAAACATAGTATATACTTTATTTAATAAACAGTATATTTATGCATTCTTGTTTACTTATTTATTGTTCACTTCAGTATTGATTCATTATTATGAAGATGGATTATTTTTAAATCTTCTTGATAAAACAGCTATTTGTGGTTTATTGATTTATTCGATATATAATTATTGTAACATAATTCATAAAAATTATAGAAAAATTAAAAAAACATTTCGCAGTACATACAAAAAACAGTTGAAAAAACTAAAACGTAAAAAAGAAATAAAAACATTGTTGGGCGAATTTACACCAAGACAAAATAGAATCTTGTTTAAAAATAAAAATAAAAAGGGGGTTACCATATTTGTTTTGTTATTCCTTCCGATTGCTTTTGTTTTTGAAGTGTACTTGTTCTACTATGGTTATTTAAGTTGTAATTATTGTTATCATTCTGATAAAATTTTAGCAAGCATTTACCATTCTTTATTACATTTAGTAGCTTGTTTGAGTTTTCATATGCTTACTTATATTTTATAAAGAATAAGTATGAGATTGAATCCAAAAAATCATAATATGATTACTTTTTTCAATAATTTAAAATTAGATGAAGAATTTATAAACAAAAATACAAAAGCATGTCTAAAAGAAATTCATAGCGCAATTGTTTCTTGTCCTCATTATGTTTTTTCGAATCGTTCTAGTGCACAAGAAATAAAAAAAAGTGTTCGTTTCCAAACACCAATTGCAGAGGGAATAAAAGATTCTATTTACATGCCGAAAGAAATTCAAGAATTTATAAAATTTACTCCGTGTCGTTATATTACATACGAAACAATCCAAAATGGACGACGCATTATTATTCATTTTTGCACATATGATGACGATGAATATGATGAATATGTTCCATTAATGTTGAATGTTTTATGGGTGTTAGATAAATTTTCTCATAAATCATGTTTAAAGTCTAAAGATTTTCATATTTACATTTATTTTACATATTTTGCAAAAATTTTGACAGATGGTATTATTGCTTCAAAACATATAAATACAGGAGTAAATGTAAAAACAGCGTCATGCTCTAGCAAACATCATGAAAATATAAATGAAATTGCAATATATCGTAAAGAAGATTGGTTCAAAGTTTTTATACATGAATCTATACATAGTTTTCGTTTGGATTTTTCAGAGAATGGAAAAGATGGTCTAAAAATGTTGTTTCCAGTTACAACAGATTTTAATTTATTTGAAGCTTACACTGAATTTTGGGCAGAAATTATCAATATGACTTATTGTGCAATGGTGTTAGATCCTAAGTTTGAAAAAGTAATACAAAATATGAATATTATGTTACAAATTGAAAGACGATTTAGTTTATATCAAGCAATGAAAATTTTAAAATATATGAATCTTACATATGAAAATGTTATTACCAGCTCTGAAAAATATCGCGAAGAAACCAATGTGTTTTCATATTTTGTTCTGAAATTATGTTTAATGTACAACTTTAACAATTTTTTTATGTGTTGCAAAAAAAATGGGAAAAATTTGTTAAATTACGATGAAAAAAAAATAATTCGGATAATAGATTTTATTGAACAACATTACAAAGGCGAAAAATTATTAAAAGACATTCGATTTATGGAAAAATTAAATATAAAAGACAAAGATTTGCTAAATAATGCTAAGATGACACTTTTTGAATTAATATAAAATATAAAATCATCAATGGAATCGAAATTGACATAAATAAATATCCTAAAAATATATAAGTTTCTGTTGCGCTTGATTCAATTGCAGGCATCCCAATATACTCTTCATTGTTTCTCCTAAACCGTAATGCTCGTCTGTGTTTGCGTTCGACACTCTTTTTCTGTTTTTCTTTTGGTTCCTTTTGAGCCTTTCTATGACGCTTTCTATGACGCTTTCTATTTTCTTTTATTTCGAAATCATATTTGATTTCTGGTTCTGAAATCTCCTCATCTCCAATCGTGTTGATTTTGACATTCTTCATATAGTCTAATTTTTCCCACATCTCTTCTTGTGTAAAGTCAAAATCAAAGCTGTTCCCTCGTTCGAAATTATATTCGCGAGCGCAATTTCTACAATAGCCAACAAATACTCCGCGAAGCATACCGTAGAATGCACAGTTTTCGCAGTTTTCTGGTCCAGTTAAAAGAATATAATCTTCAAACGGAACTTCCTGTTGGAATTCTTTATGATTGGTTGCCCATTCTTGTGGAAAATGGCAATCATATTTTATTCCGGCGACGACGTAGTATTCTCCTTGAAATCCTTGATAGATATGTGCCATTTTTTTTATAATCTTAAACCCACAATTTATAAATCAATTTTTTTTAAAGTGTGGGAAAAACTTTTTCGTAAACGGATTTGTCATCCTTTTCACATTTTTTCCAACTTTTTTCCACATATTTTGTTTCACTGTTTTTCAATAAATCGTTTAGTTTTTCATCCACACGTTTCACGGCCTCTTCCATATTTTTTACATCTCGTCTGTTTATTGCAGAGGCGTCATCGTGTTTTCTCATTGCCTTCAAGACATATCCCATAGATTCTTCTATACTAGAGTACTGTAATGAGTATACTTGTGCTTTTTCTGCCATTCTTTCAGATATCAAAAACATTCGCGAGTGTTCATCGTCAATATCGTCTAGACGATTTTTCAGGCGTCTGAAATCATCGGAAAGTTCATATAAATTTTCTTCTATTTGAGTTGCCTTCTCGGTAACCAGATCAATATCTTCTTGACGATCTGTTAATCGTTCAATTGTGGCATTTGCGACTCTAAGCATTTTTTCCAATTGCTCTACTCTTTGCTCTAAACTTTGCTCTAAACTTTGGTTCATTGTTTGGCTCATTGTCTTTTTTTATAAAAACGGCCATTTAAATAATAAATCAATTTTTGTTTAAAAAAATAATCATAGTTACAAAATGAATATAACAAAAGCACGAGAGATTTTTGGAGATGTTTCAAATATTGATCTGAAAAAGAAATATTATAAACTAGCGTTAAAACATCATCCAGACAAAAATGGCAACACAGAAGAAGCAAAGCAAATGTTTCAAGAAATAAACGATGCTTACGAATTTCTTAAAAAGAATCAAGATGTTTCAAGTGATAGTTATGACGATTTGTTAACTTCTTTTATTTCCATATTTAAAGAGCCATTTTATCAATTCATTCCTACCATAATATCTAAAATTTCTTTCTTGGAAGAAATGTCGAAAGAAGATTGTATAAAAATATACGATTTTTTTTATAAAAACAAAGAAGTCTTTCATTTAACAGACGAATTTTTAGAAAATGTAAAAGCTATCATTGTTAAAAAATATGAAAACGACGATTTTTTTATTTTACATCCTACGATAGATGACTTATTGGATCATAATTTGTACAAATTAGAAGTGGATAATGAAGAATATTATGCACCCCTTTGGCATTCCGAATACATTTTTGACAAAAAAAATAAAAAGGGTGAAATTTGCGTAAAATGTATTCCCATTTTGGATGGAGTATACTTGGATGATGAGAATAATGTGTACACAGAAATAACCGTTCCATTTGATGAGAAATTGTTAACAGAAAACATTTGGTGTACTATCGGTACAACAAAATTTGAAATTCCTTGTGAAATTTTACAAATTATGAAAAAACAAGTATTTATTATAAAAGGAGAAGGTATTTCAAAAAACAATAATATATCAAATACAAACAAATCGGATATTTATGTTACGATTCACTTCAAAAATTTATTTTAAATATTTGTTCACATTAATGAACAAATACTTTATTATAACGGCTGGACCAACTGGTTCGGGTAAAACAAATTTAGTTATCTCTACATTCCGTTTTTTGGGTATTCCACTAGAATCCAAGTATACTAAAATACTTATTGACGATTTAGTTGAAAATAGCAAAAGGTATAAGGGTGATGTGAAGGCAATTATAGAAAAGGTGAAAGACAATTGTCATCCATATTCGGGCGTCAATAACGATTGTTTTCAAAATGCATTTGAAAATCCTACAGAAGAATTGTTTGAAGAGTTTAACACCGCGTATCAAAATGCAAAAAAGACCCCGCCTTGTGACACTTCCTATGTGATCCCTAGCGAATTTGCTTCAAAAAATAATATATTGTCATGTAGTGATCTACTAGATGATCTGATTGAAAATTTAACGAAAACAAAACCGGATATTGTAGTATTTGAAACTACAGGACGAACTATTCCAACTTGGTTATTGGAAGAAAAATTTATTCCTAAAGATTATAAAATCATTCTTTCGTATTCAATGGTTAGTATACCAAATTTGGTAATTAGAAATAAAAAAAGAGCATATGATTCTGTAAAAATGTTTGATAATGATTTTGATCACCCCGCCCCTCGCTTACCCGATGTGAGTGAAAAAACATTCACAACAGTTGTAAGAGAAATAAAAAATTCATTAAAGGAAATTTATGAAAAATGCATTCAACCCCAAGAATTAAACCCCATTTGTGGAAAAAGAAAAATTGATCGACTATTAATATTTGATAACAATGAAACCCAAGTATTGGTTTTTGATTCAAATTCCCAAATCTTTACACCCGTGAAAATTGGTGGAAAAAGTAAAGGACGCAAAGCTATTAAAAGACGCAGAAGTTTGCGGAGAAAACGTTAATGATATCAATTGATTATTGAAATCATTCTATAGTTAAATAGCTCACTTTGTTCATAATATAATTGAACGGTGTTTTTACAGTTTCATACACATTTTCCACAAAGTCTATGTGATTACTCATTTTTTTACAATCCGTTTCTAGAAATTCTAATATTTTATCCATTTTTTTTTCCAAAATGTCAAGTCGAGATACAATTTCGTCCATAACATACCGAATATATTTGTTTTTGGATAAAATAACTAATAATAATAGAAAAAACAAATGCCATCGCTCCCCAAAAACCAACACCCACTGTTTTATAATAGCTGTTAAGTCGATTGTCAAAAATCTTTAACTTGTAAATTAACCCGTCAATAATAAACCCGACTACGAATGCTAAAGAAGAAAAATAGAGTAATTCTGTAAAATTATTTGGTATTGTGAAACCAAATAAAAAATAAGAAAAAAAGATATTTATTACAAGTGCAATTACAACAGTCATTCCAGCAAGAAATGCAGATATCAAAATAGATTGCTTATAAAAATAAGGTTGCAATGATTTTATAATATTAAAATGGGTGGATAAATCATTCAAAACAATATCGGAAATAAAGGAAACAATAAAATTCAAAATAACAAACATACATTAGTTGTATATTTTAAGGATCTTTCTTTCTTCTGACAACGCGTTTCTTCTCAGATGACTCTGGAAGACAAATTGACTCGCTTCTACCAACTTCTGATTGTTCAGGCTGGGTATCTTCTCCCTCTTCATCACTATCCTCAACAATTGTTGCGCTTGCCTCAACGACTGGTTCGAGTTGTTCTACTTTTTCTGCCGATGCAGGCGACGTTTTGACTCGAATCAAACAACCTTGTTTGGTGTCGTCTTCTCTAGGAACAACCATTTGAATCAACTTCCAAGTAACTCCGAATTTTCCAGAAACAAACCATAATCCTCCACACTGCATAAGGGTGACAACTCGCATACCTTTCTTAATAAGGTCTATCGGTGTTTCTTCAGTATCGTTAGGAAACAAACGCTCGCATTTCTCGTCATAAACTTCAACCTTCCATTTCTGCTCGTAGTATGGAACCTTTACCCGCAATGTTGGCGCCTTTGTTTTGTCTGGCTCTCCAGTTGATTTATCTTTTGTGTATTTTAAAATTGGTGTCCATAATGCTTCAAGGACTTCGGGGCTGCTGTGTTGTTTTCCAAACCAGGCCTTGGAATTTTCGAGGGCGTCTGCTTTGATCTTGTTTTCAAAGTCTAACATATTTTGTCTGAATGCGCGAAGCTCGTCGTTGTCGTATTCTTCTGTTGGAAATTGAAGAGAAACCTCGTATTTTTCGTTGCCTTCGTAATCCGAAAGACCCCAAGTAAGCATGGTTGGTGTCTGAATTTTTAAAGCCGTATTTGTAAGAGTTGATAAAATGCCCACCGATTTTCCACCAGATGGATTCATTTTTGCTGCAGTGTATCTGATTTTGGATGCATCAAAAGTTGTTCCGTCAATGATTTGAGTTTGTGCCATTTTCTTTACTATTACTAATACTTTTTTTTTAAATCAATTTTTTTAATTAAATGCATTTTGCTAATAAAAAAATCGATATTATTCAATTTAAAACAATACAAAGAAAAATATTTTATAATATTATAGATGTCAAACGACGATTTTACAATTCCTACCGTAAAAAATTATACAGAGTGTAATCTTGGAAAGTATTCACTTAAAAACCTAAAAATCATTTCAAAAAAATATAAATTAAAAACATCTTTGAAAAAAGAGTTTTTGATAAAAAACATTACATCTTTTTTGGTAAAAGAAATTAAAGCAATAAAAATTCAGAGTATGATACGGAGATGGTTTGTTAACGAGTGGGTAAACAGTCATGGCCCTAAATATCGGAATTGTGTAAACGAAACAGATTTTTTAACAATAGAACCACTTTCTGATATACCATTTAAACAATATTTTGCATACGAAGAAAAAGATTGTCACTTTAGTCATATTTATGGTTTTGATATTGTTTCCATAAATACATTATTAAAAACAAATGGGAACAATGCAACAAATCCATATAATCGCAAAAAATTTGATCAGAATATTTTAAAAAAATTTGATAAGTTAACTCGTCTTTCTAAATTGCTCGACATAAATATTGTTACAGAAATTAAGGAAGAATTTGTTGTAAAAACATTCGAAGCAAAATGTTTAGATTTATTTCAAAAAATAAACGAACTTGGTCATTACAGTAATCATTTATGGTTCCTAGAATTACAAAAAAGACATTTAATAAAATTTGCAAGAGATTTATACGATATTTGGTTTTATCGATGTCAGTTAACACCAGAAGTTCAAAGAAACATATCCCCAAGAGGGAGTCCGTTTCGTCACATAAATATATATTATCTTCAAGATAATACAGAAAGAGAGTTGAAGGAAAAAATTTTAAGAATAATGGAGGATTTTGTTTATTATGGAACTTCTACCGACAATAAAAATTTGGGGGCTTATTATATTTTAGGAGCATTAACAATAACAAACAGAAATGCGGCAAACGCGCTCCCATGGCTTTTTGAAACATTTATATAATTTTTAGGAATGAGTCACATTTGAATAACAAAATTAATGCGTAAAAGAACTTAAAAAATTATACTATTAGATAGTATAAGATGGGAAAGGAAAGAGTAAAACAATCGCAAACTGTAGCTCAAGTTGTAGGACAAACCGAACCAAAGACTCCGAGGAAGAAGGCTCCGGTACAAGAACCTATCCCAGTCGTTGCAGAAACTCAAGAAGTTAAATCAGATGTTGTAGTCGTTAACGAAATCGTGGAGGAGGACGAACTGTCTTCTTCGTTGACTGATCTATTTTCAAAGCATCTTTCAAAGTTGCAGGATCTTACATCTTTTCTGAATGGTGTTAAAGCAGACTTCAAGCTTCTTGAGAAGCGTTGGTCTAAGGAGCTACGCGTTGCACAGAAGGGCATGAAGAGAAAGAAGAATGCCAATAGACAACCAAGTGGATTTGTCAAGCCTACTAGAATTAGTGAGGAACTTGCCGATTTTTTGGAAAAGCCTCACGGTTCTGAGATGGCAAGAACACAAGTTACCCGCGAGATTAATACATATATCCGCGCTCATAGTTTAGCAACTGGAAGAAACATCAATCCAGACGCAAAGCTTCTTGCGCTTTTGAAGATTCCTCCAGAGGAAACCTTGACATACTTTAATCTTCAGAGATATATGAGTCCCCACTTTTACAAGAACGTAAAGGTTGAGGTTCCGGTATAGAATTGTCTAATAACATTAATGCCATTGCAGAATAGTTATGTAAATCTAGTAGTGTATCTCTGATCCCCTCATCCTTTATTAAATTTACTCCATTATTAGTTATGGAGATGGATCTCTGTATTTTATCTTCTATTCTCATTAAAACGCCAATAACGCCATATTTGGCAAATGCGTCACCATAGTCAATATTTTTTTTTGTGAAAAGTTCCAATGCTTCGTGTTGAATTAATTTCATTTGTTCTACTCGATTCATTTGAATAATATAAATAGTTGTATTTATATTATTTTAAAAAATTGAAACCCTAACCTTTACGCATCCTCTTGGATTTTGACCTCTTAGATTTTGACCTTATAGATCTCGTTTTTGAACCACCTGATAACTTATTAAGATCCGTTGATACATCGTTCAATGCAGCGGTCATTGTGCCTAATTGACGGGCAAGATCATCACATACACGTTGTAAATTTCCTACAATAGTTGCTACATTGCCCACCGATACACCTAGTTGTTTATTTGTCATAACACCCGAAGTGTCAGTTGACGTTTTTTTTGGACTTATTGGACTTATTGGACTTATTGGACGTTCAAAATCTGAGTCCGAATCTGAGTCTGTATCTGAATTCATATCTGTATTCATATCTGTATATTTAAAGGGTGAATTTGAAACCAAATTGCCAGGTGATAATGATTTTAAAGACATATAGTACACAAATATTTTATTTTATATTCAAACAGTTGTAGATAAAAAGTTCAATGTGATAAATATGCCTATAATTATTATTATAACCATGAAAAAAGGACAACAAAATATGAAACATTTTATTCAAGTCTTTTTTTTGCATTTTTTTACATAACATCCAAATACAAAGATAAATATTTAATTGATAAATAAATATATCATATAATGAGTTTCGTATTGTAACAAAATTTGGTTTCTCTAATGTTTTTATAATCGTTTCGACAATTTGTTTTTCAAATACAATATCAGATTGTATTTTATTACACTTTATGAGGTTAGCTTTGTATGGTTTAGGAATATTTAAAACTTCACAACAGTCTACAATATTACAAGGAATAAATGATAGTTCTTCTGTAATTAAAATAAAATGAATTTTTACTGAATTAAAATCAGTTTGCATATAACTGTAAAAAATATCTAACAAATCATTATGTATACAATGAAAATTTTTACAAAGAATAATTCCGTGTTTTACTTTTTGAAGAGATATAATGTCTACAATTTGCTGATAAATACTATGCCATATTATTTTTGAATTACAGTTTAATAAAAACATATCGATTTCGTAATGAATATCACTCATTTTTAAAATAAATGCTTCCCGCAATTCTTTTGAAGTGATTGTTAATTTTTTTTCATATTTTAAACTTGAATGACTGAATTTAGAAATAATTCGTAAGGCTTGAGTGTACTTCCCAGAATATTCGGAACCATAAATAATTACATTTCTAAACATTTCAATATTACTTGGTATACACTTTACAACGGAATTCAGCTTTGGATGTAATTCTGTTTTCTGTAAAAAATCATGCATCAACATATTTAATCCCTTTGTCAATTATTTAATATTATTTACAATATAAAAAACTGTTATTTTCTATTTTAATGTTGTCTATTGAAATAAAGGATTTTTGTTCAGAAAATATTCATTACAAGAATTCCACAAAGAATAGCATTATACCAAATGGAAGTTTTACATATATAAATTACACCAATTCTGATGTTACATTAAATACAATTTATTTACTATTGAAAGACAATTCCGAAGAAAATTTGTTTACTTTACAAAATATTGAATCCGATCTTTTAAAAGTTTCATCAAAAATAAAACAATATAAAATTTGTCAATCTTATCAAGGTATTTGCAAAAAAAATAAATCGTTTTTATTGAAAATTACTGGAATATGGGAATCTTCAAACTTTTGTGGCGTATCATTCAAAATCATCCATATGCCATGTAGTTTGTAAGAGATAAATTATTATAAAACGTAATAGTAACACCTCCAACAAGTAGAAAAAATTCAATTGCACAATAAAGCTGTAAGTTTTTAACATTTTTCATATTTTGTGAATTTAACATAAGAAGAAGAAAAATACATTCTAAGGAAATAATTCCAAACGTAACATACATAAAATTTTCGTAATTTACAACAGCTTGCTCTTCAATTCTTTTTTTATGGGAAGAAATAACTATGCAAAGATAAATACAATTTAGTAAAATAAAAACATATGATACAATATATGATAAAAGAACCAGTTTATCAAGATTTTTATAAGAAGACAAAAACAATAGTCCAAACTGTGATCCTAATATCAAACTTATAATTATTGTTATAATATTAGGTCTATATAATACGGTAGGAAAAAAAAGTGCTATAAAGGATAATATATTAATACAATTTGCCCCTATTTCTAGTTCACTCATATAAATATTAATATATTAATATTTATATGAATAGTTCTTATCCGTTGATTCCAAATCAAAATACATACTATGTTCAAGATAAATTAATTTACATTAACTCGGAAGATCGAAATATATTGAAATATCCAAATCCTTCGACATTTGAGATTTTATTACCAACCGATATAGTCAATGTTGCTACTATTCAATTAAAAAATTGGATGATTCCCGATACTTTTCAGACGTTTACGGAAAAAAATAATAATTTACAATTGGAATTTACATTAAAACCAATTGTTGCTAACTTCACACTAGATAGTACTGAAGACAAAATTGCAAAGTCGATTAATGAACTTCTTACATTAGTTTCTTCAAAATTTGTTATAACAATTACAACTGGTAATTATGATGCAGCAGAGCTTGCAAATGAAGTACAAAATAGAATGAATAGTTTTATAACTGAAATATGGAATGATACAATTCCTATCAATACTTTTGAATACACATTCTTTAACGTTATATGGAATAGTGTAAGCAAAAAATTTATTTTTGTAAATACAATACAGCCTTTTACATTCAACAATGATTCTTTGTTATATAAGACACAGATTGCAGTTGGCGAAGTTTTCAATCCTTGTTGTAATGAAAAATTATATTCTTCTTTTTCTTATTATGGATTACCAGCTTATCTTGGGTTTACTCAACTATTGGTAGAATCGACAATTTGTATCAACAACAACGAATTAATGTTGATGTATAATTCATATAGTGGATTGCCAACTTTATCATTTACTCAGCTTACAGATTCTACAGGTAATCCAGTTGGTGTAAATTTTATTGCACCAATTTTTTCTTACACTCTTTTAAGAACTCCAGAAATATTTTTAGATATTCAATCATTCAATTGTGTTGATTCAACAAAACCTTATACAAACAATAGATTTACACAAACAACAAATGAAGGAAATGGAGCAATGAATTCATTTTTAGGAAAAATACCCATGTTGGGATTATCCAAATCATTTGCATCAAGTAATGGAGGAGGCGATTATCAACCAATGGCAAACTTTAATCCTCCTCTTGAAAAAGTGCGTAAATTTATTATTTCGTTACGAAATCATGACGGGTCGCTCATAGATTTTGGGTTTAAAAATTGGAGTATATCATTGAATTTGGAATCATATATACCAACTCAAAACGTGAAAATTATCAAAACTCCTTTTTAAATATTTTAATTAAATATGAATAGAATTAAAAAAACAATGAAATCCTTAGGACTTCCAAATAAACAAACAAGAAAAAACAACTTTTCTAATATAACAACAATATGTCCCGACACAAATATCTGTTTTGCATTCGGGATAGAATCAAAAAGTATTACTCAATATTTTGATGACTTTGATGATTTTGATTTAGTAGTAGAACCAATTGTAAAAATAGGTGTTCACTCACAAAATGGGTTTCTTCAAGAATTAGAATTCAATAAAAATAATTATCGTGCATACGCAGTTTTAAAATCTTCTGTTCGTAGTAAAGCAGATAATCTTTATTATGAGTATTTAATTGGTCAAAAATTAAATTTATATCATAAGTTTATACCTTCTTTAATTGAAACATTTAATATTTATCAATATCAAAATAAAATTGCATGGGAATATTCAAAGAATAATAGCATGTTAAATGACTATCAAATGGAGTTTTTATTTAAAAATCTAAAAAATATAACCGACTTAGATGACCCATCGTTGATTTTAAAATCGTGCGAACGATCAAAATATTTGGCTATTATGATACAACTAATAAAACCAGCAATAAATATTAAGCGTTTGTTAAATGATAGTTATTTCAACGATTATTTATTACTTCCTATTATTTTTCAAATATATACATCTCTTTACAGCCTACGTAAAATGTTTACACATTATGATTTGCACTATGAAAATATTATTTTATATTCTCCAAAACCTAATACATACATTCATTATCATTATCATGTAGGAAATACTGTAGTAAGTTTTAAAAGTCCATATATGGTAAAAATAATTGATTATGGAAGATCATATTTTGATGTTGGCAATATTTACGATCAAATTTGTCAACTTTGCGAAGAATGTGGGGTATCAGTTGGTTATCAGTGGTTAAGTGGTAAAGAAAATGATCCGAACTCATACTATATCACGCCCAGATTTTTAAATAATAGTGCAGATCTTCGATTTTTATACGATGTTAAACGCAAGGTAAAATTTCCAAACATTCATTTATCTAAAATGTTAAATATTCGGTATAGTACGCGTTATGGTACACCAGAAGATCTTACATCTGTTCCAAATGAAATACGCAATATTACTGACGCATTTAATATGATTTGCCAAGTTATGACCTCATTAGAAGTTTTAAAAATGAATGATATGAGTGTATCAAAAATGCAGAAATTTTGCGATTTAGAAATATTTGTAGACATGTCACAACCAATGAAGTTTACAAAAGGTCGAAATTAAATTTTTTCGCATTTTGCTTTATGGCCCATATAATATTTTCCAAAGTAATTTTTTCTATCGAAACTTTTTTAAAATAATACAATGAAATATTTTGTCCCTTCCAATTTGTATATATTCCATATCTTCCATTCTTTATGTAGATTGGATCATCCATATAGACTCCTTTATAATGCAAGTCCGTCAAATCCGTAATTTCTTCAATTTTATACTCACCATTTTGCAATTTTAACAAATCGATATCTTGTTTTACTTTTATAAATTGACTATATTCATTTTCACGAATAATGACAGAACCATTTTTTCCGATAATTAATTTATTCTCATTGTCAATAATAATTTCTTCCTTCTTTGTATCGACCAAAGAAATATATTGATCAATTTCAGAATTATATTTTTTGAAATTAATATCTCTCAAGTTTTCTTCAATATAATGAGTATACTCATAATCAAACAAATTTGAAAAGTATTTTGTTAAAAATTGTATTACCATAATTCCAGTGTGTGTAATTTGCAATTTATTTTCTTCCTCAACCATATATGTTTTCATTTCTGATGTTAATACATCATTCATTTCGTAATACATTTTTTCGACACTTTCACCTTTAATATTTGTTTTTATTACATACTTTCTATCTTGAATTATGTTTACTAAATTTGCAAAAGTAGATGGTTTCCCAATTCCAAGTTCTTCTAATTTTTTCACTAATGATCCTTCCGAGTAATGATTTTTTGAGTTTGGAGAAAATTGTGCTGTCAATTTTTTACTTGTTAAAAGCATATTTTCGCTGATATTATTTAAATAATGAAATTGTGATACTCTGTTATCCTTTTTTTTCCATCCTTGAAAAACAATATCCTCCTCTCTGCATTTTAATACTAGATTATTTCGCGTTAAACAACATTCTATTGTCTGTGTGCGTGCGGCAGACATGCAACTTTGCAATGAATTCTGCCATATTCGTTCGTAAATTTGTGCTTCTTTGGGGGGGACGTCCCCAAAGATCCTTGGAACATTGATGTCGGTAACTCGAATTGCTTCATGTGCTTCTGATGCTATTTGTTCTGGAATATTGGTTGAAATATAATTTTCACCATAGTTGATTAGAATATATTTTTTCGCACTTTCGATAAATGTTTTTGAATAAAAAGTAGAAGATGTGCGAGGATATGTTATATACCCTTTTTCATATAAATTACAACAGGCCTTCATAATTTCTTTTACTGAAGAAAATGATTGTAAAATAGTAGAAGTTGTAAAAGGGGTTGGTGGTGAAATATGGTTCACCGATACCTCTTTAGTAAACAAAAATTTTTCTGTAGAATTTATCAAGGGAACAACATCTTCTTTGACAGTTGTTTTAAATAAAATGTTATTTGCAGTAAAATAACCTTTTATTATATATTCATTCGAGCAAGGTTTTTTCAAAAGATGGTGATCATAAATAATACGTAATGCAGGAGTTTGACAACGACCAGCAGAGAGAGATTTTTCAGCATTTCGTGAAACATGCTTCCAAAGTAAAGGTGAAACTTTATATCCAATTAAAATATCCAACACCTGGCGGTTTTGTTGCATTTTTACAACCTCCATGTTTATACTTCTTGGACGATGAATAGAGTCTAAAATACATGCTTCGGTGATTTCATTAAATACAATACGCGGAGTATCCAACGAAAGCTTAAAGAGATCGCATATATGCCACGCAATCGCTTCACCTTCGCGATCATTATCTGTTGCCAAAAAAACGCAATTGGCTTTGGAAATTTCTTTTTTCATTTTTTGTAGATTTTTTTGTTGCTTTTCAATGATGGAATATTTAATTTTCATTTTTTCAAAATCAATGGAGTTTAAATCAGTAATTGTCCGAAAATGTCCATTTGTTGCGATACATTTATATTCCGACCCCAAAAAACCTTCAATCATTTTGCATTTGGAAAAGGATTCAACAATAACTAGCATTATACTTTTATGTTGCAAATCTTTAAATCGTTAAAACTCCTTATAAATATCTTTAAAACTTTCAAGAATTTCATCTTTATTGTCAGCTATCATGAATTGACAATTTAACAAATTTACGTTTGGGCAAACAAATTTTTTCAAATGATATGAAAAAATCAAGTCTACTGAAAAAAGATATTTACTCAAAGCGCCATATTTTTGCAATAATTCATATGTTATTCTTTGACTTTCTGCACCAAATTCAGTTTTTTCCATAGGTGTCATATTCTTCGTCAATTCTTTTACCAAGGCTATGTTTTCAGTAAGAATTTGACGTCTTAAAGGCTTGCTCATTATAATTGAGCAGGCATTTCTTTGAGTATATTGTTGAGGAGTAAATATAGAGCACTCATCTAATGAATTTATATTTTCAATGTTTATTGAAGGATAATCTGTTATATAAAAAAGATATTTTAATTTGATCAACACTGGTAATGTTACAATATTTGAATATATCAAATCTAGCATATTTAATTGCCAAGACGAAGCAATATCAAAATTATCAATATCACAAACGATTATTTTCAAAGTTTCAATCATCATGTTTTCCAACCCCGCAAAATTTACATTTCTTGTATTTGTTAAAATTAGGCTATTTAGGTGTCTTAAACTTGCAACCCTTTCTGGAAAAAAATCATCACAATCTATTATTGTTAAATTTACAATGTTCGATGATTCAATAATAGGAAATCCTATGCATTTCGCAAATCTAATTTCAAACACTTTATCTGAAATAACTATTGGCACATCACTAAAAGTACAACTATTAAATAAAATCTTACATTTGCCATAAGAACTTTTTTCTATAATATCTTGTACAACTATAAGATCATCTACATTATCAATAGTAATTTTATCGTTCATATCGAGAAACCTTTTTATCTTTAATTCTAAAAACAGTGCTGCTTCATTTGATTCAGGACTCTTCTTTTTTGTTTGTTTTTTTTTGAGGGGTTTTGCATTTTTATGGGTTTGAGTGGGTTGCGAAGGTTTCTCAGATTTTTTAGTTTCTGTGGAAGGTTCAATCGTTGAATGTAATTCCGAGGGAATCAAGTAAGAAGGCAATCTTGCAATAATTTTTGTTGATTCTTTCAACTGTTCAATATATCTTTGTATATTTACTGATGCTAATGTATCTAATTTTTCAGCATTACTACTTGCTAGGTGATAATCATCTGTATTATTTGAAAAAATTGGTTTATATTTTATAGTATTCCCATTTTGTGTAAATTTGCAGTTACCCAATGTAAAAATTGTTATAGAATCGTTCATCTTGTCAAAAGCAAAAAATATACATTCGTTTGTTGTATTAAAGCAAAAGGATACATATGATCCATTTTCTAATGATTTTGCATTTTCATCACTGAAAATGCTTACTAAGGTTGCTTGACGTTGTTTACCTCTACTTGAAATACATTTTGCAATTGTTGATTCTGGTAAAAAATCTCTTAGAAAATCATTAAAGGTGTCTAAATCATAACATTCTATAGTATTCCCATCAACTTCTATTTCGTCCATATGTTTGAATACATGATATGTATAAAATACATATATGTTGTTTAACAATCCACAGTAGCCAATTTTTGATTTTTTTTCACTGTCATGATAAATACCAACACTATGACATCCTTTACCTACATTTTCAAATTTACAACAACTTCCACCTTTCATAATATTGACTTATATTTTTTCCAACCAATATCTTTTTTTATACAATCGATTTGTTCGTTATTATATTTTTTGTCCAAATTTTCAGATCGTTTAAGAGCACTATCTACATATATTTTTTTTAAAATTGTACCCACTTCAAATGATCCTTCATGTTGATCAATTTCACCATCTTCTATTTTAGAAAGAATACCAAGAAATTGATAAAACAAATCAATGTTTATTTCAGATTTACGAATTCTATTATAAATATCAGTGTAATAAGTGAACAAAAAATTACATTCCATCATTGCTTCAATATGAATTTCAGACTGATCGTCTGTATTTTTCATAATATCTAGTAATTTTGTAATGTCATTTTTTAATAGTACACTGTGTTTTAATGATCGAATTGTTTGAGTTTGATCTTCTACATTATTTGCTTGGATCATTTCTTGTAATAATAATTTTTCTTGGGAATTCATATTTTTTATTTATATATTATTTAATAATATGAAACGTAAAACAAAAAGGCAAAGACGGCGCGGACGTACCCGAAAGCGTTATTTGAGGAAAAAATATGGTGGAGTGACCGTAAATGAAACTGTTTATTCAGTGGATGGAAATTCAAGTGAGGTATCGCAAGCTGGAGCTCTTGCTACTGCACGTGCTATGAATAATATGATTTCGCCGTAAGTTTATAATAAAAAAGTAATTTATGGGCTTACTAGGTTTTTTATTAATAAATTTAGGGTTTATAGCAATTAATTTTTATGTTCTTATAGCTGGCGAACTTGAAAAAATCAAACAAGAATGGCCTTTATACAGATGTAATCCAAGTTACATGTTTTTTGCTGATAATATTGTTGAAAATTTTGAATATTGTTTGGCACAAACAAGTAAATCTACATTTAATGAATTTTCTGGGGCCTTATCTAGTGTACAATCTCTTGGATTTGATTTACAAACAGCTGGAAATTTGAATTTGGCATCCTTTATAAAATCATCAAACATGTCAAACCTAGGAATAGGTTTGTCACTCTCCAGTTTCTTAGATATGGGTGGTAGTATTAGTGTATTAGGATCAATCATTGTATTGCAATTTAAAGAAATATTACAACGTATAGGACAAATTGTGAACGCTACTGGAGGAATATTGAATTCCGCTGTAGCCGGAACAAGTGTAGTACAAAACAAATATAGTCGTTATTTAAATATGCTCTAGTCAGTATAATTTGAATATGCTTCCCTACTTTTATTTACATATAGTAATTAATGGATGAACGTGAAAAAATTTCATATATTACCCGAATGTATTCTGAGTTAACATTTTTAGAAATATACCAAAAAGAACTTGTTTTTGTTGTCCTTTTAACAATTTTTGAAATAGTAGCAATTACTTATTTTTACTTGTTTAAAAATTCAAAATTTTTCAAAGAAAATTGGCAAGAATTTCGTTGCAATTGGACTGTTATACCATTTGCTGGATTTATAAATAAACCAGATAATAAAACAATTGCAGAGTACACCAAAGAGAATTATAATTATTGCACAGATCGATCAATGAAATTATCAATGAATGAACAATTTGAATCAAAGTTTCAAACACAATCATTTATCAATGACATGATAACCGGAATGAATGATTTAATAGCCAAAACAATTTCGGCGTCAAATACGAGTAATAAAGATGTAAACGATAACATAGATGATGGGACAAATGTAATTTATAATATTTTTGGAAAACTACATGTAGGGTTTGTTCTTTTAATGGATATTCTACGTAAACTTTCAAAGATTCTTGAAACAATTGTTAATTTTGCATTAACTGGAATTACCTGGGGGACACTCTTTTTTAAGATGTTGATTTCTTCTGTTATGTTACTTCTTATTGTGTTGTTTACAACGACAGTAATTCCGGTATTACCAGTAATTTGGTTATGGCCACCACTCATCATTTTTCCTCTTGTTTTTATATTTTTAATCGTTGTGAGTGGTACTTTTAAGCAGACAGTATTCATGATTGTAAATGAATTATCAAAAGTAGAACCATTTACAGGAATGAAACCCAAATTAAATTTGTGCTTTGGTGGGGAAACAATGATAAATACAAAAAATGGATATAAAAAAATCAAACATGTCAAAGTTGGTGATATTTTGAAAGATAAATCGATAGTAACTGCCACATTTAAAACAGTTGCAGTTTCAAATGTATTTGTGTTGGATGGAATTGTTGTAAGTGGTGAGCATTATGTCAAACATAAAAATTGGATAAAAGTAAAAGATCATCCTAAGAGTTTACCGTTTTTTTATAAAAAATGTTTGTATTGCTTGAATACAACCTCAAAAAAAATTAAAATACGAAATCATGTCTTTTTGGATTGGGACGATTTACATCCAAAAAGAAGGAAACGCGTTATGAAGAAACATGTCGATTACGGATTTTCACCTTTATTTTTAATAAAAATGGTTAATGGTGAATATAAACAAATTATTGATATTGAACCAAATGATATATTAAATGAGAATATACGTGTTGTAGCCACTGTTTGTCTAGATAAAAAATTCCATATAGTTACAGATAGAGGTTATTTTATAAACGAGAAATTTTATATGGATTATAATTTTAATATTGACAAATTATTTTATCTCTTTTAATATTATGAGAATTGGTAGTGAATCCGTTTTTGTTCTAGGAATTTGTTTGTTAATATTTATAATTGTAATGAATACAGGTGGTTCTTGTTTCAAATATGAAAATTATTCTAATATGAATACGAACAATTCATATGCTTCCATTTACACTCCACCACCAAATGTGAGTCATTGGAGTCAACCCACTTTACTTATTGTTCCAAATGAACCATTAACACAAGGAGTTATTGACATTGTATCTCGTCCAAAACAACCAATTCCACTACCAAACGGACAATTAGATATGTTTGCAACTACTTCTTTTTCTCCTAAATGCTGTCCCAATTCATTTTCAAATAGTATGGGTTGTGCGTGCATGACGCTTGAACAAAAAGCATATCTTGCACAAAGAGGTGGAAATAACGTTCCACCATTGTTTTAATTTTTCATAAATGAATTATAAAAATATATAAAAGTTTTACATGTAAAGAATGAAATGAATTATTATAGCAAACGAATAATCATAACGAAAAAACAACTAGAAGAATATAAATCTATAAAATATGTCAAGACTCCTGAAACAAAAAATCCAATTTCTATCAAAGTAGATAAAATCTGAAATACTTCTTATAATAATTTAAAAAAAAAACATCAAAAAAGTGTAATGAAAATCGAATTACTTTTGAAAATCCAAAAAATACTCGATTTACTTTTATCCATGATAACAGAATTTGAAAACGCAAAGGCGGATGTAGAAAACGACTGTTACTTAATTCGTAAAAAATTCGACACGGATGATTTTAAAAATATTATTCAGTCTTTTTTTACTTTACAACCTTCTAAAAAAAATGTCATAGAATTGCAAGAAAAGGTATTATGTGAGTTGAATTGTTCGTGTATTCATCAATTCGTAGAAGACGACATTGAATGTAATATGGATGATATGCATATTAATTATTGTATACTATGTGGTATAAATAAAGATTTGTAAGTTAATACGGTTTTTTTAAAATATACAAATATTGATAATCATATTTGATTTTTTGCATATCAATCTTCCCTTCTACAATAAATCCGATTTTTTGCGCCAATCCTAATATTGTTAATTGATCTTCCATGTAAAATTGATGAATATGTTTACGTGACCCACCCGAATGGGTTTTAAATTTTTCATTGAAAAAACCTATATTTTTTTCTTTGATGAGTTCAAATCGCGCCTCATAATCAAAATCTTGGAATGGTATTTTAGTAATATTTTTAGATTTTCCTCGTTCAAATGTATTCATTGGAAGGGTGGGATTGAATTTTTCTCTGTTTACTAAATGAAGAATAAAAACGCCCCCGGGCTTCAACCAGTCGTAAACATTTTCAAAAAATAATACTTTATTTTTCATATAGTAAACTGTAAAATATAGACACAATACATGAGAAAACTGATTAAAATAGAACAAATGTCTATTAAGTACATCCCCTTTTATCAGTTGTTCAATAGAAAATTTTTCCTTGGTAATGTTTAACATTTCTTGAGATTGATCGACACCAAAGATATTAAATCCACGTTTCTTAAATTCGTTTACTACGTTTCCAGTTCCACATCCTACGTCCAATATAACACTATTTTCTGTAGGTTGTGTTTGTTGTATTATTTCACCAACTTCATATTCATTCCGAACATTACTAAATACTAAATAATCGTATATTTTTGAGTAAAACTCATCATAAATATCTTTATTTGTTTTTTCAATATGTTGTATGGTGAACCCCTCATTTATTTTTGGATATTTAAAAATATTTGCAAGAATTAATAATACTGCTAATATAATGACAATTTTTTCCCATAAACTTTCCATAAAATAAGATTTTATATTAAAATGTTATTTTAACCAAATAATTCTCTTTTTAAAAGTATGTATGAAATTAATGATATACGAAATGATTTCAAAGGCATTTCCTTTTCGAATTTTAAAAAGGGGGATGTTCAAAAACAATTTATAAAATCTGTATTAGATTCTAACATTGAACCTGCGTGTTTTTGGAGTTGTGAGCTAATTTGTGCCGGACATTTTAAAGATTTGTGGGATTCAATTATTTTACTATTTATTAAACACATTCATATAGCAAATCCTAAAATTGCAGTCTATATAGATAGACGGTTAACGACGTTTGTTGATATTTTATATAATGGGTATGATTCTCGTGAGTTACACATGCGAAATAATGAAAAAATACGAAAAATGTTTGCCGAGGTAATAAGTATTATTACGTTTTCAAAAAAAAGTCATCCATTTGAAGAAATTAAAATTAATAGAATAGAGTTCACTGAATTAAAGTTAAAAGCTACTGATTTAACATTCGCTACATCTTTTAGAAAAGACCCAAAACAATTGTTTTTACCATTGAATGAATTATCTTATTCTTTAAAAACAAAAAATATTATTGATTCGTGCTATTGGGTTTCGTGGTTCATTGAATATGATTGTTATTGTAGAAATAAAAAACTTCCATTATTGATTGAACGTAGAACATTCCTGAAAAATTTGAATCAAAATGTGGTTTGGATGATATGGGAAATCATATTAGAATTTTCTAAAAATTCAGAAACGATTGTTCAAACAATTATTCAAAGTTTATTAAACATTTTCACAAGAAAATATTCACAAACTGAAAATAAAAGAAAAATTTTCATCTTTTATTTTGCGATAAGTTTACTACTTGGTTCGAATGAATATAATATAAACATTATTGACGATGTAAAAACAGTTGAAACCGTTGTATCTAATATTGATGCCATTTACAAACAAATAAAAACAAAGGAAATACCAGCTATAGATTTTGTTGAAAATATAAATTTGGACAAAACAATTGAAAGATTGGAAAAAATGGATTTTTTAACAAAAAATTTTTTACCGCGTATTTAAAGAATTGTCTAATATTATGGAAGAATTAAAAAAATCTGAATCAAATATTTTTAATTTTATTACAAATTCTTTAAAGGGTAGTGAAATTAATTATTCAAATGGTAATTTACCAGTAATGGATAAAATGCGCACTCTAGGTCAAACTACATCTTTGTCACCATCGCCTTCATTTTTCTCATCTATCTCACCTCAATCAAAACAATCATCTTTACCAAATGTCTTGAAATTAGTAGGAGTTTTATTATTACTATTTCTTATTTTTAAAATAGCACAGCATTATTTGTTGTTTGATAAAGTGAACAATGGATTAAAAACAGTTGTAAGAGTTGTTGAAAAAGATCTTAGTAAGATTGGAATAAAAAATCCACTTTTTAACACAAGTAACAATTTAAATAGCAATCAAATTCTTGATTTTTTACTTACAAAACCTCCTAAAAACGACTGGTGTTTTGTAGGCGAATCAGACAAAAATAGGTATTGTACACTTATGCAAGGAGAAAAATGTATGTCTGGAAATATTTTTCCAAGTAAGGATATATGCGTGAATCCAAAATTGAAAATTTAGTTACAATTCACTTACAATTTAATTACGAGCAGGTATTGTTGTTATTCCATTAATAGGCCATTTAGAAGACGTGGCTGTATAAGTTGTTGGTGCTGAAGGTATAAATATTGGAAAATTCTTTGGATAACATAAATTAATAATTGGTCCGGGTACATCTGAATCAGACGTTGGGAAACATGGTGGTTTGTTAACAGAATTTTTCACTGTTCCCGTACAAATATTTTCACGAGAACAATAAATAAGCCTCCCTCCAGTAACAATAGAGCGATTAATAACAGGTTTTACTGGTACTATTGGAAAATTATTTGAATTATTAATTGCTGGCTTATTGTCCACCGGAAATGGTGGATCAATAATATCTATTACAGGTAACGCTGGTTTCGGTAGATCATCGTTAGCTGGTATAATTGGTTGAGTACACTCTGGTAGTTGTATCTCTCCATTAGCATTATTACTAATAATAGAATATTCTCTTCTTTCTAAATAATTTGTATTTGGCGAAGTGACTGAATCTGTTTGCGAGCTCCACCCTTTTTTCCGGTTGCTTCCCAAACCCTTGTATATTCTTGAAATAAGCATTTTTTTTGTAAATGCACTACTGGATGCATTTGACGGATATCTTAAAACATTACCTTTATAAAGCATTTTTATCAACCCCGCTAATTTGTTAACGGGGACTATTTTATTGAAATATGGAACAAATACTTCCTTACTATCTCCAATCTCATAAATAAAGCTACATTTTCCGCTTGATCTTTCCCATAGTCTAGCTGGAACCGGATTATAATTTTTTGTCAGACATCCATCGTTTGCCATTATATATAATAATCCAAAGACAAATAATTTGACTTTGGCTTATTTTTATAATCAGTGACATTATTTGATGAACGTGTATTTGGACCACTTGCAAACAAATTTTGAATTTCTAATACACTAAGAGTCTTATTCCAGTAAAATAGATCTGATAAAACACCACTGAATCCCCCATTCAAAGCAACGTTAACATTTCCATAATTCTGTTTAATTGTACCAATTAGTAATTTGCTTTTTAATAAAACACCGTTAATGTAAACATTTATTGTTTTGTCTTCACACGTTATAACAACTTGAACCCAATTGCCTAATGGAATGTCTGGAATGTAAATTAATTCATTCACTACTGTGTACGTATTTATCACAAGACACAAATCACCGGTATCTGTTATGTAAAGTCCAGGGCAATTCACACTTGAAAGACCATTTGCCGCATCATTTGTCCCTTTAACAAATACATTTTGGTATATTTTTGATTCGATTTTATCGATAAAAAGCCATACGGACCAAGTGAACTCAATTCCACCTTTTTTATCATCCGAACGTTGAACCGTAATTGCTCCATCTATGGAAGGATCTTGTGCGATAATTAATTGCTTATCACCACTATAAACACCACTAATTAATTTCACATGTCCATTTAGTGAAAATATATATGATAAAAGCGCAGTGCTAATTCTAACAAAAATGATGAAAACGATAATCATAAATATCAAAAAAATAACAATTGATAAAATATTATCTGATGAACTTAATGACGAAAAATCCATATAATATAAGTAATATTTTAAATAACTATATTTGCGCGACGAACATCTCCTTTATATAGACTAATGTTCACTCGCAAATCTTTCTCTTGACTCGCTCCGTGTCCTTGGTTGTAAATATTTTTAACTTGATTTGGATTCATATATTGTGTCCAATATTGAAATTTTGAATTCCATCCATTAAAACCTACGCCGCCTGGAGAAATGATAACATTTGCATTACTATCAATATTTACAATACCCTCCAAATATTGAGATTGAACCATTTCGCCATTCATGTAGATATCTATAGTGCTAGTATTTATACTAAATATAAGACTATTCCATTTTTGTAATTCAATCCCCGAAAGAGTACATGTTTTGAAATTTGAATCATTACTCAACACTTTTACCTTTATTGATAACTGAGGAACTGTTTCGTGCAAATATACATCTAAAGATGACACTGATCCAAGTTCGCGTTTGAATATATATTTTTTTTCTCCAAAATTTATACTCCAATCACTAATATAAAACCAAATTGAATATGTAGAATGCTGTGTATTTGTCGTAGATAACTCCAATGTTGATGCATCAATCACTTGTTCTTTTGATGATGTCATTTGATAAATGATTTTTTTTTTATTCAGTAATCGTATAACAATAACAATAATTATAATGATAATTAATATCGTGCCAATCGTACCAAGGTCCATATAAAAGTATAATATTAAAATTAATCGTTTTCTTCATTAAATTTTATTTTTATACTATAATCACTCAATGAAAAATATTTTCCAAATCCAGCTCTATAATTATTCCAAATTTGTATTGATGTCAAAGGAGTCTTTATGCATTTAAAATCTGATGTTAATCCGTTAAACCCCGGACTCGGAGTTAATAAAACACCTCCGGTTGCGTTTGTTTGGGTACCGCTCATAGCAATTGTTCTTACGAGTTTACCATTAATATAAACCTCAATATAAAAGTTTGTAACATTTAATGTTATAAAAACCCATTCTTGCAAAGGAATGTATGCATTGTCTATAACAAACTCGGTTGTATTTTTTTTGATTTTTGAATATAAAGCCGTATTAGGGCTCGTGTTTGTACTTGTGATACCCGTTAAATCCTTTAATAATATACAACCATGCTTATCGCTTGCAGGCAATGTATTTGTTACTTGCGTTGTAGTTATGGAAGGAGAGCTGTAATAATTAAACCCCAAACAGGAATCATCTGATGAGCATATTTTTTCGCAATTTTCTTGACTAGAGTAATAGTATGGTGTATTTGTCGTCGTATAATATTGGTCTTTATTCAAGTCATAATTTTCATAAGTACTGAGTATTTGTTTCATCGTTTCAGATGGCATTTCTATTGTTAAAAAATTCACTTTGTCTGCAATGTTGAGAGAAAAATCACCTCTGGAAAAGATTGGTTTACTTTTTTCACTCCATTTATCTATGTATATCCAAAGAGAATATGTAGAATTGCCACTCGTGGTGCAATCAATTTTAGTTTCAGAGGTTGCCGATTGTTGGGAACCAGTATAAGATGCTCTAGTCATGATTTTATAAATATAATACACTAAAATAATGATAATAGAAAATGTAATTATATTTGTTGTTAATCCCATAACTTATCTCAATACTTTTTTTTTATTCGCATAGATCTTTTGGCTGTTTACTTTAACCATTCAAAAAGTGTTTATATACAAAATTTCATCTGCTCCTATATCTTTATTGTAAAAATTTAAATTTTTAATTTTTATTATTGAATCATTTTCCTCGTTGTATCCAATAGTAATACCGTTTTCATACTCACCTCTGTATATTTCAGAATTAGTTGTGTTAACTAAATCACCATTCATAAATGTATTTATTGTACCATGATTGTAATTTATGAATATATTTATCCATTTTTGTATTTTGATATCTGTTGTTGAATAAATAATAACTTTCTTTTCAATGATAGAACCAATATGAGTATTTAATACTGTATAAGAATCAATAATTTTTTTATCGGTATCCGAAATTTTTGATTTTGTTGTGGATTCCTCGCTTGTTGGAATTGTAACAATTAAATTATTTGATGTAGGTTTGTATTTTACGGATGGATTTTCATTGAATGATAAAATGTTTATAAAACTATTGTCCGATCCAGCTTCTTCAATAAAAAGTGAAAATGATAACCCAAATGTATAGGTTTGTGTGGTTGGTATTCCCCGCGCAAATATCGTTGTGGAATTTTCAGGGTTAAAAAAGTAGTTGTCACTAATACTTATAGAAGGAAACAACGGTGTTGGTATAGTTATTAATTTAAAAGTACTTTGATTATTTGTCAATTTTGATTTAATAAAAGAAATAAGAATATATAAACCAATAAGCCCAGTTTCTAGTGAAACAATTATCAATATACTTTTAAACAAGTTTTTTTCCAAATATTCACCAGAATGTAAATAAAATTCGTTTAGTTTCCGTGGAATAAAAAATATTACATTGGAGATATCGCTTTCATCGTTGTTGACTGCGTTAACTACTTTGTTTCCAACAATTCCGGTTAGTACACTGTTTCCAATCCTAGGTTTAATTCCATTTCCAAAATTTCCACCACGTCTATATGTATTTCTAGGGTCATATCGATTGATTCCATATGTTCTATATGGGTCATAACGATTGACTCCATATGTTCTATATGGGTCATAACGATTGATTCCATACAAATTTTTATAAGGGTCTTTGTAGGAACTTCTGATCAAACTTTGTCTACTCAAAGTTTTCTTTTTAGTTTGAAATATTCTATAAATTAATCCAATATTACTAAAAATAATTAGCATTGAAAAAAGAAATATTAAAAAATCGTTTAATTTGTTTGTATAAGATGAATAATAGTTTGTTTTGAAAATAATAGAAAAAAGTTGTGTTAAATGAACAATTGCATTAAATATTGTGATACTAAATTGAATCAAAACAAAGAATAATAACCCAATAAAAATATTTTGAAATGAATCCCAACTAGTTTTATATATTTTATCTATATATGCATTCATAAAAATAAACAAAAGTACAATGATAGAAAAATAAAAAATTAATTTTATACCATCTATCATGGTTAGTGGAGTTACTTTTTTAAATTCCTTGCAGTATTTGTCTTGTTGATTTTCAGTAGAATTTTTTTTATCTCCGATTATACTACCAACATAATAGCCAAAAATAGTAAATATAATAGTAAACAACAAACCTACCCCAAGTATTATCCTTGTTGATATATCATCAAACGAAGCTCCTCTGTATATTTCTGTTAAACCCAAAATATTTAAAAAAGGATTACTATTCTTTGTAAAAGTTAATGTACTATTCAAGAAAAAAACTATTACAATAAATAACAAACCGCAAATAAAAAATACAATTGGAGATATAAATCTTGCGAACCATCCTTTGGTAGTGAGAGAACAATTTGTTTTACTTTCGTGTTGTAATAAAACATCATTTAATAAACGATAGAATTTGGAAAATAAATAAATCAATAATAAAAGAGTAATTAAATTAACAATGGGAGAGTCTAGTTGTTTCAGTCCGTAAAAAATTAAAATTATTACAACAACCCCAAATAATTCTTTTACGTAAGACCAAACTTTATACAAGGTGTTTTCGTTGGATGAATCAAAATTGATCAAAGCTGAAATTCGAAATAAATGATATAGAATAAACAAAAATAATATTGTAAAAGCCCCTCCTCCCAATTTGGCAAGTGTGTTTACTTGCGGTGTCAAAACTAGATTTTTTGTTTTCATCATTAAGACTGTTAGTAAAATGGTTAATACTACAAATGTTGACCAAAACCACTTACTATTTTCCTTGTCATTCAAATTTTCAGAAGGTTCCTTTTCGTTTTGTTCCGTTTGTTGCGACTTTTCATCATTTAAGTTATTTCTATTTACTACTAACATGACAATATTAAAAATGATAAATGCAAATAAAATTCCACAAATATTTTTAGAAAGTTCGCTTCCACCGTTATTCAATGTAAAAAGAAGACCTCCTAATGTTACCCCAAATACTAAAAGATAAATCATAGGATAAAAAAAATATGTTTGTACAGTTGCAACGGGAATTTGAAATATGAATGGTAGCAAATTCACTAGAATTAAAAAAAATCCAACGCATGAAAAAAACATATTCCAATTACCATTTAGATTTGATAAAAGGAGAAAGGATGAAATAAACAAAATTAGAATCATACAAAAGTATTTCCACATTGTTTGCATAATAGAATTTGGTGTAATTGTTTGAACACTGTTGTTGTTCATTAAAATCACAAGTATGAAGAGAAATATAATTGCGAATAATGCAAAAGAATATAGCCAATAAGTAATAGGGAATTGTGTGTAGTTTGCATATCCGCAAAAAACAATCCACAATGCACTTATTGCAATTACCCATCCCCACCAAATTGTAAATATTTTTTTGCAACCGGCTACTATGACCTCGTTAGGATCGTTATTAAATGTGCATCTCCAGAATAATCCAACAAATGTGAATAAAAACCCACACAATGTCAGCACAAATGTTATTTGAGGCCAAAAACTATAAAAGCTTTTAGTAAAGCTACTTTGATTCATAAAGAAAACTTTCCAAACCAAAATTAAAAAAATAACGATTGTTTCAAATATAAGAAACGAACCAACAAAAGTTGTTGATGTATTTGTTAATAATTTATTTATTCCACTTGCGAAATAAATCATTAATATTAGTAAAATACCCGGGATTATGTAAAAATAATAGTAAAGCGTATCATTTATGGTTGTAGAATTTTTTAAAAATGGATATATAGTCAGTAAAATAAAAAGATAGACTATAAAATAGTAAAAAATAAGTGTATAATTTGTCTGTTCAGTAAATATGTTTTTGATAAATTTCCAAACATCCCATTTCATTAATATATTATTATATAAAAAACACTGGATATTATCAAATTACATGTTTTCCATGGCCGTTTTTTTTCCGTGACATTCTCTACATAAAGCAACAAGATTATCCGTTTCATTGCTTCCACCATATTCCAGTCGAATAACATGATCAACTTCATACCAAGCATTTAATTGATTACCACAATCCTTACATTTCCATCCTTGTTGAGAAGCCACAAATTTCTTTTTTGTTTCACTCACAGAACGTTTTGTTGCCTTTTTTCCCAATTCTGTAGCAACTGGAAGTGAAATATTGTTTGTTTTTTCCATGAAACTTTTTCCTTTTGTAAAATCAATTACGGGTGAAAGTAAGTGCATTGCTGATCTATCAATCGGCATACTTTTAATAATATTATTTGCATAATACAACATGTTTTGACCATTTGTAGGTGCCTTTTTAATGTAAATGTAAAGACTGAAGATTGCGAATATCCAAAAAGCTGTCTTGTAATATTTTTTGTATGATAAAACCATATTGGTATATTTTTGTTTGTGATAAGCATCGTAAATGAAAAATCCAACCAAAACAATTAAAAAAATTTCAAGTTTCATTATTATTTGATATTATTATTTTTTATAGTAATATATAATTACAGCTATCAAAATTAACATTACAAGGTATGAAATACGATTTTTTCGTGTTCGAACAACCTTGTATTTTTCATAATAACGACTATAATACATTTCTATAGTTAATGTTGGTTTGTCCAAAATTTCGTTTATTTTATTATTTATAAAATGTACCCATTTTATTAATGATTTTCTATCATCCAAATATGGTTTAATGGGGTATAGATTTAAGAAAGTCTGAAATTGTTTAGACATTTCATCGTGTGGTATGAATAAAGGTATATTTTGAATAAAATCATAATACTTTTTTTTTATGACATCATTTGGGTATTTAGGATAGTGAAAAGCGATAATATCTAAAAAAGACCAAAATGTGGGTCCCCAAATATTAGGATCATACATTTGCATAAAATAATATAAAAATTTGAAAGAATAAATTTAATGAATATTCAATGTATTAATTGTGGTATTATTGGACATTCTATACAAAAATGCAAATATCCGATTATAAGTTATGGCATTGTTCTCTATGATTTGATAGAACAAAAGTATTTAATGATATGTCGAAGTAAAAGTTTCGGATACACTGAGTTTTTAATTGGCAATTATTCTGTTAATAATAATATCCAAATTCAATATTTGATTGATGAAATGTCACTTGAAGAAAAAAACAACTTATTAACATTGGATTTTTCAAAATTATGGCAAGATTTATGGCCAAAGCCAATGGACGAAAGAAGTAAAAAAAAATTTGATATATTAAAAAAAGAGAGATTGGAGTTTATGATTAAAAATTCAACAAAATGGGAATCTCCAGAATGGGAATTTCCAAAAGGAAGAAAAAAAATTCGAGAAAAAATGGTTGAATGTGCGATACGTGAATTTACAGAAGAAACTGGTTATACAAAATATGACATTAAAGTTTTGGAGAACGTTATCCCGTTTGAAGAAGTTTTTATTGGTTCTAATATAAAAAGTTATAAACACAAATATTATTTGTCAATATTAGTTGGAAACAAAGAGCCTTTAAATTCTATCCAATATTCTGAAATTTCAAAAATAAAATGGATGACATATGAAGAATGTTTAAAAAATATACGTGATTATAGTGTCGAGAAGAAGAAAATGCTTACTAATATAAATAATGTAGTAACCAAATACAATATTATTGTATAATTTTTTTTAGTTTGTAAAAGTAATGAGTAAACGTTCAAAAACAAAAAAGGTTATAAGAATCAGAGAAGAGTCTGATTCTGATTCTGACACAGAAATAAAAATTGAAGTAAGTGAAGAACCCATTGAATCCTTGTGTAAAAATACGGAAGGATTTTCAGAAGGATTTTCAGAAGGATTTTCAGAAGGCGTACAAAGTGCCTCTTTAAATTACAAGCAAAGTTTGTCAAAAGACTTTCAAGAAAAAGAATTGACAAAATTTGACAAATTATCAAAATCATTGGCCTTATCAGAATCTAAAGAATCACAATATCAAACAACCCAATCGGAATTTTCAAACTTACCCTCCACTACAGATGTAGAAGGTGTACGCGATTTTGTCAACGAAAAGCAAGAAGAACTCATTATGAAATATGATGGTTGTACAGAGTATTCTAAGAGTTGCAATGATGTATTGAATGAAAAAGAATTATTCGAAGAATCAATTCTTAGTAATTTGTCTTATCAACTCACACCAACCGAATATCCAAATCTTAATGATCCTAATTTTAATAGTAAAATTAGTGCTAAACTTGAGTTTGGTATTTTTAAATACAACGGCGAAATAAAAGATTTAGAAGAATATTCGAATGAGTTGAGTAGTCTTCCTTTTGAATTATCTCCTCATCAACATTTTATAAAAAATTTCTTGTCACCATCTACTCCTTACAACAGTGTACTACTATTTCACGGGTTGGGGACAGGTAAAACGTGTTCTGCAATAGGTATAGCAGAAGAAGAGCGAGATTTTATAAAATATATGACCCCATATAAACAAATTATTATTGTGGCCACTCCAAATGTGCAAGAAAATTTTATTCTACAGTTGTTTAATGAAAATGATTTAAAGAACGAAGATGGTCTGTGGTATTCTTCTTCATGTGTTGGAAATAAATTCATACAAGAAGTAAACCCGACAAACAAAAAGGATGTTCCGAAAAATGTAATAAAAAGACAAATCAATAGTCTTATTACTAAATATTACAAATTTATGGGGTATGAACAATTTTCTTCAAAAATTGAAGAATTTGTTATAAAAGGAAACGGTGACAAATTTAAAACAGTGAAAAATATTCAAAACTTTTTTGATGGAAGGCTTGTTATTTTTGATGAAATACATCATGCAAGCGAAGATGTCGAAAAAAAGAATATTTCGAAAAATTTAATGTTGTTGGTAAAAATGGCAACCATTAAAATGGTTTTGCTTACTGCAACACCAATGTTTAATAATTGCAAAGAAATTGTGTGGTTAATTAATTTAATGAATTTGAATGACAAACGAAGTCGAATTTATACTAAAGATGTCTTTACAGACAATGATGAATTTATAATATCTGATGATGATTTTGGGAAAAATTTATTACTAAGAAAGTCAAGAGGGTATGTTTCTTACGTACGAAGTGACAATCCATATATATTTCCATTTCGTGTATATCCATACGTTTTTGCACCACAACATACATTTAAATCAATGATGGAAGTTACTGAGAGAGAGGCTGAGAACAGATATCCCACGTATCAATTAAATGGTATTGAAATTGAAGAAGAATCTAAATTAAAAATTTTAGGAGTATATTTGAACGAAATTGGAGATTATCAAAGTTTTGGTTATGATTATATCATTGATGCTTTAAAAGAAAGACCATTAACAATGATTAACAAAGCTGGTGAAGTTGTAAATGTTGCTAAAATAATGAATATGGTGAGTTTTAATTACACTGTTTTACAAAATCCGATTCAAGCATTAAATATTATATATCCGTATTCTGGTCTTGATGAATCTGTTTTAGATGAACCGGATGAACTAGATACGATTGTAAACCCAGTTGAACCCGAAACAATAAACCAATCAGATGAAAACGAAACAATAAACCAATCAGTTGAACCCGAAACAATAAACCAATCAGTTGAACCCGAAACAATAAACCAATCAGTTGAAAACGAAGCAATAAACCAATCAGATGAAAACGAAGCAATAAACCAAAAAGTTGAAATCGAAGTAGACCACCCAGATGAAAACGAAGCAATAAACCAAACAGTTGAAATCGAAGTAGACCACCCAGATGAAACCGAAGTAATTGTGAACCAGTTTAAAGGTGGCGGAGATTCATTATTTCAATCCGTTTCTAGTTTAGTTAATACTGTTATTGGTTCTGCGGATAAAAACATAATCACAATAAAAAATGTGGAGAAAAATGTACAAATGGGGGGGGGATTCGATCCTCGTTTGTTAATTGGGACAAGAGGTTTAAAACGCATTATGAATTACGATGATACAGATACAGTGAAAGGTAATTTTAGTTATAAACCAGAAATATTAGAAAAATATGGTCCTATATTCAGCATTGATCTCATAGGAAATTACAGTTGTAAAATTAAAAATATTTGTGAAAATATTCGGGATTCTACTGGAATTATATTAGTTTACTCACAGTATCTTGATTCTGGAATAATTCCAATGGCACTTGCACTAGAAGAAATGGGGTTTGATCGTTATAATGGAAATAATTTATTTGGAAAACACAAAAAGAATAAATTAAAATACATTATGATAACCGGAAGTAGTTTGTTATCTCCAAATAATGCTCAGGAATATAATGCAGTCAGGTCAGATAAAAATATTAATGGTGAAATTATAAAAGTGATATTGATATCAAGTGCCGGATCAGAAGGGTTAGATTTCAAATGTGTTCGTCAAGTACACGTAATGGAGCCTTGGTACAACATGAGCAAAGTTGAACAAGTATTGGGTAGAGCCATACGCAATTTTAGTCACAAACTTTTACCATTTATCGAAAGAAATGTTCAGATATTTTTGCATGCAACCATGCTAAAAAGAAGGGAGGAAGAATCCGCCGATTTATATATTTATCGCACGGCTGAAAAAAAAGCAGAAAAGATTGGAAAAGTCACAAGAGTGTTGAAAGAAAATGCAATTGATTGTATTGTCAATAACGCACAGCTCAATTTTAATTATAAAAATTTTGAAACAATGCAAGTAAGACAAATTCTTTCAAATGGAAAAGAAATAGACAACTTGACAGTTGGTGATGTTCCATATTCTCCAAATTGCGACTATCAGCCTTCTTGTGACTATACTTGTATTAATAAAACTTCTGAAATAACAAATGAATATGAGGATTTGAAAAGTTTGGAAAAATTAAATGAACTTACCATTAAAACTATTTTATACATGTTTAAGCTTGAGCATTTTTATAAGTTTTCTGATTTTTTACCAAAGTTCACAATCAATCAATTAAATTATGCTTTTACGAAATTAATAGATGATCAAACTGTTATATATGATAAATACAATCGTCCAGGAAAAATAGTAAATGTTGGAGAATATTATTTGTTTCAACCAATAGAATTAAAGGATAAAAAAATCACTATTTTTGATAGATCAGTACCAATTGACATAAAAATGCAGGGGATTGTCTTTAATATTAAAGAAAATGCCAGACAAATGAAACAAACTCGTGCCCAAGATGAAGAATTACACAAACTACTTATGATGGATAGAGAGGATACAGAAATTGATGATAAGCAAATAATGTTAACTCCTAAAGAATTGGGTGTTTTTTTCAAAAAACCTCAAATTTTGTTTGATGCGGAAACTGAATATAAAAAAGTTCAGCGATTAGTTGAATATCCCGCAAATATCAATAAGACAAATTGGTACGAATATTGTGCGGTTGTTTTTAATCAGATCTTGAGTGAAAAAATTATGAAAAAGGAGGACCTTGACGAATATTTAATTGACCATATTATTGATTGCATGATATATAGAAATAAACGAGCATTGTTATTTTATTTAATTGAGCATGCATCCACTCCATTTGAATTATTACTATTAGATGGATTCAAACGAAATATGCATGATGGTTATATTTTATTATATGACAACGAATCAAAAGAAAATCGATTATTCATTCTTGAAGAGGATGGAAATATTATACGCGATGCTTTACCAGAAGACGTTCGTTTGCGTCCCATTCAAAAGAAGAAAAAACTACAAAAGTATATTGGGTTTATAGATGCTCGCGCAGATTACATTTTTAAAATCAGAGATATTACAAATACTAGATCAACGGGATTGAATTGTGCTAATTATAAAAAACCAAATTTATTGGAATTATTAAATTCAATTTCGTCGCCGAATGTGTACACTACAAAGTATGACACAAAGGCATTGTGTTTGTTTTTAGAAATATATATGAGAAATCATAATAAATATAATGAAATTAAATGGTTTTATTCGACTGAAGAAGCCATATAACCATTAAATTGAAAAAATATTAAGGATAATTATAGTAGTATAGTTTAATGGAAAAAAAATTAACATTGAAAAATCCACTTTTAAATGAAGGAGATAAAGAAATTTCTACGGAAGAGTCAAGTATATCACCTCCAAGAACTCCTGCGGTTGATCCAAGATCAAGGACTTCTACAGACGATTCTTCAGAACCAATTCCTGCGGTTGATCCAAGATCAAGGACTTCTACAGACGATTCTTCAGAACCAATTCCTGAGGTTGATCCAAGATCAAAGACTTCTACAGACGATTCTTCAGAATCAACTCCTGCGGTTGTTCCAAGATCAAGGACTTCTACAGACGATTCTTCAGAACCAACTCCTGCGGTTGATCCAAGACCTCTTATTTCTTCAAAAAGAAATGTAATCACTCTAGAGAATCCTACCAATGGAGATGTAAGCCCACCATATAATCCTGCTCCATATAATGCTCCATATCCTACTAATGGAGATGTAAGCCCACCATATAATCCTGTTCCATATAATGCTCCGTATCCTATCAATGGAGATGTAAGCCCACCATATAATCCTACCAATGGAAATAAAAGTCCAAAGGAAAAAGCAAATGTCGGTTTGGAAAAAACAGATAAATTAATAATACCAAAAAAGAATGCTAAAAATCAAAATAGGAAAATTTTAGAAATTTATTCAAGATCACTTGTATCAAAAAAAGTTTCATTGGAAATGAAACATATCGGAAGTAATATTATTTCTATCTTAGAGAAAAACCTGAAGGATTCGTATGAAGGAAAATGTATCGCAGAAGGGTATGTTAAAAAAAATTCAATAAAAATAATTTCTTATTCTTCTGGAAAAATAAATAATTTTGGGGTACTATATGAAGTATCATTTGAATGTTATATTTGTTTTCCAGTAGAAGGACAACTTATAAACTGTGTTGCTACAAATATAACAAAGGCGGGAATTAAGGGAGCAAGTACAGAATCACCTTCTCCGTTTATTGTTTTTATTTCACGGGATCATTTGTTACCAAATAAGAAATTTTCAGATATTAATGAAAAGGATCATTTTGTTGCTCGTATTATAGGACAACGTTTTGAATTGAATGATACTTATATTTCGATAATTGCAGAAATAAAAGAAACCAAAGAAAGAAAAAGATATTAGCTAAAAATATTTAAAATTAAAAAGGTTCTAATAAATGGATACTAGATTGAAAAAACTAAACAATATGAAGATTTGTATAGAAAATATGGATAAAACAAATCAAATAGAAGTGTTACGACTCTTGCAAAATCATTTGGCAGTTTTGAATGAAAATAAAAATGGAATATATATTAATTTATCAGAACTTGACGAAAATATAATTGAACAAATATACAAATTTGTAGAATATATTCATAAACAAGAAAGTAAACTAACTGTAGATGAGTCTGAAAAACAAACTTATAAAAATACTTATTTTGATAATAAAGACAAATTGCTTAATTAATATAATGGAGTTTTTTTTAACTAACAAAAATATTTCCGCTTTTTTAAAACACAAGACTGTAAAAAAATTTGAATTACATGAAAATGATTCAAATTTTTGGAAATTTTTTATTATCTGGAAAGGGGTCGCGGAATACGAAAAACTTCTTTTGTTTAAACAAACAAAAATTCAAGAAAAACGCTTGAAATTAGAGTTTCAAGAAAAGTTGGCGGATGAAAAGATAAAAAAGAGAAATGATGCAATAGAGAACTTGTATCAAAATAAAACAAATCTATCTACAATTATTACTCTCGCTTCTCTAGAAAATATCAATATTTTATTTATAGACAAAAAAAGCTATTACCTTTGCAAAAATAATGATACACCGTATTATACAATATTTGGTGAAACTGAAAAAATAAAGGATTTTCATCTTGAAGATAAAATACAGCGTCCTACCATTAACTATTCACTGCGTCCTATTGCTATGTACAAATTAAACGAACTAAAAATCATTCATAATTTAACTGGCCTCTCTTTAAAAAAAACAAAGAAGGAATTGTATGAAGAAATAACGCAATACTTGTGTAATTAAATTGAATTTAAATATAAAATAAATGAATATATAAAATGGAAAGAGTGACAGTATCACAACTTGTAGAGGATTATTTAAGTCTTCTCCCAAAAAGAATTGACTACAATTTGACATTAGAACTAGAAGCAAAGCTGACTAATGGTAAAATACCGTTAAGTAAAATAGATTACAACAATATAATTGCAAAATTGATAGGTAAGAATTACAAATGTAAAGACAGTGAAGGAACACTGATGTTACGTATGTCAATGGAAGAATTGAATAAAAAAACTGGAAGGTTTCAAATGTCGTATATTCGCGTAGAAATAGAAGGACAATCAATACGAGATTATTGTAAAACAAATGAGATTTCACCATTGTTGAATAATGGTGGCGAAATTCAACTAGTAGAAAAATCAAATATAATAAATAATAAAAAATATTTCTCTGCTATTAATGACGATTATAATCTCAAAGTAGATTTAAGAGGAGAAAAGGTAATAAATAAAGATAGTCAAAAAGGGATAAATTTTGTTGAAAATTGGAGAGAAAGCAAGAAAACATATCGTTTGATAAATCGCGTTGAGTTCAGGCAAGAAGATAATCCATGTATTGTTCATTTGAGTATTGTCAAACAACAGTACACACCTAGCTTCACATTACAGCAATCAAATTTGTTTGATTTGAGTGAAAATTATGAAGTAGAAATAGAAATAGACAATTCACTTGCGTTATCTGATAGAGAAAAGACAAAAGATATTTTTAAAAAAACAATACAAGACGTCCTTTGCGGAATTCAAAATACTGACTTTCCTATTTCAATTCGCGAAAAAGAAAATGTACTAAAAGAATATTATCGATTAATTAATCAGAAGCAAGAAGATAAAGTTCCTCGATATCTCTACAATTCTCATCAGTTTATTGGCCCATCTTCCGTAACTCTTCATCAAAAACATATCATTGAACCCAACGACAATATAAAGGCGCCAAATATAAGAATAAATTATACTGTTACAGAAAAAACAGATGGTGATAGATGTTTATTATTTATTAGTGATAGGAAAATTTATTTTATAAACAACAGAATGAATGTAACGTTTTCTGGTTGTTTACATAAAACAAGATCTTATAATAATACAATTATTGATGGAGAATATGTTCGTTTTGATAAGAAGAATAATCTACTAAATGCATTTTATGCATTTGATATTTATTTCTTATACGGAGAAGATGTGCGAGATCAACCATTCTTTGTGGACGAAGTATTTGACGATTTAAATAAAACAGAAGGGTTATGCCGTTATGGAGATTTGGCTGTATTCATGACGAGAGATTTGAACCCAATCCCTTTTGTTGAATCTGAAAGTTGCGTAAAATTTTATGTCAAAACGTTTTATCCAAAAGTTCGCGGTCAAACTATCTTTGAATCTTGTAATGAGATAAATAAGAGAATAGACTTATTTGAATATAACACAGATGGCCTCGTGTTTACTCCAATGGATTTAGGGGTAGGATCAGTTGGAGAATTAGATAGATCCGGGAAAGTAATAATACCGAATACGAAAACTACTTGGATTTATTCATTGAAATGGAAACCAGAAAAGTATAACACTGTTGATTTTCTGGTGACAACAAAAAAGAATGACTCGAACGAAGATGAAGTAACACCCATCTTTTTAGAAGGAACAGATTTAACCAAAAATGTTCAAATAGAGTATTACAAAACTCTTGTTTTGAGGTGTGGGTATAGTCAAAAGAAGCATGGTTATTTAAATCCATGGAAGGATCTACTAGAAGACAAAGTAGTAACAGGTCGTGAGGATGAATATAAACCAGTACGGTTTTTTCCAACAGAACCAAGCGATGTCAATGCTGGTTTGGTACACATGCCTCTTAAAAAAGATAGCAAGGGTTCATACGTAATGAAAACAGAAGAAGACGATGTATTTCAAGATAATACAATTGTTGAATTTTATTATAATAAGAATGATTCCGAATTTTGTAGATGGAAGCCATTGCGATTACGATATGATAAAACTGCAGACTTTAAACATACTGGGAAAAATTTTGGCAATGATTATGCAATAGCAAATGACAATTGGCACTCGATTAATCGCCCAGTGACAGAAAAAATGATTTATCATGGAGAAGATATCCCTTCTTTGTACACCATCGAAGAATCCGTTTATTATAACACCTCCGGTAGTACAAATTTTTTGAAAAACTTGCGAAAATTTCATAATGTTGTAAAAACAAAATTGATGAATGTTGCAAAGAGAAATGACATTCTTATTGATTATGCTTGTGGAAAAGGAGGCGATTTACCAAAATGGGAACGCGCAAAATTGTTTTTCGTTTTTGGTATAGATATATCAAAAGACAATTTGGAAAATCGGCTTGATGGTTCTTGTGCAAGGTATTTGAATATGAAAAAAAATGTAAGAGAAATACCCGGGGCACTCTTTGTACTGGGTGATGCTTCAAGAAATATCAAAACAAATGATGCAATGCTAGACGATAAATCAAAAATAATTACAAGTGCTGTTTTTGGTAAAATACCTAAAAAAAATCTGGATAAAACAGTTGATGAATATTATGGGGTTGGTAAAAATGGGTTTGACGTTTCTTCGTGTCAATTTGCAATACATTACATGTTTAAAGATAAAATATCACTTGTTCGGTTTTTGCAAAATGTTTCTGAATGCACAAAGGTAAATGGGTACTTTATAGGAACTTGCTATGATGGGGAAACTATTTTTCATGAGTTGCAACGAAAAAAAATGAATGAATCTCTTGTTATAAAAAATGATGGTATAAAAATTTGGAGCATTACAAAAAAATATGAAGAAACTACATTTGCGCCTGATGAAACAAGTGTAGGATTCAAAATATCAGTTTTTCAAGAATCGATCAATAATGAGATTGATGAATATTTGGTGAATTTTTCATATCTTGTATTTTTGATCGAAAAGTTTGGGTTTACTCTCATTTCACGCAAAGAAGCAGAATCATTTGGTTTGAAGAACGGAACAAATATGTTTAGAAGTCTGTATGACCAAAGAGATAATTTAAGTACAGACGAAAAAAAGATATCCTTTTTGAATCGATATTTCATATTTAAAAAGGTATTTCATGTAAACACCCAAGAGTTAACAAAAATATTATTGAATGAGGAAGTGGAGGTTGAAAAAGAGCCTGCCAAAAAGAAGGAAAAAATTATGGAGGAAGACGTTCCCGAATTAAACATTGAAAAATTAGTTCAAGAGATTGAAGCAGAACCAAAAACGGATGTAATAAAAATAAAAAAAGCAAAAATATGTCAATGTATCAATGCAAATGGTGTTCGCTGTACAAATAAAGTAAAGGTAACAAAGGAGAATCCAAATAGTAAATATTGTGGATTACACACAAATTGCAAAAATGAGCCTGATGTTCCGAACCTTCAAAATGAAGATGTTGATAAAGTAATAATTAAGGCAAAAAGATCTGAAAAAAATATTTGTCAATGTAAAAAAGCAAACGGAGAAGCATGCACAAATAAGGTAAAGGTTACAAAGGAAAACCCAAATAGTAAATATTGTGGTTTGCACACAAATTGTAAAAATCCTACCCAAGCTCAAGAAATTCAAGCTGAACTAGAAGAAGCACAAGAAGAAGCACAAAAAGAAGTACAAGAAATTCAAGCTGAACTAGAAGCACAAGAAGTAAAAGAAGTAGCTGAACTAGAAGCAGCACAAGAAGTAAAAGAAGTACAAGAAGTAGCTGAAGTAGCAGAACTAGAAGCACAAGATGAACCTGTAGAAGATATACCCAACAAAATAATAATTAAAACAAAACGTGCTAAAAAGGAAACCGAAGGTAAAACAAAACGAGTAATAAAAATTTGTGAATGTATGAAAGCGAATGGTGAAAGATGTAGTGCAAAAGCTCGCCCAGATAGTAAATATTGCGGTACACACGCAAATTGTAAAAAACCAATGAATTAATAATTTTATATTAAAACTATAGTATTTGTTTATAAAATGTATCTGAAGATAAAAAAAAATAAAAATATAGAATTTACATCAAAGCCTACTATTGAAAAAGAATCTTCTATTGCGAAATCATTGAAAACTCAATTAGAAGTGTATAAAACGCAAAATTATCATAAATTAACAAAAATAATCGAACCATATGGTTTTTTGTATTCTCCCATTCACTCAAATGATGTTACTATTAGTCATCTCATTAAAGATCGCTTATTTTTTGAATTTTTTGAAATTTGTACAAATATACAATTTGATGAAGAACTGACTATTTTTTCAACAAATAGTATTTTTAATGATTTTTTAACATATAAAAAAATACCATATACTGTTAGTGATGTAAATTACAATTTTTGTTTTTTTGATATAGACACTCCAAAAAGAGAAATAATTGAAAGGGTTACTAATCAAAGCAATAACGGTAAAACAATTATTAAAACAAAATGTTCTAATCAATCAATAGAACTTGTTTATTTTTTATCTACTGTGTACAATGTTATATTGTTCAGACCAAAAATTACAACAGACAGTTACATGTTTATTGTTTGTCAAAAATATCAAAATAATTATCAAACGATAGATTATAATATAAATATATACGATAAAATACCACTTTATTTCGTAAATAATATAAATGATTTTTACACAATAATCCAACAGCGAGTACTATATTTTCAATCACAACTTGTATTTTATTTGTTACATGAAAATAACGAAAAAATAAAAGAGATTAAAAATAAAAATATAGCAAATACGATAACCTGGTGCGAATTATATGGAATTCCTTATAATAATATAAAAATAAATATCTTTTCTGAAGAAATTACTTTAGTTGTTTAGTATTTGGAGTATACTTTGGATCCATTAAATTAGGATTCATATATGAAAACTTGCTTAATCTATTTCCAGATTGTTTTGTTACGCCACAATTCACACATGGTGCTTTTGTCTTGTAAAGGTTTGAAGTTTGACAGTTGTTGCAAGTTAAGCTTTGATATGGAGTTGTCGTATTATAATCATATGTTTCAAGAGTAACGACATTCTTTTTCAATATATAATTGCTTGAAGATACTGCACCTTCTTTAGCAAATTGTGGATTACTTGGTTTATAGATAACTTTTCCACAGCTTTTATTTGGTCCAGCAAGATTTAAATAATTTTCATTGGATGAAATAACGCTATTAATAAAGACATTTAGCTTTTCTTTATCATCCCTGAGTCTAATTTCAGAAAGTAATTTTGACAAGAAATCAATAAGACTCGATGACTTTATTTCAAGAATGATTGTTTCAAATGATGGATCATACCCTATTAAAGCGGTTGATAAATAATCTATTATTTGAAGTTCGACCCCCTCTCTTATGATAAAATTTGGCAAACAATTTGCCACATAAAAATTGTCAATAGATAGTGGATCGCCTGGTTTACATGTTACACAATTTTTTGAAAAGTCAGATGGAACTACAAAATTAAAAATTCGTTGATTATATGTTTGGCATCTGTTTTGTAGATACTGATATGTTGTTGTATAATAATTTTGTTTTAAGTTGGTAGATGATCTCACTAGCCGTAATGCATTTTTTTGTTGATTGCAACAAAATGGCACGTCTGCATTTTTCACAAATATTGGCTGATCACCATTTTGCATAATGACAGATGGTTTTTGATTATAGTTAACAGTTGGATAAATATCACTAACAGTAGCTATTCCTTGAAAGCGGCTACATAATTCAACTGTCTTTTCAATATTGTTTGTTTCATTTATTTTATTTTGTGTTACACTTACACATCCAGGCATATCCATTAATTGAGCAACTAAATTACCACCGGTACTGCTTTTTACTTCTCGGTTTTCTTGATAATAGTTTGGTAATTTTTGAAATACAGATATTCCTTTTCTATAATGTTTTATAGGTCTTGCTTGACTATGCTTGTAGATGACATTATTTGTAAAATCCTTGTTTGTATAAGGACGTATGGATCCCCATGTAATTCCTACTGGATTGCTAAAAAAACCGGTTCCTTTCCACGACTTGTACCCACCTTGTCGCGATCTATTATTGTAAGTATTCATTCCTTGTGGATAAAAAGAAGAAGACATATAATTATATTATATAATTTTATATGAAAAGAAAAACATCGGCAATCTTTTTCTTTCTCATTGGCGTTATTCTTGTTCTATTTTTTTTTCCATTAGTTGAAGGATTTGAAGATTGTATGGTAGATACTTTAGCAACTATGAAAAATCAGATTGCAGAATTGAGAAAAGACGTTGACGAATTAAAAACACCAACATTGGATCAAACATCAGATGTAGCTAATTCTCAGTTAGCTGGTAAAACAGATCAAACATATAGTGAGTTAAATAATAATCTTGCAGATCCGACAATTTAAAAAATAAAAGTATTTGAAAATAGTATGTTTGGATCGTCGAGTCAACCTCAATATATTCCAGAATATGCAGAAAATTTAAAAGGTGACGAACTTTTAACTCCAGCGCAAGCAAACGTTTCTGGTGATGGAACATCAGATGTTACTCTAAAAAGAGATTTTAGTGCACTTTCTAGTTATTTATGTGCTATTACTGGAGGATGTAAATCAGATAGCAGTATAGTTACAACTGATGGTACATATAATTTTGGGAGTAAATATTTTTTTAACACAAATAATAAATGCACATTAACAAGTTCTGAAAACATTCAATACTGTGATCCGACTGCAAAGCCGAATCAATCTGTTTATCAATATATTTACATAAATACAAAAAGCGATGGTTTACTCAAAGGAGTTTTATCAGATGTTGAAAATATGGCTACGATACCATTTGAGATGATTGAAATAATGTCTGGATTAGGTAAATCAAATTGTAAATGCGTACCATTAAAAGTTTCTGGAAAAGATGGTGGTGAAAGTTGTGCTGCGGCATTTATTAGTGAAAAAGATGCACAGAGCCCAGATGTTATAAAAAATATGTGTTCAAATAATATCATGGATCCTATTTATAACTTGAAAACACCTCAAAGTTCTGGATTGGGCACAAATTTTTCCGGATCCAGCATACCTAGTTTACCTAGTTTTGGATTCGGAAAAAGTGGATTTACAACAATGTATGTAAATCATATGAATAATATTGAAATGATTTTTTTTATTATATTCGGCATATTAATGCTTATTATTTTATATAAAGTGATATAAAAATAAATTGATTTATAAATATTAAGTTGTCTGATGAAAAAAATGAACATTGATAATCAATATGGTGCCGACCAAAACGCTTGGGATCTGTTATCTTCTTATTACGATGACGAATATCTTTCAAAATTAGTGAAACATCAGTTGGAATCGTATAACAATTTTGTGAACATACAAATTTACAGAACAATCGAAATGTTTAGCAATATCAAAGTTGCATCTGAACAAGATTATAGTCCTAAATGCAAAAAACACAACTTGGTGATGTATTTATCGTTTGATAATTTTACAATGTCGCAACCACAAATACATGAAAATAACGGGGCGATAAAAATGATGTTTCCACAAGAAGCAAGACTTCGGAATTTCACTTATTCATCTATGATGTCAATGGATATTAATGTGAAAATACATATTTATACTGGAGAAAACTTGGAAATAGAAACAATAAAGTATAAAAAAATGCCTTCTGTTCATATAGGCAAAATGCCTATAATGGTAGGCTCATCATTGTGTGTTTTAAAACAATATAGTATTTTAGAAAAAACAAAAGTTGGCGAATGTCCTTATGATACGGGCGGATATTTTATCATAAACGGTTCGGAAAAAACTGTTATTGCACAAGAACGTGCAGCGGAAAATAAAATATATTGTTTTAATATTAGTAAAAATAATACAAAATATTCTTGGGTTGCAGAAATAAAATCGACTCCTTCACACAAGTGTATTTCTACGAAACAAATTAATATTATGTATTCTAGTAAAGATAGTGGAGGAGGTCATGTTTTACATATTCAGATTCCTAGATTAAAACAACCAGTTCCGTTGTTTATTGTTTTCAGAGCTCTTGGTGTCATTAGTGATAAGAAAATTTGCGAGAAAATACTTGACATAGATAGTAATTTAATCGATATATTACAAGGTTCAATCATAGAAGCAAACACTTGTTTAACAAAAGAAAGTGCGTTATTATATTTAACAAATTATGTAATGTACACACCTATTAATGTAGACAAAGAAACTGGGCAGGAGAAAAAACACGAATTTGTGTTAGATATATTATCCAATGATCTTTTTCCTCACTGCAATACAGTCGAAAAAAAATGTTTCTTTCTTGGATATATGGTAAAGTATCTTATCGTTTCTTTGACCAATAAGAAAGAGGATGACAGAGATTCGTATTTAAATAAACGAGTTGATTGCTGTGGTGTTCTCATAAATAATTTATTTCGTAACTATTTAAACAAAACCATAAAGGATGCAGAAAAACAAATTATCCGAGAAATAAATACTGGATCGTGGAAATCAACTGATGATTATTTAAATATAGTTAACACGACGAATATATACAAAATCATAAAATCATCCACCATAGAGAATGGAATAAAGAGGGCTCTTTCTACAGGAGATTTTGGTTTGAAACATGTAAATAGTAATAAGGTGGGTGTTGCACAAGTGTTGAATAGATTATCATACGTTGCAACAATAAGTCATTTGAGGCGTGTTTCTACCCCTCTTGATAAAAGTGGAAAAATGGTCCCTCCACGTTTATTGAATAATACATCTTGGGGTCTTTTATGCCCTGCGGAAACACCAGAAGGACTTTCTGTTGGCGTCGTGAAGAATCTCAGTTGTATGGCACATGTTTCTATTTTCTCGGCATCTGAACCTCTTTTAGATATTGTTGGTCAATTCATATTACCTATTGAAGAAACTGTTTCAATTCGATCTAGTAAAGTTTTCATAAATGGTGCATGGATTGGAACACCAACAATAGATCCACACGAACTATATTTAAAATTAAAAAATTATAAACGTAGGGGAATCATAAATATTTATACATCGGTTGTTTTTAATTATCAAAAAGAAGAAATAAGAATATGTAATGATGCTGGACGGTTGATGAGGCCCTTGCTTATTGTTGATAAAGGTAAAACTTTGTTAACAGATACAATTATAAAAAACTTGAAGGAGAAAAAAATAGGATGGAATGATTTATTCACAGATATTAGCAATGATACTGCTGTCTTGGAATATATTGACGCAGAGGAACAAAACAATAGTTTTGTTGCATGCACCCCATTAGAATTGAATATGAAGCATACTCATTGCGAAATACATCCAACCACAATATTTGGTGTTTTAGCATCATGTATTCCATTTCCAGAACATAATCAATCTCCTAGAAATACATATCAATGTGCAATGGGAAAACAAGCTATTGGTATTTATGCAAAAAATTATTTGGAACGTATGGATAAAACTGCTTATGTTTTGTCATATCCAGCAAGACCATTAACAGACACAAGATTGATGAATTTACTTAAACTGCACGAAATACCTTCTGGTTCAAACATCACTGTTGCAATTATGAGTTATACTGGCTACAATCAAGAAGACTCGTTACTTGTAAATAAAGGTTCCATTGATCGAGGTCTATTTCAAGCAACCGTATACAATACAGAAAAAGATGAGGATAAACAAAAAATTAATGGCGAAGAAGAATTGCGATGTAAACCAGATATTAAAAAGACAAAATCTGTAAAGTTTGCAAATTACGATAAAATACAAGAAAATGGCCTTGTTCCCGAAAATACCTTTATTCAAAATAGAGATATTATTATTGCAAAAGTAATACCTATCAAAGGTAGCAAGACGGACGTAACAAAGACAATTAAGTATGAGGATAATAGTCGCGTATATCGTAAAGGAGGCGAAACATATATTGATAGAAACCACTTGACAAAAAACGGAGATGGTTATAATATTGCAAAAGTTAGATTAAGAACCATACGACAACCAACAATTGGTGATAAATTCTCAAGTCGTCATGGTCAGAAAGGTACAATTGGTAACGTAATACCAGAATCCGATATGCCTTTTACAGCTGATGGTATTCGCCCAGATATAATTATTAATCCTCACGCAATCCCTTCCAGAATGACAATTGGTCAGTTGAAAGAAATGTTGCTCGGCAAGGTTTCCGTTGAATTAGGATTGTTTGGTGATGGAACGAGTTTTGGTGAATTGCACGTGAATGACATTTCGGATACATTATTATCGCTTGGATATGAAAAAAATGGGAATGATATATTATACGACGGAAATACTGGAGAGCAAATTAAAGCAGATATTTTTATAGGTTCAGTCTTTTATCAAAGATTGAAACATATGGTTGATGATAAGATTCATTCGCGCTCAATCGGACCAATGGTAAATCTTACTAGACAACCAGCTGAAGGAAGAAGCCGTGATGGTGGATTACGTTTTGGAGAAATGGAGCGCGATTGTTCTATTTCTCATGGAGCAGCAAGGTTTACAAAAGAACGAATGTATGATGTATCAGATAAATATGAGATGCATACTTGTAATTTGTGTGGGTTGATTGCCTCTTATAATGATGTATATAATATTCATATGTGCAAAACTTGTGAGAATAGGACAGAATTTTCCCGTGTAAAAGTACCATACTCGTGTAAATTATTAACACAAGAACTTATCACAATGAATGTTGTTCCAAGATTTATTACTGAAAAAAATTAAATATTATTATATTATATGTCTTCATTTAAAGAAAAGAAATTAGATAAATATTTAGAAAAAATAATTCATCATTGGCCAACAAGTTCTAAAAATATAAAAAATAACTGTGATATATTTAATATTTTAAATCCATCTGGATTGGAAATTGTTGGATTAGATGAAAATAGCGAATACTATGAAATCTGTTCTAACTATGCGTATGTTAACATGTGTTTTATACAAATAGGATTAATGAATATTACATATTATAGTATTTTAGATAAATTGTTTGAAATTCTTTGTAAAAAAAGCACCACTCAACATGGAGGAATGTCTTTAAAAAAAATAATCAATCAAGTTATTTACTCTTTTTTATTGTTAAGTGGTAGTCAATTATTGAATGTAGATTCTAATGCAAGAAACGACGAGATGCTTGACAAATTATCAACTTATGTTGGCGAAATAAGATATCTAGACATATCAACACTAGAAGTAGATAAAAATAAATTTATAAGAGATTTAATACAACCTATGCCATTAGAATATAAAACAATCGCAGATAATCTTAGCGAAGCTGAAAGAAATTTTCTTGTTGAAACAATAAAAGATATTAACAATAGTTTATATGAAAGTGGTACTAAAGCTAAATTTGAATGTGCAAAAATGGGAGATAGTGTAAGACATCAAGAACTATTCAACAAGGACGCAAAATGGATAAGTGATTACAAGAGAAGCAAAATGTCTACAACAGAATATCTTACACAAAATGCTTTTGATTTTGGCAGAGGTATTGGTAAAGTATCTACAGCTTTCTATAATGGGTTGACTTTACAAGATGCACCAGAGTCAAATGAAGTTGAAACTATTGATCCTTTTTCTTATTTGAATTTATACAGTAGTTATTGTGGTGCTTCTCCTATACCTAAATTTAAACTAGAGATAAATAAAAATAATGAAGAATATTCTATTAAAATGCAAACATATTTTGGGAATCAAAACATGGCAGATTTGCTAAAGATGCATTTTGTAACAGTACAAAAAATAGATCAAAAAATGTCAGTTACTTCAAATAATATTGAAATGTTTAATTTGCGTGCATTAAAAGAAAGGGTTCTCACACAAATAGATTTACTAACTAGTTCAATGCTGTTCATGCCTTTAGAAGTGCCGAATGGCCCAGATCTAGAAAGTACCGTTAATTCAATCTTTTTTGCGCATAATTCTTTTATGTATTTATCAAATCGAGTTTCTGAAGTCTTGCCAATAACAATATCAAATATGGACCTTGCAGATAAAATAAGAAAAATAGCGAATGCACAAGCGACAACCCAATATAAAGAATTTTTTGAATCATGGTCAATACTACCCAAATCTTTTTTGAAAACTCTTGTAACTGAAACCCACGAGGTTTTAAATGTTACAACAAATAGTTTTATAGGATTGGCGCAAGATACGTTACTCAGTGTTTCTCACGCTATTGGAAATGTAGCAAATAATGGTGTAAATGATATTTTAGTTTCATTGATCCCTTTGTTTGGTGTTATTGCATCAGTTGCAATTTTACACATACTCTACAAGTATACAATTTTAAAAATTGAATCTTCTAGAAGAAATGGTGGAACTAAAAAACATAAAAGCAGTAAAGGTAAAACTCGTAAAAATTGATTTTTTTTTGTAATTAAGTGATTAACAAAATGTTATCGTTGAGAGGATTGATTGGACTACAAAGTCTAAAGGTAGCGTTCATCAGAGGAATTTCAAATTATTACTCTGATGATTATTTTCGAGAAATATTAACGTTTCAAACGTACCATAATTATTCTATTGAATATTTTTATCTCAGTTGTTTTTTCGCAAGCATTGTTGCTTTATTTGTTCAGCAAGATATAAAAGAGAAGAAAATTCAATATTTAGACAAAGATTTTTGGTGCATAAAACTCTTTGTCATAATTTTTACAATGATTTTTACAAGAAATATAGAAAATGCAATATAATAAAATAAAATATATATCTATATTATGCCATATGATCAATCTACTTTTGGTACCTTGCTTTACGGTGTTAAAGGAGTTGGGTTCGCTATAAGAAAACAAGGAAGAGTTAGATTAGGAGGTGGAATAAATGGATTGATGGCCATGCCTACCGTTGATAAAGTAATGGATTCTGAATTTGAAACAACGCGTGTTTTAGTGAAAGAGGTATGGAACAATAGACCGGTTTTAAGAAATATTACTGGCGCAAAAACATACGGAGATTATGCATGCACACCTTTTAGAAAAGTGATGAATGCTGGTGATGTTTTTACACGTGTTAACTATAGTTGTGGAGGTAATTGTCAAACACCTCAATCGATACCGGGTATAGCATCAATCAAAAATAGTATAGGAGCAATACAAAGTTTTTGTGATAGATCTCTTCATCCTCCTTCTTCGTGCAATGTTAGATATGTTTATGACAGTTCTGATTACACTCGTTATTTAAAACAAAATGCCACTTTAAAAAATTACAACGACTTATCATTTGGAGGAGATCAAAACAATGGATCTTATCAAGCATTACAAGCATCAAAACGTTATTAAATACTTTTTCTTGCTATATATGGCCCACCAGCAATTATTTATTTATAAGTATGGCAATTTTTTTAAATAAAACAAAAAAGTAATTCAAAGTCTGTTTTTTTAATTGTAAGATATTTTCTATTTCTTCATCACTGGTATGGTTAAATAATTCACGACATTTATAAGTATCTATCAAAACCGTAATGTTTTGCAATCGTTTACTCATTTTGTCAAGCATTTCGGAAGTAACTCCGTGTTCTAATGTTGGACATAGAAATGAGTAATCGTGATTTTCTATATCATCGATATGCTGCAAATCTGCTTTTACTTTATCCAATTCTTCTATTGACATAGAATAGATTGACTTGGAAAGTTTTAACATTTCAAAATCATCGTGGTTTTCTATACTAGCTGCATAATCATAAATGATACCTCTTGACATAAATTCAGCAGGATTTTTACGCGCATAATCTAAATAATTCTTTGGCCATTCAAAAGAATTTCCGGAAATCTGTGTAGAATCGTAATTTTCTTGCATTATTTATCTAGATGATTTAATTTCTAAATAATAATATCATATAAATCTAAATATTTAAACTGTTAAAATAATATTATCATATAACAATGTTTGGTTATCGTAATTATATTATTTCAAATACAACTGGAAATGTGAGTGCTCCAAATTATGGTCCTTATGATTCTCAACAATATCCATCTATTGTAAGCAATTTGAATAACGGCAATTTAAATGGAAAACATCCGACACCTGCCTCTTTTTCTATTATGGATACTGGGAATGATTACGTAGTGTCGCGAGATATTTATAGAAGAGTCTTTGGACCATTGAACACCCCTTTTGCAAGACAAATGGTAGTACGACCACAACCTTGTGGTACTTGTGATTCAAAATACCCAAATGGGTTTAAAGGGAAGAAGTTCAGTGTGAACAGTAAAAATTACATTGCACCTATTTCTTCTAGAGAACGTACAAATCTTCAAAAAGCGGCAAATATAGGAAAATCTAGTTTGAAAGAGGGTCTTCCGATTGATGCATATTATACAAATCGATCATATGATAAAAGTTTTGTTAATTCTAAAATAAAAAGTATTCGTTCTAGTGGTTGTATACCTCCTAAAAAGTGTAGTTCTATCTATAATCGCAACTTTACACCATCAAATGCGTTCACCCAAAGTTCTTATTTTTAATATTTAATTATACTATGCATCCATATTTGGTTGAATTTATAGGAACTTTTATTCTTATGTTAGCTATTCTTTTTTCAAAAGGCAATTGGTTTGTGATTGGTCTTACGTTAGGTTTAGCCATATTAATAGGCGGAAAATCATCTGGTGGTTGTTTCAATCCAGCAGTTACACTTGGTGCGTGTATGACAAATTCTCTTCCATATTCTAGTCTTTTACCATATACTGTTGTTGAAGTGTTAGGTGCAATATTAGCCGCAATGATATATTTACATGCAAATAAAAGATAAAATTGAATTTAAATATAAATTTTATAAAATTATAAAATGATTATTCCAAACCCATTGACATTTCGCAAAAATGTTGGTCAAAAATTTATTGAAAGAGGTATTCACGAAAAATTTGCTCGCAATTTTGAAAAAGGGGTATTCAATTGGACCATTAGTGAAGCAAAAAACAGAAAAATAATCAAAAAATGGACAAACAAATTTTTCGTGGTTATTTATATTGACAAGTTGCGTACAATTATGTTAAATTTAACAGATGACATAATTGAAAAAATAAATACAGAGGAAACAAATGCGCAACAAGTTGCTTTTATGACACATCAAGAATTGAATCCACAAAAATGGGACGACGCCATTCAACGAAAAATATTGAGAGATAAAAGCAAATATGAAGTAAACATTGAAGCCTCGTCAAGTTCATTCTTTTGTCGTAAATGTCATAAAAATAAAACGGCACATTATCAATTGCAGACAAGGTCTGCGGATGAACCCATGACAACATTTGTTACTTGTTTAAATTGTGATGCTAGATGGAGGTGTTAAATATGGTATCAAATTGATGAAATGGTAATTGTTGAAATATAACATCTAAATTAATAATATTTAGGACATTTTGCTTTAATTCTAATAATTTATTATACACAATATCAAGTAAACCATTATTTTTCATTAATTTCAATATTTCCATCTTATCCTCATCCGTTTTATTTATTTTTGTCATTAAACTATTAATTAATGTATAATTATCCAGTTTGAAATTAGTACAATAAGTAACAAGGTAGCTAATTTTTTGTTCGTCAAAATCTTGACAAAACCCCTTTTCTTTCCAATATGTTGGATCTGTTAAATTAATATAGTCGTCCCTTATTTGAAAAAACAAAGAAAAAAAGTACAGAGATAATAATAATTCATTATATTTCTGTTTTAGAATTACATTTTTAGTTTTTTCCATAAGTAAGTCCAAAATCATATAAAACATGAAACCAGTTTTATATTCAATCATTTTACAATAATCATCCACAGTAGGAATAAATTTATTTTTTGCATAGTAAATATCCATTCCTTGACCAATATGAGCATAATAGATACGTTCAACTACTTTATCTTTTGTTGGTTGACTGATATCATCGCGTTTATTAAATTTATCTATTTGTTTGAAAATGCTCAAGTATGCAGCATTGATAGATAATGGTAACCCATATTTAATATGGGCACATTCGTTATTTCTACGTAAAAATGAATCATCTTCAATATCATCAATTACTAAAGATGATTGGTGGATAACATTAATGAATTCTTCCAAAAACTCAACATCTTTTGGATCTATTCCCAAATACATTGCAAATATATTAAAAATAATTTTTCGTATATTTTTGCCTTTCATTTCTATATAATAATTAACTGGTTCAATTAGTTCATTTTCCATTTACTTTAGATTTGAAAATAAAACAGGTTGTTAATCGCATTATGTAAAATATTGAAACTCTATTTTTCCAGGTGACATATAAATTGCACAAATTAAGAAAATGATTAAAATCCACACATATGAAGTTTTAGGTCTGTACAAAATATTCAGTTCAGAATCTGTATATTTTGTCCGTTTTGTATTCGCATAAATAATTTTTTCAATTGTTGAATCTGGAAATCGTGAGTGCACTTTTCGTAAAAACATTGCATATTTGTTTTTTTTAACCTTTGTGATATAATCTATATTTTCTTTTGTATCCTCTAAAAAAATATAAGGACTAGTAGGAGAACTCATTCTCCCCCAATCACATATAGATGATGAAGTATTAATTACCATTTTTAATCTTCGAAAGTGGAGTAATGCTATTGCAAAAATACTTTCATTTGCAATGATTCCATCTATAATCATTTTGTACATTTGATTTTTCACAAATGATAAACAGTATAATGCATCTACTCTAGAGATAACAAACCACGGATCATTTGCCAATTGATAATGTTTTGGCAATTTATATAAATTTGCCCTTTTATGGAATTGTACATTCCAGTTTGGAATATACCAACGAAAAATAGTGTACTCATAATATTGAAAAAAAAGTTTTCTGAATTCCTCTGGAGATACCAAAGGAATACAAGAGTCGGTAAGAAAACAAAACCAACGATTTTCTTTATCTTTATATGCATATGACAAAAGTGACATAAGTGCCGGAACTATATGAAAATAAGTTGTTTCTTTTACATATGAAATAGGAATACAATGTTTTCGAATCCAAGAAGATTTTACCAAACTGTTTTTGGTATGAAAATAAATATTAATAATATCACGATTATAGTAAACCCATTCCTTCCATATTTTTTCCTTTGTTAGAATATTTTTATAACTAATATTAAAACAGAGTGCTATTTTCATATTAATAAAGAGTAATAGTTATTTATATTATTATTCAATTATTTCCAAATCTACCAATTTCCAAAACTCCTTTGATCCATTTGGTAATGGTCGTTGGATGATAAAAGGTATTTTTTTTACAGCTAATTCTAGTTCTGCTATAATATATCCATCAATAATATTAGGAGGAACTTCTATAAATGGTGTCGCGCCATTATTAATTTGTTTTGCGCGTTCCCCAATAATTCTTGCTCTTTCGTATTTTGTTAAAATTGGAAGAGTTTGATGATGTTTATCAATAATAATACCATCATCATCTCTTACAATACTTGAAAGAGAATCGATTTCTACATTATTGTGGATAATACATTCTGGATGATTGTCTGCAAGGTAATTCTCTGATATATTTTTGGTAAATTTTTGCAAATAATTCGTGTCATCTTCTGCAATATCAAAATCGTCATCCGAATCTATCTTTGTTTCTTCCAAAAAATCATTTGGGGCTTCTTCAGCATTGGGTTCAGGCAAATTTTTATCTAAATTGAAATTGTCAAAATCACTTTCTTCTGACAAGTCGTCTGCAATTGATTCGATATCGGATTCCTCTTCGAGTTTCTCAAAATTATCTTCTGAACCAACCGAGTCAATTTCATTTCTTTCGTCGTCAAAATAGCTTAATACCTTTTCACTCATTTTTATATATTAATAAAGTATATTATTAAATCAATTTTTAATATCTGTTTTCCAAACATAATCACAAGTAGAACATAGATATAAATATCTCATGTTTGTATTATCATAACGCAATAAAATAATTTCTGTCGGAGTTTTGCTTTTGTTTGTTTCGCAATCACTATTTGGACAAGGCATTTTATCTATGCGTGGTAATGTTGGATCTAATTTTGTGTATCGATTAATATTAACTTCTTCAGACTGTGAAAATTCCGAACTGAAAATACACAAATTAGAAACATTTGTTTCAGTGTCACCACAATTTCTGCAATATTGAGATAGTTCGTCATCGGAAACTGTTAAATAGTACATGTTGTCGCACACTTTACAAAACTTCATTTTATTATTATTATCTTTTATATTTTAAATTCAATTTTTAATTTATTTAATTTTTCAACTAATTTAGCATAATTAATCCTCGTATTCATATAATAAATACCTACACCAATTGTCGTAACAGCTTGATTTTTTGAGGAACAAAAATCAAGCAATTTATCCACATTCTTTTGGAACTGTTCTTTCGTTTCATTTTCAAATAATTTAAAAAAATCCTCACGAAGTTTATTTGCCATTATATCACATATTGCAACATCAATATTTACATATTCAATTGTTAATGAATAATTTGTATAATCTCTATGTGATGACGTAATATGAGGCTCATTCAACAATGGATGTTTACACAAAACTGTTGTCAATGATAATAAAATAGTTGTTATTGTTTGACACGAAGACCATTGTTCACCCTTCCAAGTATTCAATATTGATAGACATGTTTTTTTGTTTATGTAAAAATTAGGATTGAATCTTGTTTTACCATCATTTGTACAATATTCGACAATAGGCGGTTCATATGGATATTTTGTTGTAAAATTAAATTGAAAAAAATAGTATCCACCAAAATAGGGTGTATCTTCGCCTCCAACGATAAGGGCATAACCTCGTAAAATATTATCCTCGTCATGCTTATAGTAAACACCGTGTTCAGTTAAAGGTTCATTTATAATTTGCTTGATATCCTTTATTAACCGTTTCGCACAATCTTTTGGAATAAAAATACTCATTAATTTATTAACTTGACATTGTGTTTAATTTATATTTTTTTAGCTTTTGTCTGTCTATAAATTAAAATTGAATTAAAAAATGAAATAAAAATATTATATTATAATATAATAAAACATAATGGCGTCACAATATAAAAACCTTGACGACTTTTTGGCAAAGCATAAATTTGTTAATTCGGAAACACAATCACTATCGCCAACACATACAAGAATTGGTAATAAAACAATGGGAATTACTGGAGGTTCGTACACCATACCAGAAGAAAAAAAATCAGTATTTCACGATCTATATTACAGAAAAGTTTTTCATGAGAAGAAGAATGAATATCTCACGGAAAAACAAATCTCGAATGGTGCTATTCTTGTCGACCTTGATCTGAAATTTTCTATCGACGTGGACAAGAGAATCTATACAAGTAGTCATATTGAAATTATTCTTTCACTATATCTCGACACATTGAAATCAATGCTGCAATTTGTACCAGAGTCATTTCCAATATTTATTATGGAAAAAAAAGATGTGAACAGGTGTGTTGAGAAAGAGGTGACAAAAGATGGAATACATATAATCATTGGAATAAAAACAGATCATGTTTTTCAAGGAATGTTAAGGAAACGAATTGTTCAGGAGATTCCGAATATCTGGGATGACGAACCTTTACCAATAACAAATTCATGGGATAATGTTGTAGATGATTCAATATGTAAAGGAAGTACAAATTGGCAAGTATATGGGTCAAGAAAACCGGGGCATGCTCCTTATATACTGACACAATATTACAAAGTGACGTTTGACGAACGAGATTCGGAATTCTCTCTCGACCTATTACCAATCGTTGAAAAAGATGTCATGAACATCGTATCTGCACAATATAACGATCATCCGTTATTTGCAATGAAACCAGAAATAGAGCGCGAATACAATAATGTAAAAAACGCAAAACATGTTCCAAAGGCTAAACGAAAAAGTTGTATTAAATTTAATGTCATTGAAGACGTTGTAGTCCCAGACATTAATGATATTAAAAACAAGGAGCAACTTGAAATAGCTGTTAATGCATTGTTGAAAACGTTTGATGCAAGTGACTATAGCAGCATTGAAGCACACGAATATACTCAAATCTTACCGGAATCTTATTATGAAGATGGGAGTCATGCAAATAATTGTCGAGTCGCATTTGCATTGAAACATACAGATGAACGTCTATTTCTTTCTTGGGTTATGTTGCGTTCCAAGAATCCGAGTTTTGACTATGATGATATTCCAAACTTGTTGCATCGATGGAAAAACGACTTTAATAAAAAAGACGGGGGGCTTACTAAAAATTCTATCATATACTGGGCAAAAAAAGATGCATACGAAAAATATGTAGAAGTTAAAAATACATCATTACAACATTATATAGATCAAACATTGAACACAACCAATTCCACGGATTATGATGTTGCAAAAGTTTTGCACTTTATGAATAAAGGTACATATTGTTGTACAAATATTGGTTCGAAATTATGGTATGTATTTGAAAATCATAGATGGAAAGAAGACAAACGAATGAGTATCAGAAACAAAATATCGGAAGAGGTGCATCGGATTTATAGTGACAAGATGAACTCATTGTTAGTTGAAATTCAAGAAAGCAATGAAAACCAAGATCAACACGAAAAACTTCGAAAAAAGATACAAAAATTGGGTAAAACATGCGAAAAACTTAAAAAGACTTCAGATAAAAATAATATTTTTCGTGAAGCAATGGAAATATTCTGCAATGACGAGTTTTTACGTAAAATAGACGGGAACAAATATTTGATGTGTTTTAAGAACGGAGTTGTCGATTTCAAAAAAAAGGAGTTTCGTGCTGGAATACCAGAAGACTATCTTTCAAAGTGTACAAATATTAATTATTTTGAAGACATTAGAAAATATATGGAAAAAGGCGAAAATTTAGATCAAGAAATAGTAGATATTGTGAGAGAAATAAACGAATATATGAGTCAATTATATCCTATTCCAGAATTGTGCGATTATATGTGGGCTCATTTAGCCTCGTGTTTAATTGGTGAAAATATCAACCAAACTTGTAGTTTTTATGTTGGCTCTGGTAGTAATGGAAAGTCATCTATTGTAGAATTAATGTCATATGCATTTGGTGATTATAAAGGTGTATTACCAATATCTATTGTAACAGAAAAGCGTGTTGGTGTAGGTGGTACAAATTCTGAATTAATCGCATTAAAAGGAGTGCGTTATGCAGTAATGCAAGAATCGAGTAAAGGTATGAAACTCAATGAGGGCATTTTGAAGGAATTGACTGGAGGTGACACGATTGTTGCAAGACAACTCTTTAAAGAATCTGAGTCATTCACACCACAATTTACATTAGTTGTATGTACAAATAATTTACCAGACATAGAAGCAACGGATGACGGAACATGGCGTAGAATAAAAAGTATTCAACATCATGCAAAATTTGTAGATAATTTAGAAGACAAGAGATACAAGGGTGTACCATTTTTGTTCAAAAAAAATAAAAATGTAAAGGATAAATTAAAAATATGGGCGCCTATTTTTATGAGTATGCTTGTATATAAAGTATTCCAAACAGAAGGCATTGTTGATGATTGTGAAGAAGTATTAAAGGATTCTACAAAATATAGAGAAAGTCAAGACCACATTGCATCATTCATGAATGAAACAATCCTAGAAGTAGAAGATTCAATAGTAACGTCCGGCGCGCTTGAGCAAGCCTTTAAACTTTGGTTTCGCGAAAACCTTGAATCAAGTGGTATCAAACAACCAAAATTGTGTGATTTAAAAAATGCAATGACACTCAAATATACAAAAATAAATATAGGAAAAGCAACAAGAAAAGATGCTTGGCAGGACGTAAAATTAAATGAATACAAAAATGACGATATTGGAGATTTAAGTAAATCTTAATTTTGAAAAAAGAAAGACAATAAATTTAACAATACTTAATAAAGGTAAAATAAGAAATACCATACCAATACCAATATTTATTTCGATGCTATATTTTTTTTTAAAAAATAAATAAATAATTAATAAAACGCATAAGATATAGTAAATAATATATAAAAATCTATTTATTCCTTTTCCAGTTTGGTTTTTTTGATATAAAAATTTTATTTCTTGATTTATTGTTTCTAAGGTTCGAAATCCTTCCAGTTCAAATGGAGAAATACTTATGCCAAAAACATCGTATAATGTTTTAGTGACTCCTGTATTTTCATATAAATCTTGTATGAGATTAAGATGATTAACATCATTTTTTAATGTATCAAAATTAGAATTTGTTTCTGTAACTTTTTTTAGAAAAACGTCAATTTGTTTTTGCGTTTCGTCTTCTCTTAATTTCGTTTTTTCATTATCTTGTTGCTCGTTATAATAAGTTATACCATAATTTGCAACAATATAATCTTTTTCTGCTGCTTTATATCTAGATTCACAAGTTGTATAATCGTTTGTAGATTCCTCAAAGTTTGTTTTTAAACTATCCAAAATTCTTTGTTGTTGACAATCTGCATCACAACCTTGTGTTTCCGTCGCTGTAGTTAACATATCATTTACTTTTCCAATCATTGAATTAATTTCATCTTTATTTGGAGCTGGACATTGCATTTATATTTATAAAGATAAAATTACCAATTAAATACATTGAAATTGTACGAACTTCGTTGATACTCGGAATAAATCATTGAAATCAATGTGATAGAAGTAACAATTACAATGATAATAGCAATAAATGAATAAATACTATTTGGCAAGATGTTATTAGTAAATAAGAATATATCTATCATCAATAAGACTGAAGAAAATACGAGAATTTTCATGATAGTTACATTATAATTATTCATTTGTGCAGAATAACTATTGAATTGTATTTTTTTTATTTTTGTGCTTTTTTCAATATTTATTTTTTGAATAGCGTCTTCATAATTATCAGAAATTTCTTGTATAATAGTATTTGCGTCATTCACAGTATTGCTCATTATGGCATAATCATTTGTTAACTTAGAATTATTATTGTAATTTTTATTAGCAATTTCTGTAAATTGAATATAACTTTCTTGCGCAGAAGAAAGTATTTTCGTCAACAAATCTTTGTTCTCTGATGAAATATTTTGTTTTTGTAGAGTAGCCGTTATATTTTTAATAATTTTTTGTATATTGCTCAATGCATTTCCTATATCTGACATATAATAATTTTATATTATATATTATAAAATTGTTTAAATTAACGATAAATAATCATTATTATCAAAATAATTGCAACAATTGTCCAAACGATAAACTGTGTTGTATTATATGTTTTTAATGATAAAGAATCTTCGTATATTTTATCGATACTTTTATCAGAATGTATAAATCCTTCCTTTATATTTTTTATTTTATTAACATTTGAAAGAAAATTCGTATTTATTTTTTCACGAGTTTCAATAGAATCATTCATCTCTTTTGCCTGTGTATTCAATTCATTTGCAATCTCTGTTTTCAACTCATTAGAACGATTTATTTGTCTGGTTAAATAATCGTCTTTTTTCATATAACAACTTGTTGCAGATGTCATTGGTGTTTCACTTTTTGCATAATTTTCCCATGTTGTTGTAGTTATACTTTGATAATCTTGAAATGGACATGTTTCTGATACTGTACTTGTAGGATCTATTTTTTCATATATTCTTCCATTTGATGTTGTATTTCCAGCCATATCCTTATAGTATGTACATTTATCATCGATGGATATATATTTGCATTCATTCTTTATACATTCTACTTTGCATTGTTCATCGGAGTAATAATCAGTTGATCCTATAACTGTACCACTTGTAATAGTCATATTTGGATATTCTGTGAATGTTGGATTCAATTCATTTGAATATTCGTGTAAAACCATATTGTCATCTACATACCCACGCTTACCATAATTATTTACAAATAATGGCTTTAAAAATTGATTAATCGCATAAAAAATTCCATATCCATTTTCTTGAGTTCCTAAATAATTTCCGGTTAAATTATTACATGCGAGCCCTTCTTCATAATATATAACATATGGAATAGCTGAAAAAAAAATTGCACATGTTCCCGAAGGAGAAATAATATACTCATTTAAATCTAAAATACCCATACTTTTAAATAAATTATACTTTTTTCCACCGTATTCTATATTCATTGCTAATCTGTCTTTCATCTTTAACCATGCTGATTCTGTAAATTCAGTGAAAACTGGAATTAATTTATTTGGAGAAGGTCCAATAAGTGTAAACAATTCTTTTATATCTCCATAAATATCCTTTAAAATTTTTACATCTCCATCATCCGAAATACCTATACCAAACGTACAATACTTGATATTTTCATTACAATCTAAATTTACGGCAACACCATCCGCTGGCGAAGAAATGTTAATTGTGTTCATTTCTTTATTTCCACATTGATAAGATACCGAAAAATCTTTAGCGCAGCCATAACAAGGATCGTCGGCTGATCCATACAATGGTGTCAAACTAGTAGCGCCTGTAATTGGATTTACAGAACTTTTTGTTCCAACATAAAAATTTGTTTTAGGATATAACAAATCAAACTGTAGATCCCATGTTACTTCTGGATAATTCTCTTTTGCTGGAAAGGAACTCAAATTGGTTATACTATTCTGTAAATTATTTGTATAATTTCCCTCTTCGATAGTACACTGAGTGCCACAATTACCGCCGTATGTTGCTTTTAACGTTGATACATTTACACCACCACCAAAGATACACTCGGAGTCTGAAGAACTCCAATAATATGCATATGTACTCTGACCCGTAATTGCTCCAAATTTTCCAGAAACACTAAGTATATATCCATTAACGGTTGGTTTTGTTTCGTCAACATATGTGCAACTTTTTAAAGAAATAGGTAACTGTTTTACTTGCACTTGTTTTTTGTTATAACTTGTGGTGTTTTCTAAATTTTTAAATCCGTAACAATTTCCAACGTCACTTGGTTTATTTTCCTGTATTTTATTAAGGCAAAAGAATAAATTGTTTTCCTTGAGAACACCACCACTTGAACACGGTATTCTTTTACCATTACTATCTATTCCATAAAGACAGTCCATATTTTTATCTTCGCCATTCCCTCCCCAATCACCTTGACAATAAGTGTCGCCAGTGACAGTTCCATCGTTGCCTCCATACAGTTGTCCGGACTCTATAACTGGTGTATTCAACGAAAATAATGGATAATCTTTTTTAGCTGCTAAATTTTTACATTGTTCAAAGTTTACATTTTCTCCAATCAATTCATTTGCACTTGAAGTGTAGCATCCAACTTCAGATGTTTCAAGTGGCGGAAGATCATCAACAAAAACATTTTTTCCTGCACCACAAGATTGTCCCTGTCCAAATGAAATCATATTTGTACCAGTAAAAACATATGGGTTTTCTTTTCGGAATGTTTCTGATTTCAAGTCCTCGTCAATATTAATATATTCTGCAGGACAACCATTGTTTCCCATCGTATCTGTTAAAATTGATGGACTTGTAAAATATTTCATTGCACCTTTCTCACTAATATGATAAACTTCTCCATTTATATTACTTCTAACATTTTTTCCTAAATATTTTCCAATGTACCCACTTTTTAATTCATCATCAATAGATTTATTTAATTCACTGAGTTCTCTTCCGTCAAGTGTTATTTTATCAGTCATTTATATTATAATCTTATTTTAAATAGAAAAAATTGTACCAAATATTAATACACCAATAATAAATGGATATTTTATAAGATATTCGTAACCAAAAGTTCCAAAAATTAAAATGACAATAGATGGAATATACATTTTAACGAAATACAACCTCAATACGACAAAAATAAATGACACTATTAATAATAGTGAAAAAACAATCGTGTTTACTGTTTTTACGATATTTAAAAAAACAATAATTAATAAAAGAACAAATAAAAAAAAGAATATTTTTAATGAATCGACAATCAATGAAAAAAACAGCATGACAAATAAAAAAATAAATAACCAAACTTTCATTTTCACTTCTTGTAATTGCACATTTGCCACAGAATCATTATATTTTTCATCAATCATTTTCATTATTTCATCTGCGTCTGTAAAATTTTTATTGGTTATAGTGTAATCACTATCAGACAATGAAGGAGGCGGGTCTAAAGAAACAGGTTGTATATTTAACTGGGTTTTGATTTTATCATATAATTCAACCATTTTTTCATTATAATATTGTGTTGTGTAAACAATGGCCGTTCCAACACCGCTCGTAATGTTTGAATTATTGCTCTTATACAGAAAACAATTATTACCAAGTGTATCATAAAAAGTTCCACCCCCATCAATATTATTTAATTTATTTATACATTGTTCAATTGAATTTTCTCTCGTTGAACTAATCTGTTCTGATCCAGTATAAGTGTTATTTGGGAGGGTCATAATTGTGTTCGATTTAGATAATTCGTAATTCTTCTTGTATTCCTTTATTAAATCTTCCAGCATATATTATATCATTTTTTTGTTTTAGACATTTCTCAGCATATTTGAAATGCATTACTTTCAACTTTTCTTTCATTTCATTCGACATCTGTATTTTTTTTTTAAACATTTATTATTGTAAACAAAAAAATAATAACAAACAGATGTAAATAATTATTTGAATTCTATTATATATAATTTCACGGTGTACTATTTTTGCATTTTCAAACATTAAATTAGAAGTATCCATATCTTCTGGTTCATCCTTTTTTGTTTTAAACATCCTTATACAATCATTTATTTTATTACGCGATTGTTCCATACTTTTATCAACCTCGTTTAGTGTACTCACGGAGGATTCTACAATATTTTTAATATCAGTACCGTTATTTGTTGCAGCGGTTGTGTTTGTTTTTAATGTATTTATGATATCAGAAATATTCGATTCATAATTTGCTATCATAATAGATGTATTATATGAATCACATTCATTTAATCCATTTGATTCCATATATTACAATAAAATATTATTTATTAATACATAAACGATAATAGTGTGTTATAATAGATGTTTTACTTGGACGATAAATTTTACATACTTCTCCGGGACGCATCCCAATCGCTGTGGCAACTGCATCAAACCTCGAAATTTCTGGAAATAATGATATATTAGTCATTTTGAATTTTTTCATTACATCTTCAACTTCTTCTTTAGAAATAATTTCGTGTCTTGGAACCAAAATATGCTCTAACACATTGTACTGTAATTTTTTAACACTTAATAAAATAATGAAAATGTTTTCTTCTTCCCATAGTTGCTTTATATATTCTCGAATTGTATCATTTCCATCTTCTGGTGTGACAAAGATAATCGTGTCCTCATTTGTAACAATATCTTCGTCAATTATTTCACGGATATCCTTTGGTTTGAACATTTTTCCCTGAAAATATCGAACATACACCTTGTGTTCTTTTTCAAACACCATGTCAAGTGTTGAATTTTGAAGCATAATATTAACTTCATTAATTCCAAAGTCCTTGTAATTTGATACATCAAAACCGCGAGCTGCCAATTGATCTAACAAGACAGAACGTGCATTGTAATATTTATTTACTTTAATACTTTGTGACATTTTTTAATTATATTAATATACTATTTTTAATTCAATTTATTCATTAATGTGGAATTCTAAATTGGCAGTATCAATTTCAACTTCTGTTAATCCACCTTCCATTTCTCCTTCACCTTCCATTTCTCCTCCACCTTCCATTTCTCCTCCACCTTCCATTTCTCCTTCACCTTCCATTTCTCCTTCACCTTCCATTTCTTCCTGTAAAAATTCGCGTTTTTCACTCCCTCCCCATTTTATCATAGTTTCTTTGGACTCTGTTATTTTTACAAGTGGATTGTGATAATTTCCTTTAACTTTGGAAATATCTTCGAGATAATTTGTAATGTGTTTTTTTATATTATCAATTTTACTATCATAATTGTTATCAAGTTTCAAAACATTATTTGAATAATTCATACTTTCTATTTGATCAATGTTTTCTTCAGTAATAATACGCATCTGCACATTCATTGTCTGTAGTTCATAAATGAGTAATTTAAGTGCGTAGGGAATCCGTATTACACTGAAAGAACGTCCAAATTTAGAAACATTTTCAATTCTATCTTCACCATTTACTACATTGAATTTTACAGGACCATCTATATAAGGACTCAAAAATATGTTTTGCGATCTATTATAAATTGCAACCATTCCAGAATGGTTACATATAGCCAAAAAATATTCGTCGCCTCTTTTCAAAAAAGAATCATTTAGGAAAATCATAGCACCGTGGGCTAAAATACTATCCCTTTCCATTTCGCCAATCCTCAACCCTCCATCATTCGCACGACCTTGCACTGATTGTCTTGTCATTGAAGTTTTTGGACCAAGAGCACGATAATTAATCTTATCTTTTACCATATGTTTCAATCTTGAATAATATGTTGGACCAATAAAAATATCACTTTGTAGCTGTTCTCCAGTAATTCCATTATAAAGGACTTGATTTCCACTCGAATGAAACCCGGCTTTTATTAAGCAATCCCCGTAAAAATCAAGATTGGGGCCTTTCATGTCAAATGCAGTACAATCTCCAAAACATCCTTTTGTAAGACAAAGTTTTCCAAACAACGATTCTAATAATTGACCGATGGTCATTCTGGATGGAAGTGCATGAGGATTTATGATCAAGTCTGGTTTAATTCCATCTTCCGTAAAAGGCATATCACATTCTTTTATAATCATACCAATCGTTCCTTTTTGACCAGCTCGACTAGCCATTTTATCGCCAATTGCTGGTATTCTTTCTTCGCGAATCCGTATTTTTGCTATCCTAGTTCCTTCCTGTGAATCAGTGATGAACGATTTGTCTACAACCCCTAACTGTCCTTTTTTAGGAAAAACCGAAGCGTCGTATAATTCTGTGTCTGACTGCTGGACTTTACCAATCAAAACATATTTATCTGTCAAAATTGTATTTTCTTTTATTAATCCATTCTCATTTAATTCGTCATAAAAAAATTCTGGTTTTGTTCTCAAGACAGTTTTGTCATGAATACTTGTAAAACGTGTATTTATTTTACTCCCTCCAACATCTACTTTTTCTTCGTGTGCTTCGTATGAAGTATAATATGTAGTATTAAAAAGTCCTCTGTGAATAGAACCTTCATTTATTAAAATAGCATCTTCTACATTGTATCCGTTATATGACATGATTGCACAAATAACATTATTGCCATATGGCTGTTCTTCGTTGTTAATTATATTTAAATATTTTGATTTAATTAAAGGAATATTACCATAATTCAATAACAACGCACTCTTGTCAATTCTATTTAAATAGTTTGAATGAAAAACCGAAACGGCTTGTTTCCCATGAGCACACGAAAATGTATTACGTGGATATGGATTGTTTTCTGGATAAATAATCTGATTACCCATAACACCAAAAATCAAAGATGGATGTATTTCAGCATTTGTAAATTTTTCTTGAACCGCATTTTCAATATTTGAAATCAGTAAATACTCCTCTTCGGAAACGTCAATATAATCTACAACTGATTTATTTTTATCCAACTCTGAATCTGTTAAAGGTGGTTCAAATGTATTCAAATTATATATCATATTGTTTTTGTAATTGAAATCCACTTTTTCAATAAATCCGGCTACCATATTTTCCCAGGAATATTCATTTGTTAATACCTTTTGACAAACATCTTTGCTGCGAAACGCGCTTACTTTTTTATCCTCAATATAATAAACGGGTCTGTACAATCTACCTCCATCTGTGTAGATGTTAATAATATTTCTTTCGTAATTAAATGAACAACTCATAAAAATAGGAAGAAGTCCGTTACGTTTGTGCAGTCTTATTTTCTTCAAGACAATAACTGGTTCTTTTAACATTCCAATCCACGATCCATTAACAAAAACTTTTGTATAATAATTCATTTCATTGGGAGTGTTATTGCATAATTGTTCTAAACCTTCACTTGTAAGCCATTCGATAACTCCTTTTGCAGAAAATTCAGAATTTATATATGTAGCTATCGACAAGTGTTTATGTAACCCAATATTTGCTCCATCTGGCGAATCAAAAATATCTATATACCCCCATTGACTATTGTGCAATAAACGAGGGCCCACTACTTTTGCGTTTTCGTCTAAAGGTAAATTTATTTTTCTGAGATGTGATATAAATGAATTATAAGTCAATCGATTCAAATCTTGAATAACACCAATTCTTTTTGTATGACTTGCACTTCCCCAATTCCCCTTGAATGCTTTTTTGAAACCATCGTAAACACTTTTTGTTTTGAAAATCTCATCTTCGTGATCTTGTACAAGTGATAAAAAAGCTGCATCTTGAAATTGTTGAGCTTTGTAATAATACAATCTATCTATATTGCGAAATATTGCGGCTATTTGAATTTTATAGTATTCAATAAACAAATCTTTTATCAGATTACCAGATAATTCAATTCTTTTGTACTTGAAACTATCTCGGTGTGTTGGTTCAATTTTATTTGTGTACAATGACAATAACTCAAACACCATAAAACCCAAATAGTATGATTTATTTAGAAAATTTGTATCACCTATATGAGGTAAAAAATAATTAGTGAGAATATCCAAGACTGACATTTGTGTTCCTCTTTTTACAAAAACAGAAATAAATGTTATTGCTGCTTCTTGAGTGAATATTTTATTCGCATCATGAACAGACGGAATAAATAGATCAATCATCGAAGCATATTCTTTCATATCTAACAAACATGTTTCAATAATATCTTTATCGGAAAGTACACCGAGTGCACGCATCACAATAAACAATGGGATTGGTTTTCGAACATTTGGTATGTTCACTACTATATTATTGTTTGTTAAAGTAGCAGATGGTGCAACAATACGAACAGATGTTGTTCTTTTTGGTTTAGAAGAATCTTCAGAAACAGAACGAATGTTGGCTATATGTGAATATTCATCATTTCCTAGAGTTAAATAAAGCATATTATCTGCAAATTTTTCTTGTGGGATAATCACTTTTTCTTTGCCATCAATGATAAAATAACCGCCATGATCATTTCTACATTCGCCTAAATTATAAGTTATTTCACTTGCTAAACCGTTTAAAATACAAAAATTAGAGTGCAACATTATTGGAAATCTTCCCAAAAATATTTTTTCAAGTTTTACTTCAGTTTTTTGCAGCTCATCGCCTTCTAAATATTCATATTCTACTAATACGTCGTAATGTAATGAAAACCCATATGTTAAATTTCGAAGTCTTGCTTCATTTGGATACATGTAATGAATATTTTCAGCGATATCGTCATATAATACTGGCTTTCCAAAATAAAGAGCACGCCCATCTTTGCCACCTAAATACAAATTTATCTTTATTTCTTCGTTTTCTGAAAACCGAATAGGATTATTATCATTAAATACATCGTAAATACCCTTTTCAAAAAAATTATTGTAAGAATCAAGATGATGAGCAACTAAATTGTTTACATCAGATTTGAAATATTTTTCTATGAGTTTCCACGAAACACGGTTAAAGAGCTGGTGTTTTTTTTCAGTATCTATTTCTTTTTTTTCAGCATCTATTTCTTTTTCTTCCATTCGTTTAATTATTGTTTATATTTATATTTAAAAAAATATATTTTTATAAATTTGATACTTTAAAATAAATGGTATTATTTCAGTTTTTTATATATTCATAAGTTATGAGTTTGTCACATGGGTGGAATTATAAAAAATACTTAACTCTTTGTTCTTTATTAACGAGTAGAAATCCAAAGTATAATTATGAAGAAATAATAGATGAATTAATGCCTATGTTGAAAATAAAAGCGATTATCAGCATTCCATTGGATGCAACGGAAGAACAAAAAAAACAAATGAAGGATGATATTGAGGCTATTTTTGAAAATAAGCTAATCAATAAAAATTATATTGGATTTATAAATGTAATTCTATTACAATGTACTATTTCATATACTCGACGTTATAAAAATGTTTATAATGATTCATATGATGCATTTTTCAAAATTAAAATTGATGGAGAAATTGATGTTGATGCATGGAAAAATACTGAAATTTTAACAGATTTATTAGCTGATAATTCAAGATTTGAAGAAGTTGGTGAAATTTTTATTCGGAATATTCAAAATCTTGAAAATAAAAAAGAGTACACATTAGAAAATATACAAGACCCAACCGTACAAATTTTTTTAATCAGATGGATTGATGTTTTTTCTTCGGATGAAATTATACGAGGGTATTTTTTAAATATACATTATGGTGAAGTAACTACAACAAAACGTTGGGCGGACGCGGAATATATGGTACCGTACGATTTTTTAGAACACGATGTAACACATTCCACTACCGATTATTGTATTAATAAGCGCCATTATAATGCATCTCAAATGAATTATTTTTTTGATTTTTATAAACATTGTGCGGCTACATTGAATAAAGAACAATTCAGAAAAATACGAGTATATTTTTTTTTACAATTACATGAAGGTACTTGTTTTCTCGACCCAAATGAAGTACACAAAGCTATAACTATTTTTCAACATTATTTGAATACTATTCATGTTACCGAATATAGTGATACTTCTGGATGGGATGCAGATAGATTATCTAATAAATTTGATTTGCTAGAAATGATACCAAAGTCAAGATTAGAAGTAACAAAACGAGATTTATCAAGATTACCAAAAGAAAAATTAGAACAGATTTTTGAGTGGATATTTTCATATTCTCCAGATTTTTTAAATATGGAACCAAGTGATTTTTCAAAGTTAGATTTAGACACTTTATGGCATCAGATACCCAAATCTTTATTAGACATAATAATAAAAAGTATAAGAAAAGACAAAATAAAAGACTATTTGATTGAATGTATCGTTTTATACAAAGTAGAATACGATAGTTGGTCTAAATCTTTAAGAAAATCGGTGCAAACAAAAAAATCAGTTACAAAAAAATCAGTTACAAAAAAATCAGTTTCAAAAAAAACAGTTTCAAAAAAAACAGTTTCAAAAAAATCATTTAAAGGTATGAAAGGATCCCTAAAATAATGTTAATACTTTGCAGTTCTTTTATCATGAAACCCATATAGAAATTTCACCTTGTGTTCTAGATTTACCCAAAGAAAATTCGTAGGGAGTCTGAGAAACCATCAGGTCAAACAAGAGTGAAATAGGAAGATAATCTATTATCATCTTTATTGCCCAATCGAAATTGTATTTTTGTGTAATTAAACGAAGAATAACGTAATAGTCTTTGCGTTGGACTTTTGTTTGTTCTCTTGTTTGAATGATTTTCCGCGTATCATTTATCACCAAAACAATTGATGGATCTGTCCACAATGGTAGATCGCGAATGCCAACAATATAAGGAATGTATAAATCAGATTGAAACAACTCGACTGAACATTCGGGTTCAATTATTCTTAATTGCATACGAAAGAATACCTCGGGATCGTTTTTCCAAAAGAGCATTATTTTTCTTCTTGCGTTATCAAGAATTTTTCTCACATCAATGAGTTTTGCCAACATTTCAACCGTTTCGGAAAAGACATGAATTAAATGATCTATGTTATTCGCAAGTGCATAAATTTTCTCATAAAATACGATAAGTAATCTTGGCATTCTTCTTTGAACAATAGCAAGATTATTTGGTAAATTTGTATATATCATTTTAATGTGATTTAAATTTACAATAATTCCTTCAACATCATCGTCTTGAACCATTGTATTCACTTTGGAAATGTTCTCTTTCAAGAACCAGTACTGCAGCGCTTCTTCTGTTTTTCCGTTTAAATCTCCGGGCGTATACTCATAATACAAAGCTCTAAAAATTTGCACAAATTTGTTTTCTTTGTATTGCGTGGCGAGTAAAATTTCAACTTGACCTTTCATTTTTTTCATATAAAAACATTCCTATAATTTTTCAATTTTTTATATTTTCTACAATGTCTAGAAAATATCACAAAACTATTGCAAATAAATTATTTTACTTAGTATGAACCATATGATCGGGCTCTAGCACGCGCACGAGCCTGTTCTAGAGCCATTGCCATTGCTTGACTTCTGGCTTGCCCCATTGCTTGACCTCTGGATTGTCCCATTGCTTGACCTCTGTATTGTCCCATTGATTGACCCATTGATTGTCCCATTCCTTGACGCATACCCTGACGCATTGATCGACTCATTGATCGACTCATTGATCGACGCAATGCGCGGGATCGGTTACCCTTTCTTTTTTTCCTTGAACCACCAAAAGCTTTTGCTAATCCTCCAAACAAACTCATAATTATAGAAAAGAAAAAAAAATTACCATAATTTGCTTGTATTTTTCCAAAACATTTTATCGCCTGGTTTAATATTATAAAGGTACTGAAAGAGTTTAACACGAGCTAATGGACAATTTACTCTATATTTATTCAATGGATGAGGATTTGTTATTAATAACATTGGTAAAGCTCCTTTGTATACTCCTTGACTATTTTGAATAGCAAAATAAACAAAAAATAATTTTAATTTTAAAATATCTATTTCTAACATTTCGTTGTTTAAAAAAAGTTTATTTCTTAAATATTCTTCTAAAATAAACAATCCAGAAATATCCGCAATATCTTCACCTACTGAATTTGTCGCATCCCATTTAACACCATCGCGTTTTGAAAACTCTTCGTATTCATTAATAACATCCTTTAAATATTCGTCAAAATGTTTTTTCTCTTTTGATGACCACCAATTTTCTAAATCTCCTTTGTAATTATATCTACTTCCCAAGTTATCTAAACTATGCGACATTTCATGTGTAATTGTATACCCTATACTTGCCAAGTTGTATTCAAGAGATTCCTCAATAATAACAAATGGATTTTGCATTATTCCTAAAGGAATGAAAATAGCATTTTCTGTTGGCGTATAAAATGCATTTACTATATAATTTTGATTTCCTACCATTGCTGGAGGATATTTTTGCCAATCGACATCTCTATTGTCCTTAATATATGGCTTATTTGTATATGTAATTTCCTTTGATAAATAGTGAAGATGTTGCAATGTTAAATTAACCCACACATCATTTGTATACTCTATCTCTGGATCAAGAGTAAGTGGGTCAATTGTTCCTATAGTAAAATCCAAATATCTTATTTTTTTTATTGCCTGTTCCTTACTTATTGGCGTAAGCCACTTGTTTCTTAACAATATATTCAAAAATGCTTCTCGTAATTCGTGAGCCATTTTTTTTACGTATTCTATCACATTTTCATTTCGAAAATTCTTAGAATATTCTTTCGATAAAAGTGTATTATAACACATTGCTAATCCAATAAATCCCCTCAATTCATCAGGAAATGGTTTTACAACACCAGAAATAAATTTCCCGTTAAACTCGTAGTCAATTTTTGACATCTTTTTACTGAATTTTATCATTTGTTTCATGCAAATAAAATACCAATAATTTTGCCATTTGGGTGTATTCCACTCATTCATTAGTTTCATGACATTTGACAAATAATTTGGCGAAGAAACAATATACCAATCTGGAGTACTCTTAAACCCCATTAAATCGGTAAATAATTTCCAGTCAAATCCCAACTTACTCGATTCTGACAAAGATATTTTGTTGTATCCATCATTGTCTTCATACATATTACCATTAAAACATTGTACTAAACTTGACTCACACTCAAAAATATCTGTGTGGTTTATATTTATTTCTAAACATTTAAAAATGTTCTTTATATAAATCTCGTAATTTTTAATGAGTTTTTGTTGATACATATGTCGAGTTGTTTGCTCCTTTGGTATTTGTTCATAATAAGCAAAATCAAAAAACGTCAGGTCAGATGACGATAAAGTATTACAATACACCTTTGTATTTTTTAAATTAATAGACATGTCCCATCTAATTGGGAATGACCAAGAAAACAATGGGTTTTTGTGCATATACACCATTAATTCATAGAAATTATTTTTGTCAAAAATTGACCTTAAACTTTCTTTCATTTCTCGCACATGACCAATCATGTGGGATGATTCAATGTTTTTAAAAGAATCATAAAGCCTTTTTTGGTTTGAATTCAGTTCAAGTACGCTTAACAAAGAGTAAGATGTTTGTTCTTGAACTATACGAATATTATCTTGTTTCACATAAAATGTTTTTTTATCATTTGCAACTTTATTGACATTTTTTATCCACAATTCATTTACATATGTATAAAAATCATTCTGTGGCTGTATTTTACTATCTCGCATTTCAAATAATTTTATCAAATCACTATCAATGGTTTTTTTAGAATGAATTTTTGTTACTTCTCTTTTTTGTTTTTTTGTGAATATAGGAACTTTTACAAAATCTAATAATTTGAATTTTTTTGGCTTTATTCTTAAATCTCTATAAAAGTTTTTTCGAGATTTCATATATTATAATGTTAAAAAATACCTTTGGGTTTATAAGAATCAATTGGTGTAAACTTTTGCTCTGATTTTAATATTATCGGTATCTCTTTCTTTTCAAAAGAAACCATTTCTTTATCAAGGTGATTCCCAAATTCGTCAATTTCCAACCCAGTTTTTTTTTTCAATTCATCTCTAACATACTTAGGAATCCAATTATCCCACGAAATGTGTATTGTATTTGGATGATAATAAAATACATTAAAGCCATTTGATTTTAGTTTATCTATTACATAACTTATACATGTGGCATGATCAAAATGTGTTACTCCCAAAATAATTTCTGGTATAACAAACCAACAATTTTTATCATTTGTCTTCCTAGAAGTCAATTTAATTCTTACATGTACTCGGTTTAATATTTTATTAAATATTTCTAATTTTTGAATATCTGCATTTTTTTTCCTATCGTATAATTCATCTATGTTAAGATTTTCAGTGAATTCTGTAATATGATTATCGATATTAAAAATAGTTGTCATATAAAATATAAATAAAATATAATCAGCATTTAAAAATATTTATTAATTTTAATGTTTAAACATTTAGTAATTTCGGGAGGAGGTTCTCTCACTATAAAAATACTTGGAACTATTCAATACATGTTGGAAAATTCTGTCATCACATATGATGAAATAGAATCCATTTATGCTACTTCTGCTGGAGCATTAATAGGAATTGGGGTTGCATTAAAAATGGATATTCAACTACTAACAAATTATGTAATCAACAGACCTTGGGAAGATATGTGTCAGATTAGTCCATCTCACGTTTATAATTTATATTCTAATAAAGGTATTTTTGATAAAACGTGTATTACAAAATTTATGCAACCACTACTGGATTTCAAAAATATTGATATAAATATAACATTGTTTGAATTTTTTACATTGACAAATATTGATCTCCATATGTTTGCAGTTGAATTAGATAATATTTCTATTGTTGACATATCACATAAGACTTTTCCAGAATTGTCATTAATAGATGCATTATGCATGACATCATGTCTTCCTATTGTTTTTGAACCCATTTTTTATAAAGATGCATTTTACATAGACGCCGGAATTATATTAAATTATCCCTTGGAATACTGTATAAAAAATGTGGAGGATGAAACGACTATATTGGGGTTTGAAATCATAGAAAATAAAAAATATGATAAAATAGAAAAAAATAGTGATTTGGTGAATTATTCTTTTATTTTGTTGTGCAAATTGTTTAAAAAAGCAATAAATATAAATAAATGTGAAATTCCCAATACAATAAAATATTTTACGGACGAAGATATATTTTCAAGTTTAATGGATTCGTTTTCCAGTGAAAAACGCCAATCTTATATCGACGAAGGTTTTGAATATGGGGAAAAATTTGTATTTAAACAGTAATTATAAAGATTGGGCGACCCCAACCTAAATCCATTTGGCGACAATGAATTAAATGTGAAAATTTGGCCTGAATCAACATTTGATCGGTAACAACATCGAACAACCTAAACTTTATTTTTTCAACATCTACTGCATAATGTGCAACGATTTTCCACAATGTAGATGGAAGCTTGGGTGAAAGTGATAATAAAACAAACAAATCCATCCCCTCCTTTTTTATAAATTTGCGTGTTTGATGAATTTTGCATGCTTCATTCATTGTGTTAACTGTTGTTGGAACCATCCATTTTGGTGGTTCCATTTTACCTTTAATGTATGGTAAAAATGGCGGCGTCAAACATGCTTCTACTGTTAAAATTTTTTCGGAAAGAGTATCGGAAAGTTCTAATGTTCGGTATGGGTGAGATAAATAAAAGGATGTTATTTTTTTGTGTGTCTTTTTCAAAAGGCCGACAAATTCTGGCAAATCAGATGACGAGATGTTTTCGCAAATCAACAACATCTCGTCAATATTTTTGTATAACCTACAAAGTGTTTGAGGTTTAATGTTTCTACAATCGCCAATTAAGTTAAAAATAACTTGCATGCTATTGAATCTCGCGGGGATTTCTGGAATATAATCAAAAATATTTGGGCGGTTTATTTTAATCTGCGCAATATGCTGTATTAAAGTCATACGCAGTTCCCAAATGGTTAACCCATTATTCTCTCTGCGTTCTTCTTCTAATTCTTCTTGAGGAATTCCTTGAAGCCCCAAAAATTTGGATTTACAATCCAATTTTCGTTGAATAACAATACTTTTGTCAGCATAAACATTTCGAGAAATTTCTTCAAAAGTTCCAATCATTTTTTTAAAGGTATTGCTTATAATTTTTTTTCAATTTTTTAATGTAAAGTATTATTAACAAATTGTGTCAAATTTTGTTTTGTTGGTTTCGAATCAAAATCATATACTTTTCCATTCACTACTAATTTTATAGTTGGAAACCCCTCTACTTTATATTTTTCCATCATGGATTCGCTTGTCGCTGACTCTTTTGTACAATTTACGTCATTGTAAGTTATCGTATAACCATTTACCGTAGTTGTTTCTTTTTTGAAAGCAGCCCATTCGGGTTTTGCAGAAGTGCAATGAGGGCACCAATCTGTGTAAAAAAATAGAAATTCTGCCTTCTTTTCTCCTTTTGGCACTTGTTTCTTGTAAAGAAAATAAAATCCAACAATAACAAGAACTAGAAGAAATACAAAAAAACCTAATAAATATATATTCATAATAAATTACAACATTTAATTAATTAGTGAAAAAACGCAAAAAAATAATAACATATACTAATGGATACTTTTGTCTTTAATAATAAAGATTACAAAAGTGGTGATGGAATGTTAACTAGTATATGGGGACCAGCCTTGTGGCATTTTTTACATACAATGAGTTTTAATTATCCAATTAATCCAACGAAAAGTGAAAAAATACAATACATGAATTTTATTAAAAGCCTTGAATATGTTTTACCTTGTAAATATTGTCGCACTAATTTGAAAAAAAATTTTATTGAACTTCCGTTAAGAAAGGAAGATATGAAATCGCGGGGTACCTTTTCAAAGTATGTTTACAATTTGCATGAGCATATAAACAAAATGTTGGGCAAAACTTCTAATTTATCATACGAAGATATTCGCGAAACTTATGAACATTTTCGTGCAAGATGTACATCCAATTCTCAAAAAAAGGAATCTGGGTGCGTTAAACCGATGCATGGTGAAAAATCCAAATGTATTTTGCGAATTGTTCCACAAATTAAAAAAACCAAAAGCTTTTCGGTTGATAAGAAATGCTTTAAACGATTAACCAAAAGACGAAAAACTATTTAGTAGTGGCATGGGTTCATTAGTTGTGTCTGACTTACCATTTAAAGCGAGTGTGGGATCATTCACAAAATAGTTCTGGACTGGCAATAACATTGAGTTTTGGTTTAATGGATTTATTGAGTTTTGATTGAATATGTTTTGATTTGAGTTTTGGTTTAATGGATTTTGATTAAATATGTTTTGATTTGAGTTTTGTTTTGATGTGGGCATACTAAATTTAGACTCGATTGTTTTAACAGTATTATTTAATTTATCGACAAATGGATATGATGATTGTGGCTTACTTTTTGAACTATTTGATTTGGGGGATGATGGTTTTACTGGACATTCGTTTACTGTAATAGGATTGGGACAAGCAGGACAAACTGGTGGAACAATTTCAGACTTTAATGTATACAAATCATTTTTTGAACTACAAGAATTGTTATTTTTACTAGTGCCAGAGTAAGTTTTACTATTAGTGTTACTTTTATGAGTATCAGACTTGTGTGTATGACTACTATGAGTATTCTGGCTGTTACTGTTGGTATCAGCTGAATCGTAATATTGTTCGTTAAGATAATTTACTAGACTATCTCTGTTACTTGAAATATTTGGATAAAATATGTAATCATTATCATCGGAGTGAACAGTCAATATCATTGATTTATCCGTTTTTTTTAAAACAGCACTATTCTTAGAATTATTAGAATCAGTAAACATAATTTGATCACCAGTCACTTTTTCATAATCATACGTTTCCTTTTTTCCACTTCCATAGTTGACAAGTACTTTCAAACTTTTGTCATTTATAACTTGTGCAGTACTGTTATCTTTACCATAAAATATTATGACATTATCCTGTTTTTTAGTATGGTCATAAACATAGGATTGAACGTCATTTGTATTTTCCTTTAAGTTAGTTAATGCTGCTGTTAATTTAGATATAATATCAGACGAAGTGTCAGTTTGTGTATTCGTACTTGTATTAGTAAAGTTGGGATTTGTAGTTGTATTAGTAAAATTGGGATTTGTAGTTGTATTATAGTTTTGATTATAGTTTGGGTTGAAGTTATTTGAATTGTTTGCATTAGTATAGTTGGGATTTGTACTTGTATTATAGTTTTGATTATAGTTTGGGTTGAAGTTATTTGAATTGTTTGCATTAGTATAGTTGGGATTTGTACTTGTATTATAGTTTTGATTATAGTTTGGGTTGAAGTTATTTGAATTGTTTGCATTAGTATAGTTGGGATTCATACTTGTATTATAGTTTGGGTTGAAGCTACTTGCATTGTTTGCATAATTATAGTTTGGATTATTCTTATTTTTATTGTTTCCAGAATAGTTTGAATTAAAGCTATTTCCAGTGTTTTTAGAATTGAAATTTGGATCATTTTTACTTCCATTACCATTTCCTAGGTCATTGGTTCCATAGTCACTCGTATTCATATTATCTGCATATAATGTTGCAGCATTCACATAACCTTCTTTTACGCTACCTAAAAAGAGCTCTCCATAATTTGCCATCGACGTGGGATCACTTGAACTAGTTCCATTAGCATTTTCAAGCCCCTCAAATCTTTTGTAATTGTAATAATAATATATTATAATTAAAAGACAAGCAATCATTAGGACAAATTCTATCATATAGTAGATTAATATTTTATACTAGATAATAAAAAAATTATTGTATATACCTTAATGAAAATTCTTTTTTTTGATACTGAAACAACTGGGTTAATTTCAAAAACAAATTTCCCGTATATTGTTCAATTCAGTTACATTATTTATGATACGGAATTAAAAATAATCGTTTTAACATATGATGAAATTATACAATTACCACCAACAATTGAAATACCAGAAGAATCGACAAAAATTCATTGTATTACTACAGAAATGTCAAAAAATTCTACTGTAGAAATACTAGATTGCTTAAAAGAATTTATTAGTAAATGCAAAGAAGTTGACCTTATTGTTGGTCATAATCTTTTATTTGATAAACAAATGGTTATAGGTGAGCTAAAACGTCAAAAAGATACTGATGTGTATATTGATGATTTTTCAAAAATGTCTTTTTATTGTACTATGCAAGAAACAACAGCGTTTTGCAATATTTCAGCAACAACAAAAATGCTATCAAGAAAATACATTAAATATCCTAAATTAATTGAATTACACGATAAACTATTTGGGGAAAATACATTAACATTACCATTACATAACTCATTAAATGACGTAATGGTTTGTTTTAAATGTTACTTTAAATATCGCCACAATATTGAAATTACTATTTAAAAAGTAGAATAATTTTTTCTTTACTCATACTTCCATAAAAATCATCATTTAAATAAGACTGAATATATTTTATATAAACATACAAATAAAAATACTTTTTTAAATTTCCATTTCTCCTTGAATACGTCATACACTTGTTTGTAATTTTTTTTTGAATTCCGTTCAATTCATCATAAGTAAAATCAACCATTTTTTCCTTTTTAAGAGCTTTTATCATCTGACTAATGTTACATTTTAATGTTTTGTTCTTTTCGCGGGTTATATATTCTTTTAAAAACTCTTTTATTCCCTTTACTTTATGTTTTTTTCCCATTGATATTTCGGTAATGTTTACATCGGTTAACAAATTTATTCGGTGTTTTTTTTCATCTTCAGTCATTTCAAACAAATTTTTACAAAAATTTTGTTTATCATTTGTAATCAAAACTATTTTGTTTTTAGGATCAATCTTTAATCGTAGTAAACCAATAAAAATAACAAGACACAAAAAATGCGTTAAAATATCATCAATATTTGATGATATTTGTAATTTGTATTTTATATGAAATATGTAGACATTTGGTAATGGATTTATATCTATATCAATAATGACATCTCCAATAGTAACTGGTTTACTCACAATAAATATGATATTTTTTGAATATTTCTCTAAAAAACGATTGAATTTATGCGAAACGACAACAACGTCTTTATATTTGTTATACAATATGTGAATAATATTAGCATAATCTATTATAAAATACTTTATTTTAGCATTTAAAATGTGCGTTCTTTTATTATGAGTAAATATTTGTTCATAATAAAAATGGATAAATTTGTCTAGCATACTATAAGTAAAGATTTTATGTATTTTTGGTGTCATCCTACTTCTTCAAATTCATAAACAGCTTTCATCATTTCAACCAATTCTTTTATTGTATTTCTCAATTGTTTAACCTCATTTTTTAATTCAGAAACTTCACTTTCTATTGATTTTTTTGATTTTTTACTTTCTTGTATGGCTGCATAATTTTCTTTTTTATCTATTATTTTTTTGATACATATTTCATCTAATTTTGTTTTTTCTATTATTTCTTCAATTGAAATATTTTTCAAATACATTTTATAGGCGATATGTTGAAGTCTACAATAAATTCCTCCCTTGGTTCTATTATGATTTTGAGCTATTAATTCAATATCTTGATTTACGCTAATAGCGTTTAACAATAAAGTTTCTTCTTCATCGCACCATTTTTGACCCAAATTAGAAGGATACTCTTTATTTGGATTTCTAATTTTAACCATTTGTAGCATTGAACCTTCCATTTTAGTTAATATATCAACATTTTTAAGTTTATACGTATAACGAAAAATGACTACGAACTACACATATCACATGCGGGCTCTGCTTTTGGTTCTATCGTAAATTGTTGAGCGCTATGATTTGGTTTTCGTCGTAAATAGTAACAACCCGTTTTCAACCCATTTGACCATGCGTAAAAGTGCATTGATGTTAAAATATTGTAGTTTGGTGATTCAATCCATAAATTCAGACTTTGACTTTGACAAATAAACGCACCTCTATCAACACTCATATCAATCAAATGTTTCATTGGTATTTCCCAAACAATTTTATATTTCTCTTTCAAATGGTCTGAAATATCCAATTGCTGTACACTTCCCTTATTTTCAATAATGTTTTGTTTGGTTGTTTCATTCCACAAATTTAAATCAATAAGTTCCTTCATAAGATATTTATTCACAACGATAAATTCGCCTGCAAGTGTACGTCTACTGTAAATATTACCAGTGATGGGTTCAAAACATTCATTGTATCCCAAAATTTGAGAAGTACTCGCAGTCGGCATTGGTGCTAATAATAAAGAGTTTCGTAATCCTTGATAATGAATATCGCCTTTTAGTCTGCCCCAATCATACCTTTTAGAGGGGACAACATTCCACATATCAAATTGCAGAATTCCTTTTGATGCGGGTGAACCAATAAATGTTTCATAACAACCATGTTCTTTTGATAATTCGGTGCTTTTTTCAAGCGCCGCGTGATACATTGTTTCAAATATTTGTTTGTTTATTAGTTTTGCCTCTTCTGAATGATACGGCACATCCATTAGAAAAAATACGTCAGCCAATCCTTGAACACCTATTCCGATTGGTCGATGGCGCAAATTACTTGTTTTAGCTGTTTTGCACGGATAAAATGTTTCATCTATAATGTTATTCAAATTATTTGTGACAATTTTTACTACTTGATGCAGCTTTTCATAATTAAACACTTTATTTTCTACAAATTTAGGAAGACCAATACTGGCTAAATTGCAAACGGCTGTTTCATTCACGTCGCTATATTCTATGATTTCTGTACACAAATTAGAACTTTTTATTGTACCAACATTTTGTTGGTTTGATTTTTTATTTGCCGCATCTTTATACAATAAATATGGGGTTCCGGTTTCCATTTGTGAATCTAAAATTTTAAACCATAACTCTCGGGCTTTTACTTTTTTATGCAATCCAACACAGTCAGCTTCATATTTTAAATACAGTTCATTAAACTCGTCGCCATAAACATCGGCAAGTCCTTTAAAATTATTTGGACAGAATAGATGCCATTCCTTGTCTTCTTTTACTCTTTCCATAAAGAGATCTGGAATCCAAAGCCCGTAAAAAAGATCACGGGCTTTCATCTCCTCATCTCCATGATTTTTTCGCATTTCTAAAAATTCTTCTATATCATAATGCCAAGGTTCTAAATACATTGCAATCGAACCGTTTCTTTTACCTCCTTGGTCAATGTATCTAGCAGTCGCATTAAAAACTCGAAGCATTGGACATAATCCGTTTGACTTATTTTTTTTGTCAATGACCGACCCCTTTGCACGAATATTATGTAAATGAAGACCAACACCACCTGCATATTTTGATATTTTTGCACATTCTTTCAATGTGTCAAAAATACCATCAACACTATCTTCTTTCATTGCAACTAAAAAACAAGAGCTCAATTGTTGAGAGCGTGTTCCAGCATTGAACAATGTTGGTGTTGCATGTGTAAAAAACTTTTGTGACATTAAATCATATGTTTCTTTCACATCATGCATATTTTTATGTATACACAAAGCCGTTCGTAGCCACATATATTGAACACGTTCTATTATTTTTTCACCACTTTTTAATAAATAAGCTCGTTCCAATGTTTTGAATCCAAAATAGTCAATCAAAAAATCGCGATCATGATTGATCATCTCATCCAATATTATTGCATTTTCTTTGACAAGATTGTAAAAGTCTGATGATAATATATCATTATCATAAAGCAATCTCATTGTTTCGCTAAAAGATGGATTTGTATTTTTTTGATGATTTGAAATAATGATATAACTTGCGAGTGTTCCATAGTCATGATTGTTACAAATCATCGTCGCACAATGTTCTGCTGCAAATTCGTCAATCTTTGTTGTTTCAATTTTATCATATAATCGATCTATTACTTTTATCGCAAGTTGTGTGCAGTTGATATAAATATTTGCAAGTTCGCACATTGCTTTCAACCGATTCAAAATTTTATCAAATGAAATAATTTCTACTGAACCGTTGCGTTTTGTAACATTCATTTCTGACATTTTATTAATAATAATAAAGATTTTATATTATTATTTTATATATATGGTAACAATTTTTATATTATGTTACAATGAAGAAGTTTTGCTTCCTCATACAATACAACATTACAAAAGTTATCTTCCGCTTTGTAATATTGTTATTTACGACAATAAATCTACGGACAATTCTGTCAAAATAGCAAGGTCACAAGGGTGTAAAGTTATTTCTTGGAATTCAAACAACGAAATTGATGATTTTCGATACTTGTTTATTAAAAATAATTGCTGGAAACAATCATCAGATTGGGTTATTGTTTGTGATATGGACGAATGGTTGTGTGTTACGCAAGAAGAGTTATTAAAAGAACAAAGTAAAAATACTGTCATTCTTAGTGTACGTGGTTATAACATGATTGGTGAAAGTAAGTCTATCACTTTGGAAGACATTGATTTGCACAAAATAAAAAAATCGGTTTACTTTCCAGAAGAAAATAAATCATTATGTTTCTATCGACCAGCAATTCGCGAAATAAATTATAATTTAGGTGCTCATATTTGTAATCCTAGTTTAATTACAGACGGGTTGTATAGTAAGAAAATCTACATCAACAAACACATGAATTATTTAGGTTTGCCATTTTTTATGGAAAAAATGTTAGAGAGATATAAACGTTCCGCGAGAATGCGTAGTAAAAAATTCGCATATCATTATATAAATGATATTCAAAAAATAAAAGACTTGTATTTGTATCAACTTTCTATTTCAAGTGATCTGAAAAATTAATTCCAAACTTCAGATTCTTTGAAACTTTCTAAAATATATTGTTTTTCTACTTCCGTATCAGTTAAATTTTTTAAACTTTCGTAACTTGACCTATAATTATTTGTATCAAATGTAGGATATTTATCTGTTATTTTTAAACAACGAGGTTCGTTTATACCATATGTATAAAAATGTTTGAAAACATCATTTTTTTCTACGAACTGATGTAGATCTTTATTCAATACTCTATAAATTTCCCAATTTATAGTCAAAGTATTCATTAGTGCTGTTAGTTTATCTAAATATTTGTTTGGGCAGAAATCATCAATAATTTTATTATTTTTCAAATGGATAGTGTCTAAGTTTAACAAATTTCCAAATGAGCTACTAAGCGCTCGTCCTCTTTTTATTTTATTTATACTATCTTCTTTTGATTTCGAAAAGTAATGATTTATTTGTATTATATCAATTGTATAATTGTTATTAAACGGGCCACTAATAATATTTTTTTTTGGATCACAATATTTTGAAGGATCTTTTAAAACAACACAATGTGGATTATTTCTTATACCAAATGCTCTTAATGGTTTGTATATAGTTTTAATATGGCTATTTTGAACATCGCTACACCATCTATATGCATCTATAACATATTTATTTTGTATATTATCATGAAAGCTCGTCCCAAACATTACCCAATTTATACCTATTGCATCAAATTCATCATAGTTTTTTAAAAAATCTTTTACTGAAAAAACATTTTTGGGGCAAATATATTCATCTCCATCAAAATTCGCCAACCACTTTGTTTCATGACCAAATACTTTTCTACAATGATTAAATGCATTCAATTGTTGTTTTGAACCAGAAATCCTAATTACTGTACACAATTTTCTAAATAAAAAATGATTTAATCTATTTGGTATTGGATTAGAACTATCATTATCATAAATATAAAAATGTTCAAATCCTAATAGGTAGTTGTACATTAAAAATTCTTCGAGATTTGGTTCGTCTTTAATAATAACACACATTGACAAAAAATATTTACTCATAAAATTTGTAATATTAAAAAATAGCAAAAAGACACACATTAAATACTTTTTGTAAAATTGATAAATTATCCATTAAATGAAAGTGAAATTTCTACCATTTCCTTTTTTATACTTTTTGTAGCAGAAATAGACAACTCCTCTCGTTTTTTACGAGTTGATACTGTTTCTTTTACCTCTATTGTTTTCCTTCTTGATGTACTGTTTCTCGTATTCATATCATTTTCAATCTTTATATAATTTTTTTCAATATATTCTATAATATTATTTTCAAGCGCCCATTTGAAAAAATTTAATTGTCCAATTGTTGTTTCTATACCGTCACCTGTTTCTGTTTTATATGGAACAACAATACGATCCCATCTACAAAACGGGTCGAATCTTTGTTTAGAATAAGCCTTTAACATTAATTTGTAGTCATCATACACTTTGAAACGATGTTCGTTATTTTTTATTACTACATAATATTTTTTTGCGTAATTTGTTGTGAACCAGTCAATAATTCTTAATGAAATTTTTGACTCGCCCGCAATAATATCTAACATTTTCTTTAAATTGATTTGGTCATAAAATTGCATCAATTTTGATAATATCAACTTATTTTGTGTAGTTACTGAAATATTCATATATAATGATAAAAATCTTTCTTTAAATAATTTTAATTATGAGAAGACGAATTGCTTAATGTCTTTTACGTTTAAATGTATACGCAAAATAAAAGATGTAACAAAAAAACAAAAAAATCAAAAATAAATTTAAAAAATTTATTGTATCACAATAATTAGAACTATTTGCAGCCTGACAAATGTTCTTAGTGCCAAAAACTCCAAACCCATCCGAAGCCATAAGCCCTGTTTTTTCCATATAATATATTTTTATTTTTTGTTAACTTATAATGAAAACTAGAAAAAATCCTAGAAAAAATCCTAGAAAAAATACAAAAGGAGGTAAAGGAATAACTGAACAAATACAAATAATTTTACAATAATAATGAATGTAATTAACGATTTATATAAGAGGGCAGTGAGTAATTTTAGGAAAGAAAACAAACGGGCACCAAGTGCTACTGAAAATATGGAAATCTGGCACGATGCATATGATAACTTCTTTGAAGAAGTTAAACAGCAGAATCTAAATAAAAATCAGACCTTGACAACGGTTAACGACTTTGTAAATAAGAAATGATCCGCGTTTTTTCTACGACGTTCCAGATTACATTTTAAACATGACAATAACACGTTATCTTTATTGTGCGGCAAATCATTATTAATTCTATCCAGTGTCCATTGCATTGGATGGAGTTTTGTTTCGTAATCTAGGAGTACACTATTTTTACAATAATAACACTCGAGGTTTGCTAACAATTCTGAAATATCAGAAACTTCAAGATTGTTTGTCCATCCTCTTTTTTTATCTTGGCTTTTGTATCCATAAAATTTTTTACAAATATTTTTGTCTGCATCTATGTTAACTCTTAGTTCATTCTTCAATGGTTCTGAACCATTTAATTTTTTTATTTGATAGCGATTGTTTTTACCAGAAAAAAATATTTTTTTTTCCATAAGTATTATAAATAAAGAAGTTAAACTTATAATATGTATATATATAATGGAATCATTTAAAGAAAACGAACCAATAGAAAGTTTATCCAAAATAAAAACATCTGAAATAAACGAAGTAAAAAATATAAAATACAAGATGAATTCAAAATCGTTGGGTGCAAAATCTTTGGGTGAAAATACAGACTTGCTACAAGTAGAACTTTTTTTAGAGAATGAGAAAAAAAACAATCGAAGTGAGCCTTGGACCAAGCTAGATAAAACCACAAAATACAAAAAATTGGAAGATTTTGCCAAATTCTACACCTTGAAACATAATCTTTCTATCACAGAATGCGGCGAACTTACAACTTTTTTAAAAGATGCAATTGACAAAAAAAAAATATACAAAGTAAGGGATATATTGTATGACAAAATGAATTCAAGAATACAAGAAATTCCCGGACTGTTGTTTTCAAAAGTGGATAAAAAATTTACACTGAAAAATGTAGTTCCTAAAACAAATACGGTAAGGTGTACTCCTAAAAAGAATATTTTTTCTATTTAAAATTAAAATGTTAAATTATAGTAATGAACGAATTGAATACAACAGAATGTGAACATTTTGTTGAAGATTTATTGTTAATTATGTATGATTACACGTTACATAATCTACAGCTGTTTTCTAGAGAAGACTATGATATAATGTTCACAAAATATATTGATGAATATGTTGACGAAATTATAAAAATGATTCGTGAAACGGCGCATAGTGATGAAATATCCAAGGAAGAGTTGGGAGTCTTGATTAATTACACAATTAATATTTTTTATGAAATATGTATACCACCTAGATCTTTTCATAATACATATATATTAAAACAACGCACAGAAGATGATATAAAAATTATTTCTAATAGAATTGATTATTTACGCAAATTACCACAACCACAGCAACGAACGACAGAATGGTATATGTTTAGAAATAATTTAATTACTGCGAGTAATGCATACAAAATTTTTGATACGGATGCGTCGCGTAATCAATTGATTTATGAAAAATGTTTTGCATATAATGAAAAAGTAATGATTGTTCCAGAAGAAACTGAAAGTTTCAAACATGTCAATGTTGTAAGCCCTATGCATTGGGGACAAAAATACGAAAGTGTTTCAATAATGATTTATGAAGACTTGTACCAAACAAAAATAGAAGAATTTGGGTGTATTCGACATGAAAAGTATTCATTTCTAGGAGCATCTCCAGACGGAATAAATAGTGATGAAACATCTGATAGATATGGAAGATTAATAGAAATAAAAAATGTGGTTAGTAGAGAAATAACTGGCATTCCTAAATTAGAATATTGGATACAGATGCAATTACAAATGGAAACGTGTGATTTGAATGAATGTGATTTTTTAGAAACAAAATTTGTAGAATACGAAACAGAAAAGGAATATTTAAATGATATATGTCAATATAAAGGTGTTATAATGTATTTTTCATATAAAAACGGAACACCTAAATATATTTACAAACCTCTTCATCTAGAAGATGAATTATGGGAAGAAACAATGATGACAATATATCAAGAACAAGGATTAATATGGATTAAAAATATATATTGGAAATTAGATGTAATAAGCTGTGTTTTAGTATTGAGAAATAATTTGTGGTTTGAATATGTTATTTGCGAAATACGCAATTTTTGGAAAATCATAGAGCATGAAAGAGAACACGGATTCAATCATCGCAAGGCTAAAAAACGAATAAAAAGGGTACAAGAAGAAGAAGTAAAATGCTTAATACAGCTTCAAGATCTACATAACGGGCAGTTATAAATTCCTGCACTTATTCTCCATCTTGAAAGACAATCGTGACAAAACAAATGACAACACGAAAACATTCTTTCGTGGATTACTTGATTTTCATTACACAACACACAATCTGCTGAACTTGTTTCTGTTTGCAAAAGTTCGGATTCCGGAATTACTTGATTTTCATTAGTCAACACTGTTGAAATTGTTTCTCTTGGCAAAAGTTCGGATTCCAGAAATTGTCTTGCTTGATTTAATTCCCCCGAACGAACCATTTCCAATTCTTCTTTTTTCAAATAATATGTATCCGTTTTAATGTATTCTATGTTATTAAACTTTCTTACTATTCTTGCATAAAAGAATGCATCGTTAAAGTTTGATAACACACTATCGCCTGTTAATTCTTCTTCTAGCTCGCAATATTCTTTAGAACTGCTTTCTACAATTTGAATAACAGCATCTTCTTCAACATTGAAACTATTTTTGACAAGCGTCTTCAAGCTATCAATGATTTGCGATGTTGATAAATTTCTTTCAAGAACTACACTTGTGGTAAAAATACCGTAAGCTATTTTGACAGTTGCGCGAAACATTTTTTTTAAAAAGGATTCATTTTTAAAAAAAATCAATTTTTTGTTATTTCAAGTTTTTCAAGTTATTTTAAAAGTAATTGATAACTTAATTGCTATATGCCAAACCACCCATACCACTCATAATACGAAGAATGTTGTAGTTGGTTGCATACACACGAACCTTTGCAGTCTTTGTTCCTTCAACAGTTGCATTTGAAAGAACGAGTTGAAGAGTTGCATTATCAATACGTGAAAAGTTGCAAGTTCCAGAAGGCTGATGTTCCTCTGGGCGGAGAGCAAAAGAATAAACATTGATTCCCTCATCTGGTGTGCGGGTGTGGCACTGGTATGGTTGAACCCAAGAAAAGTATGATCCTTCACGTTCAGAGAATCTATCTTGACCGTTGAGTTGAAGCTTGCCAGTAACAACTGGGTTAAGACCCCAACAATGTAGTGTAAGAGATGTTTCGCAAAGAACAAACGTTCCGGCATCCGAAACACCAGAATTTCGGTTAATATTAGGATCGGCTAGTTTTTCCAATTCAGCGGCTTGCTGAGAACTAAGAAGACTACTGCCATTGAAGAAGTCATAATTAGGCAACTTTACACCACTTGGATCAACACCCAAATTTACTTCATTGTATGGGTTGTCTGGTCCGTGCCAATACCCAGTAGTAGTTATATCAACATCACCGGCTCCGGCGTCGTCAAACATACCTCTTGCATCTATAAATCCGTACTCGCCACCAATTTCGGTTGGACCACCAAAAGCGTGGATTGCGTTAGGCAATGCATCAATTGCATCAGTATAGTTGAATGGTTGTGCTCCCAAAACCTTGTAAAGAAGAGCATCACAAACCAATGACGAACAATAATCAACATTCTGATCTGGCTGAACTACCCAGATTAATTCTTTCACCGGGTGATTGAAATTCAACTTGATTTTGTTTGATGAAGAACCAACTGATTCATCACCAGTAAATTGTAGCTGAGTAATCAAATACTCGTGTGGGTTTTGTGCCATACGTCTTCGTTCATCCGTGTCCAAAAAGACATAATCGACGTAAATCGAAGCAGCAACTAAAGATTGATTGTACGCAATAGCAGCTGGTACTGGTCTTCCAGGAGCATATTGTCCATTTGAAGAATTATTATAATTTGGAGCATTCATACTCTTTCCACTAGTGCTATTTGCATTGCAATTTAGAGTAGTAACAGCCCACAAACATTCATCAATTGGTCGGATGTCCAAAGTGATTTTAATTTCGTGATACTGCAGAGCAATGAGAGGAAGCGCAAGCCCAGGGTTTGTGCAAAACCAAAACTGTAGAGGAATGTACAAAGTATATTCTGGCAGTGCGTTTCTTGGAGCGCACACTTGTCGTGGTGCAAGAGAGTCACAAGGTCCATCTACTTCCGCAAAAGAAGGATCGGTAATAAATGTTAGCTGGGTAATATTTCCAATCATCTTGAAATATCCAGGAGTCTGCTCACTTGTCATGGTTAGCTGATTCCAAATATGCATCCAGTCACCATATTGTTTATCAATTCTTTGACCACCGATATCTACTTCTACTTGAGCAACTATCTGTTCTCCAGGATAATCAAGCCATCTAGCATAAACAGTGGAAAGACCATCTGGGTTGAATCCGACACCCATTAGCTGATTGATTTCTGGAAGTGTCACTTGTAAATAAGTTCTGTAGGCCAAATCTCCATTTCTACTAATAGTACATTGAACACGTCTTCCAAAATCAGCTTGACCATTAAATGTTTGTTCAATAGACTCAATTGCAAAATTTGTATAACGTCTGTAGGTTACTTTCCAAAATGTAATCTGAGGATTACCCGTTAAATAAACATCTTGTGCTCCGTAAGCGACTAATTGCATTAAACCTCCACCCATTTATATTATCCCTAAAGAAAATAATTTTTGTTTTTAATCTAATTAACATTTTATTTCAAAAAACGAAACTGTTTTTTAATGAACTCTTTTAAGTAGTCATCAGTAAAGTATTCCTTTTTCTTCTCATGTGGTTTGATAAAAACAAATGTATTTTTCTCTTTTTCAACCTTCCATCCATCTTCTAATGCATTATAAATGAATAACATCTTTTGTATTTCTAAATTGTCTAAATCTAATTGTTGTGTTTTATCATCTATTTTTATTAAAATCTGTAAATTCATAAAAAATCAAGAGAAATATTATTTGAATATATTACTTATTTTAATATAAATATTCTGATAGGAAAGAATTTATGAATAGTTTTAAACCTAAGACCGATAAAAAAATTAAAATATTCAAAAATGATCAGTTTACTATTGACGGAAAACACATGGAATTTTTAGAAGAGTTTGATAAAAATGAAAAAGAGATAATACCTCGGTTGAAAACAAAAATTTTAAATTTACAAAAAAAAACCCCTAAAACTTCTGACGAAAAATTAGACATTCAAGACGAAATTCTTTTAAATATTCAAAAAATTAAAAATATTAAAAAAAGAAAAAATGATTATTTGCTAAAAAATTCCAAATATATTTTCGAATATTTCGAATCGAAACAAAACATCAACGAAAACGTAATATCAAACAATTCACTCAATACCTTTTTTAAATTAGAACCAGTTGTTCAAGATACAAAAAGTAATATTATTCAAAAATATTTGCAAAATATTGGTGTAGATACAGATAAAAATATTCATCAAAAAGATGCTTGCATATATTGTTTAAAAGGTGAAATAATTCCTATAGAAGATGAGGGATTAATGTTGTGTAATTCTTGTTTTAAAAACATTCCTTATTTAGTTGAAAATGAAAAACCTTCATATAAGGAACCTCCTAAAGAAGTTTCTTTTTATGCTTATAAGAAAATTAATCATTTTAAAGAAATACTTGCACAGTTTCAAGGAAAAGAAACAACGTTTATTTCTGATGAAATCATTAATAATATTCGCAATCAAATTAAACGCGAACGAATTACATTAGAACAAATGACATATAGCAAAACAAAAGAAATATTAAAAAAGTTGAGATACAACAAATATTATGAACATATTGCATTTATAAAAAACAAACTCGGAATACCTCCTTTGAATATTACACCAGATATGGAAGAATTATTATGCAATCTTTTTATGGAATTACAATCTCCTTATGCAAAATTTTGCCCAGACTATCGTGTAAATTTTCTAAATTATTACTACATTTTATTCAAATTGTGTGAGTTGTTAGGAGAAACAAAATATTTAAATGAAATACCAATGTTAAAAGATCGTGAAAAATTGATTGAACAAGATGACATATGGAAAAAAATGTGCAGTGTACTAAACTGGGATTTTAAACCTACTATTTATTAAAGACCTCCAGGAAATCCGACTATATTGGCACCAATTCCAAAGCCAGCCCCACCTCTTGCACTGGCTCCTATACTTGGAACATATGTATCTAAAATACTGAAAGTTGCTGCCGCAACTAATGCGAGTAATGCAATTTCTTCAAGATTCATACTTTTTTTTGGGATTGCATATGCAGCAATAGCAACCATTAATCCTTCTACTAAGTACTTTACAATTCGACGCACTATTTCTTGAACATTAAAATAATTATCCATTAATATAATAAAATAAATTAAAATAACTTAAACCCTTTGCTTAAGTTATTTTATGTCTAAAGAGAATTTTTCGCGAAAAGCAAAATCAAATTATGTCGATTTATTGGAGGAAGATAAACCTATTAGTGGACAAAAATTTGTCTGTATGTCTTTTATTTCCCCAGAAAAAATATTAAAACAAAAGGATGCCTTTTTCTTTCAAGAATTTTTGAAAAGATGGGATTTCAATAAATCAATGGAAAAGTTTGTTCAATTTCTTAACTTTATTTCCTATAAATATAATTTAACTTTTGAAGACGTAACAAAAGATTTTAATGAGTTCATAACTGATGAAAAAGAAAATCTTATCAAAGATAGTAATTTTGAAAACGACTACAAAACATTTGTAGACAAATGTGAAGAAGAATTAGAAGCATCATTCAACAAAATGCATAATTTTCAAACATCTACAAGAGGTGTAAAAATACGTGGTTCCTACTCAACACAAGAAGAAGCAGAGTTACGGTGCAAGTTGCTGCGCGAAGTAGATCCAAATCACGATATTCTTGTTGGGCCAATCGGCGTTTGGATGCCGTGGGATCCAGAAGCTTACAAGACTGGTAAGGTAGAATATTTAGAAGAAGAACTAAACCAACTCATGAATGAAAAAAATAAAAACGAGTCATTTGCCAAATCTTCTTTTGAACAAAGAATAAAGGAAACAAAACAAAAAGCAATGGATGAAAATAAGAAAAAGGCTGAGTTAACTGGAAATAAACTTACTCAAACATTGGATGAAAACGGTAACTTAGTAGGTATTAAAAATATGAATACACAAGAAAAAGATTTGGGTGAAAATGTTACCATAGAAGATATACACGCTACTTTATTTGAAGGTGAAAATATTGTTACAGATAAAAATACGGATCATGGTGCAAAAGCTCTTGTAGGAGATCCTTTTAAATTAAATGAATAATTTTTAAATTTGAAAGTTTAAATTTTTTATTTTCTATTTATAATTATGTCTATTACAAATTTTTTGAATAATAGAGGATTTTATTCTTTTGAAGGATAAGTCAAGAAGTCCCGCAACAAGTAGCCTAAGTATTTAAAAAATAATGATACTAAATTTGATCTTATATTGAGGCCATGAATATACATAGCCAATACAGATGTTCAAAATTGTTTTCATTTAGCACACAGCGATACAATTGTTGTTCTTGATGATACAATGTTCACTAAAGAATGGGAGCAACGTTATACAATTGGACCCACAAGAACATGGACAGAACATTTACAAAAAAATAAAATTATTGAATAGAAAAGATTATTGTTATGGAAGAGGAATGTCTTGGGGTAAATATTACAAATAATCAACGATTACAAATAATCAACGATTGAAATGTGATAACTTTTAAAAAACATTTTATAAATGTCTGGAATATGCAGACATTTATTTTATCACGAGTGCACGGCTCGCACAAGAATCCGTTCAAACTAAATGACTAACAATATAAAGTACAAATAAAAGCTTTTACAAGGTAAAAAATTTTATTTTCTAAAAATCATTTCAATTTTGTTTTGCGTTTTCCACCATAAGAAATGCGTTTACGGCGTGCAAAATCATCTAGCATACGAATAAGCTTTTTATCTTGCTCATTTAAAACCTTCTTTTTGAAAATACCAAAAGAATTGCAGCTTAAATCATGTATTTCAATGGGCACCGTTCGTTCAGCCCCCCTTCCATTTATTTCTGTAATAATCATTTTTGCCAATCTTAATAAATTGAATAATGATATTTTATGTGATGGATAATCATGCGTTCTACCTTGTATTTTATCTGGTTCATAATTACCAGTAATTACATCAAAAAAATCTCTCACATTTCTTGAAAAATCATTATAAATATTTTCTTTTTCTTCTTCAATTTCATAAGAGGAAGATAATAATATATATTTTTTACTTTGACAACCAGTTGCAGTATATCTCGTAACTATCATAACAAGTTTATGTGCATCACATTGAGTCGCCGATGTTGAAACATCTCCTTCTGGTGGTACGGGAGTATCTAATACAGCCACGTCGCAAGTTTTTACACTATATGTTTTATCCATCAACCAAACTACTTTTTCTCTTTCGTGTTTCATTAAACGCGTCTTTTCTGATTTTCCAAAAGTGGGCGATTTACGTTTTTTTTTGGTAAATAGGCGCGTAATCTTGCGCGCGGCACTTTGTTGCCGTTTTGATTCATATTCACTACGGGACTCAAGAAATGTTTCTCCGTACTTTCCAATACTTTCAGTAAGTGTATTTGTTGGACAAGTAGAAGACATATTTTCCATAATGTCATTTATGAATTTTTGTTTGAGAATAGCTCCATTTGATGGTCTGGATACAGTAGCACCTAAACAAGTATTTGTTGTAGAAAGAGTTACATTCATATCTCTCACGCATATGGTAAGGTAATCAAACTCAAAAATAGGTTTTGTTGTTTTATATATTGCTCTATTTTTATATACAGTCAAAGTATTATCTCCTAATAGAGTTAAATAATCCTCATAAGGCCCTTGGCGCATTTCTTCGTATATACCATTTCTTGGTATGTTTTCTTCCTTTACACGTAGGCTAGCGGTTAATGATCCATGACAACCACAAATGAATGAAATTTTTGTGATGGTTCCTTCCATCCCTTCTGGAATTGATGGAAAGTTGTATATCCTCCCACTCCGATTTATTTCTCTAAGAAAATCTTCATAATCGGCTGGATCATGTGGGGGCAATCTTAACATAATATATAATATTATTTTAATACAGGAAATTATAGTCTAGATTTAAAAAAAACTCTTAAACTCCAACTGTTTATCACGAGTGTATGGCATGGTTGGATAATTTAATGGAGTAATAAGTGTACTCGAATCTTTCAAATAGGTCAAATATCCTTTTGCCTCTTCATATACTTGTTGGCTACAGTAAACAATGACTTTATTGTTCAATAATTTAATTTGTTCGGTTATATTTTCTGGTAAATTTTTTGAATATTCTATAAACATTCCTCGCATGATTGTAACTAATTGATCGTTATCTTGGTTATCAATCAGATATTTTTCTTTAGACATTTTATAAACATTTGCGCGAATTCCATTTTGAATAATGGTAACATTATTTGCTGAAAAAAACAATGTAGAAAGTTGTGTATTTGACCAAACGCCGTTTAACGGATCTCTTATAGTAGTGATTTGGTGTACAGGTATTTTGTCATACATTTTAAACAATTCTTGGGTATTGGGTTGTATCATTATTATCATTATAGAAAAAATTTAAATTAATATATTATATGTTAGGAAACGTACAAAAATTAATTGTATTAATTACTATACTACTTATGATTGGGTTTATCATTATGCTTGTATGGGTCTTTAAGGAAGCCCGTAAAAAAAACTGGCCACCAGATTCTCAACCTTGTCCAGATTATTGGACAATGAATAATGGAAAATGTAAATACGGTGGAAATAATGGAACTTGTCCTAGTACAACTTCCATTGACTTTTCGAGTTTTTCAGACTGTGATAAAAGCCAATGGGCAACAAATTATTCAGATGGAAAATTGTATGGAGGAGATAACGGAACTGTAAATGGTCATACTTTTTGCAGTGGAGGATGGGGAAATTATGATTATAATGTTAATAAAAACATGAGTTGTCTTTATGGAATTGACAATTTAAACAATGGTGCTAGGATATCGTGTGATGCAACCGGAACATTAGACTCTTCTGGAAATATAAAAGCAGACAAAAATTATTCGTTTTTTTGTACAAATAGTAGTCCAATAAATCCATCATGTGGTTCGGTCGAATGGGATGGTATATCTTATGGAAATAACCCGTGTGAAAAATAAATGTTTATTTATTGTATGAAGATTAGAGAAAAATTCTTAATTGTTCTTGTCATATTGTATATCATAATAATGCTATTTGTCTTATACTCATTTTCATCAAACAAGGAATGGCGACTTCCTACATATTCATGCCCAGACTTTTGGATAAAAGATGGTGATAACTGTTGTAATTATCGCAATAAAGATGTCAACAACCAGTGTGTTAAATTTGATCTAAGTGATGAAAATTTTTGTGACACGGTGAAAATGATTTATAAGAATAATTACACTTGGGATGGTATAACGTATGGATTTGGAAAAACTGCACCTTGTACCCCATTAAAATAATTAAATTTAAAATATAAATATTAGTTGACGTTTTAGTTATGGATTTATATTATGAAGAAATAAGTAATATATTACAACAAACATCTATGATAACCGAAATAAAACAAAAGATTATTTCATTTAGTTCACGTGCCAATGTGAAACAAAATCTGTTTATTTATGGAGAAAGTGGAGTTGGTAAGACATTTTTAATCAAAAAAATAATAAAAGATTTGGGGCACGATATTCTGTATTATAATAACATAGATGTGCGCAATAAAACCGCGATGGATAATATCTCGTCAGAATTCAAAGGGAATCAAAACGTTATCCAATTATTTCATAAAATCAAAAAGAAAATTGTCATTGTTATGGACGATGTCGAACATATGAGCAATGGCGACAAGACTGGAATTGCCTCTTTGACTAAGATTGTAAGATGCAAAAAAACAAAAAAACAACAAACAGAAGAATCTTCTGTAAATCAAATAATCTGTATAACAAATTCCATTTTAGATAAAAAAATAAAAGAGCTGGCAAATGGGTGTATTCAATTTAAACTTACTCGACCAACAAAAGCTCAAATGACAAAAATTATTAATTTAATCATGCCGGACAAGATTACATTTTTGGCTCATATTTTGAATTATACAAATACAAATATTCAAAAATTAAATAGTTTGTACACTATTTATATCAAAAACAAAGAACTTATATGCGATAGTTTTTTTAATAATGTAAGAAATAATTATTCTTCTACGGAAAACAAATTGTTCACAAAAAACATTATAAATATGAATAACGATAATTACTCTTTAAATGAGTTAGATAAAAATGTTATTGGTTTAATATGGCACGAAAATATTGTTGATGTATTTTCAAAACTACCTCAGTCTAAATGGCTTCCTCTGTATATCTATTTTTTACAAAATATTTGTTTTGCCGATTATATTGATAAATTTATTTTTCAGAAACAAATATGGCAACTAACTGATTTGACTTTTTTGATAAAGGTTGTGAAAAATATGAATTTTTATAAAGAGTTTCTTACCAAAAATCAACAGTGTACTCTCACCGATGTAAGGTTCACAAAAATATTAACAAAATATTCAACAGAATATAACAATTATATTTTTTTAAAAGAATTTTGTCAAAATATGTTGATAGATAAAAATGATCTATTTTCTTATTTTTTAAAAAATAAGAATGTTAAAATAGAAACACTAATTACAACTTTAGAAAAGTACGATGTTTGTTCTTTAAATATTAATCGTATTTTCAAATTTTTAGATAAATTGTTAATTGAATAATTTTATACATAAATATATATGTATAAAATAACGCAGTATACTTATAATAAAGCAAAAAAAATAGGAGTCACTGTAAAACCAAGTACTCTTAAGAATAAGAAGATTGATGTATATCGCAATAAGAAAAAAATTGCTTCAGTAGGGGCGTACGGAATGAACGATTATCCCACTTATAAAAAATATGGGTTAGCTTATGCTAACAAGCGAAGAAGTTTATATAAAATACGTCATCAAAAAGATCGTATGAAAAGATGGAGTAATGGATGGTTAGCTGACCAACTTTTATGGTAACGTTTGGATACGGTGTTTTGTTGTTTTTTTGTGCCACAACTGTTTTGTTTTTGGCGACAGTCTAACGAAAAAATGACGTTCATATTGCTCGGGTGAATCATAAAATAAAATAAGAGGGGTTTGACCAGTTTCCCCAGTGGCAATAATGACGCTGAAAAGAGAATCTTCGCCCTTTGATCCAAACTTTATCTTGTAAGGCCTATTTGTTACGGCATTCATTGCATAAGTATTACTGAAGTTTGTTTCGAAAACCGTAATGAATGTCTTTTGTCTGTCAATTATTCGCTTCAGCACATGTTTTCGAGGATTCAGATTTTTTACGATATTTTCCTCTTCATTCTCCTCGTTTTCTGGAATTGGTAAAAATCTGTCGTCCTTTTTTGAATAATCCATTTCCGTTTTTATTATTATATAGGTAACGTCTTTATATTATTTTTTCGTTGATATTACGGTAAAAGGATATTATTTCAGGATCTTCAATAAAATCTTCTAGTGTATAATTTGTTTCTTCTACACAAGAGGTTAACAGTATTTTATTTTTATCTACTGTGTTTGAATTATGAGCGATAACTAATATTGTTTTTTTAGGATCCATTTGAGTTAATGGTATACTCCATTTTTTCAAAAAAAATTTCTCTTCTCCAGTTTTGTCGTTATTATTATAGGATGTTTTATTCAACAAGTTACGTCTAAACCCAAATGTTGCAGCAGTTGCGTGATTTTCACCATATGGACCAAACTTGTATATTTTTTCCAAATTAGTAAAATACATGTACATTATACTCGAACCACAAATCAAAGTAGACTTTAACGATTCTATTGTATGTTCTATTCTTTGTGGAGGATAATAATCATCATCATCGATATATATAATTATTTCTCCCTTTGTGTATTTATGCATCAAGTTTCTTTTTTCACCTATTGACATTTTATCAACGGGATAATATTTTACAAATGATATATCTTTTACTAAATCGTATATTTTATCATCTCCATCGTCAACAATAATCCATTCTAATGGCCCTTTATAGCTTTGATTCATAATACATTTTATCATTGTTTTTATAAATAATCGCCTATTATGTGTAGGAGTACAAATTGAAATCATACCTTATTTTATTACTTTCTTTAAATTGTTTTATAAATTTATTTTGGAGTCAAATGTTGGGTTTATAATTTTTTCAACTTGATCAATTCTTCTAGTCGCTTCTTTGAAGTTTCCCTCATTCACATTCTCAACTGCTTTTTCTATAAGTTCTACATTTGTTAGGTTTGAACAAGTTGAGTCTTCTTGATAGTTTTTTAAATATACGTATTTTAATTGATCCATAAGTTTTCTATAATCTTTATAATAACAGGCCCATATTATAACAAGAATTGTTGTCACAATCCCACCAATTGAGGGATCAACTTTGCTATATATAATGCCAAACGCAATAATTAAAAAAAACACAATAAAATCATTCAGTTGGCAGTAAAAAAAGAATAGTTTGATCACATTTTTGAATGAAAACTTTCTCTTTTCATTACAAACCAAATAGTAGCTTTCTGAATCAGAACAGATATTTCCAAAAATGACTATAGTAAAAAAAAACGTTACTGATAAAAATGGTATACTTGATGTAATCCCTGTAAAAATACCGATGATACTTAAATATACAGCAAAGATGCAAATATAGATGATAGCTTTGACAAAATAATTTACAATCCAAAGTCTTTCGAAAAAAATTTTATCCCATAACCAAATTTTTTTTTCACCATTATTCCATACATAAAGCATATTCAAGGACCAATAGTAAACTGAAAAAGAAAGAATACATATTGGTACTACGAAGAAAAAGTACAAACTCCAAAAAATGGTTGTGAAAATTGCAGATATAGGATTTGCAATTTGCGTTGTATCAATCAAAGATAAAAAAAGATATAGTGAAGTTATTAAATATACAACTACTAAAGTTATGGAATAACAAATACTATATAGGTAGTTTAAATATGTAGAAATTGTAGTATATGTTGGATAAAATATATTTTTGGGAAAACAGTTATCCAGTTCCTTTATCTTTTTGTCTGGTGTTTCTTCTTCTCGCAATGAAATCTCTATTCCCGGAGTCAAAAAATTTAAAGTAGGTATGTTTCTGTATAACCACGGATCATAATAATCAGCGTATGAAAAAAAGATAGGTAAATTTATTTCTTTTTCCTTGCCGTTCTCGTCTTTTACTTCATAATGATAATAATTACAAACATATGTTTCGTTTTTTAGGTCTTTACTGACTATACTTTTACGATCTTCTAGATTTGAAGGCAAACACGTCATGTATTCGGCCAACGCCTTGTTTTTGGGTCGGGTTAATAATATATATTTGAATAGAATTGAACCACCTATAGTAAAAGCAAGTAAAAATGAAATGTAAAGAATGATACTGTATAACAATTTGTACCAAATATTAAGCTCCGGCTTTTTATTTTCACTTACATCATTCGCAACATTGGTATCAACATTGGTATCAACATTGGTATCACCTTCTTTGACAACATCGGGGTTATCATTTACAAATGATTCTTGGACTTTTTCATAATGCAAATACTGTAACATATAATTATACGGATAAAAAATAACCTCGATTAGTTCGCATACATCATACCACAATTACCACTCATAAAAGTTAATACATTTATTCTTTCTTCCATAAGAATTAAATTATAGTTGTATTCGTAAATTCTCCACGTTGGTTTATTAATTCCAATTAATTCGCCATTTTCTGGATCACAAATAGTTAATAATTGGGCTAGTGGATCAAGTGGTGGTATTATTGTAGTGAACTCTAGTTCTACTTTGCTAAATGCGCTCATATTGATAGCACCGGACATTTGTGATGTATAAGGATTTGTATTCAGACAGAAATTATAGCAAAATAGTCCGGATGGAGCATTTCCTTTTGACGCATTGTATTTTTCTATATAATTATAAACGCCAGCTGGAAGTGTACTTTCTCTATATGTACCGTCAAACAAAATTGCCATATTGATCATAATGTCCTTAATGTTTTGTGGCCGGTAAACATTTGTTATCATAAACCCAGTTTGTTTTCCATTTTGATCAACTCCTGGTCCAATAAAATACTTTGCATCTTCAGTTGAACCGGTGGAACCTACGATGGGTCTAGAAACTGGTATTAATCCTTCTACTGGCGCGCTTATAACATCATAAGGAAGATAATTATACGGCCAATTTGTATAATTACTCCATTCATTTCTTAAATTTGTATCACTTCTTTGAAAATAAAACATCCAGCTTGTAATTAAGCCGAGTGAATATAATTCAACACGGTTGGGACCAGTAACATTATAAAAGGGCGTTTCAATAACTTGTTTTAAAATATATGTCTGTTCTTTTAATGAAAAAACGCGTTGTTCCTTTTCTGACAAAAAACAATAAGTGGAAATTAAATTAACATCGGCATTCCATATTCCTCTTTTATCTGTATAAGAGTCTAACCCTAACATTGGATCTGGTGGTGGTTGTAAAAATCGATACATTTGTGCATAAAATAAGTTAAAATTTGGAGCAACATATGGAAAATTATTATACGCATCATAAACATCTCTAATTTGAAACATTTTGCTTATCGGTTGAAATGTTACTGTAATTGTCAAAATGTTATATTGTAATGATATAAGTGGAAAAGCTGATTGAGGAGTTAAACAAAACCAGGCATTTAATGGTATATATAATATTCTACCAAGAATAGATGGATACGAACCTGCCGGATCTATTGTGTGATAAGTATTTGGATATGAATTCACACGTGCTCCAGCATTTGCTGGATCTGTCAACTCTGTAACATTGCCAATCATTTCACTAAACAGTTTATATTTTGCAGAAGAAAAATCTCTCTGTGCCATTGACAAAAGATAATTTCCAGAATACTCTTGTAACAATTGGCCACCGCATGTAATACTTATTTTTGAAATCATTTTTGCACCTATATTGTCTATCCAGCGAAATTCATATGGCGCCCATCTTTGTGTATTTACAAAAGTATCGTCAGTAGATTGTGAATCTCGTGGAGGCATTATTGGGCTCCAAACATTTGGCAAAGTTACTGAAAGATATGTGTCCATCAACAGATCTCCATATCTTGGGACATTAAATGTAAATACGGATTCTTCTTGTAATTTCAATGTAGTAGATCCTTCATAATCTAATCTAAATTTTTGTAGACCAAAATTGGTGTACTTGTTATAAGTTGTTTTAAAAAAAGTTTTTGATGGATTTCCATTTAATATTATATTATTATTTCCTTCAGAAACTAAATTTAAAAGACCTCCGGCCATATTATTGTAATTAATATAATATTTAAATAATTTTAATACAAATTAAATGTGTTAACTAAATTATGGAAGGAGTTAACAAATTAACATCAAATATTGCTAGTTATTTTACACAAGATACGATAGGCAATAGTATGACTGTTTTTATTTTATTACTATCTGCTATTGGTATTATAGTATTTATTATAGGATACAGAGCGCTGAAAAACAAATTGTTTGTTCAGTGTGATAAAATAAACAATGTTCCTCCAAAAAATCTTCTTCCTATAACCAACAGCGACATCTATAATTATCCAGTAAATTTTTATTATATTAAATCAAGTTATAATTCTTGTAGCGTAGGAAGTTATGTTGCAGATTATGTGAGTTTGTGTATTCTTGAGAAGATTATTAGTCAAGGAGTGCGATGTTTTGATTTTGAAATTTTTAATATTAATGATGTTGCAGTAATCTCTACATCACTTGTAAGTGATACGCGAATCAAAGAAACATTGAACTATGTTTTGTTTTCAGACGCAATGATGACAATTACAAATCAAGCATTCAATAGTTTGAATTGTTCAAATTATACAGATCCCGTATTTATTAGTCTTCGAATGAAAACAAACAGTGAAATTGTTTATAATAATATTGCAAATATTCTTGCAGAATATCAAAATAAATATCTTTTGGATCCCAATCAATCTTATACTCAGAACAATAATAACTTTTGTTCAAAAACTATTTTGAAAACTTTGATGAATAAAATAGTTATTATGGTGAGTTCACCAGCTACAATTCTTGAAAGCTCAAATTTGAAGCAGTATGTCAATGTTCTCACTGGACCATCAACAGTATCATTCAAATACGAAACATTTTTATCTGTTAACACAGATAGTAAAACAGATACAATAACGTACGCCAAGGAAAAAACCATTTTTGTTACACCCAATATTCAAAATGGTGATCCAGAAAATCCGGATCCTATCGTTTGTTTGGGATTAGGTATCCAATTTATAGGAATGTCTTATCAAAAAATTGGCGACGGCAACCTAGATGCATATCAAGGGTTTTTTGATAAATATAAAAATGCATTTATTATGAAAAATAGTGATTTGTTGCCACATAAAACAATAGTTTCTGTTACAGTGCCAGACGAAAGTGCGGATCCACATCAATGTAATAAAATAATGATGGGAGATAAAGTAGTTGGTGAATTTGGCAGTGGTTGTGCGGAATAAATATAATCTTATATTATGAATCAAATCGAATTATTAAAAACGGCAATAAAGGAGGCTGAAAAAAAAAATAACATACAGCTTATGCAAAGATCTGGAGCGAAAAAAATATTTCAAATTGTAAAAACGTTTATTCAAAAACACAAATGTATTTGTTATGGAGGGACAGCTATCAATAATATTTTACCAAAAAAAGATCAGTTTTATAATTTGTATGATATCCCAGATTATGATTTTTTTTCAAAAACCCCAATGGAAGACGCTATAACTTTATCAAACATATATTACAACTACGGATATCAAAATGTAGAATCGAAATCTGGTTTACATAGCGGAACATACAAAGTTTTTGTAGACTACATTCCAGTAGCAGATATAACTTATGCAGAAGGAAAATTTTTTGATAATTTAACAAAAGATTGTATCAAGGTGGACGGAATTTTATATGCTCCTCCAAATTTTTTAAGAATGGCAATGTATGTCGAATTATCCAGACCAGCGGGAGATACAAGTAGATGGGAAAAGGTGTTCACCCGTCTTGAGTTACTAAATAAACATTTTCCAATCAATAAAAATTGTAGTCTAAAGGGAGAACCTAACCATAGTAGCTATAATATTTTATTGGATTTGTTTTTAAAAGATAACGTGGTTTTTTTTGGAGGCTATGCACTTTCATTCTATTCTAAATATTTACCTATAAATGTAACACAACCATTTGATGTTATAAGTACAGATGCAAAAAAATTGAGCATAAAATGTGCAAGTAAATTAGGTGTAAAAATTATAGAGCATGACGAAATTGAAGGATATATTGGAAAAAGATATGAGATAAATATCGACAATGTTCTTGTTGCGAATATTTATGAACCAGTTGCTTGTTATAATTATAACACCATAACAAAAAATGGACAAAAAATAAATATCGCAACAACTGATACAATGTTGAGTTTTTATTTGATGTTTTTATATACAAAACATTTAGATACATCAAGGATTATTTGTTTGTGCCAGTATCTTTTGAACCTGCAAAAGTTACAACCAAAAGGAGTTTTAAAACGATTTTCATTAAATTGTATTGGTAAACAAAAAACACAAAGAGATATATTTATGGAAAAAGATGTCATTTACAAAAAATTTAAAAATAGAAAAAACGAAGAAATATACAAAGAAACCTTTTTCAAATACAATCCAAAAGAAAAGAAAACTCGAAAACGTCCAAAGAAAGGGGTTTTTGATTTTTTTAAAAATTTGCTATAACAATCAGTTTACTAACAAGATAGTAAAATATTCCAAACATTATACTAAACCCAAAGTATCCTTGAATATTAGCATTACCGTCTTTTGAAAACATGAATGGTAATGTATTAAACATGAAGTTTCTAAAAATTGGCAATTGAAATAAAAAATAAATGATAGCCAAAAGAATAGGTACCTGTAATTCATCGTAAATTTTATCCATATTCTCTGCTTTTAACTTATAAGTTGGTTTTTCATCACTTATATATTTTTCTCCTTCATTTGGAATATAGTTTGGTGTACTTTCTTTGTCAATTTCCGTTTGCATTGGAATATCTCTTGGAAGAAGCTGTGTATCTCCTTTCATAGATGCCTCGTTGATATCATTCATGAGTTGATTAATAACATCGGGGGTCATTTGTGTTTGATTTGTTTGCGGCAACGCTTCGATTGAAGTACTCATATACACATTTATAAAACTTAGTTTTTTCTTTTATTACGCAAATTCAACAATTCTTTTACTTTTATCAAAAGTGGTTGGAATTGCCTCAAAAATATAACATTTGTCGTTATACTCGAATATATTTCCTATAATCTCGCCATGAGGAGGAGCTTTGTAAATAATACAGTTATCCTTGCACACTTTTTTAAACAAACTTGATAACCCCAACCCTAGTAAAAGAGAAGAAATAAATCTCCCTGAATTTGTATGTAGAAATTTAGAAAGATTCATATATTATCATTTTACAAAAATTACTGAATTGGTATTTGTTTTATAGTAGACAAATCATCTGGACATTCTACCTCTTTAGATTTGAATCGAAAATATTGACCAGCTTTATCTTTAAATAAAATATTGGTTGAGTTTGTCAAGGTTGGGTACACATACACTATTTTATTCTGTGTTCCTAAAATATATAAAAAAAATAATCCTAAAAGAAATGAAATAAAAAATACTCGAAAGGAAATATATTCAAACATATATATAGTGAGTTATAATTCAGTTATCATAAAATAACTGTACTGTTTCAATTGTTTTGTCTGGTATATTTACCGACCAATACATTATCTGTTCCTTTAATGCATTTAATCTTTCTGCCCACTCTTGTTTTTTTGTTTTTTTGATGACACATATCCCTTTTTTATTATTACCCCAACACGAAGTTATCGTTTTCCCATTTTGTTTATATTTGTCTGGATTAAATCTTATAAACACGATAGGTCTATGTCCTAAATCTTGCGATATTTCCATTATGCGTTTATTTTCACAACTACAATCATAATCATCGTGCATATTTTCATCTATCTCTATGATTAAAATATGAGAATAGAAATCCACTAGAAGATCTGGACGTCTTTTTGAACAACCGTTTACTGTTTTATCTCTTATCCATATGTAATCGGGAAAATTTTGTATTACATCATCTCCAACTGCAAACTCCTTGGTCTTGTAATTTCGTGATACTGGGTTTTCTGGATATGTGTAAATATAACATCTCAGACAATATCCATCAAATTTTTCTTGAACACGTGTTGCGCATAAATGAGTCTTACACATTTTGTCCACTACATTTATCATTCCTTCTTTTTTGTGGTCTTTACAATATGATGCTTTTTCGCCTTCATAGTTAAAGGTTGGTCGTGTGTTACATTCAAGAACAAGACAAGTTTTACTTACTACATTTATCATTCCTTCTTTTTTATGATGTGTGCAATATGCGCTTGGTTGACCTTCATAGTTAAAGTTTGGTTGTGTGTTACATTCGCGACAAGTTTTACTTACTACATTTATCATTCCTTCTTTTTTATGATCTGCACAATATGCTTTTGATTGTCCTTCATAGTTAAAGTTTGGTCGTGTGTTACATTCGCGACAAGTTTTGTCCACTACATTTATCATTCCTTCTTTTTTATGATGTGTGCAATATGCGCTTGGTTGACCTTCATAGTTAAAGTTTGGTTGTGTGTTACAATTACATTCAATACAAGTTTTACTTACTACATTTATCATTCCTTCTTTTTTGTGGTCTTTACAATATGATGCTTTTTCGCCTTCATAGTTAAAGTTTGGTCGTGTGTTACATTCAAGAACAAGACAAAGTTTATGTGCAACATCTATCATTCCTTCTTTTTTGTGGTCTTTACAATATGATGCTTTTTCGCCTTCATAGTTAAAGCTTGGTCGTTTATTACAACCGGTTTCTTTACACATTTTTACTATTGACTTGTAAAAAATGTCTAAATCAATTTTAACAAATTTAAATATATTTCTAATATAATGAATTTTATAAAAGGTGGAGGTGTAAAAAGTGACAATATATTTAACTATATTAAAAGTATTGGGTTTGAGATTGAAACAACAGATATTGTAAAATTTAATATAAAAGAAGAAGATGGTAGAGAAATATTGGTAAATTCTGCATTGACAAATGAAACATCTGGTTATGATAACGATGAACCAGATGAATATGTAAATATCATTGATACAGGTTCTTTACAATTTAAAATAACAAACGATTCTGCAGAAGACACATATTTTAACGAAGAAATAGAAAAAATATCCGAAGCAGCAGACTGTGATGAAACCGTTTTTAAACTCTCTATTCCTAAAAATAGATATTTGACACAAGGTGAATATGATATTAAAATGTTGCGTCACGATGAGCTTATCAATTGTGGGTTTTTTTCAGACGTTGAATGGATCATTACTCATTATCGACCAAATAAATCACCCAATGTCATTTTAGAATCATTTTTAAAAAGTATGTCAATGTTGAAAGATCATTTAAGTCAGTTAGTAACCATCCCTAATAGTCGTCTTTTGTACTTAGATGAAGATGAATTTGTAAATTATGAAAATGCAAGTGTCAATCAAACATATGTTTTGCCAGACACTTCACTCCTTTATTTTAACAATATTTATACTAATACTGATCATGGAGAAATACGTGCCAAGAATTATGACATAACACAAAATTTAGAAGTAGTTGTTCAAATGACATTTGGTTGTGACATTTTACATATTTATCGCATAATGAGAAAATTATTATCAGTAGATTTTACATCGGCTAACTTGCAGAAAATAAAAGACATTTTACATAGAAACCCAGAAAATGAAAAAATCAAAGAAATTGATAATTTAATACGCAATATTGAAACTGGTGAAAGTTTCGATGTACAAATAATTACTGCAACACTTAACATAGTAAAAAGTATCTTTGAAAATTATAATAAAACATCAAAATATCCATTACCATCAAACGATACTACTAAAAAAATACAAATGTATTTTTTTCTTATATTTTATAAAATATATATTTATTTAAATTTATTTTTATCAGATAAAGAATCTAGACCATTATTCAAAATGATGTCATCATTTATGGTAAGACATACTAATTATATGTTATATACGGAAATAAAAAAATTAATGAGGGAGCTTTTCCCAGATAAAACTGATTCTGAAATATTAAAAATCATTGAAAAATTAATTGTTCCACTTGATAAAAATAAAAATTTACGTCCATTATTTGTCCACGAATTTATGAATGAATCAATAAAGGAAAAATACATGAAACCATCATACTTCTCAAAGGGTTCTAAAAATATTGGAAACCCGTTGTACTCTATAACAGACTATTTTGCTCATTTTGAAAGAGAACTTGCGGACGAGGAAATGCGGGATTGGTTAGTAGCAAATAGTATAGATGAAAAATCTGCAAAATATCCGTTGGATTATGATACAGTCATTGTCGAATTTCGTGATTTTCCGACATTTTGTTATATGCAAATCTTAATAGAAGGAAGTGATAAACTATGTGACGAGCTATTAGATATAAATGTAGGCGTATTCAGTATGAAAATTATCAATGAATTTATGAACTCTTCATCCAAAACACAGAGTCGTTTAACAAAACGTGCGTCAAATCTATCAAAACGTGCGTCAAACCCAACAAGACGCTCAACTCATACTCGTTTAAAAAGACATGCAACAATTTAATTTTACATTGAATCTGGTATAATATCTATTTTTCCAACAGACAATGATTCCATTTGGTCTACCTCGTCTAGATCTTCGTCGAAAAAATCATCAAATTTAGGTTCAACCTTGGGTTCTTGTAATCGTGTTTTATCATTTAAAATATATTTTTTCATTTCTGTTTCTTTCACAAGTGTTGTATCGATTATTTCCATAAATTCAATTGGTATTTGTTGAACCAACCTGTTTTCTTCCTCCTCTTTTTCAACACTATTATGCATATAAGTCATTTTCATAATGGTTGTACCTAATTTTGAAATATCTTTACAAAGAATCATTGCATTTTCAAGAATCGTTACAGACCTGCTTGTTTTATAATCATTTAATAATACTTTATACGCTACAATAAGTTCATCTCGTTCTACCTTAAGTTTATCAACTTCTTCCATATTTGGTTTTATTTCAATCAAGAGTTGAAACAATTTTTGAGATTTAGTAATGCTCTTATTTAGCTGATCTTTTAATTTTTTGAATATTTGAACTGTTTCTTCTTCTGTCGCATATCCAAAAATATAATCATTTTTGATCTCAATAATTTTATTTTTAAGAAAATCTATATTTTTATTTTCAATGCGCATAACTTTTGTCAACACAGAAATAGGCGGCATTTCTACTTGAATATTTAAATTACAAGGATTTTTTGCATCACCGCAAATTGCTTTAAGTATACGTTCATTATTTGAAAATATTGATCCCACATACCGTCCACAATTTACACATTTCGAGATCACTCCTCTTTCTTTTTCTTCGTTATATTGTTTTTTTAACGAATTATATTGTTGTACAATTTTCCAAAAGTCTTCTGTATCCATAAGTATAAACTTTATTTTTTATTGCCGTTAATACTTTAAATTAATTCATTGGGTAATTTATGGAAAATGTAAAAGTAATAAAAATAAATTCGTTGGAACTCGAAAAGAATGAACCTTTAGACAATGAATTTTTGGAAGACAAACATATTAATGAGTTAACATTACAAATATTGATGAATCGCGAGATGTATGAGAACTATATTTTATCACAACATGAGCAATGTATTGACGATTTAAAAGGAGAACAAAAATTTTACAGAAGTCGTATTTTTCAATTGGCAAAAGTATTGCTTTTAAATGAAAAAGAACGTGAAAAATATTTTACATTGAATCCCGCTTTTCATCTTTCACAAATATCCTTTGATGTTTTTGCCACGTTTGATCATTTCATAAAAACAGCAATTCAAAATTTCAAATTAATTGACACAAATGATATTTTGCAAGGTGAAACAATTCTAGAAGAACCAAGAGAAACAATTCTAGAACCAAGAGAAACAATTGTTTCGGAATTTAAAGAATATATCACTCCAAAACAAAAAACACTTGATAATTTTATTATAAAGTGTGAACCCATTGAACCAATCTACCCCGAACAAAGAATCATTAATATAAATGATTCAAAATATAAAAAAAAAGGGCTACGTAAAAAATTGGTGGTAAATTAAATGTTCACTTAATTTATGAAATCACGAAAATCACGAAGATTGTCAAAATTATTAAAAAAAAAGTTTTATGGAGGGGCAATTTGTAGTCCTACTCGTAAAGCAAGTGGTGGAACATGTTATAAAGATTCAGAATTAATGCATATTCGAAATGTTTGGAATAATTATTCTTCTGATAAAATCACTGCAACTACAACTCGTGAAATTTGGAAACAACTGCACGATAAAATGAAAAATGTTTGCAAGGATGAAAATTGTTGGGCTGAACAACCTTTTCTTCACAATACTGATTTAAAATCATCTTTTGCACCCAAACATCCAAAATCATGGAATTCAAATCCCAACGAATGGCTTTCAAGTGTTGATATATTAAGTGTAATGAAACAATATGAAAAAGCCTACAAGTGTTTTAAATTTTTGGGCCCGTATCCAATTGATTTTGATGGAGAAAAGGGGAAATGCGTAGAAAGGGAAATGTGTGATTTCCAATTGAAAAAATATATTGACAAGGGGTACAAAAAAATTGGATTTGTATTTAACACCGATCCGCATTACAAAAGCGGAGAACATTGGATATCACTATTTATAAATTTAAAGACCCAAGAGATATTCTTTTTTGATAGTGCTGGAGATAAAGTACCAAGTGAAATCAAGGCTTTTGTAGATAGGATTATTCAACAAGGTTCACAATTATCACTAAACATTCATTTTGATCAAAATGAAAAAACACATCAACATACTAGCACTGAATGTGGAATGTATGCTTTATATTTTATAATTAATATGTTAAAAGACACAACAAATAGTAAAAAGATTAAAACAACACGAATACCAGATAAAGATGTTTTTAGGATGAGAAAAAGATATTTCAACCAAGCTTGAAAAATTTATCTATTTTTAATGTAAATGGAATTTGAATTGAAGAAAAATACATTAAATAATATTAAAATAATGCGCGATTTTTCATATAAAGAAGAAAACAATAAAAAACAGAGTAAACAAGTTCATTATTCGCCAGAAACGGAATTTAACATAGAAAAGAAAAAATCAACAACAACATTTGATAAATATGGAGATATAGTAAGACCAATTATAATCAATAATAAATATTTTATTCGCCATGACCAAATCCGCAATAAAATGGCAATCTATGGTATATTTTAATTTAAACGGTTTTGTTTGATTTTATATAATGTTTTTTTCAGAAAAAAATAAACAAATCTTGATACAGCTTGTAAACGACTTTCCAAACTTGCAAACGAAAAATATAACCTCTTCAATGAAAGAATTTTATTCAGACGCAGACAAATCGCTTTCATTATTAGATCTGAATAAAGCTTTTTTATTGTATTTGCAAAAGGATTTAAAGCCGGTTCAACCAAAAGTTGAAGTAAACTATGAAACAATCACAGATGAAGTTTCAAAAAATATGGCAATGGATATTCTGTTAGAAATTTCATTAATGAAACAAGAAATGTCTGAAATTAAAAAAATGTTACTCATTATAACACAATTAATTAATAATTTTACCGTCGCGAAAAACGCCGACTTGTGTTAAAATTCCTATTCCATAATCGTCGTAATCATAAACGACACCTGTTTCTTCATTAAGTGCGTAAAATTTTCCTTTGTTGTCGCGCAATTCCATGGCTTGCCACGTTTTTGTTTCGACATTTAGATTTCTTGTTTTGTCATGTGTATCTTTTTTATAGGAAGGTGGTGTAATAAATCCCGATGGATTTGAAGAAGATGTCATGCATTTTAAATCCTCGTTTGTGTGAATTGCACAATCTATTGCTGATTCTTTAATAACTTGCGTGATTTGTTTAATCATTTCGGATTTTATTAAATTTATTTCGTAAAGAGCACCATCACTTGTCAAATAAATGCGCGGGTTGCGTTTACTTGTATCATTTTTTCTTAATTCTACTGCAGTATCCTTTTGGGTTTGTTCTTTTGTAAAAATCATTATGTATATAAATACTTCAACAGTTCTCAACTCTTCTGGAAGTTGTTGATGACTGCATATTCTTCGCGCACGTCCAATAACTTGTTCCGAACGTGCTGGATGCCAATAAGGCTCCATTATATGAACATACCGCGTATTTTTAAGATTGATTCCTTCTGAACCAGACGCAGTTATCATCAACACTTTAATTACTTCTCCATACATGTTTGATTCATAATCTCTTAGTTTTTCGAAGATCAATGGAGGAAACCCAGCAGTCATCCACTCACCATTAAAAATTTTGCGTACAAGTTCTTTTTCTTCTCGCGATTCTGTTCCAGAATAAAAGGCAAATGATGGTATTCCAAGAGGAGATACAATATCCCAACCCTCTTTTTTTTTTTCTATTTTAAATTGCACAAACCCATTTGCTTTAAGAACCTCTCCAAAAATACCGACTCCTTCTAATGGTCTAAATTGACTGTACACTAAATGTAAACCAATATGCTCTGGGTTTTTTATATTATGCAACATGTCTAAATATTTAGGGCTGAGTACACTTAACGATTCTTCTGTAAGAAACACGGACGACTTTTTTACTAAATTGTTAAATGCTTTAATTAGACTTCTTTCATAAGGTAAAGAACCTTTAATATTCATTTCATCTTCACCTTCTCTAACTTCTATAGAAGCATACTCTTCATCTTCTTGTACTTCTGCTTCTTCTGCATCCTTTTCATCCTTTTCATCCTTTTCGGCCCTTTCATCCTTTTCATCAGCCTTTTCATCCTTTTCATCCTTTTCATCTTCAGCTTCTTCCTCGACCCGTTTAGGTGACTGTTTTTCTTCAGCAACACCCTCCACCAAAATAACTTCATCACTATTTTTTTCGTCATCTTCTTCATCATCATCATAGTCCAAAGGAGCCCCTTTAGGAAGAGAAACAAGATAATCCCATTTTTTTTTAGACCAAACAAATTGGCCTTTTGGCATTCCACCAACAAAATCTTTCGGCATTGGTCTTCCAATTTCTTCTGGCATTACAAAATTGCAAAATAAACGTGAAAATACGCGATATGAAGAAGCAGCTTCGTCTTCTGTTTGGCGTGCACGCGATTTTTTCGCATTTCTTTCTGTTTGCCTTTCGTTTATACGAGCCTTTTCATAAACTTCAAACTGATAATCACTCATGTAAATTTCGCGTATATGCAAATCTTTATCGACATTGTAACTAGGCATTAATTCTTCTTGAGCACTTTTAAAATACGAAGTTAATCCGACAATTCTTTTTTTAAGAAGATTTGTATTCTTCAGATGAAGACCATTGATAAACATTTGTGTAAACTCCTCTAATGTATCTGGAAGACATTTGAAATACTCTACATTTGACCGAACAATTCTTATTCCATTCATAGAAAAAATCTTCGTTATATTATCCAAAAAATTTTGATGATTATTGTCAAAAGTAACACCCGCATATTTGCGTCCTTGAAAAACATTTTCAAAGCCAAGTGGATTTTCAGTAATAGTTAGTGTTTTGGTACTTGGTGAGTAATCATGATAATCAATATCGTTCAAAATCATTCTATAAATTTCTTCTTTGTCTAGTTTGTCTTTGAAATCTAATACAAGCTCGTATGTTTTGATGTATCCTCGTAAAATATTAAAAAGAATACCAATCTCATTCGCATAATTAACAACAGGAGTTCCAGTTAACAATACTATTTTTGAATTATTACACGACATTAGTGATTCGTACATAAGAACTGGAAGTGGTTTCTTTGTATCAGCCTTTCTCGTTTTTGATTTAATGCTGTTTAATTTATTCACTATTAAACTGATAAAATTGTGCGCCTCATCAACAACAATCACTTTATTATCAAAAAAATTGCGTCCATTGTTATATTCCAACCATTTTTCAAGACGCAATCCATTATAATGAATAAAAAAATATTTCAAATTAATCATTTCATCAATTTGTTTATTTAACGATTCTTTATTTTCTTGTGTCAAAGAGGAATAGTTGGAAGGTTTTGTTAAGTCTACTAACCATGCCCCTTTGTTTTTACGAATTATGCTTTTTGAAATAGAAAGTATCTCATGCAATTCTGAAATAGAACCATCATTTGTTGCTTCATTCCATTCCCAATGTTGATTTAGCTTGTACATAACATCTCCACATTCCTTCAACTGAGTCAAATAATTGGCATGAAGCGAAGCTGGTGATAAAATGATTACCTGTTTTTGACTTTTCATTCCTTCTGCAATACTAATTGATGAACATGTTTTTCCAGAACCTAAACCGTGATAAAGTAAAAGGCCTCGATATGGCGTAAAAAGATTTATATAATCCTTTACAATTTGCTGATGAATCATTAGTTCTCTGTTTACATTATCTTTCAAGTTATCACAAGTAATTTCACCACTATCGCGAAGTAGTTTTTTATATGGTAAAAATAATTTATTTATGAATTTAGTGAATTCTTCGCGATTGTTCATAATGTATGCAGGTGCTCTTATATTAATATTTTCCTTTGCCTCTTTTTTTGGCATTGGAAGTTTGATTATAGGTATAGTTGGTTTTTTATCTGGATAAACTGATTTTGATGGCAAATTGTCAGAAACAATTTTTATCCCCTTTTTCGGTTTTTTTTTAATTTTGATTGTTAACCCTTCTGATTCATCCATTTCTTTTACATTTTTTGCTTTTTCAGCATTTTCATCCTTTTCAGCATTGTCTTCAGCCTTTTCAGCATTGTCTTGAGCATTGTCTTCAGCTTTTTTTCCTTTTTCTTCATCTTCCTTCTTTAAATTTTTATCATCTTTATATCTTGCAATTTCAACAACAACTTCTTTTTTTTTTTTAATATTAGGTTTTTCTCGTATCTTGCCTAAAATATTTAACATATAATATAACTAAAAATAAATTGTTCAAAATCACGAATACATTTTATAATTAATTTTAACACTATCTTTATTATATAGATTAACCCATCTCATAAGAGTTCTTGGATAACATTTGAAAATTTTAAAAACTTCTTCTTGAGATTTATCTTCAGCTAAATAATCAACCGCGTTTAATTTATAATCGTTGCTTTTATGATCCATATATTAAAAATAATATTATTTGTAATAAAAATTATATTAACTATTTCTATGAGTAAAAGTGAATATAAAATATTTAATAATAATAAAAAATTAATAATTTGTTTTGGTGGATTAGCATTACAAATAGGTGGAATACTTCCATTTGAATTTTTAAATTATTTATCGTGTACATATACAGGTTGTGATTTGTTATTTTATATAGATAAAAATCAATGTTGGTATCATAAAGGAATACAGGGTATTACAAATAATATTGATGATACTGTTTTACATTTGAATAATATTATTAAAGATGGAAATTACGAAAAAGTAATATTTATGGGAGTATCTGCTGGCGGTTATGCGTCTATCTTATTTGGTTCATTATGTGATAATGTAAATAATGTAAATAATGTTATCAGTTTTATTCCACAAACAATACTTAATAATCCAATAAATTCGACATACTCAAACTTAAAAAATATAATAAATAAAAATACAAATTATATTATATATGGTGATACAAGTATTCAAGATAAAAATGACTATCATCATATTCTACATTGTAAAAATATAGAATGTTTTTCAAATGTAAAAATAAATAAGAACAATTGTTTCAATATGAAAAAATTAAGAGATAATGGTTCTATAAAAAAAATAATTGACGATTTGTTAGATGTCTAAAATATTATAAGTTGCATATGGGGGACAAACTTACCAACCTTTTTCAATAATTTGCTGACAAGCAATTTGTTCTGCCTTTCTTTTTATCTTGTGTTGACCCTTCCCTAAACAAATAAAGACCTTTTTGTTTTCCTTTAAATAATCATGTATTTCACTATAGTTCTTGAAATTATCAATTTCTATTGCATTTAATGGATTTTGATAATGGATTGAATCTCCAATGCACAAAAAAACACCCATTTCAAATCCAAAATCATCATACGATAATTCAATATAATGAGGCGTAACCTTGAACTCTTTTTGCAATTTTACTTGCAAAATATTTTTATAGTTATCATCATTGATTAATAACGCAGTCCAATCGATATGTTTTTCAAAAATCTTTTCAATAAATACTTGAACGATCTGAAATCCCGGCCCAGTCACAAACTGTGACCACTCAGACTCAACATTTATTTGATTACAATCCAAAAATAATGCTCCAATAAATGCCTCAAACAAACAACCCAGTTTTTTAAGATTGGTTCTCATTTTTTTTTCTTCTGCGTATTGAGAAATAATAAACCATTTGTGTAATCCCATTTCATATGCAATATTGCCTATTGTTTCATTCTTGACTATAGAAATTTTTTTTTCTGTCATAAAACCTTCATTTTCATTTGGAAATCGTCTATATAAATAAAATTTTGTTACTAATTCTAATACACCATCCCCTAAAAATTCTAAGCGTTCATTTGATTTACTGCTTAAAGGAATGCACCCATTATTTGTTGCTAATACTTGATCATCAGAGATCACAGATCTTGTGTATGATTTGTGTATAAATGCTCGCTTGAATAACACCATGCTATTAATTTTAGGAGAAATGCCGTATTTTTTAAGAATAGATTGAACCTCATTCAATGTAATCTCAGTATTCAAAGGATTGTAGGGATTGTGTTCCTCCATTTTAATTAATATAGTAATTTATATTTAAATTAAAATATTATAGTATATTATAATGGTTCTTTACACTGCTGGAAAAATGGCAAGAGCCTCCGCAAAAATTGTAACTAGACCAACATGTGGTGGAGATAAAAAAGGTGGCCTGGCACCAACCGTGGGATGGTATAATGGTATGTCAACAAAACCGGCAAATAATGCTACCAATACAATGTTTGGTCTTATTTGCGTAGGTAATTTTTCTAATTCGTCACAACAGGCTGCTCGAAGAGCAAGAATAGGAATGGTGGGACTTTAATGACCATATCTCAAAACGGTATTGTCGTTATAAAATCCATTATCTATTAAAGATTGAGTGTAGTCATCTCCACCCCAATTCGGATCTTCCGGATTGGGGCTTTTATCTTTTGTCCATTGAATTTCATCCATTAAATCCAATGGTGTTTTTTCACCTACATCTTGATTCATTGGATCAAAGGCTGGATATGAGTTAACATTATAGGGCATATTACTTTGATTTGCATCTATTAATAATTCCATATCTTTCAACATGTCTAAATAAGTATTTCTATCTGCCGTTTTATTTGTACTTGGCATAATAGTAGGAGCACCTCCTTGCAAATCATTTGGTGATGGTCGAATCTTATATTCCCTTTCCCCTTGTGGATTATAAGATTGTTGTAAAAATAATATAGGACAATTATTCCCACGCATGCGTTCGCGCTGAACAAACCCAGAATATTCTTCTAAATTATTAAAAATAATAGGATTTACTCCGGCTTCATATGGTTTGTCTTTATTGAAAAGATAGTATGAACTATCTCGTTCTAATAACATGTTGGGACAATCTTGAGTGTAAGGTAATTCTACCTTTATTGATTTAGGTATTGTGTCAGTTGTTAACGATTCTTTAAAAGCTGGTTTTATGTAATAAAGAATTCCTACTACAAAACTGAAAAATAAAAACACCCAAATAATATCCATATTATACAGAAATATTTTCATGCCTTATAATATTTCTGTATAATATGATAAATATAGAAAGGCCAAATGTTTCAAAAGTTATGGAAATTGACGATAAAAATATATCTCAACTGAAAAAAATGTTACAAGAAGGAAAAACATGTTATTTGTTACTTTATGCAGATGGATGTGTACACTGTGATAATTTTAAACCAATATGGGGGGAATTATCAGATGAAATGGCCAACGAGTTAACGATGATAAATGCAGTAATTGCACAGATTGAAAATTCAAATATGAAAAAAATGAAAGGTAATAAATATTTTGAAAATGTAAGAGCGTTTCCTACTATTCGTAAAATTACCAAAAATAGAATTTCTGATTACACTGATGTTCGAGAAAAGAAAAATTTAAAACACTGGATGAGAAATAAACAAGGAGGAAGTCGTAAACATAGAAAAAAACGTGGACGTAAAACAAAGCGCGTTTATCGAAAAACTCCCTATCCTTTTTAAAATGCAACTTTTTTTTCACATAATAATTAATGGAAACTCGACAACCTGAAATTTATATAATTAAGAAAATTATTTGTAGTATTAGAAAATACCTTACAGAACTTACTAAATACCAAGATCTGCCTTTTAAAAATTATTGTAAACCTCTAATCAAAATTCAATCAGCAAATCAATCAGCAAGTCAATCAGCAAGCAAAACTCGAAAAACTAAAGGATCATATGCCAAAAGTCGAACTACACAATCAACCAGAAATAAACAAAATGACTAGTCGATAGACCATCTTCACATAATGACTCAAGGAAAAATAGTTGGATAAAATTGAATTAAAAATATATTAATTGATAAGTAAACAATGATTAAACTTTTCGACTTTCATGTTTACAATGAAGCAGAAGAAACTGAAGAAAAGATTGACAATTCTTTCTTTCGTATGCAAATGTTTGGGATCAATGAACAACGCGAAACATGTTCGATCTTTGTAGAAGATTTCAAGCCATTCTTTTATATAAAAGTCGATGACTCGTGGACCCAAAATACCAAAAAACTTTTTGTGGACCACATCAAAACATTGATTGGTGCTTACTATAAAGACTCTTTTTGTGATTGCGAATTTGTAGAGCATAAAAAATTATATGGATTTGATGGAGGGCGCACTCATCCTTTTATAAAATTTTCTTTCACAAACACAATTGTCTTTAACAAAGTAAAGAATTTGTGGTACTCAAAAGAAAAGAGAGGTATGGATGGTGAAATCATAAAAGATGATCGTGGGTTCTCTCTTCGCAATCTTTTACCAAATGGTTTTCAGTTTCAAGGAAAACAAACATATTTATACGAAGCTAATATACCTTCACTTTTACGATATTTTCATATTCAGGAGATTAGTCCATCTGGTTGGATTAAAATTCCAACAAAATATCATCGTTATCCGCACAGTTATTCTAAAAAAACAACTTGTATGCATGAATACTATATTCCATATAGTAAAATTATTCCCTTGCCTGAAAAAGATACAATGGTTGCCTATAAAATATGCAGTTTTGATATTGAGGCAAGTTCATCGCACGGGGATTTTCCATTACCTATAAAAACTTACAAAAAATTAGCTATTAATATAGTAACCTATTTTACAAAACATGTCGTGACTAAGCCAGATATTCCAAGTGTGTTGCGAGAACTTGTTCTTACTGCATTTCGTCGCGAAACACGATTAATAGATGAAATAGATGAAGTTTTTCCTTGTGAAGAAGTGGGAGATTTAGAAGTCGTCATTGACCAATGGTTAAAAACACCATTGAATTGTTATCATAAAACAACTGCACTTGTCAATCTTTCACTTATGGAAAAAATTTACGAAGAACCAGAAGAAGAATCGTGGTTTAAACCAAAACAAACAAGTAATACTATCATAGAATTGTTACTAGACAATGATTACAATAGTGATGCAAAAATTAATACACTTGTATTGACGTTTGATGGAAATGTCAAAAAAGAAGGTAAGATGCAACGCAGTTTATTTCCTAGATTGGAAGGCGACAAAGTTACCTTTATTGGAAGCACTTTCACTTATTTTGGCGAAGAAGAACCATATTTAAATCATTGCATTGCCTTAAATGATTGTGACGAAACGCGTGGAACGCAAATAGAATCATATTCCACTGAAAAAGAGGTTCTTTTGGCTTGGAAAGAGGTTATTAAACGAGAAGATCCAGATATCATTATAGGGTATAATATTTTTGGGTTTGATTACATGTTTATGTTTGAACGTGCAAAGCAATGTGAATGTGAGGAAGAGTTCTTGGACATGTCGAGAAATATTGGAGAATGTTGCGGAAATCGTCAGTCTGGTGAATTGCAGATTGAAGAATCGAATATTAAAATTGCTAGCGGAACACACGAATTGCGTTACATAAAGATGACTGGACGTATTCAAATCGATCTATATAATTATTTTCGGCGTGAAGAAAATCTCGGATCCTATAAATTAGATTACGTGGCTGGTTATTTTATTGGTGATTATATTACAAGTTATGAAATTATAGAATACGAAGAAGATGAAGTAATAAGAGATGTTACGCGTTTGTACACAAACAACATGACCGGAATTACAGTAGATAGTTTTATTCATTTTGAAGAAATTACTTATACAACTGAATATTATGCAGATGGTGCAAAATTCAGGATTCTTGATTTAGACAAGAGAGAAAAATGGTTAGATGTTGAAGGTTCGTTATCATTTGATAAGTGTAAGAAGATTCGTTGGTGTTTAGCAAAAGATGACGTAACACCACAAGATATTTTTAGAATGACAAATGGTCCAAACTCGAATAGTTCTACTCGCGCCACAATCGCAAAATATTGTATTCAGGATTGCAATTTGGTACAACAACTGTTTAACAAAGTAGACTTGCTGACCGGATTTATTGAAATGGCAAAAATTTGCAGTATCCCCATCAACTTTATTGTTATGCGCGGACAAGGAATAAAGTTGTTGAGTTATGTTGCCAAAAAATGCAGAGAGAAAAACACATTGATGCCAGTCATTGAAAAAGGTAATATGAATGATGGATATGAGGGAGCGATTGTATTAGACCCCAAGTGCTCTCTTTATTTGGATAATCCAGTGGCGTGCGTTGATTACGCATCTTTATATCCATCCTCTATGATTAGCGAAGAACTGTCGCACGATAGCAAAGTCTGGGCAAAAGTGTATAATTTGAAGGGTGAACTAATAGGCGAAGAAGGCGAAAAAGAAAATGGTGCTTTTAAATACGACAATTTATCTGGTTATAACTACGTAGATATTACTTATGATACTTATGTTTATGTTCGCAAAACGCCAAAATCTGCAGCCGAAAAGATAAAATCGGGCTACAAAACTTGTAGATTTGCACAATTTCCAATTGGTAAAGCAATCATGCCTTCTATTTTGGAAGAACTTTTACTTGCTCGCAAAACAACACGCAAATTAATACCACAACAAACGGATGATTTTATGAAAAATATATTAGATAAACGACAACTCGCCTACAAGGTAACAGCAAATTCTTTATATGGTCAATGTGGTGCAAAAACAAGTGCATTTTACGAGCAAGATATTGCTGCCGCTACAACCGCTACGGGAAGACTTCTTCTTACTTATGCCAAGACCTTGATTGAAGGTGTTTATGCTAATAAGGTTTGTGAAACAACCGAGGGAGTTGTACGAACAAACGCCGAGTATATTTATGGGGATACTGATTCAGTGTTTTTCACCTTTAATTTGTCAACTCTTGATGGTGAAAAAATACGAGGCAAACGGGCACTTGCGATAACCATTGAATTGGCACAAGAAGCCGGCGCACTTGCAACAAAGTTTTTAAAGGCGCCACACGAGCTGGAATATGAAAAAACATTCATGCCATTTTGTTTACTCTCAAAAAAGAGATATGTAGGTATTTTGTATGAACATGATGTGAACAAAGGAAAGCGCAAAGAGATGGGTATTGTCTTGAAACGTCGCGACAATGCACCGATTGTGAAAGATATTTATGGCGGTGTCATTGATATTCTCATGAAAGAACAAAATATAAGAGCCGCAATTCAATTTCTACGAACATCTTTGAAAAATATTGTAGACAAGAACTGTTCAATCGAAAAATTAATCATATCAAAATCCTTGAACTCTTATTATAAAAATCCACAACAAATTGCCCACAAAGTGTTGGCGGATAGGATTGCCTCGCGTGATCCCGGGAACAAACCAAATGTTGGTGACAGAATACCGTTTGTCTATGTTCATCATCCAAATAAAAAGGCATTGCAGGGCGAAAAAATTGAAACGCCAACATTTATTCGAAGCAATAATTTACAGATTGATTATTCGTTTTACATTACAAATCAAATTATGAAACCAATCCAACAATTATTTGCCCTTGTTTTGGAGGATATTTGGCGTGAAGAAAACAAGACGTTAAAAATACGCCAATTTAAAAAAGAATGTTCTGTCTTGCGAAAAGGTAACGACGATGAAACTTATCATAAAAAATTAGAAACGTTAAAAAACAAAGAGGTGAAAACCTTGTTATTTGACGATTATCTGCGTGTAACAAACAACGAGAAAGAAGGAATGAAATCGTTAAAAGGATATTTTAAATAGTTTTTATGTATTGCAAGAATACTGAGATATTAAAAGGAAATTCTTAATAAATAATATAAATATTTATTATATGGGAAAATCAATTTTTTCTACTCGCAGACGTAATAAATCTCGTGCGGGAAATACACATAATACTCATAAATCTAGTACGGGAAATACACGTCATTCACAAACAAATGTTAGTAGTTTTCAATGGTTTTTTAATTTTATTGAATGGATAAAAAAAAGCTTTGGTATCACTCTCGGTAGAACAACAGAAAAAAAATTATCACAAACATTAGCTACCTCCACTCCACAAATGAAGGAAAATTTTATTAATGAATTGTCCGAAACTCGTACTCCACCAGAAGTAAAAAAAATAATAACTAACTTTGTTGGAGATAATGTTGGAGATAATGTTGGAGATAATGTTGGAGATAATGTTGGAGATAATGTTGGAGATAATGTTGGAGATAAATGGTGGCGTGAGATTCAAAACAAATTCAATGCTGATAAAAGCCAAGAATATTGGTTTCACTTTATTGTAAATGAAGAATATCTTTGTGTATACCTTGGAGTAATAAGAAAAATTAGTATAGAATTAAAACATGATGTTATCATAATGAGAGATGAAGATATTATTATTGTCTTTTCTCTTGTTGAGGATGGTAAGAAGTACCGGCAACGTTTTTCAGATATAAAATTTGGAGAGATTTTCACAAATGAAGAACATGATGAGATAGAAGATCATAAGACATATGAAATTTGACAAAAATCTTGATTTCAAATATTTTTATTTTATTATAGTTAACTATGCTTAAAACAAAAGATACAAAGCATAATAAAAAACACACTAAAAAAATACAACGTGGTGGTATAAAATGGAATGATGTAAGAAGTATAACGGATTTTATTAAATTCTTATTAAGTTGTATCGGTATAAATTTAACTGAAACCGAAGAAAATAAAATTAGAGTAAAGTTAGAAGAATCAACTATACAACAAAGAAAAGAATTAGTAAACAATGTATCAAACGTTGAATTCAATAATTGGTTGAATGATTTCCAAAAAGGATGGATACATGACATCAAAAAAAAAATAAAACAGAAAAAAAATTTAGATGTTGAGTACATTTTTTGTTACAAAAGACATTCTACGACTAAATATAGTAAAGTTGGAAAAATAGACTGGGTTATAGAGAATCACCCATCTAAATCATATTTAGATAAATCATATTCGGATGACGGTGTAGAAGTTGTCTTCGGAAAAGTTGGTAACGATAAAGATGATTGGTTTCAATTTAACAATGTAGAAAAGGGAATTCTTTACACTATGGACGAATATGAAGAAATGAATCATTTAACCAACCCTAAAAAACACATTGAATTTTATAATGCAAATATTTACATTTTTTAACAATTTACTTTGTCACAACCCAATTTTCCGCTCTTCCATTACACAAGATGTATACATCTCTTGTTACCATCTTGTTACCGTTTCAAACATTTTTTGAAATTATTTTACAAGTTTAATATATGAGTAAAAGAAGATCTGTTTTGAAACGTCCTAAACAAACACGAAAACAGAATGGTGGTATGAAATGGAACGATTTTATCACATGGTTATTAAGTATATTTGGGATTAGTAAGAAATACAAAAATGTTGTTTCTAATAAATTGAGTAAAATATCTAAAAATCGTCTAGATAAAATGACTATACAAGAACTTGAAAATGTTGTTGTAGATGTTACGCAAGAAGAAAATCAAGAGGTCTTAAAGGTCTTAAATACGGAGTGGTTTGATAATATGAAACACACTTGGGAGAGTAATAAGAACGCAAACTATTATTTATTGAGTATTTCGAATGGTAGCAATAAAAACGATGATGGAGAAATCTTATTGTTCTACTTAAAGTTAATAGATGATATTTCAGAAGATACGCTAACTTATACAATAAATAATCAGGGTTTTTATTTAAAAAAAGACGACTTTAGGTATGGTGTGATTTTAACAGAAACTGAATTTAAAAAAAAATTTGATAATATGAGTAATTTAGGAATAGATATTAAAAATTATTTTATTGAAATAATTAATAGCGAATATATTTCAAAATCAAATCAAAGTAATTCCAATGAAATCGACCCCTACGATAAAAATTTTGTACGTACATGAAATTATTTTTTAAGATGATGAATTTTGATTTCTTAATCCTAAGAATGGAGATACAAAAGAATGAACTTTCTGGTCTTCAAATTGTCTTCGGAAAAGTTGGTAATGACAAAGATGAATGGATGTTTAACAAATTGTAAAACGATTCATTACATCAAACCTAAAAAAATGAATTTATAATGCATATATTTTATTTTTTGGACATTCTTACCGATACCCAGTCACGAGTTCCGTTTAATTTTTGATTATCATTACTACCGCTCCAATTTCCTTTGTATATTGTCCCTTTATAGTTATAAGTTCCTTTTCCATGAAAATTGTCATTTTTACAAGAACCTTTATATAATATCCCATTGCGCCATTTTTTTACACATTTCCCATTTAGTTTGCCATTTTTACAAGAACCTTTATAAATCGCATTGCGCCATTTTTTTACACATTTCCCATTTAGTTTGCCATTTTTAAAACTTCCTATATCTATTTGTTTTTGCATTTTTTTTGTTGTTTTACTGTAATAAGGTAAAACCATTTTACCTTTTACAAGTTTATCGTTTTTCCACACACCTTCATGTAACGAGTTACGCCATTTTTTTAGACCTTTCCCATTTAATTTGCTATTTTTAAAACTTCCTATATGTATTTGTTTTTGCATTTTTTTTGTTGCTTTACTGTAATATGGAAAAATGACTTTACCTTTTACTAGCTCGTCATTTTTCCATATTCCATCACGAATGGCCGAAGTTTTGTGTTTTTTTGAAAATGTACACTTTCCACGACCCTCTAATTTGTTATTTCTCCACATACCATTACAATTCCACATTTTACCTTTGTCATATTTATATGTTCCCTTTGCACGTCCATTTAACCTTCCGTTTTTAAAAGTTCCTGAACCATTAAACTTTTTAGAACGCACTCTATGAAATCCATTTAATAAAACTCCGTCTTTTGTAAATTTCTCTTTCAAACTTATTTATATAAAGAAAGAAAATATATATTTCATCCCTTTTTTCACATTTGAAAAAAGGTATTCGCATAGTTCGTAATGATTATTTAAATCATACGGGTCATAATTATCTTCAATATAGATAAAATGATCATAATCTTGATCATAATCTTGATCATAATCTTCTTCAAACCGTATGTGTCTTAGCGATATATTTTCCAGACTATCCCGTTTCATAACACCTTGACTTATTAATTCTTCGCAAACATTGTTTGCATGCCGTTTTGTTTTTTGTGCAATCATTTCTACAGGTTTTCCGTCCAAATAATCTCTTTTTATGAGAGATTTGTCACATAATGTCCAAGGTTTAAAATCGTTCACACACGATGAAATCATATTTTTATAAAGTATAAATTTATTTTTATATTATTTTAGATGTGTAGATCATTCAAAATATCATTCATACTTGACGTGAAAGCGTTACCTAAGATTCTAGTAGCTGCATTCGCAAATCTATTTACAGTGGGTGTATTTGCAAGATTTGTTGGAAGTATATTCGTAGGTGATCCATGAATAAGATCGTGTCTACAAACAGGACATGTTGTTTTTGACTCGAACCATGTGGCTAAATGTACACTATTAAAAAGATGACAACATTCATTAATCATTGTAACATATTGTTCTTGACGAAATGATTCTAAACTAATAGGACACGCTAAATTATTGGGATTTTCAATTTCGCTAAATAAAATGGTAGTAGTTTCTCGAAATATTATTTCTGGTGTTAATACTCTTGATTCTTCTCTAGGTAAATAGAAATAAAAAACAAGATCCGAGTTGTCCGGGTCATTTCTTTCTCTTGGCTCAGAACTCCGTTCTCTGGGGTTTCTTGATTCAGGTGTTCTTGGTTCAGGAATCCTTTCTGTTAAATTACTCAAAATATTTTCACTAGTACTGTATCTTCTTCGATTTGATTGTATCAAATTAATTCGTCTTGTAATTTGTGTACTTTCGCCTTGTAATTTATCCACTAGACTTATCAATGTAGTTATATGCGTATTTGTAACTAGCCTTTGTTCGTACAATCTTTCTAATTCTCCGTCTAACATTTATAAATATAAATATAAATGTTTAAATACATATTTAAACAATGAATTTGGAAAAATATCAAAATGTTGGTCGTTCAGGGTTAACTAATTTAGGGAATACATGCTTTATAAATTCGTGTATTCAAATATTATTTCACACTTATGAATTATGTGAATATTATGAAAAACATACATTACCTAACACAGAAGAATCTTTATTAATAAAAGAATTGTTTGATTTGAAACAATTATTGTGGAGTAAACGTTGTGTTGTTTCACCAAATCGGTTCATAAGCGTTTTACACGATATTTCTTCTAAAAAAGGAGCAATGTCATTTTCGGGATTTTTCCAGAATGATGTCACCGAATTTTTATTATTCATTTTTGAAAACATGCATTCTTGCTTTTCAAAATTTCAGTCTAATAAAGATATTGTAGATTCAAAGGATATTACGAGTATTTGCAGAAACTATATTATAACACTAATGAAACGAGGTGAGTATTCTAAAATAACAAGTATATTTTATGGAATAAAATGTACAATTCTTGTAAAGAAAGAAATCCAAATAAATCCAGAACTTTTTTTCATATTTCATCTTCCAATTCCAGACGTTCCTGAAACAACCCTAGAGAATTGTATTGAATTATATTTAAAAGACGAGATGCTAGAAGGAGAAAATGGACTTATTGATCCAGTAACAGAAAAACGCGAAGATATTCTTAAAAAGACAATTCTTTGTAAACTTCCAAATATCCTTATTATTGACTTTCAGCGGTTTAAAATGACATCCGGGTTGAAAAAAAATCAATGTATGATTCATTATGATTTATTTTTAGATTTAACAAAGTATGTTTCGGGAGAAAAACATAATTATGAATTATACGGAGTTATTAATCATACTGGAGGAATATATGGAGGTCATTATACAAGTTATATCAAAAATGCAAATAAAAAATGGTATCATTATAATGATAACATTGTAAAAGAAGCTTCGACTCAAGAAATATGTTCAACAAAATCATACTGTCTTTTTTATAGAAGAATATGATGGATATAAATATTTACATAAAATATATGACAGATACTTCACATTTTAAATCAAATGACCAAGAAAGTAAAACAGAACGTAATTATAAAGGTCATACAAGTAATGATTCTAAACGTCATACAAGTAATGATACAAGTAATGATTCTAAAGGTCATACAAGTAATGATTCTGGAAAAGACACTAAAACGCATAGTGATTTAGATACTACTTCTATAACAAAAGATGACTACAAAACACAAAATTATAAAAATCCAACAAAAATTATTATTATTGGAGTGATTTTTGTTTTTTGTATTATTGGAGTAATTATAAGCAAATACTTTGCAATATTTTTATTTTTACTCGTATTGGTAGTAATAATCCTAAAATACTTTTTTCAGATTGATATATTTGTAAATTTTAATGAATTGTTAAACGAATTAGATATTGATATTGTTGAACCAACAAAAGATATTCCTAAAGCTTTAGATATGAACCAAGCTTTAGATATGAACCAAGTTTTCAATATTCCGGGAAATAAGTACACATATGACGACGCACAAAGTTTATGTAAAGCATATAGTTCTGAATTGGCAAACTACACCCAAATTGAAGATGCATATAAAAGTGGAGGAGAGTGGTGTAATTATGGATGGAGTAAAAACCAATTGGCTTTATTTCCTACCCAGAATGAAACATACGAAAAGCTACAACAAGTAAAAGGACACGAAAATGATTGTGGCAGACCTGGAATTAACGGAGGGTTTATGGCAAACCCTAATAATAAGTATGGTGTAAATTGTTATGGTAAAAAACCTCCTATAACAGAAACCGAAAAAAAATTAATGGAGATCAATAAAAATTATCCACCTGAAACCAATTTAGACGGTGATGTCGATAAATGGAAAAATGAAATTGATGATATATTAATATCGCCTTTTAATTCAAACTCTTGGTACAAAGTTTAAGTTTTTTTGTAATTGCTTTAGTCGTTTTTTTAAATTTGCGACTCTTTTGTTTAGGTTTTTCCTTGATTTTTTCCATTGGTTCTTCTACTTCATCTTCTACTTCATCTTCTACTTCTTCTACTTCTTCTACTTCATCTTCTACTTCTACTTCATCTACTTCATCTTCTACTTCATCTAAGTCAAGTTCTTTTGATGGTTCATCCAATTCAAATACTTTTACTGGTTCATCTACTTCCTTTATTTCAATTACATTAAAACGATCTACAATTCTGTCGTATATAGAATTTTTAATGAGAGATGCGCTTTTTACACAAGGTCGATCATCATCTTCTATATTTATTACAGATAACCCGCGAGGAACATCCAACAAATCTTTTAAAAACAATGAATTTATATTATATTCATTGCTTGTAATTCCATTATTTTGTAAAAAAACCATCTCCGTTTCATTCATGGGGTATAGACATTTTAATTATTTGTTTATTTAACGTAATTTTCGAGATCGTTTAAACCGTTTTCTCCGACGACTTGATCTATTACGCGATTTTTTTCCATATAAATATCGCATTGCTAAAATGGACAAAGGTGGTATTGCTGCTGCAAAATTTCCACCACGAGTCTTACCTCCAGATAACGGTTGTATTAGATTTCCAGTAAAGATATTTTGCTTACTCGGAATTAAAGCATTGTCAACTTGTTGAGGAACATTTCCATAAAGATTTTGAACGTAGCTCATAATATAAGAAATTATATTTATTTTAGTTTTTTACAAAGTTTGTGTTATTTTTTAATACTAATAATAATAGTATAAGAGTGATTGAAATAAGAATAAATATTAAAAAAACAAAAAATATAATACTATATATGTATGGGTAAAGCTCATAAATAATCAATTCTGTTAATGGAGCCAAAATTTCTTTTATTTCATTTTTTATGTCATTTGTTTTCAAGAAATCAATACAACTATAAACAAATTTTTTGTTAAACATAAAATTTGTTGTGCAAATAATATTAAACGTTTATCTCAAAAGAATAATATGGAACAAATAGACCCGAATACATTTGATAAAACACAGTTAAAGATTAATATTCCCGCATATAATGGTGAAATGCATTATAGCAAAATATCATACAAAGGAATGCCTATAATTATACAAACCCCACAAACATTGACAAAGCAAAAAATTGTCAAACAAGGAAAAAGGCTCTTCTGTGATATAATGTTTAATTCAATTGAAACAGAATTTTTACATTGGATAGAAGAATTAGAAACACAACTACATAAAATATTATTTGAAAACTCAAGCAATTGGTTTGATCAAACATTTCAGTTGGATGATATTGAAACCTTGTTTGTTTCACCAGTGAAAATGTTTAAATCGGGCAAGTATTATATATTAAGAGCCTATTTAAAGGAGTCCTTAAGGGTATTCAAGGACAATTCAGGAGTTGGATTAACTTATCTAGACATAGTTCCAGAAAATAATATTATATCTATTTTAGAATTTAAAGGAATAAAATACACATCTAGAGATTTTCAACTTGATATAGAAATAAAACAAATAATGATTATACAATCTGACCCGTATGAAAATAATTGTTTTATAAAAATTAACAAACCGATAGAAATAAAAGAAACAAATTTAAAACCAGATACAGAAACAAATTTAAAACCGGATGATTTAAATGAAGTTATATTGAAAGAGATTGAATATATAGAAGATTCAAATATAAAATTAACTAACAATTTTATTGAAATTTATAATGAGGCTAAAAAAGAGGCTTCGGAAACAAAACAAATTGCTATAAATGCTCATTTAAAGTTAGAAGAAATTCGAAAAAAATATAATATAGAACCTGATTCGGAATAATCAGTTAATAAAAAATTATTTTATTATTAAGATATTATAATGAAATCATTTGGGTTCAAATCGGATGTTGTTAGAAATACCATAGTTATTGCTTTAGTTATTGTCATTTCATTTATATTATGGAACAAATTTGGAACATCTAGTCCAAAATATTATGAAACAATAGAACAAATGCAAAAAAAAAAACCGGTTCCAGCAAATATAAATGATCCAACAGCAGAATTTCAAACTATTAATTCGAACCAATTACTTCCAAAAGATACAAATAGTGAATGGAACAATTTAAATCCGAGTGGTACAGGAGAATTGTCTAATATAAATTTATTAAAATCTGGGTGGCAAATTGGCATTGATACAGTCGGCCAAACATTGAGAAATGCTAATCTGCAATTACGTTCTGAACCACCGAACCCACAAATTTCTGTTGGACCATGGAATAATTCAACAATTACACCAGACTTCATGAGAGTGCCATTAGAAATAGGTGCCGGACCGCAATAAATGACAATTAATAAACCGCTTATAATATAATGAATAAATTATATTATATAGTAATTATCATTTTAATTATTTTTGCTACCAAATTATTTTACGAATCCGAAGTATTTAATTTAAAATGTATCATATCCGATGTAGACGGATTAACGTATTGTGTAAGAGATAGAAAAAACAAACAAGACTCTGCAAATCTTTTAGCAGAAGTAAACCAAAGATGCAAATCGATTGTTGAATATCTACAAATTAAATACCCAACAGATGAAAGAATTGTACGATTAACTAATGGGTTCAATCCTAGAAAAATAAATGAAATATTGCCTACTAGTAAATTAACTGCGTATAGTGAAAATAAAGGGGAAAAAATTGCATTTTGTTTAAATAAGAAAGCCCCGCCAAATAATACAGAATACGAACTTATTGATATAGAAACACTTACATTTGTCGCCTATCATGAATTAACGCACGTCATGTGTAAAAGTTATGGTCATAATGACGAGTTTTGGAATAATTTTAAATTTGTCCTCGAAAATGCAAAATCTGCTGGGTTATACCAATCGAAAGATTATAAAAAAAAACCAGTTGAATACTGTGGTATGAAAATAACGGACAATCCATATTATGATTTTTAACGTCTTTAGACTTGCCGCATTAAGAATCATTGAAAAACATACTCGTAAAAAAATGTATTTGTTAACCTTTCTTTGCTTTTAGTACAAAAATCTTCTACGTTCAATTGTATTTCTCCATTGTCAATAATATATTTATAAGTAGAACTTTTTGTAGGAACAACAATAAAAACGTAGTTTACTCCTTTGGTTTCATTTGAAAAAATGACATCATTTGAAAGTAAAAAAGCAACTGGGATTTTGTAATGAGTAAATAAAATCCACAAGTCACTCATGGACAATTGATAATTATTGTAAATCATGTGATAGATCACTTTATCGTCTTCACCTTCGATCAGCTTTCCTTCCATTTTTAATATGTTTATTAATTTCGAATAATAAACACTCGAATCGCTTTTATAGGCATTTACAAATTTTGTCATTTCGGCAAGATATCCTTGACTTAAAATACGAAGAATGTCCTCTTTATTTATAGGTCGAGGTATAAGTTTATTTATAATACTTAATGCAAACTCGAATAAACAGTTTTCATTGGACTCATAGTATACTTCACGAGCACTTTTTGGAAAAAAAGCGCTCCATTTTTCACTGCGTATTTGTGATGTTTTTTCAATGCATTGTTTCATAGTAATTTTTTCAAAATCAACATTTATAAATTTTGTAACCGTAATGGGTTCTACTGTGTCATAAGTTTCTTTTGTATTTAAATTTCGATACGCGACTTTTTTAAAAAAGTCCAAGTCAATCGTAATTAAATTTTGCATAATATAAATTTCATCTTTATTAATCGCAAGATGGACTGGATTGAAAATAAAATATATATTGACATTTTGAAGTTGTTGTTGTACACTTTGGTATTTGAAAATGTAATTGGCTAATTTTGTGTAATATTTTTCTTTGTTATTATGCCCAGTTATTAAATTAAATAATGGAAAAAAAACCGGAGTTTTTTGTGTAAAACAGTTTTGGGTGTTTTCAAACATTAGAATTGTGAAATTTTCTTCAAAAAGAATGTTTGGAATCATTTTCAGCAATTCGATTATTTTTGGAATTCCAACTTCTTCCAAAATAATTGGACTCGTAAAATTAATAATTTCTTTTAGTATATATTGGTTTTCTTCAAAATTTAATAAATAAATTAAATACGAACAAAAAATATTTTCCAGAATATTTTCTTTTTTCAAGTTATCAATATATCTAATTCTTTCATCGTCTTCTTTATCGGCCATAAGCGCATCATCAACTTGATAATGATTATACGAGAGAGATGTTTTTATTTCTATCGATTCAGAGATATCAATTGGTTCAATGGGAACAAACTGATTTGCAATAGTTAAAAACCCAATAATTTTTCCATCCTCTACAATTTGTAGATATATTTTACAAGGAACTTCATCTTCCATAGATGTCAAAAAATCTATGGTTTCGGTATACGATTTCCATGCAACTAAATCTAATAAAGTGTATTCAATATTGTTATTGATTGAACTTGGGAAACATGGAATAAAACCTTGCATTTCTTCTTTATACAATAATAACCCAATAACCTTTCCTCGCATACTTACCACTTGGATTGGCTTCATATTCAAAGCCTTACACTTTTCTATTAAATCTGTTAATAAAATAGGATGTTCAAAATCATATTTATCATTTTTTATTGGAACGCAAAATTTTAGTTTTGTGGAAATAATATCAAATGAAGCTTTGATGTTTATTGGCAATTGATCTCCAAGTGTATCAAAAAAAGGAGTCGCAAAAATTTCTGGTCGTTTAATAAATGTAAACAACGGTTCAAAAAATGCTCCCTTTTTAAGTATTATGATGCTTTTTTTTTCAGGATTGTAAAAAGACCCAGAGTAATGATTTGATGGACAAATTAATTTTATATGCGTATCATCTTCTAAATCAAAAATTATAAGATTTACCCCGTTATTAAAAATAAATGGTTGAGTTACCAAGTCCCAAGTATATGTATAGTCAACAAAATTATCATTTTTTATAAATTGTATGTAATTTTTAAAAGAAGAACATATCAGTTCAAACTTTTCCATATTGTCGTGAAATAACCTATACATTTGTGTTTCTTTAAACTCATCCAAATTGATTTCTTGTCTAGGATCAGAAAATGCTTCAATTAACGAGCCATTCTGCAAAGTAACAAAAATATCTACTGTCAACTTTGATACAATTAATTCAATAATTTGATCAACCGACCCAGCTGTTTTTTCAATTTGAACACCCTTGCTAAAATATTTAATGTCAGATAAACAAGATAGGAATGATTTCTTTGCACTATACTCTATTCCATGCCTCATAATGCATAATTCATAATTCTTTAATGTATGATCAATATCACTTATTTCATGATCTTCATTGAAATCATTGAAAAAGGTCTGAATACTTTTTGGTGGATAACTCCACAAATATTGTTCCAATGGAAATTTTTCGACATCTCTTGCAACAACAAATTTATCACGTTTTTTAGGGGCTTCCTTTTTACGAATAATTATTTTTTTTTCTTCTTCGCCATAGAACCGATATTTTTGTTTACACTCTCCTTTAAGAACTTCTTGGCGTTTTGATTTCCAATTAGCAAAACAACAAGGAAGGCACGTGTTTTTCCCATTCTTTGTCATAATTCCCGGTCCCGTCTGTTTGTAATCCTCTCTTGACCCATGCACTTCTTTATGAAAAAATTCAACAACATATTTTCCTTTTTCTATGCCCTTTTTGTCAATAATATTTCCACATTGCCCACTGTCTACTTCTTCTTGGCTCATTGGTGAATTATCCAATAAGCACCAATAACGCGGGCAAATGTAGTACAAATCTTGACCTTCTTGGCTTGTGTACTCTAATATATCGGTTGGTTTCAAAAAATCCTCGCCTTTTTCTTCTATTATAGTTTCCAACTCATTTTTTGTTAAAACAACAGGTTGTCTTTTTCTACTTGATTGACAATCGCTTGTATAACCACGTTCGGAAGATTCATCGTTGAAAACATTTTGGTCGTATTTTTTTATTCGACTGGCAAAAAAATTATGAAGGGATGGATTTGCAATTAATGTATTGATATATTCTTTATCTTCCAATAACCTTCTTCGTCTTTCTTCAATATTTTCGCCTCCATGTTGTATATTTGAAACATCGTCTTCTGCAACATGCATTTCTTCTTCTTCTTCTTCCTCTTCATCATAAAAATCTCCAAACATTTGTTTTATAATTTCCTTTTTTTCCATTTCCGTTTTCTCTTCAATTCTTGGAGATTCTGACACTTCGACTGCCTCTGGTACAACCTCTGAAACTGCCTCTGGAACTGCTGGTACAACCTCTTGTATTGCCTCTACATTTGAAACGTTCAATTCATCAAGTATTTCATCAATCTCATCCACTCTTTCTGAACAATTTTTTTTAATTAATTTTTCTGGATAAACCGTATGTTCTGGTAATTTGATTCTTATCATTGAATCAATAAAAATAAATAAACTGGTAATAATTGACATTTGAGGAATCTGTGATATTTCAAAAACAATTATATTTCGCAAAGGGTCAAGTGTTATCGTAATTGGTAATCCAGGGTTAATAAGATGTAATTTTCTACCAATCCTCTCTTTCACATCTAATTGTCTATAAAAACTCTGCACGATATCAGAAGCACGAGTACGATCAATATTATAATTTTCCATTACATTTACAATAATATCTTCCAATGGGACATCTCGTTTAATGTTACGATCAATGAATGATTCTATACTGCTTTGTAAATTAAAATTTGGGATTCTTTTGAATAATAAAGAAATAGTGTTAGCAGTAGTATTTTCAATAACAAAAATAGGCTTAATACAATCAAATGGAATTTTCAATTCTCTAGTATTTAACGAAATAGCACAAATCAAGTTTGTGAAATTTATACTATCCAACATTTCTAAAGACATTACGGGTTTTTCAATTTTCATTTGAGAAAAAAATGTGATTAATGGATGAAATATTTCGGTTATTCCATCATTAATACATTGTACACATTCTTCTTTTGATACCCCCGTTTTAAAATCAATGGTGATTCGTATATCGCCATTTTCAAATAATTGACATATAAAAAAATAATTACCTTGAATGAAATAGCATATAGATGTTTTTTTATCAATTGCATTGTTAAATAAATTATAAAGAGCTATACTTATATTTGGAATTTTTTCATTTGTTTTCGTAACATCTTCTGCATAAAATCTAAAAATGTTAAGACTTGTTTTTGTTGTGTTATATTTTATAATTGGTATCTTCTCACTACAATGTGTTATATTAAAAAGAGAAACCAATGGAATTTTATTGGAACCTTTGATTATAAAATCGAGTTTTTTGAATCCTATAATAGGTGAAATATAATTTATGTAACCAGTTTTATTTTGATAAATATTATAAAACATGTCTATTTTATCATAAAGAGGTGCTAATTTAAGAATACTTTCTGATTTATTTTCTTCTTTAAGTTGTGGGTAATAATAATTTAATGATCCTTCTTTTTCTGGTGAAATAAATTTTTTTACATCCTGAAAATAACAAACATAAATATTTTCTATTGGAGTGATCCATTGATTGTTTACACGAAGTTCAAACTTTTCATCAGTTAATAAATATGGGTTTGCTTCAAAAGATTGTACACTTAACCCAAGAGTTTCATACTTTTCTTTTTTGGTCATAAAATACATTTCATTTGTAGGAAAAGGAATAGTTTCATGTTTTACAATAAATAATTTGTTTTTTATTGTTTCAATTGTATCGTCAATGTTTATTAAAAAATGACAAAATGTCACTTGAATGAGGTTTGTTTGAATAAAGTCAAGTTCTTCATCAGAAAAAATAAAAGGTGAGTCATATAGTATATCAGAATTTGAATAAGTTATTCTAAAAACGTCATCATGTGGATTTTCATTAAATGTAACAGTTAATTCTTCCATACTTTTTTGATAATAACCATAAAAAACAATTATCTCATCGATGACATTTTCCTTCAATATATTTATTTTGAATTTTGGTACATTAAAAACTACAGACATATACTATACAAATACAAATTTTTTAAATATCTATAGTATAATTAGTGATAACAGTTTGTACTTGTTTAATATGATCAATATTATTTTCAATGTTAATATTTGCAAAAGAACATACATCCTTTTCTTGAAACATTTCTTGAGTAGAATCTTCAAACTCAAGCTCAACTTCAAATTGCCTCATCATTTCCATATCTATTAAAAGCTGAAATGCGTTTGTTCCAAATAATCCTTCTTGGCCACACATTACATTAGCAGAAACGCCCCGCATCGTGTCAAGTTCGCCATGCTTTGCCGCCCTTAAAAATATTTCTGGAGTTTCTTCAAAAGACGCTTTAGCAATTGGTCCAATATTGTCATTATTTATACCGTGTCTGAATATAGATACTAATTTATAATTATGCGTCATTCTATCAATAAGAATACTTAAATGATGATAATTGATATAAGCTCCATCGAATTCAATCACTTCTGAAAGTTCATTATATATAGCTTGGCGAGCTGCTTCAATTCCAAACAATTCAAAAATGGTAATAATATTGTTTGTGGTTGTACGTGTTTTGTCTATAAATTCAAGACCTAGAACATCCAAGAGATTATTCCCAACACCATCAATAACCCAAATCTCTTTTTGAGAATACTTTGTATCAATCAAAACCATATTGTCTTTTATTTTTCTTAATAATACCTGTTTGATTCCCTTGACGCCTCTAAGTATAACGTTCTTAAGTAGATTTTGTTGAAAATTTTTCAACAAGAAAATGTCATCTGTTTGATCTAATGAAGCCTTTTTCTTTTTTGGGTTTTCTAATCGAATACGGAATATCAAATTATCCGAATTATAATCCGAAAAAATACAACTTATTCCGTCAATATTTGCAAGTGTAAAGTTTATGTCGTCCATTGTAATATTTTTTTCGAGCATAATTTCAGAATCCATTACCATCCTAATAACCCATTTAGAGGTATCTTCTTCTTGGCATACCGCACCACACGACTCTAGCAATGCGGAAAATGTTTTGAATTGCTCCAATAATACTACATCGTCAACAATAACCGTATCAGCATTGTCATATGGATCAAAGCAGATAGAGGACGATTTTACAACATCACTTAATATGGTATATTCAATCATGTGCATAATTTTGGTTGCAGTGTCTTTATTTGTTTCATCCTCTGGGTTTAAAAATACAGTCAACAATGGATTTTTGGGTTCAGCAGACAATGTCAAAATTTCTTCTAATCGTGGAACACCTCTGGTAACATTTGATTTGGATGACACTCCAGCAAAATGAAATGTGTTTAATGTCATTTGCGTAATAGGTTCTCCAATACTTTGTGCAGAAACCAAACCAACCATTTCACCTGGGGCTACAATTGCACGCTTATATTGCATAATAATCATTTCCATCAAAAGAACAATACTTTTGCGATTAAATCGACGATTGAACAAAAGCTCCTTTGGTGATAAAAAGAAATGAAATAATACAATAAATAATTCAGTAGGCGAGTTATAATGCATTTTTCCGAGTGTTGAAAGTGTTTTCTCACATATTTCAAACACTTCTTTGGGTGTTATGTCTACAACTGAACTTCTATTTAATCCTTGTTGTCCAGAAATATTGTTAATAATATGGACAAATGCTACTGGAGAACGAACTATTTTTTCTGATTTGTATTCTATGATGTTCTTCATTATCATGTTTCGCCATTGAATCATTTTTGTTGCAATATCCCTCTCCAAATCCTTTGTATTTTCTTCACGATATTTCTTGTAAGTAGAAGGTGTAAATAAATCTTTCAAGAATGGTTCATCATTTGGAAATGAAAAATGTGAATATATACTTTCTACATTCATTTCAAGTAACTCCAATGTTTGATTCTCTACACGCATTGGATCAATCCCATCATCACCATATAAAAATTGAACAATCTTATGTTTATTTGATCGAACAGACATGTCGTAATTCACGACCAAATCCTCCAACCCTTTTATTAGTCTTCGTTGTATATAACCAGTCGTAGAAGTTTTTACGGCGGTATCTATTAAACCAACGCGACCACCCATAGCATGAAAGAACAACTCAGAAGGTGATAAACCATTGATATATGAACTTTCTACAAACCCTCGCGCTTTTGCCGTATCATCAAATTTTGTGAATTGTGGCAACGTTCTTTCTTCAAAACCGTATGGAATCCTTTTTCCGTTTACGTTTTGTTGACCAACACAAGCAATCATTTGTGAAATATTTAGTTCCGTCCCTTTTGAACCAGCTTTAAACATGATAACAAACCTATTATCTTTCGAAAGACTGTCAATAGCTATCTTAGATGTTTCTGCAGTAGATTGATTTAAAATATTGTTCACCTTTGTTTCAAACACCTCTAAATTTGGTTTACCAGTTGTATTTTTGAAAATGCTCAGTTGCAGTTCTTCAATCAATAAATTAACACTTGTATTTTTTTCTATTATAACATCACTGATCTTAGTTCTTGTTTCTAAATTTGTAACTAGATCATTTATTCCAACACTAAACCCATTTATTTTGAGAAAACTAGTAACCACGTTTTGTAAATCGTCTATGAAGTTCGATGCGGCCATGTTACCAAAATCATTGCAGATTCTGTTAATAAATCCTTTGCTTCCATTAAGCGCCCCTTTATCTAATTGGCCATGTAAATAAGAACCATTTAATACACTTATTTCACTCGCACCCTTTAATTTTAAAGATATAGGTGGCAATATCTGTGACAAAATTTCATTGCTCGTAATGACATCTTTCTCCAAAAACTCAATATTCACTTTATTGAAATTCATCAAGAGATTCATTGCCGTACTACGTGAAAATTCCATGTTAGGAGATGTGAACAAATATGAACCAACCATTGAATCTTGATAAATGCCAATGATAGGAGAATTGCTACTTGGACTGATAATTTGTTGGGCAACCGCTGCCAACATTTTCAATTCAGCATCACATACAACGTTTTGTGGAGCATGTAAATTCATTTCATCTCCATCAAAATCAGCATTATATGGCTTTGTATCTGCCACATTTAAACGAAACGTATCACCCTTTTTCATTATTTTCGCAATATGAGCCATCATACTCATCCTATGCAATGATGGCTGTCTATTAAACAGGACTGGATCACCATCAAGCATATGTCTATGAATAATGTCCCCATCTTCGAGATCAATAGAAGTTCTATCAATATAACGCAACGTAATAGACTCTCCATTCTTTTTTTCCCAAATTTTTGCTCCAGGATACACATCAGGTCCATTCAATACTAGTTTTTTGAGAAATTGTCTATTCAATTTGTTCACTACAATTGGTTTTGTAATATTTTTTGCTATTTTCAATGGAATACCCAACTCTCGGATAGAAATATTTGGATCAGCCGTAATGACAGACCGTGCACTAAAATCGACACGTTTTGCCATCAAATTTGATCGCATACGACCAGATTTACCATTAAGCCTATCTTTGATAGATTTCAAAGGCCTACCACTACGCTGAGCCGCGTGAAAGTACCCCGGTATTTTATTGTCAATTTGTGTAGATACGTAATACTGCAATACAGAGCACCAATCCTCGATAATGTTTGGCTGCGAATTACTTGCAATCTTTTCTTGTAAAATTTTGTTAGTCTTAATGATCATGATTAAAATATGACTGAGATCATCTTCGCTGCGTTGTTGATGGTCCATTTTGACAGATGGACGAATGGTTGGTGGAGGAACTGCCATAACTTGACAGATCATCCATTCTGGTCTAGACCAAACTGGACTGAAACCCATGAAATAGACGTCTTCGTCTGAAATTCGTTTGAATATTTTAATAACCATTTCTGGTGTTAAACGAAGTGTAATGGGCTCCTTATTTTCCTTGTTTGTGTCAACCCATTCCATGGTTACTTTTGCAACATCGTCTTTTTTAATCTTTCCTTGCAAACACCCACACCCGTCATGTGTATCTTCGCCACATCGTTTTACCTTGCTCGCAATCGCAAACACATATTTCCATCTGTGTTCATTTGTCATCTCAAGCGCTTGTTTGTATTTTTCTTTGTTTATTAATATTTTGCTACATTTGAAACAGACACATCGCATAATTTTCAACACAGTATTCAAAAATTGAATATAAAATACGGGTCGTGCCAGTTCCAAATGACCAAAATATCCAGGCGTTTGCATGTAGTCTAAACCGTCTGTAGGACAAATCGCCCCAGGTTCTCCCACACCCATTCGCGGATCAAAAATGCCACGAGGAACAGGTTTGTTATTCATATATGTTTCTTTTGTCGTAATTTCAACTACAGATCCATTTCGAATTTCTTCGGGCGACATTATACTAAACTGAATTCCAATAATTCTTGAAGAATTCACATATTGAGAACCGATTGCTGATCGAGGCATCTTTTAATATATAGTATATAATTTATTTTTATATTCAAATCAATTTATTTTAATATGATAAAATCTCTGGTTTTACGATTGGTTAAATGAGATCACTTGTGTTTGATCCAAATAATTTCATTTCAGAACCCAAAAATGATTGACAAAATAAGACTTTGCAAATTCAAAAGGGAAATATTTTGAATTGTGATTTAACAATGTAAAAGAAAATAATATGATATATTATGTTTTGGGGCGACAATATTTCAGTATTAACAAAAAATATTTTTCAGGTAATTCCTACAAAAGAAATGAGTTATGATGAGAAACTAAATGCAATAAGTAGACTTGTTATATATTTATCCTTATTAGGGTTTTTGTTCACATCATCTGTGACATATATTATTGTTGGTATTATTACGTTAGCTGGTATATATTTTTACAATAAGAAGAAAGAAGGATTCAAGGAAAAAGGATCGAAAAAGGTTTCTTTTAATAATTTTGTTACAGAAGAATATTATCCGGTGACATCAGATAACCCACTTGGTAATGTAATGTTGACAGATTATTTAGAAAATCCAATGCGTAAAGAAGCACCACCTTCGTTTAATCCAGAAATTACAGAAGCAATTGACAAAAAAACACAAGATATTTCTCAGGATATACACAACGGTCTTGATGTAAACCAATTGTTTGATGGATTAGGTAATGGCATAGAATTTGAAAATTTAATGCATCAATTTTATAGTATGCCATCAACCACTATACCAAATGATCAAAAAGCATATAGTGAGTATTTGTATGGGAAGATGTCTTCTTGTAAAAATGGCGACCCAATCGACTGTTTGAAAAATAATTTGAGGTATATTCCATAATTTTTTTATATTCTAATATAAAATGGATTATATGTTTAACAATATATCTAGAGGATGTAATGATGATGAATATTTAGATCAGCGCTCTATTCAGAATACGAATGGATCAAATTATTTATTAAAAAATTATTTTGTTGAAGACACAACAATGCAAAAACCAATTAATTTTGCGTTGATGCAACCATTTGTATTTTACAATGGCACAAATGGGTTGGGTTTGAATGGCTACAATATTGACACAAATTCAAAATTAACAATTGGTTCTTTGCAAACACACCCACGGTGTAGAATTGATTTAATACAACGCCCATTTGTTACAGTCCCGTATTTAGGAAGAGGATCAGTGGACCCGGTTGCTGAATCTCAAATTATGCAAGGCGAGGTATACACAAATAAAAAAAGTTACAATCAATTATCAGAATTTTCCTATTTACCTTTAACAAATACCCCATTAATTCAAAGTATAAAGAATACAATTACAAATCCAGTCTTTTTAGTTGAAGACAATAATGGTGATCGTGTCCGAGGAGGTCTTCCATCGAGAGAAATAATGCGTGATACTGAAAAAAGAAATTAAAAGGATAGTTAAAGTAAAATTATGAATTTTTCATTCCCATCTCTCTATAAAGAAATAGAAAATTGCTACATTAATGACGAAGAATTCACAGAAGAAATTGTACACGTTCTTACAGAAAATGTATACAGAGAAGAAATATTAACATTATTTAGGAGAGATGTTTTTGTAGACAGCATCAATGATGATATTATTTCTCTATACAGCAAAATAAAAGACAATAAAAATATCATTATACTTGTAAATATTTTAAAAGAAAAGTATAACGATGATTTAATTGCATTTACTGTTTTGTTTTCATATGACTATTTTTACTTGTTTCTTCCATGTTTAAAAAATATTATGAATGAAGAAATTGTGGATATTTCGTCTTTGGTAAAGATTTTAAAATAAAAAAGTAATATATGTTTTCTCGAAATAATAACACAAAGGAAAATTATTCATTAGAACAAAAACAAAATTCTTGTGCATATAATTATATTTTTTATCATTCAAAAGTAAGTCCAAAATTACAAGGAAATGGTTTAGGAATTGCCAAAATACATCCTTCTATGATAAATGAAAATTATATAGATATTGATTCAGAGTTAAAAGGAATTGGTTCGTGCAATTTTATTGAACCTCAATATAAAGTACAATATAATCCTAATCATATTAAAGTATTAGACTTGTATGAAAAAAACAAAGCACAACCATTAAATACATCTATATATTATCAAAACGAAAGACCATTTTATACTTAAATGTGTAATATGAATAAATTTCCAAAAATTAACAAAAATTGCTGCATTGTTATAATAAATTTAGCAATGCTTGTTTTAGGAACTATATATGGACTACCAACTGATGTTTGCATAGTGATTGATAAATTTAATACATCCAAAATGGATGCCGGATCATTACTATCTTTTGTAAAATGATCACGTATCAGTAGGTAAATAATAAAAAACATTGAAATTGCAATTAAATTGTAAATTATAGCCCTAGGAATACTTTTCATACTAAATAAAAATATTTTTATTTAATATGGCCACTACGCGAAATCGACCAGAGATAAAAACACAGCAATTGTGCGATATTGGAAATTATCATTTGCTAGTTCCTGGAAATGGGGTTCAACCATTTTTTATAGAAGATCCAAATATAAGAATTCAAAAGTGGGGAGGTGTTTCTTATACAAACATGATTGACATAGATAGTTCCTTAAAAGGTATTGACAAACAATTAAAGTGTGACGTTTTGCAAAAATCCAACTTGCATACAAATCCCATTTCTTACCCCTCTACAAATCTATTGTACACAGAAAATTCTCGATTAATTTCTCCAGCATGGAATTTAAAAGGAATCGAAGTTGTTAAGAGCGATTATTTACATTATGATCCTAGAATAAAATCTTCTATACCATTTAGACATAATGTAAGTTCAAGAGATTTGCAAAAAGATAACTATAGTCCAATTTATGCAAATAACTTTCAAAATCTATCGTTTTAGATTTCGTTTTTTTAATATAATATTGTATATATGGAACTTGCTATACCAATTATTGCTTTGGTTGGATTGATTGCCATTAAAACACGCAAGGAAAAGTTTAAAAGCATGGGAAGAAAAATAGACTATTTACCAAATGTAGATGTACCTCCAAATAATTATCCATTTGTCACTCAAAAAGAAGATTCAGTAAACAGTTATCCAGATTCGAATGCAGCAACTGATAAATATTTTAAACAAACAATGTATCAAAATCAAACAGCTTTACCAAACAATAAAAATGTTAGTCAAATAAAATCATTGACTGGTAATTATCTTGATACAAAAGATTTTACACATGAAAATATGACACCATACTATACTACAAAAATGGGTTCGGGGATTGGTGTTACCCAAAACGAATATTTTCTTGATAATATGGCTGGTTCCACAAAATCAATTAAAAAGGTAGAGCAAGCACCATTATTTAAACCTCAAACTAATATTAATTGGGTAAATGGTATGCCAAACATGGACGAATTTTATCTTTCTCGTGTTAATAAAAGCGTAATGAAAAACGACGAGCGTCTTGATAGTGTCATGGTTGCACCAGGATTAAATAAAGGGTTTGAAGGCAATGGAAGTGGTGGTTATAATAGTGGAATGGAAGCTAGAGAAAAATGGATGGACAAAACCGTCGATGAATTGCGAGTTGAAACAAATCCTAAAGTATCCTATAAATTAGATAATTTGGAAGGACCTTCTAAAAGTTTAGTGACAAACCTTGGTTTACAAGCTCCAGTAAATAAAAATTTACCAGATTCTTATTATGATATAACACCAGATCGATATTTTACGACACCAACAACAAAAGGTCAAATGATGCATTCGGAAGAAATGATGAAAAATCAACATCGTGTAGAAACGACACAACCTTATATGGGTGCTCCAACTGCCCCAATAAAACAAAATGGTTATGTTACCAAAAATTATGAGGAATCTACCAGAGTACCTCTCCCTACGAGTACACCGATCCCCAGTGCGGTTGGAAAAGGAAACATGGACGGATTAAATAATGTTCATAAAAGTCATGTAAATTATCTTAATAATCGTGCAAACAATGAGCAACAACCAATGTTTATGAATTTATCTCAGACAGTTGGATCAATACTTTCACCTATTATGGATATTATCAAACCAAATAGACGTGATGAAATGTCACATAATCCGCGTATTTATGGAAATGCAAAGTCCGGAATAAATACATATGTTGCAAATCAAACAGTTGCACCAACAATTAAAGAAACAACTATTTATACACCAAATTCATTTCAAGGACAATTAAATGGTGTTGGTGGTTATGTTACCCAAAATACACCACTAATGAAAGAACGCGAAGAATTAACATATTCAACATTTGGAAATGTAGGAGGAGTTGCAAACAATTTAGGTTTCAAAGATTACTCAGCAGATTACAGACAGACAAATAATGAGTTGAAAGAACCAACTACTTATTCTAGAACAAATCATGGAAGCACTCAAACATTTAACCCACAAATGAATATGAATACTGCAAAGTTGGACGACGACAGAGTGAATAATAGACAATGGGTTCCAAGTGCAATGCCTCAGATGTACGCTCATAAAGAAATGTTGGGCGAAACATATAAACCACCAGATATGGCTACAAATATTGACGATCGATTAAATTCTAATTTGCTTGATGCATTTAAAGCAAATCCTTACACTCAAAGTTTACAAAGTTATTAAATTTTTATAGTATATGAAAATTGCATTGGCATTTTTTGGAATTACAAGAAGTTTAAAATACACAATTAAATCCATTAAAAGAAATATTTTACAACATTTGAAAGAAAGCGGAATTGATTGTGATATATTTATGCATACTTATAAAATTAATAATTATGCTAATATACGCACCAAGGAGAAACCAACATCTTATAACAATAATGAGTATAAATTATTAAATCCAAAATATATTCAAATCGATGTTCAAGAAGAAATAAAAAAAAAAATAAATATGAGTAGATACAGAACACATAAAGATCCATGGAATACTGGTTATAATTCGGTTGACAATTTTATTTTAGCGCAGTATTCTAAAGGTCAAGTAGTAAAAATGATTGATAATACAAATATAAATTATGATTATATAATGTACGTTAGACCAGATTGTTTGTACACTCACAAATTAAATGTACAATATTTGAGAGATGTTGATGATACAACTATTTGCATTCCTAATTTTCACCTTTTTGGACCACATAAATTTAATGATAGATTTTGTATCACAAATATGAAAACATATAAATTTTATGGGAACACATTTGATAAGTTATTAAATATTAGTAAACAAAAAAGTTTGCATTCCGAAAGAGTTTTAGGAGAACTAATGAATAATTATGATTTAAAAATTATAAGGGTTCCATTTATTTTTTTAAGAGTACGATGCAATGGAAGTTGTGAAGACAAAGACAAAGAATTACTTACTAAAAGTCAGTACTCTTCATTGTTTGCTAAAAATAGAGCCATAATTTAAATATTTATTTAAATAAATGGACAACCAACACCAACCCAATGACTTAAACGTAGTGCCAGCCAGAACATCTGTTAACGTGAATAAACTCGAAAACCAACTCGAAAACCAACTCGAAAACCAACCCACAATCCAACCAACAATCCAACCCATAAACCAACTCACAAGCCAACCCACAAAAGTAAATTTGCCACAGGCGACTCTAGTCAACCAAATTCAACCGCAATTCAACCAATTCAAAGAGAAAGTCAACCAAATTCAACCGCAATTCAACCAATTCAAAGAGAAAGTCAACCAAATTCAATCGCCATTCAAAGAGAAATTCCAAGATCCGACCAATAGTTATATTACTGCTACTCCAATTTATCCTGAAAATCAAGCTGATGAAACAGCTGTTGTGTTATCAAAATTAGATGAGGCAAAAAAGATCTTAAACGGAATGAATTCGCATGTCATTGCACAACCTGTCATTGCACAACTTGTCAATGCACAACCTGACAATGCACAACCTATAATTGCACAACCTGTCAATGCAGAAGAAAAAATCTCAAAGCCGATGGGGGGGATGGGCAAAAGAGGTATCTTCTCAAAAGTTTCAAAAAAATCAAAACGTAAAGGTTGTAAAACTTGTAAGGGACACAAAACTTATAAAAGTTGCAAAACCTGCAAGGGGTGCAAATATAAAAAGCAAAATGTAAAGAGTAAACGTATTAAAAAAATACGACCATATAAATAAAATGGCGAAACTTGTCAGTTATTCTCAAATGGAAAATAAATCTCTAGAAGATATAGTGTGTTATTGTGCAAGAGTGTCCAATCCGACAAATCAAAATAATACAGAAACAAATGAACGTTTGTTACAGTATTTGATTAAGAATCAACATTGGTCCCCCTTTGAAATGGTATCTATTTGTTTAGAGATTGAAACAACTCGTGATATAGCGCGTCAAATATTGCGTCATCGTTCTTTTTCCTTTCAAGAATTTTCACAAAGATATGCAGTTGCAAACTTGAATTTTGAACTCCGAGAAGCAAGGCTTCAAGATAGTAAAAATCGTCAAAATAGTATTGAAGTTCAAGATGAAGAGTTGGAAGAGTCGTGGGAAACAAAACAATTAGAGGTTTCTAAAATGATAACAGAAACATATAATTGGGCCATTGAAAATGGAATTGCAAAAGAACAAGCTCGAGCAGTATTACCAGAAGGAATGACTCCCAGTAAAATGTATATGAATGGCACTCTGCGATCATGGATTCATTATATTCAACTTAGGTCAGGGGCCGAAACACAAAAGGAGCATAGAATAATTGCCCTGGAATGTGCTGAAGCAATTGGTGCTATTTTTCCAATGATTCGCCATTTATAATGTTCTCAAGGTTTTACCATTCATTGATCTAATAACGTGTATAAATTCTCTCTCTTCCTCGTTTAATCTTTCAAAATCATCACCAAAATATTCTTTTTTATGATCAGTAAAGCCAATATCACGGATTTTTATTGATTCAATTTTTAAAAAGTTTGTCACGATTTTTATAGTGAACCATGTGTAGTCTTCTAATAAAATTTTTATATCTATGTTTTTATCTATAGATGACTCTATACTTGGGTTATCTAAAAATATATCTTTTGCATCAGTTACATATTGAATAATTTTTTCATAAAATTCTTGTTTTTTTTCATCCATAAGTGTATCTTTCAATTTTTTACGACTGGGGAGAGATATCCCTTGTAGCTTTTTTCGCGTTATCGGGTCAGCGCTTTTCATTTTTTGAGAGTATTTTTTCAAAGAGAGTTTTCGTTCTTTTTCTGCTATATTTTTAAACAATTTTTTAGTTTCGGGTGTAGGTGAATTCTTTGCTCTTACCAATGGGTTTGAACGACACGAATTATCAAAAATATAACTATACTCAAACCCTAATTTGTATAATAAAGTAATAATTTGTTCAAATGTGATTACAGATAAACATGTCTTCTCTGTTAACTCTCTTCTTAATTTCATGTTTTCTTTGTTATGGATCAATTCTTGCAAATACTCTAATGCCAATGGAAAATTTGTATTTAAAAAATCGGGAGATACAATGTTTACATCTCGCAATTGTTCCATTTTTTCATCCGGATGCATTGGATAACTTATATCTGTAATATAAATGCCAAAATCAAAAAGAGATGGATCATCATCTTTTTCATAAGTGAAAAAATATTTTTTTTTAAACATTTGTTTCATTGGTTTCAGAACATATTTTTTATTGAGTCGCCCCCATTTATCAATATGATCTTCATCTTCAGCCGATTCAAATCTACGAATGACAATTGGATGTAAACTTGATGCAATTGCCATTGTTTTTTCTTTTATATTCTCTGTAGTTGCAGGTGGATGTTGTTTCATAATTTCCATAAATTGCATTGAATTGGAACGTTCATTATCTCCATAAACATATGCACCTGCACCTAAAATTCCCGCCAGCGAATAAACAACAGATGTATCGTATTCGCAATTTTTACTCAATTCTTCAGAACCATGCGCATCAATAAATATCGTACATGTAGGACCTCTTTTTTTACGCTCTACATCAAAATAACGCAAGACTTTTTCATTCAGTTCCATATATTTTGCAAATATTTATATTTCATTCACCATAAAAGCATAAAAATACATTGAAGCTATTAGATTTATAATGTTTAAATTGCTACTAATTAAACAGTAGTAAATACTCAATAAGGTTGCCACAGTAATGATGAAAATATTAAATGCAAAATAATAAAAAATACCTACATCATCTATATAGTTTTTATGAAATAAAAATATTTTATTTTCTATCCAATAATTGTTTATTAAAACATAATACAAAAAACTATATACAAATTGAAGAAACATTGCGGTAAAAACAAAATATAAAATATCGAATTCCGAAAAAATTGAATGATACAAGTATTTTGCAGCTATTAAAATAAGTAATAATGTTGAAACATCAAAAATAAAGGCGGATAACTGAAACGCTGTGTACCATTCCTTCAAGTGTTTAGAAACAAAATTGTAGACGCATAAAAAAATAATCAATAATGATGCATTAACACAAGCATTAATTATTGGCAAAAAATTGCTTTCGTCTGTAAATTTTGAAACCTTCTTTGTATAAAACTCCATATATTATATTTCCCAATTTAAAATAAACTCGTTTCGTTCTTGAATTGTAAGTAAACCCCATATAACATTATTTGTCTTATCGGAATATCTAAATATATGACGATGCATAAGAAGTTCGTCGCGCGATTTATTTTTTAACAAAAATGCTCTTGAAAATACCTCAAAATAGAAAGCTTTATAGCCAAACATCAATGCAGAGTTTTCGTTACAAAATCCTAACAAATCATTATACAACCAATCACTTTCGGCATTTGGATATTCCCACGCAAAATGATTCGTGTACCAATCTTTTATTTCTTGTCGTGTTCTTATATAATGACGAATATCATTTAATAAAATAAAGGGCTGAGGTTCATATGTAAAAGTCAAAATGTAATTACGGATGTCTTTGGGTAACTTTTTTATAATATCCATAATGTTTATTATTTTATAAATTGTCAAATTTAAGCATTTTCAAAGTTTGAAACAAAAATTCACGGTTTCAATAATATTTAAGTAATAAATAGCCTATATAGAGAATTGTTAAAATAAAAATTGTAGCAAAACTACAGTAAAATACTGAAATATTCCATAATGTTTGTTCGCTATACAAACAATTTTGTTTGCAATTTTTATATTCTGGAATGACCGTATAAAATTCATATGTTGAACATATACTTACGGCTACTGATAATACTAGTAAAATCATAGTCAGAGTTACTATGGACGCCTTTGGAATTTTTGATAGTTTTCGATTCGAAATTTCATAAAATAATATTGCACTTGCTAACAATAATAAACTTAAACTTAATTTTGATATTAACGAATCGATTGTTTCTGTTGGATCGGCAAAACTTGACATTACTATATTATTAGATAATTTATCCAACAGAATTTATAAATTCTTCAAAGAATTTACCTCTTTCTTCTATTGTCATTATCCCCCATGTAATATTGCTTCCTCTAGTGGAAGAGATATTATTGCAAATATGGATAATTTGTTCTCGAGATTTATTTTTCAATGTGTACATTCTGGAAAAAATATTGAAAAAATGATCGCGATAACCAAGCATTGTTGGGCGAAATTCATTGCAAAAACTGATTAAATCGTTATGAAACCAATCTATTTCTGCATTCAGATACTGCCATCCGCTTTCTTTATAGTACCAATCTTGAACGAATTTTCGAGAGTTTACATAATTCCGAATATCATTTGTTAAACTAGTTGGTTGGGGCTTGTATGTAAATGTTAAAATATATCTTCGCAATTCCTCTGGTAACCTTTTTATAATATCCATTATGTTGTTTACTTAATTGATTTTAACTTAAAATATTTGTGATTTTACATTCATGAATATACATGAAAAAATTATCGAAAAATTAAAAATATTTCATACAAATAACAAAATACCAAATATTATTTTTCATGGTCCATACGGTTCTGGAAAAAAAACAATTCTTAATACATTTATAAATCTTTTATTTGATTCTGATAAAGAACACATTAAAAATTATGTAATGTATGTCAATTGTTCCCACGGTAAAGGAATAAAATTTGTAAGAGAAGAATTAAAATTTTTTGCAAAAACAAATGTAAATACGTTTCAAGGTAAAATTTACAAAATAGTTGTATTATTGAATGCTGATAAATTGTCGGTTGATGCACAAAGTGCTTTCAGACGATGCATCGAACTTTTTAGTGGGAATACGCGATTTTTCATAGTAGTAGAAGATAAAACTAAAATTTTAAAACCAATTCTTTCACGATTTTGTGAAATTTATGTAAACGATACTTTTGGAAATTTATATCAACACGAAAAATCATTTTCCTTTGAAAAGTATAAAAATACACACAAAGACGCATTAAAACGCGAATTGCAAAAAATAGATGACAACCTTGTAGAATTTTCTGAGAAATTATATGATAAGGGATTTTCTTGTTTAGATATTTTGAATTATATTGATAAAAAAAAAATAGACGATAAAGATAATATTTTTATGGTTTTTAATAAAATTAAGAGAGATATTCGAAGTGAAAAATTTCTAATGTTATTTTTGTTGCAAATTTTAAGTTCAAAAATTGACTTAAAAATGTATCCGTTGTATAATGGACGATTTTAACACTGCTAGTTTACAAGAATCAAAGAATGAATGGTGTATAAGACTAATAGGAATTTTGTCACCGTGTATTATTGAAGGACTGAAATCTATTTTTGAGGAATCCAAGAATCTTTGTGCGACTACCGGCGAAGAAGAAAAATATCTCATGACATTTCAGAATTTTTTATCAAGAGTTCCTAAATGGAACGCATCTATCATTGAAGATGAACGCCGCCGTATTGTAGAAAAAAGTAATTGTCATTACATTGAAGATCTTATTACTTGTGTTCATGTAATTCAACTTAAATTGTTAACAGCAATAAGAGTTGGACAAAAACAAAAGAAAATAAACATAAATATTCCCAAATTGGATGATTTTATACACAAGGTTTACATAAACACATGTCGCAAGATTTATTCAAATGTTTATCTTTTTGAAGTAAACATACAAACATTGCAAGTACAGAAAAATAATCGCGAATTAGAATTGATTGTTCAAGAATGTATTTTGGTGACAATTAGAGAGAGTATTCCAATTGACACTATATTAAAAGCCTATTTGGATGAAACCATTGAAGAATATGTAGAAGAACAAATTGTTGAAAAAGAAGTGAAACAAGTAAAAAAACAAACAAAACGAAGACGAGATGACTTGGATGATATAAAGATTTCCAAGATTGACGAACCATCTGACAATGAAGTAAAAATGCTTGAAAAATTAAATGTACCCGAAATTAAAAATATTACTTTTGATGATATAAAATTAGAACAAAAAGTAGAACCGAAAGTAGAGATTCCACAAATGGAATTTCCTCAAATGGAATTTCCAAAACTAGAGTTTGAATTGAAACCATCTGGGTTGGAAGAAGTGAGTTTAGGTGAATTGCCAAGTATAGACGACGATATTATGGTTTTGAATCTTTAACCTAAACGCCCAACATCAGACAGTCCAATGTCTAATCCATCCTCAATTGACATCTTTATTGATTTATTATTTTTAACGCTATCCATTACACTTTTTTCTATTTTCTTCTCTGTTTCCTTAGAAAAAACTATATCTTTGTAATATACTAAAAGTGCCAAAATCTTATATATTGTCATAAGAATAAAATTATATTTTTGGTTTTCTATTTCGAAAATTTTGTTTTTATACTCTTCATCTATCTGCAATTTGCTTTTTTTTTCTGTCCCACCTTTGTATTTTTTCCTATTACGAGTTTTTTTTACCATATATAAACAAATTATTTTAAAAAAATTTGCAATCATTCTAAAATCCAGCATTATCTGTAAAAACCTGTGTCGATTTTACGAAATTTTTTACTTCAATTGTTCCAAACTTGTTTGTTAAAAATAATCCTAAAAGAGCGGAAACAAAAACAATGACTCCTTCCTTTACAACATTTTTCACTTCTTCCCTTTTTGGATAATTAATTAAAAATTTTAACAACATAAAAATCAAAGCAATTGAAATAGAGTAAACCAAATTAATATGCATTAAAATATGTTTTTCTTATAAAAGACATATTTTAACGTATTTCCTTAAATTCCTAACATACGGGTTAACGATTTACTTAATGATCTACTCTTTGGACGACGTCTAACACTTAACGCACGATGCCTGGCAAGTGTATTGAAATGTCTTCCTTTTACCTTGTGAGTTTTAGGATAACATGTGCCATTTGGTCTTTTACGCGCACAAGTATGTCCATTTGCTCTTTTTCCTTTTGCATAACCTCCTCTCATAATTAGATAAAAGAAAATAAATTACCATTTAGGTGCTTTTCTCACATTTATTCGTTGTCCTTGACCTCGTTTTTTTACAGTACTTGGGTCATATTTTTCTTCATCATCCGATTTAATATTTTTTGAAATGTCCCAAAATTCTTTTGAACCTAACTTGAAATCATTGTGATTTTCTGCCTTGTACCAAAAGACTTGATCGGTCAATTTGTTTGATTTTACATTATTATTTATGACAAGACACTCATAATTTTCAGTACACTGATCCATGATTTGACAAAAACTTTCAAATGTAGGAAACATTCCTGCATAATTTTCATAAATTCTTTTACGATTTGCAATGTAAGGCTCTCTCAAAATAAATACATAATCTATATTTGTACGCAATGTGGGTGGAACTCCTAAAGGATATTGCATGGTAATGATTAGCATGATTTTATAGTGTCGTCCATTCATGAAAAGAAGACGCATCATTACATCTTTTGTCCAAGTTGCATCATAAAGACAATCGTCGAGAATAACAAATGTTCTTGGATCAATATTTGATTTTTTGTATGCTTCTATCTCCTTTTTGATTTGTTTCAAGACACACTTTTGTCTTTTTAATATATTCTCAATAATAGCTTTGTTGTATTCATTATGGATAAATAGTTTAGGTACCATTTTTCCATAAAACCCATTTCCTTCTTCTGTACCAGCAACAACTGAACCAATTGGAATATCTTGATGATAAAATAATAAATCTTTTACCAAAAAGGATTTTCCAGTGTCACGACGTCCTATTAAAACAACAACTGGGCCCTTGCTTTCGTTTGGTTTAAAACTGATATGTTTCATATCAAATTTTTTCAATTCCAAAGTCATATATTTTACATATATTTAGATTACTTTAATTAAAACGTATTAGTTTAAAACGAAAAATTAAAAATATTTTGTTTCAATAATGAAAGTTCTTGATTACGAAAAAAGAAAAAACAAGGAATTATTCAATGATTTTAAATTTTTGAAAAACATGGACGTAGAAAAAATACAAAATTATATTCCTATATATAGCAAATTTTTTAATTTTAAAGAGAATACAAATATCAATTTAAATCATTCAAATTATTTAACAGGTATAAAAGATAACACCGATCTAAACACAAGGAATGACAAATTGTTTTCTGAAAAAATATTTACAGTAGAAGTAATGAATAAGGAAAAAAAAGAAATCCGAAAATCGTTTTTGAAGAACTCTTCTGTATTTGACATAAGTAGATTTTTAATAGGAAAATATGATTTAAAGGACGAAATTTTTTACAAATTACCAGATACATCAAACAATGGTCATTCTTCCTTATATGATACTAATAACATTTCTTATGTTGATACACTCTTTTCTTTTTTAAGTAGTCAATTGTTAAATAATTATGGAGTCATAAATGCTCTCGATTATTATGGCTCATTTTTAGCAATTGTTCGTAATTTTTCGGTTGACATTTCTGAAGACATTGAGTATTTTGTAGACTCTGATTATTTTATGAAAAATAGAAACAAATTGTTCAAAATAGATAATATGGAATTTAAAAAACCATTATTGATATTAGACGATAGTGTAGAATTAGAATTTGATTGTCTTGAAAGTTTGGATATTGAAACTCCAATTGATTCAAAAATTGAAAATTGTGTAGAGGATTGTGTAGAGGATTGTGTAGAGGATTGTGTAGAGGATTGTGTAGAAGATTTAGAGTCAAATGACTCTGAAAAGATAGATAACAAAAACTCACAAGATGAAAGCTCAGATGAAGGTTCCGATGAAAACTCTGATGAAAGCTCTAAAGGTTCCGAAGAGTCTGAGTATTCAACTGAAAGCGAATACAGCTCAACACAACTGAATGTTGTTTTTGATAAATGTTTAGTACAAATTACATCTTTGGAATATTGTGTAAATACATTAGACGATTTAATCCTTACTAAGAAATTAGTAGATGAAACAGAATGGTTATCTTGTCTTTTTCAGATCATAATGACATTAATTATTTTTCAAGATACATTTTCTTTCACACACAATGATTTGCATACAAATAATATAATGTTTACATCTACTGATGATGAATTTTTATTTTATTGTTACAAAGGTCAAAATTACAAAGTGCCTACCTTTGGTAAAATATTCAAAATTATTGACTTTGGTCGAAGTATTTACAAGATAAACAACAATTTAATTTGTAGTAATAGTTTTCAACCAAAAGGAGATGCACACACTCAGTATAATACAGAACCTTATTTTAATAATAAAAAGAAGCGCATCGACCCTAATTTTAGCTTTGATCTTTGTAGACTCGCATGTTCCATGTGGGATAACTTTTTGAGTGTAAACAATATCGAAAAGACAATAAAACAGAACAAGATTGCAAACATTGTGAACGAATGGTGTTCTGACGACAATGGAATAAGTGTATTGTATAAATCAAATGGTTGCGAGAGATATCCCAACTTTAAATTGTATAAAATGATTGCACGAACTGTTCATAATCACACGCCACACAATCAACTATTACGTGACGAATTTAAACAATTTCGTGTTGATAGTGCGGATAATGTGATAAATATTGATTTAATTCCTAAAATGTTTACTTAATATAATGAAAACCATACGGAACATTCGGAAATTAAAAAGAACAGTGAAGCAACGCGGAGGATTTAAAGGTGGGGGATTTAAGGAGATAATTGATTTTATTATGGGAATAGTTGACACTATATCAATGTTGCTTGGTTTAAGCAATAAAGAAAAAAACAAATTAGCTAAAGAATCTTTAGCTAATATAAACATTATTTCTTCCGCGAAGGAAGGAAATATGGAACAAACTTTTGTTGAGATTGCTTCTCTTCTGAATCGTGAGGTTGTTTCTCTTTCTACTCGTGAAAAATGGCGTATTTTTAGAAATATACGTGATTTTTTGAAAAAGCCAAAAGGTTTATTTGAGAGAAATAAAAATTATTATGTCAATATAAATGGTGTATGGTTTGAATTGGGAGAAATTGAATCTGTTGATATAATTGATGTTATTGATGAACAACCACTTCTTGTAACGTACGATCATGATGGTTTTATAAATAATATTATAGATATTACTGCATTCGGTATTAAACAAACTGATGAAGCAATTGTCTATGAAGGCCGAGATTTTGTGAATATTCTCAATAAAGAAGTCAAAAAAAAACAAAAGGCTGCTGAAGATAAAATGAAGTATGAAGACAAAAAGGTTGCTGCATATAAAATCAATGATGGAGTCAAAACATTTATTCCAGAAGAGTATAAATAAATAACGCGATAATCTAAAATCCTAAAATGTTTTATTTAAAATATTTTAGGATAATATGAGTGGTTCTGATGATGATTGGGTTCCTCCGACTTATTCTGGTCCTAGAATGACAATTGCAGAAGCAAGAGCACATCAAGCTGCAGAATTGCGAGAACGTACTATAAATGCTACTAGACAATATACAGGTAGTAGAGAAGCTGCTATACGTGGTGTCGATGAAGCAAATCAATTATATCGTGAAATGCAACAAATGCGAGTACTTTTGGAAGGAATACAACTAAGATTAAGGAAGTTTCCACAAAAAAAGAAATGTAGTTTTCCAAAAACAAAAACAAGACATGGAGGAAAACATTCAAACCGAGTTAAAAGTAAAAAGATAAAAAGGCAATTCTAAGACAAATTTAACTAATCTTCTTTGTTGGTATACTCGCGCACACCAAATAGATTGAATTCTCAGTAACAATAATATATTCATTTTCGCTTTTGTAAAACTTTGCAATTGGACTTGTGTACTCATCAGCACTTTTCACTAACAATTTTTCACCGGTGGTTCGAACACCAACTAATGCTTTTTTCTCCAAAGATGCTGTCCAATAATCAAACAAAACGGGCTTATCATCAGAAATAGATAATTTTGCAATATGTTGCAGTGTTACTATAGAAGGCAATCTTTTCAAATCCGTCATATTAGTTTACAAGTAAATCTTTCTACTATTTTAACGTATTAATTTACATATATAGTCTTTTTTCGCAACTTTTTAGATTTTTCTTTTACAATTTCAATATTTGAATGAGCAATATTGAAATATTCTGTTTTGAATATTCCTAATAAAAATAGATAAATATGATTTAATATTTTTTCACTACATTTGCCAACAATTAAAACACTTCCCGTACGAAAAATCATAAAGGAAACGCTAACTAAATTTTCTCCTAAATGCACGCCAGTCATTTGTTTTATAATCTCTATATCTTCGCAATCTGTATGACACTTTGAAAAGTAATATTTACATTGAATTCCCGGATAAGAACACGGATCATATACACATTCAATATTATACTTTTCTCTTAAAATACTATACAATCTTTCTCTATCAACATAAAATCCAATCGAAAAATTTGAGTTGATTAATATAGTTTCGCTTGTAGTTCCATGAGCTATGTCAGGTAAATTGCAATATTCACGAAACAACTCCAGTAATTTTTTCAAAACATAATCATACATTTCATCACTTTGGATACCTGGAATTTCTATCTTGCCTGTATTAAATATTTTCACATGAACCTCGCGAAATACTCCGCCCCATTTTATTCTTATATTTAAAACAAAACAGTTGTAGAATGCTCCCTTTTTTTTAGAATGACAACTCAAAATATCCTTTTTAGATACTCCAATACTTAATTTTCGAATATCTTTGAATTGTATTCTACCCGTTGGATTATTTATATGTGTAATAATTTGCTGATCACTGCACTCATATGTCGCTAATTTATTCTGTATTTCGGTTAATTCTTCTAAATTACACGAAACAAACTTTATCTGTTTTTTAACAATACCTTCAGATGGCCTCCAATATGGTAAAATAGGTATTTTCCAAAATGTTTCTTTTATGTTAAACTCTGTATTTAAATAACCCAACTTTGATTTTGTAGAAATATAAATATTTGAAGGCATCGGCATGCTCTCAGAAATAGTTGTGAAACGTTGTTCGGTGTCATTTGTTTTACCACCTACAAAACTTTCCCATTCGCTGTCAATGCAATCCATCGTTAATACTATTTACTACTTTCTTTATATTATAATCAATTTATTATATATTTGCTTATATTTTCAATAAAATAGTTGATTATATATACTGTTTTTACATTAGAATGTATAATCATTTCGACAAATGTCAAAAAATCCGTTGTTATGCATTGCGGTTCTTGAACTATCATATAATTTAAAAAAGTTTTTATGACACTCTTTTTGTCTATATTGTAAGTTGATGAAATATTATTTATTTTTTCAATGATATTATCATGATGAGTTCTAAAAAAATCCTTCCATATTTCATTTGTGATAATTTGTACGTCTAAATCATTTTGTTTTGTCTGTATAAAATTTATCATACTTCTGACATCAGAATTATAGTTTTTTTGTATTTGCTCTAGTTTTTCAATTGATATTGTTAATTTTTCAGACAATACAATATTCTGCAAAAAATCTATAATTTTCGACTCTGGCAAATTATTCATTTTTATTTTTAAAAATTCAGTTTGTAGATTTGAATCTATTTTACTAATATAGTTGCAAATTAAAAAAAAACGAACATTTGTATTATATTCTTGTATAAGATGACGTAATGCTTGTTGTGCATTTTTTGTCATATAATCGACTTCGTCTAATATAACAAATTTGGTACCTTTTAAAAATAATGGTTTGGATTTGACAAATTGCTGGATTTGATTACGTATAACATCTATTCCTCTATCATCTGATGCATTAAGATGAATAACCAATTCTTTAGAACAACAATTGTTTTTTTTTTGATATTCATTAATCAAATTAATGATTGTTGTTGTTTTTCCGGTTCCCGGAGGACCATATACAAGAATATTTGGAACATAATTGAAATTTATAATATTGTGAAATAATCTATAATTTGTTTCAGATAATATCACATCTTGCATTGTCGTCGGGCGATATTTTTCTATCCACGGCAATGATTCTATCCATGGCAATGACATTAAGTTAATTAATACTCAATCGTTTAAATGAATATTTAGAAATAATATAAACTCTTTTAATATAGTTTTTTATGAATGAAAAAAGACAACCGCAAGAATTGAAAAGAGATCCTAAAAAACGTGGTAGAAAGCCAAAAGGTGGCAAAATCATCACACATATTAATAATTCTGATAATTCAGAAAATAAATTTCCAAATATTATTGTACACTTGAAATGTTCATTGAACGATTTAGTGAATTCCAAGAACATTATAGAATCATTTCATTTTACAAAAGATTTGAGTTATGAAGAAATTGTGGAACCAACCGAAATTGGAACGAAAGAGTCTGAAGAAGAAATTACAAACAAAATTATATGGAAAAAAATAAAACAAATAAAACATACAATGCACAATAATGATATTTATGAAAAAAAATCAGCTTGTTTTTGGTGCACTTGTTCTTTTACAAATCCAATTATACATATTCCAAAGTTTTTTTATAAAGGTGCATACGAATCATATGGTTGTTTTTGTTCTCCGGAGTGCAGCGTTGGATTTTTAATGAATGAAAAAATGGATACAAGTACAAAATTTGAAAGATATTATTTGATTAATAACGTTTATGGTAAAATATATAATTATGGTAAAAATATAAAACCAGCACCTTCTCCGTTTTATTTACTAGATAAATATTTTGGTAATTTGACTATTGAAGAATATCGAAGTTTATACAAATTAGACAAATTAATTGTCGTGACAGACAAACCACTTTCACGATCCTTACCAGAATTACACGAAGACAACGATGAATTTATTTTAAATACTAAAATAATACCTTCTAACATAAAACAAAGATATGGTGCAGTTTTAGGAAAAGCTTAAACAGCGTTTTTATTATATTCTGAAATATCTATTTGTTTTCTTAACATTCTATAAATTTCTTGATTTACTGATTTGATAGGCTGTTGTTTTACAGTAATCCCCAAGTAATTCTTTATTACTGCGATATGATCGCCATTGTATTTTTCTAATAGTTCAGATGCTTCTTCTGGTGTATAATTTGTTTGTGAAATAATAATATCCATTAATGACTATAAATATTATTATTTTTTAGTTTGTACTAAAAAATAATAATATTTTCTCTAAATATGATTCGACTACATATGCCAGCAATTCCTCACACAATTACAAGAGATGAGTACAGTCATTGTGCATTCACTGGTAAAGTACTTCGTTTTGCACCAATGATGATAAGTCGTGGTTTTGAAGTATATCATTATGGAGTAGAAACATCAACGCCAAATGCAACCAAAAATATTGATTTATTAAGCAAAACCGAATGGGAAGAACTTAGAATAGAATCTTATCAAAAATTACATCCAGAATTATCTGTTGAATCTATAAAAGAAAAATTATCCGATGAAAAAAATTTTGTTGGAGATCTAGGAAACTATTCAACACCGTTGTATGAAGAATTTAATAAGCGTTTCAACAAAGCTCTTTTTGAAAATTATAGATCTTGTGGTACAGATATTGTTTGTTTTCCATTTGGAAAAGCACACGAAGCTGCTCTAAAAAATCTAAATGTTGTTTCTGTAGAATCGGGGATTGGTTATCCAGACTCTTATAAAAACTTTAGAATTTTTGAAAGTCATTGTAAATTACATACTGCAATTGCTTTGGAAAAAAAACAATGTCAACATTACTGGTTTGTTGTTCCAAATTATTATAATGTGTTGGAATGGCCATTAAGTTTAAATCCAGACAAAAAAACAATTGGATTTTTTGGAAGGATATGTTACATAAAAGGTTGTAATATCGTTGTTGAAATAGCAAAAAAATTTCCACATATTCAAGTTATTATATGTGGTCAAGGTGATCCATCAAGTTATACTTCTAAATCACCTAATATTGTTTATAAACCTCCCATTCATGGCGATGAACGAGGCGAGTTCCTAAGCAGTTTATCAGCATTACTTGCTCCGACCATGTATGCCGAACCCTTTTGCGGCGTAAATGTTGAAGCACAATTATGCGGCACACCTGTCATTACAAATGATTATGGTGCATTTGTAGAAACCGTAGAACAAATGAAAACAGGTGTTTTTTGTCATACATTGGCCGATTACTGTTTTGCTGTTCAGATGGCATTGGATGGAAAATTTGATAGAAAATATATAAGTGAAAGAGCCGTCAAATTATATGACATGTATAATGTTGCTAAAAAGTACGAATATGTCTTTAAAACAATTATGGATGTTTCAAACGGTAAAAATGGATGGTATTCACCAGATTCTCATATTGAAATATTGGGATAATTTCAGTCCAATCAAAAAAATTGAATTTTTTTAAAACTATCCATACTTGTAATAAAAAATGTTCTGCGCAAAAGAAACACTCAGAGAAACGATCGCGAGAAACGGAGTTGCTGTAATCCCCGAAGTATTGGACGAAGCAGAATGCGAAGCAATGGTGAATGGCATATGGGACTACTTGGAGCATATTACGCAGAATTGGGTATTACCAATTGACAGAAGAAATCAAAAAACGTGGCGCGAATTTTACAATCTATTTCCAAAGCATGGAATGTTACTTCAACATTTTGAAGTAGGTCACGCACAATCTTCTTGGGACGTGCGTCAAAATCCAAAGGTGTTGGAAATTTTTGAAGAATTTTGGAGATGTGATAAAAGCGATCTGCTGTCTTCGTTTGACGGGCTTAGTTTTAGTTTTCCTCCGGAAGTGACAAATAGAGGATGGCATAGAAAAACGTGGTATCACACAGATCAAACTTTTACAAAGCCAGAATTTTACTGCTTACAAAGTTATGTTACTGGGCTAGATATTGAAGAAGGTGATGCAACTTTGTCGGTATATGAAGGTAGTCATCTATTTCACGCAGAATTTGCAGAAAAATTTGGTATTACAAGCAAGGATAATTGGCACATGCTTTCAAAAGAACAAGAAGCTTTTTACGCAGAGAGATGCAATGTGATAAATGTGTTGTCGCCCAAGGGAAGTCTAGTACTATGGGATAGTCGAACAATTCACTGTGGCATGGAACCGCGAAAAGGAAGAGCAAATCCAAAATTCAGGGCTATAACATATTTGTGCTATATGGAAAGACGATTAGCTAGCGCGGCAGATTTGAAGAAAAAACGAACGGCATTTGAAGAGAAAAGAACAACATCACATTATCCGTGCAAAATAAAATTATTTGCAAAAACGCCTAGAACATACGGGAAAGGCGTAGAAGGTTGTGAGAGTTTACCAGATGTGGTTTTAGATAGTATTGGGAGAAGACTGGCGGGTTTTGATTAAATGAAATTAATTTAAATACTTGTTATGTAAAAAATTAATGGATTTTGTCTTGAAAACAGTATATTCATTTGTTTACTATTATTCTTGTCTAGAAATATGGATAAGTGAAAAATTAAACGAAAATAGTATTGTGAAAAAAATTTATGATTATATCGATAGTTTTTACGTTTCTTCTACGCAATATTTGTTTGTGGAAAATGGCTATAAAATTGTTATTTCGAAGGATTTAACTTCTGTACCCCAAAAATATGATTTTATTTTGCGCAATGAATATGTAAAAAAGAAAAAAAATTACAAAATTATTTATGATTCTGTTAAAGATATTAAAGAAAAATACGAGATTTCAACAAAATCTTTTTTGTCCTTTGTAGTAACACACAAAAACATTGACATTGATATTCATCTAAATACAAGAGAGTACACTTATATGGTTGTTGGTAATTGCATCAATAAAAAATTCATTTATTATTTATTAAAAAATATGGAATTTGCAAAAGAACCGTTTACGGAATTTGATTATTCTCTGCAAATTCTTACAAATGATGTAACTTTTTTAAATTTAACTTCAAGTGATAAATTGGTAATTATGAAATATGGTTTTATCAAACTATAATTTATTAAGTATAATTTCATATTTTAAATCCAATTGAAACTATTTTCTCTGTGAGAAAGTAAGTATATTTTATTTTTGTTTGTGATTTGTTATATTAATAATATAAAAATATGTGGGTAATAAAGATTGGAAAACATATTAAATTTTATTATAAAGGTTAGTTTATTTTATAATAAAATGGAAAATCCATTGAAAAACAAATGGTGTTTGTGGGCTCATTATCCACAAGATAATGATTGGTCGCTCGATAGTTATCATAAAATTTGCGACTTTGAAAATGTGAATGGAACGATCGCAATAACAGAAACAATACCAGAAGGAATTATTAAAAATTGTATGCTTTTTTTAATGAAAGATGGAATTCTTCCGATTTGGGAAGATACTAAAAATCGCAACGGCGGTTGTTTTTCATATAAAATAAATAATAAGTTTGTGGTTGATGTGTGGAAAGATCTGTCATATGTATTGGTTGGAAATACAATTAGCAATGATAAGAACTTTGTAGATGCAATTTCTGGTTTAACAATCTCACCTAAAAAAAATTTCTGTATTATAAAAATTTGGATGGAAAATTGTGATAATCAAAATCCGCGGGTTGTGACTAAAGAAATGAAACATTTACCTCACGACGGTTGTATTTTTAAAAAACATACTCCTACTTACTGAATGCAGGGAATTTAGCACTTGCTGCATTAACAGTAATCTTATGATATTTTTTTCTTACATTCACTGTTGGGTCACTATTTACACAGAGATATAAAGTATTATCCTCCTTCAAAACCACAAACTGTCCAGCTTTGTGATTTCTGTCGAGTTTATTATCTATATTAACCAAGCCTTGTGGTCCCTGTGGTCCTTGTGGACCTTGAGGTCCTACAGGTCCCGTAAAACCTATATCTCCTTTAAGACCTATTGGACCAGTTGCACCAGTAGGACCTTGAATACCAGTAGGACCAGTAATACCTATTGGACCAGTAGAACCTTGAATACCAGTAGCACCAGTAGGACCTTGAATACCAGTAGCACCAGTAATACCTATTGGACCAGTAGAACCTTGAATACCAGTAGCACCAAACGGACCAGTAGGACCTTGAATACCAGTAGGACCAGTAATACCTATTGGGCCAGTAGAACCTTGAATACCAGTAGCACCAGTAGGACCTTGAATACCAGTAGCACCAGTAATACCTATTGGACCAGTAGAACCTTGAATACCAGTAGCACCAAACGGACCAGTAGGACCTTGAATAC